>Ga0209758_1000127_pt1 | contig 189368 bp, 165 predicted proteins | sample AraplaMF_Col_mMF_FD_184258 | JGI IMG/M metagenome (GOLD analysis project Ga0209758, IMG submission 184258) | Arabidopsis root microbial communities from the University of North Carolina, USA - plate scrape MF_Col_mMF (SPAdes) (version 2) | ecosystem: Host-associated > Plants > Roots >...
GTGGAGAGGGCTGGATTCGAACCAGCGTACTCGTAAGAGGGCAGATTTACAGTCTGCTGCCATTAACCACTCGGCCACCTCTCCGGCGAACCTCGAAATATAGCACGGTTTTGTGACTACCCGGAAATCCATGCATCAACGAAGATGCAGGAAAACCGCTCGAGGCGTTAGCCCACGATTATCGCCTAAGTTTTCACCCCTCCGACCGCTGCGCCTCACGCCAGGCACGCGCTTCGCCGAAATGACCGCAGCCGATGAACGGCACGGGCGGCCGCTGGGCCGAAAGAGGCGACGGATGATTCGACATCAGCACCTTATGGCGCTTAACGTCGATCAACGCACGCTTACTTTGAGCATGCGAGCCCCACAGCATAAAAACAACAGGTTTGGCACCGTTCGAAACATGCCGGATGACGGCATCGGTCAGCACCTCCCAACCGCGCCCGGAATGGCTGGCCGGCTGCGCCTCCTCCACCGTCAGGCAGGTGTTGAGCAGCAAAACGCCATGGGTCGCCCACTTCACCAGACTGCCACCCGGATTCGGAAACAGCGGCGGCGCCGTCCCCAGGTCGCGCTGCAGCTCCTTGAAGATGTTGCGCAGGGACGGCGGCAGCGCCACGCCCGGCGCCACGGAGAACGCGAGCCCTTCTGCCTGGCCGCGCCCGTGGTACGGGTCCTGCCCCAGGATCACCACGCGCACGTCTTCCGGCGGCGTGAGTTCCAGCGCCCTCAGCGGCTGCGGCGGAAAGATCACGGCGCCCGCATCGAGCCGCTCGCGCAGGAAACCCTGCAGCTTCTGCCCCACGGCGCTGCCGAAGAATTCATCGACCAGCGGCTGCCAGCCGGGCGCTACCGGCCAGTCGGCGGGATCGCTGCTCGACAGCTGATCGGGCCGGCTCATTTGAACAATGCCGCGAGGGCCTCACCGGGCTCCTTGGCGCGCATGAAGGCCTCGCCGACCAGGAAAGCGTTGACGCCCGCCGCCCGCAAGGTGGCCACGTCCTGCCGCGTGCCGATGCCCGATTCCGTCACCGGCAGACGATCGGCAGGCAGCTTCGGCAGCAGGTCGATGGTCGCCTGGATCGACACCTCGAAGTTGCGCAGATTGCGGTTGTTGACCCCGATCAGCGCCGTCTTCAGCCTGAGCGCACGATCGAGCTCGACCGCGTCGTGCACTTCCACCAGCACCGCCATGCCCAGGCCGCGCGCGATGGCCTCGTAGTCCTTCATCTGCGCGTCGTCCAGGCAGGCGGCGATCAGCAGGATCGCGTCGGCGCCCATCGCGCGCGACTCGTACACCTGGTAGGCATCGACGATGAAATCCTTGCGCAGCACCGGCAACTCGCACGAGGCGCGGGCCTGCTTGAGATAGTCCACGCCGCCCTGGAAGAACTGCTTGTCGGTCAGCACGGAAAGGCAGGCCGCGCTGATCTCGCCGTCGCCTTCGGCGTAGCTCTGCGCGATGTCGGCGGGAATGAAGTCCGCGCGCAGCACGCCCTTGCTCGGACTGGCCTTCTTGACTTCGGCGATCACCGCGGCGTGGCCGGCTGCGATCTTGGCGCGCAGCGCGCCTTCGAAGTCGCGCGTCAGCACGCGGCTCTCGGCATCGAAGCGCACGGCTTCGAGCGGCGTGCGCTTCAGGGCCGCGGCCACTTCCTGGCGCTTGACGGCAATGATCTTGTCGAGGATGTCGGACATGGCTTCTGGGGTTCCTGTTCTCTTGCAACTCAGATGGTCGCGGACGCCTTGACCAGTTCGGCCAGCTTGGCCTTCGCCGCGCCCGATGCGATGGCAGCGCGCGAGCGCTCCACACCCACCTGCACCGAATCGACCACGTTCGCCGCATAGAGCGCAGCGCCGGCGTTCAGCAGCACGATGTCGAGCGCGGGGCCCGCCTGATTGTCGAGCACGCCCAGCAGCATCGCCTTCGATTGCTCGGGCGTTTCCACGCGCAGCGCGCGGTTGCTCGACATCTGGAAACCGAAGTCCTCGGGGTGCAGCTCGTATTCGCGGATCTCGCCGTTCTGCAACTCGCCCACCATGGTGGCGGCGCCGAGCGATATCTCGTCCATGCCGTCGCGCCCGTAGACCACCACCGCGTGCTCCGCGCCGAGGCGCTGCAGCGCGCGCACCTGGATGCCCACGAGGTCGGGGTGGAACACGCCCATCAGGATGTTCGGCGCGCCGGCCGGATTGGTCAGCGGCCCGAGGATGTTGAAGATCGTCTTGATGCCCAGTTCCTTGCGCACCGGTGCCACGTTCTTCATCGCCGGATGATGGTTCGGCGCGAACATGAAGCCGATGCCGCATTCCTCGATGGAGCGCGCGATCTGCTCGGGCTTGAGGTTGATGTTCACCCCCAGCGACTCCAGCACGTCGGCGCTGCCCGACTTGCTCGACACGCTGCGCCCGCCGTGCTTGCTCACCTTGGCGCCCGCGGCGGCGGCCACGAACATCGAGCAGGTCGAGATGTTGAAGGTGTGCGAGCCGTCGCCGCCGGTGCCCACGATGTCCACGAGGTTCGTCGTGTCCTTCACCGGCACCTTGGTCGACACCTCGCGCATCACCTGCGCGGCGGCGGTGATCTCGCCGATGGTCTCCTTCTTCACGCGCAGGCCGGTGATCAGCGCGGCCATCATCACCGGCGAGCACTCGCCGCTCATGATGAGGCGCACGATGTGCAGCATCTCGTCGTGGAAGACCTCGCGGTGCTCGATGGTGCGCTGCAGCGCTTCCTGGGGGGTGATCATGGAAAGTCTCCTCGAATGAATCAGCGGCCGACGCTGACTGCGGCGGGCGCGTCGGTGAACGCGAGCTTGAGGCCGAAGCCGATGAACAGCACGCCGGCAACGCGATCGAGCCAGTGCATGCCTTTCTGCACTGCACTGCGGCGCGCCATCCAGCCCGCCGCGAGCGCCCACCCCACGTTGACGGGAATGGCGTTGACGTTGAACAGCACGCCCAGCAGCACGAAGGCCAGCGCCTTGTTGTCGGTGCCCGGCGCGATGAACTGCGGCACGAAGGCCAGGAAGAACAGCGCGACCTTCGGGTTGAGCACGTTGGTCCAGAAGCCGCCGAGGAAGATCGCCTTGAGGCTGCGCTCCCCACCCGCCGCCGCGGCGGCTGCGCCCAGGTCGGCAGGCGGCGCCGCCTTCGACACCAGCATGCGCACGCCCAGGTACAGCAGGTAGGCCGCGCCGATGTACTTGAGCACCGTGAAAGCCGTGGCCGATGTCGCCATCAGCGTGCCCACGCCGACTGCCGCAGCAAAGATGTGGATGAAGCAGCCGGCCGTGATGCCCAGCCCGGCCACGATGCCGGCGCGCACGCCCGAGCGCAGCGAGTTCGTCACGACGTAGAGCACGTCGGGCCCCGGGGTGAGATTCAGCAGCCAGCCGGCGGCGATGAATGCGAGCAGATGGGGAAGATCGGGCATCGCGCGCTCGTGGTTTTCAGGACTCGAAGAAGGCCCGGATCGCCGCGACGGCCCGGTCGACGCCGGCGGCATCGACATCGAGGTGCGTCACGAAGCGAAGCCGGTAGAGCCCCGTCGCCAGGATGCCCTGCGCATTGAGGCTCGCCAGCAGCTCCGAGGAACGCGCCTGCGCGGCGCCCGTGAGGTCGACGAACACGATGTTCGTGTGCGGCGCCTCCACCTTCAGCCCCTCGATGCCTTCGAGCCCCTGCGCCAGGCGCTGCGCCAGCGCGTGGTCGTCTGCGAGGCGGTCGACATGGTGATCGAGCGCATGCGAAGCCGCTGCCGCCAGCAGGCCGGCCTGCCGCATGCCACCGCCCGCCATCTTGCGGATGCGATGCGCCCGGGCGATGAATTCGCGCGAGCCGACCAGCGCCGAGCCCACGGGCGCGCCCAGCCCCTTGCTGAAGCACACCGACACGCTGTCGAAGCACTGCGCGATGCGGCGAGCTTCCGCGCGGATGTCGCTGCGCCTGTTCAGCGCGGCCTGCGCGGTCGCGGCATTGAAGAGCCGCGCGCCGTCGAGGTGGCGCTGCAGTCCCTTGCTCTTCGCAAGCTCGGTAGCCGCCTGCACGTACTCGAAGGGCAGCAGCTTGCCACCCAGCGTGTTCTCCAGCGCCAGCAGCCGCGTGCGCGCGAAGTGCGCGTCGTCGGGCTTGATGGCCGCCTCGATCTGCGCGAGCGGCAGCGTGCCGTCGCTTGCGTGGTCCAGCGGCTGCGGCTGCACGCTGCCGAACACCGCCGCGCCGCCGCCTTCCCAGCGGTAGCAGTGCGCCTGCTGGCCGACGATGTACTCGTCGCCGCGCCCGCAGTGCGACAGGATCGCGCACAGGTTGCTCTGCGTGCCAGTGGGCACGAACAGCGCCGCCTCGAAGCCCAGCATGCCCGCGATCTTCTCCTGCAGCGCGTTCACGCTGGGATCGGTGGCGAAGACGTCGTCGCCCAGGGGCGCGGCCATCATGGCCTCGCGCATCGCGGGCGTAGGTTGGGTGACGGTGTCGCTGCGCAGGTCGACGACAGAAGAAGTGCGATCGGTCATGGTGGTCAGTCGAGGAAGTTCTTGAGCATGGCGTGGCCGTGCTCGGTGAGGATCGATTCCGGATGGAACTGCACGCCTTCGATGCGCACATCGTGCGCGAATCCGGTGTGCCGCACCCCCATGATCTCGCCGTCGTCGGTCCAGGCGGTGACAGCCAGAGCCTTCGGGCAGCTCTCGCGTTCGATGGAAAGCGAGTGGTAGCGGTTGACGACGAAGCGCTTGGGCAGCCCCGCGAACACGCCTTCCTGCGTGGTCGTGATCTCGCTGGTCTTGCCGTGCATGAGCTGCTGCGCCCGCACGATCTTCCCGCCGAAGGCCGCGCCGATGGCCTGGTGCCCCAGGCACACGCCCAGGATCGGCAGCTTGCCCGCGAATGCCTCGATGGCCGCCACCGACACGCCCGCCTCCGCCGGCGAGCACGGCCCCGGCGACACCACCAGCCGCGTCACGCCCGAGGCGATCAGCTCGCCGATCTGCTCCACGGTGATCTCGTCGTTGCGGTGTACCTGCACGTCCGCACCCAGCTCGCCGAAGTACTGGACGATGTTGTAGGTGAAGGAATCGTAGTTGTCGATCATCAGCAGTTTCATGGCTTGCTCACAATCCGGTGCACGCCCTTGACGACGGGGAACACGTTGAAGTTGATCAGAAGGCCCAGCTTGAGGCCCGAGAGACGCAGCGCCGCCAGCACCTGCGCGCGATGCAGGTCGGTCAGCAAGTCGACCGCCCTGAGTTCGACGATGACCGACTGCTCGACCACGAAGCCCGCGCGATACACCTCGCCGAGCGAACGGCCCTTGTAGCTGGCGGACAGTGCCACGTCGCGCGCAAAGCCGATCTCGCGCTCGGCGAGCTCGATGGCCAGCGCCGCGGCGTAGGCCGTTTCGTCGAGCCCCGTGCCGAGCACGCGCTGCACCTCGACGGCCGCGCCGATGATTTCGTGCGAAAAGTCGCCCTGAATATCGGGTGCGGCGCTCATTCCAGGCCTTCCTCGACCAGTTCGGCGGCACGCAGCAGCGCACGCGCCTTGGCCTCGGTTTCCTTCCACTCCAGCTCGGGCACCGAGTCGGCCACCACGCCGGCCGCGGCCTGCACGTGCAGCATCTGGTCCTTCACGATGCCGGTGCGGATCGCGATGGCCACGTCCATGTCGCCCGCATAGCTGATGTAGCCGCAGGCGCCGCCGTACAGGCCGCGCTTGGTGGGCTCGAGCTCGTCGATGAGTTCCATCGCATGCACCTTCGGCGCGCCGGTCAGGGTGCCGGCCGGGAAGGTGGCCTTGAGTACGTCGATGGCGGTCATGCCGTCCTTCAGCGTGCCTTCGACGTTGCTCACGATGTGCATCACGTGGCTGTAGCGCTCCACCGCGAAGGCCTCGGTCACTTTCACGGTGCCGGTCTTGGCGATGCGGCCGATGTCGTTGCGCGCGAGGTCGATCAGCATCACGTGCTCGGCGCGCTCCTTCGGGTCGTTGATGAGCTCGACCTCGGCCGCCTTGTCGAGCTCCAGCGACGCGCCGCGCGGGCGGGTACCGGCCAGCGGGCGGATGGTGATCTTCTGCTCGCCCTCGCCCGTGTTCTCCTGGCGCACCAGGATCTCGGGCGACGCGCCCACCACGTGGAAGTCGCCGAGGTTGTAGTAGTACATGTAGGGCGACGGGTTCAGCGAACGCAGCGCGCGATACAGCGACAGTGGCGACTCGGTGTAGCGCTTGCTGATGCGCTGGCCCACCTGCACCTGCATGAAGTCGCCAGCGGCGATCATTTCCTTGGCGCGCTCCACGGCCGCGAGGTAGTCGGCCTTGGCGAAGCTGCGCTCGGGCGGATGCGGCTGCGTGGGCTTCACGACGGGCGCGCTCACCGAATACTTGAGCTTTTCCTTCAGCTCGCGCAGGCGGCGCTTGCCCGTGGCATAGGCCTCGGGCTGCTTCGGATCGGCATAGACGATGAGGTAAAGCTTGCCCGAGAGGTTGTCGATGACGGCCAGTTCCTCGCACTGCAGCAGCAGGATGTCGGGGCAGCCCAGCGTATCGGGCGGGCAGGTCTTCTCAAGCTTGCGCTCGATGTGGCGCACGGTGTCGTAGCCGAAGTAGCCGGCAAGGCCGCCGCAGAAGCGCGGCAGGCCCGGGCGCAGCGCGACCTTGAAGCGCTTCTGGTACTCGGCCACGAAGTCGAGCGGATTGCCCTTGACGGTCTCGACCACCTGCCCGTCGGTCACCACCTCGGTGAGGGCTTCGGCGCCGAAGCCGCTGGCGCGCAGCAGCGTGCGGGCCGGCAGTCCGATGAAGCTGTAGCGCCCGAAGCGCTCGCCGCCCACCACCGATTCGAGCAGGAAGCTGTGCTTGCCACCGCCTTGCGAATGGGCCAGCTTGAGATAGAGGGAAAGGGGGGTCTCGAGGTCGGCGAAGGCCTCGGCCATCAGCGGAATGCGGTTGTAGCCCTGGGCGCTGAGGCTCTTGAATTCAAGTTCGGTGATCACGGATTCGTTCTCGAGTTGCCTGCGGCGCTCCTTCGGCCGGCGGCAAGGTCATTCACGGGTGGCCCGGTGTCGGCATGCGTGCCGGTCCGGAACCGCGGGCGCACGGCGTGCGCCGCGCAATCAAACAGTCAGCGAAGTATGGCGACGCCAGGGCCAGGCTCCCCGGCTGCCTTCACCTGTTTGAATGATGTGATGAACGAACATATGAGTCGCGGAGTTTAGCCCACGAAAACGCCCGCAGGCGCAACTCGCCGCTTCGGCGGTGGCTTTCAGGGTTCCCCCGAGGCTGAAGGAGTAGAACAAAAAGATACATTCGAACGACCGTTCGCAAAATTCCAAGGAGACAGCGTTGACCGCCCTTCCGTTCACGACCATGTTCTCTCGCCTCGCCCTGGCTGCCTGCCTCGCAGCCGCAAGCCTGAGCGCCTCGGCCGCGCAGGTCGACGTGGGCGGCGTCAAGCTCGAAGACCAGATGGATCTGCGCGGCACGCCCCTCGTGCTCAATGGGGCGGGCATCCGCTACAAGGCCATCTTCAAGGTCTACACCGCCGGCCTGTACGTGGGCAAGAAGGTGTCGACGCCCGAAGAGGCGCTGGCCGCGCCCGGCCCCAAGCGAGTGGCCATCACCATGCTGCGCGACATCGACGCGAACGAGCTCGGCAAGCTCTTCACCAAGGGCGTGGAAGACAACTCGCCGAAGACCGAGATGGTCAACCTCATCCCCGGCCTGCTGCGCATGGGCCAGATGTTCGCCGACCAGAAGCAGCTGAAGGCCGGCGACACCTTCACCATCGACTGGCTGCCCGGCACCGGCACGCTGATCACGGTGCGCGGCGTGCCTCAGCCCGACCCGATCAAGGAACAGGCCTTCTTCAACGCACTGCTGCGCATCTGGCTCGGCCCGAACCCGGCCGACTGGAAGCTGAAGGACGCACTGCTCGGCAAGCAGTAGCCGAAGCGGCTATCGCCCGGCGGCCGGCACAAGCTCGGCCAGCGAGTCGACGAAACCGTCGGCATCCACGCCACGTACCGGCTCGCCGTGGTTGTAGCCATAGCTCACGAGCACGACGGGGCACCCCGCCGCCCGGGCTGCGCGCGCGTCGTTGCTCGAGTCGCCGATCATCAGCGTGCGCGCGGGGGCCGTGCCCATCGCCTCGCATGTCTTCAGCAGCGGCAGCGGATCCGGCTTCTTCCGCTCGAAGGCATCGCCGCCGAACACCAGTTCGAAGAAACCGTCTAGCCCCTTGTCGACCAGCAGCGGCTTGGCGAACGAGGTCGGCTTGTTGGTCAGGCAGGCCAGCCGCAGGCCCTGCGCACGCAGCGCCTTCAGCCCGTCGATCACGCCCGGGTACACCGCAGAGTGGCGTCCGTTGATGGCGAGGTAGTGGTGCTGGTAGCGCTCCCAGGCACGCCCGAACAGCGCGCGCGCTTTCGCATCGGCGTCGGGCGACGCGATCACATGCACGAGCGCGGAATGGATCAGGTGCTCGGAGCCCTTGCCCACCATCGTCTCGATGGCGGCGGGCGCCACGCGCGGCAGCGAGAGATCGTCGAGCATGCGGTCGAGCGAGGCGGCGAAGTCGCCAAGCGTGTCGACCATGGTGCCGTCGAGGTCGACGATGGCGGCGTCGAAGCGGGTGCGGTCGAGGGGAATGGAGTTCAAGGCAAACGGGAAGCGGAGTTGGGCGAAATTGCGAAGAATCGCCCGACACTTTACAGAGCGCCGGAAAACCGCTTTCCGCCCCTGATGCCAGGCAAGCGCCCGCGAGCGCCGGCACTTTTGCAAACTGTTTCAGAGCCCGTCGTCGTCATGCCCCGGAAACTTTTCGGGGCCTTTCGCACACCTATGCCCCATCGTTTGCAAAAACCCAACAACGAGGAACACTCCATGCGTCTCACGACGAAGGGCGGCTTCGCCTTGACGGCCATGATCGATGTCGCGATGCGCGAGCAGGACGGCCCCGTGCCACTGGCGTCGATCAGCAAGCGCCAGCACATTGCCCGCTCATCGCTCGAACTGCTGTTCAGCAAGCTGCGCCAGCACGCCCTGATCAAGGCGACACGCGGACCGGGCGGCGGCTACACGCTGACGCGCAGGGCGTCAGAAATCACGGTGGCGGACATCCTCGCCTCGGTCGACGGCCAGCCGCTGGCCGATACCGAAACCTCCCCGGGCAAGAACGAGCCCGGCAGCAAGGGCTGCTATTCGACGGAAGCGCTGTGGGCCTCGGCCAAGCACCACGTCATGGAATTCCTGGGCTCCGTCACGCTGCAGAGCCTGGTCGAAGACCAATTGGCCAAGGGCGTGCGCGTCGAGCACGAGCCCGCGCCGAGAAGAAAAGAAACCCAGCCGAGCCCCGCGGCCCTCCCGCTGCGCGTGAACGCACCCAACTCGGTGTTCGCGTGGAACGGCGTCTTCGCCAAGCGCTGAAGACGGCAACTGCACTCTTCGCCGCTTTCTCTTCTTCTTTCTCCTTCGCCGACCTCCTTGCCGACGATGCCCCGCTGGCTCCTGTCTCTGCTGCTCGTGCTCGCGCTGGGCTGCCAGAGCTTTGCCGCGCTGGCCAAGTCGCATGAGGCGGCAGTGGCACCGATGGCCGCCGGGCTTCATTCGCAGGGCCACGACTGCGAAACACCGGCGCATCCGCCGGCCACGCTCGAAGAACGCTCGCCCGCCACCGAGCTGGCGCCCGATCTCTCCGAAATCTGCGGGCTGCGCAATGCAGCCCTGCATCACGCCGCATGGCGCGGCGCCGCGCCGCCGCAATACGTGCACGCGCCTGCATCCCGCGTGCTGCGGGTTCCGCTGAAGCCGCCACGCGCGGGCACCGCCGTCTAGGCGGCGAAGGCGCGGGCCCGCCCCGGGCTCCAGCTTTTCCATCGACATGCAGAAGACCGCGACGCGCGGGCCAAGCGGCCTGCGCGTCGCATTCGTCCTGCGCGGCCGTTGCCGGCCGGCGCGGGCTTTCGACCCAACCCAACGCAAAACCGCTTTTCTCCCAATGACCGAACTCACCATGGTCGCCTTCGGCACCTGTCTCCTTCTGCTGTACCTGGCTTGGCGCGAACGCGTCGTCTCGAACGATCGCGATGTCGGCCTGCTCGCCGGCGTGGCCGCATGCGCGGGCGTGGCCGGCATCCTTTCGCTGGTCGTGTGAAGTCGCCCGCGACCGAACGGCGGCAGCGCTGGGCTGCCGTCGCCGCGCCTGCGGCGCTCGCCCTCGCGGCGAGCGCATGCACCGACGGCTATCCGTCCAGGGACGCGCCCGCCGCCCACACGCTGAGTGCCGCCGAGCACGTCCACGCGCTCAACGACATGCTCCGGCACGAGGCGCGCAGCGTGGACGCAAAGCTGGCGCTCGCGACGCCCTGCGTCCTGAGGCTCTCGACCACGGCGCGCGGCGAGCGCGAGCAGACGGCCTCGCTGCGGCTGGAAACGCTTCGCATCGCCTTCTCCGTGGACGAGCGCTACCGGGTCAGCCTGGCCCGGGACGCCAGCGCGCCCGTCGCGCGCGACCACCGCTTCGTGGTGGACGACTGGCACGACGCGGTCGCCTTCCGCTCGCACCTCCAGCAGCTGCAGATGGCCTGCGCGGCGTCGAAGGACTGAAGCCGGGCCTTCTTTTTTTCTCCGCGCGTTGCGGGTTCCGGCAACTCGTTCGGCAAACCGGATGAAAGCCTCTGAATTGCCAGAAGCGCCATCCGGAGATTGCCTTGGTTTTTCTTCCCGCACGCCACCGCGCAGCCTGCGTCCGGCTGTCCGACATCGCACTCACGCTGATCGCCATCCTCGCGATCGGCGCGCTGGTTCCTGCCTGCGGAGACAGCCGCGGCAGCATCGGCCCCGCCAGTAGCAGCAGCAAGAGCAGCAGCGCCCCCGCCCACCCGGTGGCGCCCGACGACCCGCCCCCGACCGCGCGCGACTGCACCGTCACCTTCGAGGGCGACTCGATCCTCCACGGCAGCTACGCCAGCAACCAGCGCTTCGACGAGCCGCCCGCAGCGATGCTCACGCGCCTGCGTCCCGCCTACACGGTGATCGACAACAGCGTGCCCGGCTCCACCGCCGCCCAGCGCGCGCCCGTGTTCGCAGGGGCACCGCTCACCACCCATTTCGTGGTGCTCCAGCACGGCATCAACGACGGGCAGTTCGGCCAGCCCTACGAGTCGGCGCTGCGGCGCATGGTCGCGCACGTCCAGGCCCAGGGGCGCACGCCGGTCATCACCGGACTCAGCCGGCAGCCGATCACCGTCACCGGCAGGGACGCGGCCGACGACATCGCCCGCCGGGTGGCCGCAGAGACCGGCGCGCTGTTCGCCGACTGGGGCGCGGTGTCCTTCAAGCCCGCGGAGATGGCCGACGTGCTGCACCCCGCACCGGCCTACAGCGAGCGATTGGTCTGGCGCATCGTGTCCGTGCTGGACCGGGCCGCGCCCGAGTGCAGATACTGACATCGGCTTTTTTTTCGGGCCTGCCATTGCGGGTTTCGGCATTCCGTTCGGCAAGGGAATGCATCCACCTGAAACCCGAAGAGGAACCGCCTCCCATGCTTCAGAACCTTTTCTTCCACGCACGTCGCCCGCGACTGCAGCTTTCGAGCTGCCGGGAGCCCCCCCGATGAGCACCGGCAGCCTCGGCCTCGTGGTGGCCGCGCTCTTCGCGCTCGGCGCCGCCGGGTTCACGGGCAAGACGCTCGGCGCGCGCGCCGAAGAGCACCGGGCGGCGATCAGCCTGCGCGAGGCGGATGCGCCTTCCGAAACCGTCCCCCGCCTGTCGCAGGCCTTCGAGACAGGCACCGGCCGCGCCGTGGCGCCCCATGTCCATGCCTGCCAGGCCATCGCGGCGCGTCACGGTGCGCGCATCTACACCGCGACCTCGCCGCTGGGCGGCGGCTGCCTCACGCTGAGGCTCCCGCTGGACGGCGCGCGCACCGCGCGTGCTGCGAAGGGACTGCTGTGATGGCCGCCCGCCAGTTCCCCGCGCCGCGCGACATCGGCATGCCGGGCCGGTCCCGAATCGCCGCCGATGGCGCAGTGGGCCCGCTGCGGGCCTGGCTGGTCGACGGATGCTGCCTCGGCGCCGCGGCCGCCGGCGTTGCGCTCGCGGTGGGCTTCAGCCGCTGCGAGGCGGGCAATGCCGGCTCCGCGGCGCTGTCCACGCTCGCGCCCATCATGCAGACCCGGGGCCATCGCACCCCCGCGGGCTGCAGGCGCGGCAGAACTTCGGCCACAAATGTCAACGCAGTGAGATAGATTCATGCCTGCCGCACTCGCAGCGTTCCCGAACGACTTCCCCCCGCCCTCCATGCCGGACCGTCCTCCCCCGCGAAGCGTGGAAACCCTCTACGGCGAACACCACGGCTGGCTGCTCGGCTGGCTGCGCCGCAAGCTGGGGCATGCGGGCGATGCCGCCGACCTGGCCCAGGACACATTCCTGCGCGTGCTGGGCCGCCAGCGCGACGTCGACGAGGTCCGGGAACCGCGCGCCTGGCTCACCACCATCGCACACGGCCTGGTGGTCGACCACGTGCGGCGCCGCACGCTGGAGCGCGCCTGCCTCGAAGCCATCGCCGCCCTGCCCGAGCCGCAGGCACCGTCGCCCGAGACGCAGATGCTGCTGGTCGAGGCGCTGGTGCGCATCGACGCCATGCTCGATGGCCTGCCCGCCAAGGCGCGCAGCGCCTTCCTGCTCTCGCGGCTCGACGGCCTCGGCTATGCCGAGATCGCGCAGCGCCTGAACGTGAGCCTGAGCTCCGTCGAGAAATACATGGCGACCGCCATCCGCCATTGCCTGACACTGAAATGAACCTCCCCCAGGCTTCGCGCACTTCGTGTCGCTTCTCCTCCCCCCTCGCCGGGGGCAACACCGGCGGCCCGGCAGAGCCGGTTCCGCGGTGTTCCCGGCCTTGGCCGTGGCGGCTTCGTGCGTCGTGGACTGCACGGCGCGCAGGGAGGCACGTGGAATGAAGGCAGCATTCCCCCCTTCTTCCGACCTGCTCGACCAGGCCATCGCCTGGGCCGTGCGGCTCGGCTCCGGCAGCGCCGACAGCAAGGCGCATGACGAGTGCGATGCATGGCGCGCCGCGCACCCGTCGCACGAACAGGCCTGGCAGCAGGTGCAGGCCGTGGAGGACGCCTTCCGCCAGGTGCCGCGCATCGGCGGCACGGCCGACCGCCTCGGCGCGGCGAGCGGCGCGCTGGCCCATGGCGCGCTGCAGGCCGCCGGCCGCATGCGGGCGCAGCAGGGCCGCCGCCGCGCGCTCGGCGCGATCGGCGTCCTGGGTCTCGCCGCCACCGGCGGCGTGATCGGCCTCTTCGTGTGGCGCGAACAGCCCTGGGAACAGCGCACCGACTACGCCACCGCCGTGGGCGAGCGAAAGCGCGTGACGCTGGCCGATGGCACCGAGCTGGACCTCAACACCGGCTCCGAAGTGCAGGTGGTCTTTTCGCCGCGCAGCCGGCGCATCGTGCTGCGCCGTGGCGAGCTCTTCGTGCGCACCGGCGCCGACAGCGGGGCGCTCTTCGGCCATCGCGCCTTCTGGGTCGAAACGCCGCACGCGCGCTTCGAGGCACTGGGCACGCGCTTCGGCGTGCGCGAGCAGGACGGCCAGACGCGGCTTTCGATGACCGAGGGCCGGGTCGCCATCCACGCCACAGATAACAGCGTGCAGCCGGTGGTCGCTCAGGCCGGCGACGGCTACATCGTGCGCGGCGACGCGACGCCGCCCCAGCGCGTCGTGGACCGCAGCTTCGAACCCGATGCCTGGACCGACGGCGCGCTGGTGGCGCGGCAGATGCGGCTGGATGCATTCGTCGCCGAGCTGGCGCGCTACCACGGCACGCCGCTGGTCTGCGACGCGAACGCGGCCTCGCTGCGCGTGTCGGGCGTTTTCCAGCTCAACGGGCCCGACCCGGTCGGCCGCGCGCTCGAAGCGCTGGTGCGCACGCTGCCCGTGCGGCTCGAACAAGGCACTGGAGGCACATTGACCATTTCGCGACGTTGAGAAGACTTCCTCCGGACCGCCATCCCGGGTTCTGGCGCCTCCGGCCGGCAAGGCCCACCCTGCTTCCCGCGCTGCTGCTGGGCATCGCGGCGGGATGGGGCGTGCCTGTCGTATCCGCGCGCGCGCAGGCGCAGCCGGCGGAGGGCAAGGCGCGCGCGGGCTTCGACATACCGGCCGGCCCGCTTGAAGACGCGCTCAGCGCCTTCGCGCGGCAGGCCGGCATCACGCTGTCCTTCGATCCGGCACTCGTGCGCGACAGGAGCGCCGCCGCGCTCAAGGGCAGCCGCACCGTGCCCGAAGGCCTGGCCGAGCTGCTGTCGCCGCACCGGCTGGAGGCCATTCCCGGCGTGAGCGGCGCCTATGCGGTGCGGCCTGCAGCAGCAGGCGCCGCCGCTTCCGGCACGGGGGCATCCCTGCCCCCTCTGACCGTTACCGCGCAGGGCGAGCGCGCCGACGGCCAGGTCGACGGCTACGTGGCGCAGCGCAGCGCCACGGCCACGCGCACCGACACGCCGCTGCTCGAGACGCCGCGCGCCGTCACCGTCGTCACGCGCGCGCAGATGGACGACCAGGCCGTGCACACCGTCGAGCAGTCGCTTCGCTATTCGGCCGGCGTGCTCACCGAAGTCGCCGGCTACGACACGCGCTTTGCCTCGCTCACGGTGCGCGGCTTCGCACCCGCCGAGTACCTCGACGGTTTCAAGCTCCCCGCCGGCAGCGTCATCTCGCGCTGGCTGGCCGAGCCGCAGGCGCTGGAACGCGTGGAGCTGCTGAAGGGCCCCGGCGCGGTCTACGACCCGTCGGCGCCGGGCGGTGCGATCAACATGGTGTCCAAGCGCCCATCGGCGGAGGCGGTGCGCGAGGTGAGCCTCTCGCTGGGCAACCGCAACCGCCACCAGGCCAGCTTCGACCTCGGCGGCGCGATGAACGCGGACGGCACTCTGCTCTTCCGGCTCAACGGCGTGGTGCGCAAGAGCGACGGCCAGACCGACCATTCGCGCGATGACCGCAGCTTCATCGCACCCTCGCTGACGTGGGCGCCTTCGGCGCGCACCAGGATCACGCTGCTGGCCGAAGTCACGCGCGACCGCACCACGCCCAAGAGCATCTGGCCCGAGGGCGCGCTCATCACGCCCAACCCCTGGGGCAGCATTTCCCGCGAGCGCTTCATCGGGGAACCGGGCTTCGACCGCTACAACCGCAACGCTTCCTCGCTCACCTACCTGTTCGAACACAAGCTCGACGACCACTGGACCCTGCGGCAGAACGCGCGCCGCGCGTCGCTGGACGTCGACTACCGGCAGGTCTACGGCACCGGCTTCGAAAGCGATCTGCGCACGATCGATCGCACGGCGATGCGGGCCATTGAACGCAACCGAACCACCACGCTGGACACCCAGGTCGAGGGCCGCTTCGGCACCGGGCCGGTCGCGCACACCCTGCTGATCGGGATGGAATACCAGCGGCAGTCGAGCAAGCTGGCCGGCGGGATCGGCCAGGCGCCTTCCATCGACGCCTTCGCGCCGGTCTATGGCGCAGCGGTGCCCGAGCCGGCGTTCAGCGCCGTGTCCGACAACGCCGTCACGCAGCGCGGGTTCTACGTGCAGGACCAGATGCGCAGCGGCCCCTGGTCGCTGGGGCTCACGGTGCGGCAGGACCGCGCGCGCAACAGCTTCAGCCCGCTGTCGGCGGCCTCCAGGGGCATCGACACCAACACCAAGACGACCTACAACGCGGGACTGCTCTACCTCGCGCCGAGCGGGCTCGCGCCCTACTTCAGCTACTCGACCTCGTTCACCCCGCTGCCGGGCGCCTTCGCGAACGGAAGTCCGCTGAGGCCCGAGCTCGGCCGGCAGGTCGAGGTGGGCCTGAAGTACCGCCCGCCCGGCGTGGACGCGCTGTTCACCGTGTCGGTGTTCGACCTGCGCAAGAACAACTCCCCCACCTTCGACCCGTACGTGATCGGCCCCGTCTCGCAGATCGGCGAGGTGCGCACGCGGGGCCCCGAGTTCGAGGCGCGCGCCGCGCTCACGAAGCAGCTCAAGCTGGTGGCCAGCTACACGCTGCTCGACGCCAAGGTCACGCAAAGCCTGAACCCCGCCGAAATAGGCAGGCAGCCGCTCAACACCGCGCGCCAGACCGCCGCGCTGTGGCTCGACTACCGCTTCGGCAGCCCCGCGCTGCAGGGCTGGAGCATCGGCGGCGGCGTGCGCCACGTGGGCAAGGTGCCGGCCAGCATCGACAACAGCAGCTACAACCCGCCCTACACGCTGCTCGACGCGGCGCTGCGCTACGAACGCGGCTCCTACGCCTTCGCGCTGAACGCCACCAACCTCACCGACAGGAGCTACGTCGCGGGCAACGGCCAGTACTTCGGCCAGCGGCGCGCGGTGCAGGCGAAGTTCACCTACCGCTGGTAGCAGCGGCCAGGCGCTATCGCAGTGTCGCGTGCGGATGCAGCGGATGCGCCAGCGTGTCCGCGATCAGCCGCAGGGCCTGGTCGCACTGCTCGCGCGACATCGGCCCGCCCAGGCAGATGCGCACCGCGTCGGGCGGATCGCCGTCGGTGGAGAAGGCGGCGCTCGCCACCACGCCCACGTTCTGCGTGCGCAGGTACGACGCGAACTCCACCGGGCTCCAGCCGGGCGTGAGCGGCAGCCACGCATGGAAACCTTCGGGATGCGCCTGCAGGCCGCTGTCGCCCAGGTGCCGCGCGGCCAGCGCCTGCCGCGCCACCGACTCGGCGCGCACCGCCTGCAGCATCTCCTCGGCGGTGCCGTCCTCCACCCACAGCGTCGTCAGCGCGTTGGTGATCGGCGAGGCCATGACCGTGGTGGCGCGCATCGCGCCGGCCAGCCGCTGCGACTGCACCACCGTCGGCGAGCACACGTAGGCGCTGCGCAGCCCCGCGCCGAAGCACTTGGAGAAGCCGCTCACGTAGTAGGTGAGCCCCGGCGCCAGCGTGGCCAGCGAAGCGGGGGTCTGCCGCGGCAGCATGCCGTAGGCGTCGTCCTCGATGATCGGCACCGCGTAGCGCAGCGCCACGTCGGCCAGCGCCTCGCGCCGCGCGCGCGACACGGTGGCCGCCGTCGGGTTCAGCAGCGTGGGGTTGCAGTACAGCGCCTTGGGCTTAAGCGTCTTGCAGGCGTGCTCGAAGGCATCGGCGATGGGGCCGTCGTCGTCCATCTGCAGCGCGTGCAGCTGCACGCCGAGCTGAGCCGCGATGGCCTTCACGCCCGGGTAGGTGAGCGACTCCACGCAGACCAGTTCGCCGGGCCGCGCGAGCTGCGAGAACAGCGCGGTCAGCACGCCGTGGATGCCGGGGCACACCAGGATGCGATCGACGCTGGCGTCGGGCACGAAGGGCCGCAGCCAGTGCATCGCGGCGGCGCGGTCGTGCGCGGTGCCACCGAAGTCCTGGTAGCGCAGCAGGTCGTGGAAATCGACCTGCGCGAAGGCGCGGCTGGCGCTGTCGTGCAGGCGTGCCATCAGGTGCTCGTCGTCGGGCTCGGGCGGCATGTTCATCGTCATCTCGGCGCCGCTGCCGCCGCGCAGCCGCAGGCTCGGGCTGCCCGAGCGGATGAAGGTGCCGGTGCCGGCGCGCGAATCGATCAGCCCGCGCTTACGCGCCTCGGCATAGCCGCGCGCCACCGTCGTGTAGTTGAGCTCGAGATCCGCCGCCAGCTCGCGCAGCGTGGGCAGGCGGTCGCGCACGCCGAGGCGGCCTGTCTTGATGTCGTCGGCGATCAGGTCGGCCAGCAGCAGGTAGGCCGGCCGGGCGGTGTTGCGCAGTTGCTTGCGCCAGTGGGCGGTGATGGTGGTCATCGGGCGTGGTCCGGCGGAGTTGATTGCATCCATTGATTGCATCTGGCCACCAATCAACATGCAGGAACCGCGCCCGCGCCAGAGGGGCTGGATGCTTCGATCAGGTGCGATCAACCCCATTGATCGGGTGCATTGATCGCATGCGGTGTGCGTCGTCGCGGTGCGGAAATGGCCGCCCGGGCCTGCTTCGTCGGTGCCTTTGCAGGCCCTGAAAAAAATTTTGCGCTCGCGCACGCCGCGCCACTTGGCGTTGATCGCGCATTGATCGCACGGGCCCGGCCGGCCGCTGGCACAACGCCTGCGAAGAAAGGAGCACGCAACACCTGCGTACCCCTTCACCCAACCGGAGTACCCCATGCCCAAAGTCACCCGCCCCCGCAACGAGAAAGGCGAGTTCCTCGTCGACTACGAAGAGAAGGTGTTCGAAGACGTCAAGGCCGAGCCCGGGGAGAAGGCGCTCGTCACCTTCCACACGGTGGCCTTCGAAGGCTCCATCGGCTTCGTGAACCTGCTGCAGGCCACGCGTCTGCGGCGCAAGGGCTACGAGACCTCCGTTCTGCTGTACGGCCCCGGCGTGACGCTGGGCGTGCAGCGCGGCTTTCCGACGCTGGGCGACGAGGCCTTCCCGGGCCACCAGAACTTCAACAAGCAGATCGCCAAGTTCATCGAGGAGGGCGGCAAGGTCTATGCGTGCCGCTTCGCGCTGCAGGCGCTCTACGGCCACGGCGAAGGCGCGCTGATCGAGGGCATCAAGCCGATCAACCCGCTCGACGTGCTCGACCTCGTGCTGCTGCACAAGAAGGCCGGCGCCGTAATCATCGACACCTGGACACTGTGAGCGAAGGCGCGGCGATGGCTTCCACACCCCACGTCGTGCGGGCCGCGGCGATCCAGATCGCGCCCGACTTCGAACGGCCGGACGGCACGCTCGATCGCGTGTGCAGCGCCATCGACGCGGCCGCGGCGAAGGGCGCGCAGATCGCGGTCTTTCCCGAGACCTTCGTGCCCTACTACCCCTACTTCAGCTTCGTGCTGCCGCCGGTGCAGCAGGGTGCGCCGCACCTGAGGCTGGCGGAGCGGGCGGTGGTGGTGCCCGGCCCCGTCACGCAGGCGGTGGCCGAGCGTGCACGCGCGCGCGGCATGGTGGTGGTGCTCGGCGTGAACGAGCGCGACCACGGCAGCCTCTACAACACGCAGCTGGTGTTCGATGCCGACGGCACGCTGGCGCTCAAGCGCCGCAAGATCACGCCCACCTACCACGAGCGCATGGTCTGGGGCATGGGCGACGGCGCCGGTCTCAAGGTAGTCGACACCGCCGTCGGCCGCGTGGGCGCGCTGGCCTGCTGGGAGCACTACAACCCGCTCGCGCGCTACAGCCTGATGGCGCAGCACGAGCAGATCCACTGTGCGCAGTTCCCCGGCTCGCTGGTCGGCCCGATCTTCGCGGAGCAGATGGAAGTGACCATCCGGCATCACGCGCTGGAGTCGGGCTGCTTCGTGGTCAACGCCACCGGCTGGCTCACCGACGAGCAGATCCGCTCGGTCACGCCCGACGCCAGCCTGCAGAAGGCGCTGCGCGGCGGCTGCCACACGGCCATCGTCTCGCCGGAGGGCAAGCACCTCGCGCCGCCGCTCACCGAGGGCGAAGGCATGGTGGTGGCCGACCTCGACATGGCGCTGATCGCCAAGCGCAAGCGAATGATGGATTCGGTCGGCCACTACGCGCGGCCGGAGCTGCTCTCGCTCGCCATCAACGACCGGCCCGCGCAGACCACCGTGCCAATGGATCGCACGCAACCCCACGTTCAACGGAGTCCAGAACATGACCACGACGACACAGCAAGACAGCCGGCAGCTGATGACCGAGCTCCAGTCCTTCGGGTTGCGGCTGGTTGACCCTTCGGCCGGCGTCGCGAGCCGACGCGGCGGCGCCGGCCCCTCGGACCACAAGGCCGTGACGGTGGACGGCCACACGATCATGGTGCCGGTCCACACATCCACCGCGTGGCACTCGCCCTTCACCGCCGAGGCGCCCGACGCCGCGGGGGTGAGCCGCGTGATGCGCGGCAGCATCCCCATCGCGAGCATCAGCTTTCCGAAGCAGCCGCGCTTCTACGCGATGCAGACCTTCGACGGCGTGCCCTACTCGCACATCGCCACGCTGCACGGCAGCGACGTGCTGGCCACCACCGTGCTGCAGACCTGCATCCGCTACGAAAGCCGCAAAAAGAGCTGCAAGTTCTGCGCGATCGGCCAGTCGCTCGCGGCCGGGCGCACCGTCGCGCGCAAGACGCCCGAGCAGCTCGCCGAGGTGGCGCGCGCCGCCGTGCTGCTCGACGGCGTCAAGCACATGGTGATGACCACGGGCACGCCCAACGCCACCGACCGCGGCGCGGCTGTGCTGTGCGAGAGCGCATTCGCGATCAAGGCCGCGGTCGACATCCCCATCCAGGGCCAGTGCGAGCCGCCCGACGACGACCAGTGGTTCCACCGCATGAAGGCCGCGGGCATCGACACGCTGGGCATGCACCTGGAGGTGGTCACGCCCGAGGTGCGCGAGCGCATCATGCCGGGCAAGGCGAGCGTGCCCGTCTCGCGCTACATGAGCGCCTTCGAGGCGGCGGTGGGTGTGTTCGGTCGCGGGCAGGTCAGCACCTACATCCTGGCCGGGCTGGGCGACACGCGCGAAGCCATCCTCGACACCTGCGACCAGCTGCTGGCGCGCGGCGTGTACCCCTTCGTCGTCCCCTTCGTGCCGATCAGCGGCACGCCGCTGGAAGACCACCCCGCGCCAACGCCCGAGTTCATGAAGTCGCTGCTCGCGCCGCTGGGGGAGCGCGTGGTGGCGGCCGGCCTGCGCTCGGCCGACATCAAGGCCGGCTGCGGCAAGTGCGGCGCGTGCTCGTCGCTTTCCATCTACGAAAAAGAAAGCGAGAGCTGACCATGCTGTGCCTCGACGATCTCTGCGAGATGGGCGAACGGATGGGCGACCACTACGCGCCCGTCGAATACCTGGTGCGCGAGGCCGCGCAGCAGTGGGAGCGCGAGGAGGCGATGGCGCTGCGCCGCGCGGTGTTCTGCATCGAGCAGGGCATCTTCGCGCGCGACGACCGTGATGCCATAGACGACCATGCGCGGCTGCTGGTGGCCATGTCGTGCAACGGCGGCATGCCCGAGCAGGTGGTGGGCACGGTGCGCATCCATCGCGGCCAGGCCGATGGCGAATGGTGGGGCTCGCGGCTGGCCGTGCACCCTGCGTTCCGCAGCCAGGGGCACCTGGGCGCGACGCTGATCCGGCTTGCCGTGTCGCGCGCCAACGCGCTGGGCTGCAAGCTCTTTCTCGCGCAGGTGCAGAGGCAGAACGTGCCGCTGTTCGAGAAGCTCGGCTGGAAGATGCTCGAGGAGACCGAAGTGCACGGCCGTCCGCATGCGCGCATGCAGGCCGATCTCGGCTGGTATCCGCCCTGCCACGACCCGGTGAGCGGTTTCGTCACGCGCGCCAAGGTGATGTCATGACGAACGCCGGCCAGATTGCCGAAGCCCTGCGCGCCACGCGCGGCTTCGCCCACAAGCGCGACATCGGCGACGTGGTGTCGGTGCTGGGCCGCTCGCTGCCCGGCGGCCATGCCGCGTTCGCGCAGGCCGTGCCCGTGGGAGACGACTGCGCCGCCATTCCAGACGGCCACGGCGGCTACCTGCTGTTTGCCATCGAGGGGCTGGTGGAAGACTTCATCGTGCGCATGCCCTGGTTCGCGGGCTACTGCGGCGTGATGGTCAACGTGAGCGACATCTACGCGATGGGCGGCCGCCCCACCGCGGTGGTCGACGCGCTGTGGAGCAACGGCATGGACCCGGCCGACGACGTGCTGCGCGGCATGGCCGAGGCCGCCGTGCGCTACGGCGTACCCATCGTCGGCGGGCACAGCAACAACCGCAGCGAGCGGCCGCAACTGGCGGTGGCCATCCTCGGGCACGCGCGCCGGCTGCTCACCAGCTTCGACGCGAAGCCGGGCGACCTGCTCGTGATGGCGGCCGACCTGCGCGGCGCCTACGAAGAGCCGTTCCCGTACTGGAATGCCTCGACCCGCGCGCCCGCCGCCCGGCTGCGGGCCGACCTGGAACTGCTGCCGTCCATCGCGGAGGACGGCCTGTGCTGCGCCGCCAAGGACATCAGCATGGCCGGCGCGGTGGGCACGGCCATGATGCTGCTCGAGTGCTCGGGCACCGGCGCCCGCATCGACCTCGACGCGATTCCCCGGCCCGAGGGCGTGCCGCTGCTGCGCTGGCTGTCTTCGTTCCCGAGCTACGGCTTCGTGCTGAGCGTGGCACCGGCCCAGGTGGCGCCGGTGCTGGCCCGGTTCGCGGCGCGCGACATCGCATGCGGCGTGATCGGCGAGGTCGATGCCACACGGCAGGTAAAGCTGCGCGCGGGCGACGACGAGGCCCTGCTGTGGGACTTCGGCAGCGACGCGTTCATCCAGCCGCCGGTCGCCCTGCGGGAGCCCGCTACATGCCTGTGACGCACTTCCGCGTGCGCTGGCCCGACGCCAGCGAAACCCGCTGCTACTCGCCTTCCAGCGTGGTGCGAGACCACCTCTCGCCCGGCCAGCGCTACGAGCTCGACGACTTCCTGCAGCGCACGCGCGAGGCGCTGGGCATCGCCTCCGAGCGGGTGCGCGCCAAGTACGGCTTCGCGTGCTCGCAGGCGATGGACCAGCTCGCCGAGATCGAAGGCATCGCCTCGCGCTTCGGCGCCATTCCCGACGCGAAGGTCACCGTCGTCGCCTTCGACTGACCTCCCCCACATCCAGAGAACCAGAGAAAGAAAGAGAGCCCTCATGTCACACCCCTACGGAGGACGCAGCCACTACAGCGTCGTCATCGTCGGCGGCGGCCAGGCCGGCCTGTCGCTGAGCCATTGCCTGCAACAGCGCGGCATCGACCATCTCGTGATCGAGAAGCGCAGCCTCGTGCACACCTGGCGCACGCAGCGCTGGGATTCGTTCTGCCTCGTCACGCCCAACTGGCAGTGCCAGCTGCCGGGCTGGGGCTACATCGGCAGCGATCCGCACGGCTTCATGGTCAAGGACCAGATCAACGAATGGCTCGCCGGCTTCGTCGAGCATGTGAAGCCGCCGGCCATCGAGGGCGTGACCGTGGAGCGCGTGGCGCGCGACGGCGAACGCGAGCGCTTCAACGTGCAGACCGACGCCGGCCTCTACACCGCCGACCAGGTGGTGGTGGCCTCGGGTGGCTACCACCGCCCCATCGTGCCGCGCCTGGCCGAGAAGCTGCCGGCGGGCGTCGCGCAGTTCCACTCCGCGCAGTACCGCAACCCGGCGCAGCTGCCGGAGGGCGCGGTGCTGGTGGTGGGCTGCGGCCAGTCGGGCGCACAGATCGCCGAAGACCTGCACCTGGCCGGCCGCAAGGTCCACCTGGCCACCGGCAACGCCCCACGATGCGCGCGCTTCTACCGCGGCCGCGAGGTGGTCGACTGGCTCGCCGACATGAAGTACTACGACATGCCCGTCACCGAGCACCCGCTGCGCGAGGGCGTGCGCGACAACACCAACCACTACGTGACGGGCCGCGACGGCGGCCGCGACATCGACCTGCGGCGCTTCGCGCTCGAAGGCATGGAACTCTATGGGCTGCTGAGCGGCTTCGACGAAGGCAGCTTCGAGTTCCAGCCCAACCTGCGCGACAACCTCGACCAGGCCGACGACACCTACAACCGCATCAACGCATCGATCGACAGGCACATCGCCGCACAGGGCATCGCGGCACCGCCTCCTTCGGTCTACACGCCGGTGTGGGAGCCTCGCGAAGAGCGCACGCGGCTCGACCTGGCATCCGCGGGCATCACCAGCGTGGTGTGGTGCATCGGCTTCTCGCCGGACTTCGCCTGGGTCGACGCACCGGTGTTCAACGGGCGCGGCGCGCCCGTGCACCTGCGCGGCGTGACGAACGAGCCGGGGCTCTACTTCCTCGGGCTGCCCTGGCTGCACACCTGGGGATCAGGGCGCTTCTCGGGCGTGGCGCGCGACGCCGAGTTCCTGGCGCAGGCCATTGCAAGGAGAAAGGAAGGATTGCGCGACGGGGGCACCGCCGCAGTTGCGCTTGAACTGCGCGCAGCCTAGGGCCTGTTCACACTATTTCCGGGGTCGCGAAGGGCAGCAAGGGCGGGCCAATCAAGGCGCGTGACGACGCGTGTGCATGCGCACACGCTAGGAGCGCAACGCCGAGTGGTCCGCCCTTGCTGCCCTTCCCGCAGGGTTGGCGCTCCAAGGGGCCGTCTGCGGCGTTGCCCGCGCTTGCAAGGCTTCAGCCTTGCTGCGCACGGGCGCCTTGCAGCCAGCCCCTTGGAGCACCAACGCGACCCCGGAAATAGTGTGAACAGGCCCTAGGCCTGCTGCGCCTCCGTCAGCGCCTGCGCCGCCACCACCGCCTCGGTGCGGTTGCGCACGTTGAGCGCGCGGAAGATCGCCGCCAGGTGGATCTTCACCGTGCCTTCGCTGATACCCAGGCTGCGCCCGATGAGCTTGTTAGGCTTGCCCTGCGACAGCAGCTGCAGCACCTCGACCTGCCGCTCGGTGAGCACGCTGCGCAGGTGCTCCAGCGTCTGGGTGCCGCCGCCGCTGCCGGCAGCGCCGCCGCGCACCAGCGCCTCGGCGCCTGCCTGCGGTGCCACGCCCGCCACCATGCCCGGCGGCAGCGCCGTCAGCATCATCGGCGGCACGTACACGCCGCCGGCCAGCACCAGGCGCACGGCCGAGAGCATCACGTCGGGGGAATAAGCCTTGGGAATGAATCCGAGCACGCCGCGCTCGAGCGCGCTGCGCATGATGGCCGGGTCTTCGTAGCCCGACAGCACGATCACCGGCACCGCCGGATGGCGCTTGCGGATCTCGTCGATGTGGGCCTGGCCGTCGGCGCCGGGCATGTTGAGATCGATCAGGGCCAGGTCGAGGTCGTCGGTGGCGCCGGCAAGCAATTCGTCGACGCTCATCGCCAGGACGAATTCGATGCCGGGCTCCAGCTCCGACAACTTGGCTTTGACCGCCTCGATGACGAGCCGGTGGTCGTCGGCGATCAGTATTTTCATGATGTCTTTTCCCCGTGTCCCTGCGTGCAACGCACGGCAGACGCTGAAGATACCGGCGAATGCCCCGCGCAGCAAGGCCGGCGGCCCCACCCAAAGGCATAGACCCCAAGCGGTATGGCGCCCGCCGCAAGCACTTTGAAAGAATGGGCGCCTACTCGAAGGAACCGGGGACATGGGCATGTGCCATCGCTGCAGACGCCGGTGCAAGGCATCCTTCGCAACCCTCGACTGAGCGGGCCCGTCCATGGCCCGCCTCCTCGACTGCTTCTCCACCCTCATCTCGTCCGGCCTCTCGCTGGACGCCGCCGTCGCGGCCGGCGCGCCGCTGCCGTCGCTCGATGCGGCGCAGCAGCAGTTCCGCCAGCAGCTCGACGCGGCGCGCGCCGCCGCAGAGGCTTCGGGCACGCCCGCGGCGCAGATCGAATCGGCGGCCTTCGCGATGGTGGCCTGGATCGACGAGGTCCTCGCGCGCCACCCCGACGCCGCCACGGCCGCGGGCACGGGGGCGGGCGCGGCAGCCCCGCTGCAGGTCCAGCTCTTCAACTCGAACAACGCCCACAGCGAGTTCTTCCACCACCTGTCGGCACTGGGCGCCGGCGACGACGCGGTGCGCGAGGTGTACTGGCACGCGCTGGCGCTGGGCTTCAAGGGCCAGTACTACTTCGAGGACGGCGACCAGGGCGAGCTCGGCAAGCTGAAGGACCTGCACGGCCGCCAGCTCCTGCTGCGCCCGCTCTCGACGGGCAGCCTGGTGCAGGACCGCATCACGCCGCAGCCCTACGAGGTGGCCGATCCGCGCGGCCCCAACGACACGCGCCGGCGCGACCGCACGCTGCTGCTCGGCGGCGCCGCGCTGGCGCTCGCCCTGCCCCTTCTGTACATGCTGTGGTTCTGGTCGAGCGGTCCGCCGGCGGCCGACACCGGCCTGGCCCAGCGCATCGATCAGCACCTGCAGACCTTCGCCTGTGCCGACCTCACGGCCAGCGTGGACCGCGACGGCCACACGCGGGTCACCGGCTTCGTCTCGCTGCCCGGCGACCTGCCGCGCGTGGAGCATGAAGTGAGCGCGCTGCCCGGCGTGAAGGCGCCGCGCTTCGACATCGGCCTGCGCGTGTGGCCGCACTGCGAGGTGTTCGCCATCCTCAAGCCCTACCAGGTGCGCAACGGCGAGAAGGCCTACGGGCTGGACGTGACCGCTCCCACTGCCATCGACGGCAAGCTGCGCGAGGGCGACAACGTGCGCATGCAGGTCGTCGCGCCGCGGCACGACAGCTACATCTGGGTCGACTACTACACCGTCGACGGCTCGGTGATGCACCTCAACGCAGGCCAGCAGCCAACCCGGCTGCACGCCGGCCAGACGCTGGAGATGGGCCGCGACATTCCCTCGAGCTGGCTGGTGAGCCCGCCCTTCGGCAGCGTGCTCGTCACGGTGCTGTCGTCGCCCGCGCCGCTCACGGAGACATCCGACCGGCCGCCTTTCGAGCTCGCCTCGACCTACCTGCTGCGGCTGCGCGAGTCGCTCGCGGCCAGCAAGAACAGCGACCGGCTGATCGCCGACTTCGTCTTCCTGGAGACCGTCTCCCGATGAGCGCGCTGCTGCTGTCGCCCGCCCAACGCTTCTGGCTGCTGCTGTCGCTGTGCCTGCTGGGCTTCGGCCTGCTGTACGCGGTGGTGCGCGACGCGGGACGCGGCGCCCGCCGGCGCGGGCTGCACAAGCGCATCGCGGCGCTCGGCTGGCCCGCGGCCGGCACGGACGAGCCGGCCGTCGGCGCGCTGAGAGAAGGCATGGCAAAGGCGCAGCAGTCCATGCGCCGCGCGCACTGGGCGAAGTCCGCGTCGCCGGTGCCCTGGTTCCTGTGCTTGGGCGATGCGGCGGCCAACCTGCCGGGCCTGTTCGCGACGACGCACGGCGCACGCGCGGACGCGCCTTCATCCCCCGACGGCGAATGGTGGCGCTGGTGGCTGACGCCGCGGCTGGTGGCCGTCGAGATCGATTCCACCGCCGCCGGCGACACCACCGGTGCGCCACGGTCGCGCGGCCTGTGGCTGCACTCGCTGCTCGCGCTGGCCGAGCGACGCGACCGGCTGCCGCTCAACGGCCTCGTGGTGGCCGTGGCGGCCACCGACCTGCTGGAGCCGGGCACGGCGCAGCTGAAGTCCCAGGCCGAGCGGACGCGCCGCCTGCTCGACGAAGCCAGCGACACCCTGCGCCTGCAGATGCCCACCTACCTCGTCGTGACCGGTCTCGAACGGCTCGCGGGCTACGAGACCCTGCACGGCGCGCTGCCGCCCGAAGTGCTGGCGCAGGCGCTGGGGCACCGGCTGACCGATCCTTCGGCATTCATCGAGACACCGGCCGGCGAACGGCTCGACGCGGTGTTCGATCCGATCGCGCAGCAGCTGCACGCGCTGCGCATGGCACTGCTGCGCGAGCAGCCGGGCAGCACCGGCCGGCTCGCGATCCATGAATTCGTGGAGGCCGTGCGGGCCCTGCGGCCCGGGCTGCGCGAGTTCGCGCAGGTGCTGTTCGAGAACCACGGCAGGAACTATCGCGCGCCGCGCTGGCGCGGCTTCTATCTCACGGCCGCCGCGTCGGATGCCGTCGGCGGCGCCTTCGTGCACGACCTGTTCGAGCGCTTCCTTCCCGTCGACCAGCCGCTGGTGCGGCCGGGACGGCCATCGTGATCGAACGCCAGGCGAGCTCGGCTGTGATCGCCGTTATCGCTGTTGCGGCTGCTACTTGCTGTCGACGCGCATCGCGCGCGCGCCGAAGGTCACGTCCATCGCCTGCGCCTTGCCGGTGACCACGGGCCGCACCTCGCGCCAGCGCGCGCGGTCGAGGTCGCGGTAGGCGGCCATCACGCCCATCGACTTCGCGTCGGGCGGCAGGTTGAAGTCGAGCTTCTTCGTCTCGCCGGGCCGCAGCAGCACCTCTTCGCGCTGCACGAGTTCGGCGCCGAGCGTGGCCTGGTCCTTCTCGAAGAGCGAGAAGAAGTCGGCGCCTTCGAACGGGCCGGGCGACTTCAGTGCATACACACGCACCGTGAGCGGAGATGCGCGGCCACGCGCATCGGGGTTGGCGTCGGCACCCGCCGTGAGCGTGACCGCCACCGTGGTGACCACGGGCTTCGCCGCGCATCCCGCAAGCAGAAAACCCGCTCCAGCAAGGCCAAGGATCGCGATGCGGCGCCGCGTTGCCGCGCCGACGAAGCCTTCATAGGACGAATGGTGTGTACCCAGCGTGCGCATGCTATTCCCTTCGTTGCATTGACCGGTCAAGACGCATCTTTGATTATCACCAGCGAACTCGAACAGGCAACATGCTGAACAACGAACTCGCTGCAACACTGCTCGCGCCCATCGGCGATGCCTCGCCGTGCGGCGACGATCTCGAGTACGACGCGGACTTCATGGCGCTGGTCGCGGACGCGCAGGGCAAGCCAGAGCAGCAGTTCGGCGACACGGTGATCCCCGCGGTCGAGCCCGAGTGGCGCGAGGTGGGAGAGAAGGCCGAGAACATCCTGCGCCGCAGCAAGGACGTGCGCGCCGCCGTGCTGCTGCTTCGCGCATCCACGCGCATGCAGGGCGTGGAAGGCTTCGCCGCGGGGCTGCGGCTGCTCAACGGCCTGCTCGACACCTTCTGGGACGGCATACATCCAAAGCTGGATGCCGACGACGACAACGACCCGACGATGCGCCTGAACGCGCTCGCGCCGCTGACCGACGAGACCATGGGCCTGCGCGACCTGTACGAGGCGCAGGTCGGCATCGCGCGGGGCGTGGGCCCGATCCGCGTGCGCGACATCGCCATTGCCCACAACACGCTCACGGCCGTCGGCGGCGAGGCCACCTACTCGATGGCGCAGGTGCAGGGCGGACTGGAGACCATCCAGTCCGAGCGGCCCGAGGCGATCCAGGCCGCGCTGGGCGTGCCCGCGCTGGTGGAGGAGCTGAGGAAGCTCATCGCCGATCGCACCGGCCGCGCCGATGCATTCGACCTCGACCCGCTGCGCTCCATCGCGCGCGTGCTGCAGAAGGCATGCGCCTCCGCCAGCGGCGCTTCGGCCGAAGCGGCGGCGGACGAAGGCTCCGGTGCATCGGACACCCCTTCCGACGGTGCCGCGGCAGCCCGCCCCGGCGCCGCGCGCGGCGAGATCCAGAGCCGCCAGGACGCCGTGCAGATGCTCGACCGCGTGATCCGCTATCTCGAGCAGGCCGAACCCGGCAACCCGGCACCGCTGCTGATCGAGCGCGCCAAGAAGCTCATCGGCGTGAGCTTCCTCGAGATCATGGCCAACCTCGCGCCCAACGCGATGGACACCATCGAAACGGTCACGGGCCGCCGTCCTTCCGAGTAGGCCCCGACTACCCCTCCATCCGTCTCATCCGCCCCCATTCACACCCGCAAGGAGCATCTCCATGGCCAAGAGCAGTCAGAAATTCATCGCCCGCAACCGGGCGCCCCGGGTCCAGATCGAGTACGACGTGGAGCTCTACGGGGCCGAGAAGAAGGTGCAGCTGCCCTTCGTCATGGGCGTGCTGGCCGACCTCTCCGGCAAGCCGGCCGACCCGCTCGCGCCGGTGGCCGACCGCAAGTTCCTGGAGATCGACGTCGACAACTTCGACTCGCGCATGAAGGCCATGAAGCCACGCGCGGCCTTCGCGGTGGAGAACTCGCTCACCGGCGAAGGCGACCTGAAGGTGGAGCTCACCTTCGAGAACATGGAAGACTTTTCGCCCGCCGCGGTGGCGCGCAAGGTCGGCGCGCTCAACAAGCTGCTGGAGGCGCGCACGCAGCTGTCGAACCTCGTCACCTACATGGACGGCAAGGGCGGCGCCGAAGACCTGCTGGCCAAGGTGCTCGAGGACCCGGCCCTGCTGCAGACCCTTGCCGCGAGCAAGAAACCCGAGGACGGCGGCAGCACGCCCGCCGCCTGAGCCCCCCATCAGAGCAGAGCACACGAGGAGTAAACAACCATGGCCGAAGCACTCGAACAGAGCGCGCTGAAAGATGTCGCGTATGCGGGCAGCGACTTTTCGTCGCTGCTGCAGAAGGAATTCAAGCCGCGCAGCGACGAAGCCAAGAGCGCCGTCGAAGCCGCGGTGCTCACGCTGGCGCAGCAGGCGCTGGCCAACAGCACCGTCATCGGCAAGGACGTGACCAAGTCGATCCAGGCCATGATCGCCGCGATCGACGCCAAGCTCACCGACCAGGTCAACAAGATCATCCACCACCCCGACTACCAGAAGCTCGAGAGTGCGTGGCGCGGCCTGCATTACATGGTGAACAACACCGAGACCGACGAGAACCTCAAGATTCGGGTGATGGACATCTCCAAGCAGGAGCTGGCCAAGAACCTCAAGAAGTTCAAGGGCGCGGCCTGGGACCAGAGCCCGATGTTCAAGAAGATCTACGAGCAGGAATACGGCCAGTTCGGCGGCGAGCCCTTCGGCGCGCTGGTGGGCGACTACCACTTCGACCAGAGCCCGCCCGACGTGGAGCTGCTCGGCGAGATGGCCAAGATCGCCGCCTCGGCGCATGCCCCCTTCATCACCGGCGCCAGCCCCAACCTGATGCAGATGGAGTCGTGGCAGGAGCTCGCCAACCCGCGCGACCTGACCAAGATCTTCTCCACCCCCGAGTACGCCGGCTGGCGCAGCCTGCGCGAGTCGGACGACTCCAAGTACATCGGCCTGTGCATGCCGCGCTTCCTGGCGCGCACGCCCTACGGTGCCAACACCAACCCGGTGGAGGAGTTCGACTTCGAGGAAGACACCGCCGGCGCCGACCACAACAAGTACGCCTGGGCCAATGCGGCCTACGCGATGGCGACCAACATCAACCGCTCGTACAAGCTCTACGGCTGGGGATCGCGCATCCGCGGCATCGAGTCGGGCGGCGCGGTGGAGAACCTGCCGCTGCACACCTTCCCGAGCGACGACGGAGGCGTGGACCAGAAGTGCCCCACCGAGATCGCCATCAGCGACCGCCGCGAAGCCGAGCTCTCCAAGGCCGGTCTGCTGTCGATGATCCACCGCAAGAACTCCGACTTTGCGGCCTTCATCGGTGCCCAGTCGCTGAACAAGCCCGCCGAGTACGACGACCCCGACGCCACCGCCAACGCCAACCTGGCGGCGCGCCTGCCCTACCTCTTCGCCTGCAACCGCTTCGCGCACTATTTGAAGTGCATCGTGCGCGACAAGATCGGTAGCTTCAAGGAGCGCGAGGACATGCAGCGCTGGCTCAACAAGTGGATCATGAACTACGTGGACGGCGACCCCGCCAACTCCTCGGAGATCACCAAGGCCCAGAAGCCGCTGGCCGCCGCCGAGGTGATCGTGGAGGAAGTGGAAGGCAACCCGGGCTACTACACCTCCAAGTTCTTCCTGCGCCCGCACTACCAGCTCGAGGGCCTCACGGTCTCGCTGCGCCTGGTGTCGAAGCTGCCTTCGGCCAAGGGCGGCGCGTGAAGACCTGAAAAAAACGGGCCGGACTTTCTTGAAATTCCGGCTCCCGTTTCGTTCTATCAACAGCTGCCACATACCGGCCTTGCCAGCAAGCCGGCGGCAGCCCAGGCATCCGTCTCGATCATCAACAGCAACCGCCCGAACGCAATCGGGTTCCAAGGAGTAGGAACATGTCTTCTGACTTTCACATCAAGCTCGACGGCGTCAAGGGCGAGTCTTCCCACAAGGACCACAAGGACGAGATCGAGATCTCGTCGTGGACCTGGAACGTGAGCAATTCCTCGGGCGCAGGCTCCGGCGGCGGCTCGGGCAAGGGCAAGGCCACGCCCGGCGAGTTCCACTTCACGCACGTCTACGACAAGGCCTCCCCGGTGCTGGCCAAGAACTGCGTGAGCGGCAAGCACTTCAAGGACATGGTCCTGACCTGCCGCAAATCGGGCGAAGGCCAGCAGGAGTACCTGAAGGTCACGCTCAAGGAAGTGTTCATCTCCATGGTCGGCCCCGGCGGCGCCCAGGGCGGCGACGTGCAGGAGCAGGTGTCGTGCTCGTTCAAGGACATCGAGTTCGCCTACAAGGCCCAGGACGACAAGGGCGCGGCCGGCGGCGAAGTCAAGTTCGGCTGGAACGTCGCGACCACCGAGACCCGCTGACGGACGACGGACTCGCCGGGCACGGCATCGGGCGCGCCAGTGCCCGGTGCGGTCTCCACGCGTCCTCACCGGAGCAATGCAATGGCATTCAGCACCCCACTCATCGGCACCAGCGGCGCTCTGCTCACCGCCTACAACATCGACTGGTCGGTAGGCCGGATCGGTTCCAACACGCGTGAAGACGTGATGCTGGTACAGGCGCTGTTCAAGATCTTCTACTACGAGCTGCTCGGCTTCAACCACGACCTGGACCCGCCCCCGGGCCAGACCGAGGTGATCGTCGTGGACGGCTACTACGGGCCGGTCACGCAGAAGCACATCACGCACTTCCAGACGCAGGCGATCGCGCTCGGACAGAAAGTGCTGCCGGACGGCATCTTCGATCCGTTCCGCGAGCCCGGCGCGTCCAGCACGCTGAGCAAGACGCGCTACGCGCTCGACCTGCTCAACAACGGCTGCGCCAACTGCTGCAAGGAACAGGGCATCGACAACTACACCAACCTGCCCAACCGCCAGGACATGCCCCAGCAGCTGCGCAGCGCGCTGAAGAAGGTGAAGAAGACGGCGAACAAATACACCTACGTCGCGCCCCAGACCGTGCCCAGCACGGGCGGAGCCTGATCGGCGCGGTTGCCGCAATCGAAGGAAGGAAAGAAGAAGGGGGCCCCGGGGCCCCTTCTTTTTTTTGCCCCGAAGGAATCAGGAGTCGGTCGACGCGACGTTGTCGGGCATCAGCCGCGTCACGTCGTCTTCGTCGTCCTCGATCACCCACAGCGTGAGCGCCGTGTAATTGTCGTGGCCCGGCTTGGCATTGGCCTTGACCTGCGCGTCGATCAGCTCGGTCCACTGGCTGGGCGTGCGCGAGGCATGCAGCGTGTCGATCAGGCACTCGTCGCCCAGCGGCTCCCACACGCCGTCGCTGCACAGCAGCAGCACGTCGCCCGGCAGCAGGCGCATGCGTTGCGACACCGCGATGTCGGGTGCCTCCTCGATCGAGCCCAGCGCCGACAGCAGCATGTTGCGCTGCGGATGCAGCCGCGCGCCCTCCTCGTCGAGCATGCCGCCGGCCACCATCTGCTGCACGAGGCTGTGGTCGGTGGTGCGCGCCACGATGGCGCCGCCGCGGAACAGGTAGGCGCGGCTGTCGCCGCTGTGCACCCAGGCGAGCGCCTGGCTTTCGAGATCGATGGCCGCGAACACGATGGTCGAGCGCATGCCCGCGAGCTTGCCGCCCTCGGCCTGGCGCGCCACCACGTCGCGGTTGGCCTGCTCCACGAGGCCGCGCAGCGTGGGCTCGTCCAGCCCCGGCGCGACCGCGAAGCCGGCGAGCATGCTGCCGCGCGCGGTGGCCGCCGCCACGTCGCCGCCGCCATGGCCGCCCGCGCCGTCGGCCACGAGGCAGGCGACGAAGCGCTCGTCGTGCCAGTGGCCGTGCACGTCCTCGTTGTAGTTGCGGCCTCCCTGCCGGGAGAGCGTGACGATTTCGATTTCCAAGCGGTGTGCCTCGCGAGTGCTGGGTTGTGTTGTCTGTTTGTCTGACCGGCTCTGTCGCTCTTCTTTTTCTTCTCGTCAGGCATCGGACTTCAGGCGCGCCATCTGCTCCTCGTAGGCCTCGAGGAAGGCCTTGCCGAAGAGGCTGTGGAAGTCGTCCTCCGCCTCGCTCGCGATGCCGCCGTACAGCGACACGAACTGGTCCCACAGCTTGGCCTTGCGGTTGGCGCTGAAGAGCGCGTCGAGCGCCGTCTTGGCGCTGATCTTCTTCTCCAGCTCCGCCGGCTCGAAGCGCGCGATGACATGCGCCAGCGCCGCACGCATGCCCACCATCACGCCGAACTGATGCGCGCGCAGGTCGTTGAAGGCGTCGCGCATCGCGGCCTCGGGCGGCATGAAGCCGCGCACGCCGGGGCCCAGCAGGTGCGCGAGCGCCACCTCGACCGTGGGCGAGAACTTCAGCGGGTTGTTGGCCTGCGCCGCGATCATCGTGACCTCGGCGCGCACCTCGCGCTTGAACTCCTGGCGCGTGAGCAGCAGCTGCAGCGTGCCCTCGGTGGCGCTGCGCAGCATCGAGCCGATGCGCTCCATCAGGCCCGGTGTGAGCATCTCCGGCGGCTGGTGCGTGCTCGCGAGGCCGCGCAGGAAGGCGGCAAGCAGTTCGTCGTCGCTGGCCATGCGCTCGGACGGCGGCGCGGCGGGGCGCGGAGCCGGCGCGGGAGCGATCGCCGGCGCCGGGGGCCGCAGCGGCTCCAACAGCTCCAGCGGCTTGCCGGAGCCCTCGGGCCCGCTGATGCGGATCGGCTGGCCGGTCATGTCGTCGAACTGCGCGGGCGGCATGACAGGTGCAGGCGCAGGAACGGGGACAGGCGCCATCGCCGGCGGAGGCTTCGGCGGCTCGACGGCCTTCGGCGGCGTGAAGCCGAACTGGTCGATGGGCAGGTGGTCGGGGCGCGGCGTGGGCGTGGGAGGCGCCGCCTGCTGCAGGGCAGCCAGCGGATCGGCGTTGGACGCGGTGTTCGGCTGCAGCAGCGGATCGGCCAGCGGCGACAGCGCGAGCGGATCGCCGCCGATGCCGCCACCACCACCGCCGCCCATGCCGCCGAACAGCTCGTCGATGTTCGCAGCCTTGCCGTGCGCGGGCGGCGCGCCGAGATCGGAGAAGTCGTCGAGCGCGCCGAGGCCCGCCGCCGGCCCCGACGACGGCGTGGGTCCGAGCAGGTTGGCGAACGGATCGACCTGCGCGGCTTGCACGTTGCGCGAGCCGCTTTCCATCGGGTCGGGGAACAGCAGCGAATCGGACAGCGCCGCTGCGGGCGCCGCGGCCGGTGAAGCCGCCGAAGCCGGCGCAGGCGGCGGCGCGAGGCCCGCGAGCAGGTCGGCAAAGGGATCGTCGCTCGTCGGCGTGGCGGCGGCGGCGTGCGAGCCGCCCAATACCGTCGCGGGAATGATCGGCGCTGCGGGCACGGCGGCGGCAGCGGCCGCCGTCACGCGCACGGTCAGCTCGAAGCTGCCCACCACCAGCCGCGCGCCATCGGTCAGCGCGGCCTCCTTGCCCGAGCCCAGCGACACGCCGTTGCACTGCATCGGGTTGCTGCCCCGGTCGATGATGAAGTAATGCCCGTCGCGGCACAGCACCTGCGCATGCACGCGCGAGACCGTGCGGTCGGGATCGTCGAGCACCAGCGTGTTGGTGTCGGCGCGGCCGATGGTCCCGCCATTGGGACCGAAGTCCGCGGCGATGGACTGCCCCGCCGGAGCGCCTTGCCGGGTGATGACAGCGATATGGATCATGAATCGGCCCCCGAAGGCTCTGTGCCTGAATGCGCCCGAACAAACTCGCAAGGAGTATTCATTCCGTGGGGCATGTTGGCAATCTCGCCTTAAGAGGTATGCCATTGCAGCCAGGCCGCGATGGCGGTGAAGATGGCGGCGATGAGGAGCCAGGTGCGGGTGGCGGGGCCGGGGCGCACGAGCGCCGCGGCGAACGCCACGACGGCCAGCGCGGCGAGGATGAATTTCGCGCCCACGTGCAATGCCCCGGCGTCAGTTGTCCTGCGTCTGCGCTATCCAGCGCGACTGCCGCCACGCGGGCGCTTGCGTAGGAAAGAGCTTGCTGCCGGGCCGCAAGAGGCACAGGTACTCCGCCGCCGCGATACGCTGCCGCTGGAAGCCGCTGCCCAGCACACCCGCGCAATGCGCCCACGATGGCAGCGCCCCCATGAAGTAGCGCTGTCCGGGCTGGAAGCGTCCGGCGTTCGCGCGCCACCAATCGCCCAGCTTCGCAGGATCGGGCCACGGCAGGCCGTCGTCCTCGTCCATCGAGACGTCGTCGTGCGCGGGATCGTCGTCGGGACCGGACTCGAAGTCCTGCGGCGGCCTGCATTCGAGGTCGAGCCAGGCGAGGTCCAGCCCCGTGATGGTGCTGAAGGCTTCGCCCGCGATCCGTGCCAGGCCGGGATCGTCCATCAACGAGAGGAGCCACGGCACGATGCGTGGGTCGCCCAGGGCACCCGCGCCGCGCACCGCGTCGCGCAGGCGCGCAGGCTTGCTGCGCATGTCGGCCAGCAGCGGCGCGGCCTGCTCGGCCGTCGCGAGCTTGAACAGCAACGACAGCGCCTGCTGGCTCTGCGGCGTACCCGGCACCAGCGCGGCGTCGAGCAGCGCGCGCACCGGCCGGTGGCGTTCGCCCAGCAGCACGGCCGAACGGGCGGCCCAGAAGCGGCAAGCGGGATCGTTGTCGGCGGTTGCCGCCAGGCATGCGGCAACGAGGTCGATGCGGCCGCATTCACCGGCGGCACGCAGCGCCTGCGCGCGCAGCGTCGCATCGCTGTCCGCCACGGCTTCAGCCAACATCGGGCCGGGGTCGACCATGTGGGAATCGCAGGCCGCGATGGCGGTGCTGCGGCGGAACGCCAGAGGCGAGTCGAGCAGGTCTTTCGCGAGCCCGCGCAACGAATGGGCGGCTGCCCAGCCGACGGCCAGCGCGCTGGCCTCGCGCACCGCGGGCAGCGCCTCGGCCAGTGCCAGCAGTCGGTCGAGCCGGGGCAGGTCGTGATTGACGACGGCCAGCACCGTGGCGGCGAACACCTCGCCGCGCCCGGCGTTGCCCAGCGCCGCATCACAGGCCCTGCTGCCGGCTTCGCCCGCGACAGCCAGGCCGTCAAGGTGGGCCGCGAGCCGGTCGTCCAGACGGCGCAGATGGTGCAGCCGGGCATGCGCAGAGCCGGCTAGAAAGAAGCGCTGATTGCACAGCAGCGCCGACTCCTCGGCATGCCGCATCACGACCAGCCCGACCGGCATGGCGGCGTAGCGAGGAATAGCGTCGGCCGTTTTCACGCAACCGCCCCGTCAGTCGTACTTGCGCCAGGTGGTGCCGTCGAACGACGCCACGTCGGCCTTGCCGACCGACCACATCACGCCCTGCGCCACCGAGAGGTTGTAGCAACTCACAGGCCCCATCGCGCCGAAGTCGACCGGCACCAGACGATCGGCGTCGAGTGTGTAAAGCCCCGACATGGTGGCCACGTAGAGCTCGTCGCGGAACCAGCACAGGTCCCACAGGTCGGCATCGACCTCGTCTACCCATGCCACTGGCGCCCATGCATCACCGCGTCCCTTGACGAGTACGCCGCCCTGCCCCGCGACATACACCAGGCCGTCGCCCGCGCAGCAGACGGCCGAGAGGATCACGTTGGTAGGGCTGCCGCACCGGGTCCACGCCGCGCCGTCGTAGCGCCAGATCTCGCCGGCCCAGCCGGCCGCGTAGATCTCGCTCCAGCCGTAGCCGTCGATCGCCTCGAAGCCGAACACCTCGGTCTGGCCGGCGCGCGGCGCGCTCATGTCCACCCACTGTCCTTCGCCTACACGCCGGAACACCTGGCGCTTGCTGCCGCAGACAAAGACCTCGCCGCCGATCTCGCGCGCATGGCGGACCATGACGGGACGCGGATCGATGGCTTCGTCTTCACGCCGACCGCCCACGTAGGTGCTGACCTCGCCGTCCTCGCCGACGAGCACGACCTTCTCCGCCGGCGATTTCGCCACCGCGATGGCCGTGGCGTTCCAGGTGGTGTTGAAGGCGTCACCCCAGCTGCCCTTGTAGAGGCCGACCAGGCTGACGTGCGCGATGTCCTGCTCGATGAGCGTTTTCATCTGGCTGATGACGTACACGAGGTCCGCCATGCGGGCCGCGCCCCTGACGAACTCGCGTGAAATGGAAACCTTCGCCGGCATATGGAACTCCTTGTGTTCAGGGCAGCGCCGCACCCAGCTTGCTTGCCGTTTCGTTGACCGTCGACTGCAGCGACGCGTAGTGCGAGATGTCGGTCTTTCCGGTGGACGAATGCTTCACCGGCTTGGACGGGTCGCCCAGCCCCTTGTGGCCTTCCTTGAGTTGGGCCTCCAGGCATTCCTGGCTGCAATGCGGGGCCACGGCCTTGGCGCCCTTGGCGCAGTGCGTGACCTCCTTGTCGAACGGATTCGGGTCGCCGTTGGCCACGGGCGACGTGGTCTTGTGGTGTGTGTGGCGCAGGCCGTGCGTGCCCGAACAGCTGCCGCCTTCGGTGCACATGCAGGGCGCCTTGTTCATGTCGTAGGCTTCCCAGCCCTTCATGGGCTTGCCGCCGTAGCGGTCCTGGAAGAACGAGCTCTTCGGCACGATGTGGTCGCCCGTCTGCGCCTTGCAGCAACCGCCGATGCCGTCCTCCACGGGCGGCGAGGCCTTGTAGGGGACGAGCCGGCAGCGGCGCGCGGCGGCGCACGGGTTCTCGCTGGCCTTCTTCGCAGCGCCGCCCAGGTCGCCTTTGATCGAGCCGAAGTCGCCGCCCAACCCGGTCTCGGCGCAGACGTCCTTGCCGTCGGGCTTGGCGGGCTTGTACTCCTGGCAGGCCGCCGCCTCGCGCGCCTTGTCGCCGTCGCACAGCTTCTTGATGTCGCCGTCGGCCATCGAGTCGACGAACGGCCACGGCACCGCTTCGTTGGCCGTCGGGCTGCCATGGTTGTTGGTGGTCTTGTCGAGGTGGCGCACGGCGTTCTCGCCCTCGAACTTCACATCCATCGACCAGTCGATGAAATACACCTTGCCCTTGTTCTTGCTCGACACCACGCCCTTCTTCGCCGCGCAGCCGGCCTCGTCGCCCGACGATGTCTTGAAGTAGGACTTGTTCTTCAGCATGATTTCCTGGCCGGAAATCTGCACGCTCCGGCTGCCCTCCGTGGTGTCGGAAGCCAGGCCGGTGTTCGGATAGGGAACCGGCACGCCGGGCGGCGTGGCCGGATTCTCCGGCGGCGTCATGCACACGTCTGGCATGGCGCAGATGGTCTTTCCCGCTCCCGCCTTGCAGGCGATCTCGCGGCCGTTGGCGAACACCTGGTTGGCCATGCGTCAGCCTCGAGCGTCGCGCCAGGAGAAGATCATGGCCGCGCGCCGCCCGTCCTCGTTGCCAAGGTGCAGCAGCACGTGATCGCCTTTGGCGTAGGCCTTCTCGCAGGCCGCCTTGAGCACGGCGATCATCACCAGCCCGATGGTCGCGCCCACCTCGCCGATGCAGTCCGCCGGATGCCACACGTCGAACTCGGTGCGCTTGGTGCGGTCGATGCGCCCGAAGGCAAGGCTCGCCTCCTTGAGCGCGTACTGTCCGCCCGAGGCGTCGATGATCTTGAACTGCAAGATGCCCTCGCCGCAGCCGGCTTCCTGTAGCGACTGGCGAATGGCAGCCGTGAGTCCGTCGGCGCGCAACGGCTCTTCCGAATCGACGTGCGCCTTCTCCACCGCGAAACCGAGCCCGCGGCACACGAGCTGGCCGTCGGTGTGCACGCCCATTCCCTCGACCAGCAGCGCCGCGGCCCCCTCGCCCGCAATGAAACCGTCCGAGTTGCCGCTCGTCAGCAGGCGGTCGCGCTGCTCGCAGTCGGCCAGTGCGGCACCATCGAGCAGGCTGTCGCTCGCGGCAATCGCGACCTGCGCCGCCCGTCCTTCGCCGATCAACTGGCGCGCCCGCAGGAGCGCGACGCCCGCCGAAACGCGCCCGCGCGCGATCACGGCGGAATCGGGATGAAAGCGCATGCCGAGTTCGTCCTCGAGCGCCTCGAAGAAGCGCGCGTCGTCGTCCACGATCCGGCCGGGCCGGCCGGATTCCGCCAGGCACAGCAGCAGCGGCGTGGCTTCGCAACTGTCGCGGTCGAATCCGGCCAGGCATTCGGCGATCGCACGCGCGGCCATCTTGAGCAGGCGCTTCTCTCCGCGCCACGGCTGCGGGAACGGTACCTCGCAGCCCATGAGCCACTCGCCGTCGCGGTCGCGGAACCGGGTCTGCTGGAAGTTGTCCACGGCGCCCCTGATGGCGGCGCAAGTGGAAGCTGCGTCAAGCCCGACCCCGGTGACGAGCCCGGTGCGGCTCACCATGATCGTGGGTGCCGTCACAGCTGCGGCTCCGTCTCGCCGCGCCGGCTGCGCACCAGCTCGCCCAGCGAGGGATGCCACTGCTTGCCAAGCGCGCGAGCGCGCCACCATCCTGCCGACATGCGCCCACCCAGCACGTTCGACACCTCGAAGATGCTCTTCCTCAACGGCATAGTGGCGCGCCAGGCCATGGTGAGCAGCATGCGGTCGGTGTCGATGGCCAGCGTGTCGAGCGTGCCCTGCACCGTCTCGTGGCCGCCCTTGCGGCGGAAGAACGTGACGGGCACGTCGAGCACGGGCAGCGAGAAGCGAAGCTGCCCCGCAGCCGACAAGTTTCCGAGCGCGACCTCTTCGCCGCCGCGCAGGAAGTCCACCTGCTGGTCGGGCGGCGCGGCCTGGTAGTAGGCATCGTTGAAATCCGCCGGCAGGAAGGGGAAGGTATTGTCGATCCAGTCCTGGTCGTAGGTGCCGGCATGAGGCAGGCGCTGTGACCAGCCGCGGCCCACGGGCCCGAAGGCCATCGGCGCATAGGTGCCGTCGGGTGCCTCCACGGGCCGGTCGAGAGCTTCGGTGCGCGGCAGCGGTGTGCCATCGAGCAGTGCGGACTGCAGGTTGCAATGCCAGCCGCAACCGACCGGGTTGGCCATGTAGGCGCCGTGGCGGGCGCGGTCTTCATGGCGCTCGTCGACGCCGCCGAAGGCGACGTCGTAGCTGATGGCCTGCGTGACGAAAGCTTCGGGTGGCGAGGCGCGCACGCCCGACAGCCCCGCGCTCCAGTGCCGGGCGCCGACCACGGAGAACATCTTCTTCCACGCGCCCACGCGCACCCCCACGGGCACGCGCTGCGCCGGTTCGCCATGCGGCGCATGGGCGGTGCCAGTGAGCAGGATGTCGCAGCGCGGCTTGCGCGGCGCATAGTCCACCTCCTGCACGGGCGCCGAATAGCCCGGATCGCCGGTGAAGGTGTCGGCGGCGATGAGCGGCAGCTGCACCGCATGGCGCGGCGCCACGCCACCGTCGCCTGGTATCGCGAAGGTGCCCTTCACCACGACGACCAGCAACTCGCGGCCCGACGGCTCCATGCCCATGGTGTATCCGAGGGTCATTCCGGTGGCGTTCACGACTTCCATGGTGGCTCCCGGTGTTCGCGCACGCTCAATTGATCTGCACGGCGCCGCCCTTGATGCGGTTCGTGCCGGTGGAACGGCTCAGGACATAGCTGCCCTGTATCAGCACCTTGCCCGCGCGCGTCAGCGTGATACTGGCCTTGCCGCAGCGCAGCACCATCTGCTCGCGCGCGCTCACGAGCAGGCGCTCGCCGTCGGCGTCGATCTCGACCTGCGCCGGCTTGCCGTCCGCGGGCCATGCGCCGTCGCCGCGCACCACCCCCACCACGAGCGGCCGCGCCGGGTCGGCGCGCTCGAACATGAGGCTCACCGCCCGGCCCACGTGTCCGCCGTGCAGGTCGACGACGCTGCGCGCGGGCACCGCGGCCGTGCCGGGCTGTCCCTCGAACATGACGAGCGGCGTGCGCCCTTCGTCGGCGATGCCCACCAGTTCGCCGATCACCATGCCGTTCCATGCGCCCGCGTCCAGCGCCTGCGCCAGCTTCGCCTCTATCAAGTCCCTGCCGCTCATGTCCAGCTCCTTCGTGACTGCCTTCAGTTCTGCAAGATCTTCGATCCCTTCATCACGATGTCGCCGCTCGCCTTCGCGTTGATCTTTCCGGAGGCGTCGATCGTGATGTCCTTGCCCTTGATGACGATGGTTCCGTCCTTCTTCATCGTGATGCTGGCGCTGCCCGTAGTGATCGAGACCGAGTCGCCAGCCGTGATGACGAGGTTCTTGGTCACGGACAGCGAGTCGTCCTTGCCCACGCTGGTGGTCCGGCCCGAACTCACGCTGCGCGATTCATCCGCCCCCACGTTCGTCGACAGGTTCGCGCCCACATCGACCGACCGGTTGGCCCCGATGCTGCTCGACTGGTTCGCCCCCACGCTGATCGTCTGGCTCGCCCCCACCGTCACCGCCTGCATCGCGCCCACCGTGATCTCCTGCGCCGCGCCGACGGTGATGGTCTCGTTGATGCCCACCGTGTGCGTACGCTGCAGCGCCACCGTCGCCGTCTCGCTCGCACCCACCGTGATGGTGCGGTTCTGCCCGATGGAGATCGTCTCGTTCAGGTCCACCGTCTCGGTGCGGTTCTGGTGGATCGTGATGGTCTCGTTCTTGTCCACCGTTTCCGTGCGCTGGCCGTGCACGGTGATGGTCTCGTTGTTGTCGACCGTCTCGGTGCGGTCGTGCTTGACGTGGGTGGTCTCGTCGTGGTCGATGGTCTTGGTGCGGTCGTGGCCGACCCAGTGGGTCTCGTCGTTCTCGACCTCGATGTCCTGGTTCTTCTCGGCGTGCAGGTACACCTGCTCCGAGCCCTTCTTGTCCTCGAAGCGGAACTCGTTGCAGTTGGCCGCGCTGCCCTTGGGCGTGGAACGCGTGCGGAAGCCGCTCTGCGTGTGGGTGCCGAAGGGAATGGGCTGGTCGTCGTTGTAGACGCGGCCCACGATCAGCGGGCGGTCGGGGTCGCCGTTGAGGAAGTCGACGATCACCTCCTGGCCGATGCGCGGGCAGAAGTAGCCGCCCCAGCCCTTGCCGGCCCAGGGTTGCGACACGCGCACCCAGCAGGTCGACTTCTCGTTGCTCTTGTCGTAGCGGTCCCAGTGGAAGTGCACCTTCACGCGGCCGAAGTCGTCCGCATGGATTTCCTCGCCCGACGGCCCCACGACGATGGCCGACTGCGGCCCCGGCATGACCACGCGCGGCGTCAGCCGCGGCGGACGGAACGGCATGTCGGCCGGGAACACCGTCAGCAGGAACGAGCTCGCGCCCGGTCGTCCCGCGTCGAACGAAGGCATGCGCGTGGCAGCAGCCTCGAACGCTGGCAGCGTGTCGGCCAGCACCGCGTCGTCGGCAAGAGCCTCGCGCAGCATCTGCGTCGGCAGCATGGCCGGCGCCTCGAGGTCGGCGCCCTCGTAGCCCGGGTGGGTCGCGAAGAAGGTGCAGGCGGCGATCACGTAGTCGCTGTCGCGCGTGCCGTCGGGGTCGTTCTCGAACTTGAAGCTGCGGCCGGCGGCCACGTCGGGCCAGGGGGTGAGGGCCCAGTGCCGCTGGCGGCGCGCGCCGATCTCCTCGCCGCGCAGCTTGCCCTTGTCGTCGGCGTCGTCGCCCTTGAAGTAGCCGCCCGCGAACTCGAAGGCCTCGAACTCGGCCAGCTCGTGCTTGTCGGGCGTGCCTCCGGCCGCCTCGAGCTTCTTCTTGATGGCCTTGAAGTCGCTATCGGCGGAGGCGTACTTGCCGGTGTCGAACTGTCGTTCGCTCACCCAGCGCGAGATCTCGTTGAAGCGCGCTTCGGCGGCGTCGCTCGACACGTAGCGCAGGGTGTCCGCGGCGGGCAGCTTGTCGTGCGCCATGTCGCTGGCATCCGAGAGGTGCATGGTGCCGTGCGCATCGTGCGCATCGAACCAGTAATAGATACCTTCGTCTTCCAGCAGCCGCGATAGGAACTGGTAGTCGCTCTCCTGGTGCTGCACGCAATACCGGCGCGGCTTGTGGGTGCCCACGACGTTGTCGGACCTGGTCTTCTTGAAGCGCTTGATCGGGCTGTCCTCGAACACCGCGTCGAGCACGTCGAGCACGGGCTTCTCCTGCAGGATGCGCGAGTTGCCGCGCTTGGTGAGAAGCCAGAACCAGGAGCGCAGGGTGAAGCGGTATTCGAAGTAGCGCCCCGCATGGCCCGCGCGCACGAAGCGCACCGCGTGGCCCTGGCAGTGCCGCTCGTGCCTGCCGCCGTCGGCGTCCTCGAAGCCGATGACGATGTCGAAGGCGCGCCCGAGGATGTCCTTCGCGTCGATGGCCTTGTTCTCCGACAGCACCGTGAGCTCGTAGATCGAGGGGCGTGCCAGTGCCTCGTGACCCACGATGCGCCAGAACATGAGCTCGTCCTTCACGGGCGAGTCGCTCTCGATGCGGAACTCCTGGTCTGCCATTTTTGGCTTTCTCCCCCATGCGCCTGTAAGGCGGCGCAGCCTCTTTGCTTCGGTTTCTCTAGGGCGCCAGCAGCAGCACCAGCGGCTGGCTCGGCACGGTGCGCACGCCGGGGCAGTTGGTGCTGTTCTGCAGCGACACGCTGGTCAGGCGCGACGCGGGCATGCCCATCATCAGCACCGTGAAGGCGCCGGTGAGATGGCGGCTCGGCCCCATCACCGTGCCCGAGGCCACGCCCAGCAGCACGCCGGAGTTGTCGCCGTTGGTCATCGGAATGGTGGTGCCGAGGTTGTGGGCCGGACCGCCCATGATGAGGATCGTCGGGCAGTTCGGAATCGCCATCGGACCCATGGCGATGTTCGGGTACGGCACCGGAATCGGCGACGGCGCGGCGGGCGTGATGCAAACATCGGGAAAGCCCATGTCCGTGCCCATCAGCTGGCAGTTGGCGAACATCTTTTGCTTCTCCGCTGCCGCTTCAGCCGAAGTGGATCTGCGCGCCGCGCGCCTTGACCAGTTCGCGGCCATTGACCAGCGTGTGCTCGCCCTCCAGGCGCATCAGCTGCTGCGCCTCGCACTCCACGTGCGTGGCCGACACGCGGTCGATGCCCTCGGTGGTGCGCAGGTAGTGCCTGCTGAAGTGCTGCACGCGGTCCATCACCGACGACAGCACCGAGCCCACGAGCTTCAAGCTGGTGCCGACCACGCTGAGCTGGCGTCCGACGACGTCGGCGCTGTCGGTGGCAAGGCGCGTGCGCTGCGTGGCGATGTCGAGCTCCTCGGCAGCGAGTTCGATGCGCCCGCCTTCCGCGGCGATGCGCATGCCGCCGCCTTCGCAGTTCACGACATTGACCGTGCCCTCCTCGCGCTGCAGCACGGCCATGACCCAGACCTCGTCGGGCGCGATGCGCAGGCAGGCCACGCTGTCGCCGGCCGCGGGCTCGAGCAGGCAGCTCGCGGCGCGGCGTGCGCGAAGCTTCAGGTCGCCGCTGGCAACGACCTGGCGGCCCTTCGCGTCGATACCAAGGATGCCCACGCACCACTCGCCCGGAATGGCCTTCGCGGCCTGGCTCTTCTTGCCGGTGCGTGCTTTCGTGAGCGCTGTCGTTTCGTTGTTCATGATGGCTGTTTCCTCCGTATTCGTCATGTCAGGCGACCAGCGGCTGCCAGCGCTCCGATTCCGCGAGCTCCGGATCGGTCTCGAGCGCGCGGGCACGGTCGCTCATCTGCGCGTTCTCGGTGATGGCTGCATGCAGCACGGTGCGCAGCATGGTGGCGCGGCGCAGGTCGGCCGAGGTGAGATCGGCATGCCTGAAGTCGGCATACGTCAGCTCGGCGCCGCTGAAGTCGGCACCCTGCACTTTCGCGCCCGCGAAATGGGTCTGGTACAGGTCGCAGCCTGTGAAATTGGCTTTGGGCAGCACGGCGCCGGTGAAGAGAGCCTGCCGCAGGCGGGCACCGGAGAAGTCGACGCCCTTGCCCGTTGCGGCGCAGAAGATCGCCGACGGCGCGACGGCCTTCGCGAACTTCGCGCCATCGAGCGTCGCGCCCTGGAAGTTGCACTGCTGCAGCGTGACGCCGCCGAAATCTGCCCCGCTCAGGTCGGCGGACGAGAACTGGCAGCCGTTGAGCTCCAGCCCCGCGAACGACATGCCCTTGAGCGATGTCTTGAAGAACACGTTGCGCAGCATGCGCGCGCCGGTCCACGTCAGGTGCGAGAGATCGCATTCGTTGACGGTGGTGTATTGCCAGCTGGTGTCGTCGGCGCAGACGTCGAGCAGCACCGACTGGCTGATGACGGCGGAATCGAGTTGCACGCCGCGCAGCACGGCATGGTCCAGCCGGCAACGCGCCAGCGTGGCCATGGTCATCGCCGACTGCGCCATCTGAGCGTGCGTCAGGTCGCACTCCGTGAAAACGGCGCCGTGCAGGTTGGCTTCGCGCAGGTCCGCGTGGTCGAGCTTGCAGCGGTTGAAGACCGCCTTGCGCAGGTTGGCGCCCGATGCGATGGCGCCGCGCAGGTCGCATGCGTCGAACACTGTCTCGCGCAGGTCGGCGCCACGGAAATCCGCTTCGGCGAAATTGACCCGCGAGAAGATTCCGCCGCCGAGCGCGAGCCCGGCGTAGCGGCCCTTGCGCAGGTCGAGGCCTTCCAGCGCCTCGCCGACGCTGACTGCGATGGCCAGCAGGTTCGGGCTCATGCTGCGGCCTGCTGTTCCGGCGTGAGCCGTGGCCATGTTCGCGCCCGCTTGAGCAGTGCGCCGTCGAAGCTCGTGGAGCCGTCGAGCCGCACGCGCCCGAGGTCGGCGCCGAAGAGATTGCTGCGCCGCAGGTCGGCTCCGCGCAGGTCCGCCGACTGGAAGATGGCCTCGCTGAAGTTCACGCCCGACAACAGCGCATTGGTGCAGACGGCCTTGCGCATCAGCGCGCCCTTCGCGCTGGCGAGCCGCAGGTCGGCGCCCTCCAGGAGGGCCTCGCAGAGATTGGCGCCGTCGAGCACGGCACGGATCAGCTTGGCACCTCGCGCATCGCAGGCGCCGAAGTTGAAACGGCGCAGGTCGGCCTGGCTCATGTCCGCACCGGCCAGACTGCTTCCCTTGACCGCCACGGTGCCGGCGCAGCGAGCCGCCATCATCTTCGCGCCGTCGAGCTTGCTGGTCACGAAGGTCGCGTTCTCCATCTTCGCGCCGTGCATGTCGACGCCCGAGAGGTCGGACTCGATGAAGTTGCAGACCGACAGGTTCGCCTCCGGCCACCGCATGCCCTTGAGATCGAGCTTGTGGAAGACCTGGCCGCTCAGGTCGGCCCCGGCCCAGTCGGCATCGCCCCACGTGGTGTTCAGCAGGTTCGCCTTGGCGAATGTCGCGCGCCGCATCTGCGTGCCGGCGAATGCGCAGTACATGAGCGTCGCTGCGCTGAAGTCGGCATCGTCGAAGACGCCGCGGGAGAGCCGCGCCTTGCCGAGATTGGCCTTGCCGAATTTCGCTCCGATGGCGATCGCGCCCTCCAGATTCGCATGCGCCAGCACCGCACCCGCGAGGTTGGCGCCGGAGAGATTGGTATTGGCGAGGTTCGCGCTCTCGAGCCACGCACCTTCGAAGTTCACGTCCCGCAGGTCGAGGCCCGAGAGATCGGCGCCGGTGAGGTCGATGCCCGCGAAGAACTTGATGCCCGCAGCGCTGGCGCGCGCCATCTCGCCGCGCAGCTTCGCTGCCTCTTGCGCAGCCATCGGAAATGCCGGCGGCTGCATGTGCGCGGACTGGAGATAGCCCGCGCGATGCGCGTCCTCGATCTGGCACAGCTTCGGATAGATGGGCGCCAGATCGACAGGCCTCGTTCCCATGGCGGCCTGTGCGCGCATCTCTGCCATGTGCCTGTCGGGGTCGTACTTCGGCGGACCACGGTGCCGCAGCCTGGCGAGGTCGATCTTCTGCTCCTGCGACATCGCCAGCGCCCGCTCGACGACGGTGACCGCATCCTCGAGCGCCGCCCACTGCTGTGCCTCGGCCTCCTTCATCTTCTTCTCGAGGTAGGGCGGCAGTTCGTCGCCGACCGGCACCTTCTCGCGCGCAGGCATGCGGATGCCCAGCGCGTCCGGGTCCTTGCCCATGGAAATGGCCTTCTCGCGGGCGAAGGCCACATCCATCCCGGCGCGGCGGCGCTGTGCTTCGCCCTGCAGGCCCTCCGTGCCGAAGGGTGCCTTCGCGGCTTCCACATCGGGGTCGACGGTGTTCACGCCTTCCGGAAGCAGGTCGCTGTCGACGATGGCGTAAATGGGCCCCATCTTCGGATCGGCACGCTTCGCGGCAGCGTCGAGGTAGTGCGCATCGGAGCGAACCTGGCCGATGCGTTCGACGGCTCCCATGAGGCTGACCACATCGGAGCCGTCGTCGGTGCCGACCTCGGCCAGACCCTGGAAGATCGCGATGCAGCGCTCGGCATGCGGGAAGAACCACACCGTCGTCAGCCGCAGCGGTACCTCGCGCACCTTGGGCTCTCCGGCCGCCATGCGGTAGCCGACGAACACGCGGGCCCGCATGCCCGGAAGGCGGCCTTCGATCAGGCGCTTTTCCGGATGCATGTTCTCGAACGAGAACGGCTCGTCGCCGACGAGCGGCGCCCCCATCCACTGGTCCGGCGGCGCCAGGTTGAAGTAGCGCCAGTCGGTGTCCGGCGCGAAGCCCGGCGCATGCAGCTTCAGGTAGTCGGCGTCGTAGGTGCCGCGGTACTGCACGCGCTGCGGATGCATCACGTCGAGCGCTCCCATGCCGGCGGGCGCGATGGCCTGGTCGGGGCGCAGGAGGCGGTCGTGCGGCAGTTCGATGTTGGGCAGCCAGGCCACGCCATCGGCCTTCTGCCTGCCGCGGCCGGCGGTGTTGAGGGGAAAGTCCGTCCCGCCGTAGGCCCGCGACCAGTCCAGCGGCATCTGCGCGAAAGGCCGCGCCTTGCTCGGCTTCGATCCGTCCCAGTAGCGGTCGCCCAGCACCAGCAGCGTCTTTTCCTGCGCGCCGAAGCGGGCTCTCACGGCGCAGCCGTCGGGCCGGTCCGGTGGCGGGAATGCCTTGCCGTGCACCAGGAACTCCGGCGTGAGCTTGGCCACGCCCTCGTCGATCATCGGCTGGGCCATCTCCTTCGCCAGGAAGGACCACATCGACTGCTCCGCCCACAGTGTTCCGCGCTCGCCCTGCGCGAACGGCAGGTGCAGGCAGGCGCTGATGCTGAGCCCGAAGCGCTTGCGGTACTCGATGGGGCGCGTCGACAAGCCGAGCGCCTGGGGTTTGAGGACTTGCATGGTCTGTCGGCAGCCCTCTTCATTCCCAGTCGTCGTTCGGTGGCACACCTCCGTCCAGCGGGTCGGATGACGGTGGCGGTGGCGGTGGCGGTGGCGGTGGCGGTGGCGGTGGCGGTGGCGGCGGTGGCGGCGGCGGCGGCGGCGGCGGCGGCGGTGGCGGCGGTGGCGGCGGCGGCGGCGGCGGCGGTGGCGGCGGTGGCGGCGCCGGAGGCGTCGGGCTCCACTCCTGCGTCGGGTCCGCGGGCGCGCCCACTCCGGGTGCCGGCGGCGGTGCGGGAGGAGCCGGCGGGGGCGGGGGCGGTGCGGCAGAGCCGTCCGCGTTGACCGACTCGTCGGCAGCCAGCCGTTCGCCGCCGGTCCCGACGCCGGCGGCGCCCAAGGCACCGACGATCAGTTCACCACCGGCGATCGCAACGGTTCCGAGCACCGGGATGCTGCCTATCACGCCTTCCACGCGACGGTTGCGCGTGATCGCGCCGAGCGAACGCAGCCGGCCTGCGAGGCCGGGAAGGTGCGCGGCGTCCGCTTCGTTGGCGGCGTTGTCCAGCGCATTGGCGGCGTCCGCGTACTGCTTCAGCGTCGCGGCGATGTCCGCGTCCGCGCTGGCCAGGCCCGCGACCGCTCCCAGCGCGCCGGCAATGGCGGCACCACCCGCGCCGCCGGCACCCGCGCCCGGCGTGAAGGTATGCAGCGCGGCCTGCTCCACGTCGATCGGAAACGCCTGGATCTCCGGCGCGACGCCGGACGACAGCTTGACGCCCAGCGCGGTATCGATCGCCACGCCGCCGAAGTTGGAGATGGCGATGGCCAGCGCGTTGTCGATGCTCATGCCCATGAAGGTCGAGCGCGCGATGCCCAGGTTGGCTTCGCTGTTGGTGCCGATGTAGCCGCTGGTGTTCGGCCCGAGGATGGTCGTGTTGGAGCCGACCGAGGTCGCGTCGATGCTGCCCACCGCCATCATCTCGATGCCGGTGTTGCTCATCAGCTTGATCTTGTTGGCCATCAGGTGCAGCGGCCCGGTGGGCACCGTGATGTACTTCGAGCTCGCGCCCGTCACCATCCAGTCGATGTGCCCGGCCTCGAAGCTCATCTTCGCGGCCTTGTAGGTCAGGTTGCCGCTGACGGTGATGGTCTGGTTGCCGATCACGTTGCGGGTCTCGCCAGCGCGCGAGGTGTCGGTGCGCGCGCCGGTCACGTCGGTCTTTCGCGTCCCGGTGACGGTCAGCGTGTCGTTGCTGTCGACGAAGGTGCTGCGGTCGCCCACCACCTGGTTGTTCTGCTTTCCCTTGACCGTGTTCTTCTGGTCGACCACCACCATGTTCGTGTCATTGCGCGTCACCGTGCTCTTGCGGTCGCGGTCCACGTGGTTGGTCTGGTCGCGCTTGACGGTGACGCTCTGGTCGCGGTCGACGGTGGTGGAGTCGTCTCGCTCCACGCTGCGGCTCATGTCGAGCTCGGCGTGGATGTTGATCTTCTCCTCGCCCTTCTTGTCCTCGAACATGATCTCGTTGTAGTTCGAGGAGCCGCCGCCGGGCGTGGAGCGGGTCTTGAAGCCGCTCTGCGTGGGCGACTTGTAGGGAATGGGCTGCTCGTCGTTGTAGACGCGCCCCATGATGATCGGCCGGTCGGGGTCGCCGTTGAGGAAGTCGACGATCACCTCCTGGCCGATGCGCGGAATGAAGTAGCCGCCCCAGCCCTTGCCGCCCCAGGGCTGCGACACGCGGATCCAGCAGGTCGATTTCTCGTTGCTCTCGTCGTAGCGGTCCCAGTGGAAGTGCACTTTCACGCGGCCGTGGTCGTCCACGTGCAGTTCGTCGCCCTTGGGGCCGACCACGATGGCGGTCTGCGGGCCCGGCATGGTCACGCGCGGCGTGAGGCGCGGCGTGCGGAACAGGCGCTCGGTGGGAATCACGGTGAGCAGGAAGATGCTGTTGCCGGTCTGCGCGGCCGACAGCGCAGGCGTGGCGGCGATGATTTCCTCCAGCACCGGCAGCGTGTCGGCGTTCACCGCGTCGTCGCGCAGCACCTCGGCCAGCGCCTTGTGCACGGGCAGCGCCGGGGCGCTGGCACTCACGCCCTCGTAGCCTCGATGGCTGGCGACGAAGGTGCAGGCCGCGATCACGTAGTCGCCGTTGCGCGTGCCGTCGGGGTCGCCCTCGTACTTGAAGCCGCGGCCGGCCGTCACGTCGGGCCACGGCGTCACGGCCCAGTGGCGGTCGCGGTGTGCGTTGAGTTCGTCGCCTCGCAGCTTGGCGCGGGTCTCGGCGTCGTCGCCGCTGAAGTAGCCGCCCGGGAACTCGAACAGCTCCAGGCTCGCCAGCTCGTGGTCGTCCGATGCGTCGATGTCGGCGCCCAGCTTCTTCTTGATGGCCTTGAAGTCGCTGTCGCGCGATGCGTGCTTGCCGGTGTCGAACTGGCGCCCGCTGACCCAGCGCGAGATCTCGTTGAAGCGCGGCTCGGCGGCGTTCACGGCCATGTGGCGCAGGGTGTCGGCCGCGGGCAGCTTCTCGTGCGCCAGGTCGCTGGCGTCCGAAAGGTGCATGGTGCCGGGCGCGCCGTGCGCGTCGAACCAGTAGTAGATGCCCTCGTCCTCCAGCAGGCGCGACAGGAAGCGGTAGTCGCTCTCCTGGTGCTGCACGCAGTAGCGCCTCGGGTTGTGCGTGCCGATGACGTTGTCGGCCTTGGTCTTCTTGAAGCGCTTGATGGGGCTGTCCTCGAACACCGCGTCGAGCACCTCGAGCACCTTCTTGTCCTGCAGGATGCGCGAGTTGGCGCGCTTGGTGAGCAGCCAGAACCACGAGCGCAGCGTGATGCGGTATTCATGGTGCCGCCCCATGTGGCCGGCGCGCACGAAGCGCACCGCATGGCCTTGGCAGTGCCGCTCGTGCGTGCCGCCGTCGGCATCCTTGAACTCGATCACCACGTCGAAGGCGTGCCCCAGGATGTCCTTGGCGTCGATGGCCTTGTTCTTCGAGATCACCGTGAGCTCGTAGGCCGACGGACGCGCCAGCGCCTCGTGCCCCACGATGCGCCAGAACATCAGGTCGTCCTTGGCGGGTGAATCGCTCTCGATGCGGAACTCGTTGTCGGCCATCTTTTTCTCTGGAGGTGGAGGCTTGTCAGTCGAACGCGTAGGTGAAGTCGGCGTCCTTCACGTCGAGCGCCACGCGGCGGATCTCGCCGCCCGAAGCCAGGCGCTGCAGGTATTCGACCGAGATCGTCGGCAGCACGGTGTTGGTGAGGATCGCGTCGATCACGCGCCCGCCCGACTCCGGGTCCTGGCAGCGCGCGACCACCTGGTCGACCACCGCGTCGCTGTACTCGAAGGGCACGCCGTGGTTGGTTTCCACGCGCTTCTTGATGCGGCCCAGCTGCAGCCGCACGATCTTCTTCATCATGTCCGGCGACAGCGGGTAGTAGGGAATGGTGACGATGCGGCCCAGCAGCGCGGGCGGGAACACCTTCATCAGCGGCGCCTTCAGCGCATCGGCCAGCGCGTTGGGGTCGGGCAGCAGCTCGGGGTCGCGGCACATGCTCATCACCAGCTCGCTGCCGGCGTTGGTGGTCAGCAGGATGATGGTGTTCTTGAAGTCGATCATCCGGCCCTCGCCGTCTTCCATCCAGCCCTTGTCGAAGACCTGGAAGAAGATTTCGTGCACGTCGGGGTGGGCCTTCTCCACCTCGTCGAGCAGCACGACGCTGTACGGGCGGCGGCGCACAGCCTCGGTCAGGATGCCGCCCTCGCCGTAGCCCACGTAGCCCGGCGGCGCGCCCTTGAGCGTGGAGACGGTGTGCGCCTCCTGGAACTCGCTCATGTTGATGGTGATGATGTTCTGCTCGCCGCCGTACAGCGCCTCTGCCAGCGCGAGCGCGGTCTCGGTCTTGCCCACGCCGGAGGTGCCGCAGAGCATGAACACGCCGATGGGCTTCTGCGGGTTGTCCAGCCGCGCGCGAGAAGTCTGGATGCGCCGCGCGATCATCTCCAGCCCGTGCTTCTGGCCGATCACCCGCTGGTTGAGCGTGTCGGCGAGCTTGAGCACCGCCTCCACCTCGTTCTTCACCATGCGGCCCACGGGAATGCCGGTCCAGTCGGCGACCACCGAGGCCACGGCCTGCTCGTCGACCGAAGGCAGGATGAGCGGCGATTCGCCCTGCACCGCGTGGATCTTCGCCTGCAGCTCGTGCAGCTCCGCCAGCAGCGCGGCACGGTCTTCGCCCCCTCCGCCGCTGGGGGAGGATTGGGACGGGGGCACGTCGGCCTTCGCCCCGCCCTCGGCCTGCGGCGAGTCCACCGGCTTGTTCCCCGCGCGCAGCTTGCTGCGCAGCTCCAGCAGCCGGTCGACCAGCCCCTTCTCTTCCTGCCAGCGCGCATTCAGCGCATCGAGCTGCACCTTCGACTCGGCCAGCAGCGCGGCCACCTGCGCGGCGCGCTTGGTTACGTCGATGCCGATGGCCTCTTCGCGGCCGATGATCTCCTGCTCCACCGTCAGCCCCTCGATGCGGCGCATGCAGTCCTCCACCTCGGGCGGCGTGGCGTGCTGCGACACGGCCACGCGCGCGCAGGCGGTGTCGAGCAGGCTCACGGCCTTGTCGGGCAGCTGGCGCGCGGGAATGTAGCGGTGGCTCAGCTTCACTGCCGCCTCGATGGCCTCGTCGAGCAGCTGCACGCGGTGGTGCTTCTCGAGCACGCTGGCCACGCCGCGCAGCATCAGGATGGCCTTGGTCTCGTCGGGCTCCGGCACCTGCACCACCTGGAAGCGGCGGGTGAGCGCCGGGTCTTTCTCGATGTACTTCTTGTACTCGGCCCAGGTGGTCGCGCCGATGGTGCGCAGGTTGCCGCGCGCCAGCGCCGGCTTGAGCAGGTTGGCCGCATCGCCGGTGCCGGCAGCACCGCCCGCGCCCACCAGCGTGTGGATCTCGTCGATGAAAAGAATGATGGGCGTGGGCGAGCTCTGCACCTCGTCGATCACCTGGCGCAGGCGCTGCTCGAACTCGCCCTTCATGCTCGCGCCGGCCTGCAGCAGGCCGATGTCGAGCGTGAGCAGCTTCACGTCCTTCAGCTGCGGCGGCACGTCACCGCGCGCCAGGCGCTGCGCGAAGCCTTCGACCACGGCCGTCTTGCCGACGCCGGCCTCGCCGGTCAGCAGCGGGTTGTTCTGGCGGCGGCGCATGAGGATGTCGACGATCTGGCGGATCTCCTCGTCGCGCCCGGTCACCGGGTCCATCTCGCCCTTCTTCGCCTTCTCGGTGAGGTCGACCGCAAATTTCTTCAGCGCATCGCCCTTGCCCATGGCGGCCGGCGCCATCGCGCCGGAGTCTTCGCCGGGTGCGCCGCTGCCCATGCCGGTGCCGTCCTGCGCGCGCATCTGCGCCTCGGGCGAGGCGTCGCAGATCTTCGCGAAGTTGTCGGCCAGGTCCTCGACCTTCACCTTCTCGAACTGCTTCGACAGGCCGAACAGCGGATTGCGCAGGCTCTGCGTCTTCAGCATGCCCACCAGCAGGTAGCCGGTGCGCACCTGCGCCTCGCCGAACTGAAGCGTGGCGTAGGTCCACGCACGCTCGATGGCGTTCTCGATGTGCGGAGAGAAGTCGCTGATGGCGGTGGCGCCGCGCGGCAGGCGGTCGAGCGCGGCCGTCATGTCCTTGGCGATGACCGACACGTCCAGCCCGTAGTGCTGGATCACGCGGTGCAGGTCGGAGTCCTGCGCCTGCAGCAGCTGCGCGAACCAGTGCTCCAGCTCCACGTACGGATTGCCCCGCATCTTGCAGAACACGGTGGCGCCTTCGATGGCCTTGTAGGCCAGCGAGTTGAGCTTGCCGAAAAGGGCGGTGCGGCTGATTTCACTCATGAGGGACTCCGTATCTCTTCTGAACGAATGAAGATGGGCTTGTTGAAAGACTGGTTGCCGATGCGCACGTCGGCGGCGTCGCGCGAGCGCGGGCGCTCGCCGAGCCACGACACCCAGCCGAGGCGCGGCGCGCTGCCCTTCGCCTCGCCCAGGCGCGTGGGCGGCACCTGCACCTTCTCGAGCACGAGCTCGGCGTCCCACTCGAGCTCGTCGCCGAGCAGCTGCTGCATCCAGCGCTGCAGCACGGGGCGGGCATTCCCGGTGGGCAGGAACATGCGGTACTGCTCGATCGTGAGCGGGCCCAGGTGCAGGCGCACGCGGTGCTGGCGATCCCACGCGCGGGTGCCGAGCATGGCGCCCATGCCCATGGAACGCGAACTCTCGCCCTGCCCCAGCCGCGTGAGCTCGCCGGCCGGCAGGCTCATCCAGTGGCCGACCCAGCGCTCCAGCTTCACCGGCACGCCGAAGTAGCTGCACAGCACGCTCTCCACGCTTTCCACGTTGTGCACGCGGCGCGCGAGCCAGCCCGAGAAGTGCAGGCGCGCGTCGTCATGGATCTCGTCGCGCCCCACCCGTCCCGGCGCGCCGATGCCCACCAGCGCGCCGATCTGCAGGCGGAAGCGGTCCTCGCCTGGCCGGTCGAGCGCGACGGCGGGACGCGACTGCGCCCACGCGCGGTAGAAGTGCAGCGAGAAGCGGTGCGAGAAGCTGTCGAGAAAGGCCAGCCACGTCGGGTCGCCATGGTTCAGGCTGCGCTCGCGGATGAAGTCGCTCAGGTGCACCGGCAGCGGCCCGTTGGGGCCGATGTAGCCGAAGAACTGCTGGCGCAGGCGCGGCGGCGAATGCGCGGTGGCGGGCTCGAAGTGGCTGAAGCTCGCGGGCGCGAAGGAGAGCGACGGCTCCTGCCCCACGCGCACCGGCTCGGCGCCGGGCAGCAGCGCGCGGCCCCAGCGCGGCGTGGTCCTCGCAACCGATTCGAGCCGGCGCATCACGGCGAAGTAGTCGAAGGCCCAGGGCTGGTCCGACCAGCCGCGCAGTGCCGCATCGACGCGCGCCTGCACGGTGCCGCCGGTCTCGGGTGCAGAGGCCGCGCTCGTCACAGGATCTGCCGCGTCCCGCACAGCGGCCTCCATCGCATGGTCTCGCCCTTGCCCGCGATGCGCAGCACGGTCTCGACGAAATGATTCACCTCGACATGGCGCGAAAGAAAGCGTGCCAGCACGGCACCGAAGAGAAAACTGCTGTGGCCGTGGAAGGCGTCCTTGTCGACTTCGAGCGTCACCTCCAGCCCGCGGCCGAAGGCGATCGGTCCTTTCATCGGCAGGCGGCGCGCCACCGGCTTGCATTTCACCGACAACAGCCCGCGCACCTGGCCCTGGCGCATCTCGTCGGCATGCACCGCATAGAGCATCAGCGTCTCGCGCAGCGCGGCCGCGCCCTGCTCCGGCGTGCTGTCGGACAGCGACAGGTAGTTGAGCGCGAGGTGATCGACCACGCGCCAGCCCAGCCCCTGGCTCACCACCGGCGACACCGGCCGCGACGGCCCGCGCACCATGCGCACGCGCTGCACGGGGAAGGAATCGACGCAGTCGAAGTCGTTCTCGCGGCCCAGCGGCATCAGCAGGGGCAGGTCGCGGTTGGTGCACAGCGCGCTCACGGCCAGCTGCCGCAGCGTGGCCGAGTAAGGCGCCTGCTGCGGATCGACGATCTGCATGTAGACCTCGGAGCCGATGTGGCTGCTTCGGTTGCCCTCGGTGCGCTGGCGCACCGACAGCATGCGCGGCTCGCGCGTGGTCGTGAAGTAGGCCGGATGGCTCAGGCGGCTGCCGTGGAAGGCCGAATAGAAGGGCCTGAACGGCTGCTCGGCCGCGACCGCATCGCTGCCGGGCGCGCCATGGCCGATGACCTCGGTGACGGTGTGCACCTCGAAGTCCTGCGGGCGCGTGCGGTCCGGCACGAGGTGGAACTGGCTCACGCCCTCGGTCATGGCCACGCGGTCGAGCCGCTTGCTGAAGAGGTTCACCGCGGGCACGCAGTGCAGCAGCACGTTGTCCGCGCTCACGAGCTTCTCGAGCGCCGCGTCGCCGCGCGAGAACAGCAGCACGATCTCGACCTCTGCAACAGGCATCTGCGCCAGCAGCGCCTTGAGCCCGCCGATGCGCACGAACTGGAAGCGCTGCGGGAACGCGAAGTACTCCTGCAGCAGCCTGAAGCCCGAGAAGCCGGTGGCCGTCGCGGGCAGCAGCGCCTCGTCATCCTCGAAGCCGACCGCGCCGATGGCGCTCGGCGGCAGGCTGCGCGGCGTGCCCTGCAGCGCGCCGCCCGGCCCCAGTGGCCGCACGAGCACGCCGATGGGCTGGCCCAGCGCGCATTCGTGCAGCTGCCAGGCCACGTCTTCCGCGCCGCCGAAATGCAGCACCAGGTCGTCGAGCGCGATCTGGCTGAAGTCCAGCCCGGCCGTGGCACGCAGCGTGATGCGCAGCCCGCCGCGGATGGCGCGCGACTGCGGATGCGTGTTCAGCGGCAGGTCGGGCGCGTAGGTGAAGTACTGCGCGCGCTGCACCTCGATGGGCCAGACGCGCAGCGCGCTCGCCGTGCGGAACTCGCAGTGCGTGTTCTGCCCCACCGCCTGCCGCGCGCGCAGGCCGCTGCCGCGCGGCAGGCTCGGGCCGGTCGCGAGGTTGGCGTCGTCGGGATCGGGTGCGAACGAGACCACCACCATCGCCGGCGTCGGCGCGAGGAAGTGCGGATAGACGATGTCCAGCAGGTGGCCGGTGAAGCGCGGGTACTCGGCATCGAGCTTCAGGCCCACGCGCGCAGAAAGGAATGCAGTGGCCTCGATCAGCCGCTCCACGTACGGGTCGGCGACCTCCTGGCCTTCGATGCCAAGCCGATGCGCAATCTTTGGAAATGCGCGCGCGAACTCCGAAGAGCTTTCGCGGAAGTAGCGCAGTTCCTGTTCGTACAGACTCAGCAGCCGAGGGTCCATCGTTTCGCTCCGGGAGGGCGGCCGCCGCCGGGCCGCCCCAAGGCGGGCCGCGCCTCCCCCTCGGGGGGTGGAGTTACACGCAGCGCAGCGCAGTGAAAAGCCGGGGGGCTCATAGCTTCTGCGCCATGTCCACTATCTCGATGCGGCCCTCTTCAAGATCTACGCGGCTTCGCATGAGGAACTCCAGCGGCACGGGCTGCGCCCACAGCATGCCGCGGATCTGCAGGCCGATGCTGTTGTGCGAGTCCAGTGCGGGGCCTTCCATGATGAGTTCGACTTCGAGTGTTCGGGACAGGATGCGCGGCTCGAACTGCAGGATTGCGTTCTTCAAAGCCTGTTCCATGCTGACACGCTGCACCGACGAGGTGAACTGGCCAGACAGCATAGGCAATCCGTAGTTGATGACCGAGCGCGCCGCGTTCGGGTACTGCCTGTCGTCCATCGAGAGGCCGTAGCCGGTGGCGTTGAAGAGCCACCCGAGGTCGCGCAGCACGGCCTGCCGCAACGCCTGCTTGGTCAGCGTGCGCTTGTCATCGCCCTCGCGCTTCTCGTCGGGCGCGTTGTCGACGAGGCGGTCGAGCAGCGAGGGCTGCAGCCGCTCCTGCGCCGTGAGTTCAGCCATCGACGGCACCTTCGGCCGGCACCTGCGCCTGCGCTTCCGCCGGCGTGAACAGGATCTCGCGCACATCCATCAGCGCGTACTCGCTGCCGTCGCTGCTGCTGAGCACGCGCTGGCCCCAGCCGGCCCAGACCTCGGGGCGCAGCTCGCGCCACTCGGTCTTGCGTGCGAGGCGCAGCTCGCCGTCTTCCTGCTTCTCGGTGCCTTCGTAGCGCGTGGGAATGAGCGCGAGCGTCTCGCCGCCGTTCTCGAACTGCAGGTGCGCGGGCATCCACACGCAGTCGCGCAGGTCCTCGGGCGGCTCGATCTTGATGTGCGCGAGGCGCGCGTACGGAATCCAGTAGTACTTGCCGTTGACGAAGGCCTCGAGCACAGGGCCCAGGCGCATGTCCGCATCGGACAGCCACTCGAAGGGCTTGCCGTCGATGGTGCCGCCGATGGCGGGCGCGCCGTCGAAGGCGCGCTGCCGCAGGTCTTCCGCCAGCTCGCTCTCGCCGCGGCCCTGGCGCAGCAGCGACTCGATGAGCAGCGCCAGCCACTCATCGGGCTGGCCGAAGATCATCGGCGTGCGCGTGCCGGCGAACACCTCGGCGCGCAGGCCCTCGCAGCGCACGGCCTCGCCGTAGACCTGCTTCATGGGCACGGCCAGCGCGTCGAGTTCGGCCGCCACGGTGAGCTGGTTGAGCGCGCGTTCCCACTGCCCCAGCACGCACAGCAGCTGCGCCATGAACACGCGGTGCTTGCTGTCGGAAGGCTTGGCGCGCACGTCGTCGCTCAGGGCCTTGAGGGCGGCTGCAGGGTCGGCGGCCTTGAGGAATTCGGCGGCGGTGGTCATGGTGTGCGGCTCCTTGTGGCTGGACTCGGTGCGCGGCTCATGCGCGCGTGAACTGGCATTCGCGCACCGCGCCGCGCAGGCCGGTGGTCTTCTGCGGGGCCGAGCGCACCTTCACCGTGCGGTAGCTGATGGAGATCAGCTCCGACGGCACGCCCCAGTGGCCGCCCGAGCTCAGCACCAGCCGGCAGATGCGCGCGTTCTCCAGCACCATCTCGAAGGTCGACTGCGCATCGGGCGAGCGCTCGTCGCCGCCGGACTTGAAGGCGCTGATCATGATCTTCAGATCCTTCTCCTGCGCGCGCAGCAGGCTGGCGATGGTGGCGGTGGCCGCGTCGCTGCGGCGCGCGACGATCAGGTTGTTGGGCACCACCTGGTTCTGGCTGGAAGACTCCGGCACCTGCACCGACCAGTAGTAGCCGCCGATGTTCAGGCGCGCCTTGCCGTCGTCGAAGCTGCGCTCCAGCTCGCCTTCGACCGGGGCGCCCTTGTTCTCGATCAGCATGACCAGGTCGGTCTCGGACGAGCCGGTGCCGATCAGTTCGTAGAACTGGCGGGCGTCTTCAGGGCTCCAGGAGCCGTCGTCTAGGAATGCCATATCACCTCCGGAAATCGATGGAACAAGAACAGGAAAGAAGAAAAAGAGGAACTCGAACCGTCATGGCCTGGCCCCCGCGTCCGCCGCGCCGGTCCTGCGCAGCAGGGCCGCGAACACCTGGCGCTCGGCGCTCTCGGCCGGCGGCTGCCCGCCGCGCACGCGCACTTCCGACACATCGGCCTGCGCGTAGCCCACGCCGAAGAGGCGCGGCGCGCTGTAGGGCGTGGCGGGCACGGCCATGACCAGCAGTCGCGCGTCGCCCGCCGCATCGAGCCAGGGCAAGTCGAAGCGCTTCACCGAGGGCTGCTCGGGCGTGCCGCGCTTGAAGCGGTTGGTTTCGCCGGACTCGTCGGGGTACACCGGCTGCAGGTTGCCGCGCGCGTCGATGCCCGCAATGACGAGGTCGAGCGAACGGCCGCTGGTGTTGCGCACGTTCAGGCGCAGGCGCTCGCCGGCGCGCGCGGCGGGCAATGCGTTGGCGGCCTGTGCGACTGGCACGCTGCGCAGCATGCGCTCGCCGCTCCACACCTCCAGCGCGGCGTCGAAGCCGTCGAGCTGGCCGTCCTTGCCGTAGCCCTGCAGCTGCGAGAGCCACTTGAGCTGCGCCAGCGCCTGCAGCCGGCGGCGCAGCGCGGCGGTGTCGGGCAGCACCACGGTGGAAACGCTCGCACCGAAGAGCGGGGCCAGCAGTTCGAGGCGCTGGCCCGATGCGCCGAGGTCGGTCCAGCGCACGTCGGCGGTGGCGGCGTCGTCGGCCACGCGGATCGCGGCCGGGTAGTCGAGGCTGAGGCCGGCGGGCAGCGGCTTGTCGGCGCGAACGCGCAAGGCGGTCGCGGCGGGCTCGCTCATCGGCGTGACGCTCCAGAAGGCGCTGCCCGGCACGTCCTTCAACGCAGCAGGCACGGCGAGCCACGCGCCGCCGAGCTTGATCTGCGTCACTGTGGCGGAGGCGCCGCGCACGGTGCCGTCGTCGAGCGTCGCGAGCACGCGCAGCTCCTGCTGCTGCGCGAGGCCGTCGAGCAGGCCCGCCTTGATGGCCAGGCTGTCGCCGCTGCGCTGCGCGCGCCACACGGGGCGCGTGGATGCGGGAGCGCCGCTGTTGGCAAACAGCGGCGCGTCGAGGTTGCCTTCGGCCACCGGCGATGGGAGCTCGCGCGTGGGGAAGCGCTGCGCGAGCTCGTCGATGACCGGCGGGTACAGCGCGAGCACGCCGTCGAACAATTCCCGCCACGTGGCGGGCTTGCGCGAGAGGGCCTCGACCATCGCCCAGGTCAGCAGGCCCTGCGGCCTGGCGTTGCGCGCCTTGCGCGGCAGGCGCAGCTCGGGCGTGATCTGGTGGCTCTCGGATGCGAAGAAGGCGACGTAGCGGGCGCGCGGCACGGCCTCGGCCGGCGCGGGTGGCGCCAACGCGCGCGCGGGCGGCGCACCGGCCGCCAGTTGCGTCGCGCGCAGGCCGCGCCATCGCACCTCGTCGTCGGGCGGGCCCTCGGCGGTGGGCGGCGCATCGACGGTGCCGCGCGTCATGGAGTTGGCGGAGCAGGTGTCGAACACCGAGGCGACAAATACGTTCTTCGCGAGGAAGGACTGGATCCACGCATCGAAGTCCACGTCGCGCAGGTCGCCCGCCAGAGCGTTGTCTGCGCCGAGCGTGCCGCGCACGTCGCGCGCGAGGAAGTTCTCCGAGAGCCCGTCGGGCTCCTGGTAGCGCTTGACGATGTCGCGCAGCCGCGTGCCGTGGCCGGAGAAGTACAGCAGCACGAAGTCGCCGCTTCTCGATTGCGCGAGCAGCTTCGTCAGCGCATCGTGGATCGCTTGCGCCTCGGGCAGCGCGGCGCCGTTCACGCCGTCGGCCAGCACGGCGATGTCGGTCGCCGCGAAGCCCTGTTTCTGCAACGCGTCGCGCATCAGCAGCACGTCGTTGCGCGGCGCCTGCAGCCACAGCGCCTGCGGCTGGTTGACCAGCTCGGAAACGCCGACGAGCAGCGCGCGCTGGGTGGCGAATGCGAGGCTGCAGCAGGCGAGCAGCCACAGGACGAGCAGCACCTGCAGAAGGCGCAGTTGCCTTGTTCCTTCTCTTCTCGGCGCAAGGATGGGACGAGGCTGGCGAGGACGCCTCATGTACGTGCCGTGGGCGCCCGTTCCCGGCCTGCCCCAGTGGACAAGGGAGAAGGAAGACTGGTGCGCGGCGCGTTTCATGGCCGCTGCTCCCCGGCGCGTTGCGCCGGCCCGGCCGACTCGACCAGCGGCGAGGCCGCGAGCACCGCCAGCGCATCGACCGGCTCGGGTACGCGCAGGCGCCATGCGCCGTCGCCGCCCGGCCCGCCCACCACGTCGGCCGAGATCGACTGCAGAAGCCTGTCGGCCTCGTCCATGCGCACGCCGGCCTTCCAGCGCACCACCAGGTCCGCGCGTGCCGGCGCGGGTGCGGTGGGCACTGCGCGGAAGCGCACTTCGTCTTCCTCCGGCCCCGCGCCGGGTCCGCCGAGCAGCCCGACGTTCTGGACCACCACGACCAGCGCAAGCACGGCGAAGGCCGGGCGCACCCAGCCTTCGGAGCCGAACCAGCGGCGGATGCTGCCCCACCAGCCGCCCTCGGGCCCGGGCTGCGGCCGCGCGGGCGACGCAGCGGACGGAGCAGCGGGAGAGGCCGAAGCCTCCTCGCCCTGCGGCCGCGACAGCGCCTTGCCCAGCTCGAGGCCGACGTCGCGGTACAGGTCCTGGTACTCGGTGCGCGGGTCTTCGGGCCCGAGCGGCGTGCCCGACAGCACCGAGAAGACGCCGCCGCCCACGCTGCGCAGCGCGATGCGCCCCGGCTCGGGCGCGATGGCCGGGGCGGCGTGCGCGGCCCATTCGTCGTGCACCGCGCGGATCGCCGCGAGCCGCGTGGCCGTGACTTCGCCGAGCACGCGCGCGCAAAGCTGCGGGCCGGGCTCGAGCGTGAGCACGTTCCAGGCCTGGATCACGCCGAACGCAGGCTCGAAGGGCTCGTCGTCCGGCTCCAGCAGCACGTCGAAGGCGCCGGCCCAGTCGGCCTCCCCCGCGGCCATCCAGCCCTGCCAGAGTTCGCCCTGCACGCGACGGTCGAGCAGCACGCCGAGCATGCGCCCCTGGTGCAGCACGCTGACGAGGCGGCCCGGCGCCCAGCGGGCCGGGAAGGCGCGCCGGGCCACGGCCTCGCGGCGCCGGGCCAATTCGGTGAGCGGCAGCAGCAGGTCGGACGCGGCTGCCGGCGAGGGTTCGGCCTCCGGCGGCGCTCCGGGGGATGTGCCCGGCATCGCGACGGTGGCGGTGCCGGGTGCGCCGTCGGGCACGGCCGTGCCTGTTTCCAGCGTGCTGCGGATCACGCTGAGCGGGGGCCAGAGGTCGTGGGTCATGGCGTCTGTTCCTGAATGGCTATGTCTTCAGGCATAAGACGCTTCAGCACCGAGGATTTTGAAAACCTGCAGGATCGCCGCCATGTTGCCGGGCTCGATGGCGATGCCCAGCGTCTGCTGCAGCCAGCCGCCGAGCCGGGTCTTGGCGTAGTCCGCCGTGAGCCCCTCGCGCTTGTGCACGAGGCCCAGGCGGCCCGCGCGGTAGTGGTAGGAGGCAATGGCATGGCGCGAGGCGATGCCCGAGAGCCCGCCCTCGGCCTCCTTGCCGAAGCCCTCGCACAGCAGCAAGCGCTCGGGCTCGGGCAGCCCGGCGATGAACTCGCGCGCCGCCTTCTGCACCGCCTGCATGCTCAGGCCGTGCTCGGCGAGGCAGCCTTCGAGGTCTTCGCCCGCGCCGATCTCGTCTTCGAGCTGGGCCTCGGTGATCTGGTCGCCGATGGAGAGCTTGCGGCGGAAGGAACTGGCGCGCGTGCAGTCGATGAGGTAGCGGCGGAAGTAGGCGCACAGCGCGAAGGCGGTGGAAGGCGCGCTGTGGCCGGCGCGCTCCTCGGCCTCGTCGGGGTCGGCATCCAGCCGCAGCACCTTCACGTAGATGAACTGCGCCACCAGCTCCTGCCGGCCCTCGCCCAGCACCTGCAGCTCGGGCGGGTTGCAGGCCACCAGCGCGTCGCCCACGATGCGGTACATGGCGCCCATGTCGTCGGGGGACAGCGTCTGGCGCCGTCGCCACAGGCGAACGAGCTCGCTGCTCTCGGCGGACGACAGCGTCTCGATCATTGGCTCACCCCCAGGCTGCGCGCACTTCGTGTCGCTTCGCCCACCCCCTTGCAGGGCGCAACACCGGCGGCCCGGCAAAGCCGGTTCCGCGGTGTTCCCCGAACGGGCCTCGCTTCGCGGGCCGGCGGGATGGCCATGGGCCCGGGGTCTCGCATCTCTCGATCCTTCAGTCGTCGACGCAGGTGCCCTCCGAAGGCACCAGGCACTGCGGCAGGTTCGCGCCCACCGGCCCGCCGCGAGTGCGGATGGCCGAGGACACGGCCGCCTGCGCCACGGCAAGGCCGCGCGGCAGCAATATCCACAGCTGGCCGCGCTCCTTCATGCGGCGCGCGTTGGTGGCGGCCTGCTGGCCGTTGCCGAAGAAGTAGTCGGCCCGCACCGCGCCGCGGATGGCGCCGCCGGTGTCCTGCGCGATGGTCAGGCGCTGCATGGGCGCGCCGCTGCCGGGCGTGCGCGTGGAGACGAACACCGGGTATCCCAGCGGCGTGCTGCGCGGATCGACGGCAATGGAGCGCCCCGCCGACAGCGGCACGCCGAAGGCGCCCACCGGGCCGCCCACGGGCGACGGCGATTCCTTGAAGAACACGTAGCTCGGATCCTTGATGCCAGAGCCCGTCACTGCGCCGGCCGCCGGACGCCGCCCCGGCACCACCACCGGCCCGCTGGCCACCGGCCGCGCGAGCGTGAAGCCGCGCGTGCGGATGGTGCCGTCGGCCACCGCACCGATGTCGCTGTCGTCGTCGCCGTCGTCGAGCTGCAGCTCGATGGACGAGCCGCGCACCTTCACCGGGCTGCGCGGCTTGCCGTTGGCGGCCTGCGCGAGCGTCGGGCGGAAGGGCTGGCCGTTCTGCTCCGCATAGGCCACGCGCACGATGTCGCCGTTGGCCATGCGGATGCGGCCCGAGCCCTGGATCTGCATCTCGTACAGCGCGGTGGCGCTGCTCACGAAGGCCAGCACCTTGGCGTTGGGCGCGCCCTTGGTCTCGATCTCCTCGCGCGTGTAGTACGGCAGCAGCTGCTTGCCCTCGATGCGCAGGCGCACCTTGCGGTCGAGCGTGTCGCGCGAGATGGCCGAGAGGTCCAGCGCATAGAGGCCCGGCGCGCCCATGTCGCGCGTGCTCAGGCCGGTCTGCACCACCACGTTGCGGCCTTCGACGCGGGCCGCCACGGTGCCGTTGCCCGGCGGCAGCTTGCGCGCGTCGGCGAAGAGCATGTCCTCGGGCTGGCCGTACACCGGGTAGATGAAGGGTGCGCCGTACTGGCGGGCGCCCGCGATCTCGGGCTCGAAGTAGCCGGTGACCACGCCGTCGGGGCGGCGGTCGTCGTCGCGGATCTGGTAGGCAGAGAACTCGCTCTCGAAGAACCCGCGGATCGCGTTGTTGTTCTTGCTGTCGACCTTCAGCGCGCGGTCGCACACCGACTTCCATTCGGCGCCGCGGCCGTTGAGCACCTTGCAACTGCCCAGGAAGGCGGGCCAGCTCTCGGAGAAGTCGTCGCGCGACCAGCCGGGCACCGCGTCGAAGCTCACCGAGGTGTAGGTGGCGAGCTGCGTCGAGAAGGTGCGGGCCTGGCCGGCCAGGCTCGCGCCGGGGGGCGGGCGCGATGCGGCGGAGTCGGTGCCCGTGGCAGCGGTGTTTGCGGCGCTGGTGTCGGTGGCAGCCGGCGGGGGCGCCGCGCAGCCCGCCAGCGATGCGATGGCGGCGGCAACGCTCCAGCGGAGTGCGCAGGCCAGCGTGCGCCGCCGGGGTTGCTGTTGTCGACGCTGCTGCTGCGGTTGCGAAGTGGTCATCATGAAAGCCTCCTTGTCCGAAAGTCACGGCCCGAAGGCCGACGCTCTGCAGACGATTACTTCTCGACGATTTTGAAATTGCCGACGCCGTAGACGTCGTTGCACGGGGTGTTGGGCGCGCACACCGGCTTGCCCAGCAGCGGCGACGGGCCGGCGCCGCGCGTGGCCTCCAGCGCGGCCAGCACCGGCAGCGGGAACACGGGGAACACGCCGTCGTTCTGCACGCCGGCGGCGCTGAAGTCGCGCTCGTGCTCGCTCACCAGCACCGCGAACTGGTCGGTGCCGGCCGGCCCGCCCGCGTCCATCGGCCACGAGGCGCGCGGCAGAGAGAGCGTGCCGCCCGCGGTGATCTTGTTGTACTTGTCCAGCAGGTTCGGGAACAGCAGGAACATCTCGCCGCCGCTCGACAGCAGGAACACGTAGACGAAGCCCTCGCGCTTGCTGCGGACCTCGAAGGCGAGCCGGTCCTTGCCGATCGCGACCTCCGCCTTCTTCGGCGTGGCCGTCACGTCGAAGCCGGGCGTGGCGCCCGTCGCGAGCGACTGCAGCGACTCGGCCGGCGTGCGCGGCGCGGGAGGAGGTGCCGGTGGTGGGGGGGGCGGCGGAGGCGGCGGCGCCTCCGCGACCTTGGTGTCGGGTGCCGGTGCCGGCGTGCTGGCGACGACCGGCTTGTCGTCCGAGCCGCCGCGCCCCTGGAACCACCACCAGCCGCCGCCGGCCGCTGCCGCGAGCACGGCGATCGATGCGAGGGCGACGGCGGTCTTGCTGCCGCTGCCGCCGCTGCCCTTGCTTTCTTTTGGCGCGGGCGCAGGTGCCGGCGCTTTGGCCTTGCCCGCGATGACCGTCGCCGCATCGGCATTCGCGCCCATCGACGTACGTCCGCCCGACGAGGACGAAGGCGGCTGCGTGCGCGGCACCGGCGCGATGCTGTGCCCCACTTCCAGGTCGAGCGCCGCGCGCAGCTCCGCCATCGACTGCGGCCGCTGCTCGGGCCGCACGCCCAGCCCCGCGTCGATCGCCTCCAGCAGCCGCGGGCTGTAGCGCTTGCGCAGGATCTCGTTGCCCGCGAGCGGCACGTAGCTGTCGGACAGCAGCCGCGCCACCGAAGGCGGCGGCGCACGGCCGCACACCGCCACGTGCATCACCGCCGCAAGCGCGTAGACGTCGGTCCATGCGCCCTGCGACATGTCGGGCATCTCGGCGTACTGCTCGATCGGCGCGTAGCCCGGCTTCAGGATCACCGTGATCGCCTGCGTCTTGTCGGTGATCACGCGCCGCGCCGCGCCGAAGTCCAGCACCACCGGCCGGCCCGAGCCTTCGAGCAGGATGATGTTGTCGGGGGCGATGTCGCGGTGGTAGCAGTTGGCGTTGTGCATCACCGCGAGTGCCTGCGTCACGCCGTCCATGATGCGGATCAGCCAGGCCTCGTCTACGCCCGCGGGGATGGAGACCAACGCCTCGCGCAGCGTTTCGCCGCGGTAGAAGGGCATGACCATGTAGGTCGTGCCTTTTTCCTGCCAGAAGCGGTAGACCTTCAGCAGCGACGGGTGGTCGAACTGGGCCAGCAGGCGGGCTTCGTTGATGAAGCTGCGCATGCCGAGGTCGAAGGTTTCGCGGTGTCTTTCCGATAGCGGGACTACGGTGCCGTCGTTCTGCCTTGTCGACAGGGATGTGGGGAGGTATTCCTTGATCGCTACCACGCGCTCCAGCGTGTGGTCCCACGCCTCGTAGACGACGCCGAAGCCGCCCTGGCCTATGACTCTTGTGACTTCGAATTCGGCCAGGCGGCTGCCTACGGGGAGGAGGCCGGCCTCCGTTGCGCCGGTGGCTGGGCTTGTTACCGGGTTCGAGCCGGACATGCTCGTGGGGGTGCCTGCAGTGATGACTGTGGCTGAGGTGTCGCCCGTTGTCGTGGGTTGCGACGGCGGAGTCGATCTGGGGACTACGCGGGTGCGGTCGTCTTCGTTGGAGTCGGTCATTGACTGGCTCCTTGTTTGATAGTGCTGAGGGTTTGCTTCTCGAGGCCGGGTCTCGGCCCGGCGGCCGACCTACTTTTCTTTGCTTCGCCAAAGAAACGTAGGCAAAAGAAAGGCGACCCCACTGTCTGCGACCCCTTCGCTTCGCTACGGGGCAACCTGCGGTGCTCGCGTTTCGCGGGGTCCGCAGAACTCGCTTCGCTCAAACAGCTGCGGCCCTGATCCGCGAAACGCTCCGCTCCTCGGCGCAGCCAGAGGGGATTGGAGACCTGCGGGCCATCGCTGCGCTCGGCCACCAAGGCACTGCAGGCGCTACGCGCCTGCAGTGCTTGGAATGAGGGGGGGCAGTGGTTTGGATTGCTTGTGCTGCCGGCACTGCCAGTGGTGCTGGGCGCATTGGTGCTGTGGATGGTGCTCTTGCCGTGGGCTGCGTTCGTGCCGGTGGTGCCGCTAGCCCAATCGATATCAGCTCCGAATCCCCATCCCCGGCCGAGCAAAGCGAAGGCCCGTACAGGCCATTGAATAGCCGAGCGAAGCGATGGCCCGGGGCGCTCCCTTCTGGCTGTGCCGAGGAGCGCAGGCGCGGGAGGGATCAGGGCCGCAGCTGTTTGAGCGAAGCGAGTTCTGCGGACCCCCTCCTGCGCCGAGCACCGCAGGTTGCCCGTAGCGAAGCGGAGGGACACAGACAGTAGGGTCGCCTTTCTTTTGCCTACTTTTCTTTGGCGAAGCAAAGAAAAGTAGGTCGCCCGCCGGGGCGAGACCCGGCCTCGGAACCCAAAACAAAGAGAGGCCTTCATCACCCCTCCTCCGCAAGCCCAAGAAACAAACCATCGAACTGCTCATCCCGAGGCAACCCGGTACAGAGCATCCGAATCCCATGCTCGGCAGCGGGATCACTCAACCAAAGCGACGCCCCCGCCAAGGGCAAATCCAGCGATTCGACAACGCTCTCCCGCTCCTCAGAGGACGAAGCCGCCTCGACAAACAGCCGCTGCAGCACAGCATCAAACCGCAGCGCATCCAGATCCCCATCAAGCCCTTCCAATGCAGCCTGCGTCGCATGACCCCACCACCGCAGCGCAGCAGCCAGCGCCTCCCCCCGTAGGGTCCCGGGCGAATCCGCGCCCAGCTCCATCGCAAGAGCAAACGGAAAGTACCGCCCCACCCCATCCACGGAAGGCATCAACACCCCGATCCAGGCCCGCTCCCCAGCCACCTGCCTCCCCAGCGCAAAGCACCAGACAGGCGCCTCCAGATACCGCTCAGTCCAATCAGCCCGATCCCGCAGCCGCGACATGCCCCGCTGCAGCCACTGATCCCAAACCGCCCGAAACGCCTCCGGCAGCCGCCGATGCGCAAAGTCCCCCATGCCGGGCAGCTTGCCGAACCAGCCCGGCAATGCAGTCGAGGCAAACAGGGAAGGTGAAGAAGCGGCCTCGCTCACAGCCCCTCCGGACATGAAAACTCACGCAGCTCGCGCAGGCGGATCGGATGCTGCACGCTGTTGGTCGTCACCTCGAAGCGCGTCTTGCGCGCACCGATCTGGAAGGTGATGAAGAACTTCTCGGGCGCATCGCCCGCCTCCAGTTGCCCGTCGTCGAGCGCGCGGAACAGCGCCCACGGGCCGTCCACCGCCGCGCCGGAGCTGCCGGTGGTCGAGGGCGGGCTGACCTGGATGCGCACCTGGTTGCTGCCCTTCGGCCCCGGCCACTGCACGGCCATGGGCACCACGGGGCCATGCGCGTATTTCACGAGCTGGCCGTCGACGTCGAGGATGAACTGGGTGATGCCCGCGTCCATTTCCACGGGCTTGAAGTCCAGCCGCATCGACGGCCCCCTGCCGCCGCCGCGGAAGAAGATTTCCTTGATGCGCGCAGCGCGCTCGAACTGCGCGATCGCCTGCGTGGTGATGGCGCCGCGTTCGGCCACGGGCTTGTAGCGCCACGGGCGGGTGCTGGTGTCGACGATGGCGGCCAGGCGCTTCTGGAAGAAGTCGTCCATCAGCCCGCCGGGGCCGAACATCTGGCCGAAGTCCTCGGGCAGCACGTCGCGCTTGCTGCTCTGCACGAAGGGGTAGCGGCCGGCGATCGCGCGCGCGCAGAACTCGGTGACGGGGCGCAGGTCCTGGCTCAGGTTGCCGCGCTCGGCCACCTGGGCCTGCGCGGCGCCGGCCTGGCTCAGGTTCTCGACCATGGAGCGCACCGGCTCCGGCAGGCGGCCGGCGTCGGACTTGAGCTTGCCGGCCACGTCGCCCGGCGGCGGCGAGGTGCGGCCCTTCACGGCCGTGTCGACGGCGTTGAGGTACACGTACACCTCGTTGAAGAGCTTGAGCGCGTCGTCGATGGGTGCGGGCTGGTTGGGACCGCCCGCGGTGACGAGCCGGCGCAGCGCCTCGAAGCGGTCGTCGACGATGCTCTCGATGCGCTTGCCCGGGGCCACCTGGCGGCCAGGGTCGCTGCCGAACAGGTCTTCCAGGCCCTTGCGGGTGTTGCGCACGGTCTCGGTGGCCTTGCTGACCACGTCCTTGTTGGCATCGGCGGCGGGGATCAGCGTGGTCTGCTTGACCACGGCGCGCAGGAAGTTGGCGAGTGGCGAATCGACGCCCGAGAGGATGCGCGCGGTCTCGATGTTCTTCTCCAGGCCGTTCACGCGGATCAGGCGCACGTCGGCCAACAGCGCCTCCCACTGCTTGACGTATTCCTCCAGGTAGAGGCGCCGCACGCGGTCGGTCAGCGCGCCGAGCGCCGCCACGTCGCGCAGGCGGTCGGCGGCGTTGCGGTCCTGGCCCAGCACCCACGGGTCTTCGTTGGCGAGCAGGCCGGTGAGCACGGTCACCTCGTTCTGGAAGCGCTTGTGATAGCCGTCGTAGGTGAACATGCCCGGCACGCCATCGGACAGCGGCTTGCCGCTGATGCGCTCGAACACCAGCGGGCCCGAGGGACCGGTGGCCGTGGCCACGCTGAAGGCCGGAATGTCCTTGCTGGCGCGCTGGCGCTTCAGGCGGCTGAACACGCGCTGCTCCAGCGGATAGCTCGCGAGCACGGCGCGCACGCTGCGCACCAGGTTCTCGTCCATCTTGAGCGGCGAGCGCGGCGGGCCTTGCGCGATGAGCACGTCGAGCTGGTCTTCGAGCTGCTTGCGCTGGTCCTCGGGAATGCCTCGGTCGAGGTTGCGCGACCAGTCGAGCGTGATCCAGGCCTTCAGCGCCTCGGGGTCGAAGTGCTCGGGCTGGTAGAGCATCAGGTAGCTCTTGAGCGCCTCGTAGGTGAACTCGAGGTTGTCCTTCTGCGCGGTGCGCAGCTGGTCCTCGATGCGCTTGGCGATCTGCGGCAGGAAGGCGTCGTTGAGCGCGCGCTGGTGCGTGAGCATGGCGGCCGCGTCGAGCTTGTCGCCCTGGTAGAGGCCCAGCGTCATCGACAGCGGCTCGTCGCCCTGGCGGTTGTCGGGCGTCTTCCAGATGTCGCGCAGGCTCTGCAGCACGGGCGCGACCTCCACCAGGTTCTGCACGCGCGCGGGCAGCGCCGCGAGGTTCTGCCGGGCAGGTTCCACGCGGGCCTCGACCGACTTGAGGTAGTTCATGTTCTGCAGCGTGCTGTAGCCCCAGGCCGCGAGCAGGCCGACGGTGACCAGCGTCATCGCCGTCACGCCGATCACGCGCAGCGTGTGGCGGCGGCGCTCCAGCTTCACGTCGGCGCCCGCCAGGCGCTGCTCGGGGAACACCACGTCGCGCAGCAGCGAGGTGAGGAAGTAACTGCGCCCGCTGGACTTCTGCGGCGCGAGCATCGCGCGCTCGATGCCGAAGCTGCGCGCCAGGCTGCCCATCACGCGGTCGATGGGGCTGCCTTCCTGCGTGCCGCTGGTGAAGTACACGCCGCGCACCCACGGCGGCTGCGCGAAGCGCGAGCCGGTGAACACCTGTTCGAGCAGGTCCGACAGCAGCGGGCCGATGGAGCCGAACTGCGCCGGAAAGCCGAAGATCGCCGCGCGGCGGTTGCCGTCGGTCTCGCGCTGCATGCGCGCGATGAGGCCGTCGTTCACGCGGTTGTGCAGCAGCGCGAACTCGCGGTTGAAGGCGGTGGAAAGACCCTTCTCCTCGACCTGCAGGTTCTCGTCGGCCGGCAGCGTGAAGCCGAAGACCTGCGCGCGCTGTTCCTTGCCCAGGTCGTCGAAGTAGTCGGTGAAGCCGTAGAGCAGGTCGCTCTTGGTGACGAGCACGTACACCGGCAGCCGCGTGGTGAGCTTGCCGTCGAGCTCCAGCAGGCGCGCGCGGATCGAGGCCGCGAGCTGGGTGCGCGCCTCGGGGCCCTGGCTCAGCAGGTCGGCCACGCTGACGGTGAGGAACACGCCGTTCAGCGGCCGGCGCGGGCGCACCTTCTTCAGCAGCCCCAGGAAGCCTTCCCACGCGCTCTTGTCTTCCGACTGGTGGCTGTCCTGCGTGGTGTAGCGGCCCGCGGTGTCGATGAGCACGGCCTCGTCGGTGAACCACCAGTCGCAGTTGCGCGTGCCGCCCACGCCGCGGATCGCGCCGGGGCCGAACTTCTCGGCCAGCGGGAAGCTCAGGCCCGAGTTGACCAGCGCGGTGGTCTTGCCCGCGCCCGGCGCGCCGATGAACACGTACCAGGGCAGGTCGTAGAGATAGCTGCCGCCGGAGATGGAAAGCCAGTCGCGCCAGCCCGGCTTCTTGCCGGCGGCGTGCATGCGCATCTGCTTGAGCGTGGCGACGGCTTCGCTGAAGCGGGTGTCGAGGATCTTCTGCTCGCCGTTGACCGGCGCGTCGGCCTTGGCGGCGGGCGCCTTCATCAGGCCGTCGGTCAGGTGCTGGCTCGCGCGGCGTGCTTTCCAGCGGCGGTACAGCGCGCGCAGCACCACGACGAGCACGATGACGCCGATGACGATGGCGCGCGTGGTCTCGCTCTCCAGCGGCGCGAGCGAGCCGATCTTCACCAGCGGGCCGATCCACCAGATCAGCAGCGCGACGACGATGAGCGCCAGCAGCGTGAGCAGCAGCGGGCTGAACAGGAAGCCGAAGATTTTCTTGATCATTTCGTCGCTCCCGTGGCTGGAGCAGCTGCTGGCGCGACCGCGGGAGCGGTGGCGACGACGCCCTCAGGCCCGGTCAGCAGCACGATCTCGACGCGGCGATTGCGCGCGCGGTTGGCCGGCGAGTCGTTGGGCGCCACCGGCTCGGCGTCGGCCTTGCCGTCGGAGCGCATGCGCGCGGGGTCGACCAGCGTGGAGAGCGCGCCCTTCACCGCATCGGCGCGCGCGGCCGACAGGTGCCAGTTCGACGGATAGCGCAGCGAGCGGATCGGCTGGTTGTCGGAGTGGCCGGTGATCAGCACCTCGCCCTTCACCTCGGCCAGCGCCTGGCCGATGCGGCGCAGCACCGGCAGCGACTGCGGCATCGGGTCGGCGCTGCCGGAGCCGAAGAAGGAGTCGCCGCGCAGGCGCACCACGCTGCGGTCGGCCTCGTCGGTCACCGTCACCAGGCCCTGCTTCACCTCGGGCTCCAGGAAGCGCGCGAGGCGCGGCGTCTTCGCCGGCAGCGCGGGCGGCGCGATCTGGATGTTGGGCGCGCGCAGGCTGGACACCGCGGCGTACGTGGTGTCGGAGCGGTAGTTGAGCGTGAGCCGCAGCCCGAACCACGCGAGCGCCAGCAGCAGCGCGAAGCCGGCCGCGAACACCCACAGCGGCAGCGATTCGCGCAGCCGCACCGTGCCCGCGCCCTGCCCGCGCCAGTGCGGCGAGAGTTCGGCTTCCACCGGCGGACGGTCCTTGGCGATGAGGTCGGCCAGGCGCTGGCGCACCGAGTCGAGCTGCGCGCGGCCGTTGTCGATCACGCGGTAGCGGCCCTCGAAGCCGAGCGCGAGCACGCTGTAGATCAGCTCCAGCAGCTGGCGGTGCGTGGGCACGTCCTGCGCGAGCTTGGCCAGCAGCTGGAAGACCTTCTCGCCGCCCCAGGTCTCGTTGTGGAACTGCACCAGCAGGCTCTGCTTGTTCCAGCCGGCCTGCACGCCCCAGGGCGTGTTGGCCACGGCCTCGTCGAGCGCGGTGCACAGCACGTAGCGCGCGGCCAGCACCGACTCGTTGCCCACGCCCGCGCGGCGCGCGCTGGCATCGAACTGGTTCACCGCGTCGGCGGTCGATGCGCGCAGCGCCGGCACGTTGGGCGGCTGCGCGAGGTTGCGCAGCTTGCCGATCAGCACCAGCAGCTTGCCGGCGGCCGACACCAGCGGATTGAGCAGGCCCAGTTCGCCGACGTCGGCTACGGGCGTCGGATCGGCGCCCCCGAAGAAAGGCGCCGGTGCGGGCGCAGGCGGCGTTCCGGCCGGCGTGCGCGGCTTGGGCTTGATGACCGTGCGCTCCGACTCGAAGGCGGCGAAGGGATCGGGAGGTGTGCTCATGATGGCTCCACGCTGACGGTGCCACTGGGGGTCATGCTCGTATCGCCCAGAACTGAAGATCGAGCCCGGGGAAGTCGCCCGCGATGTGCATCGCGATGCCGCCCGACTGCTCGAGCTGCCGCCACAGGTCGCTGTTGCGCGTCTCCAGCTCGAAATAGTTGGCGCCCGTGTGGAAGGGAATCTGCCTCGGCGCCACCGGCATCGGCGTGAGCGTGACGCCCGGCAGCGCGAGGTTGACGAGGTCGCGGATGCGCTCGACCGGCCCGATCTTGACCTGCGTGGGAAAGCGCGCGCGCAGCGCCTCGCTGGACATGCTCGCGCTCACCGCGAGCACGAAGGTGGCCTTGCGCTGCAGCTCCACGTCGGTGACCACCGCCACGCGCACGCCGTGCTTGCGGTCGTGCAGCTCGATGCGGATGGCCGACTGCTCGAACACCATCGACAGGCTGCGGCGCAGGTCGTCCATGAGCGGGCGGAAGCTCATCGCGAGGTCGTCGTGGATGTAGGGGCCGAAGCGCGACACGCGGCGCGAGTCGCGGAAGCTCGCGAGGTCGCCCGCCAGCCCCAGCGCATGCTCGAAGAAGTGCTGCGGGTGCAGCATCGCACTCTTCGCGAGGTGCGCGAAGACGGCCTCGTTGCGGTTGACGGCCTGCAGCAGCATGAAGTCGGCGATCTCGGCCACGCCGCCGGTGCCGCCCTGCGTGAGCCGGCCGGCCAGCGCCTCGCCGCGCTGGCGCAGCAGGCCCAGCAGCTCGTCGAGCCAGGCGCGGATGACGGCATGGCCGGCCACGTCGAGCAGCGGCGGCAGCATGGCGCGGTCGAGCTGCACCTGGTTGTCGACGCGGCGCTCCACCACGCGGGCCACGCCGATGGTGGTCCAGGCGTCGGTGGCCTCGCTCGCGCGCATCAGGCGCGTGTGCAGCTGGCCCAGCTGCAGCATCGCGGTGCGCTCGCCGGCGGTGTTGGAATCGGGTACTTCCGACTCGAGCACGCGGTGGCGCACCAGTTCTTCATATTCTTCCGCGTCGGCCTCGCGCGCACCGGCGCGGCGCAGCGGCAGCGCGAGCACCACGGCCTCGTCGCGCATGGTCGGGGGAATGTCGATGGGCTCGGGCAGCGGGTCGACCGCCGGCATGTCGAAGACGGTGCCGTCGCCGAAGATGCCCACCGCGCGCACCAGCGCCAGCTTGCCCAGCGTGAGCGCGGCGGGGTCGATCTCCAGTTCGGCGAAGCCCCATGCGTAGGGCGTGGTCGAACGCAGCAGCACGTGCCGCGCGTGATCGGCATGACGCTCGCTCTGCTGCAGGTGCTGAGGCTGCAACAGCATCCCCTCGCTCCAGACCACTTTTGTTCGCCAACTCATCCGCACTCCGTCAACGGCAAGGGTTGCCTGAAAGAAACACGAAGTTTCCGGCTCGGGGGGCTGGTGGCAAATCCGCCTTAAGGCCTAGCTAATGGCCTAGGCGGCGGCTCTGGAGCTACGGCGAAGGGAGTAGAAAGAAGCGCGGCAGGCGCGCCGCGGCCGGCTCAGCGGGCGGCGGAGCGCAGCATCTCGACCTGCTCCGCGTAGGCCTTCTCGATGCGCTGCAGGCGCTGCTCGCGCGCGGCCTCGTTGACCCACGATGCGGCCATGGCGCGCTGCCTGCCGAGCTGGTGCTCCAGCCGCGCCTGCGGCAGCAGCGCGCTGTCGTCGGCCGCGACGTAGCCGTAGGCCGCGCGCAGGCTCTTGAGCACTTCGCGCTCGGCGTCGCCGCGCGCGCCCTTGGCCCTGCCGTAGCCGGTCAGGAAGTTCTGCAGCCGCACCTGGAACTCCGGCGGGAAGTCGCGCCGCACCACCATCGGCGCACCGGGCGGCGGCTCCGATTCCCACACCACCTGCAGCCGCTCGGCCTCCACCGGGAACTGCTGGCGGAAGCGCTCGAAGTCGGTGGTGTTGTTGGTGGCCACGTCGGCGTCGCCGTTGGCCACGGCCAGCGCGGTGGCCTGGTGGGTGCCCACGATCTCGCTGCGGAAGCGCGTCTCCATCTCGATGTTGTTCGGCAGGAAGAGCTGGCTCTGCGGCACGATGAAGCCGGTGACGGAGCGGCTGTCGCCGCGCGCGAGCCGCCACTTCTCGGGCTGTGCGAGCAGGCCCTCGAGCGTGTTGAGCGGCCCGGCCTTGCGCACCAGCAGCACGGCGCGGTGCTCGGGCACGCTGGGGTGGCGCGCGATCTGCGCCAGCACCTTCATGCGCCGCTGCATCACGGCGTCGAGCGCCATCTTGGCCGAGAGAAAGGCCATGTCGATCTCGTCGCGGCCGATGGCGCGGTCGAGCTCCTCGTAGGTCGGCACCGAATACATGTTGACCGGCATGCCGAGGGCGCGGCTCATGTCGTTCATGAGCGGTGCCCACAGCGCGCGCGACTCGACGGTGCCGCCCAGCGGCAGCACGCCGAAGCGGATCATCCGCACGGCGGGCGGCGCCGCCTTCTCGGCCGCAGGGGCGGCGGCGGCGCCGTGCTGCACCTGCGCGACGGCCGGCGCGGCGGCGAAGGCGGCCAGCACGAGCAGTGAAGCAAGCAGCGAGGCGAACGGCCTGGCAAGCGTCACGGCGATACGTCCTTCAGCACGGCGACCTGTCCCTCGTAGTTGCTCTCGATGCGCTGCAGGCGGGCCTCGCGCGCGGCGTCGTTCACCCACTGCGCCGTCATGGCGTTCTGCTTCGCGAGCTGGTAGGCCAGCTTGGCGGCCGGCTGCAGCGAGCTGTTGTCGGCGGCCACGAAGCCGGCCAGGTCGTGCAGCGACTTCAGCACCACGCGCTCGGCGTCGCCGCGCGGCCCCCTGGCGCGGCCGTAGCCGACCAGGAAGGCCTGCACGCGCTTGCGCAGCTCGGGCGGGTATTCGCGCCGCACCACGATCTGCGCGTGCGGTATCAGCTCCGACTCCCACAGCACCTGCAGCCGCTCGGTCTCGGCCGGAAAGCGCGTCTTGAAGCGCTCGAAGTCGGCGGTGTTGTTGGTGGCCACGTCGGCCTCGTTGTTGGCCACGGCCAGCGCGGTGGCCTGGTGGGTGCCGACGAACTCGCTGCGAAAGCGCGTCTCCATCGCGATGTGGTTCGGCAGGAAGAGCTGCAGCTGCGGCACGATGAAACCCGACACCGACTGCTTCTCGCCGCGCGCCAGCCGCCAGCGATCGGGCTGCTCCAGCAGGTTCTTCAGCGAATTGAAGGGCGGCGCCTTGCGTGCGAGCAGCAGCGCGCGGTAGCCCGGCAGGCCGTCGTGCCGCACCACCTGCGCCACCACCTTCATGCGGCGCTGGGTGACGGCGTCGAGCGCCATCTTTCCGGACAGGAAGGCCATGTCGACCTCGTCGCGCTGGATGGCCTGCTCCAGCGCCTCGTACGAGTTGACCGAGAGCACGCTCACCGGCCGGCCGATGGCGCGGCTGAGCTCGGCCAGCAGCGGGTCCCAGTCGCTGCGCGACTCGAAGGCGCCGCCCAGCGGCAGGATGCCGAAGCGCACCGGGCCGTCCAGCGGGCTGACCTGGGCCGGTGCCGCGAGCGGCAGCAGTCCGGCCAGCAACGCCAGGGTCGCCGCGCGGAGGAACGCGGCTGGAAACTCGGCGAATCGGCGCATGGAAGCCAGCATTTCTGGAGCGAAAGACATAGGGCCGGCGCGCATCGGCGGGTCTAACATGGCAGCGCGGACGTCATTAAATATCAATTACCAGCATTTTTTGTGATGTTTTACCTAGCTTTCCCGCCCCGGACGGCCCCCATAAGCTCGGCCCCCATGCGTCCGATGCCCTCATGAACTGGAACTTCCGTGTCCTGCGCGGCCTGGCCCGCCTGACCTTCGCCCAGCAGCTGATCCTGCTGGCGATGGTGCCGGCGACCCTGGCCACGCTGGCGGCGATCGCCGTGCTGACGCGGCAGCACCTGGGCAACCTCACCGAGCTGATGCGGGCCAACGCGCAGACGGTGGCGCTGCAGGTGGCCACCGTGGCGCAGGCCCCGCTGGCGCGCATGGACCGCCGCGCGCTGGCGCGCACCGCCCAGTCGGGCACCTACCAGCCCAACGTGCAGCAGGTGCAGATCTGGACGGAGGACGGCGAGATCGTGGCCAACTCCGAGACCCTCGACCGCGCCCGCGGCGAGGGCCTGCAGGTGGTGGTGCCCGTCGTGGGCGATGACGGCCGGCACAACGGCAAGGTGATGGTCGAGATGAGCCTGGCCGCCGTGCAGAACGCGCGGCGCTCGGTGTGGTTCAACGTGGGGCTGGTGCTGGCGATCAGCCTGGCGGGCGTGGGCCTGGCCGGCTGGTGGGCGGCGCGCCGCATCAGCGAGCCGATCCGCGCGCTCGGCAAGGCGGTCGACCGCCTGGGCGCGGGCGAGGACGCGAGCGTGTCCGTCGAGGGCACGGCCGAGGTGCGCCACCTGCAGCAGGGTTTCAACCAGGCCGCGCGCGCGCTTGCCGAGAGCCACCGGCTGCTGCAGAGCCGCATCAACGAGGCTACCGCCGAGCTGGCGCGCAAGAACCAGCAGCTGGAGGTGGCCAGCCAGGCCAAGACCCGCCTGCTGGCCGCCGCCAGCCACGACCTGCGCCAGCCGCTGCATGCGCTCACGCTGTTCTCCGACGGCCTGGCCAACGGCGAGAGCGATCCGGTGAAGCTGCAGCGCATCGGCCACATCCGCGAGTGCGTCGATTCGCTGGACCGCCTCTTCTCCGAACTGCTGAACCTGTCGCAGCTGGACGCGGGCGTGCTGCAGCCGCAGTGGATCGACTTCCCGCTCGACCGGCTCTTCGAGGAGATCAGCCGCAACTTCCGCCCCGTGGCCGAGCAGCAGGGCCTGCGGCTGGTGGTGCGCAAGACCGACGTGTGGGTGCGCTGCGACTACGTGATGCTCTCGCGCATCCTGAACAACCTGGTGTCCAACTCGCTGCGCCACACCATCGAGGGCGGCGTGCTGATCGGCGCGCGGCGGCGCGGCCGGGGCGTGCGCATCGACGTGGTCGACACCGGCGTGGGCATCGCCGCGCACCACCAGGCGCGGGTGTTCGAGGAGTTCTACCAGGTGGAGCCCGCCAGCCGGCAGGCATCGCGCGGCGCGCGCGGCATGGGGCTGGGCCTGGCCACGGTGCAGCGCCTCGCGGAGCTGCTCAACACGCGCGTGGAGCTGAGCTCGAAGCTGAACAAGGGCACCTGCGTGCGGGTGCTGGTGCGTTCGGCGCCGGCCGCGCTGCCCGCGCCCGCGGCGCCGGCGGCCATCGCGGCCATCGACGAGGAGGAAGGCCTGGCCAACGTGCGCATCCTCGTGATCGACGACGAGCGCACCATCCTCGAGGGACTGACGGTGGTGCTCTCCAACTGGGGTGCCGAGGTGCTGCCCGCGCAGACCCGCGCCGAGGCGCTGGCCCTGGCCGACGGCTGGGAGCGCCCGCCCGACGTGGTCGTCAGCGACCTGCTGCTGCAGGGCGGCGACAACGGCCTGGACGTGATCGCCGCGCTGGAGCGCCATCCGCGCGGCATCGGCGCGGGCACCGCCCGTTTGCTGGTGACCGGCGAGACCAAGCCCGACCGTCTGCGCGAAGTGGCGAGCGCCGGCATCACGGTGCTCTACAAGCCCGTGTCGCCGCGCGTGCTGCGCCAGGCGATACAGGCGCAGCGCGCGGCGGCCGCGCAGGCGGTAGGTGCGTAGGTAGTCCGTCGGAGATAGGCCGAGCGGCCATTGGCATCGGAAATCCATCACGCGGGCAGGCCACTGCCGGCACTGACATAAGCCCTCCGCCTTATCGCGCGAAGCAGGGGTCGTCCTTACATTGGGTCATCGCTCCTCGCTGCGGAAGCAGTCCATGTTTGTTGCCGTGAATCCCGTCCTACCGCCCTTGCATCGAAGGCTGCGGCACGCCGCCCGCACGCTGCTGGCCGCAAGCCTTGCGTGCGCCGCAGGCGCGGCTTTCGCGGCGGCCAGCCTCACGGTGCTGATGGGCGACGACATGGCGGCCTCCTCCGAGTTCGTGCAGCGGCTGCGCGCCGACCAGGAACCCGGCGGCAGGTTCGAGCTGGTGCGCCTCGGGCCCGGCGGCACCGAGCCGCAGCCGGCGGCGGAACAGGCCACGGACACCGAGCGCGCCGCGAACGCCGGCGTGCGCACGCGCAGCCTGCGTGCGGCTTCTTCTCCATCTTCTTCCGCCGACGCGCCGCTCACCATGGCCGTCGGCCCCGCCGCCGCGCGCGCCGCCGTCGAGCGGCCGGGACAGGAACCGCTGGTGCTCGCGATGCTCAGCCGGCTCGAGTACGAGACCCTGAAGGCGAGCAGCCCGGCACTCAGGCGCGCCGACCGCCGCGTGGGCGTGCTGCTGCGCGACCCGGCCATGACCGACCAGCTCGCGCTGGTCAACGCGGTGCTGCCGCAGAAGCACCGCCTGGGCGTGGTCGCCACGCCCGAGTCGGAACCGCTGGTGCGCGAGCTGCAGCGCGCCGCGCAGGGCGCGAACCCGGCCTGGGACCTGCGCGTGGAGTATGCGCCCGACGCCCGGTCGATCGCATCCGCGCTGCGCCTGGTGGTGCCGCAGAGCGACGCGCTGCTGGTGCTGCCCGACCTGATCGGCGACAACCAGGCCGCCACGCTCTCGGTGCTGCGCGCCGCTGCGACCGCCGGCCTGCCGGTGTTCGGCGCCAGCGAGGGGCTGGTGCGCTCGGGCGGGCTGGCGGCGGCGGTCTCCACACCATCGCAGCTGGCCCAGCAGGCCCGGCAGCTCGGCCAGAAGGTCGCGAGCGCCGGCAACGGCGGCAATGCACCGCTGGTGGAAGCCGCGACGCCCGCCACCGTGCGCGTCAACGCCACCGTGGCACGCGGACTCGGCCTGCGCCTGCCGGAGGAACGGGAACTGACCGACCGGCTCGCGGCCCCGCGATGAGCAGCGCAGCACCTCCCCACGAACAACGGGCGGCGCCCACGGCAGCGGAGGGCGCGGGCGCCTTGCCGCCGTCATCGTCGCCTTCATCGCCGCCGCCTTCGCCACCGCCTCCTCCGGCCCACACGCTCGTGCTGCGCGGCAACCTGCGGCGCGACCTGTTCCGCCTTGGCGTGGTGCCGTGCGCGGCGGTGGCGCTGGCGCTCACCGGCTGGTTCACGCACAACCGTCTGCAGACCCTGGAGGCCGCCTTCGACGCCGAGGGCCAGGCGGTGGCGAAGCAGGTGGCGGCCATGTCCGACCTGAGCCTCTACGCGGGCGACGTGCCGGCGCTGCAGAACGTGGCCAACGCGGCGCTGCGCGGCGGCCAGGTGACGCGGGTGGAGATCAGCAACAGCGCGGGCGTGTACGTCACGGCCGGGCCCAAGACGGCGTCGCTGGCGCAGCTGCGCATGTTCACTTCGCCGGTCACGCTGCGCGAGGCCTCGCGCGCCAGCGCCTTCGCGCCCGCGGGCTCCACGGCGGCAGGCGACACGCCCATCGGCCTGGTGCAGACCTTCCGCGACACCACCGCCTACACGCGCGAGCGCAGCCGTTCGCTCATCGCTGGCATCGGCATCGCACTCGTCGCGCTGATGGCGGCATGGGCCTCGGTGCGGCACATGGCGCGCACGGTGGCGCGGCCGCTGCGGCGCGTCTCGCGCACGGTCGCGGCGCTGGAGGCCGGGCATTTCGAGGTGCGCTGCGACGTGGTGGAAGGCGGCACCCGCGGCACGCACGAACTCGCCGTACTCGCGCACGACATCGACCGGCTGGCCGAGCGGCTGCAGCGCAACCGCCAGATCAGCGAGGAGCGCGTGCGCGAAGCCACCGCCGTCGCGCTGCAGCGCATGGCCGAGGCGGAGCAGGCGGCTCTTTCACGCGCGCGCTTCCTCGCGGCCGCGAGCCACGACCTGCGCCAGCCGCTGCACGCCATGGGCCTGTTCATCGACGGCCTGCTGCCCGGCGCCACGCCCGCGCAACGCCCGGCGGTGCTGCGGCTGCAGGAAAGCACCGAGTTCATGGGCGTGCTGCTCGACGACCTGCTCGAGATCTCGCGGCTCGACGCGCAGGTGCTGACGCCAGCCATCGCCAAGGTACCGCTCGCGGAGCTGTTCGACCAGCTCGACGCGCAGCACGCCGCGGCCGCCGTCGAGGCCCGCGTGCGGCTGCGCTGGAGCGACCGCGGGCTGGCCGTGCGCAGCGACGCGGCGATGCTGCGGCGCATCGTCGGCAACCTGGTGACCAACGCGCTGCGCCACGCGCCCGAGGGCGGCACGGTGCTGGTGGCGGCGCGGCGCAGCGCGAGCGGCGTGCGCATCGAGGTGCGCGACAACGGCGTGGGCATCGCGCCCATCCACCAGGGCCGCATCTTCGAGGAGTTCTACCAGGTGGCGAACACCGAGCGCGACCGGCGCCGCGGCTTCGGGCTGGGGCTGGCCATCTGCGCGCGCATCGCCGCGCTGCTGGGCACGCGCATCACCGTGCGTTCCGCGCTGCAGGCGGGCAGCACCTTCGCCTTCACGCTGCCCGCGGCGCGGCTGTCCGACGTGGCGCCGCCCCAGCCGCCGCCGCTGGCCCCGGCGCCGCTGGCGGGACTGCGCTGCCTGGTGGTGGACGACGACCCCGCCATCCTCGACGGCAGCCGCGCGCTGCTGGAGCAGTGGGGCTGCCAGGTCGAATGCGTGGACACCGGTGCCGAGGCCATCGCGCGGCTGGGCACCGGCGACATCCACTACGACGCGGTGCTGTGCGACCTGCAACTCGCGGGCGACGGCGACGGCGTGGACGTGATCGACGCCGCCAAGCGGCTGCAGCCCGAGGCGCTGGCGGTGCTGGTGTCGGGCGCCACCGGGCCCGAGGTGCTGCAGCGGCTGCGCCACGGCGGCGTGATGCTGCTGACCAAGCCGGTCGCGCCGGCCAAGCTGCGCGCGCTGCTCACGACGCGGCGACAAGTCACGGTCTGACCGCGGGGCGCTTTTCTTTTTCTTCTTTCCGTCGTCTACGCCCGCGAGAACTGCTGGCGGTAGGCCGTGGGCGACAGCTTGAAGGCCGAGACGAAGTGCTTGCGCAGCGACACCGCCGAGCCGAAGCCGGCGCCGGTGGCCACGCGCTCCACCGGATGGTCGGTGGTCTCCAGCAGCCGCTGCGCGAGCGCGAGGCGCTGGTTCTGCATCCACTGGCCGACGGTGGTGCCGGTGGATTCGCGGAAACGCCGCGTGAAGTTGCGCCGGCTCATGAGCGCGCGCCGCGCGAGGTCGTCGAGATCGTGCGGCCGGTCGAGGTGCCGGCCCAGCCATTCGAGCAGCGGCGCGAGCCGGTCGCGCCCGGCGGCGGCGGGCACGGGCTGTTCGATGTACTGCGCCTGCCCGCCCTGCCGGTGCGGCGCCACCACCATGCGCCGCGCGGCGCGGTTGGCCGTCTCGGCGCCATGGCGCACGCGCAGCAGGTGCAGGCAGCAGTCGATGCCCGCGGCCGTGCCGGCCGAGGTGAGCACGCTGCCGTCGTCCACGTACAGCACCTCGGGCTGCAGCCTCACCTTCGGATACTGCCTGGCGAACATCGGCGCCAGCTTCCAGTGCGTGGTAGCCGGGCGGCCGTCGAGCAGGCCGGCCTCGGCCAGCACGAAGGCGCCGAGGCAAAGACCCACCACGGTGGCGCCGCGCCGGTGCGCGGCCTGCAGCGCGCGGATGAGCTCGGGCGGCGCCGCCGAGCAGTCGTCCCGCCACGATGGCACGACCACGATCTGCGCGCGGCGGATGGCTTCGAGCCCATGCGAGACGACGAGCGCGAAGCCGGCGTTGGTGCGCAGTTCGCCGGGCCCGGGGGCGCACACCTTCACGCGAAAGCGCGGCTCGCCGGCCTCGGTGCGGTCTTCGCCGAAGACCATGCAGGGGACGGACAGGTGGAAGGGGCTGATGCCGTCGAAGGCGACGACGGCGACGGTTTCGGCGGCTTGCTGCGGCATGGCCCGATCTTATCGATGAATGGCTTTCGGGCCACTGTCGCGAAACCCGCCGGAAGCGAAGAATCAGGCCATCCGAACCACCGGACAAACCGGAACAAGAGGAGCCTTTCATGAGCACAGCAACCACCGCCCCGCGCCGCGCCCTCGTCGTCATCGACGTGCAGAACGAATACTTCGAAGGCGGCGGCCTGCCCATCGAATACCCGCCCATCCTGCAGACGCTGCCCAACGTGACCAGGGCCATGGACGCCGCCCACGCCGCCGGCACGCCCGTGGTGGTGGTGCGCCACCATGCGCCCAAGGGCGCGCCCGTGTTCCAGGCCGATGCGCACAACGGCCAACTGCACCCCGAGATCGCGAAGCGGCCGCACGACCACCTCGTCACCAAGAGCTTTCCGAGCGTGTTCACCGGCACCGACTTTGCCGACTGGATCGCGCGCAACAAGATCGACACGCTGAGCGTGGCCGGCTACATGACACAGAACTGCGACGCCTCCACCGTTTACGAGGCCATGCACCGGGGCCTGAGCGTCGAGTTCCTCTCGGACGCCAGCGGCGCGCTGCCCTACGAGAACGCGGCGGGCAAGGTCACGGCGGAGGAGATCCACCGCGTGTTCAGCGTGGTGTTCCACAGCAACTTTGCGGCAGTGACCACGACGCAGGCGTGGATCTCGGCGATGCGCGAAGGCCTGGTGATTGCGAAGGACAACGTCGTCATGTCCAACCGCCGCGCACGAGGTCTGGTGTAACCCCGCCGCTGACTAGAAATCGGCGCAGCCGTTGCGCTTCTCGGTGTCGACGCAGCTCGACAGGTTGGGCCGCGAGCGCACGCGCGACCACTCGCGCGCGAGCACGTCGCCGCCCTGCGTCGCGCGGTCGCCTTCGAGCGGGCCGGTGGCGAAGCAGATCGGCGGCGGGCCGATGTTGCGGTCGTACACCCAGGTGGCGGGCAGGTCGCGCAGCGCGTCGGGCCTCGGCAGGTCGGGCACGCCACCCACGAAGAGGTTGCCCGGCACCACGTTGACCCTGTAGCCCTCGGCCGAGGTGAACGCGCCGTTGATCGGGTACACGCCGGGCGGGCTGGCCTGCAGCGCGGGCGAGAACATGAAGCCCGCAAAGCCCGCGCCCGTGTCGCCCAGGATCAGCCCGGTCACGAGGTAGCTGAAGAGCGGATTCGGGTAGCCGAAGGGCCTGCTCGCATTGCCGATGAGCACCGTGGCCACCGGCTGCTGCGCGTAGATGAAATGGTTGGCGCCCGCCGGAATGCTCACAGCGCACAGGCCCGAGTAGGCGCAGTGGTACAGGTTGGGATACAGCCCCGATCCCGCGAGCCCGCCGCGCGTCTCGCCCACCCAGGTGTCGGCCCACACGCGCCACGGCGCGCCGGCAATGGTGTAGACGCCGGTGTTCTGGAAGCGCGAGGCCGCCACCAGGTCGGTGCCGCCGGTGCTGCTCACGTTGGTGCCCAGCAGCAGGTCGCCGCTGAGGGTGCGCACGAACACGGTGTCGGCGGCCATCGAGTTGGCCGACACGATCTGCGGCACATTGCCCGCCGCGTCGTAGCCGGTGACGCTCACCGAGCCGAGCTTGACCGTATCGACGTCTACGTAGCGGAAGGCGCCGGCCGCGCCGCCGCCCAGGGTGTCGGCGCTGACGTTGTTCGCCGCCTGGTCCAGCAGCACGCTGCCGCCGGTGGAACGCGCCAGCAGGGTGCCGGCGGTGATCGGCGCGGCGGCCGTCTGCGTGATGTTGCCGCCGGAGATCAGCCCCACGGTGGAGGCCGTGAGCGCGCCGCCGAGCTGGATGCCGCCGCCACCGCCGGTGTTCTGCAGCGTCAGCGCGCCGGGCACGGTGAGCGGGCCCACCACGTTGATGCTGCCGGCGTGCGCGTTGCTGCCGGCCACGATGGTGGGCGCGTCGAGACGCGTGAACTCGTCGGCCGACACCGCGAAGCCGTTGGCCGCAGTGCCGCCGAGCGTGATGGTGCTGGCCGTGCGGTCGACCGCGTTGCCGGCGGCGTCGACGCCGCCGGGGCGAAGGTTCAGCACGCTGCCGGCGCGGGCGGTGCCGGTCATGACCAAGGCGTCGGCGGTGCCGTTGTTGGCGGCTCGCAGCGACACGCTGTTGTTGCCGTCGATGCGCGCGCCGGCGCCGACGGTGAGGCCGGCGCCGGCGGCCTGCGACTCGCCCGAGACGTCGATGCTGCCTGCGCCAAGCGTCGTGACCAGTGCGTTGTTTGCGAGCAGCACGCCGCCGGACTTGTCGCCGGCCGCGGCGGCCGTCGCAAGGCCCCGGATGCTGATATTGCCGTCGACGCTGCGGACCTGCGAGCCGTCGAGCTGGACGCTCTGCACGGTCGTCGATCCGAAGCTGGTCGACAGGGTACTGCCGACTCCGGCGATGCTGATGTCGCCGCTGGTGGTGAGGATCTGGCTCGGTGTGGCGGCCGAACCGATGCTCACGCCCGTTCCCTGCACCCCGATGCCCGAGATCGATACGTCGCCGGTACTGGTCTGGATGCTGACGCCGTTGAGCGCGACCGTCGCGCCGGTGGCCGAGAACGTCGGCGCCCCGCGCTTGCCCGTGATCTGCACGAAGCCGCCGGGGCCGGCGTCGCCCAGCGCGATGGTGCGCGTGTCGATGGTGGCGTTGCTCAGTGCGATGGCCTGGACTCCCGAGTTGGCGCCATCGGCATTCATCGTGACGTTGCCGCCGTTGGTCAGGATCTGTCCGCTGTAGGCGATGTTGCCGGGGAAAGCTCCTCCGGCCGCGCCATTGGCGTTGAAGACGACGTCGAGCGGCCCGGTCGTGGAACGGATGATCGTCGGCACGAAGGTGCAGGGGAAGCTCGGGCAGGCCGTCGGCGGGTTCTGGCCGATGGCATTGTTGGCATCGAGCCTGAACGTGACCGGCGCCGCTCCGCTGGTGCGCTCGATCACGACGCCGCTGTTGAAGTTGATGTTGCCCTGGCTCGTGCCGCCCGTTCCCGTGGTGATGGTCACGCTGGTGCCCTTGTCGAGCGCCGCGTTGATGTCGCCGTCCTGGATGGTGGAGTCCGTCAGCGGGTCGAAGGGATTCGTCGGCAGGGAGCCCGGACCGGTGCCGTGCGCGATGGTGACGTTGAAGGGATCGATGGTCCATTTGCCCGCGCCGCCCATTGGCGCCGAGGCGTCGACCTGCACGCCCGACAGATCGAAGTTCTGCCCCGACGTCTCGATCGACCCGCCGTTGCCGCCGGCGGCGCCGCCGCGCGCCGACAGGCTGCCGTAGGCGCGCAGCGAGTCGCCCGCGACGACCTTCACGCTGCCGCCGTTGCCCGTGCCGGTGGCATCGGCCTGCAGGCTGGCGGTGGAACTCAATGCGATCGAGCCGGTGGCCGCGATGTCGATGCTGCCGCCGCCGGTGGCGCCGCTGGCATCGAGGCGGGCGATCAGCGGATCGCCTTCGGAGAACGTCACCCCGTCGACCAGCACGTTGCGGCCCTTGATCGAGATGCTGCCGCCCTTGCCGGTGTCGCTGGCGACGGAAACCAGGGCGTCGGTGGACGGCACGGCATTGGCGCCGAGCGACGCGCTCGCGAAATCGGAAAAGTTGGTCAGGCGCAGCGAGACATCGGTGCCCTGGCCATCGATGGCGACGGTGCCGCCCGACGCGCGCAGCGCGTTGGACTGCCCCTGGACGCTCACATCCACGCCATACACCCGGTTGTTGTCCGGCGTCAGCACGATGCCGCCGCCGCTGTCGAGCGCGGCGCTGAAGCCCTCGCCGCCCGCGCGGCCGGTGATGTCGATGCGCCGTCCGTCGCCTGCCGTGATGACGGTGTCGGAGACGACCACGCCGTTCGATCCACCCGCCGAACGCCCCTGTGTCGCGAAAGCCACGCTCTGCCGCATCGCGTCGAGGCTGGCTCCGGTGCCCGAGATCCGCACGTCGCCGCCGGCATCGACGGAGTTGCCGCCGATGAAGACGCCGGATTGGCTGAAGACGCTGCCGACCGGCATGTCGGCGGTCCAGTCGGTGCCGCGCCCCGTGAGCGCGACGTCGCCGCCGGACGAGGCGATGGAGGTTCCGAAGGCCACGTTGAGCCCCGTGGCGCCGACACCGCCGACGCCGTCGATGCCCACCATGCCGGTGCCGCCGGCCTTCACCGTGCTGTTCCAGAGCGAAACGCCTTCGCTGGACTCGAAGGTGGGATCGCCGCCATCGCTGGTCCTGACCCAGGAGCGGCCCTGCCCTCGCAGGCCGATGCTGCCGCCGGCGTTGGTGGAAAGCGTGCTCTCGGTCAGGTAGATGCCCTCGCTCCACTGGCTGCCGCCGTCTCCGTTCGGGACCGCGCCGCCCACCGCGCGGCCATTCAGCGCATCGCCCTGGCCGAAGAAGCGGATGTTGCCGCCGTTGGCGTCGATGGTGGCTTGCGTGAGCCGGATGGCGCCCGCATAGTCGGCCTCGCCGTTCTGCGACTCGCCGACGGAGATCTTGCTGGCATCGGCCGCGCGCGCCGCGATGGCACCCGTCGAGTCGGCGTTGAAGTCCACGTTCAGCGCGCCCTGCTTCGACGAAATGGCGGCGCCGCTGTTCATGGTGATGCTGCCCGCGGAATCCACCCTCAGCGTGGCGGTGCCGCCCTCCTGCTTCACCACCTGTACGTTCTCGCCGAAGTTCACGCCGGTGCCTGCGCCGATCGCGCCGCTGGCCAGCGTCACGTCGGTGCCGCGGCCCAGCGCGCCGCCGATGCTGCCCGCGTCGACGCTCGCGCCGGAGCTCAATGCGGGATAGCCCTGCTGATATGCAGGAACGTCGGCCGCATTGGCGACGTCGAGACTGCCCGCGGGCGTCTCGATGCGCCAGCTGCCGTTGGCACCGCCGGCCGCGCCACCGCCGGCATCGACCCGCGCACCGCCGACCCGCAGGCCGTCGGCCACGGTCGTGATGGTGCCGCCCTGGCCGCCGCCTGACCCGCGCGCGGCCAGTTCGCCGTACACCTGCGCGTGCGATTCGCGCACTGGCGCAATGCTGCCGTCCGGCAGGGTCTGGCCGGCCGCCGTGCCCACCTCGACGGTGCCGCCCGCGCCTTCGCCGGCGGCACTGGCGCGCAGTGCGGAAGTCGACGCCAGTGCCACGTCGTAGCCGCGCACCGAGACCGTACCGCCACCCGCCTGCCCACTGGCATCGAGCACGGCCTGCGGGCTTTCCACGCCGCCGCCCTGCAACTGCACCTGCCCCGCCACGATGCGGATGGTGCCGCCGCGCTCGCCGGCATTGGCGCCCGTGGCGTCGAGCGTGCCACCGGTCATCTCGACCCGGTTGTCCGGGCCGCCGCCCAGGAAGATCTCGCCGTTGCGCGTGCCCATGGTGCGCGCGCGCACGGTGCCGGTCTGGTTGACCACCAGCTCGCCCAAAGTGGCGGAGCTGCCCATCAGGGCCACGCGTCCGCCGTCGGCCTGCAGCGTGCCGCTGTTCTCTACGGACGCGCTCGAAGCCATCGCATCGGGCGCGATGACGATGTTGGTGAGCCCGTCGCCCACGAGATCGAGCGTGATCTTGCGGCCGGAGGCCAGCGCGACCGTGCCGCCGTTGGCAGTGATGGTTCCGGTGTTGCCGACCGCAGCGCCCATCAGCACCACCGGGCCGCCGCCCGCGGCGGTGATGTTGCCGGCGTTGCGCACCGGGGCGGTGCTGGCGTCGGGGCGCTCGAACGTGAGTTTCGTGGCGCCATCCATGAAGCTCTGGTCGGAGGTCGTCAGAGCCAGCGTGGAGGCGATCAGGCCGCCCACGTTCACCGTTGCGCCCTGGCTGAACATCACGCCGCTCGGATTGACCAGGATGACGCGCCCGTTCGCGGTGAGCTGGCCCGCGATGGTGGAAAGCTCGCCGCCCGTGACCCGGTTGAGCAGCACGCTGCTCGCGTTCGGCTGCGTGATGCTGACGATGCCGCCGGCGCCGATCGAGAAGGTCTGCCAGTTGGCGATGCCGCGCTGGAATTGCTGGTTGATGCTCATCAGCGCGCCGGACTGCGTCATCGTGACGCCGCTGTTCGCCGGTGTGTTGAAGCCGGTGGGCAGGACCTGCGCCACGGCAGGGCCGAGGCCGGCGCAGACCAGCGACAGCGCGAGAGGCCGCAGCACGAGGCGATGCGACGGGCGCCTGCGGAAAAGATTGCGTTGCTTCATGGTCAGAACGCCTTGATGAGCTGCACGAAAAGGCGCGGGTTGCGCCCGCCGCCATCGGTCTGCGCCGGCGGCGTGCCCGCGCGCCAGGCCAGCGTCGCATTGATCGAGAAGTTGCCCGGGCGCGACCAGCTCAGGCCCACGCCGTAGCCGCGCAAGCTGTGGCTGTTGACGCCGTCGTAGGGCGTCGGGTTGCGCACGATCTTTCCGTGCGCGGCGTCGTAGAACAGGAAGGGCGTGAGCTCCTCGTTGAGCGACCAGCGCCATTCGACGGTGCCGATCACGCCCTGGTCCACCAGCAGTTCGCCCGAGGGGTAGGCGCGCACCGCGCGCGCGCCGCCGAGCGCGAGCTTCTCAGACGCGTCGAGGTTCTTGCTGGCCCACTGGCCGCCGATCGACAGGTACAGCGAATGGCGCGGCACGATGGCCTGCAGGCGCGAGAGCTGGAAGCTCAGCTTGGTGAAGCCGCCTTCGGTGCGGTGGCCGGTGATGCCGCGGTCGAAGTCGCGGCTCTCGGGGTCGCGGATGGAAAGGTTGCCGTGGTACAGCGTGCCGGAGCTGGCCCAGTAGCCGCCGCCGAGCAGCTCGTCACGGCGCTCCCAGGTCCAGCCCAGGCTCAGGCCGTTGACGCGCTTCTTCGAATTGAAGTCGGCCGCGCGCAGTTCGTCGGTGAGATCCTTCACGTCCACGCCCAGGCGCAGGAACAGGTTCTGCTGCCGCTGGCGGATCACCGGGTAGCTCAGCGAGAAGTCGAGCACGTTGGCGCGCCCGCGCGCGTCGAGGTCGGCGAACTGCCCGCCCAGCTCGTAGCTCACGCGCGAGAGGCCCACGCCCGCGCGCAGCCCGCTGGTGCCGATGGGCGCCTCGTAGGCGATGCGGCCGAACTGCAGCGCATTGCTGTTGGACACCATCACCCGCATGTCGAGGTTGTCGCCGATGCCGAAGGGGCTGAGCCAGCGCGCGGTGCCGCCCACGCGGTAGCGGCCCGACTCCCTGGTGCCGTGGTTGTCGCCCTCGGCGGTGAAGGCCCAGCGCGGCGCGGCGGTCACTTCCACCGCGAGGTCGGTGGTGCCGGGCTGCGTGCCCTCCTGCAGGCCCGAGGACACCTTGACGCCCGGCTGGTCCGACAGCAGCAGCATCGCGCGCTCGTAGTCCGGGGCGCTCACGGCGGCACCCGGCTGCAGCGGCGCGAGGAAGCCGCGCACGCGCGACTCGGCGATGGGCGCATCGGGCGCCACGGTCACGTCGACCTTGCCCAGGCGGCCCTCGATCACGCTGATCTCGACGATGCCGTCGCGCACCGTCTGCACCGGCACCACGGCCTGCGCGAGGAAGTACCCGCGCTCCTTGTAGCGCGCGGTGATGGCCTTGGCGAGCTCTTCCAGGTCGGCGAGCGTCACGTCGCGGCCGATGTAGGGGCCGGTGATGGCTTGCAGCTCCTCGTTGCTCAGCGCCTTCACGCCGTTCAGGCGCAAGTCGTTGAGCTTGAAGGCCGCTCCGGCAGCGCCACCCCTGTCGCGCGGCGGCGCGGGCAGGCTCTGCGGGGCGACGGTCCCGGTCGGGGCCTGGGCAATGGGCCGGTCGCAACTGCCGCAGGGATCCTTGGTGGGCAGCAGTTCGGTGGTGTTGCCGTCCGCTTCGGCTGCGTGCGTGCGCTGGGCTGCAACGAGCAGCGTGGCACCGACCAGGGCCGTGACTGCAAAGGCGATCGGCGTGATCGACGTGATCGACATGGGGCGTTGGCAGGTTTTCATGTCAGTTGCCCACCGTCAGACGCCAGTTGCCGATCAGGTTGAACGGCGCCCAGAAGAAGGGATGGGACATCTTGGGATCCTTCAGCACCGCGAGCTGCCCGGCCTGCATGGCCTTCTGGATGTCGCGGCCCTTCGAGAGCTCGCCGTAGAGCGTGCCCATGAGCACCGCGGTGGCGTCGTCGGACACCGGCCACAGCGACGCGATCAGGCTGGAGCTGCCGGCGGAAAGAAAGGAACGCGTGAAGCCCAGCACCTCGTCGCCCTGCGCGATGCGCCCCAGGCCCGATTCGCAGGCCGAGAGCGTGACCAGCGCGGTGCCGTCCATCGGCAGCCCCAGGATCTCGTGCGCCTCCAGGAAGTTCTGCTTGCCGCCCTCGTTGGCCAGCAGGATGCGCGAATAGAGCGGATCGACCGCATCGGCCTCGGCGTGCGCCGCCACGTGCATCAGCGGCGAGCGCGCGGCCACGTCGCGGAACTGCGTCTTGGTGGCGGCTGCGCCCATGTACAGCGTGTTGCGCGGGAAGAGCCGCGCGAGCTGCTTCACCTCGGTCTCGGCGCCGGGCAGGTCGTACTTGTCCTCGATGCGCGGATTGCCGAAGGCGGTGAGCGAGGCGTTCACGCGCGGCGTGCGCTGCGCGAGCTGCACCGCGATGCTCATCGACGGCGCCACGGCCACAGGATGCGTCTCGATGATGTAGCGCCCGTCCAGCCGCAGCGCCTGGAACGGCAGGTAGTGCAGCGGCCCGTGCGGCACCACCACCAGACGCTGGCCCGGCGCAAGGCCCAGTGGCCCGAGCAGTGCGGCGCCCAGCTTGTCGGCGTTGGTGATGGCGGTGCGTCGGCCGCGGACGATGGAATTGCGGAAGGTCTCGACCAGCTCGTTGAGTTCGTCGCGCTTCACCGCCACCGTCTTCTCCACGATGCTGTCCGGCCCCACCACCCACACCACGAGGCGGTCGGGCAGCGAGTGGAACTGCACCACGCGCTCATCGGCCGCCAGCGTGCGCTGCAGCGTGGCGAGGTCGACGGTGTTGGCGGCCTGCTCGCTGATCTTCGCGCGGCCGCGCACCGCGTCGAGCAGCGCCCGCGAGCGGCTGTGCTCGCTCACCTCGAAGGCCTGGCGCGCATCGCCCGCGTCGCTATAGACGGCCACGCCGCGCTCGAACACGGTCTGCAGGTCCGAGAACAGGCCCATCTTGAATTCCTCGCTGCGAAAGCGCGCGCGCACCTTGTCGACGTCGCCCAGCGCGCGGCCCACGGCCTCGGCGGCGGCCTGCTTCTGGCCCAGCGCGAGTTCGCTGCGCGCCACGCCGTCCCAGGCCCAGAGGCGGTAGTACTCGGTGTCGGCGCCCACCTGGCGCGCGGTGAGCGCGCGGTACGCATCGCGCGCCTCGGCGGGCTTGTTCTCGGCCAGCAGCAGCCGGGCGCGGGTGCGGTCGAGCTGCGCGGTGAGCGGGGCGTCCTTCGGCGGGGCCATGGTGCCGAGCACCTCGCGCGCCCGCGCCGCGTCGCCCGATTCGATCAGCGCATTGACCAGCGATGCCTGCACCAGCGGCGCATAGCGCTGCGAGCTGTTGGCCAGCGCCTCGTCATAGCTGAGCACCGCACCGGAGTAGTCGCCGCGGCGCGATCGCACGTCGCCGATCACCTTCTGCACCGGGCCGACCACCAGCTTGGGGTCGCGCGCCTGGTGCCTGAGCGCCTCGCGCGCGAACTCCTCGGCCTTCTCGAGCTGGCCCGAGTAGCTGTAGACGATGGCCAGGTCGCGGTTGGCCATGGCCATGAGGTTGGGATCGTTGGTGGCGTTGGCCAGGTGCAGCGCCTTGCTCGCGGCGCGCACGCTCTGGCGGAACTCGCCCGCCTCGGCCAGCGCCACGGCCTGGCTGCAGTATTGATAGCCCGAGAGCTTGACCGAGTCCTGCCCGTAGAGCACCGCGCCTTCGCTGGTCAGCGCCAGCAGCGTGTCGGTGTCCGCGAGGCGGGCCTGCTCGGCCTTGCTGGCGGCGGCTTCGGCGCTCGGCGCCTGCTGCGCCGCTGCCGGAAGGCAGTAGCCCGCCAGAAGAATGCCGGCCAGACCGAGCGCACCTGCGATGCCAGCACGACGACGTGCAGGGCGCCCCCATCCCCATCTCGAAAACCACGCCATTGGACCCCCGCGTCTGGCCCTGTGGGCCCGCCGCGGCGGACCATCGACGTCGCGGGAGTGCGCGCCGTTCAGGCCTCGGGGGGAAAGTCTAGGAGGGGGCCCCAGCCGCGCCTATTCGCAATACGGTCTAGGGCTAAAGAACTAACCGTCAGCCGGCATGCCGCCGAAGGACGAGCCCTGCGCATTCGGTCACGGCAGGCCGCAGATGCTTGCGGTGGCGCCCCGCGCCGGACACATCGGCTTACATAATGCGCGCCTCAGAGCCCGCACCTGGACAGCGGGCCGAACCAGGGAGTTCCATGTCAGATCATCGTCGTCGGGCGCCTGCCAGCGCCCACGCATACGCATGAAGCCGCGCGTCGAAATCGCGGCCCCGCCGGGCGATGCGTCGAGGCTCCACCGCAGGTCCAGCCTGTGCGTGGCGGGTTGCGGCCAGGCCGTGGAATGCGGACCGCTCGGCTGGTGGCCGTGCTGTTCGAAGGTCTGCCTGAAGGAGTGGACGAGCCGGCCGCCGGCCGCACCTCCCGAGCGCATCGAGTGGCCGCCGCGGCAGGCTGCCGGCAGCACGTAGCCGCCGGCGGCGACAAGACCGCTCAGGCCGGCACGGCGTCGATGTTCGCGCGGTCCCAGTGCCGGTGCTTCGCGATGGCCGCGGCAAAGCGCTGCGCGATCTCCGTGGCGCTGGAGCTGTCGCCCAGGTTGGTGACCGGCGTCGCGGCCACCACCACGCCGGCGGGTGCGTCCTCGGGCGAGGTCTGCTCGTCGATGCCGAGCGTGGACAGCAGCCGCGCGCCCTCGCCCACCGTGCAGATCGCCTTGCAGTGCTTGTAGGCCTCCAGCACGAAGTGCACCGCGTCGCCCATGCCCGCGAGCGCCGCCGCGCCTTCGGCACCGGCGGGCACGAGCACCGCGTCGAACATCACCGAGGGCGTGTTGGCGAAGGTGGCGTCCACCTCGATCTGGCGCCTGGATGCGCTCGCCACGGTGCCCAGGCGCGGGCCCACCACCTTGCAGCGCGCGCCGGCCTGCTCGAGCGCGTCGCGTATGGGCTTGAGCGAGGCGGAGTCGACGCCGTCGGCCACGATGATCGCGACCTTGCGCGTGCGCACCGAGCCGTCGCCGGTGTCGGCCATGCTCAGCGCGGGCGACTCCTCGATGGGCAGCGCGATGCGATGGTCGCGAAAGCCCGCGCGGCCGGCCGCCGCCTTGGCATCGGGTTCGCCGATGCCCAGCGGCTCGGCCACGCGGCGCGCGAGCTTCTCGTCCACGTGCGCGAGGTTGTCGACCATGCGCTGGCGGATGGCCGGCACCTCCAGCTTCGACAGCTCGAAGCGAAAGGCCGCGACGATGTGTTCCTTCTCCGCCGCGCTCTGGCTCTCGAAGAACAGGCGCGCCTGCGTGAAGTGGTCGTCGAACGAGGCGCTGCGGCGGCGCACCTTGGGCGGATGGATCTCCTCGGGGAACGACTGGAAGCCGTGGCTGCCGCCGTCCACGCGGAACTCGGTGCCGCTGCCCAGCGTGTTGGGCTCGTAGGCCACCTGGCCGCGCGCGATGGTCTGGCGGTGCATGCCGTCGCGCTGGAAGTTGTGGAAGGGGCACACGGCCTTGTTGATGGGCAGCTCGTGGAAGTTGGCGCCGCCCAGGCGCGAGATCTGCGTGTCGGTGTACGAGAAGAGGCGCCCCTGCAGCAGCGGGTCGTTCGTGAAGTCGATGCCGGGCACGAGGTGGCCGGGGTGGAATGCCACCTGCTCGGTCTCGGCGAAGAAGTTGTCGGGGTTGCGGTTGAGCACCAGCCGGCCGATCTTCTGCACCGGCACCATCTCTTCGGGGATGAGCTTGGTGGGGTCGAGCAGGTCGAAGCCCAGCGAGTGTTCCTTGTCCTGCGGTATCAGCTGCACGCCGAGCTCCCACTCCGGGAAGTCGCCGTTCTCGATGGCTTCCCACAGGTCGCGGCGGTGGAAGTCGGGGTCCTTGCCGGCGATCTTCTGCGCCTCGTCCCAGGCGAGGCCGTGCACGCCGAGCTTGGGCTTCCAGTGGAACTTCACGAAGTGGCTCTCGCCGCGGCTGTTGATGAAGCGGAAGGTGTGCACGCCGAAGCCTTCCATCATGCGCAGGCTGCGCGGGATGGCGCGGTCGCTCATCGCCCACATCAGCATGTGGGTGCTCTCGGGCATCAGCGAGACGAAGTCCCAGAAGGTGTCGTGCGCGCTCGCGGCCTGCGGCATCTCGTGGTGCGGCTCGGGCTTGACGGCGTGGATCAGGTCGGGGAACTTGATCGCGTCCTGGATGAAGAACACCGGGATGTTGTTGCCCACGAGGTCGTAGTTGCCCTCGCGGGTGTAGAACTTGACGGCGAAGCCGCGCACGTCGCGCACCGTGTCGGCCGAACCGCGCGAGCCGGCCACGGTGGAGAAGCGCACGAACACGGGCGTCTTGGCCTCCGGGTCCTGCAGGAAGTCGGCGCAGGTGAACTGCGACATCGACTTGTAGACCTGGAAGTAGCCGTGCGCCGCCGATCCGCGCGCATGCACCGCGCGCTCCGGAATGCGCTCGTGGTCGAAGTGCGTGATCTTCTCGCGCAGGATGAAGTCTTCGAGCAGCGTGGGACCACGCGCGCCGGCCTTCAGCGAGTTGTGGTTGTCCGGGAGCTGCAGCCCCTGGTTGGTGGTGAGGGTCGTCGGGTGCTCGACGGTGAAACCCTCGAGCTGCTGCTGCTTGGGATTGGCGGCGTCGCCGGCGCCGGCCTTCGCGGCGCCGGCGCGACGGCCCGCGGCGGCCCTGTTCTGAGGTGACATCGTGGACTTGCCGGGATCTTTCATTGGTGAAGGTTCGTGAGAGGGAAAAGGGGCCTCGTCAGCCTGCCTCGCCGTTGTCGAGGAACATGTCGAGCACGTTCACCACGGCAATGAGGCAGATGCAGCCGGCGACGGCGGCCACGCCCCACATGAGGATCTCGTCGCCCCAGGTGGTGGTGAACGAATCGAAAAGTGTTGAAAACTCCATGATTTCCCCTCCGGATTGTGCCCCTCTGATGGCGGATGAACTTGCAGGAATCCGAAGGTTATGTTTTGCAACGCCCGCGCACCGTAGTGGCGCCCCTTCCACCTTTGTGGGAGAAAACGCGTGGGCGCGGTAGGCGCGCGCCGACACCGCATCGCGCCCGCCTACGACGCTTCGCGGGCGCGGCCCGTGGAAGCCGCGTGCGCGGCTGCATAGCATGGAGCGACCATGTTGATCAGAATCGGCTTCGACATCGAACTGCAGGTGACGGCACCCACGGCGCTGATCCACATGCTGCAGGTACACCCCTCGCGCGCCCGGGACCTGCAAGGCGGCGAGAACCTCGTGCTCAGCCCCTCGCTGCACACCGACCACTACCTCGACGGCTTCGGCAACCGCTGCGCGCGCGTGCGCATACCGCCGGGCGTCGAGAGCGTGCGCCTGCGCAACCGGGCGCTGGTGTACGACACCGGCCAGCCCGACCCGGTGGACTTCGGCGCCCGCCAGCACGCCACCGCCGATCTGCCGGTGGAGACGCTGCCCTTCCTGCTGCCCAGCCGCTACTGCGAGGTCGACAGCGAGCTGCTGCAGTTCGCCTGGGACAGCTTCTCGCACGCGGCGCCCGGCTGGCCGCGCGTGCAGGCGATCTGCGACTTCGTGCACCGGCACCTTCGCTTCGACTACGGCAACGCCCGGCCCACGCGCACCGCGCTCGAGGGTTTTCGCGAAGGCACCGGCGTGTGCCGCGACTTCACGCACCTGGCGATCACGCTGTGCCGCGCCATGAACGTCCCGGCGCGCTACGTGACCGGCTACCTGGGCGACATCGGCGTGCCGCCAGCGCCCTACCCGATGGACTTCAGCGCATGGTTCGAGGTCTACCTGGGCGAGCGCTGGCACACCTTCGACGCGCGGCACAACACGCCGCGCATCGGCCGCATCGTGATCGCGCGCGGACGCGACGCGGCGGACGTGCCGATCACCATGGTTTTCGGGGCGAACACGCTGAAGCGCTTCGAGGTGACGACGGAGGAGGCGCTCGGCTGAAGCGCTCCCTCTCGGTGGCGGCCCTCAGCCCGGTTCGTAGCCCAGCAGCTTCATCGCTGCCGTGAGGCTCTTGCGGCTGCGCTCCATGCCGGTCCAGGGCTTGTTGCCGATCTCGAAGCGTTCCGCCGCGTTGGCGACGGTCCATTGCGCCGGGCCGGCGAGCGAGGGCAGCTCGTCCCACGCCAGCGGTACCGACACGCCCAGCCCCGGACGCGAGCGCGCCGACCATGCGCTCACGGTGGTGGCGCCGAAGCCGTTGCGCAGGTAGTCGACGAAGACCTTGCCCACGCGGTTGCGCGGCCCGCTCTTGGCGACGAAGCGCGCCGGAATGGTCTGCGCGAGGTGCGCCACCACGGCCTGCGAGAAGCCCTTGACGGTGTCCCAGTCGTACTGCCGGCGCACCGGCACCACCACGTGCAGCCCCTTGCCGCCGCTGGTCTTCAGGAAGGCGGGCAGGCCCAGCTCGTCGAGCAGCGTGCGCACCAGCATCGCGGCCTCCTGGATCTGCGACCACTGCACGCCCTCGCCCGGGTCGAGGTCGAAGGTCATGCGGTCGGGCCTGCCGATGTCGCTGGAGGTGGCGTTCCAGGTGTGCAGCTCGATGACGTTCATCTGCGCCGCGCCGAGCAGGCCCTCCTTCCTGTCGATCTGCAGCAGCGGCTCGTGGCCCGGGTCGAGCGCGGGATCGAGCTGGTTCACGCCGGGAATCTCGCGCGCCTGCAGGTGCTTCTGGAAGAACAGCTCGCCGCCCACGCCCTCGGGCGCGCGCACCAGCGAAACCGGCCGGCCGCGCAGGTGCGGCAGCATGAGCTTCGCGACGCTGTCGTAGTAGGCGGCGAGCTCGCCCTTGGTGAGCCCGCTGTGCTTGTCGATCACGCGGTCGGCGTGGGTAATCTTCTGTGCCATGGACTTGCTTCTTCCTCCTGCGTTGCGGGTGCCGCTGCCGGCGCTTTCGCTCTTCACGGGAGCCTTGGCCGCCTGCGCCTCGATCGTGCGCACGCGCTGCGGCTGCTCCCGCCGGATCTCTCGTGCCGGCTTGTCGCTGCGCAGGCCCTGGAAGACGGCCTGGCGCACGCGGTGCTCGCGCGTCCATTCGCCGAAGGAAACCTCGGCCACCAGCGAGGGCTTGACCCACTGGGCCTTCACGCCGCGCGGCACGGGCTCGAAGGGGCAGTCGTCGGTGGCCAGCCGGTCGAGCTTGGCCTTGATGTCGGCGAGGCGGCTCGCGTCGAAGCCCGTGCCCACGTTGCCGCAGTAGCGCAGCCGCCCGCCGTCTTCGTCGTACACCCCGAGCAGCAGGGCGCCGAAGCCGGCGCGCGTGCCCTTGGGCGCGGTGTAGCCGCCGATCACGAACTCCTGGCGCTGCTGGTTCTTGAGCTTGATCCAGTCGGGCGAGCGGCGCGATACGTAGGGCGAGCCCTTGCGCTTGGCCACGATGCCCTCGAAGCCGATGCGCGCGGAGGACGCGAGCAGGTCGCGCGGCGAGGCCTCGAAGGCTTCGCTCAGGCGCAGCTGCGGCAAAGGCGGGCGGCCGGCCAGCACCGCGGCGAGCCTCTCGCGGCGCTCCTCGACGGGCAGGTCGCGCAGGTCCTCGCCGTCGAGAAAGGGCGCGTCGAAGAGCCAGTAGACGATGGACGAGGTGGCGCCGCGATCGAAGGCGTTCTGCAGCGCCTGGAAGTCGGGCGCGCCGTTGGGGCCGTCGACCGTGATCTCGCCGTCGAGCCAGGCCGAGCGGATGCCCAGCCCGGAGAGGGCCTCTATGAGCGCGGGCAGCTTCGCGCTCCAGTCGTGTCCGTTGCGGGTGAAGCAGCGGACCTTGCCCTTCTCGTCGATGCGCGCCAGCAGGCGGTAACCGTCGAACTTGAGCTCGTAGAGCCAGTCGGCCGGCGATGAAGGCGGCGAGGACGCGAGGGTGGCGAGCTGGGGTTCGAGGGCGGCGGGCAGCGCGGCTTTCTTCTCTTTCTTCTTCCCCGGTGCTTCCTTCTTCGACGGCGTGCTGCTCTTTGCCTTCGCCTTCTTCCTCGGCGCCTGACCCACCTCGTCGACGCCCAGGCCGGTGATCACGCTCGCGGGCTCTTCTTCCACCACGTCGTAGTCGTCGAGCGCGCGGGCCTCGCCGTCGCGCTCCTTGATGAGCAGCCAGGGCTCGTGCGCTTCGTCGCCCTTGCCGTGCATGCGCACCAGCGTCCAGTGCCCGTGCAGCTTCTCGCCGCGCAGTTCGAACTTGAGCTTGCCGGCCGCGAGCGCCTTGCGCGCGTCGCCTTCGGGCAGCCAGTCGCCGCGGTCCCAGACGATGACGGTGCCTGCGCCGTACTGCTTCGGGGGAATGGTGCCTTCGAAGTCGGCGTAAGAGATGGGGTGGTCTTCGACGTGCACCGCCATGCGCTTCACGCCGGGGTCCAGGCATGGTCCCTTGGGCACGGCCCAGCTCTTGAGCGTGCCGTCGAGCTCCAGCCTGAAGTCGTAGTGCAGATGGCTCGCGTGGTGCTTCTGGATGACGAAGCCCAGCGCGCCCTTGCCGCGCCGGCCGCCGGCCCTGGGTTCCGGCGTGCGGGAGAAGTCGCGCTTGCCGTGATAGCGCGCGAGCGCCTTGCGGGCGGTGGATGAAGACGAAGACGATGCGGTGCGTGCCATGGTGTCCGGTCCTGCGCGGGATCAGGCAGCGCGGCGGTGACGGGCCGCGGTGCCGGCGCTCTTCTTAGCGGCGGCACTGCGCTTCTTCGCGGCGGGTTGCCTGGGCCGCCTGGGTTGAGGCTCTTCCTCGGCATCCTCGTCGGCGTCGGCATCGGCGTCCTTCGACCGGCCGCCACCGCTGCCGCCCTTGCGCAGGCTGCGCTTGAGCAGCTCGGTCAGGTCGATGACCTTGGCGCCGCGGCCTTCGGCGGCCTCTTCGCCCTCCTCGGGTTCGGGCTGGGTCACGGTCTCGGTCTGGCCGGCCTTCACCTTCCTGTCGACCAGGCGCAGGATCTCGTCCTTGAACTCGTCGCGGAATTCGTCGGGGTCCCAGTCGGCGCTCATGTCCTCGACCAGTTCCTTCGCCATCTCGAGCTCGCGCGGGCGCAGGCCGGCCTTCTTCACGTCTTCGGAGGGCAGCGGCAGGTCGGTCCAGGGGCGGATGTCGGCGCCCCAGCGCAGCAGGTTCAGCACGAGCCCGGGGCCCACGGGCACCAGCGCCGCCAGGTGCTGCTTGGTCTGGATCACGACGCGGGCCACGCCCACGCGCCCGCTGCGCTGCAGGGTCTCGCGCAGCAGCGCATACACCTTGGCGCCGCGGTTGATGGGCGCCACGTAATAGGGGCGCTCCAGGTACACGAAGGGAATGCCGTTGGCCGGCACGAAGCTCTCGATCTCGATGGTCTGCGTGGTCTTGGGATAGGCGGCGGCGATCTCCTTGTCGCTGAGCACGACGTACTCGCCGCTCTCGTACTCGACGCCCTTCACGATCTGCTCGCGCGCGATCTCCTTGCCGGTCTTCTTGTTGATGCGCTTGTAGCCGACAGGGTCCATCGTCCTCTTGTCGAGCCAGTCGAAGTCGATGCCGTGGTCGGTGGTGGCCGAGTAGAGCGCCACCGGGATGTGGACGAGGCCGAAGCTGATCGCGCCCTTCCACAGGACGCGCGGCGCGGGTGCTTTCTTGGTGACGGGCATGTGCACACTCCTTCACCCTCGAATTTGCGCTGCGCCGCGCCGCGCGATGTAGGAACGCGGCCCCAGGCGCCGTCAGGCCGCGCCGGTGGCGTCGGTTGGGCCGTCCACCGGCCCCAGCTGGCGCTCGCTCGGGCGCGCGAAGTAGAACCACTCGGCGCCCGGCAGCGCCATCGCGTTGGGGAACACGATGAAGCCGTCGTCGGGCGCGCTCAGCAGCGTGCCGTCGTGGCGCATGCCGATGGGCTCGCCGCGCTGCACTTCGTCGAAGGTGGCCCAGTCGCGCACGAAGCTGTCTTCCTCGTGCAGGCGGTCGGTCACGCTGGCCAGGCGCAGCAGCTTCGGCGGCTGCGCGGGGCCGCCGGAGAGCCCCTCGGGCAGCTCGGCCATGCCCAGCAGCGCCAGCGTGCGGCGGATGGCGCGCCACGCCACCTCGGGCGCCTGCGGGTCGAGGTGCTGGCCGCATTCGAGGGTGACGCCGTAGCCGCCGCGGCTGCGGATGAATTCGTTGGTGCCACGGCCGAAGTCGAGCTCGGCCTCGCTGGCCGGCGCGCCCCCCGCGCGCTGCGCGATGCCGGCGGCGTAGATGTCGAGCCAGCCTTCCACCACGATGGGCGTGCCGATGTGCAGCGCGAGCTGGCCTTCCTCGTACGAGCGGGCGAAGGGCTCCAGCGTGCCGGTGTTGTCGCGCGGACCGATCATCGCGAAGGCCTCGCCTTCGCTCTGGAAGGAGTGCAGGTCCAAGAGCACCTCGTGGCGCTCGATGATCGGGGCCAGCACGTTGGTCACGCGGGCTTCGTAGTCGGCCGGCGACTCGGTCGGGCGGAACAGGCGGTTGAGGTTGCGCTCGCCCTCGCGCTGCAGGCGCCTGCGCGCCAGCGGATTGGCCACCGGCACCAAGGTCAGCTCGCCGCGCAGCAGCCGCAGCGAACCGGCCTCGAACTCGCCCAGCACGCGCTCGATGCCCAGGGTGCCGGAGATCTCGTCGCCATGCACGCCGCCCATCACGAGCAGGCGGGGACCGGGGTTGAGCGAGGCGAACGAATGGATGCGCAGGCTGTCGGTTGCCGCGCCGGCGAAAGGATCGGAAGACATCCGGGGATTATTGCGGAGCCCTTTCCCTGCGCGCAAAGGCGCTATTCGTTTCATAGCACCAGCGGCCGGGAAGCCGCGCCGAGGCGTCGCCTACAGGGGCTGCCTCGCCTGTCCTACCGCGCCGGCGGCGCTGGCGGGGCAGGCTCGATCGCTGTCAAAGGAGTGCATGCATGAACAGCAAGAGCAAGGCCGTCAAGGCACAGCCCGCCGATCCGCTGAAGAAGGATGCCGGCGGCGGCAACACCAAGGTGGAGCAAGGCGGGGAATCGTCGCCGCGCCTGCCGCACGAGCGCGACCAGTCGTCCGACAGCCAGCAAACGCAGGAGGGCCATCCGCCCGACGTGGGCCGCAAGGCCCATGACGACGTGGAGCGCGGCCTGGTCGACACCGACCGCGGCCCGCCGAGCGACCGCGTCTACAACGAGAAGCTCAGGCGCTGACGACGCCGGCGAGCTGCTTGCGCATCTCGGAGATCACGGCGCCGTAGTCCTTGGCGTTGAAGATCGCGCTGCCGGCCACGAAGGTGTCGGCGCCGGCCGAGGCCACGCGCGCGATGTTGTCGGCCTTGATGCCGCCGTCCACTTCCAGGCGGATGTCGCGCCCGCTCTGCTCGATGCGCTTGCGCGCCTGCTCGATCTTGCGCAGGGCCGAGTCGATGAAGCTCTGCCCGCCGAAACCGGGGTTGACGCTCATGATGAGGATGAGGTCGATGTCGTCGATGGCCCAGTCCAGCGCCTCCAGGCCCAGCCCGGGGTTGAACACCAACCCAGCCTTGCAGCCGGCCGCCTTGATGGCCTGGATGCTGCGGTGCGTGTGGGGCGAGGCGTCGGGGTGGAAGCTGATGTAGTCGGCGCCCGCTTGCGCGAAAGAGGCCGCCAGTGCGTCGACCGGCTGGATCATGAGGTGCACGTCGATCGGCACCGGCGTGCCGTCCGCCGTCTTGGCGTAGGGCTTGAGCGCCTGGCAGATCATCGGGCCGAAGGTCAGGTTCGGCACGTAGTGGTTGTCCATCACGTCGAAATGGATCCAGTCGGCGCCGGCGGCGATCACGTCGGTCAGTTCTTTGCCGAGGTGCGCGAAGTCGGCGGACAGGATGGAGGGCGCGATGCGGAACGGGGTGCTCATGGCCCCGATTCTCGCAGCCGGCGCAAGCCCGACAAAAGGCCTCCGTTAGCCTCCGTTACCATCCGCCCCATGTCACACAGCCCCTTCAGCGTACAGGTCGAACCCCGTTACCTCGCCGACCAGTCCTCGGCCAAGGACAACATCTACACCTTCTCGTACACGGTCACCATCACGAACACGGGGCCGGTGTCGGCCCAGCTGATCGCGCGCCACTGGCTGATCAACGACGCCTCGGGGCATTCGCAGGAGGTCAAGGGCCTGGGCGTGATCGGCCAGCAGCCGCTGCTGGCGCCCGGCGAGACCTTCCGCTACACCAGCGGCTGCCGCCTGCAGGCGCCCAGCGGCACGATGCACGGCAGCTACTTCGTGGTGACGGAGGAAGGCGACCGCTTCGACGTGCCCATTCCGATGTTCGTGCTGGAGGCCGACATCGGCGGAGCCCCCGTCTCCCGTGTCCTGCACTGATTCCCCGATGCGCTGACGCCCTGGGCACAGCGCGCCCCTTCCCCTTTTCTCCCCGCCCCCCGACATGGCTGCCGCATCGCGCGACTTGCAGGGGCTGCTTGCCGGCCTCGACCCCGCGGCCGATGTGGCGCAGCGCCACATCTGGCTCATCAACATCTTCGACTGGGTGCGCGGCGACCGCGCCTCGCCGCAGGCCGCCATCGGCCGCGTGCAGCTGCTGCTGGACGCCATCGAGGCACGCCCCGAGCTGCGCGAGCGGCTGCGCGCCTGGTGGCGCGCCTTCACGCAGACGGTCGACCTGACCACGCTGCTGGCCGACTACGGCTTCGCCCCGCGCACCGCCTTCGCGAGCGAGCTGAGCGAGCGGCTGCGCCGCAAGATCCTGCCTGGCACGCCCGAGACCACCGATGCATCGGACCTGTTCCGCATGGTGCTGCCCGGCGTGTTCGACGCAGGCTGGATCGCCCTGCTCGACGAGGCGCAGCTCGCCCGCATCGGCGCCCTGCTGGCCGACGCGGCGCTCGACGAAGACGGCGCCCCGCGCTGGCGTCACACGGTGATGGACGCCGTCACCTACTGCGCGAGCCAGGTGGTGGCCGCGGGCTTCTCGCCCGAGCTGCGCCTGCGCATGAGCACCGACGCGGTCGGCGAGACGCGCCCCTTCCATTCGCTGATGGCCGACCTGGACGAGCTGCGCGAGCAGATGTTCGACCGCCCCGGCGAGCCGCGCGACGAAGAAGCCCTGCAGGCCGCCTTCGTGGCCTTCCGCGACCGGCTGGACGCCTGCCGCGCCGGCGCCGCCTCCGTCTACACGCACCTGGAGGACAACGGCATCTCGGTGGGCCTGGTGTTCCGGCTGCGCCAGCTGCGCGAGCGGGTGCTGCGCATCCGCGAGCTGCTCGATTGCCTGATGGCGCCCAACCCCGGGCCCAGCGTGGCGCGGCTGGTGGGCCGGCTGGTGCTGGCCGGCGGCGAGCGCAACAGCATCCGGGCGCTGATCGCCTCCAACTCGTCGATGCTGGCCGCCAAGGTGACCGAGCGCAGCGCCGAGACCGGCGAGCACTACATCACCCGCGACCGCGCCAGCTACCTGCAGATGGTGAGGAAGGCGGCCGGCGGCGGCGCCTTCACTGCCCTCACGGTGCTGCTGAAGTTCGGCATCTACGCGCTGGGCCTGTCGGCCTTCTGGAGCGGCCTGGGCGCGGGGCTGATGTACGCGGCCAGCTTCGTCGCGATCCAGCTGCTGCACCTGACGCTGGCCACCAAGCAGCCCGCGATGACGGCGCCGGCCATGGCGGCGCGGCTGCGCGACATCAAGTCGGATGCGGCTGTGGACGATTTCGTCGACGAAGTCGCCAACCTGGTGCGCTCGCAGGTGGCGGCGGTGCTGGGCAACGTGCTGGTGGTGGTGCCGACGGTGGCGGCCATCGCGCTGCTGGCGCAGCTGGCGCTGGAGCGGCCGCTGCTGGACGCCGCCCACGCGGCGGCCACGCTGAAATCGCTGTCGCTGGCCGGTCCGACCGCGCTTTTCGCGGCAATCACCGGCATCCTGCTGTTTTCGGCCAGCATCATCGCCGGATGGACAGAAAACGCCTTTGTCCTGCATCGGCTGGACTCTGCAATGCGTTACAACCCCCGCATCGGCGCTTTTCTCGGCGCCGCACGGGCCCGCCGCTGGGCCGATTTCATGCGCACCAACATTTCAGGCTTCGCCTCCAACATCTCGCTGGGACTCATGCTCGGGCTGCTGCCCGCGTTCGCGGGTTTCTTCGGGCTCGGGCTGGACGTGCGGCACGTGACACTGTCGGCCGGACAGATCGCCGCCGCGGCGGCATCCATCGGCCTGTCGGTGTTGCAGCAGCCTGCGCTGTGGTGGGCGGTGGCGGCGATCCCGGTCATTGGCGCGCTCAATGTGAGCGTGAGTTTCTACTTCGCTTTCCGCCTGGCGCTGCGCGCGCACAGCGTGAGCCTCGGTGACCGCGCGCGCATCCGCAGCGCGATCTGGGCCCGCTGGCGCAGCCGTCCGGTGAGCTTTTTCCTTCCTGGATGAATTTGACGAGCTTCTTCAACGATCTGCTGGGTTTCTGGTCCGAGTGGGTACGCCCCTCGGCCGGCCTGCCCACCGTGCTCTGGTCGCTGCTGCTGGCGGCGGCGGCGGCCTCCGGCCACCTCGTGCAACGCTACCTCGGGCTACCCAAGGTGATCGGCTACTCGCTGGTGGGCGCCGTGGTCGGCTTCGCCGGCTTCGAGGGCGCGATCTGGCCGCTTCGCGGCATCAGCCTCTTTTTGCTCGAGCTCGGCGCGGCCGTGGTGCTGTTCGAGGCGGGCGGGCGGCTGCCGCTGCGCTGGTTCCGCCACAACCCGATGGTGCTGGTGCAGAGCCTGCTCGAGGCCACGCTGACCTACTTCGGCGTGTACTGGGTGCTCACGCTGCTGGGCCTGCCCGAGCCGGTGGCCAACCCGATCGCACTGATGGCCATCGTCGCCTCGCCGGCGGTGCTCAGCCGCGTGATCATCGACACCCGCGCCGCCGGCCCCGTGACAGAGCGCGCGATGACGCTGGCCACGCTCAACACCTTCTACGCGCTGGCGCTGGGCTATGCGCAGGCGGGGCTGATCGAGCGCGCGCCGCAGACCATGCTGCAGAAGCTCTACCCGGTGGCGGTGGTGCTGGGCCTGTCCTTCGTGGTGGGCGCGATCATGGCGCTGGCGCTGCGCTCCGCCCTGCGGGTGATGAGCCCGTCGAGCGAGAACACGTCCATCCTGCTGCTGGCGATCATCGCGGCGGGTGCGGCGCTCACCGCGCACGTCGGCGGCTCCGCGCCGCTGGCGGCGCTGATCGGCGGCGTGCTGCTCAAGACGCTCAACCCCAAGCCCTGGGCCTGGCAGCGCCAGCTGGGCACGGCCTCCTCGCTGCTGACCATGCTGATGTTCGTGCTGGTGTCCATCGTCGCGGCGCAGGCCGACTGGACGCTGCCGGTGGCCAGCGTGGTGCTGGCCGTCATCGGCATCCGCCTGCTGACCAAGATCGCCGGCGTGGCGGTCGCCAACCCCGGCAGCGGCGCGAGCTGGAAGCAGGCCTTCTGGGTCGGCTGCGCGATGTCGCCGCTGTCGTCGATCGCGCTGCTCATCGCCTCCAACTTCGCCACCGCCTCGCCGCTGCTGGGCACGATGATCACCCAGGTGGCGCTGCCGTCGATCCTGCTGATGGAGGTGGTGGGCGCGGTGCTCGCCACCCTGGCCATCCACGCGGTGGGAGAGAGTTCGGTGCCCTGGGCGCCACGGGCCTTCAGCATCACCGAGGACACGCAGCGATGAGCACCACCGCAGCCACCCCCATCGACCCGGACAGCGACGACGTGCGCTCGGCGCCGCTGCCAGCGGACCCCGAGAGCCGCGCGGTCAAGCTCGAGCCCTTCAACAAGTCGGAGGCGCTGTCGCTTGGCGTGGAGCTCGAGCTGCAGCTCGTGAACACGCACGACTACGACCTGGCCCCCTACGCCGAGGACATGCTGCGCCTGATGGCCCAGACCCCGCTGCCCGGCAGCGTGGTGCCCGAGATGACGTCGAGCATGATCGAGATCTCGACCGGCATCTGCCACTCGGCGCAGGACGTGATCACGCAGCTCTCGCCGATCCGCGAGGCGCTGATCCGCAATGCCGACAAGCTCAACATCGCGGTGGTGGGCGGCGGCACGCATGCGTTCCAGCAATGGCACGAGCGGCGCATCTACGACAAGCCGCGCTTTCGCGAGCTGTCGGAGCTGTACGGCTACCTGAGCAAACAGTTCACCATCTTCGGCCAGCACGTGCACATCGGCTGCCCCGATGCCGACGCGGCGCTGCTGATGCTGCACCGCATGTCGCGCTACATCCCGCACTTCATTGCGCTGTCGGCGTCCTCGCCCTTCGTGCAGGGGCAGGACACGCAGTTCGACTCGGCGCGGCTGAACTCGGTGTTCGCCTTTCCGCTGTCGGGCCGCGCGCCCTTCACCACCAGCTGGAAGGAGTTCGAGGCCTACTTCGAGCGCATGACCCGCACCGGCGTCGTGCGCAGCATGAAGGACTTCTATTGGGACATCCGCCCCAAGCCCGAGTTCGGCACCATCGAGATCCGCGTGTTCGACACGCCGCTCACGGTGGAGCGCGCCGCCGCGCTCGCCGGCTACGTGCAGTCGCTGGCCGCATGGTTCCTGCAGGAGCAGCCCTTCGAGCCGACGGAAGACGACTACCTCGTCTACACCTACAACCGCTTCCAGGCCTGCCGCTTCGGCCTCGACGCGGTGTACGTCGACCCCGCCACCGGCCAGCACATGCCGCTGCGCGACCACATCCTGATGACCATGACCCAGCTCGAATGGCACAGCGAGGCGCTCAACGCCACGAAGGCCCTGGGCGAGCTGCGCACCAGCGTGGAATCGAACCGCAACGACGCGCGCTGGCTGCGCGAGAAGCAGGGCAAGGAACGGCTGCTGGCCGAGGTGGTGCGGCAGGCGGCGCTGAGGTTCCGCGGAGCGGCCTGAGGGAGGACTCGCTATGGCGTTGCCGGGACGTTGTCTCTGTGCAGCTGATCGATGAAGGTGCGGACCGAGCGCCGCAATGCCTCGTCCGTTCCCACATCAGCGCCGACCATGGTACCGCTCACCATGACCACGCGTCCGCGAACAGGCGACAGTTCCGTGTACACCGATTTGCCATCCGGCTTTCGCAGAATGGCGCACGCCCGCTCGGGCAGGCCGCATGCTCGGCGCGCCGATCCCACCTCGCCAGCAAAACGCCTCTCCACGGCATCGAACTCGGCGGTACCTACCGGCGATGCACCATAGCGCGTGTCCTCGAGTACCAGTACCAGTTGCTCGGGAGCAACCGACGACCGTGCAGTGCCTGCCGGGACAAAGGCGCCGACCAGAAAGCTGGTGTTGACCGCCGCCCCAAGAGCACTGTCGGTCGCAGGATCGACCAGCCAAGGCTCCCACCCTACAGGTACACGCAACGCCAATGAGCTCACCGGTGTTCGGCCAACGCGGGTCTTGCTCTCGCCTCTCGGGGCACAGGTGGCAAGCGACTCCCGGACTGACAACGAATTCATTCGCACCGGACGGTCGGCTGCACCCGCCGACGGCGGATCGAACTCGCGCGATGTGGTCAGCCATTCGCCTTTCACTTGGTAGTGCAGTTCCACCAGCTTGATTCCAGGGGTGCTTACTGAAGTCAGCCGGACCACGCCCGGCGCAAGGATCTCATAGGTCGAAGCGTTCTCGTTCTTCGTGCCTCCCTGCAGGCAAGAGGCACGAAAGTGAGTGGCGTCGACGCGCAGCACGCAGTCTCCGTTCTGGGCACGCTGCCTGTCATTCGGGAAGGTCAGCTGCACATGCTGGCTTCGCCAGCAGCCTTGCAGTGCAGCATCCGCAGCCGCAGCGGTGTGGATCACAAGTGCCCCACACAAGGCCGCCAACACCACAAAACCCCGGACCACTTGCCGTCGCGCCATGTTATTCATCCTTCCATGAAGCCATCGCTCGACTCTAGCCTTGATCATCCTGCTCCGGCCAATCCGCTCGCACGTACATGGCTCGACCGTCCGACCTGCGCTTATGCTCACCCCCATGGGTGAATTCGACCTGATCGCACGCTACTTCAAGCGCCCCGCCACGCGCTCGCCGCTGGGCGTGGGCGACGACTGCGCATTGCTCGCGCCGGCTGCCGGCATGCAGCTGGCCGTGTCCTCCGACATGCTGGTCGAGGGACGGCATTTTCTTTCCACCGTCGATCCGGCCCGGCTGGGCCACAAGGCGCTGGCGGTGAACCTGAGCGACCTGGCCGCCTGCGGCGCGAAGCCGCTGGCCTTCACGCTCGCGCTGGCGCTGCCCGGCGTGGACGAGCCCTGGCTCGAAGGCTTCTCGCGCGGGCTGTTCGCGCTGGCCGACATGCACGGCTGCGAACTGGTGGGCGGCGACACCACGCGCGGCCCGCTCAACATCTGCATCACGGTTTTCGGCGAAGTGCCGGCCGGCGCGGCGCTGCTGCGCTCGGGGGCGCGCGCGGGCGATGACATCTGGGTGAGCGGCACGCCGGGCGAGGCTCGGCTGGCGCTCGAGGTGTTCCGAGGCACGATCGCGCTGCCGTCGGACGCCTTCGACACGGCGCGCAGGCGCATGGAGCAGCCCACGCCGCGCGTGGCGCTCGGGCAGGCCCTGCGCGGCATCGCCACTTCGGCGGTGGACGTGAGCGACGGGCTGATCGGCGACCTGGGCCACATCCTCGCGTCGAGCGGCGTGGGCGCCACGCTCGACGTGGACGCGGCCACCGCGCTGATCTCGGTCGACACCGGCAACCTGGGCGAGGAACTGCGCCGCACCTGCGCGCTCTCGGGCGGCGACGACTACGAGCTGGTCTTCACCGCGCCCGCCTCGGCGCGCAACGCGGTCGGGCAGGCAGGCATGGACAGTTCAACGCGCGTCACGCGCATCGGCCGCATCGAGGCCGATGCCGGCCTGCGCATCGTCGACTCGGCCGGCGCGCCGGTGTCGCAGCGCTTCGGCTCGTTCGATCACTTCGTCTGATACGCGGCCGCCGATCGGTGGAGGTCACGAGCCTCGCACCACCGCCTGCATCTTTTGCTGCGCCGCGTTGATGGCGGCCGACTGGCCGTTCAACTGCTGCAGCATCTTGTTGAGCTCGGCCTGCACGGTGGGGTCGGTCACGGCGACGCTGCTGCCGCTGATCTGGATCTTCGACTTGTTCTTCTCGATGAAGTCGCCGATGGCCAGCGCGCTGTCGAACACCTTGTCGAGCGCGGGGAACACTTCCTTGAAGGTGGCGGAGGGCACCGTCACCGTCTTCTCGAAGGCCTTGTCGTAGACCTGCTTGAGGTCGTCGGGCTGCTTGAGCTGCGCGTGCGCGGCGTCGGCCTTGGCGGACTGCTGGTCGAGCGCGATGCGAAGGCCGCCGAGGCCGTCCTTCGCGGCCTTGAGGTCGTCGCGACGCGCCGGCAGGTCGGCGATGGAGCGCAGCGCGCCCTTGGCCATGATCTGCGTCATGGGCTGGCTCACGGACTTGTTCATGCCTTCGTTGAAGTCGGTGATCACCGCGTAGTGCTGCGCGTAGTCGCCGAACGATGCCTTCTCTTCGGCCGTGGGTACCGGCACGCGCAGGCCGGGCTTGTCGAGCACGCGGGTCTGCAGGAAGGAGATGAAGGCCTTGCGCTGCTCGGCCTCCTTGTTGCCGCACGCCACCAGCGCGAGGCTGAAGGCGACGAGGAGCAACATGGCCCCGAGACGTTGAATGAAAGTTCTCATGGGTCGAGCCCCCTGTGTTGTTGTTCCTCAAAAATTATAGGGAGCGCTTCAGCGCCTCGACGAAGGCGCGCGCCGCAGCCGAGAGCGAATGGCCGCGCTTGGTGACGATGGAGATGTCGCGCGCCACGCGCGGCGAGCTCAGCACCTTGATGACCAGCGACGGGTCGGCCTCCGCGCGCGCAAAGGCCGAGGGCATGATCGACGCGCCCATGCCGGCCGCCGTCATCCAGATGGCGGTGGAGAGGAACGAGACCTCGTTCACCACGTCGAGCGCCACGCCCGCCTCGGCGGCGGTGCCGTCGATGAGCGGGCGCACGCCGTAGCCGGGGCGCACGGTGATGAGGGGGTAGCCGCCCAGGTCGCTCCAGCGCACCACGCGGGCCTTGGCCAGCGGATGGTCTTCGCGGCAGACCACGGCAAGGTGGTCGCGCATGAGGCGCTGCACCTCGACCTCGGCGCCGGGCCGCTCGGGCGTGCCGATGCCGAAGTCCACGTGCTCGCCGATGATGCGCGAGATGAACTGGTCGGGCGCGCAGTCGTTCACCAGCACGCGCACGCCGGGGTGCTGCTCGTTGAAGGCGCGCATGGCATCGGGCAGCAGCAGGGCCGCGAGCGTGGGCGTGATGGCGAGCGTGACGCGGCCGCGTTCGAGCGCGGCCAGTTCGCGGAAGTCGTTCGACAGCGAATCCACGTCGCGCAGGATGCGCTCGACCGTGGCCATCATCTGCTCGGCCGCCGCCGTGGCCTTGAGCGAGCGCGTGGTGCGGTCGAACAGGCGCGTGTCCAGCCCCTCCTCGAGCTGGCGGATCAGCATGCTCACCGCCGACTGCGTGACGAACAGCCGCTGCGCCGCCGCGCTGAGCTTCTTCAGCTGGTAGACGGCGAGGAACGCGCGCAGCTGGCGGATCGTAGGACTGAAGTTCGCATTCATCAGCAAAGATGATATTTCATTAGAAATTTCTTGATTTACGAATAAATCCCGCCATCGTTCAATCATTCAAAAGACGCATCACATTCAAGGAGTCCTGATGGCAGCTGCACCTCTTGCCCCTGGGAAGAGCGCGCTTCGCCGGCAACTGCTGCTCGCTGCAGCCGGCGCCGCACTGACCGGCGGCAGGACCTTCGCGCAAACGGTTTCGTCGCCGCCTCAGCCTGCCGGCGACTTCCCCAACAGGCCCATCCGCCTCGTCGTGACCTTCCCGCCCGGGGGCAGCGCCGACGCGGTGATGCGCCTGCTGGTGCCGCGCCTCAACGAGAAGCTGGGCCAACCGGTGGTGATCGACAACAAGCCCGGCGCGGGCGGCAACGTGGGGCTCTCGCTGGTGGCCAAGGCGCCGGCCGACGGCTACACGCTGGGCCTGGGCGCCGCCGGCGCGCTGACCGCGAACGTGAGCCTCTATGCGCAGATGCCCTTCGATCCGGTGAAGGACTTCAAGCCCGTGGGCATGGTCGCGGCCACGCCCTTCGTGATCGTTGGGCATCCGTCCATCGCCGCGCGCACGCAGCGCGAGCTGATCGCGCTGGCGAAGGCGAGCCCGGGCACGCTGTCGATCGGCCATGGCGGCAACGGCACGGCCATGCACCTGTCGGCCGCCCTCTTCGCGCAGATGGCCGACGTGAAGCTGGTGGAGGTGCCCTATCGCGGCTCGGGGCCCGCGGCGCTCGATGCCATCGCGGGGCAGATTCCGCTCGCGCTGGTCGACCTGCCCGCATCGCTGCAGCAGATCAGGGCCGGCAAGCTGGTCGCATTCGCGGTGACGAGCGCGCAGCGCGTGCCGATGCTGCCCGAGGTGCCCACCGTGGCCGAAACCGGGCTCGCGGGCTACGACTCCACCGGCTGGTTCGGCGTGGTGGCGCCCGCCGCCACGCCCGCGCCCGTCGTCGCGCGGCTCAACGCCGAGATCAACGCGGCGCTCGGCGACGAGCAGATCAAGGCCACGATGCGCAACCTCGGCGCGGAGCCCGCACCGACCTCGCCCGAGTCCTTCGAGGCCTACATCCACTCGGAAACGAAGAAATGGGCGAAGGTGATCCAGGCCGCCCGCATCCGGCTCGACTGACGACAGGCATCCGCCAGAACATGACCGACCACAACGACACCTCAGCACTGCAGGCCGACGTGATGATCGTCGGGGCCGGCCCCGTCGGCCTCACGCTGGCGATGGACCTCGCCTCGCGCGGCGTCTCGGTCGTGATCTGCGAGACGCGCCGCTTCGCCGAGCCGCCGAACGTGAAGTGCAACCACGTGGCCTCGCGCACCATGGAGCAGTTCCGCCGCCTGGGCGTGGCGCAGAAGCTGCGCGACGCGGGCCTGCCGGCCGACTACCCCAACGACGTGGTGTTCCGCACCACCGTCACCGGCACCGAGCTCACGCGCATCCCGATCCCGTGCCGGCGCGACCGCTACACCGAGACCGAGGGCCCCGACGCGTGGTGGCCCACGCCCGAGCCGCCGCACCGCATCAACCAGATCTACCTGGAGCCCATCCTGCTGAAGCACACGGCCGCGCTGCCGGGCGTGCAGCTGCTCAACCGCACGCAGTTCGCGGGCTTCACGCAGGACGACGCCGGCGTGACCGCGATCGCCACCGACATGGACAGCGGCGTCACGCGCAGCATCCGCTGCCGCTACATGGTGGGCTGCGACGGCGGCTCCTCGGCGGTGCGCAAGCAGATCGGCGCGAAGCTGGAGGGCACGGCGGTGATCCAGCGCGTGCAGTCGACCCTCATCCGCGCGCCGGGGCTGCGCGCGCTCATCCCGGGCAAGCCGGCGTGGTCGTACTACGCGATGAACCCGCGCCGCTGCGGCACGATGTTCGCGATCGACGGGCACGAGACCTGGCTGGTGCACAACCACCTGAACGCCGAGGAGCCCGAGTTCGATTCGGTGGACCGCGACCAGTCGCTGCGCAGCATCCTCGGCGTGGGCCCCGGCTTCGAGTACGAAGTCATCAGCAAGGAAGACTGGATCGGCCGACGCCTCGTGGCCAACCGCTTCCGCGAGGGCCGCGTGTTCCTCGCCGGCGACGCGGCGCACCTGTGGGTGCCCTACGCGGGCTACGGCATGAACGCGGGCATCGCCGATGCGCTCAACCTTTCGTGGCTGCTGGGCGCGGTGGTGCAGGGCTGGGGCGACGAGGCCATGCTCGACGCCTACGAGGCCGAGCGCCTGCCGATCACCGAGCAGGTGTCGAACTTCGCGATGAACCACGCGCAGAAGATGATCCGCGCGCGCCGCGCCGTGCCGCAGAACATCGAGGAGCCCGGCCCCGCCGGCGACGCGCTGCGCGCCGAAGTCGGCCACGAGGCCTACGAGCTCAACGTGCAGCAGTTCTGCTGCGGCGGCCTGAACTTCGGCTACTTCTACAGCGGCTCGCCGATCATCGTTGCCGACGGCGAGCACATGGCACCGCCCTACTCCATGGGCGAGTTCACGCCCTCCACCGTGCCCGGCTGCCGAGCGCCGCATTTCTGGCTGGCCGACGGCCGCTCGCTCTACGACGCCTTCGGCCCCGGCTACACCATGCTGCGCTTCGACCGCAGCGTGGACGTGCGTCCGCTCGAACGCGCCGCGGCCGCCTACGGCATGCCGCTCACGGTGCTCGACATCGAGACGGAAGACGTACCCAAGGCCTACACGCACCGCCTGGTGCTGTGCCGCGCCGACCAGCATGTGGCCTGGCGCGGCGCGCACCTGCCGGCCGAGGTCTACGACCTGGTGGGCACGCTGCGCGGCGAGGGCCAGCGCGTCCGGGCGCGGCGCAAGGCGCTGGCGTGGGAAGGCGTGGTGGCCTGAGCCACTGCTTTCACCAGCCGCGCCGCGCGACGACGCGATAGGCGAGCCACGCCGCCGCGGCCGGCGCGAAGGCGAAGCCCGCGAACAGCCACACGGCCGCCGAATTGGCTCCGTCCACACCGCCCGGCACGCTGAGCCCCGCAGCGTTCGCCACCAGCCCTGCCACCGCAGCGCCCACGGCCATGCCGTAGAGCTGCACGGTGGTGATCGAGGCCGAGGCCAGGCCCTGCTCGCCCTTTGGCGCCAGCGCCATCACGCGCGTGATCAGGTGCGGCCAGCCAATGCCCACGCCGAGCCCCACGGCCGCCAGCGCGATGGCGATCAGCACGGTCTCGAAACCCTCGCCGATGAAGCCCGGCGACGGCAGCAGGAACGCGAGCGCCGCAAGCCCCAGCGTGCAGGCCACGGGCCCCATGCGCAGCATGCGGTCGGCCTTCGCGCCGCTGCGGCCCGAGGACAGCAGCGAACCCGCGCTCCAGCCGCCCGCCATCGCCGCCGTGAGATAGCCCGCCGCCAGCGGCGAGTGGCCGTGCAGCAGCTGCAGGAAATACGGCACGAAGATCTCGGTGGTGCTGCCGATGAGCAGCAGCGCCACGCTCGCGTAGATGGCACCCAGCGGCGTGCTCACCGCATAGGCGCCGCGCGGCAGCACGCGCACCGTGGCGCGCCCGTCGATGCGGGTGGCCGCGAATCCGATGGCCAGCCCCAGCGCGACGCCCGCGGCCTGCCAGAGCAGGTCGGACACGAGACCGCTGGCCGCGATCACGAGCACCGAGGCCGCGAGCAGGCCGATCTGCAATGCCGGCACGCGCGGCGGCGTGGCGGGCCGCTCGTGCTTCACGCCCATCGAGGGGCGCAGCTGCGCGAGCACCAGCACCGCCTGCGCCGCGGCCACCGGCAGCAGGAACCAGAAGGCCCAGCGCCAGTGCCCGGCCTGCGCGAAGAGCCCGCCCACGGCCGGCCCGCACAGCGTGGCCACGCCCCACATGCCCGACACCAGCGCCACCGCGCGCGGCCACAGCCGCTGCTCGAACACCAGCTGGATCAGCCCGTAGCTGAGCGCCGCGAGCAGCCCGCCGCCCAGCCCCTGCACCGTGCGGCCCGCCAGCATCCACGGCATGGCCGGCGCGAGCGCGCAGCCGACGGAGCCCGCGCTGAACACCGCCAGCGCCGCCAGGCAGGCGCCGCGCGGGCCGAGCACCGCGAGCAGCCGCACCGACAGCGTGGCGCCGAGGATCGAGCCGATCACGAAGAGCGTGGTGCTCCAGGCGTACCAGTCGAGCCCGCCGATCTCGCGCACCACCGAAGGCAGCACTGTCGTCACGATGTGCACGTTGATCGCATGCAGCGCGACGCCGCCGGTCAGGGCCAGCGCACGCCAGCCGTTGCGGCCGCTGAAGAGCTCGCCCCAGGCGGCGGTAGATGAAGGGGGTTGCAGGGCGGCGGACGAGGCTGGAGAGGAAGGCATGGCAGGCATCGCGCTGGCGCGAGGTTGGGATCGGACAAGTTCGAAAGGAGCCCGGATACTAGGCGCCGCACGCGAATTAAACAATCTATTGCTTTGATAAATAAAGCCAGGCCGAACCGGCGCCGCCGCAGATGCGCGACACTCGTGCCCCGATGCAAGCCGTTTCCCCCACTTCTTCTTCGTCCTCGTCCACAACGACCTCCGGCGCCATGCCCCAACCCTCGATGCGCCGCGCCACCCTGAGCTTCCTGCTGTCCCACCCCGCGCACTTCATCGCGCTGGGTTTCGGCTCCGGCCTCTCGCGCCTCGCGCCCGGCACGGTGGGCACGCTGTGGGCCTGGGTGGCGTTCTCGGTGATGCAGCTGTGGTTCACGCCGGCCACCATCGGCTGGATCATCGCGGCCTCGCTGCCCATCGGCTGGTGGGCCTGCACCGTGACCGCGCGCGACATGAACGTGGCCGACCCCAGCCCCGTGGTGTGGGACGAGGTGATCGCCTTCTGGATCGTGCTGTGGCTGGTCACGCCGGCCGGCCTGCTCGCGCAGACCGTCGCCTTCGCGCTCTTCCGCTTCTTCGATGCCGCCAAGCCCGGCCCCGTGGCCTGGGCCGATTCGCTCTTCAAGCAGCGCGACTCGACGCAGGTGGGCTGGTGGCGCGCGGGCTTCGGCATCATCCTCGACGACCTGGTGGCGGCCTTCTGCACGCTGCTGGTCATTGCGCTGTGGCGCGCATGGTGAGCCCGATGGATTCCTCCCTCTCCCCCACGACCGCGCTCGCGGACCAGGACACGGCCGGACTGGTCGTGGCCCTGGCCGGCCTGCTGCAGAAAAAGGGCTGGATGCTGGCAACGGCCGAGAGCTGCACCGGCGGGCTGATCGGCGCGGCCTGCACCGACCTTGCCGGTTCGAGCGCCTGGTACGAACGCGGCTTCATCACCTATTCGAACGAGGCCAAGACCGCGCTGCTGGGCGTGGACGCGGGCGTGATCGCCGCCAACGGCGCCGTCAGCGAACCGGTGGCGCGCGCCATGGCGACGGGCGCGATCGCGCATTCGCCACCCTCGCGCGTGGCGCTGGCGGTGACCGGCGTGGCCGGCCCCACGGGCGGCACGCCCGACAAGCCCGTGGGCACCGTGTGGTTCGGCTGGTCGGTCGACGGCGACGTGCGCACCGAGCGCCGCCGCTTCGACGGCGACCGCGCCACCGTGCGCGCGGCCACGGTGCACCACGCGCTGCAGACGCTGGTGGAGCTGCTGCTCGCGCGCTGACCGCGCTGGCGGCCAGTGCGGCGCGGTGCCGCTTCAGGCCATCATGAAACCCGGGAGCGCACGGCGCGGCGCCGCAGGCACCGGCGCCATCGGGTAGCCGAGGCGGCAGATCATCTGCACCGTCGCGCCCTGCGCGCCGCCCTGGAACGCGGAGCCCAGCAGCATGTCGTGCGCGGCCGCGCGGTGCGGCGCCATTTCCGCGAATTCCTCGAGCGGCTGGCTCATCGGGTGCATGCCCAGGCCCAGGTCGGTGGCGCGCAGCTGCTGGCGCATGTAGGCGCGGCCGGCCGCGATCTGCTCGGTGCGGCTGTTGCCACGCGTGCTGAGCCAGACGAAGCCCATCGCCGTGTTGGCCTGGTCCTCGAACAGCTGCAGCGTGCGGCGGAACGAGAGGCTGTCCTCGGATGCGGGCGCGCGGCGGTCGAACTGGCCCAGCGCGACGGCGATGCGCAGCGCCGGGTCGTTGATCGAGAAGCCGTCGCGGTGCGCGAGGATTTCCTGCGGGCCGACGCGCAGCAGCTGCAGGTTCTCCATCGCCGTGCCGGGCGTGGTGAGCTCCACCCGCGCAGCCGCCGCGCAGAGCTTGCGCAGGGGCTGCACGCGCGCCATGTCCACCGTGCCGGCCGAGTTCACCATGCCGCCCGCGGACGCGATGGAGGTCAGGCCCTGCAGGATGTCGGCCGATACCGGCCGCGTGAGGTCGAAGCGCTGCTTGGGCGTGCGCCGCCGCAGCACCTGCGCGAACAGCGGATCGGGCACGCCGCCGCCCGCCAGCCGCAGCCGCGCCACCGGCACGTGCGGCCAGAGCCTCGGCTCGCCGGACAGTTCGCCCTGCGGCCACAGCTGCACGCTGGCCTGCAGCCCCTGCTGCGCGAGCGCCATCACCAGCAGCTCGATGAAGGCGCCGTGGCCGATGATGATCTGGCGGCCGTACGGATCGGTCTCGGGCTGCACGCGCTCGCGGTCGCAATACAGCACGATGGCGTCGGGCTCGCGCAGGTCGACCAGCCAGGGCTGGCGGTTGTAGGCGGTGGGGGCCGTCACGGCGTACGCGACGGCGCGCTTGCGCGCATCGGGCTCGTCGCCCGGGCCGTTCCATATCTCCAGCGCGGCCGCGGGCATGTCGGAGTTCAGCCACCAGGTTGCCAGCGCGGCCGCACCCGCCGCCACCACAACGCCGCCTCCCAGCAGCCGGATAAAGTTTCTTCGCTCATCCATCGGGCGGATTATCGAAAGCGGGGCAGCAATTAACAATCGCTTAAGCTTTCATAACTGCTATGCGGAACTGAATACCTCCGCCATATCCACCGACCTGCGATGCGCTCCGAAAACGAACTCGGCTTCGACTGGCGGCTCGTGCGTGCATTCCTTGCCGCGCTCGACCACGGCAGCCTGCTCGCGGCCGCTCGCGCCCTGGGCGCGAGCCAGCCGACGCTGGGCCGGCACATCGCGGAACTGGAGTCGCAGCTGGGCGTGGTGCTGTTCGAGCGCACCGGCCGGGGGCTGCGGCCCACGGCCATGGCCACGCGCCTGGCGGAGTCGGCCCGCGCCATGGAGAACGGCGCGCTGGCGCTGTCGCGCAGTGTCTCGGGCGCCCACGCGACCGTCGCGGGCTCGGTGCGCATCTCCGCGAGCCAGGCCACCGCGCGCCAGATGCTGCCCAGCCTGCTGGTGCGGATGCGGCAGGAGCTGCCCGAGATCCAGGTCGACCTGGTGTCGACCAACGAGATCAGCAACCTGCTGCAGCGCGAGGCCGACATCGCCATCCGCATGTCGCAGCCCACCGCGGCCACGGTGGTGGCGCGCCGCATCGGCACCTTCGCGCTCGGCGCCTTCGCCCACGTCGACTACCTGCGGCGGCGCGGCACGCCCAGGCAGACGGTCGACCTGTACCGGCACGACGTGCTGGGCTACGACAGCATCGACACCATCATCCGCATGTCGGCCCAGCTGGGCACGCCGCTGCTGCGCGAGCATTTCTGCTTCCGCACCGACGACATGGGCGCCTACTGGGAAGCGCTGCGCCAGGGCATGGGCATAGGCTTCGTCAGCGAGTCGCTCGCGCGCACCGACGGCTCGGTGGTGCGCGTGCTGCCGCAGCTGAAGATCAAGTCGCTGCCGGTGTGGCTCGCGGTGCACCGCGAGATCCGCACCGACCGGCGCATCCGCGCGGTCTATGATTTCCTCGCGCGCCACATCCCGGCGTCGATCTAACGCCGCGCCGCTCCGACCAACTCCAAGAGCCAAGAGGCCTCATGACAGCAGCCACCAACGCCCAGACCATCGAGCGCTTCTACAGCGCCTTCGCCAAGCTAGACGCACCCACCATGGAAGCCTGCTACGCGCCCGACGCGGTGTTCGACGACGAGGCCTTCTCGCTGCGCGGACGGCGCGAGGTGGGCGGCATGTGGCGCATGCTGGCCGGCGGCACCAAGGCCAAGGGCGCCGACGTATGGAAGCTGACCTGGCGCGACGTGAAGGCGAACGACGACGGCACCGGCAGCGCCCACTGGGACGCGCACTACCGCTTCACCGCCACCGGCCGCATCGTCGACAACAGCATCGACGCGCGCTTCACCTTCACGCCCGACGGCCTGATCGCCACGCACCGCGACAGCTTCCCCTTCTGGACCTGGTCGCGCCAGGCGCTCGGCACGCCGGGGCTGCTGCTAGGCTGGAGCCCCATGCTGCGCAACAAGGTGCGCGCCACCGCGGCAGCCAACCTCGCAACCTTTCTCGCACGACAGCCATGAGCAACACCAACGACACTGCCCTCGTCTTCTCCAACAACGAAGCGCAGCACCGCTACGAAGCCACCCTCGGCGGCAAGCTGGCCGGCTACGCCGAATACAACCTGCTGACCGACGCGATCATGTTCACGCACACCGAGGTGCTGCCCGAGTTCGAGGGCAAGGGCGTGGGCTCGGGCATCGCGAAGCATGTGCTCGGCGAGGCCCGCGCGAAGAGCCTCCACGTGATTCCGGTGTGCCAGTTCATCGCGGGCTACATCCGCAAGCACCGCGAGTACGCCGACCTGGTTCGGCCGGACATTCAGCGCGCCTTCAAGATCTGACGGAGCCTGCCTTCGGCGCCGGCAGCCACGCGAAGGCCGCGATGCCCGCCACCAGAAGCACGGCGATCGTGCCCAGCACGGCCGTCAGCGGATCGGCGCCATGCGCCGCCGCCACCGATGCGGCCACGCCCGTGCCCCACTGCATGAACGCCACGCCGAGGAACATCGCCATCGTGAACACGGCCATCGCGCGGCCGGTGAGCGTGGCCGGGTAGGCGCCGCGCACGTCGGCGTACTGCCAGACGATGAAGCCCGAGAGCACGCCGATCAGCACCATGCCGGCGATGTCGAGCCAGGCCGAATGCAGCACGGCGATGAGCGCGAAGAGCCCCGCATAGCCGAGGCAGCAGATCGCGATCCAGCGGCGGCGCGAGGTGGCGTCGCTGCGGTCGAGCCGGCCGAAGAGCGGCGCGCCGACGAGCGAAATCACCGAAACGGCCAGCGCCACGTTGCCGCTCTGCACCAGCGAATAGCCGTGGCGCTCCATCATCAGCGGGCCCAGCCACAGGCCGCGCAGCGAGATGAAGGCCGCATACGTGACCGCGCCCAGCACCATGATGCCCAGCGTGTGCGGCATGGCGAACAGCGCGCCGAACTGGCGGATCGCCTCGGGAATCGACTCCCTCTTGCCCGGCATGGCCGGGGCCGGCTCGCGCACCCAGAACCAGATCGCGAGCCATGCCAGCGCGGCGGCCAGTGCCAGCACCAGGAAGCCCGCGCGCCACGAATACGTCTGCACCAGCCAAGCCAGCGGCGTGCCGGTGGCCAGCATCCCCACGCCGCCGACGGCCAGCACCATGCCCGACACGGTGGCGAAGCTCGCCGGCGGGAAGTGCCGCGCGATGAACACGGTGCACACCAGGAAGGCCGGCGCGCAGCCCACGCCGATCAGCGCCTGTCCCGCCACCAGCACCAGGTAGCTGGACGACACCGCCGACAGCAGCGCCCCGGCGATCGCGACCGGAAAGGCCACCAGCACCGTGCGGCGCACGCCGTGCAGGTCGATGCCGATGCCCATGAAGAGCTGCATCGCGCCGAACGCAAAATGAAAAGCCCCCGAGAAGATCCCGAGGGCCTGTGCGGAAAGATGGAAATCGGCCTGCAGCGGGCTCGCCATGATGGCGCCCACCGTGCGGAACGCCTGGCTCAGCGCGACCCCGGCGCACAGCGCCAGGACCATCGCCCAGGCCGCGCGCGGCGTAAGCGGCTCGACGGCGGGACGCCGTGCAGGATCGGAGTTCATTCAGGAATACCGCGGAACCGGCTTTGCCGGGCCGCTGGTATTGCCCCCTGCAAGGGGGTTGGCGTAGCGACACGAAGTGCGCGAAGCCTGGGGGTGAGCCCAGTCACGCACCGTGGCACTTCTTGTACTTCTTGCCGCTGCCGCACGGGCACGGGTCGTTGCGGCCCGGCTCGGCTTCCTTGCGGATCGTCTCGGCCTTCGGGCCGAGGCTCTTCCAGAGCTGGCGCAGGTCATACACCGCCCAGATGGCCGCGCCGAAGTCGTCCAGCCGCTGCTGGCTCACGCTGGGCGGGGCGTCGTCGCTGTACATCGACAGCACGGGCTTGCCGGTGTCGTCCTCGGTGAGGGCGACGATGTTGTCGAGCGCGTCGTTCAGCATGCGCGCGGCGTCCTTGTCGCGCGGCTCGGCCCAGTCCTCGGGCCAGTTCTCCACGGCGTACATGAAGCCCAGCGCCCAGACCTGGGCGAAGGCGGGAATGGCCTCGCCGGCGACTTCAGCGCGCTCTTCCTCGGGCAGGGAGGCGATGGCGCCGCGGGTGTCGAGCACCTCGGGCTGCCAGCTGCGTTCGTCGTCGAGGGTTTCGACGGGGGCGTCGAGGCCCTCCTCGATCTCGATCCAGCGGCGCTTCCAGTTCCAGACGAACTCCATGTGCTGGGCGGACGAGAAGCTGTCGCCCAGGAGCACGGGCCAGTATTCGGACGGCATGATGGGCCGGCGGGTGCAGATCAGGGCGGCCATGAAGCCCTCGCAGAACTCCCACTGGGGGATTTCCTCGTCGTGCTCGCGCATGGCGTCGAGGGCCTGGTCGAGGGCGTCGAAATCGTCGGGACCGAGGGGAGTGCGGGCTGCGGGGGTGCTGTCGGGGGGCGAAATGGGGTCGGGAATGGTCGTCATGGCAAGTTCGAGGCAGCCCTCTATGATGCAGCAGGCCACGGTCGAGACTATTTCTATGCCCACGATTATTCCGTTTCCGGCGCGCTACAGCGCTTTCGCCCTGTGCGTGGCCGGTCTGGTGGCATGCCTGGCGTTCGTGCTGGTTTCGCCCCATCTGTGGCTGGCCTGGATCGGTGTCGCCGTCTTTGCGGTACTTGCAGGTACCGGCGTGCACGACCTGCGGCAGGCCCGACACGCCATCCTGCGCAACTACCCGGTGATCGGCCACCTGCGCTTCCTGCTGGAGTTCATCCGGCCCGAGATGCGGCAGTACTTCATCGAGAGCGACTCCGAGGCCGCGCCCTTCTCGCGCGCCCAGCGCTCGCTGGTGTACCAGCGCGCCAAGGGCGACCCCGACAACCGCCCCTTCGGCACGCAGATGAACGTGACCATCGCGGGCTACGAGTGGATCAACCACTCGATGCGGCCGACCAGGCTGGCCGACCATGATTTCCGCATCGTGATCGGCGGCACGCCGCAGCCGGCCGGCGCGAACCCGGCGCAGGTCTGTACCCAGCCCTACAGCGCCAGCGTCTTCAACATCTCGGCGATGAGCTTCGGGGCGCTCTCGGCGAACGCCATCCTCGCGCTCAACAAGGGCGCGAAGATGGGCGGCTTCGCGCACGACACCGGCGAAGGCTCGATCTCGCAGCACCACCGCGTGCACGGCGGCGACCTGATCTGGGAGATCGGCTCGGGCTACTTCGGCTGCCGCAACGACGACGGCAGCTTCAGCGAGGAGCGCTTCACCGCCAACGCGCGCGACCCGCAGGTGAAGATGATCGAGATCAAGCTGAGCCAGGGCGCCAAGCCCGGCCACGGCGGCGTGCTGCCGGCCCCCAAGGTCACGCCCGAGATCGCGGCCGCGCGCGGCGTGCCCGTGGGCGTGGACTGCATCTCGCCGGCCTCGCACAGCGCCTTCTCCACGCCCACCGAGATGATGCATTTCGTCGCCCGGCTGCGCGAGCTGTCGGGCGGCAAGCCCACCGGATTCAAGTTCTGCCTGGGCCATCCATGGGAATGGTTCGGCATCGTCAAGGCGATGCAGGCCACCGGCATCACGCCCGACTTCATCGTGGTCGACGGCGCCGAGGGCGGCACCGGCGCGGCGCCGGTCGAGTTCAGCGACCACGTGGGCGCGCCGCTGCAGGAAGGCCTGCTGCTGGTGCACAACACGCTGGTGGGCGTGAACCTGCGCCACCGCATCAAGATCGGCTGCGCAGCCAAGGTGATCACCGCCTTCGACGTGGCGCGCATGATGGCGCTGGGCGCCGACTGGTGCAACGCCGCGCGCGGCTTCATGATGGCCCTGGGCTGCATCCAGGCGCAGAGCTGCCACACCGGCCACTGCCCCACGGGCGTGACCACGCAGGACCCGCTGCGCCAGAAGGCGCTGGTGGTGCCGACCAAGGCCGAGCGGGTGCACAACTTCCACCGCAGCACGCTGCACGCGCTGCAGGAACTGGTGCAGGCCGCGGGCCTGGACCATCCGCAGCAGATCACCGCGCACCACATCGTGCGCCGCATTTCCGACACCGAGGTGCGCCTGTTGAGCAACCTGGTGATGCAGGTGCAGCCGGGCGCCCTGCTCGGCCCGCTCGACGAGCAGCACAATGTCTTCCGTACCTACTGGCCGCTGGCCAGTGCAGAGAGTTTCCAGCCCGTCACGCAGGGCCCGCAAGGGCTGGTGGCGGGCTTCGCAATGGCCGCATGAACCCACTGAGTAGAGGCGCCAGCCGGCGCCCGCAATCGCGCAAGGGCGCAGCTTCGGCGCCCGCGCCCCTGGACGCGCTTTCCCCCAACCCGCCGGCGCCCGGCGACTACGCGGAGTTCCTGCGCACGACCCTGCCGCAGCAGCAGAAGAACGTGGCCAGCCACCGCTTCGGCAGCGAGCGCGTGTGGCTCAAGAAGGCCGGTCCGCGGCATGGCAAGTGGGGCTACCGCGTGATGGCGGCGGTCGCGCGCATGGCGCGGCTGGACATCATCAAGCCGGTGCCCAACCCGGGCGGCGAGGCGGCCATCGCCACCGAGGCGCGGCGCCTGAAGCAGCTCGCGGCCGCCGGCCTGCGCGTGCCGGTGGTGCTCGCACAGCAGCCCGACGGCCTGCTCATTTCCGACCTGGGCGAAAGCGGCCGCGCGACGGTCGTGCTGCAGGAGCGGCTCGACCAGGCCGCCGCCGCCGGCCCCGCCGCGCTGCTGTCGGTATGGCGCGAGGGCCTGGCCGCCATCGCCGCCGTGCACATGCGCGGCCAGCACCTGAGCCAGGCCTTCGACCGCAATCTCGTGCAGTGCCCCGACGGCGTAATCGGCTACATCGACTTCGAGGACGACCCCGCCGAGGTCATGACCCTGGCCGAATGCCAGGCCCGCGACTGGCTCAGCTACCTGCACTCCACCGCCATGATGCTCGAGGCCGCCGCGCCGCAGGCTGCCGGCCAGCACTGGCACGCGGCGCTGGCCGGCGTGGGCGAGGAGGTGCGCGAGCGCATCGCCAACGCGGCCAGGCGCATGAAGTGGGCGCAGAAGCTGCCGGCCAGCCGGCGCTGGGGGCGCGATACGCAGCGCGTGCGGGCGGTGGCGCGGCTGCTGGGGCGGTGGCATCTGCAGCCTGGCACCGGACCTGCGAACTAGTGTTGCCGCTACATCGTGCAGCAGCACGGCCGCTACACCCCGTACGCCGCCTGCACCACCACGCCGCGCAGCGCCAGCCGCTTCTTCATCGACAGCACCGCCCGGTCCTTGCTCAGCAGCAGCGCCTTGTGCGCCACGGCCAGGTCGATGAAGACCTGGTCGTCGGGGTCGCTGCACACGCAGGGCGCGCGCGGCGGAACGGTTTCGACCACGTGCACACGCGCGTCGAAGTCGGCCAGCACCGCCGGCGCCTGCAGTTCGCGCTGCGCCATGCGCCGGGCGATCAGCGGGTAGCCCAGCACGCGCTCGAGTTCGATGCGCATGGCGGCGGTGGCCAGCCAGCGCAGTTCGCCGGCGGCCAGCCGCGCGGTCAGCGGGCCCCAGGCCGGGTCCTCGAAGACCAGCAGGTCGAGCGCGATGTTGGTGTCGATGACGACAAGGCTGGCGGGTTCTGTCAATGTCATGGAATGTGCGGGGAATAGCGCCGATGTTGCACCATGCGATGCCGCCGTCAGGCTTTCGTCGGCCGGGCCGACGACAATCGGACTCCGCCAACTCCAGCCATCCCCCGCCTTCCTTCATGAAACGCCTTCCGCTGCTCTGCCTCGCCCTGCTCGCGTCCTTCGGCGCCCGGGCCGAGTGGCTGACGCTGGCGGGCACGGCCGGCGACGAGGCCGCGAGCTACGTGCAGGTCGACCCGACCAGCGTCGAGGCCGACGGCTCGAAGCGCCTGGTGAGCCTTCGCATGAGCCTGCCGCAGGACCGCACGAGTCGCGACGGCATCAAATACCGTTCCTTCCAGGCCCGGGCCAAGGTCGATTGCGATGCCCGCAGCGCGCGCTATGTGAACGTCAGCTACTTCGGGCACCCGAACTTCGTGGGCGAACCGGTCGCGGTGAAGCACTACGAGGAGGAAGAGGACGTGCGCCCCGTGACGCTGGCCGGCGCGCGCGATCTCGTCACGCGCACGATCAACGCGGCCTGCTCGGTGCGGCCGAAGGAAGCCAGGGAGCCGCAGCAACAGCAGCAGCCCAGGCCCGAGGTGGAGCCAGCGCTACCCGCGCGCTGAGCCCGCGACCATGTCGAAGCGGAACAGGCGGCATTCGATGGGGCCGTTCCACATCGGCACGCGGCGCGACTCCTTCAGGCGCATCAGCTTCGGCAGCTTCAGGTCGGGCGTGAGCACCCAGGCGGTCCAGCCGGCGTAGTTCTTCTTCCAGTGGGTGGCGAGCTGCGGGAAGAAGTCGCCGCCATCGCCTTCGCTGGACTGCGCCGCCTCCCGCGCTCCGGAGCGCCCCCCTCCAGACACACCCGCCACGCCGCCCACGGCGATGCGCTCGCCGTACGGCGGATTGAGCATGATCACGCCGCCTTCGGCCGGCGGCATGCGCTGCAGCGCGTCACCGCCGCGGAACTCGACGGCCTGCGCCACGCCGGCACGCTCGGCATTGCGCTGGGCGAAGTCGACCATGCGGTGCGACACGTCGGAGCCGAACACCGGGGTGCCGCTGCCGGCCATGGTCCCCTCAGCCTCCTTGGCCTCCTGCCTGATGGCCGACCACACGTGCGCCTGGAACGGCAGCAGCTTCTCGAAGCCGAAGCGCCGCAGCGATCCGGCCGCGATGCCGCGCGCGATCTGCGCCGCCTCGATGGCGATGGTGCCGCTGCCGCAGCAGGGGTCGTACAGCGGCTGCTCCGAAACCTGGCCGGTCTCGGGGTTCCACCAGCCGCTGGCGGCCAGCATGGCGGCGGCCAGGGTTTCCTTCAGCGGAGCGTCGCCCTTGTCCTGGCGCCAGCCGCGCTTGAAGAGCGGCTCGCCGCTGGTGTCGATGTAGAGCGTGCAGGTGTCGGTGGTCAGGTGGGCGAACACGCGGCAGTCGGGCCACTGGGTCTCGATGCTCGGGCGCACGCCGTTGGCCTTGGCGCGGAAGCGGTCGGCAATGGCGTCCTTGATGCGCAGGGTGGCGAAGTTCAGGCTCTGCAGCGGGCTGTGCTGGGCGGTGGTCTCGATCTTGAAGGTCTGCTTGGGCGTGAACCAGATCTCCCAGGCCACGCCGCTGGCGATGGCGTAGAGGTCGTTCTCGTTGCGGTAAGGCCCGTGGGCCAGTTCGACCAGCACGCGCTGCGCGAGGCGGCTGTGCAGGTTGAGCTTCAGGCCGTCGCGCCAGCCGGCGCGCACGCGCACGCCGCCGCGCAGGGAAAGCAGGTCCTGGCCGGCGCGGCCGGTCAGGGCGTGCACCTCCTGGGCGAGGAATTCCTCGACGCCGGCGGCGCAAGGCAGGAAAAAGGAGAGATCGTTCACGGAAAGTAGGCCATCGGGAAGCCCGACTAGGGGACTCCATTGTCGCCGCGCTGCAAACCTTCTCTATATAGTCGATTCGCCGATGACTCCCACCCCCGCATCCCCGCCAGCGCAGTCCTCCGCCGGCAACGGCAGCGACAGCTTCGCGATCCAGTGCGAGGTGCTGCGGCTGTCCATCAAGCCCATCGGGCCCGTGCTGCTGGTGCAGTACCTGCTGAACTGCGGCGTGGCGGCGCTGTTCGCCTGGCAGTTCTCGCTGGTGCGCGCGCTGGCGTGGATCGCTCTGGTCACCGGGGTGACCGTCATGCGGGGCTTCTTCCCGCAGCGCCTGCCGGAACCCTTCACGCCCGCCAGCCTGCGCGAGGCGCAGCGCACGCACACGCTGCGCACCGCCATCTGGGAGCTGGCGCACGGGCTGGCCGGCGTGCTGCTGTTCAACCCCGCGCGCGTCGACCTCCAGCTGCTGCTGGGCGTGATCATCATGGGCATGACGCTGTCGTCGGCTTTCTCGGTGTCGTTCTACACGCCGGCCACGCAGTTGGCGATCACGCTGCTGCTGGCGCCGATCATCGTCACCGGGCTCTGGCTGGGCGCGCCGGTGATGGCGGCGGTGGCCGTGATCGGCATCGGCCTGACCGCGATGATGTGGAAGCTGGTGGCCGAGCGCTCGCGGCAGCTCGAGGAGAACATCGGCCTGCGGCTCAACGAGCACAGCCTGCGCGAACAGGCCCTGGCCGGCCTGCGCGCCTCCGAGCAGGCGCAGGCCGAGCGGCTGCGCTTCTTCTCGGCCGCCAACCACGACCTGCGCCAGCCGGTGATGGCGATCGGCCTGCAGGCCGAGGTGCTGCGCCACCAGCTGAACGACGGCGCGAGCATGGAGGCGGTGCAGCACACGGTGGGTTCGCTGGCGCGGGCGCAGCAGGCGCTCGAAGGGCTGACCAACCAGCTGCTGGAAATCGGCCGCATCGAGGCCGCCGTCGACCCGCTGCGCCCCACCGCCGTGGCGCTGGCGCCGCTGCTGCAGGAACTCGCGCGGCAGGCCGGCAACGGCCGGGTGCTGGTGCGCTGTCCGCCCGATGCGATCGCCTGGAGCGACACGGTGTCGCTGCGCCGCGTGCTCGCCAACCTGGTCGACAACGCCGTCAAGTTCACGCCGCGCGGGCGCGTGCTGCTGGCGGTGCGCGCCCGCCGGCGCGAGGGCGCCCGGGCCTGGCGCGTGGAGGTGCGCGACAACGGCATCGGCATTCCGCCCGAAGCGCAGCAGCGCGTGTTCGACGACTTCGAGCAGATCGGCAACGTCGAGCGCAACCTGCAGCGCGGCCACGGCCTGGGCCTGGCGATCGTGCGGCGGCTGGCGGCGCAGTTGGGCATCGAGGTGACGCTGCGCTCGACGCCGGGGCGGGGCTCGGTGTTCGGCTTCGAGCTGCCCGCCGCGCCCGAGGACGCACAGGCGGCCGTGCAGCCATCCACCTCCTCGGCCTCCCCGGCCTCCCCGGTTTCTTCGGGCGCAGCGGACGACGGCGCCGGCGCAACGCGCACGCTGCGCCCCGGCCTCGCCGTGCTGGTGGTGGAGGACAACACCGTGGTGGCCGACAGCCTCGCCGCGCTGCTGCAGCAGTGGGCGGTCGAGCCGCGCGTCTACGCCAGCGCCGCCGAGGCACTCGCGCTGGCCGACCTGCACGCGCTCGACGCGGCGCTGTGCGACATCCGCCTGCCGGGCGCGCTCGACGGCATCGCGCTGGCGGCGAAGCTGCAGCAGCAGAAGCCCTCGCTGGCGATCGCGCTGATCTCCGCCGACATCACCGAAGCCACCCAGCGGCTGGCCGCCGAGCACGGCTGGCATGCGCTGCGCAAGCCGGTGCAGCCCGAAGAGCTGCGCCGGATGCTGCTGGGCGTGCAGCAGGCGCGCGGCTGAGGGCGCGCGGGAGCTGGCACGGCCCGTGCTGTCATCGCTTCCGGGATATGCTCCGCGCACACCGCGTACAGGCCCGCAGCCTCCGCCTCCGATGTCCACCGACACGCCTTCCGCCCCCCTGGCCGCCGACCCGCGCGGCCTGCGCTACGACCCGCTCGCGATCGCGCTGCACTGGCTGCTGGCGGTGCTGATCGTCGGTTCCTTCGGCGTGGGGCTCTACATGACGGGGCTGCCGTTCTCGCCGCTGCGGCTGAAGGTCTACAACTGGCACAAGTGGGCCGGCATCACCATCCTCGCGCTGTCGGCGCTGCGCCTGCTGTGGCGGCTGGGGCACCCCCCGCCGGCGCTGCCCGCGGGCATGTCGCGCCTGCAACTGGCGGGCTACCGCGTCAGCCATGCGCTGATGTACCTGCTGTTCTTCGCGGTGCCGATTTCCGGCTGGGCCTACAGCTCGGCCATGGGCATGCCCGTCGCGTGGTTCGGCGTGCTGCAGTTGCCCGACTTCGTGCCGGTCGACCACGACTTCGCCGAGGCGATGCTGCAGCCGCTGCACCGCAACTGCGCCTTCGCGCTGGCTGGCGTCACGCTGCTGCACGTGGCGGCGGTGCTCAAGCACCACTGGATCGACCGCGACGGCCTTCTCAAACGCATGTGGCCCGGGCCACGCCAGGAATCCTCCCGATGATGATGAAGATGAAGCCCCCGCTTTCCGGCCTGGTGCTGGCTCTCGCCCTCGCCACCATGGCGCTGCCGGCCGGCGCGCAGCCCCCGGCCGCGAAGCTCGTCGCCGACAAGAGCCAGATCGTGTTCGTCACCAAGCAGATGGGCGTGCCGGTGGAAGGCTCGTTCAAGAAGTTCGACGCGCAGGTCGCCTTCGACCCGAAGAAGCCCGAGGGCGGCAGCGTCGCGCTGCAGATCGACACGGCCAGCGCCGGCTTCGGCGTACCGATGAGCGACGCCGAACTACCCAGGCAGCCCTGGTTCGACGCCGCGCACTTCCCGCAGGCCAGCTTCCAGTCGAGCGCCATCAAGGCGCTGGGCGACGGCAGGTTCGAGATGGCGGGCAAGCTCACCATCAAGGGCACGTCCAAGTATGTGACGGTGCCCGTCAGCATCGCGCCTGCGCCCGGCGGCAACTACGCGGTGGCCAGCGGAAGCCTTACGATCCAGCGGCTCGACTACAAGGTGGGCGACGGCGAATGGACCGACACCTCGGTGGTCGGCAACGAGGTGCAGGTGCGCTTCAGGTTCACGCTCGCGGGGCTCGGGCCCCTGTGAGCCTGGAGCCCCGTCCTTCCTCGTGCGGACATCCCGGATTTCTTCTTTCCTCTCTTTCATGACTCAGGCAGACAACGCCATGAAAAAGCTCCTCCTCGCCGCGGCCCTGTCGGCCGCCGCATTCACCGGCAGTGTCACGGCGCAACAACAAGCGCAGCTGCCTTCGGAATTCGCGCCGGCGGCACCCGCCAAGCCCGCGGGCGGCCCGGCCAAGAACGCCAACTACGTGATCGACCCGACCCACACCTTCGTGATGTACGAGATGGGCCACTACGGCACCACCACCAACCGCGGCCGCTTCAGCACCAAGGACGGCTCGGTGCAGATCGACGGCACCGGCACCAGCGGCAAGGTCGACATCACGATGGACATCAGCTCCATCAACACCGGCGTCGACCTGCTCAACCGCCACGTGCAGAGCAAGGACTTCTTCAACGTGGCCGAGTTTCCGACCGGCCGCTTCGTCGCCGAGCGCATCGAGTTCTCCGGCGACAAGGTGGTCGACGTGCCCGGCAAGCTCACGCTGATGGGCCAGACGAAGCCCGTGACGCTGAGGGCCGTGCGCTTCAACTGCTACCTGAGCCCGCTCATCAACCGCCAGGTGTGCGGCGGCGACTTCGAGACCACCGTGGAACGCAGCGACTGGGGCATCACCTGGGGCCTGAACTTCGGCTTCGAGAACAAGGTGAAGCTGCTGGTGCAGGTCGAGGCGGTCAACGTGCAGTGACGGCTGGCCCATGTTCATCCGGTTCGTGGTTGGAGGCGACGAAGAAGATCACCGGCAGCTCAGCGGGCTCGTCACCGAGACACGCATCCTGCGAGACAAGGGTGAACTCACGGCAGTGGAAGAAGAGCAGCTCGAAACGATCTACGCATGGTTCAACGCGAATCTGCCCTGCCCTCCGTTCTCGAGTGCCGGCTGGTCGAGGAACTCCGTAGCCTGGTTCAAGGACGGCGCCACGGAGTCGATCCGGCAGATGCGCAGCCTCGCGGCATTGCTGGTCCAGCATGACATCGCAGTCAGGATGCTTCGCTCGCAAAACCCCGGCAAGCTGCTGTACGAAGACCCGTTCCAGATCGTCGTCGAGGAATGGAAGAATTTGTGAGGCCGGGCAATCTGCGCCGGGAGACAACCAAGGAGCCTGAATGATAGACACCACCCTCGCCCTTCTCGGCATCGCCGGCGCCATGACCGTGGGCGCGATGAGCCCGGGCCCCAGCTTCGTGATGGTGGCGCGCACGGCCGTGACTTCGCGCGCCGATGGGCTCGCCGCCGCGCTGGGCATGGGCGCGGGCGGGCTGGTCTTCGCGATCGCGGCGCTGGCGGGGCTGCAGGCGGCGTTCCTCGCGGTGCCGGCGCTGTACCTGGCGATCAAGGGGCTGGGCGGGGCGTACCTCGTGTACCTGGGCGTGCGCATCTGGCGCGGCGCGCGGCAGCCGCTGGCCGTGGCACAGGAGCCGGGCAACCCGCAAGGGCCGCAGGGACGCGGCCGGCGCACCTTCCTGCTGGGCCTCGCCACGCAGGTCAGCAACCCGAAGACGGCGGTGGTCTACGCGAGCATCTTCGCGGCCTTCCTGCCGCGCGAGGTGCCGCTGGTGCTGGCGCTCGCGGTGCCGGCGGTGATCTTCTGCATCGAGACGGGCTGGTATTCGATCGTGGCGCTGGCGCTCTCGTCGGCGGCGCCGCGCTCGGCCTACCTGCGCTACAAGACCTGGATCGACCGCGCGGCCGGCGGCGTGATGGGGCTGCTCGGGCTGCGGCTCGTGTGGTCGGCCGTGCGCGGCACCTAGAGCAGGCTCTCCGGCGTCAGCGGCGCCAGGATCTCCAGCATGGTCCGGTCCCAGAAGCCGGAATCGGGCTCCTCGGTCAGCACGGTGGCCTTGGCGTCGCCCTCGTCGCTGACCCATTCGATGCGCGACTGGTTGCTGCCCTCGGCAAAACGCAGCCGGTAGGCGCCCTGCTGCTTGAGCACGTCGATGAGCTTGAGCGCCTGCTGCGCCATCTCGGGGCTGCGGATGAAAAGGCCGATCTCGGTGTTGTACGTCTCGGAGCGCGGGTCGAAATTCATCGAGCCGACGAAAAGAATGCGCCGGTCGATCACCGCCGACTTGGCGTGCAGCCTTCCCACCGAGCTGCCGAAGAGCCCCAGCCGCACGCTGCGCCGGGTGCGGTTGGTGCTCAGCTCGTAGAGGTCGGCGCCCAGCCTGAGCATGTCGGGCCGGTAGCGGCGGTAGGCGGTGTGCACCAGCGGCTCGTCGGTGGCGGCCAGCGAGTTGGTGACCACGCTGATCTTCACGTTGCGCCCGCGGATCTCGCGCATCACCTCCAGCCCCGAGGGGCCCGGGATCAGGTAGGGCGAGACGATGGTCACTTCCGAGCGGGCGCGGCGCATCTGCTCGACCACGTTGTAGCGCACGCTGTCGACGTCGAGCAGCGGCACGCCGCCGTAGGAAGCGGTCTTGCCGATCACGCGCTCGGGCGAATCGGCGTACGCCTCGGCGGTGGTCCAGATCAGGCCTAGCTTGCCGGCGTCCAGGTCTTCGGCCATCGGGCTGTAGCCCAGCAGGTCGTTGGGCGCGGGCCTGGGCGGCGGGGGCGTGGTGTCGGGGCCGGTGGCCAGCTCGAAGCGCTGCTGCAGTTCCTCGCGCGACAGGCCGGTGCCCACCACCGACTGGATCGGCCGCACGTAGACGCTGTTCCAGTACTGGTCGAACAGGCTGCCCAGGCGGGGAATGAGTGCGCCGGTGACGAAGGTGTCGAGGTCGATGAAGTTCTCGCCCGCCGTGCGCCTGAAGTACTGGTTGCCAATGTTGCGCCCGCCCGCCACCGCCATCGCGCCGTCGGCGATGAACAGCTTGTTGTGCATGCGGCGGTTGACGCGACTGAAATCGAAGAGCGAGGCGGTGAAGCGCTTCAGCAGGCTGCCGCGGCCGGCCGGGAAGGGGTTGAACAGGCGCAGCTCCACGTTGGGCGTGGCGGCGAAGCCCAGCAGCAGTTCGTCCTCGCCGGAGGTGTAGAGGTCGTCCATCAAGAGCCGCACGCGTACGCCGCGCAGGGCGGCGTCGCGCAGGGTGCGCAACAGGTAGCGGCCGGTCTCGTCGTTCTCGATCTGGTAGTACTGCACGTCCAGCGTGCGCTGCGCGCGGCGGGCGAGCTGGATGCGGGTGTCGAAGGCGAAGTCGCCGCCGGGCATCAGGCGGAAGCCGCTGAGGTCGGGGTCGGGCTGCGAGGCCAGCGCGATCTTGCCCAAGGCGGTGTCGGCCGAGACGGCGATGGCCTTGGTGGGCGGGCGCGGGGCCTCGTCGGGCAGCGTGGCGCAGCCGGCGATAAGCAGCACGACCATGGCGAGCACCACAGCCATGCCCAAACGCCACCCGGATCCATTCAAGGAACACCGCGGAACCGGCTCAGCCGGGCCGCAGGTGTTGCCCCCGGCAAGGGGGTTGGCGAAGCGACACGAAGTGCGCATAGCCTGGGGGTGTACCAATTACAAGGCTTTACGGAGGTTGGCGGGCGCGATGCGCAGCGCCTCGCGGTACTTGGCGACGGTGCGGCGCGCGCACTCGATGCCCTGCTCCTTCAGCATCTCGGAGATCTGGCTGTCCGACAGCGGCTTCTTCACGCTCTCGGAGCCGACGAACTGCTTGATGAGCGCGCGCACCGCGGTGCTCGACGCGTTGCCGCCGGTCTCGGTGCCCAGCGCCGAGCCGAAGAAGTACTTGAGCTCGACCGTGCCGAAGGGCGTGGCCATGTACTTGGCGGTGGTCACGCGCGAGATGGTGGACTCGTGCAGGCCCAGCTCGTCGGCGATCTCGCGCAGCACCAGCGGGCGCATGGCGAGCTCGCCGTGCACGAAGTAGCTCTTCTGCCGCTCGACGATGGCGTTGCTCACGCGCAGGATGGTGTCGAAGCGCTGCTGGATGTTCTTGATGAACCAGCGCGCCTCCTGCAGCCGCTGCGACAGCGCCTGGCTGCCCTCGCCCTTGTGCGACTTCAGCGCGCCGGCGTAGATGTCGTGCACGCGCAGGCGCGGCATCACGTCGGGGTTGAGCATCACGCGGAACTTCACGTTGGTGCCGCGGCCGGTCTTGGTGACGATCACGTCCGGAATGATGACGTTGCGCTCCACGTCGACGAAGCGCCGACCCGGCTTGGGCTCCAGCCGCGCGATGACCTGCAGCGCCGAGCGCACCAGCTCCTCGCTGCTGCGGGTGAGCGTGGCCAGGCGCTTGAAGTCACGGCGCGCGAGCAGCTCCATGGGCTGCTTGCAGATGGCCAGCGCCGTCTTGCGGACCAGTTCCTCTTCCTCGGTCTCGTCGTCGCTGGCCATGGCGCGCAGCTGGATGCTCAGGCATTCGCCGAGGTCGCGCGCGCCCACGCCGGCGGGCTCCAGGCTCTGCAGCAGGCCGAGCGCCACCTGGAAGTGGTGCACCAGGTCGTCGAACTGGTCGTTGTCGTCGCCGGCCAGGCCCGAGGCCAGCGCGGGCAGCGAGTCTTCGAGGTAGCCGTCGTCGTTGAGCGATTCGATCAGGAAGCGCAGCGCGGCGCTGTCGTTCTCGTTCAGGCGCAGGCTCAGCGCCTGGCGGTGCAGGAAGGATTGCAGCGACTCCTGGCTGCGCGCGAGCTCGGTGGCGTCGGCGCGCTCGTCGTCGCCCAGGTTGTTCTGGCGCGCGGGCGCGTCGCTGCCCCATTCGCTGTCGTCGGGCGCCATGTCGACGGTGCCGTCGCCTTCCCAGTCGGGCTCGCGCTCGGAGATCTCGGCGGCGGGGCCGTCGGAGTCGGTGGTGGAGACGCTTTCGGTGGACGAACTCGTGCTGCTGCTGGCGGCCGGGGAGGCGAAGTCTCCCTCGCCTTCGCCGCCGTCATCGCGCGGTACCGGCGCGTCGGCCGTGTCGAGCCCGAATTCCTCGCGCGCGGCTTCTTCCGCGGTGCGCTCGAGGAATGGGTTCTCGTCGAGCATCTGCTCCACCTCCTGGCTCAGTTCGAGCGTGGAGAGCTGCAGCAGCCTGATCGACTGCTGCAGCTGCGGCGTGAGCGCCAGATGCTGCGAAACGCGAAGGGATAGCCCTTGCTTCATGGTGGAAACCGCCCCCGCGCCTTACATGCGGAAGTGCTCGCCCAGGTACACCCTGCGTACCTCGGCGTTGTCGACGATCTCCGAAGGCGTGCCTTGTGCCAGCACATGCCCGTCGCTGATGATGAAGGCGTGGTCGCAGATGCCCAGCGTCTCGCGCACGTTGTGGTCGGTGATGAGCACGCCGATGCCGCGCTCCTTCAGGAAGCTGATGATCCGCTGGATCTCGATCACCGCGATCGGGTCGATGCCGGCGAAGGGCTCGTCCAGCAGGATGAAGCGCGGCTGCGTGGCCAGGGCGCGCGCGATCTCGACGCGGCGGCGCTCGCCGCCCGACAGCGCGAGCGCCGGCGAATCGCGCAGGTGGTCGACGCGCAGGTCGGCCAGCAGCTCGGACAGGCGCTCCTCGATGTGCGGCTTCGACAGCGGCGCCATCTTGCCGTTCGCGTCGGGCTCCATCTGCAGCTCGAGCACGGCGCGCACGTTCTCCTCGACCGTGAGCTTGCGGAAGATGGAAGCTTCCTGCGGCAGGTAGCTCAGGCCCATGCGGGCGCGGCGGTGGATCGGCATGTGGGCGATCGGCTCGCCGTCGATGGTGATGTCGCCGGCGTCGGCGCGCACCAGGCCCACGATCATGTAGAACGAAGTGGTCTTGCCGGCGCCGTTGGGGCCCAGCAGCCCGACGACTTCGCCCTTCTGCACGTCGAGTGAGACGTCCTTCACGACCGTGCGGCTGCCGTAGCTCTTCTTCAGGCCGCGCGCGACCAGGCGGCTGCCCGGTGCGCCGCTGGCGTCCTGGGTTCCTGCGGATTCGATCACTTGCGCGTGTCTCCCTGGTCACTGCCGAGCGTGGTGCTCGGGCGCAGGCCCTTGCCCGGTGCCGGGGTGGCTGCCGGCGGCGGTGCCTTCGCACCACCGGCCGGGGCCGAGGCGCCCGCGGCCGGCGCGGTGGCGGTTGCTGCCTTGGGGGTGAGGATGGTCCTGACGCGTCCGCCCGGCGCCGAGGCGTTGACGGCGGTGTTCGGCGGCACGGTGGAGCCGTTGACGGTGTAGGTGTCGTTGCTCTGGTCGTAGACGATCAGCGCGCCCTGGCTCTCGTCGTTCGGCGTGGCGCCGAGCAGCCGGCGCATGGTGGCGTTGCGGATGAACTTGACGTTGTCGGCGCGGCTGTCGTACTCGATGACTTCCGACTCGCCCTCGATCCATTCGTCGGGTGCGTTGCGCTTCTGCTTGTAGTAGGCCCGCTTGCCGGGCGCCGCCGTGACCACGCCGTACTGGTAGCCCTCGGCGTCCTGGCGCACGTCCAGCCGCGCGCCGCGGATGATGATCGTGCCCTTTGTCACCAAAACGTTGCCGGTGAACACGCTGGTCTGCTTCAGGTCGTCGTAGCGCATCGCGTCCGACTCGATGTTCATCGGCTTGGAGCGGTCGGCGGTCTCGGCCACGGCGCCCGACGCGAGGCCTGCCAGCAACAGGGCGCCGGCGGCCAACTGGCCGATGCGACGCAGGAAGGAGGTGGTGGTGTAGGAGTGCAATGTCATAGAGGCACGAAACTTGCTCGGCATTGTATGCGGCTGAGTGCTTCCGCCCCGCACGCACAGATGAAAAAGCCCGCCTAGGCGGGCTTGACTTTCCTTCTGGTTTTCTCCCAGAAACACGCGCAACCGCGCGGCACGGCTCGGCTTTTGGCGCTCAGCCCTTCTTTGCCTCACCAATGAGATAGTTCACGACCTGAAGCACCTTGGTCATGTTGCCGGCGGTCTCGCCATCCACATACCAGCGGCCGGCCACGGCCATCGCCGGCACGCCGGCCACCTTGTAGGCATCGGTCAGCTGCGAGGCGCGCTTGGCCTTGCTGGCCACGCCGAAGGAGGTGAAGGTTTCCTTGAACTTGGCGGCATCCAGGCCGTTGGCGGTGGCCCAGGCGATGATGTTGGCGTCGCCGTTCACGTTCTGGCGCTGGGCGTGGATCGCGTTGAACACCTTCGGCTGGTATTCGTCGACCTTGCCCATGGCTTCGAGCGTGTAGTACAGGCGCTGCTTGGCCTCGACGTCGTTGCCCACGAAGGGAACGGGAATGCGGCGGAAGGCGACTTCCTTCGGAATGGTCTTGAGCCAGGCTTCCAGCGACGGTTCGAAGTCGTTGCAGTGCGGGCAGTTGTACGAGAAGAACTCGACCACCTCGACCTTGCCGGCGGGCGCGTCGACCGGCACGCGCTTGTCGAGCACCAGGTACTCGGAGCCGGCCTTGGGCACGCGCGCCTGGGCGTGGGCCGGGTTGACACCCAGGGACAGCAGCCCGAGCGAGGTGGCGGCCAGCGAAAAGTCACGACGTTTCATTGAAAGAGCTCTCCAGTTATTACGGCAGACTGAGCCGGCGCGCGGCGGGGAGTTCCCCCGCATCCGGCGCGCCCGAGGCTGTGGATGGTGGCGGCAAACGCCGCGCGGCGAAGTTTGGGGGCTATTCGTGTCGGTTGCCGGGCGGACGACGGCCGCTCAGCGCTGCACGCGGACCAGCGCCGAATCCATGCCGCCGCCGTCGAGCCGCTCCTTCAGGCGGTCGGCGTCGTCCTTCTTGTTGAAAGGACCGGCGCGCACGCGATACACGGTGCGGCCCGCCTGCTCGCGCTCGGTGACCTTGGCCTCGACGCCCATCAGCGACAGCTTGGCGCGCTGCGCCTCGGCGTCCTCGGTGGTGCGGAAGGCGCCGGCCTGCACGAAATACATGAAGGGATCGGGTCCCGAGCTGCTGCCGGCGTTGCTGCCACTGCTGCTCGGCGCGGCCGACGCGGTGGTCGTGCTGCCGGAGCCCGAGACGCTGCCCGAACGAGCCCGGGCCAGGTCGCCCAGCGGGTCGTTCGACGGCGGCAGGGCGTTGGCCTCGGCCGGCGTCGGCGCGGTGCGTGGCGGCTTGGGCGCCACCACCACGGGCACCGGCGGCGCGGTGTTCGGCGAAGCCGTGGCCGGGGCCGCGGCGGTATTGCCGGTGGCGGGCTCGCCGGTGATCGGGTTGACCGGGCCGGCCGGGGCGGCCGGCGTTGCCGGCTTGGGCGCGCCGGCCTTGCCGGCCAGCGGCGCGTTCGGGTCCCAGTCGCGGTTCTTGCGGGCTTCGGCCTCGTCCTGCTCGGCGCCGCCGCGCTGCGTCTTGGTCACGAACGGGATCGGCACCTTGGTCACGTAGACCGCGATACCCAGCGCGACGCCCAGGCCGAGCACCAGCCCGATGATCAGGCCGATGACGATGTTGCCGCGTTGACTTCTTGTCTTCTTCATGGTGAGGGAGTTCACATCTTGCTCGGCGCACTGACGCCGAGAATCGCCAGGCCATTGTGCAGCACCTGCGCGGTGGCGGCGACCAGCGCCAGGCGGGCCAGCTTGACCTTCTCGTCGTCGACCAGGATGCGCTCGGCGTCGTAGTAGCTGTGGTAGCTGGCGGCCAGCTCGCGCAGGTAGAAAGTGACGTCGTGCGGGGCGAAGTCCTTCGAGGCGGCCGTCAGCATGGCCGGGTACTTGGCCAGCAGCAGCATCAGCGCCTGGGCGGCCGGGCTTTCCAGCGGCGACAGGTCGACGTCCTTCAGCGAGGCGGCGTCGCCGCCCCAGCCGGCCAGCACCGAGCAGATGCGCGCATGGGCGTACTGCACGTAGTAGACCGGGTTGTCGTTGTTCTTCGTCACCGCGAGGTCGACGTCGAAGGTGTACTCGGTGTCGGGCTTGCGGCTCAGCAGGAAGAAGCGCACCGCGTCGGTGCTGGTCCACTCGATCAGGTCGCGCAGCGTGACGTAGCTGCCGGCGCGCTTGCTGATCTTGACCTCTTCGCCGCCCTTCATCACGCGCACCATGGTGTGCAGCACGTAGTCGGGGTAGCCCTCGGGAATGCCTTCGCCCACGGCCTGCAGGCCGGCGCGCACGCGGGCGATGGTGCCGTGGTGGTCGGTGCCCTGGATGTTGATGACCTTGTGGAAGCCGCGCTCCCACTTGGCGATGTGATAGGCGACGTCGGGCACGAAATACGTGTACGTGCCGTCCTGCTTCTTCATCACGCGGTCCTTGTCGTCGCCGTAGTCTGTCGACTTCAGCCACAGCGCGCCGTCCTGCTCGTAGGTCTTGCCGGCGGCCACGAGCTTGCGCACGGCATCTTCGACGCGGCCGCTGGTGTAGAGGCTGGACTCCAGGTAGTACTGGTCGAAGCGCACGCGGAAGGCCTGCAGGTCCAGATCCTGCTCGCGGCGCAGGTAGGCCACGGCGAACTCGCGGATGGCGTCGATGTCCTCGATGTCGCCGCTTGCGGTGACTTCGCGGTCTTCCGACTTGACCGTCTTCTTGGCCTTGAAGTCGGCCGCGATGTCGGCGATGTAGTCGCCGTTGTATGCAGCCGCCTTCTCGCCGCTGGGCCATTCGGGGTCGCCGGGCTTGAAGCCGCGCGCGCGCAACTGGGTGCTGTTGGCCAGCGTCTGGATCTGGACGCCGGCGTCGTTGTAGTAGTACTCGCGCCAAACGCTCTCGCCCTGCGAGGCGCGCAGGTTGCAGATGGCGTCGCCCAGCGCCGCCTGGCGGCCGTGGCCCACGTGCAGCGGACCGGTCGGGTTGGCCGAGACGAACTCGACCAGCACCTTCTCGCCGGTGGCGGGCTGTTGGCCGAAAGTATTCCCGGCCGACAGCACCTCGCGCACGATCTGCTGCTTGGCGGCCGTCTTCAGGCGGATGTTGAGGAAGCCGGGCCCGGCGATCTCGATGGCGTCGACCCACTGGGCGAACGCGGGGGTGGCGAGCAGCGCGGCGCTCAGTTCCTCGCCCAGTTCGCGGGGCTTGCGCCCCAGCGGCTTGGCGAGCTGCATCGCTGCCGTGCAGGCGAAATCGCCGTGCGCGGCCATCTTGGGCGATTCGAACGCGGCCTTGGAGCCGGCGCCGGGCGAGAGGGATTCGAGCGTGTTCGCGAGCGCCGCGAGCAGTTCCTGTTTGACCAATAGCATCCGCAAATTTTACCGGGGGCAAACCCCGGCGCAGTTGACGATGGTCATCCGATCGTTGCCTTGGCCCGTTACGATGGTCGGCCCCGAGGCGGGGAACCTGTCACAACTCAACCTAGCGAGGACATATCACCATGAAGAAGCTCCTTTCCCTGGTCGCACTGGGCATCTGCCTTTCCTTCGGCGCAGCCCAGGCTCAAGACAAGGCCCCCGCACCCGCCGCAGCACCCGCCGCTGCCGCCCCTGCCGCAGCAGCCCCCGCCGCCGGCGCAAGCTGCGAAGCCAAGGCCGTGGACAAGAACGGCAAGGCCCTCGCCGGTGCCGCCAAGGCCAGCTCCATCAAGAAGTGCGAGAAGGAAGCCAAGGCCGCCGCCGCTCCCGCCTGCGCCGCCAAGGCCGTCGACAAGAACGGCAAGCCGCTGGCCGGCGCCGCCAAGAACAGCTTCATCAAGAAGTGCGAGAAGGACGCCAAGGCCTGAAGCCATGGCGCGTCGATGCAACGATGCATCGACATCCCAGAACAGAGGCCCGCAGCGTGCGGGCCTTTTCTTTTTCCGGGCCGTGCGGGGCTACTTCAGCGCGCCCAGCAGGTTGTTGAAGTCGTCGGTCCAGGGCCTCTGGCCCGGCTGCGTGGCGATCGGCGTCGCGCCAGAGCGTATGGGTTCGCGCGCCAGCGCCCGGGGATCGCGCGCGACCAGCACCCAGTCGGTGCGATGCAGCCAGTCGGACTGCTCCGCCAGGTCGTGCACCAGCACCGCGTGCAGGCCGCGCGCCCCGGCCACCCTGGCGATCACGGGCGCCAGCGCCAGGAAACGGTTGGTGACGTGGAAGGCGATCACGCCGTCGGGCCGCATGTGCCGCAGGTAGGCATCCATCGCCTCGACCGTGAGCAGGTGCACCGGCACCGAGTCGCCCGAGAAGGCATCGACCGCGAGCACGTCGAAACCCTGCACCGGCTCGCGCTCCATCGCCAGCCGGGCGTCGCCCGGCACGCGCTCGATGCGCGCGGCGCTGTCGCGCAGGAAGCTGAACTCCCTGTCCGCCAGCGTGAACACCTGTGGATTGATCTCGTAGAAGCGATAGACGTCGCCGCCGCGGCCGTAGACCGCCAGCGTGCCGGCCCCCAGCCCGATCAGGCCCACGCGGCGCGGCCCGTCCGGCGCCGCCGCGATGGCCCGGCCGATGCCCGAGGTCCGGCCGTAGTAGGTGGTGAGCTCGCGCCGGCGCGCCGGGTCGAGGAACTGCGAGCCGTGCTTGACCGAGCCGTGCGCCAGCTGGCGTGTGCTGTCGGAGGGCGGATCGCGCTTCGTGTCGTAGACCTGCAGCGCACCGTAGAAATTGCGCTGCAGGCTGCGCACGCCCATGTTGTCGCTGGCGATCTGCCGCAACAGGAAGAATGTGCAGCAGGCCGCCAGCGCCACGCAGCCCACCCGCAGCCAGAGCCGCCGGCGCAGCACGGCCGCCGCCGCCAGCGCGGTCAGCATCAGCCCGAACCCCAGTTCGTAGTACGCCGCCAGCACGTGCGGCGCGACCAGCCCGACCATCACCCCGCCCAGCGCGCCGCCCAGCGACAGCATCAGGTAGAAGCGCGTGAGATAGCGCGGCCCCGGCCTGAGCCTGGCGGTCTCGCCGTGCAGGAACATGCACAGCACGAACAGCCCCGACACGTACAGCGGCAGCGCGGTGCGCACGTCGGCGCCAATGGAATGCTGCAGCCCGAACGCGCACAGCAGCAGCATGGCGGCCGCCAGCGGCAGGAACACGCCGCGCCGGTACCAGCGGTCGCTCTCGAAGCACAGCACGAAGGTCAGCAGGTACAGCGACAGCGGCAGCACCCACAGGAAGGGCACCGCGGCAACGTTCTGGGTGATGTGGTTCGTCACGGCCAGCAGCAGCCACGAAGCCAGCGCTGGCAGCGCGAGCCACAGCAGGTAGTCGGCGGGGCGCGGCGGATGGTCCGGCTCGGCGGCCTGCCCGGGCGGCTGCGGCGGCACGACCTCGGCCGGCCAGCGCCGCGCCATGTACAGCGTCGTGCCCGCGCACAGCAGCACGAACGCGCCGTAGCCCCACGACCATCCATGCGCCTGCTGCCGCAGCGTGCTGAACGGCTCGATCAGCAGCGGATAGCTCAGCAGCGACAGCAGCGAGGCCAGGTTCGACAGCGAGAAGTAGCGGTACACCTGCGTGCCCCAAGGCGTGCGCGCCACCCACGACTGCACCAGCGGCCCGGTGGTGGAAAGCAGGAAGTACGGCAGGCCGATGGTGGCGAGCAGCAGGCCCAGGATCCGCCAGGCCGGGTCTTCGGCGCCGGTCGGTTTCCACTGCGCGCCCACCACGATCGGAAGGAAGGCCAGGCTCGCAACGAGCAGCCCCACGTGCAGCACGGCCTGCGCCCGCATGCGCAGGTGGCGCGCGACCCAATCGGAATATGCATACCCCGCGAGCAGCACGGCCTGGAAGAACACCATGCAGACCGACCACACCGCGGCCGAGCCGCCGAACCAAGGCAGGATCTGCTTGGCGATCAGCGGCTGGACCAGGAACAGCAGGAACGCGCTGCTGAAGATCGTTCCGGCAAACAGGAGCTGGATGCCGGCGCGCCCCATGCCGCGCCTACTTGCCGAAGCCCCGTGCCAGGAACACCGCCACCAGCGGGATCAGCGCGATCAGGTGCGCCTGGACCATGACCAGCTTGCGGGTCTTGACGATCTCGGCCTCGGCCGGCAGCTTGCCGGTGGCGCGCAGCGTCTTGCGCCAGCGGAAGTACGTGAGCGTCGGGAAGATCGACAGCACGCCCACGATGATGAAGAGCCCCAGCTTCACGTGCAGCAGCGGGTTGGTCCAGTACCAGGCCGTGCCCTTCACGCCCCACCAGGTGCGCGCGATGCCGGTGGCCAGCACCGCGATGGCGGCGATGCCGTAGACCATGTCGACCTTGGCCAGCCGCTCGACCACCGCCGCGTTGAGCCACTGCACGCGGCACAGCGCGGCCTCGCTGGAAATGAAGACGACCATCGTCAGGATGGCGAGCAGGTGAAGGTACGCAAGGATGGCTTCTAGCGTCATCGGTGAGGCTTTCTACTCGTGGGTTGCAAATGCAAACAGATTGTGACGCCGACGGTGCGCCTCAGGCCCTTCCTCCCCAGAAATCCGGGTTGCCGTACTGCTCCTTGAGGAAATCAAGCCACAGCCGCACCCGCAGCGGCATGTGCTTGGCGCCCGCGAACACCGCGTAGATGCCGTTGGGCGGCGCCGCGAACTCCTCGAGCAGCGGCACCAGCAGGCCGGCGTCGATCTCGGCCTCGACCTCCCAGGTGCTGCGCCACGCGATGCCGTGGCCGGCGAGGCACCAGTCGTGCAGCACCTGGCCGTCGGAGCAGTCGAGCGGGCCGCTCGGGCGCAGGTGGATCAGCTCCTGGTTGCCCTCCTCGTTGACCACGCGGAAGGCCCAGCCGCGCGTCTGCGAGGCGTCGCTCGACAGCGTCAGGCAGGCGAAGCGCGAGAGCTCGCTCGGGTGCCTGGGCTTGCCGTGGCGGCGCACGAACTCCGGCGTGGCGACGCAGCGGCGGCGGTTGTCGGCCAGGCGCACGCTCACCAGCGACGAATCGGGCAGGTCGCCCACGCGCACCGCGCAGTCGAAGCTCTCGCCGGTGACGTCGACCACGCGGTCGCTGAGGTTCAGCGAGATCGTCACCTCGGGGTGCAGCGCATGGAAGCGCGGCACCAGCGGCGCGACGTGGCGGCGGCCGAATCCCGCGGGTGCCGTCACGCGCAGGTGGCCGCTGGCCTTCAGGCCGCCGGCGCTCACGCTGGCCTCGGCGTTGGCGAACTCCGTCAGCAGGCGCTGGCAGTCTTCGAGGAAGGCGCTGCCTTCGTGCGTGAGCGTGATGCGCCGCGTGGTGCGCACCAGCAGCTTGACGCCCAGGCGCTCTTCCAGCGCATCGAGCCGGCGCCCCATGATCGCGGGCGCCACGCCCTCGGCCTTGGCCGCGGCCGTGAGGCTGCCGCGGGTCGCGACCGAGACGAAGGATTCGAGTTGCTTCAGGCGGTCCATGGGGCGGGAACTATATCGCCCGCCGCCTGGAGAGCTCCTTTCCTATTCGGGCCGGACGCCCGCCTCGCGCACCGCCGCGCCCCAGCGCGCGTGCTCGGCCTTGATGTACTGGGCTGCCTGCTCCGGGCTGCCGCCCACGGGCGCGCTGCCTTCGGCCAGCAGCTGCGAGATGGTCGCGGGCTTGGCCAGCGCCTTGTCGACGGCGGCGTTGAGCTTCTTCACGATCTCGGGGCTGGTGCCGGCCGGAGCGACCAGCGCCTTCCAGTCCACCGCCTCGAAGCCCTTGTAGCTCTCGGCCACGGTGGGCACGTCGGGCATCACCGGCAGGCGCTTGGCCGAGGTGACGGCCAGCGCGCGCAGGCGCCCGCCCTTCACCATCGATAGCGCGCCCTGCGGCGTGGCGAACATGTAGTCGGTCTGGCCGCCGAGCAGGTCGGTGATGGCGGGGGCCGCGCCCTTGTACGGCACGTTGAGCACCTTGAAGCCCGCGCGCTTGGCCAGCACCTCGCCGGCCATGTGGCCCAGCGTTCCGGTGCCCGCGAGCGCCTGCCGGATCTCGCCCGGCTTGGCCTTCGCGGCGGAGACCAGGTCGGCCAGCGTCTTGAACGGCGCGTCGGCGCGCACCACCAGCACCACCGGCTGCGACGCCACGACCGACACCGGCACCAGGTCCTTCAATGCGTCGTAGGGCATCTTCGGGAACAGCGTCGGGTTGATCGCGAGGTTGGCCGTCTGGCCCAGGCCGATGGTGTAGCCGTCGGGCTTGGCCTTGGCCACCACGTCCATGCCGATGTTGCCGTTGCCGCCCGCGCGGTTGTCGACGATGAAGGTCCACCTGGTGTCGTCGGCGAGCTTCTGCGCGACCAGCCGCGCCACGATGTCGGTGGCGCCGCCGGGCGTGTAGGGAACGATGAGCCGCACCGGCTTGTCGGGCCAGGCGGTATCGGCGAGGACGGGTGCGGCGTTCAGCCATGCGGCGGCCGCGGCGCACGCCAGCAAGGCGCGCCGTGCATTGAAAAACATGAGGTCAGTCTCCGAGGGTGATGTGTCGTGTCTGGAGCGCGGCGATGTCCTCGTCGCTGTAGCCCACTTCCTTCAGCAGCTCGCGGCCGTGCTCGCCGACGTGCGGCGGCTGCAGCCGGATGCCCGGGCGTTCGCCGTCGAGCGTGAACGGCATCAGCGGCACCTTGGCCATGCTGCCGTCGTTCATGCGCACCGGCGCGAGGCCGCCGGTGGCGTTGAGGTGCGGATCGTCGAACAGTTCCTGCGGCCTGGTGATGGGCGCGAAGGGCAGCTCGTTCTTCTCGAACACCGCGGCGAGCTCCGCGGCGCTGTGGTTCGCGAGGTGCGAGCGCAGGATCGGCATCATCCATTCGCGCGCCAGCACGCGGTCGTTGTTGGTTTTCAGGCGCGGGTCGGCCAGCATCTCGTCGAGGCCGAAGGCCTTGCAGAAGATGGTCCACTGCTTGTCGCTCACGGCCGCCAGGAAGATCTGCTCGCCGTCCTTCACCGTGAACACGTCGTACACCGCCCAGGCCGAGATGCGGCTGGGCATCGGGTCGGCCGCCTTGCCGGTGGCGGCGAACTGCATCATGTGCTGCGCCACCAGGAACACGTTGTTCTCGAACAGCGCCGACTGCACCTCGCAGCCCTTGCCGGTGATGTCGCGCTGGCGCAGCGCGGCCATCGCGCCGATGGCGCCGAACATGCCGCCCATGATGTCGTTCACGCTGGTGCCCGCACGCAGCGGGTCGCCCGAGCGGCCGGTCATGTAGGCCAGGCCTCCCATCATCTGCACCACCTCGTCGAGCGCGGTGCGGTGGTCGTAGGGGCCGGGCAGGAAGCCCTTGTGGCTCACGTAGACGAGGCGCGGGTTGAGCTTGGCCAACGTGTCGTAGTCGAGCCCCAGTTTCTTCATGGTGCCGGGCTTGAAGTTCTCGCTGACGATGTCGGCGGTGGCGACGAGGCGCAGCGCGGCCTCCACGCCCTCGGGCTGCTTCAGGTCGAGCGCGATGCTCTTCTTGTTGCGGTTGAAGGTCGGGAAGAAGCCTGAGCCCGAACCCAGCAGGCGGCGCGTGCTGTCGCCTTCGATGGGCTCGACCTTGATGACTTCGGCGCCGAGGTCGGCCAGCAGCAGGCCGCAGGTCGGGCCCATGACCATGTGGGTGAACTCGACGACGCGGACACCGGCGTACGGCAGAGGATTGGCTTCAGGCATTAGCAATGGATTCCTGGACAAAGCCTTTCGGCAGGCCGGCCTCGGGCGTCATGCCGTAGACCGGTTCGCCGGGCAGGCCGGCCATGAGCGGCGCGCGCGCCGCGATGAGTTTCTGTATGTCGATGCCGGTGCGCACGCCCATGGCCTCGAACATGAAGACCAGGTCTTCGGTGACCGCGTTGCCCGAGGCGCCCGGCGCATAGGGGCAGCCGCCGAGCCCGCCCAGCGACGCGTCGAAGGTGCGCACGCCCTCGTCCCAGGCCGCGAGGCAGTTGGCGATGCCGAGGCCGCGCGTGTTGTGCATGTGGGCCGCGCCTGCGTGACTGCCGATCTCGGCACGCAGGCGCTTGAAGAGGCGGCGCACCTGCGCGGGGTTGGCGTAGCCCACGGTGTCGGACAGGCCCGACTCGTCGGCACCCGCTTCGATGCACTGCGCGGCCAGGCGGATCACGTCGTCCTCGGGCACCAGGCCCTGCAGCGTGCAGCCGAAGGCGGTCGAGATGCCGGCCTCCAGCTTCACCTGCGGCGCGATCTCGCGGCGCAGTTCGGAGATGGCACGCACCTCCTCGACCATCTCGGTGGGCGTCTTGCGCACGTTGGCCAGCGAATGCGCCACGCTGGCCGACACCGGCATGGTCAGCTTGTGCACCCCCGCCTCGAGCGCGGCCTGCGCGCCCTTGCGGTTGGGCACCAGCGCCATCACCACCAGGCCCGGCAGCGTGACGGCGTGGCGCACCACCTCGGCCGCGTCGGCCATCTGCGGCAGCAGCTTCGCGGGCACGAACGATGCGACCTCGATCTCGCGCACGCCGGCTGCGTAGAGCGCGTCGATCCAGCGCAGCTTGTCGGCCGTGGGCATGGTGGCCTTGACCGACTGCAGGCCGTCGCGCGGGCCGACCTCGCTGATGAGGACATCGGGGGTTGTCATCGGATTTTCGTCTCCTTGGGCTTGACTGTTCCGTCTTACAGAACTATATTCCGTTAAATAGAATTAGACCGCCGATCCGCTCTGGCTGTCAAGCCGCGCCATTTCCTGCTCCTCCTTGTCATGCCCCGCAAAGCCCAGACCGAATCCGTCTCCGACCTCAATGCCGCCCCCGGCGGCGCGGCCGCGGTCGACCGCGCGCTGAGCCTGCTGTCGGCCTTCCAGCCGGGCGACGAGGCGCTGTCGCTCGCGCAGTTCGCCGAGCGCACGCAGCTCTACAAGAGCACCGTGCTGCGGCTGCTGGCCTCGCTGGAGCATGCGCGGCTGATCCGCCGGCAGGAGGACGGCCGCTACGCACTGGGCATGGAGATCGCGCGGCTGCACGGCCTTTACGCGGCGTCACAGTCGCTCGACCGCATCGTGCTGCCCGTGCTGCGCGCGCTGGTGGCGGCCACCGGCGAGAGCGCGGCATTTCACGTGCGGCAGCCCCAGGGCGACAGCTGGGTGCGGCTGTGCCAGTTCCGCATCGATTCGCCGCACGTGGTGCGCGACCACGTGCGCGCCGGCGACCTGCTGCCCAACGACCGCGGCGCGGGCGCGCGCGTGCTGATCGCCTTCGGCCCGCAGGACGAGCTGCCGCGCGGCGCGAAGGAGCGCAAGCTCTACGACACCATCCGCGCGCAGGGCTGGTGCGCGCTGGTGGGCGACCGCACCGCCGAGCTGGCCGGCATCTCGGCGCCGGTGTTCCATGCCGACGGCAGCCTCGCGGCCGCGGTCACGCTGACGATGCCCACGCACCGCTACGACGAGCGCTACATCGAGCCGGTGCGTGCGGCAGCGAAGGAGCTCAGCGGGCAGGTCTGAGCAAGCGACCGGTCAACGCAGCGCGGCCAGCACCGCGCGGTTCTGCTCGGGCAGCCCGATGCTGACGCGCAGCCACTCGGGCAGGCCGTAGGGTCCGAGCAGCGAGACCTCGATGCCCGCGGCCAGCAGGCGCGCGTGCACGGCCTGCGCATCGCCGACCCGCACCATCAGGAAGTTGCCGGACGAGGGAACGTATTCGAGGTCCAGCGCCTTTAAGCCGGCGGCGAGCTGGTCGCGCCCGGCCGTGTTGAGCTCGTAGGTGCGGGCGAGGAAGTCCGCGTCGGCCAACGCGGCCACCGCGGCGGCCTGTGCCGGGGTCGTCACGTTGAAGCGCGGGCGCTGCGCGTTCATGCGCGCCGTAAGCGCCGGCTGCGACACGCCGTAGCCGATGCGCAGCCCCGCCAGCCCGAAGGCCTTGGAGAAGGTGCGCGCCACGATCAGGTTGGGCAGGCGCCGCACCCATTCGATGCTGTCGTAGCGCTGCGCGGGCGCGAGGTATTCGGTGTAGGCCTCGTCCAGCAGCACCGTCACATGCGCGGGCACCGACTGCAGGAAAGCCAGCAGCGGCGCGGCGTCGATGAAGGTGCCGGTCGGGTTGTTGGGGTTGGCGACGAACACCAGCTTCGTGTCCTCGCCGATGGCCGCGCGCATCGCGTCGAGGTCGTGGCCCAAGTCGCGCGACGGCACGACAGTTGCGTGCGCATGGGCATGCGCCGCGGCCTGCGCGTAGACGATGAAGCCGTACTGCGAATACACGACGCCCTCGCCCGGCTTCAGGCTCACCTGCGCCGCGAGTTCCAGGATCTCGCTCGAACCGCTGCCGAGCGTGATCCAGTCGGCCGGCACGTCGAGCCGGGCGGCCAGCGCGTTCTTCAGCGCGGTGCCGTTGCTGTCGGGGTAATTGCCGGCGCCCGCGAGCGCTTCGGCGGCAGCACGGCGGGCCGACTCGGGCATGCCCAGGGGGTTTTCGTTGGAGGCCAGGAGGATCATGGAAGCTGGGCGCTGAAATCGCGGATTTATTTAAGAAGTTAAATATATCCGGCAGCTTGGGCCTTCTTATCAGTGCCTACCCTTTGCACTCCTTGGGGCCGCCCGTCGATTACCTCTATTTTTGTCACGGATAAATCCCGATTCAGGCTCTTACTCGCCAGCAAAGTATCGAATAAAGTTCATCCCAGGATTGCATCTTTCTCAAGGAGAAACCCACATGACCGCCAGCACCACCGCCCACGGCCTCCAGGTCGCGACCGAGCTCCATCGCTTCATCGAGGACAAGGTCCTCCCCGCCAGCGGCGTGGCCAGCGACGTCTTCTGGAAGGGCTTCGACGCCATCGTCCACGACCTCGCGCCGAAGAACATCGCCCTGCTGGCCGAACGCGACCGCCTGCAGGCCGAGCTCGACGCCTGGCACAAGAAGAACCCCGGCCCCATCGCCGACATGCCGGCGTACCGCGCCTTCCTCGAGAAGATCGGCTACCTGCTGCCCCAGCCCAAGGGCGTGAAGGCCACGACCGCGAACGTCGACTCCGAACTCGCGCTGCAGGCCGGCCCGCAGCTGGTGGTGCCGATCCTCAACGCGCGCTATGCGCTGAACGCGGCCAACGCCCGCTGGGGCTCGCTGTACGACGCGCTCTACGGCACCGACGCGATTCCCGAGACCGGCGGCGCCGAGAAGGGCAAGGGCTACAACCCGGTGCGCGGCGCCAAGGTCATCGAGTTCGCGCGCAACGTGCTCGACCAGGCCGCGCCGCTGATCAACGGCTCGCACAAGAACGCCACCGGCTACAGCGTGAAGGACGGCAAGCTGGTCGTCGCGCTGCAAAGCAGCAGCACCGGCCTGGCCGATGCCTCGCAGTTCGTCGGCTACCAGGGCGACGCCGCGGCGCCTTCGTCGGTGCTGCTCAAGCACAACGGCATCCACCTCGACATCCGCATCGACCGCTCCACGCCCATCGGCAAGAGCGACGCGGCCGGCGTGAGCGACCTGGTGCTCGAAGCCGCGCTGTCGACCATCCTCGACTTGGAAGACTCCGTGGCCGTGGTCGACGCGGCCGACAAGGTGGTCGCGTATTCGAACTGGCTGGGCATCGTCGAGGGCACGCTCACGGAAGAAGTTGCCAAGGGCGGCAAGACCTTCACGCGCGGCCTGAACCCCGATCGCGAATACACCGGTGCCGACGGCAAGCCCCTGAAGCTGCACGGCCGCTCGCTGATGTTCCTGCGCAATGTGGGCCACCTGATGACCAACCCGGCCGTGCTGTACGAAGGCGGCAAGGAAATTCCGGAAGGCATCCTCGACGCCGTGGTCACCACCACCATCGCCACCATCGACCTCAAGCGCAAGGGCAACTCGCGCACCGGCAGCATCTACATCGTCAAGCCGAAGATGCACGGCCCGGCCGAAGTGGCCTTTGCCAGCGAACTGTTCGGCCGCGTCGAGCAGCTGCTGGGCCTGCCCGCCAACACCGTGAAGCTGGGCATCATGGACGAGGAGCGCCGCACCAGCGTGAACCTGAAGGCCTGCATCGCCGAGGCCGCCGCGCGCGTGGCCTTCATCAACACCGGCTTCCTCGACCGCACCGGCGACGAGATGCACACCGCCATGCAGGGCGGCCCGATGATCCGCAAGGGCGACATGAAGTCCAGCGCGTGGATCGGCGCCTACGAAAAGAACAACGTGCTCGTCGGCCTGTCCAGCGGCCTTCGCGGCAAGGCGCAGATTGGCAAGGGCATGTGGGCCATGCCCGACCTGATGGCCGCCATGCTCGAGCAGAAGATCGGCCACCCCAAGGCCGGCGCCAACACCGCCTGGGTGCCCTCGCCCACCGCCGCCACGCTGCACGCGCTGCACTACCACCAGGTCAACGTGACCGCGGTGCAGCAGGAGCTGGAGAAGATCGACGCCGACGCCGAGCGCGACAACATCCTCAACGCCCTGCTGCAGGTGCCGATCGCCGCCGAAGCCAGGTGGACCGCCGAAGAGCGCCAGCAGGAAATCGACAACAACGTGCAGGGCATCCTCGGCTACGTGGTGCGCTGGATCGACCAGGGCGTGGGCTGCTCCAAGGTACCCGACATCCACAACGTCGGCCTGATGGAAGACCGCGCCACCCTGCGCATCTCCAGCCAGCACATCGCCAACTGGCTGCTGCACGGCGTGGTGACGAAGGCGCAAGTCGACGAGACCTTCCAGCGCATGGCCAAGGTGGTCGACGAGCAGAACGCGGGCGATCCGCTGTACCAGCCGATGGCCGGCAACTTCACGACCTCGGCGGCCTACAAGGCGGCGCAGGACCTGGTGTTCAAGGGCATCGAGCAGCCGAGCGGGTACACGGAGCCGCTGCTGCATGCGTGGCGGTTGAAGGTGAAGGGCGAGGCCTGAGCCTTTGCGCCTGCAACCGAGCGGGCATGAAGTGAAGTGCAATGAAAGCCGGGCTCGTGCAGCCCGGCTTTTTTCAGGGCGATGCTGGCCGACAACGACTCCTATCATGCGCAATCGAACACCCGCATCGCCATGAAATCCACCACCTTGATCCTCGCAGGCACAGCCCTGGGCGCCCTCATCGGCTACTTCGTCGGCGCGGGCCCGCGCGGCGTGGGCATCGGAGCGGTCATCGGCGGAATCGCCGGGCCCGCCTATGCGGCGATGGGTGCCGGCATCGGGCTGCTGTGCGGAGTGGTGGCCGCGATGCTGTGGTCGGCGGCGCAGGAAGCGTCGCGGCCCGATACGCCTCCTCGCACACGAGACAACGAGCCATGAGCATGAACGCTGGGTTCACGATGCCCTCACGCGCTGAGTCCATGCGGTCAACCTCGAAACGCCATTGGCTACCGCTCCAGCGGCGAACTCGACCGTGGCGATCCACTAGCATTCAGGCCGCCTTATCCTTCCCGGCCTTTCCCCCCAATGAATCCAAACGCGGAACCGACGCCCGCGGAGCGCACCGGTGACGCCGCATCGCGCTCTCGTATCTCCCTCTCTTCGCGCTGGTCTTCCTCTACGGCCGCCATGCTCGTGGCCCTGGCCACCGCCTTCGCCCTGAGCCAGGCCTTTCGCACCGTCGGGGCCATGATGGCCACGCCGCTCACCAGCCACTTCGGGCTCACGCCGCAGCAGCTCGGGACCTGGGCGGGCACCTTCCACTTCATGTTCGGGATCATGCAGCTCGCGATGGGCGTGTCGATCGACATCTTCGGCGTGCGGCGCACGGTGCTAACGGCCTTTCCTCTGGCGATCGCGGGCGCGGTGCTGTGCGCGATGGCGCCGAACTTCCACGCCCTGCTGCTGGGGCAGGCCCTGGTCGGCGTGGGCTGCGCGCCGGCCTTCCTGGCCTGCACGGTGTTCATTGCGCGGCGCTTCGATGCCTCGCGCTTCACCGCGATGTCGGGGCTGGTGATGAGCCTGGCCGGCATGGGCATCCTGTTCACCGGCACGCCGCTGGCGCTGCTGATCGAGGCTTCGTCGTGGCGCGTGGGCTATGCGGTGCTGGCGGCGTTCGCGGTGCTTTCGTGGATGCTGATCTTCTGGCGCGTGCGCGAACCTGCGCGCGCAGCAGACCCCGCGCCTGCGGGTCAGGCCGAGCGCCAATCGCTGCGCAAGGCCGTGCGCGAGCTGCTGCCGCTGTTCGCGATGCCCCACACGCTGGGGCTGCTGTGCTTCGCCTGCGTGTCGTACGCGGCCTTCATCACGCTGCGCGGCCTGTGGCTCGGCCCGGTGCTGCACGAGCGGCACGGCCTCTCGCTGGTGGCGAGCGGCAACGTCGCACTGGTGATGACCGTCGCCGGCATGATCAGCCCCACGCTCTTCGGCCGCATGGATCCGGGCGGCGCGCGGCGCACGCGCTGGATGATGGGCTGCGCGCTCGCGGGCACGCTGATGTTCGGCGCGATGGCGCTGACGCATTCGCGCGCGATCGACATCGGCCTGCCGATCATCTACGGCCTTCTCTCGGGCTACAGCGTGCTGCAGTACGCGTACACCAAGAACGCCTACCCGGCCGCGATGACGGGCCGCGCGATGGCGCTGATGAATATGGCGATGTTCCTCGGCGTCTCGCTGATGCAGTGGACCACCGGCGTGGCCGCGTCGTGGGCCGTGGCGAACGGCGCCGAGCCGTTCCGCGCCGTATTCCTCACCGTCGCCGGCATGCTGGCGGCGGGCAACCTGGCGTTCTTCCTGCTGCCGCGCGCGTCCGCACGGCCGGCGGCGCGGCTCAGCGCTTGATCGCCAGCATCAGCACGCCGCCGGCGATCATCGCCACGCCCGCCCATTCGCGGCCCGAGGGCCGCTCGCCGAGGAACATCACGGCGAAGAGCACGACCAGCACCACGCTGAGCTTGTCGACCGGCGCGACGCGCGAGGCATCGCCCACCTTGAGCGCGCGGAAGTAGCAGACCCACGACGCGCCCGTCGCGAGCCCCGAGAGCACGAGAAAGAGCCAGGTGCGCGGCGACAGCTGCAGCGGGTTCGTCCACTTGCCGGTGGCGTTCACGAAGACGAGCAGCACCGCGAAGATGACCACGGTGCGCACCAGCGTCGCCATGTCGGAATCGACGCCGGCCAGCCCGAGCTTGGCGAGGATGGCCGTCAGCGCGGCGAAGACGGCCGACAGGGCGGCCCAGAGAAACCAGTTGGAGGCGGTGAGGTTCATCGTGCTTTCTTTCATCGGCGACAACGCGAGCGTCTTCATCATGCGCGATGCGACTTTGCTCTACCTGACGAACGGCGTCAGGCGTCTTCACCCAGGCGCGCGCAGATCTCCTTGCGGCTGAGCTGGCGCTTGGTTGCGGCGTAGACGTCGTCGCGCCCGTACATGGCTCGGTTGCTCGACACGCCGAACTCCGGACGGCCCCATGCGCAGGTGGTCTTGACGAAGCAGCGTCGCAGCACGTCGAAACGCTTGTCCCAGACGCCCGGCGCCCTCATCGGTGGCGTAGGCGCCAGCGTGATCTCGTACCAGTAGCCGTCCACGCGGTGCCATTGCGTGAGTTCGTCGATCTCGACGAACGACAGCTCCTCATTCTTTCCATGCTGCCCGTTCCTCTCGCCGCGTTCGCGCTGCCGCGCCTGTGCGACGCGTCGATTGGGCAGCAGGATGCCGGTGACCGGATGCACGAAAAGCTCCACCCTGGAGGCCTCCTCCAGCGGAACGCGATCGCCGCGCCCCCAACGGGAAGCGCGCACCAGCACTTCGCCATCTCGCATCACCGCGCCGCGGTCCACGAAGTCCTCGATGTGCTCGAAGATGTGCGCCTGCACCGTGCTGCGCTTGTCGATGCCGCTGCACAGCTCCGCATACACCTTGTCCCATGGCCGGTGCACCTGCTTGTGCAGCCAGCGCCTGAGCGGCGCGAGGTTTTCGTTGAGCCACTTGGTGCGGCCGTAGCCGCGCTTCATGCCGAGGTGCGAGCCACGCTCCTTGCTGTTGCGCCACTTGCGCCCATCGCCCTGCACGCCGCCGCCACGGCGCGGCCGCTCGACGATGACCTTGTCCATGTCGTCACGCATCGTCGGACCTCCCGATGCTGCGCGCTGCCTTCTGCAGCGCCACCTTCTGCGCGCGCCGCTCGGCGCTGTGGGTGCGCAGGTGGCGGCCGGCCTTCTGGCTCGCTTCGCGGCGTGCCAGCGCGGCCACCACGGGGTTGCGGGGTGCCGCGTTCGGCACCGAAAAATAGAACCGGCCCAGACGCTTGTCGTCGTCGCGGGCCCTTCGTTGAGCACTCATATGTGCACACACTCCGAAAAACAAAAAGCCCCGGCGAATGGCTGCGCGGGGCCTTTGTCGATGGGCCTCGGCGGATGCGTGGATGCACGTCCGGCCGGGGCGGTCGGTGTGCGGGTCAGGTGTTCAGGAAACGGTTCATTGGATTGGTGTGGCACCCGGGAGGTCGATCGTCGCCGGGCGCGAAGGGAGCAAAAACTGTTGCTGAAAAACGAAGGGCGGATTCTGTCGAGCACGCGTTCGATGCGCAAGTGCCGCGCATCGCTTGTGTGGCGCAAAGCCTACGTGGCAGGCGAATGAATCCAATCGCGCGCAGGTGACGTATCAGGTTCAAGCGCATCGCGCCTCCGAGCTGTTGGCGGTTTCCACAGAGAGCCTCGAGAACGAACCATCCATCATCTTTCCAGGAGACTTCAATGAAGAAACTCGTGATCGCAGCCAGCGTCTCTGTCCTTCTCGCAGCCTGCGCAGGCGGCATGGGCATGAGCGGCAACAGCAGCAGCGGCGCATCGAACCCGATGGTCGGCGGCGCGCCGATGTACCCGACGAAGGACATCGTCGACAACGCCGTGAACTCGAAGGACCACACCACGCTGGTCGCCGCCGTGAAGGCCGCCGATCTCGTCGGCACGCTGAAGAGCCCCGGCCCCTTCACCGTGTTCGCGCCCACCAACGCGGCCTTCGCGGCGCTGCCCGCCGGCACGGTGGACACGCTGCTCAAGCCCGAGAACAAGCCCACGCTGACCAAGGTGCTGACCTACCACGTGGTGCCCGGCAAGCTCGATGGCGCTGCGCTCATGAGCGCGATCAACGCGGGCGGCGGCAAGGCCACGCTGAAGACCGCGAGCGGCGGCACGCTCACCGCGACGATGAGCGGCGGCAACGTGCTGGTGACCGACGCCAAGGGCGGCACGGCGACGGTGACGATCGCCAACGTCTACCAGTCCAACGGCGTGATCCACGTCGTGAACAAGGTGCTGCTGCCGGGTTGATCGGCCCGGCTCTGCGCTTTCGTCAATTGCGCTGCGCGGCCTCGGCCTCGTCGCGCAGCCACTGCGCGAACTCCTGCGCGTCGCGGTTGCCCGCGGCGCGCCTGGACATCTCGATGAAGTAGCCGCGGTGCGAGGCAACGCCCTCGCCCAGCGGCGCCACGAGCCGGCCGTCGCGCACCAGCTCGCTCAGCAGCGGCAGCCGGCCGATCACCACGCCCTGGCCCGCCACTGCGGCCGAGACGGCATCGGCGTACTGCGTGAAGCGCAGCGTGCTCTTCATGCGCAGGTCGTCCAGCCCCATCACCTTGAGCCAGGGCTCCCAATCGGCGGTGGGCGCTTCGCCGTGGTCGGGGTACTCGACCGTCAGCAGCGTGAGCTTCGAGAAATCGGACAGCTCGCGCAGCGATGCAGCCACTTGCGGCGCGCACAGCGGGATCACCGACTCCTCGAACAGCGCCGGCCCCACGCCACGGCCGATGGGCACGAAGCGCACCGCGAGGTCGATGCGGCTGCTTTCCAGGTCGAGCACGTCCAGCGTGGCCGACACGCGCACGTCGACCTGCGGATGGCTGCCGGTGAAGCGCGCCAGCTTCGGTATGAGCCAGATCGACGCGAAGCCCGGCGTGGTGGTGATCGCCACCTGCCGCGGCGCGGAGCTCGCGCGCACCCGCGCGGTGGCGTCGCGCAAACGCTCCAGGCTGTCGGTGACCGCGCGCTGCAGCACGCCGCCGGCCTCGGTGAGCGAGAGCGCGCGGTGGCGACGCTCGAACAGCAGCACGCCCAGGCTGGCCTCCAGCTGCTGGATCTGCCGGCTGACGGCCGACTGCGTGAGGTGCAGTTCGGCTGCCGCCAGCGTGAAGCTCAGCCGGCGCGCGGCCGCCTCGAAGCTGCGCAGCAGTTCGAGCGGAGGGAGTTCGCCACCGATGGCGCCGGGGGCTTTCGCATTCTCTGGACGCATGCAATGAGTTCCGAATGACCGTGTGCAAATAGGGATTCAGCTCACTATATTCATTCGCACAGTGAATGCAATGGAGCTTGCCATGAGCACCTCGTCCTCCTCTTCCACCTCTTCTTCCTTTCCCTCCGTGACGTTCTCGTCCAGCTCTTCCCGCTTCCGCTTCCATGTGAGCCTGCCGAAGCGCTCGGTCTTCGCCGTGCCCGACGGCGCAGGCGTGGGCATCGAATGCCGCAGCGGCTCGGTGTGGATCACCATCGACAGCGACACGCGCGACATCGTGCTGGAACCCGGCGAGCGCTTCGAGGGCGGCGACCACCGGCGCGTGCTGGTGTCGGCGCTGGAGCCGTCGTGCATCACGGTGTCGGACGCACGCCCGGCCGCAATGCCGCTGCCCGCGCCTTCGCCGCGCGCATGGTCGCCATGGCGACTGCGGCCCCACGGGTTGTCCCCGGCTTGACCGGGCCCCATGCGCATCGAACCATCGATGGCATGAGTTCCGACACCCCCGCACAACCCTTCATCCTCCAGGAGCAGGCCGACGGCATCGCGACGCTGACGCTGAACCTGCCCGCCAAGCTCAATCCCATCGCGCAGGGCCTGCAGGTCGAGCTGCGCGATGCGCTGGAGCGCATCCGCGACGACCGATCGGTGCGCGCCGTGATCCTCACCGGCGCCGGCAAGGCCTTCTGCGTGGGCGCCGACCTGAGCGCGATGGCGCCGCCCGAAGAGGGCAAGTCGCTCGGCACGCGGACCGCCGAGTGGATGCAGAGCCTGAGCAACCCGCTGATCGAGACGCTGCGCACGTTGCCGGTGCCGGTGGTCGCGGCGGTGAACGGTCCGGCCGCCGGTGCGGGCGTGGGCCTCGCGCTCGCGGCCGACGTGACCATCGCGGCACGCAGCGCCTACTTCTACCTGCCTTTCCTGCCGAAGCTGGGCATCGTGCCGGACCTGGGCTGCACCTGGGCCATTCCGCGTCGCGCCGGCCGAGCCCGCGCCATGGGCATGGCACTGCTCGACGAGCGCGTGGGCGCGGGCCGCGCAGTGCAATGGGGCCTGATCTGGGCCTGCGTGGACGACGAGCAACTGCTCGAAGAGGCCAAGGGCATCGCGCAGCGCCTCGCCCGCCTGCCGGCGCATGCGGTGATCGAGGCCCGCGAGGCCTTCGAGGCTTCGGAGCGCCACACGCTGAAGGAACAGCTGCACTACGAGAGCGAGCGCCAGCGCGAGCTGATCGACAAGCCCAGCTTCCGCGAGGGCGTGAGCGCCTTCCTGCAGAAGCGTCCGCCGGTCTTCGAGAACCGCTGACATTCCGACACCGGCGTCCACTGGCGCCGGCCTGGGGGCTGCAGGACAATGCCGCGCATGTCCATCCCCAACGCCTTCTACGCCCAGTCGGGCGGCGTCACCTCGGTCATCAACGCCTCAGCCTGCGGCGTGATCGAGACGGCGCGCCGCCATCCTGACCGCATCGGCAAGCTCTACGCCGGACGCAACGGCATCATCGGCGCGCTGGCCGAGGAGCTGATCGACACCGGCGCCGAATCGGCCGAGGCCATCGCGGCGCTGCGCACCACGCCATCGGGAGCCTTCGGTTCGTGCCGCTACAAGCTCAAGTCGCTGGAGAAGAACCGCCGCGAGTACGAGCGGCTGATCGAGGTGTTCAAGGCGCACGGCATCGGCTACTTCTTCTACAACGGCGGCGGCGATTCGGCCGACACCTGCTTCAAGGTGAGCCAGCTCTCGCAGTCGATGGGCTATGCGCTGCAGGCCATCCACGTGCCCAAGACCATCGACAACGACCTGCCGCTGACCGACTGCTGCCCCGGCTTCGGCTCGGTCGCGAAGTACGTGGCGGTGTCGACCATCGAGGCCTCGTTCGACGTGCGCTCGATGGCGGCCACCTCCACCAAGGTGTTCGTGCTCGAGGTGATGGGACGGCACGCGGGCTGGATCGCGGCGGCCGGCGGGCTCGCGGCGGACCAGGGCATTCCGGTGGTGGTGCTGTTCCCCGAGATCGAATTCGACAAGGCGCGCTTCCTCGCGCGCGTGGACGAGCTGGTGAAGCGGCACGGCTACTGCTCGGTGGTGGTGTCCGAAGGCTGCCATCACCCCGACGGCACCTTCCTCGCCGAGCAGGGCACGCGTGACGCCTTCGGCCATGCGCAGCTCGGCGGCGCGGCGCCGGTGGTGGCGCAGATGGTCAAGGACGCGCTGGGCCACAAGTTCCACTGGGCCGTGGCCGACTACCTGCAGCGCGCGGCGCGGCACATCGCATCGGCCACCGACGTGCGGCAGGCCTACGAACTGGGGCAGCGCGCGGTCGAGCTCGCGCTGGAGGGCCGCAACGCGGTGATGCCGACCATCGAGCGCATCTCCGACGCGCCCTACGCCTACCGCCTGGGCAGCGCGCCGCTCGAATCGGTGGCCAACGTCGAAAAGCCGATGCCGCGCGACTTCATCTCCGACGACGGCTACGGCATCACAGAGAAGTGCCGCCGCTACCTGCTGCCGCTGATCGAGGGCGAGGACTACCCCGCCTACAGCGGCGGGCTGCCGGTGTACGCGACGCTGCGCAACGGCATCGTCGCGAAGAAGCTGCCGGCCTTCGAGATTTCATGATGACCACGGAGGCCGTCCCCGGCCTGATCGACGCCACGCGCTGCCCTCTGTGCGGCGAGGCGAACCGCTGCGCGATGGAGATCGAGCGCGAGACCGGGCAGGCGCAGCCGCCGTGCTGGTGCATGCAGGTCGACTTCAGCAAGGCGCCGCTCACCAACCTGCCGGAAGAGATGCGCGGGCTCGCATGCATCTGCATGCGCTGCGCGACGGGCGCCGCGCCTCAGGACTGACCAGGGGCCTGCTGCGGCGCTTCTGCTTGCGCCGGCTCCGGCGCGGACTCGGCCACGTCGGCGGCCACCACCATCGAGGGCGCATCGCCCGGCCGCTGCTGCGTGACCACGCGGTGGATGAACTGCAGCTTGCCCACCGCCGCGCGCGGCAGCACGAAGGGGTAGTAGTCGGGCTGCCCCATGCTGCGCGACAGCTCGTTGAGCACGTTGGTGAGCAGCACCCAGCCGTTGATGAAGTCGAGGAACTTGCCGGCGTCGGGGTCGTCGGGCTGCCACAGGTCGGCAGGGGTGAAGAGGTCGCTCGTGAGCTCGACGTTGGTCGCGTCGACGCCGAAGCTCATCGCGGTGTCGGCCGTGTCGGCCATGTGCAGGTAGTGGGCCCAGGTCTCGGCCCAGTCTTCCCACGGGTGCGTGCTTGCGTAGCTGCTCACGAAGCGATCGGCCCAGTCGGGCGGCGGGCCCTGCTCGTAGTGCGTCTGCAGCGCGGCGGCGTAGTCGGCGCGCTCGTCGCCGAAGAGGGCGCGGAAGTCGTCGATCCATTGCGTGGGCTGCACCAGCAGGTCCCAGTAGTAGTGGCCGACCTCGTGGCGGAAGTGGCCAAGCAGCGTGCGGTAGGGCTCGCGCATCTCGGCTCGGATGCGCTCGCGCACGGCGTCCTCGGCCTCCTCGGCGTTGAGGGTGATCACGCCGTCCTGGTGGCCGGTCATCACGTGCGGGCCGCCCGGCGTGTTGCTGAGGAAGTCGAAGGCCAGCCCGTGGACGGCATCGGCGTGGCGGCTCACCACCGGCAGGCCCAGCGCGAGCAGCTGCGAGATCAGCCTGCGCTTGGCGGTCTCCAGCTTGCGCCACAGCTCGCCGTTGCCTTCCACCGAAAGATCGGGAATGGTGCGCGTGACGCTGCAGGCCAGGCAGTAGCCGGGCACGAGGCCGTGGGTGTCGGGCGGCAGCTCTTCGCCCTCGCGCGCGGCGGGCACCATCCAGTTGCAGCCGGCCGGCGTCAGGAAGTTCGCGCAGCGGCGATAGGTCTTGCCGTGCGGATCGCCGAACACGGTGAAGGTGTCGGGCTGCGCGCCGCCGCCCTCCGCGGGCGCGAGCGGCATCACGCCGAGCCGCTCGATCACGTAGCCCAGCGGCGTATGGCAGGCCAGGCATTCGCTGTTGCGCAGGAAGATGGGGCGCTCGCACTGGCAGCGGTAGGCGCGGCTGACGGTGGGCGCGGCGAGTTCGGTGGCGAGGGTCGACGCGGCCGGCTCGGCTGCGAGAGCGGGTGCGGCCTGCCCGGCCGCGGGAGTGATCGCGCCTTCCGCGTCTCCTGGCGCGGCGGGCTGGGCATCGGCTTGTTCGCCGGATGAAGCGTTCATGCTGTTGTCGACTTGGTTCATCTTCTTGACGCAGAGGGGACAGCGCTGGAATTTTGGGCCTGCCCGCTGCGATTCCCGCCGCGCAAAGCCCGATATGCTTGTAGGACGACGGACCCGAGACATTCCGCCGCCCCCATGACCTCCCCTCAGACCCCAGAAGCCGCGAGCACGCCGGCCCCGCCCTCCATCGGCACGCTGCGCCAGCGCTATGGCGAACGCTACCGCTGGTACCTGCTGCTGTCGGTGATGGTGGGGACGATGGCGTCGATCATGTCCTCGACCATCGTCAACGTCGCAATTCCGGGCATGAGCCACCACTTCTCGCTCGGCCAGGAGCGCGCGCAGTGGGTGAGCTCGGGTTTCATGGTGGCGATGACGGTGTCGATGCTCACCACGCCGTGGCTGCTGTCGCGCTACGGCTACCGCCGCACCTACGTGGGCACGATGGTCCTGCTGCTGGTGGGCGGCATCGTGGGCGGCGTGGCCAACGACTTCTCGCTGGTGCTGTTCGCGCGCGTGGCCGAGGGGCTGGCCGCGGGCGTGGTGCAGCCCATTCCGGCCATCATCATCCTGCGCGCCTTCGAGCCGCACGAGCAGGGGCGCGCGAGCGGCATCTTCGGCATGGGCGTGGTGCTGGCGCCGGCCGTGGGGCCAAGCATCGGCGGCGTGCTGGTCGACCTGTTCGGCTGGCGCTCGATCTTCTTCATGGTGGTGCCGTTCTGCCTCGCGTCGCTGTGGCTCGCCTACAAGTTCGTGCCCAAGACCGCGCCCGGCGGCGTGGCGGCCGCGCGCGGCGACGGGCTGGACGCACGCGGACTGGCGCTGGGCACGGTCGGCACGCTGTGCCTGCTCAACGGCCTCGTGGCGCTGCGCGGCGATTCGCCGCTGCAGGCGGCGCTGCTGCTGGCAGGCGCGCTGGCATCGTTCGGCGTCTTCGTGTGGTGGCAGCGGCGGCTGGCGGCCTCGGGCGGCACGCCGCTGATGAACCTTGCGCTCTTCCGCTACCGGCAGTTCGCGATGGGCAGCGTGGTGGCCTTCATCTACGGCACGGCGCTGTTCGGCTCGACCTACCTGCTGCCGGTGTACATGCAGGTGGGGCTGCACCTGTCGGCATCGCACGTGGGCACCATCCTGCTGCCGGCGGGCATCGTGCTGGCGCTCACCATCGCGGGCGTGGGCCGGCTGGCCGACAAGCACCCGACCTGGGTGCTGGTGACCATCGGCCTCGCGCTGCTGGCGGCCTCGTTCGCGCTGATGATGGTGCTCAGGCTGGACAGCGCGCTGTGGCTGCTGGTGGCCTTCGCGATCATCGGGCGCATCGGGCTGGGCTTCATCCTGCCCTCGCTCAACCTGGGCTCGATGCGGCCGCTGGCCAAGCCGCTGATCCCGCAGGGCGCGAGCGCGATCAACTTCGTGCGCATGCTCGGCGGCGCGGCGGGCGTGAGCCTGTGCGCCATCGTGCTGGAGTGGCGCCTCGCGGCGCACGGCGATTCGCTGGCCAACCCGATGACCAGCCCGGCGCGGCTCGCGGCCTTCGACGAGGTCTTCGCGATGCTCGCCGGCCTTTGCGCGCTGGCCATCTGCGCGGCGTGGCAGTTGCGCCGCACGCCACAACAAGGGTAAGCACCAAGTAGCACGAAAGCACCCATCATCTCTAATTGTGAGAATTTGTTAAATCAGCTGGGATGGGTGTTACATGCAACGCAGAAGTTTTATCGCCTCGACGGCGGTGGCCGCCGCCGGGCTCGCTCGGCTCTCCTCCGTGCAAGCCGCCGAAGCGGGGGTGAGCGACGGTGAAGTCGTGCTCGGCAGTTCGGCCGTCCTGAGCGGTCCGCTCGGATCGCAGATCAAGGTCGTGCACAACGGCGCCGCGCTGGCGTTCGATGCCGTCAACGAACAGGGCGGCGTGAACGGGCGCAAGATCAAGATGGTGGCGCTGGACGACGAGCTGAAGGCCGACAAGGCGCTGGAAAACTACACCAAGCTGCTGAACGACCATCGCGTGTTCGCCTTCTTCGGCTGCGTGGGCTCGGGCACCACGGCCGCCGCCGCCAAGCTGCTGCAGCAGAGCGGCGCACCGAGCGTGGGCGGCTACGGGGTGGGCGACAGCGCGCGCGAACGCGTTGCGGGCTCGGCCTACTTCGTGCGCGCCAGCAACGCCCGTGAAGCGCAGGCCCTGGTCGAGCACCTGGCGACCATCGGCGTGAACAAGATCGCGATCGCCCATCTCGACAACCCCGGCGGTGCCGAGGCGGTCAAGCTGATCGAGGCGGCGATGGTCCCCCACAAGCTGGTGCCGACGGCCAAGGTGGTCGCCAAGGGCGACGGCTCCGACGCCGCCGCCGCCGGCAAGGCGCTGGCCGACAGCCAGTCGCAGGCCATCCTGATGTACCTGGCCGGCACCGTGGCCGGCGAAGTGATCAAGGCCACCTACGCCGCCGGCAGCAAGCCGATGTTCTACGGCATGTCGATCGTGCCGGGCGAAGTCACGGCCAAGGTGGTGGCCCTGCAGGCAGGCGGCCTCGCGATCTCGCAAGTCATGCCCTATCCCTGGGGCGAGGTGGAGACCGTGACGCGCGACTATCGCCGGCTGGCGGAGCGGGCACAGGTGCCGGTGGGCTACGGCAGCTTCGAGGGCTACCTGAACGGGCTGGTGATGATCGAGGCGCTCAAGCGCACCGGCCGCGACCTGACGCGCGCCCGCCTGCATGCGACGCTGCGCGCGCTCAAGCTCCGCCTGGCCGGCATGGACATCGATTTCTCCACCGGCAACGCCACCGGCTCGCGCTTCATCGAAATGGTGCGCGTCACGCCCGAAGGCCGCTTCGTGCGCTGAACGGCGAACGGATCCCCCGTCCAGTCGGCCGGCACTCGCGCTCTAATAGCGCCATGTGCCAATTGCTAGGAATGAACTGCAACACGCCGACCGACGTGACCTTCAGCTTCACGGGGTTCGCGCAGCGCGGCGGCCGCACCGACCACCATGCCGACGGCTGGGGCATCGCGTTCTTCGAGGATCGCGGGCTGCGCCACTTCGTCGATCACCAGCCGGCGAGCGAATCGCCGGTGGCGGATCTGATCCGGCGCTACCCCATCCAGAGCCGCAACGTCATCGCCCACATCCGCAAGGCGACGCAGGGCGAGGTCAACCTGCAGAACTGCCACCCCTTCGTGCGCGAGCTGTGGGGGCGCTACTGGGTATTCGCCCACAACGGCGACCTGAAGGAGTTCCGCCCGCGCCTGCACGGCAACTTCCACCCGGTGGGCAACACCGACAGCGAGCACGCCTTCTGCTGGATCATGCAGGAGCTGGCCAAGTCGCACGCGGGCGTGCCGAGCATCGAGGAGCTGACGCTCACCCTGCGCGAACTGGCGCCGCAACTGGCGGGCCACGGCACCTTCAACTTCATGCTGTCCAACGGGCAGGCGCTGTGGGCCCACGCCTCGACCAACCTCTGGTACGTGGAGCGCCGCCACCCCTTCGTGACGGCGCAGCTGTCGGACGAAGACCTGGAGATCGACTTCGCGCAGCACACCACGCCCAACGACCGCGTCGCCGTGGTCGTGACCGCGCCGCTCACCACCAACGAGACGTGGACGCAGTTCGCGCCGGGCGAGCTGCAGGTGTTCGTGGACGGGCAGCGCGTCGGACGCTGAGGCCGAAGCCGGTCTTTAGCCCGACATTTTTTGGCGGCATTGCAGGAAAGTATCGACGGGCCGCTTTAGAAAAGTAAACAATAACGGTTCTCATTCGTAAACTGAACCGTTCATGCCCGCTTCCTCTTTCCTTCTCCGGCCGACCGTGGCCGCAACGCTGCTCGCGCTGAATGCCGCGGCGGCCCTGGCCCAGCAGTCCACCGCCACAGGAACCGCAGGGCCGGTGGTTTCCAGCGGCGGCACGCTGTCCACCGTGACCGTCGAGGCCAGCGCCGACGCCTCGGCCGAGGGCCTGACCAAGCCTTACGCTGGCGGGCAGGTGTCCCGCGGCGGGCGCGTCGGCATCCTGGGCAACCAGGACATGATGAGCACGCCCTTCTCCAGCACCAACTACACCAACGAGCTGATCCAGGACCAGCAGGCCAAGAGCGTGGCCGACGTGCTGCTCAACGACCCCTCGGTGCGCCAGGCACGCGGCTTCGGCAACTTCCAGGAGCTTTACGTGGTGCGCGGCTTCCCCGTGTATTCCGACGACGTGGCCTACAACAGCCTGTACGGCATGCTGCCGCGCCAGTACATCGCCTCGGAATTCTTCGAGCGCGTGGAAGTCTTCCGCGGCGCCAACACCTTCCTGAACGGCGCGGCCCCCGGCGGCAGCGGCATCGGCGGCGCGATCAACCTGCTGCCCAAGCGCGCGCCCAACGAGCCGCTCACCCGCGTCGGCTTCGGCGTGCAGACCGGCGGGCAGGGCTACGTCAATCTCGACCTGGCACGCCGCTTCGGCCCCGACGACAGCCTGGGCGTGCGCGTGAACGCAGTGCGCCGCGAAGGCGGCACCGGCGTGAAGAACGAGAGCCAGCAGCTCAGCGCCTTCAACGTCGGCCTCGACTGGCACAACCGCAACGTGCGCCTGTCGGCCGACTTCGGCTATCAAGATTACGACCTCAAGGACGGCCGCCCGAGCCTGACGCCTTCGTCGACGCTGCCGATCCCGCGCGCGCCCGACGCCCGCACCAACTTCGCCCAGCCCTGGACCTACTCGAAGGAAAAGGACAAGTTCGCCACGTTCCGCGGCGAAGTCGACATCACCGACAGCATCACGGCCTGGGCCGCCGGCGGCGTGCGCCGGAGCGACGAGGACAACGTGCTGTCGAACCCCACGCTCGCCGACGCCTTCGGCAACACCAGCAACACGCGCTTCAGCAACACCCGCAAGGACCGCATCGGAACGGCCGAGATCGGCGTGCGCGGCAACTTCGCGACCGGCCCGGTGAAGCACACGGTGGTGGTCTCGGCGGCCAAGTACAGCAACGACCGCGACAACGCCTACACGATCTCGCGCGGCACCATCCGCAACAACATCTACGCGCCCTACGCGTCGCCCTACCCCGTCGCCAATTCCTTCACCGGCAACACACTGGAAGACCCGCGCCTGACCGACAAGATAGACACGTCGAGCGTGGCCATTGCCGACACCATGTCGTTCATGGACGACCGCCTGCTCGTCACGCTCGGCGCGCGCCGCCAGACCATCGAGCAGACCAGCTACGCCTACACCACGCTCAAGCAGTCGAGCACCTACGACAAGAGCAAGACCACGCCGGTAGCCGGCGTCGTGTTCAAGATCACGCCGACCGTCTCGGCCTACGCCAACTACATCGAAGGCCTCGTCAAGGGCAACGTGGCACCGGGTACGGTCAACGGCCTGCCCGTCACCAATGCGGGCGAGATCTTCGCGCCCTATCAGGCCAAGCAGAAGGAGATCGGCGTCAAGTACGACGGCGGCACGCTGGGCGCGAGCGCGGCGTTCTTCACCACCGACCAGCCCACCTACTACTACGCGGGCCAGACCTACGGCCTCTACGGCAAGCAGCGCAACCAAGGGCTGGAGTTGTCGGTGTTCGGCCAGCCCGCCAAGGGCCTGCGCCTGCTCGGCGGCCTGACGCTACTCGACGCCAAGCAGAAGAACACGCAAGGCGGCGCCACCGATGGCCTCACCGCCATCGGCGTGGCGAAGCAGCAGGCCAACCTCGGCGCCGAATGGGACGTGCCCGGCGTGCGCAACCTGTCGCTGAACGCCCGCTTGCTCTACACCTCGAAGCAGTACGCCAACGCCGCCAACACGCAGTCGGTGCCGTCGTGGACGCGCTTCGACGTGGGCGCGCGCTACCTGGTCGACCTGGGCAACGGCCGCCTGCTCACGCTGCGCGCGCGCATCGACAACCTCTTCAACAAGTCGTACTGGGCCTCGGTGGGCGGCACGCAGGGCAGCAACTACCTGGTGCTGGGTGCGCCGCGCACCTTCGCGGTGAGCGGCACGATCGACTTCTGATCGACCGGGCCGGCCGATCGGCGGCGCGCTCAGCGGCCCTGCTCGCGCAGGTTCGCCTCGAGCGCGTCGATGAACATCGCCGGCACGTCGAAGCCGGTCTGTTCGGTGATTTCCTGGAAGCAGGTCGGGCTGGTCACGTTGATCTCGGTGACCGAGTCGCCGATCACGTCGAGCCCGATCAGCAGCAGCCCGCGCGGTGCCAGCGCGCGGCCCACGGTCTCGGCGATCTCGCGGTTGCGCGGCGTGAGCGGCTGGGCCACGCCCTTGCCGCCGGCTGCCAGGTTGCCGCGCACCTCGGTGCCCTGCGGAATGCGCGCCAGCACGAAGGGCGCCGGCTCGCCCGCGATGATGAGGATGCGCTTGTCGCCCTGTGAGATCTCGGGCACGAAGCGCTGCACCATGATGGTTTCGGCGCCGTCCTTGTTGAGCGTCTCGACGATGGAGCCGAGGTTCAGCGCGTCCTGCTTCACGCGGAAGATGCCCATGCCGCCCATGCCGTCGAGCGGCTTGAGGATGATGTCGCCGTGCTCCGCGTGGAAGTCGCGCACGGCTTGCGCGCTGCGCGTCACCAGCGTGGGCGTGGTGAACTGCGGAAACTCCATGATCGCGAGCTTCTCGGGGTGGTCGCGCAGCGCGCGCGGCTTGTTCACCACGTGCGCGCCCTCGCGCTCGGCCTGCTCCAGCAGGTGCGTGGCGTAGATGTACTCGGCGTCGAAGGGCGGGTCCTTGCGCATGAGCACCGCGTCGAAATCCTTCAGCGCCTTGGCTTCGGAGATGTCGACGCGGTACCAGTCCTTCGCGTTGCCGGTCAGCGTGATCTGCTGCACCGTGGCCGTGACCACGCCGCCCGACTTCCACTGGATGTCCTGCGGCAGGCAGGCCGCGATGCGATAGCCGCGGCGCTGCGCCTCGCGCATCATCGAGAAGGTCGTGTCCTTGTAGATCTTGAAGTGATCGAGCGGATCGGCGACGAAGAGGATGTTTTTCATCAGGCGTTCTTTCTTGCGTTGCCGGGGCGCGGCGGCCATTGGCATGGGTATCGGGGCGCGATGTTGCCGGAAGCGGCGATGTCCTTGCCGGCGGGGGCTTTTTTCTCTTCGGCCCGCCGCGGCCGGTCTGGCCGCGCAACGTGCATCGGGCGATTGTGCCGGGAGCTCGCGGGCACCGGATGGTCAACAATCTTCGCCCGATAAAGTCAACCATCCGGCACGGGAATTGCGTGTCTGTGCCTCCGACAACTCCCGGAGAACCTCGTGGACACATCCATTTCGCAGGGCGGCCCTGCGCTCGATCCCGCCGCCGTGGTCGACGAATTCCTGCGCCTGGTGATGATCCCGGACCCGCAGTCGGCCTCGCGCTTCACCGCGCCCGACATCCGCATCCGCTTCACCGGCAACCGCCCGATGCACGCGCCGGCCGACACCTCGGCCTTCAACGCCAAGCGCTACGCCTGGGTCAAGAAGAAGATCGAGCGCACCGAAACGGTGGCCGGCGGCACGCCCGAGGAAACGGTGGTCTACAGCCTCGGCACGCTCTACGGCGCATGGCCCGACGGCTCGGCCTTCGAGGGCAACCGGTACGTCGACCGCTACGTGGTGCGCCACGGCCTGATCGTGCAGATGGACGTGTGGAACGACAGCGCCGAATGGCTGCTGGTGCGCGCCGGCCTCGCCGTGCTGTGATGAGGCGGCCCGAATGAGCACGCGCTGGCCCGACCGGCTTCCCACGCACGACCGCTTCGACTACCGGCCGATCACGCGGCGGCCCGACTACGCGTGGCCGAACGGCGCGCGGCTGGCTGTGTACATCGGGTTCAACGTCGAGCACTTCGCCTTCGGCGACGGGCTGGGCGCATGCATCGGACCGGCCTCGCCGCAGCCCGACGTGCTCAACCACGGCTGGCGCGAATACGGCAACCGCGTGGGCGCGTGGCGCTGTCTCGAACTGTTCGATTCGCTCGCGCTGCCGACCGGGGCGCTCGTCAACACCGCCCTGTACGACCATTGCCCGGAACTGGTCCAGGCACTCGTGGCGCGCGGCGACGAGCTGATCGGCCACGGCCACAGCAACGCCGAGCGCCAGGGCGTGCTCGACGAGGAACACGAGCGCGCGCTGCTGCTGCGCTGCCGCGAGCGGATGCTGCGCGAGAGCGGACAGGCGCCCGCGGGCTGGCTCTCGCCGTGGATCTCCGAAAGCGCCGTCACGCCCGACCTGCTGGCCGAGACCGGCTACGGCTACACGCTCAACTGGTGCCACGACGACCAGCCGCTGCGCATGCGCACGCGCGGCGGCGGATCGCTCTGGTCGGTGCCGTACCCGCAGGAGCTCAACGACATTCCGATGATCGTCGGCCGCCTGATGGACGCGAAGGATTTCAGCGCGATGGTGATCGACAACTTCGAGGAAATGCTCGAACAGTCGTGCGCGCAGCCGCTGGTGATGGGCGTCGCGCTGCATCCCTACATCGTGGGGCAGCCCTATCGGCTGAGGCACCTGCGCACCGCGCTCGCGCGCCTGGCGCAGGCGCGCGACCGGGGCGAGATCTGGTTCACCACGCCAGGTGCGATCGCCTCGCACGTGGCGCGGCTCGAAAAGGAGCGGCCGGGAGAATTCGACTGAGCCGCGCCCGGGCTCAGATCTCTATCTTCGACCCCAGCTCCACCACCGCGTTGTTCGGCAGCCCCAGGAAGGCGGCCGCACCGCTCGCGTTGTGGTGCATCTGCGCGAACAGCTTCTCGCGCCACGGCGCCATGCCGCTGCCCAGGGTGGGAATCACCACGTCGCGCGACAGGAAGTAGCTCGTCGTCATCTGCTCCAGCTGGCAGCCGCGCATGCGCGCGTTCTCGAGGGCGCGCGGCAGGTCGATGTCGTTCTTGAAGCCGTAGTGCACGATGATCTGCCAGCAGTGGTGGCCCAGCGCCTCGATCTCGATGCGCTTGTCCATCGGGATCCACGGCACCTCGTGGTTGCGCACGGTGACGAACATGTTCTGCTCGTGCAGCACCTTGTTGTGCTTCAGGTTGTGCAGCAGCGCGTTCGGCACCACGCCCGGCTCGGCCGTGAGGAACACCGCCGTGCCGTCGACGCGCGCGGGCGGGCTCACGAACACGGAATCGAGGAAGGACTTCAGGTCGATGGCGTCGGCATGCTGCGCCTCGCCCATCAGGCGTCGGCCTTCCTTCCACGTGATCATCAGCGTGAAGACGAAGCCGCCTATCAGCAGCGGGAACCAGCCGCCCTCGAAGAGCTTGAGCAGGTTCGACGCGAAGAACAGGAAGTCGACGACGAAGAAAAGCGCGGTGGAGCCGATGCACAGCGCCAGCGGCAGCTTCCACGCATAGCGGATCACGAAGAAGGTCAGCACCGTGGTGATCAGCATGTCGGTGGTCACCGCGATGCCGTAGGCCGCGGCCAGGCTGCTCGACGAGCGGAACATCACCACCGCCAGCACGATGGCCACGAACAGGCCCCAGTTGACCAGCGGAATGTAGATCTGGCCGGCCGTGCGCACGCTGGTGTGCTCGATGTTCAGGCGCGGCAGGTAGCCCAGCTGGATGACCTGGCGCGTGACGCTGAAGGCGCCGGTGATGAGGGCCTGCGACGCGATCACCGTGGCGGCAGTGGCCAGCAGCACCAGCGGAATGAGTGCCCATTCGGGCGCCATCATGAAGAACGGATTCTTCACCGCCTCGGGGTTCTCCAGCAGCAGCGCGCCCTGGCCGAAGTAGTTGAGCGTGAGCGCCGGCATCACCACCGAGAACCACGCGATGCGGATCGGGCTCTTGCCGAAGTGGCCGAGGTCGGCATAGAGCGCCTCGGCTCCGGTCACGCAAAGCACGGTCGCGCCCAGCAGGATGAAGCTGGTGCCGGGGTTGTCCCACATGAACTTCAGCGCGTAGAACGGATTCAGCGCCTTCAGGATCTCGGGGTGGTGCAGGATCTGCGACACGCCCAGCACCGCGATCGCGAGGAACCAGGTCAGCGTGACCGGCCCGAAGAACTTGCCGATGCCCGCCGTGCCGCGCTTCTGCACCACGAAGAGGCAGAACAGCACGACCAGCGTGAGCGGAATGACGTAGTGCGTGAAGTGCGGCGACACCACCTCCAGGCCCTCGACCGCCGAGAGCACCGAGATGGCCGGGGTGATGACCCCGTCGCCGTAGAAGAGCGAGGTGCCGAAGATGCCGACCACCAGCAGCAGGTGGCGCAGCCTGGGCTTGTCGTGCACCGCGCGCGAGGCCAGCGCGAGCATGGCGACCAGGCCGCCCTCGCCTTCGTTGTCGGCGCGCAGCACGAGCACCACGTACTTGATGGAGACGATGACGGTGAGCGTCCAGAAGAACATCGACAGGATGCCGTAGACGTTCTCGACGGTGAAAGGCACGTGGCCGTGGCCGAACACTTCCTTGACGGCGTACAGCACGCTGGTGCCGATGTCGCCATAGACGACGCCGATGGCGCCGACGATCAGGCCGGCTGAGAGATTTTTGGGGGCTGACACGAAGTCGATGGGAAAAGGGACAGGCTGCGATTCGACGCGTCAGGCACGCCGGGGGTGTGACAGATGTGAACTTTAGTCCACCTGCAGGACCTCCCGCCCTTTTGTTTCCGTTGCTGTGGGGCCGCTATTTTGCCGCCGGCGGCCATCGCCGCAAGCCGCCCCCGGGAATCACTCGTAGATTTCGGCGTCCGGATCGGTCGCTTCCATCTCGTAGCTGGCGGCCACCATGGCCAGCCTGCCAACCACCCCGTACATGTAGAAGCGGTTCGGCGCACTGGCGCCAGGCTTGGCTCCCGGTTGAGGCAAGTGCGCACTTTCGGAGAAAGCCAGCGGCACGAAGCTGGCGCCCGGCAGCTTCAGGTTCTCGTCGGCGGCGCGCTCGGCGTGCACCCGGTAGAAGCCGCCGACCACGTAGCGGTCCATCATGTAGACCACCGGTTCGGCCACGCCGTTGTGCACGCGCTCGTTGGTGAGCACGCCTTCCTGGACGATCAGCTCGGTCGGCTCCCGCAAGTCGCGGCCGGCGGCATTCCGCGCGGATGCCGCAGGAACGCTGGCGCCAGCGCTGCCGCGTGGCTTGCCGATCAGCGCCTCCACGTCCTTGGCGTCGCGCACCGTCACCACGCCGGGGCTGCCGCTTCCGCTGTGGCCGCCCTTGACGACCACGAAGGGCTTCTCGTTGATGCCGTATTCCTTGTACTTGCGGCGCACCTTGGTCAGCACTGCGTCCACGTGGCTCGTGAGCACGTCGATGCCGCGGCCCTCGGCCACGTCGACGCCCTCGGCGCGCGCATAGATCGGGTTGATGAGCCACGGGTCGATGCCCAGCAGCTTGCCGAAGCGCTTCGACAGCTCCTCGTAGCTGTGCAGGTGGTTGCTCTTGCGGCGCACCGACCAGCCCGCGTGCAGCGGCGGCAGCAGGTACTGCTCGTGCAAATCCTCGAGGATGCCGGGAGTTCCTGCGGAAAGCTCGTTGTTAAGGAGGATTGTGCAGGGATCGAAGTTCTTGAGCCCCAGCCGGCGCTTGCTGCGCACGACGGGTTCGAGCGTCACGGTCTCGCCGTTCGGCAGTTCGATCTTCTTGGGCGACTTGATGGCCGGATCGATCGACCCGATGCGCACGTTGAGCCCCGCCATGTGGAAGATGCGCACGAGTTGCGCGACGTTGGCGAGGTAGAAGGTGTTTTTGGAGTGATTTTCCGGAATGACGAGCAGGTTGCGCGCTTCCGGACAGATCTTCTCGATGGCCGCCTGAGCGGCCTGCACCGCCAGCGGCAGCATTTCCTTGGTGAGGTTGTTCCAGCCACCGGGAAAGAGATTGGTGTCGACCGGAGCCAGCTTGAAGCCCGCGTTGCGAATGTCGACGGCGCTGTAGAACGGGGGCGTGTGCTCCATCCACTCGAGCCGGAACCAGCGCTCGATGGCGGGCATCGAGTCGAGCACCCGCTGCTCCAGTTCGTTGATCGGGCCGGTCAGGGCGGTGACTAGATGCGGAACCATGCAGCGGCCTTGTTGGTTTTGTGCTTAAAGGTGGAGTGGAATTGTAGGATTTGGGGCTGGTCGCCCCAATGACAAGGCCGCGCGCGGACGCATCGGACCGACCGCTTTCATCAGGTCCATCAGGTCCGGACTTCGCCCTGCCCCAGCACCACGTACTTGAGCGAGGTCAGTCCCTCGATGCCCACCGGGCCGCGCGCATGGAACTTGTCGGTGCTGATGCCGATTTCGGCACCCAGCCCGAACTCGAAGCCGTCCGCGAAGCGTGTGCTCGCATTGACCATCACGCTGGCCGAATCGACCTCGCGCAGGAAGCGCTGCGCGTGCACGTGGTCGCGCGTGACGATGGCGTCGGTGTGGTGGCTCGAATAGCGGTTGATGTGCGCGATGGCCTCGTCCACGCCGGCCACCACCTTGATGCTGATGACCGCGGCGAGGTATTCCTCCGACCAGTCCGACTCGACCGCGTCGACCACCTTGGCCTTCGGGTCGAGTGCCGCGTCTGCACGCAGGATGGCCGCCGCCGCCGCATCGCAACGCATCTCAACCCCCTTGGCCGCGAAGATGGCGGCGATCTCGGGCAGGAAGTCCTCGGCCACCGCGGCCGACACCAGCAGGCCTTCGGCGGCGTTGCAGGGGCTGTATTTCTGGGTCTTGGCGTTGTCGACGATGCGCAGCGCCATGTCGAACTCGGCGGAGTCGTCCACGTAGACGTGGCAGTTGCCGTCCAGGTGCTTGATGACCGGCACCTTGGCGTCGCGGCTGATGCGCTCGATCAGGCCCTTGCCGCCGCGCGGAATGATCACGTCGACGAATTCCGGCATGGCGATCAGCTGGCCGACGGCCTCGCGGTCGGTGGTCTGCACCAGCTGCACCGCCTCGACCGGCAGGCCGGCCTCGGCCAGCGCCTCGGACACCAGCACCGCCAGCGCCTTGTTCGACTCGATGGCCTCCGAGCCGCCGCGCAGGATGGCGGCGTTGCCGCTCTTGATCGCCAGGCTCGCGGCCTCGATGGTCACGTTGGGCCGGCTCTCGTAGATCATGCCGAACACGCCGATCGGCACGCGCATCTGGCCCACGCGGATGCCGCTGGGCTGTTGCTTCATGCCGATGATCTCGCCGATCACGTCGGCCATGCCGGCGAGCTGCTCGCAGCCCTGGGCGACGGTCTCGATGACCTTGGGCGTGAGCTTGAGGCGGTCGACCATCGGCGCCGAGAGGCCGGCGGCCGTGGCGCGCTCCAGGTCCTTCTGGTTGGCGACGGAAAGCTCCGGGCCGGCTTCGCGCAGCCGGCGGGCCAGCGCCTTCAGCGCCTTGTTCTTGCTGGCCGCATCGGCACGGGCCATGAGGAATGCGGCGGTCTTGGCCTGCAGGCCGAGCGCCTGCATGTGTTCGTTTACGTTGAACGCGTTCATCCGCGTATTTTCCCACGCCATCCCCGGACCGGCTGGCGCAGGTCTTTTGGTGGCTGGAGCCGTCCTGATCGCCCCGGCCGCCCGGTCAGGCGCGCCGCGCGGCGCCGGCCGCACCGCCGCAGGCGCGGCACAGCATCAGCGCGAGCCGCTGCAGGGCCTGCCAGCCGCTGGCGGGCCAGTCGGGCTGCTTCAGTCCCTTCACGATGCCGTCCACCACGTGCGCGGCGCGCAGCAGGCGCGCCAGCATGCGGTCGTCCAGGCGCGGCAGCACGCGCTCGAAGGCGCGCTCGCGCGGGCCCCAGATGCGGTTCTCGCGCAGCGCCATGGGCAGCGGACGGCCCGAGGCCATGGCGTCCTTCACGCGCTTGAGGGCGCGGATGTCCTCGGCGATCGTGTAATGCACCAGCACTTCGGCCTCGCCCTCGGCCTGCAGACCGTCGAGCATGCGCGCCACGCGCTGCGGATTGCCCGCCAGCACGGCTTCGGAGAGCTTGAACACGTCGTAGCGCGCCACGTTGTTGACCGCGCCTTCCACCTGCTCCCAGCTCAGCTCGCCCGCCGGATGCAGCAGCGCGAGCTTCTGGATCTCCTGGTGCGCGGCCAGCAGGTTGCCCTCCACGCGGTCGGCAAAGAACTGCAGCGTACGCTGGCCTTCGTCGCCCGGCATCACGCGCTGGCCCTGCTGGCCCAGGCGCTGCGCGATCCACTGCGGCAGCGCATTGCGCTCGATGGGGTCGACCTGGATGCTCGCGCCGTTGTTCTCCAGCGCAGAGAACCAGGCGCCGGTGCGCGTGGCCTTGTCCAGCCTGGGCAGCATCACCAGCGTGAGCGTGCTGTCGTTGCCGGGCGCCGACTCGGCCAGCTGCTGCAGGGCCGCGCTGCCGTCCTTGCCGGGCTTGCCTGAAGGAATGCGGATTTCGACGATCTGCTTGTCGGCGAACAGCGAGAGCGAGCCCCCGGCCGCGAGCACCGCGCTCCAGTCGAAGTGCGCGCCGGCTACGGTGTACGAGCTGCGCTCGGTGTAGCCCTGCGCGCGCGCTGCCGCGCGGATGGCGTCAGCCGCCTCCTGCGCGAGCAGCGGCTCGTCGCCGTGGATCGCGTAGAGCGGCTTCAGGCCCTTCTGCAGATGGGCCGCAAGCTGTGCGCTGGCAAGTTGCATGGACGCGAAGAAACCGGACTCAGAGCTGCTTGACTGCCGCCAGCCGGCGCATCAGCTGCTGCGCGATGTCCGACTGCATGTCGCGGAACAGCAGGTCGGCCTCGCCCTCCTTGGCCAGCGCGTTGGTCTCGTTGAAGCTCAGGTCGCGCGTCTGCGAAACGTCTCCGGCGGTCAGCAAGTCCTTGCCGGCCGGTGTGCGCAGCCGGAAGCGCACCTTCAGCTGAAGCTGCAGCTCGCGCACCAGGCCGGCCGAATTGGTCGAGATCACGATGCGGTTGCGGTCCTCGCCCAGGACCTCCAGGATGACGTCCGCCTTGGACGCATCCTCCGGCGGCAGCACGGTCACGGTGCCCGTGGCCCTCAGTTCGCGCCGGATCTGATTGATCATGGCCGAGTTGCCCGACACCGACAGCGACTTGAACGCAAAGACGGGCGCCTTGCGCAGCTCGAAGCCGCAGCCGGCCAGGCCCAGCGAGGCGCCGGCCGCCGCCAGCCCGAGAAGGAAGCCGCGGCGCGGCAGCGAGACATTGCGAGTGTTCATGCTTGCTTGGTTGATTGAGCCGTTCGTCCGGCGTTTCAGATGACCACGTTGACCAGGCGGCCCGGAACCACGATCACCCGCTTGGCCGGCGCGCCCTCGGCGAAGGCAACGAAGTCGTCGCAGGCCAGCGCGAGCTTCTCGATCTCGTCCTTCGAGGCGCCTGCCGGCACGCTGAGCTTGCCGCGCAGCTTGCCGTTGACCTGCAGCATGAGCTCGATCTCGTCCTGCACCAGCGCGCCCACGTCGACCGTGGGCCAGGGCGCGTCGAGCAGGCCACCCAGGTCCTTGTCGTAGCCGAGCTCGTTCCACAGCTGCTGCGCGATGTGCGGCGTGGCCGGGTACAGGCAGCGCAGCAGGATGCCGAAGCCCTCGCGCACCGCCGCGGCGTCGCCCGCGCTGCCGTCGGGCTTGAAGCCTTCCAGCGCGTTCAGCAGCTTCATCGCGCCCGACACCACCGTGTTGTATTGCATGCGCTGGTAGTCGTAGTCGATCTGGCGCAGCACGGTGTGCACCTCGCGGCGCAGCGCCTGGGCGTTCTTGCCGAAGGCCTGGCCGGCGATGGCCACCGGGGCCACGTCGGCCTGCGAGACGCCGAAGTTCCACACGCGGCGCAGGAAGCGGTAGCTGCCCTCGACGGCCGCGTCGTTCCACTCGAGCGTGGCCTCTGGCGGCGCGGTGAACATGGTGTACAGGCGCGCGGTGTCGGCGCCGTATTTCTCGATCAGGTCCTGCGGATCGACGCCGTTGCGCTCGCTCTTGCCCATCTTGCCAACGCCGCCGTACTCGACCTTCGTGCCGTCGGCGGTAGTGCCGCCGACGATGCGGCCCTGGGCATCGAGCACGGGCGTGACTTCGGAGGGCGGAAAGTAGTCCTTGCCGCCCTTCTCGTTGCGCGAATAGAAGATGTGGTTGAGCACCATGCCCTGCGTCAGCAGCTTGCTGAAGGGCTCATCGGCCTTCACCAGGCCCAGGTCGCGCATCACCTTGGTCCAGAAGCGCGCGTACAGCAGGTGAAGAATGGCGTGCTCGATGCCGCCGATGTACTGGTCCATCGGCATCCAGTAGTCGGCGCCGCCGGCCACCATCGCCTCGTCGTTCTTCGGATCGCAGTAGCGCATGAAGTACCACGACGAGTCGACGAAGGTGTCCATCGTGTCGGTCTCGCGACGCGCGGGCTTGCCGCACACGGGGCAGACCACGCCGGCATGGAAGCCTTCGTGCTTGTGCAGCGGGTTGCCCGAGCCGTCGGGCACGCAGTCGGTGGGCAGCACCACCGGCAGGTCCTTCTCTGGGACGGGCACCGCGCCGTGCTCTTCGCAATGGATGATCGGGATCGGCGTGCCCCAGTAGCGCTGGCGGCTCACGCCCCAGTCGCGCAGGCGCCAGGTGGTCTGCATCTCGCCCAGGCCCTTCTGGCCCAGCGCATGCGCCACGGCGGCCACCGCCTCCTTGTAGCTCATGCCGCTGAAGTTGTCGGAGTTGATGGTCACGCCGCGCTGCTTGTCGGCGTACCAGTCCTGCCACTTGTGATAGTCGAAGTGCGGCTCGTCGTCGACCAGCACCACCTGGATGATCTCGATGCCGTATTTGTTGGCGAAGGCGAAGTCGCGCTCGTCATGGGCAGGCACGCCCATCACGGCGCCGTCGCCGTAGCTGATCAGCACGTAGTTGCCGACCCACACCGGCACCTGCTCCTCGGTGATGGGGTGCGTCACCGTCAGGCCGGTGGGCACGCCCTTCTTCTCCTGCGTGGCCAGCTCGGCCTCGGTGGTGCCGCCGCTCTTGCACTCCTCGATGAAGGCCGCGACCTTGGGGTCGAGCGTGGCGGCATGCGCGGCCAGCGGGTGCTCGGGAGCCACCGCGCAGAAGGTCACGCCCATGATGGTGTCGGCACGCGTGGTGAACACGTACATGCGGCCGTCCTGGATGAGCTTGCCGTCGGCGCCCTTGATGTCGTGCGTGAAGGCGAAGCGCACGCCTTCGCTCTTGCCGATCCAGTTCTCCTGCATCAGCTTGACGCGCTCGGGCCAGCCCGGCAGCTTGTGCTGGGTGTGCTCGAGCAGTTCCTCGGCGTAGTCGCTGATCTTCAGGTAGTAGCCGGGGATCTCGCGGCGCTCGACCGTCGCGCCGGTGCGCCAGCCCTTGCCGTCGATCACCTGCTCGTTGGCCAGCACGGTCTGGTCGACCGGGTCCCAATTGACGACCTGGGTCTTGCGGTAGGCAATGCCCTTCTCGAGCATCTTCAGGAACAGCCACTGGTTCCACTTGTAGTAGCTGGGGTCGCAGGTGGCGATCTCGCGGCTCCAGTCGATGGCCAGGCCCATGGCCTGGAGCTGGCCCTTCATGTAGGCGATGTTCTCGTAGGTCCACTTGGCCGGCGGCACGCCGTTCTTCAGCGCCGCGTTCTCGGCCGGCAGGCCGAAGGCGTCCCAGCCCATGGGCATCAGCACGTTGTAGCCGCTCATGCGCAGGTAGCGCGTGAGCATGTCGTTGATCGTGTAGTTGCGCACGTGGCCCATGTGCAGCTTGCCGCTGGGGTACGGCAGCATCGAGCAGGCGTAGTACTTCTTGCGGCTCGCGTCCTCGGTGACGCGGTAGGCATCGGCGGCGCTCCATTGCGCCTGGGCAGCGGACTCGACGTCGCTGGGTTTGTAGCTGGGATTCATGGCGGTTCGGCAAGAGCCCGGCTCGGAGCGGCCGGGAACGCGGGATTATCGCGCCCGGGCGAAGCCCCGGCCCGCAGACTCTAGACTCGGGGCACGTAACCTGCGTGTTGCGCGGGTAACGCCTGCCGCCCGGCAGACTTTCCGCGCCCCCTCGAGCACCATGAAACTGCGCCTCAAACACCTCGCCCTGGCCCTCGCGGCCGCCGCCGGCCTTGCCGCCGCCTCCGTCTGGGCCCAGCAGAACGACAAGCCCCTGCGCATCGTCGTGCCCTTCGCCACCGGCGGCGCGCAGGACGTCATCGCCCGCTACCTGGGCGCCAAGCTCACCGACAGGCTCGGCCAGCCGGTCATCATCGACAACAAGGCCGGCGCCGGCGGCATCGTGGCCGCCGACGCGGTGGCCAAGGCGACCGATGGGGCCACGGTGCTGCTGGCCACCGGCGGCGCGGTCACCATCGCGCCGCACCTGCAGGCCAAGCTGCCCTACGACCCGGTCCACGAGCTGGTGCCGGTCGCTCTGGTGGCCGACACCCCCATGACGCTCTCGGTGCGCGCCGAAAGCCCCTACAAGACGGTGGCCGACGTGCTGCGCGACGCCAAGGCCAAGCCGGGCCAAGTCACCTACGCCTCGACCGGCAACGGCACCGTCTCGCACCTGACCGGTGCGCTGCTGGCCCAGGCCAGCGGCGTGAACCTGCTGCACGTGCCCTACCGCGGCGCCGCGCCGGCCCTCACCGACCTGCTCGGCGGCCAGGTGGCGACCATCGTGACCAGCGTGGCCTCGATCGAGCCGATGGTCGCCAGCGGCAAGGCCCGCGTGCTGGGTACCTTCTCGCGCGCCGCGCTGCCCAGCATGGGCTCGGCCCCGACCATCGGCGAGGCGACGGGCCTTCCGGGCATGGAAGTGCCGGTCTGGGTCGGCGTGATGGCCCCGGCGCGCATGCCGGCGGCGAGCATCGAGAAGCTCTCCGCGGCGCTGGTCGAGGTGTGCAACCTGCCGGAGACGAAGCAGCGCTTCGCCCAGTTGGGCGCGGTCAACACCTGCGGGGGCGCATCGGCGTTGGGCAAGGTAGTCACGGAAGACAGCCAGCGCTGGGCCAAAGTCATCAAACAGGGCGGAATCAAGGTTGACTGAGGCCGCTGCAGGCAAGAAGTACAGCGTCGGCATCGCGGGCGCCGGAGCGATCGCGCTGGCCAGCGCGGCATGGCTGCGGCGGGCGGGCCATGGCGTCGCGATCTGGTCGCCGGGCGGCCGGGGCGCGGATGCCCTGCGCACGCAGCCGCTGGAGGCCGGCGGCATCGAGTCGTTTTCGGTGAACGTCGAGGTCGCCGAAAACGCAGCCGCGCTCTGCGCTGCCTCCGAGGTGCTGCTGATCGCCCTGCCCGTCAACGGCCACAGGCGCGTGATGGACGCGCTGCTGCCTTTCCTGCGCGATGGCCAGACAGTGATCGTCAGCTCGATGGCCTCGCTGTCCTCGCTCTACCTGCATGAAGCTACGGTGCGCGCCGGAGTGCAGCTAACCGTCGCCAGCTTCGGCACCACCGTGCTGACGGCGCGCCGCGAGTCCGCCACACAGGTCCGCGTAATGACGCGGCGCAAGGCGGTCGGCGTCTCCGCGCTGCCCGGCGCCCGGGTCGACGAAGCTGTCGCGCTGTGCACCGATCTCTTCGGCGAAGGTTTCTCGGCGCAGGGCAGCGCGCTCGCCAGCGCCCTGGCCAACGTCAACCCGCAGTCGCACGGGCCGCTGGCGGTCTTCAACTGGACGCGCATCGAGCGCGCCGAGAACTGGCCGCAATACCACTGCATGACGCCCGGCGTGTCGCGCGCGATCGAGGCGCTCGATGCCGAGCGCCGCGCCGTGGCGGCCGCCTTCGGCATCGAGCTCGGCCCCATCGAGGCGCATTTCGCGCGCTCCTTCGGCACCACCTCCGAAAAGCTCGCCGACATCGCCGCCGAGCTGCACGCCAAGCGCGGCGGCCCGCCCGGTCCCACGCAGACGGACACGCGCTATGTGAGCGAGGACATGCCCTACGGCCTGGCCTTCGTGGAGGCGCTGGGCGCCATCGCCGGCGTGCCCACGCCCGCCACGCGGACCATCGTGGACGCGGCCTCGCTGGTCAACGGCATCGACTACCGCCGCGAGAACGACCTCGTCGGGCCGCTGGGCCTGGCGACCGAGACTGTCGCCGGCCTGCTCGCCCGCCTATGAGGCGTCGGAGGCCTCGGCTTCGGGGAACACAGGCTCCCCGAGGTTGAGCATCAGCCGGTTGGCCCAGGCGAAGATGGCCACCGAGTGGATCAGGTCGAGGATCTCCAGCTCGCCCAGCCCCACGTCCTTGAGCTTGCGCACGTCGTCGGCCGTGACCTTGTCGGGCTCCGCGCCCAGGCGGATCGAGAACTCGACGATCGCCTTCTCGCGCGCCGTGGTGCCGGCGCCCTCGGGCTCCTCGAACACCTGCGAGATCACGTCGTTGCGTTTGGCCAGCTGCTCGAAGCGCTGGGCGTGCACCGAGGCGCAGTACACGCAGCCGTTGACGCGCGACTCCACCGTGGCTCCCAGCTCCCGCTCGGCGCGCGGCATGCCGCCCGGCGCGAACATGATGGCGTTGAAGGCGATGGAGCGCTGCAGCAGTATCTCGGGCTGGTGCGCCAGCACCAGGAAGTAGGGCGAGGTGCGCGCCTGCGGGCTCATCTCGTCCAGCGCCGCGAGCTGCTCGGGCGTGGCGGTGCCGACGTCCACCGTGTCGAGCCAAGGCTTCCACTTGAGCACTTCGTTGGTGAAGCCCTTGATGCGGATCGGCGCGCTCATACCGTCACCTCCAGCGCCGCCAACGCTTTCAGGCCAGCCGCGACGCGGATCTGGTACGACAGGAAGGCGATCAGCTGGCTCATCGCCACGATGGCCGGCGTCGACAGGCCGCTTTCGGCCAGCGACTGCACGGCGGCCTTGTCACCTTCGATGGGACGCTCGATCAGCTTTCCGGTGAAGGCCAGCATGGCCTGCAGGCGCGCGTCGGCCACGGGCTTGCCGGCATCAACCGCCGCGACCGCGGTCGCATCGGCGCCTTCGGCCACGAGCCGGTCGCGGTAGTGCTCGGCCAGGCTGGCGGCCTTCGACACGCGGCAGGCGTGCAGCGCCACCAGCAAACGTTCGGTCACCGAAATGCCTTCGACGGAGGGGGAAAACATCGCGTCGTAGCTGCCCTGGGTGGCGGCCAGCACCTTCTCGCGCTGGCGGCGCAACGCCCAGGTGGGCTGGTCCGGCGCCAGAGGGACGACGGCATCGATCACATCGGTAGTGCTTGTCATGGTTCGGTTTCTTCTCAATTTCTTTCTTTGGGCGGCAGTGCGGGCGTCCATTCGTCGCCGAAGAGTTCCGGCTCGGCGAACTCCTGCAGGTAGGCCCAGTGCTGGTCGAAGTCCTCGCGGTAGAACAGGCTCGCGATGCCGCTGGCCAGCCGCTTGGCGCCGTCGCTGATGGCCGGGATGTCGCCCGAAACCGTGCCGTGCGAGAGCGCCGCCGGATAGCAGAAGCAGTGGATGCGCGCGAGCCCCGGGCATTCGCCGGGCGAGCGCTCCTTGAATTCGAAGGAGGGGCCGAGATCGGGCGAGTCGGACAGTTCCTGGTCTTCGTCGCCGGGGGCGGGCTGGAAGCGGTCCTTCCAGGTGCGCACGTGGGGCGCGATGGCGGCGAATTCGGGGCGGTTCGGCCAGTCGACCTTGAAGCCCGTGGAGACGATCAGGAAGTCGAATTCGAAATCACCCCTGGGCGTCGACACCACCATCCCCTCGCCCTTCGACTCCACTGACAGCACCGGGCAGCCGAAGTTGAAGAAGGCATTGGGATGGCGCGACACCCGCAGCGTGCTGCCGTGCGGCGGCGGCACGTTCAGCACGTTGATGTAGTGGCGGATGCGCCACTTGAGCTCGTCGGGCAGGTCGTAGTGCCCCTGCGTGAGGCCGGGCACGCCCGCGCCCTTGCCCTTGTTGACGCGCGGCAGGTCGGGGCGGCGGATCAGCAGTTCGACGCTGTGGGCGCCGGCTTCGAGCGCGGTGGCCGCGCTGTCCATGGCCGAGGAGCCCGCGCCGATCACGCCCACGCGCAGGCCCTTGAGCTTGCCGTAGTCCATCTCGTCGGAGGAATGGGCCCACTTCGAGCGCGGCAGGGCGTTCACGAAGGCCGGCACCGCCGGGCCGCCGAGGCCGTCGCGCCCGGTGGCCAGCACCAGGCGGCGCGCCAGCACGCTGCTGCGTTCGCCCTCGCTGGAGCGCAGTTCGAGGCGCACGCCGGTCGCATCGGGCAGCGGCTGCACGGCGGTCACCGCCATGCCGTTGCGCACGTCCACGTTCATCACGCGGCGGTACCAGACGAGGTAGTCCATCCACTGCAGGCGCGGGATCTTGTCCATCGCGGTCCAGGCCTCCAGCCCGAACTGAGCCTCGAACCAGGCGCGGAAGGTGAGCGCGGGCAGGCCCAGCGCGGGCCCGGTGAGCTCCTTGGGCGAGCGCAGCGTCTCCATGCGGGCCGTGGTGGCCCAGGGGCCTTCGCTGCCGGCGGGGGAGCGGTCGAAGATCACGGCGCGGATGCCCAACTGCGCCAGCGCCACCCAGGCGGCCAGGCCGGCCTGCCCGCCGCCGACGATGGCCACGTCGATCATGGTTTCGCCGCCGGCGGCCTGCCGCTGCGGCATCCAGTTGCGGGCGGGCCAGCCGAGGTAGGCGAGGTCCTGGGCGAGGCGGGCCTCGAGCGCGGCCAGGGGGGAAGTGGGGGGAACGGGATCTGGAGTCGTCATTTTGAAAACCGGGAACGGCGCCCAGTGTAGAAAGCTTCGCGAAGCCCCACGCCCTGCTGCGCCGCGCCGCATGGCCGCGTCACCGGTTCCACCGGCCCCACTGGCCCGGATTTCGCATGCCACAATGATTTCAGACCACAGGGACCCCGCATGGCCAGCAGCAAAACCGACGGCAGCAACAGCGAATGGTGGCGCGGCGCGGTGATCTACCAGATCTACCCGCGCAGCTTCATGGACAGCAACGGCGACGGCATCGGCGACCTGCCGGGCATCACGTCCCGGCTGGAGCATGTGGCCAGCCTCGGTGTCGATGCCATCTGGGTCTCGCCCTTCTTCCGCTCGCCGATGAAGGACTTCGGCTACGACGTGTCCGACTACCGCGCGGTCGATCCGCTCTTCGGCACGCTGGCCGACTTCGACGCCATGCTGGCGCGGTTGCACGAACTGGGCCTGAAGCTCATCATCGACCAGGTGCTCTCGCACACCTCCGACCAGCACGCCTGGTTCGCCGAAAGCCGCTCTTCGCGCGACAACCCCAAGGCCGACTGGTACGTCTGGGCCGACCCCAAGCCCGACGGCACGCCGCCGACCAACTGGCTGTCGGTGTTCGGCGGCTCGGCCTGGCAGTGGGACTCGCGCCGGCGCCAGTACTACCTTCACAGCTTCCTGGCCGAGCAGCCCGACCTGAACTTCCACTGCCCCGAAGTGCAGGAGGCGCTGCTGGGCGAGGTGCGCTTCTGGTGCGAGCGCGGGGTGGACGGCTTCCGCTTCGACGCCTGCAACCACCAGTTCCACGACGCGCTGCTGCGCGACAATCCGCCGGCCACGCTGGCCTCCATCGACGAGGTCAGCACGGTGCGCGCCGACAACCCGTACGCGATGCAGCAGCACCTGTACGACAAGAGCCAGCACGAGAACCTGGCGTTCCTCGAAGGGCTGCGCCGGCTGCTTGACGAGTACGGCGCGGTGGCGCTGGGCGAGGTCGGCGACGAGAACGCGCCGCCAGTCATGGCCCAGTACACCGAACTCGGCAAGCGCCTGCACCTGGCCTACAGCTTCAGCCTGCTGACGGCCGACCACAGCCCCGCGCATCTGCGCCACCAGGTCGAGGCGCTCGACAGCGCGCTGGCGCACACCGGCGGCTGGGGCTGCTGGGCGATCTCGAACCACGACGTGCCGCGCGTCGCCACCCGCTGGAGCGGCGGCGGCGCGCCCGACACGCGCCGCGACCGGCTCTGGCTCGCGCTGCTGCTCTCGCTACGCGGCAGCGCCAGCATCTACCAGGGCGAGGAACTGGGCCTGCCCGAGGCCGAGGTGCCCTTCGAGCTGCTGCAGGACCCGTACGGCCGCGCCTTCTGGCCCGAGTTCAAGGGCCGCGACGGCTGCCGAACGCCCATGCCGTGGACGCCTGAAGCATCCCACGGCGGCTTCACCACGGGCACGCCCTGGCTGCCGGTGTACGGCCCGCACCTGCCGCTGGCCATCGAGCGCCAGGCCGTCGACCCCGATTCGATGCTCGCCTTCAGCCGCACCCTGCTGCACTGGCGGCGCACCCAGCCGCTGCTGCGCACCGGCGGCCTCCGTTTCTTCGACACGCCGGCGCCGCAGCTGCTGCACTTCGAGAGGCACGGCGACGGCGCTTCCTCACTGCACGCGATCTTCAACTTCGGTGGCGAGCCCGTGTCGGTGCCGCTACCGGACGGATTGGCGCCTCTTGTCGGACAGCCGCTGGCGGAGACATCCGTCATGCACACCTCAGACGGAAAGCGCATGCTGCAACTGGCGCCGTACGGCGTCTTCTTCGGCGCGCCTGCCGGGGAAGGTTGAAGCCGAGCCCCGACCACCATGCCCCTCAAACCGCTGCCAGAGTCCGAAATCCACGCGCTGATGCGCGCCGAGCACGGCGACCCATTCGCCGTGCTCGGCCCGCACGAGACGCCAGAGGGCCTGGTCGTGCGCGCACTGCTGCCCGGCGCGCAGCACGTGGCGGTGGTGCATTCGCGCACCGGCTGGCCGCTGTCGATACTCACGCGCCACCCTGAATCCGACCTCTTCAGCGGACTCGTTCCGGCCGCGGAAGCCCGCATGGGCTATTCCTTCCAGGTCGACTGGGACACCCACACCTCGCGGCTCGAAGACCCCTACCGCTTTCCGTTCGTGCTCGGCGAGACCGACGTGTGGCTGCTAGCTGAAGGCACCCACCTGCGGCCGTGGGAGCGGCTGGGCGCGCACCTGCGCGAGATCGACGGCGTGAAGGGCGTGGCCTTCGCGGTCTGGGCGCCGAACGCGAGGCGCGTGTCGGTCGTCGGCAGCTTCAACAACTGGGACGGCCGGCGCCACATGATGCGGCTGCGCCGCGAGTGCGGCGTGTGGGAGATATTCGCGCCGCACGTGTCCGTGGGCGACAGCTACGAGTTCGAGGTCCTGTCGGCGCAAGGCGAGGTGCTGCGCAAGGCCGACCCCTTCGCCTTCTCTGCGCAGTTGCGCCCCGACACCGCCTGCGTTGTGCAGCCCCTGCCCGCGCCCGTGAAGATGCCCGAGGGCCGTGCCGCCGCGAACGGGCGCGACGCGCCCATCAGCATCTACGAGGTGCACCTGGGCTCGTGGCGCCGGAAGAACGGACACGAGTGGCTGGACTACCGCGAGCTGGCCGACACCCTCGTGCCGTACGCGCGCGACATGGGCTTCACGCACATCGAGCTGCTGCCCGTGAGCGAGCACCCTTTCGACGGCTCGTGGGGCTACCAGCCCATCGGCCTCTACGCACCGACCTCGCGCTTCGGCACGCCGGGCGACTTCCGCCATTTCGTCGAAGCGGCGCACGCGGCCGGGCTGGGCGTGATCCTCGACTGGGTGCCCGCGCACTTCCCCACCGATTCGCACGGCCTGGGCCGATTCGACGGCACCGCGCTGTACGAATACGCCGATCCGCGCGAAGGCTTCCACAACGACTGGCAGACGCTGATCTTCAACTACGCGCGCACGGAAGTCCGCAACTACCTCGTCGGCAACGCGCTGTACTGGCTGGAGCGCTACGGCGTCGACGGCCTGCGCGTCGATGCGGTGGCTTCCATGCTCTACCGCGACTACAGCCGCAAGTCGGGCGAGTGGATACCCAACGCGCTCGGCGGCCGCGAGAATCTGGAAGCCATCGAATTCCTGCGCCGCATGAACCGCGTGGTCGGCGTCGAGCGGCCCGGCGCCGTGACCATCGCCGAGGAATCGACCAGCTTTCCCGGCGTGACCCGCCCGCCCGAAGACGGCGGACTGGGCTTCCACTACAAGTGGAACATGGGCTGGATGAACGACACGCTGGCGTATGCCGGCACCGATCCGGTCTATCGCAAGCATCACCACCGGCAGATCACATTCGGCCTGATGTACGCGCACAGCGAGAACTTCGTGCTGCCGCTGTCGCACGACGAGGTGGTGCACGGCAAGGGCTCGATGATCGGGCGCATGCCCGGCGACGAGTGGCAGAAGTTCGCGGGGTTGCGCAACCTGTATGGGTACCTCTGGGCCTATCCGGGGAAGAAGCTGCTGTTCATGGGTGGCGAGTTCGCGCAGTACGCGGAGTGGAATGCGGATCGCAGCCTGGATTGGCATCTGCTGGAGCATGCGTCGCACCAGGGGATTCGACGGCTGGTGCGGGATCTGAACAACGTTTATCGGCACTTTCCGGCGTTGCATGAGCTCGACCATGAGGCGCGGGGGTTCGAGTGGGTTGTGCATGACGACTCGGATCAGTCGGTGTTTGCTTTTGTGCGGCGGGCTCGCGATGGGGCATTCGTTGTTGTGGCTTGCAACTTCACGCCTGTGCCTCGGATGGGGTATCGGTTGGGGGTGCCTTCTGCCGGGTCCTACCGGGAGGTCATCAATACGGATGGGGTTGTTTATGGGGGTAGTGGTGTGGGGAACGGGGTTGTTGAAAGCTCTCCTGTTGCGTGGCATGGGAAGGCGGATTCGGTTTTGATCGATTTGCCTCCGTTGGGTACTTTGATGTGGGTGCTGGTTTGATTTTTGGGTTGAGTTGCTTTCCGGGGGCGGGGCTCGGGCCGGCGGGCGACTCATTGCGTTGGCTTTGCCTTGATGAGACGCTGTTGGGTGTTTGCTTCCCGAGGCCGGGTCTCGGCCCGGCGGCCGACCTACTTTTCTTTGCTTCGCTGTATGGACCGGGGACCTCGGAAACAGGTGTGCGCGGACATAGGAAACACTCTGGCAGGTTATCGCCTTGCTGTCAGGGAGTTCAAGTCCAACCGCATGAACGGCTGATGGCAGAAGAACACGTCGA
>Ga0209758_1000128_pt1 | contig 186771 bp, 228 predicted proteins | sample AraplaMF_Col_mMF_FD_184258 | JGI IMG/M metagenome (GOLD analysis project Ga0209758, IMG submission 184258) | Arabidopsis root microbial communities from the University of North Carolina, USA - plate scrape MF_Col_mMF (SPAdes) (version 2) | ecosystem: Host-associated > Plants > Roots >...
CGCCACAGGTGGAGCGCCGGGAGGCGCGCGTGCTCTCTCGCACAGAGCACGCGGCACCTCTCAAAGGTGCCAGACCAAGACGTTGCGCCTTGACCGGCGCTCCCCTCCCTCATGTTTGAGGGGGAAGGAAATGAAGGCGGCGCCCCGCGCCTGACGACTTCCGGGGCCGATGAATCACGCCTGCGCCAATGCGGACGCGATGCGCTGAAAAGCGCGGGCTGTTTGACATGTGAATCTGAACACGCCGGCGCGAGCCGTATCCACCGGCGTCATTCCGGGGCGGCGCGCAGCGCCGAACCCGGAATCCAGACGCGAGTTCGGTGTCTGCATCTGGATTCCGGGTTCGCGCCTTCGGCGCGCCCCGGAATGACCGCGGAGTTTTATGGCGACGACTGCGCGAAAATCACCGCGCCGGAATGAACGTCGGGCCGACCGCGCGCACGGTGCGATTGGGGTCGGGCTTCACCGGCTGCTGGGCATTGTCCGACGCTGCAGAGTTCGCGCCGGCGGCGATCGCCGCAGGCGAGTTGGCCGGCGGCGGACTGACGGGAGCGGACTGCGCGGCCGCGGGCGCTGCGGCTTGGCTTGGGGCTTGGCCTGGCCGCTGCGGCGCGGCGGTGGTCCGCGGCGCAGGCGGCGCTGCGACAGGCTTGCCTTGCACGCCACCGCGCTGCTGCGGCTGCGACATCTGCTTGGCGCGCTGCTCGTCGACGACGATATCGCCCTGCTCGACGGTGGTGTCGTCGATGTTCTTCAGTGTCTGCGCCCAGCTCTCGCCGGCCTTGCGGCAGCTGCAGGCGTTGTTCCACGACTGCCGGTATTTGAACGCGTTGGGCAGCGCCGTGTAGGGCTGGCTGCCGTTCGCCGACACCGCCTGGTTGATGTCCTCGCCCGGATTTCGATAGGTGAACAGCTGCACCTCGGTGGCCGGGCACGACTGCTGGCACAGCTTCTCGTCCTCGGCGAAGCGGCCCGGATTGGTGGCGTACGAGATCGGATAGAAGTAGCCGTCGCAGGTGCGCACGCAGACCGTGCGGTAGGTGCCGCCCGGAGCCGAGAAGCCGGCGTCGGCGCCGGGCGGCGTGATCACGTTGCCACCACCGCCGGGGCCCGGGCCGAACAGCGAATCGAACAGGCCGCCGCTGCGCGGCGGCGGATTGGCCGCGACCGCGGCGCGATACTGCGCGCCACAATTGTTCTGCGACAGTGCGACGAGGATCGCGCGGCGCTGCGCCTCGCGCTCGGGGCCGCGGTCGTCGCGCAGCCGCTCGAGCTCGGCATTGATGCGGTCGAGATTGGTGCGCATCTGGTTGATCTTGGAATTGAGCGGGCCGCATTGCTGCGAGTTGCCGCCGCCGAACAGGGAGAAGAAGTTTCGCTCGCCGCAGCCGAGCCGTTGCGCGGTGGCCTCCTGGCGGTCGAGCTCGCTTTGCTGGTTCGCCGCGGCCGCCTCGAACTTGGCGGCCTGCTCGGCGCGGCCGCCGTCACCCGCGGCGCGGTCGAAGGTCTGCAGCTGGGTCTCGAGCCGCGCGCAGACCGGATTGCCCTGGGAGACCTGTCCTTGAGGGGGCGGGGCGGGCTGCTGCTGTTGTTGTTGTGCGGGCGGCTGCTGGGCCGCCGGGGGCGGCGGCAGTTGCTGCTGCGCGTGGGCCGCGGCGGTCGCGGCGAGCCAGAAGGCGGCCGGTCCAATGGCGCGGCGCAACATCGAATGCATCAGCGTTCCCCAAAGCCGCTTTTGGGCGGCAAAGCATGGCCCGGCTGCAGGACCCCCCGTCCCACAGCCTCGGGGGCGGGACTTTGACCCGCCAATGGTGTCCAAAGTTTGGACGGGGCCTGCGGTCATGGTCAAGATTCCGCGGCCTGGGCCTTTTCAGTGGCGGCTGCGACCGAAGCGCCCACGCGGCGCGACTCGGCACTCAGATTCCAGAGCACGCCGCAGATGATGAAGCCCGCACCGGCAAAGACGAAGCCGTCGAGGTGCTCGCCGTAGAAGATCCAGCCGACCAGCGCGATCAGCGGAATGCGCAGGAAGTCGAGCGGCACCACCACGGTGGCGTCGCCGGAGCGGAAGGCCTGCGTCAGGCAGAAGTGCGACGTCAGCCCGACGATGCCCAAGGCCAGCGTCGGCACGATCAGGTCGGTGCCGAGCCGGAAGACGAAGAACGACGGGCCGCCCTTCGCCGCGACGATCAGCGGCCAGGCGATCGTGATCGGCAGCTGGATCACGTTCATCCAGAAGATGATGGCGAAGGTGCTGACCCGGTTGGTGAGCTGCTTGGTGACGATCAGCGAGACCGCGAACGCGAAGGCCGCAAACAGCACGATCAGCGCGGTGGGCTGGAAGCCCTCCAGGCCCGGCCGCACGATGACCACGACGCCGATGAAGCCGAGCGCCACGCTGCCGAGCCGGCTCTTCGTCATGCGCTCGCCGAGCACGAGGGCGGCGAGCAGCGCCACCCAGGCCGGCGTGGTGAACTCGAGCGAGAACACCATCGCGAACGGCAGCACCGTGACGGCGTAGGCCCAGGCGTACTGGCCGGCGAAGTGCGTGGTGTTGCGCGCGAGATGGTAGCCCATGTAGCGCGGCGCCATCGCGGGGCGCAGCTCCGGATAGATCGCGATCAGCACCAGCAGCACCAGCACGCCGCTGCCGGAGCGGATGGTGAGGATCTCGAAGATATTGAGGCCGCCCTTGGCGAGCGCGCGCACCGCGAGCGCGCTCACCGAGAACGAGATGAGCGCGCCGGTCATCCACGCGACGACTCGCATGAGGTTCGGACTGGCCACAATGACGGCTTTCTTTCGCGGCTGCGCCGGACGAGCCGGCTATTCGGCGTCGAACTGGTTTTCCGGCTTGGCCTTGTCGAAGGCCGGAAGCTTCATGAGCGCGGCGTCGGCTGCGACGAGCTTGGGAAACGCCTCGAGCGGCGTCTTCAATCGCCGCGCGTTATACATCTGCGGCACGAGATAAATGTCGGCGAGCGTCACCTCGCTGCCGAAGCAATAGGGGCCGGGCTCGATCATCTGTTCCAGCGCGGTGAAGCCCTCGGTGACCCAGTGCTGGTACCAGGTGTCGATCGCAGGCTGCTCCTGCTTGAGCACGCGGCGGAGGTACTGCAGCGGCGCCAGGTTATTGAGCGGGTGGATGTCGCAGCCGATCAGCGCCGCGAAGGCGCGCACCTTGGCGCGCGCGACCGGATCCTTCGGCAGGAACGGCGGGTTCGGATGTGTCTCGTCGAGATATTCGATGATGGCCGGCGACTGCATCAGGATGGTGCCGTCGTCGAGGATGAGCGACGGCACGCGGCGCTGCGGATTGATGGCGCGGTATTCCGGGCTGTGCTGCTTGCCGCCGTCCTTGGTGAGATGGATCGAGATCGGCTCGGGCGCGAGGCCCTTGATGTTGAGCGCGATGCGCGTCCGATAGGCCGCCGACGAGCGGAAATAGGTGTAGAGCTTCATGACGTTTCCCGGCGCGATTTTGAACGTGCGCATTGTACAGCGGGCAAACCTATAGTGATATGCCTGCGGGCCGTCGACTCATGGCTGCCATACTCGGCGTTTTGCGCCTGGAGTGCTCGCCCTTCGACCGGATGATGACCAGAAACGTATTGCAGATTATCGCGTGCTACTTGGTCGGCTTTTTTGTCGGCACCCCGATCTGGGTTGCGTATTCCGGCGGTCCGCTTCTCCTTTCGCTCATCATCATGATGGTAGGAGCCGTGCTCGCGTTGCCGATCCTCCTGCTTGTGGTGCTCACGTTTGTCCTGCTGCGGAAGCGGATCCTCAAGCATTTGGCGTTGTGGTGCGTTCTCGCGCCAGTGCTTGTCGTGGCGGTTTGGATATTGACCGAGTGGCAGTTCGACTATTGGAACCGTGGATTCGATCTGTACCGGCATCTCTCGTTGCAAAGCGTTTGGGAGCAGGCGGCCCTCGCGTTCACCTGCGCATCCATCGCTTCATTCATGTTTTGGTGCTTGAACCGGACGGGCCGCCGGCTCGACCCAAAAATCCCGGCTTGACCGTCCGATTGCCGCGCGCTGCTCAGTCGTCGTCGGATTCGGGGCCGCGGCCTCTGGCGAATTCGGCGGCGAGCTTCGCCGAGCGCTCCGTCAGCCGATCGATGGAGCGCTCGAAGGCCGGGCGGTCGGCGGGATCGATCGCCTCGGCGAGCCGGGTGGCGAAGTCGAGCGCGATCGGCGCGAGATCGTCGTACATCGCCCGGCCGGCCGGCGTCAGCGCCAGGAAGGCCTCGCGCAGATCGGCGCGGTTGGCGCGGCGCGTCAGGAGCTTGCGCTTCTCCAGCAGCGCCACCGCGCGCGACACCTTGGTCTTGTGCATGTGGCTGTGCGCGCCGATCGCCTTGCCGGTCATCATGCCGAACTGGCCGAGTGTCACGAGCACCCGCCATTCCGGCACGCCGATGCCGTAGCGCTCCGCATAGACGCGCGACAGCGCCTGCGACACGAGGCTCGCCACGACGTTGAGACGATAGGGCAGGAATTCCTCGAGCTTCAGCGGCGCGGCGTCGCCGTGTCCGGGCGCCGCATTCTCCAGGCCCGCGCGCTCAAGCGCCGTGCCCGCCACGGAAGTCTCGCCGGATGCACCGTTGCTCATGGTCGCTCCGCCCCCCTCGGGCCAGGAACCTTGGGCAGTACCTTGGGCCCGGACATCTTAAACCACCCGCCGGGTTGTCCTGCGGGTCGCAAGCCGTTAATCTTGGTTACACCCGAAACTAAAGTGATTCAAAACTACAGGGGCGCGGGGCGGGAAAGCAAGGCCGGCGCGCCGAAAGTGGGCAAAGAAGCGGCAGCGGAACGGCGACGGGCAGGGACAAGGCGGAGCGGCTATGGCGTCAAAATACATGTCCGGGTTCGGCAACAGCTTCGAAACCGAGGCTTTGGAGGGGGCGCTGCCGGTCGGGCGCAACTCGCCGCAGAAGGTCAATTACGGGCTCTATGCCGAGCAATTGTCGGGCTCGCCGTTCACGGCGCCGCAGGCGACCAACCAGCGGACCTGGCTCTATCGCATCCGCCCGACGGTGCGGCACACCGGCCGCTTCGAGAAGATCGACTGTGGGCTGATCCGCACCGCCCCGGCCCGCGAGGATACCGACCTGCCGATCGGGCAATTGCGCTGGGGGCCGACGCCCATGCCCAACAGCCCCCGGACCTTCATCAACGGCCTTGCCACCATCACGGTCGCGGGCGACGCCGAGGCGCAGTCCGGGATGGCGGCGCACGTGCTGCTGATCACCAAGTCGATGGACCACGAGCACTTCTTCAACGCCGATGGCGAGATGCTGATCGTGGCGCAAGAGGGCACGCTGCGGCTGCGCACCGAGTTCGGCGTGATCGACATCGAGCCCGGCGAGATCGCCGTGATCCCGCGCGGCGTGATCTTCCGCGCCGAGCTCACCAACGGTCCGGTGCGCGGTTATGTCTGCGAGAATTACGGCGGCGCCTTCACGCTGCCGGACCGCGGGCCGATCGGCGCCAATTGCCTGGCCAATTCGCGCGACTTTCTCTGCCCCGAAGCCTGGTTCGAGGACGTCGACGAACCCTGCACGCTCTATGTGAAGTGGGGCGGCGAGATGTTCAAAACCGAAACGCCGCATTCGCCGCTCGACGTCGCGGCCTGGCACGGCAACTACTTTCCGTACAAGTACGATCTGCGGCGCTTCTCGCCGGTCGGCGCGCTGCTCTACGACCATCCCGATCCGTCGATCTTCACGGTGATCACCTCGCCGTCGGAGACGGCCGGCACCGCGAACATCGACTTCGTGATCTTCCCGGAGCGCTGGGCGGTGGCCGAGAACACGTTCCGGCCGCCCTGGTATCACCGCAACATCATGTCGGAGTTCATGGGCCTGATTTACGGCGTCTACGACGCCAAGCCCGAGGGCTTCGTGCCGGGCGGCATGAGCCTGCACAACCAGATGCTGCCGCACGGTCCCGACAGCGAGGCGTTCGAGAAGGCGAGCAACGCCGAGCTCAAGCCGGTGAAGCTCACCAACACGCTCGCCTTCATGTTCGAGACGCGCTACCGCCAGCGGGTGACGAAATACGCAGCCGAGCTGCCGACACGGCAGGACGATTACGTCGATTGCTGGCAAGGGCTGAAGAAGCACTTCAACGGCAAGGAAAAGCAGCCCAAGTGGTAGTGGCAAGAGTGCAGGAGTGATTGTTCGGCAATGAAGCTCGCTTCACTGAAACACGGCCGCGACGGCCGGCTTGTCGTGGTCTCGCGGGACTTGTCGCGTTCGGCAGACGCGTCAGCGGTCGCCAACACCTTGCGCGAGGCGCTCGACGACTGGAGCGCGGCGGAGCCGCGGCTGCAGGAGATTGCGGACTCGCTCGAAGCCGGCCGCATCGCGCATGCGCCGTTCGATCCGAAAAAGTGCGCGGCGCCAATGCCACGCTCGTTCGGCTGGGCTGACGGCTCGGCCTACGTCAATCACGTGGCGCTGGTTCGCAAATCGCGCGGCGCCGAGGTGCCGCCGACGTTCTGGACCGATCCGCTGATGTATCGCGGCGCGTCCGACGAGTTCATCGGGCCGGCTGATCCGATCAGGGCGGCCGACACCGCCTGGGGCATCGATCTCGAAGCCGAGGTCGCCGTGGTGGTCACCGACGTGCCGCAGGGCGCCACGCCCGCGCAGGCGCAGCCGCTGATCAAGCTGTTCATGCTGGTCAACGACATCAGCCTGCGCAATCTGATCCCGAGCGAGCTCGCCAAGGGCTTCGGCTTCCTGCAGAGCAAGGGCCAGACGGCATTCTCGCCCGTCGCCGTGACGCCCGACGAGCTGGGCAAGGCCTTCGACGGCAAGCGGGTGCATCTGCCGCTGTTGAGCTCGATCAACGGCAAGCCGTTCGGCAAGCCGAACGCCGGCGTCGACATGACCTTCGATTTCCCGACGCTGGTCTCGCACGCGGTGAAGACGCGCCCGCTGATGGGCGGCGCGATCATCGGCTCCGGCACGGTGTCGAACCGCGACACCGACGGCGGGCCGGGAAAGCCGGTGACCGACGGCGGCGTCGGCTATTCGTGCCTCGCCGAAATCCGCACCGTGGAAACGATCCTGCATGGCGCGCCGAAGACGCCGTATCTGAATTTCGGCGACCGGGTGCGGATCGAGATGAACGATACGCAGGGCCGCTCGATCTTCGGCGCCATCGATCACGAGGTGATGCGGGCGTCGTAGTGCGGCGCGGATGCCTCTCAGGTCGGCATCCGCATCGTCGAGAGCATCGCGTTGCAGGCCTCGGCGCAAACCAGGCAAGCCTCGGCGCAAACCGCACAATGCCGATGCATCTCGCCGTGGCTGGCGCATTGGTCGGCGCAAGCGCGGCAGAACGCGATGCAGTTGGCGAGCTGCGCTTCGAGCAGTTGGCGATGCCCGGCCTTGTTCGACCGCGCCATGATGTTGCCGGTGGCGTTGCACACCGCGGCGCAATCGAGATTGAGCCGGATGCAGGGGACGAGATTTTCCACGTCGCGCTCCGACAGGCATGCATCGGCGCAGGCCGTGCATGTCTCGACGCAGCTGAAGCACGCGTCGATGCATTTGCTCATCGTCTCGGAGTGAGCAGGCTTTTCCGGATGGGAGCGGAACATGGCGCGGACGGCGACAGCGGACATGATTTTCTTCCTTTTCACCCCCCGCTCCGGTGCACAACGATGACTGTTGGCATTGGTTCCGGGCGTGACGAATTTGATGTGCTGAATCAGGGGATTGGATCGGTTTGATGGAACCGTGTCGGCGCGCGCGGTTCCATCGCGCGCCACGAAAAACAAAAGCCGGCACGAAGGCCAGCTTTGCGATCAGCGATAACGCAGGACGGTGCGCGTCAGCGCGCGCACTCGATGGCGACGAACTGCTGCTCGCAGGCGGCGCCGCGGCAGCTCTCGTCGGTGACCGGAATAGCGCCAGTGATCTCGTCCTTGTCGATCTTGTGGAACGAGGTGGCCTGGGCGTATTCGCGCGCCTTGCAGTAGGCGGCCGCCGCGGCCGAGCCGCATTGCGAGCCTGCGGCGAGGCAGCGGTCGATGCCGTAGCCGTCGGAGCTGTTGGCGACGATGAAGATGCGCTTCTCGGCCTGCGCCGCCGAGGCACTGAGGACAACGCCGAGCACGGCGGCTGCAAAAAGGGAACGCATCTGGTCGCCCACGGTTCTAGGACCCCGGTATGCCGTCGATGAGAATGTGAGGAAAATCGTTAAGGTTTGGCTAAGGACTTTTCACACCCCGACTCGGGACGGCACATGGGATAGGGGAGACAACCGTGGCGGGCAAGCCAAACCTGGCGCGGGTTTACGGCGATTGTGAAAAAGCGGCAGGATTGCAACAGGTTCGGAACCGGCCCTTGACTGTGGCAACCGGGTTGACCATTGTCCCGGCCATGATCGGCCTTAAAGCAATCTGCGGCATTTGCCGGATTATTCGCTAGCGCACCACGCTGGCTGCGGCCGTCTTTTCTCTCTTCATCGAGACCTGATAGACGCCCGGCCAGCAGGCCGAGGAAAGTCGTATGGAAATGACCGCGGGTCCGATGGAACTGAAACTCTACGATACGCTGACCAAGGAGAAGCGGGCGTTCGCCCCGATCGATCCGGGCAATGTCCGCATGTATGTGTGCGGCCCGACGGTCTACGACTTCGCCCATATCGGCAATGCGCGGCCGGTGATCGTGTTCGACGTGCTGTTCCGGCTGCTGCGCCAGCTCTACGGCACCGAGCACGTGACCTACGTGCGCAACATCACCGACGTCGACGACAAGATCAACGCGCGGGCGGCGGAGCGCGGCATTTCGATCCGCGATCTCACGGAAGCGACCTACCAGAACTTCAAGGACGACGTCGCGGCGCTGGGCTGCCTGCCGCCGACCGTCGAGCCGCGTGCCACCGAGCACATCGAGGAGATGAAGACGCTGATCGAGCGGCTCATCGCCGGAAACCACGCTTACGTGGCCGAAGACCACGTGCTGTTCAGCGTGCCGTCGATGGCCGACTACGGCAAGCTTGCGCGCCGCTCGCTCGACGAGATGATGGCGGGCGCCCGCGTCGACGTCGCGCCCTACAAGCGCGACCCGATGGACTTCGTGCTGTGGAAGCCGTCCAAGCCCGGCGAGCCGGGCTGGCCGTCGCCGGCCGGCATCAAGGTGCAGGGCCGGCCGGGCTGGCACATCGAATGCTCGGCGATGTCGTGGAAGCACCTCGGCGAGAGCTTCGACATTCATGGCGGCGGCATCGACCTGGTGTTTCCGCACCATGAGAACGAGATCGCGCAGACGTGCTGCGCGTTTCATTCCAAGGTGATGGCGAACTTCTGGCTGCACAACGGCTTCCTGCAGGTCGAAGGCGAGAAGATGAGCAAGAGCCTCGGCAATTTCGTCATCATCCGCGACGTGCTGGCGGACTGGCCGGGCGACGTCATCCGGCTCGCGATGCTCGGCAGCCACTACCGCCAGCCGATCAACTGGACCGTGAAGGGCCTCGAAGAGGCCGAGAAGGCGCTGTCGAGCTTCTACGACGCAGCGTCGGCCGAGGCCGATCCGCGTCCCGCGCCGAGCGTGCTTGATGCGCTGCTTGATGATTTGAACACGCCCAAGGCTATCGCCGAGATGCACAGCCTGAAGAACGCGGCGGGCCGCAGGGCGCTGGCCGGCACGCTCGGCTTCTTCGGCTTCCGGCCGGACGAGCTGAGGGCCTGGCAGGCGAGCCACGCGCCGCAGCCCGCGCTGCCTCCGGCAGAGATCGAGAGCCGGATCGAGGCCCGCAATGCCGCGCGCAAGGCCAAGAACTTCGCCGAGTCCGACCGCATCCGCGACGAGCTCGCGGCGCTGGGCGTCGTGCTGAAGGACTCCAAGGACGGCACCACCTGGGAGATGGCGCGATGACAGCGAATGCTGCATCTCTCCATATGGCTTGGCGTTGCGATTTGGTCCCCTCGCGCCGCGAAGCGGGGAGCGGGTCCCGAGCGCATGCGAGGGGGGAGAGGGGTGCTGCAACAAGAGCCCTCTCCCGGCTCGCCTTCGCTCGCCACCCTCTCCCGCAGAGCGGGAGAGGGGACAAGAGCCGCACGAGTCCGTCACGCGTTCTAGCCCTGACTTCAGCGAGGCTGCCGTCATGATCGCGCGCGGCAAACCGCAATTCGCGTTGCGGCCATACCTGCCGCAGGACACGCCGTTCCTGGCGGAGATCTTCCGCGCCAGCGTCGAAGGGCTGACCGAGGAGGACTACACGCCGGCGCAGCAGGACGCCTGGGCGGCCGAGGCCGACGATCTCGAAGGTCTGACCGAGCGGCTGGGCAAGCATCTGACGCTGATCGCCACCTTGGACGGCACGCCGGTGGGCTTCATCAGCCTCGATGCGCCGACCGAGATCGGGCTGTTCTACGTGCATCCGGACGCGGCCGGGCAGGGCGCTGGACGGATGCTCTATGAAGCGATCGAGAAGATTTCGGCGGCGCGCGGCACCGAACACCTGAAGGTCGATGCCAGCGACACCGCACGCGACTTCTTCGCCCATCGCGGATTCACGGCCGAGCAGCGCAATTCACTGTCGGTCGGCAACGAGTGGCTGAGCAACACGACGATGAAGAAGAAGCTCACCGTCGACAAGGGGACGCTGCAATGAGCCCTCCCGAGACACCGTTCCCGCGCCACTGGCGCTATTACATCGTGCTCAAATATGTCGTGATCGCCGCCGCGGTCGCGCTGGTGCTGCATTTGTTCGGAGTCTTCTGATGGCCGCCCCGCGCGAGCGCATCTATCTGTTCGACACGACGCTGCGCGACGGCGCGCAGACCAACGGCGTCGACTTCACGCTCACCGACAAGCTCGCGATCTCGCGGATGCTGGACGAGCTCGGCATCGACTACATCGAAGGCGGCTATCCGGGCGCCAATCCGACCGACACGCAATTCTTTGCCGAGCCGCGGATGTACGACGCGACCTTCACGGCCTTCGGCATGACGCGGCGGCCCGGCCGCTCGGCCTCGAACGATCCGGGGCTTGCGGCGCTGCTCGAGGCCAAGGCCGAGGCGATCTGCTTTGTCGCCAAGTCCTGGGACTATCAGGTCCGCGTCGCGCTCGAGACCACGCTTGAGGAAAACCTCGCCTCGATCCGCGACAGCGTGAAGGCCGCCAAGGACAAAGGTCGCGAGGTGCTGCTCGACTGCGAGCATTTCTTCGACGGCTACAAGGCCAATCCCGCTTATGCGCTGGCCTGCGCCCGCACCGCCTATGAGGAGGGCGCGCGCTGGGTCGTGCTGTGCGACACCAACGGCGGCACGCTGCCGCACGAGGTCGAGGCGATCGTGCGCGAGGTGGTCAAGCACGTGCCGGGCGACCACCTTGGCATCCATGCCCATAACGACACCGAACAGGCGGTGGCGAACTCGTTTGCCGCCGTTCGCGCCGGCGTGCGCCAGATCCAGGGCACGCTCAACGGTCTCGGCGAGCGCTGCGGCAACGCCAATCTGGTCTCGATCATCCCGACCTTGAAGCTCAAGCCGGAGTTTTCCGAAGTCTTCGACATCGACATCAGCGACGAGCAGCTCAAGCGGCTGGCGCATGTGTCCCACGAGCTCGACGAGCGGCTCAACCGCTCGCCCAACCGCCACGCGCCTTATGTCGGCGAAAGCGCCTTCGCGACCAAGGCCGGCATCCACGCCTCGGCGATCGTCAAGGACCCGGCGACCTACGAGCATGTGGTCCCCGAGACGGTGGGCAATCGAAGGAAGGTCCTGGTTTCCGATCAGGCCGGCCGCTCCAACGTGCTGGCCGAGCTCGAGCGCATCGGGCTCAAGGTCGACAAGAACGATGCGCGAGTCACGCGGCTTCTCGACGAGGTCAAGGAGCGCGAGGCGATCGGCTATGCCTACGAGGCCGCCGATGCGTCGTTCGAACTGCTGGCGCGGCGCATGCTCGGCACCGTGCCGAAGTTCTTCGACGTGACCTATTTCGACGTCAAGGTCGAGCAGCGCGCGCAGAACGGCCACGGCGCTGAGGTGCTGACCACCGCGGTGGTGAAGGTCAAGGTCGGCAATGAGATCTTCATCAACGCGGCCGAAGGCAACGGCCCGGTCAATGCGCTGGACGTCGCGCTGCGCAAGGATCTCGGCAAGTACCAGAAGTTCATCGCGGGCCTGAAGCTCTCGGATTACCGTGTGCGTATCCTCAACTCGGGCACTGAGGCTGTCACGCGCGTGCTGATCGAGAGCGAGGACGAGACCGGCGAGCACTGGACCACCATCGGCGTGTCGCCGAACGTCATCGACGCCTCGTTCCAGGCGCTGATGGATTCCATCGTCTACAAACTCGTGAAGGCCGGCGCGCCGGCCTAGGGTGCGTGGCTATTCGATCTTGAGGCCGAGCTTATCGACCAGTGCGCGCCACTTGCCTTCCTCGCGCGCGATGTTGGCGGTGTATTCGTCGGGCGTGCTGGGCATCGCCGCGCCGCCGTCGGAGATCAGGCGCGATTTCACCTCGTCGGAGTCGACGATCTGGCGCAGCTCCTTGTTCAGGCGCTGCACGATCGCGGGCGGCGTGCCCGCCGGCGCGAGCAGCCCGTAGTAGAGCACGACATCGAGCCCGGGGAGGCCGGCCTCGGCCGCGGTCGGCACATCGGGCGCCACAGCGAGCCGCGCGGGCGCACACACCGCGATCGCCTTGATCTTGCCCGCCTGGATGTTGCCGATCGCCGGCGGCACCGTGTTGAAGGCAAGCATCACATGGCCCGCGACCAGATCGTTCGTGAGGGGGCCGGTGCCCTTGTAGGTGACGGTCGTCACTTCGGCGCCGGTCAGCGACTTGAACAGCTCGATGCCGAAATAATTGAGCGTCGGCGGCGGCGGCGTGCCGACCGTGAGCTTGCCGGGCTCTTTCTTGGCCAGCGCAACGAGGTCGGTCAGCGAATTCACCGGCGTCGACGGATGGGCCTGGATCATGATCGGCACGGCCGCGATCAGCCCGATCGGTGCGAAGTCCTTGTAGATGTCGTAACCGGGATTGGTCGGCGTGGTGGCGCCCGTCGTGATCATCAGGATCGTGTAGCCGTCGGGCGGAGCTTTTGCGCCCGCGCGGATGCCGACCACGGAACCTGCGCCGGCGCGGTTCTCCACGACGACCTGCTGGCCGAGCGCCGTCGTAAGCCTCGCGGCGATCACGCGGCCGACGGTGTCGACGCCGCCGCCGGCCGGGAACGGGATGATCAGTGTGATCGGGCGGGACGGATAGTCCTCGGCCACAGCAGGCGCGCAACAGACAGGCGCGCAATAGGCGAGCGCAACCAGCGCGGCGCCGAAGAATCTGAGGGTGCGATATGGAGTGAGCATGGCCAGCTGCCTTCGCGGTTCGTTCGTTGCAGCGTCGACTGCGCCATCAAAACAGGAAACCGCGGCCGGCGAAATGGGGGGGCACAGCTCAGGAGCCTTTCACCGGATGCGATTTTCGGAAAAGATACGGCTCCTATGATCGACCATGTCTCGATTGCGGTGCGTGATCTTGCAGGCTCGGCACGCTTCTATGAAGCGGTGCTGGCGCCGCTCGGCTACGCCAAGCTCGTCACACGCCCGGCGACCATCGGCTTCGGCAAGAAGTATCCGGAGTTCTGGCTCAACGAACGGCGCAACATGACGCCGGTCGATGCCGACAGCGGCGTGCACTTCTGCCTCCGCGCGCGCGACGCCGCCGCGGTGCAGGCGTTTCACGATGCTGCGATCAAAGCCGGCGGCTCGTCCGACGGCGCGCCGGGCCCGCGCTCGGGCGAGATGGCGGGCTACTACGCGGCCTTCATCCGCGATCCGGAAGGCAACCGCATCGAGGCCGCGACGTTCACGGCCGGCGCGTAACAGGGCTGGCGCATCGAGGGGGGAGAGGGGTGCTGCAACAAGAGCCCTCTCCCGGCTCGCATTCGCTCGCTACCCTCTCCGCAAGCGGGAGAGGGGACAAGAGCCGCGTCAGTCGTCAACTTGGCAGATGCGATAGCGCCTACATCCGCCCGGCGACGTCCGGTGCCATTTCCTTCTGCGGCTCCGGAACCTTGGCGGCGGCGTCCTTCAGCATCGGCAGCACGTCCTCGATCCGGTCCGCGACCAGATATTCGACCGCAAGCCCCGGCCGGATGAAGTTCAGCTCTTCCATGTGGACGAGGAGCGCGCGCAGCGGCTCCCAGAAGCTTTTGACGTTGGCGAGCAGCACCGGCTTCTTGTGGCGGCCGAGCTGCACCCAGGTCATCTGCTCGACCACCTCTTCGAGGGTGCCGATGCCGCCCGGCAGCGCTACGAAGGCGTCGGCGTGCTCGAACATCTGCTGCTTGCGGTCGTGCATGTTGCGGGTGCGGACGATCTCGCCGCGGAGCATCATGTGCTCGCGGTTGGCGAGAAAGTCCGGAATGATACCGGTGACGCGGCCGCCGTGGTCGAGCACCGCATTGGCGATCTCGCCCATCAGGCCGATCGAGCCGCCGCCATAGACCAGGCCGACGCCGTTTTCGGCCAGGATCTTGCCGAACTGCCGGGCCGCGAGGACGAAATCGGGATCGCTGCCAGGGCCGGAACCGCAATAAACGCAGATATTTCGAATTTGGCTCATAAATGCTCGGTTGGACGTTCGACGGGTGCTCAATTGCGGCAGCGCGGGATGCGATTCGCTTTTGCCAATATAGTCACCGCGGCCGCGGAGGCGAGGGCAGTTTGCGGCGGGAAATCGCCCGGCCGTCGCTGTTTTATGCAGCAGAATCCACTATATGAGGGGCTGTAGGGCGGCGTTCCTGCGCCGCTCCCGACCGGGCCCGACCATTTGAGTGACCACATCCGACCCGCGCACATTATGAAGCGCGACGTTTCCGCTGACGGCGGCGCACTGTTCCGTACCGTGGTGCGGCTGTGGCCGTATATCTGGCCGCGGGAACGCGTCGACCTGCAGTGGCGCGTCGTATGGGCGACGGTGCTGCTGTTCGGCGCCAAGCTCGCCACCATTGCGGTTCCGTTCACGTTCAAGTGGGCGGTCGATGCGCTGAGCGGGCAGGGCAGCGCGCCGGTGGCGCCGGATTCCTGGCTGGCCTGGGCGCTGGCGGCGCCGATCGTGATGACGCTCGCCTATGGCGGCACCCGCGTCGTGATGGCGCTGCTCACCCAGATGCGCGACGGCATGTTCGCCAAGGTGGCGATGCACGCGGTGCGCCGCCTCGCGATCCTGACCTTCGAGCACATGCACCTGCTGTCGCTGCGCTTTCATCTCGAGCGCAAGACCGGCGGGCTGACCCGCGTGCTGGAGCGCGGCCGCAACGCGATCGAGACCATCGTGCGGATGGTCATCCTCCAGCTGCTGCCGACCATCGTCGAGGTGGCGATGATCGCGGTCGTGCTGTTCTATCAGTTCGACTGGCGCTACGTGCTCGCGATCCTGATCACCGTCGCGCTCTACATGTGGTTCACTTACGTCGCGACGGAGTGGCGCATCTCGATCCGCCGCCGCATGAACGACAGCGACAACGACGCCAACACCAAGGCGATCGACTCGCTGCTCAACTACGAGACGGTGAAATACTTCTCGGCCGAGGAGCGCGAGACCAAGCGCTACGACCGCTCGATGGAGAAATACGAGAATGCGAGCGTAAAGTCCTACGTCTCGCTTGCGGTGCTCAATGCCGGCCAGGCCGCGATCTTCACCGTGGGCCTCGCCGCCACCATGGTGCTCTGCGCCACCGGCATCAAGAACGGCACCAACACGGTCGGCGACTTCGTCATGATCAACGCCATGATGATCCAGCTCTACCAGCCGCTGAACTTCATGGGCATGGTCTATCGCGAGATCAAGCAGGCGACGATCGACATCGAGACCATGTTCAACATCCTGCAAAAGCCGGCCGAGATCGTCGATCGTCCGGGCGCGCAGCCGATCGATGTCAGCGCAGGCAGCATCCGCTTCGAGGATGTCGGCTTCGCTTACGAGCCGGCGCGGCCGATCCTCAAGGGCGTGAGCTTCGAGGTGCCGCCCGGCAAGACGGTCGCGATCGTCGGCCCTTCCGGCGCCGGCAAGTCGACGATCTCGCGGCTGCTCTATCGCTTCTATGAAGTATCGTCGGGCCGCATCCTGATCGACGGCCAGGACATCCGCGAGGTGACGCAGAAGTCGCTGCGCTCCAATATCGGCATGGTCCCGCAGGACACCGTGCTGTTCAACGACACCATCCGCTACAACATCCGCTACGGCCGCTGGAACGCGACCGACGGCGAGGTCGAGCAGGCGGCCAAGCTCGCCCAGATCGACGCCTTCATCCGGATGTCGCCGCACGGCTACGAGACCGAGGTCGGCGAGCGCGGGCTGAAGCTCTCCGGCGGCGAGAAGCAGCGCGTCGCCATCGCCCGCACCATCCTGAAGGCGCCGCCGATCCTGTTGCTCGACGAGGCCACCTCGGCGCTCGACAGCCACACCGAGAAGGAAATCCAGGACGCGCTGGAGCGGGTGTCGAAGGGCCGCACCACGCTGGTGATCGCGCACCGGCTGTCCACCATCGTCGGCGCCGACGAGATTCTCGTCCTGGACAAGGGCCAGATCGTCGAGCGCGGCACGCATCACGATCTGCTGCGCCAGGCCGGCCTCTATGCCAGCATGTGGAACAGGCAGCGCGAGGCCGAGGCCGCGCGCGAGGTGCTGGCGCATGCGGCGGACGAGACCGCAGCGCCCGGCGCCGATGCGGCAACGTTGCCGGAAGACCTTACCCCCGCAGCTGCGGCTGAGTAACTTGCCGATTGTCATCGGCCGGTGTCGCGGTTTTGCCCCCTCGCCCCGCGAAGCGGGGAGAGGGTCCCGAGCGAATGCGAGGGGGGAGAGGGGTGCTGCAACAGAAGAGCCCTCTCCCGGCTCGCCTATAGCGCGTCGAAGACGCGCGTAAACGCGCTGGTGCGCTCGCCACCCTCTCCCGCAGAGCGGGAGAGGGGACAAGGGCCGCACGAGCCGTCAATATTGCAAAATGAGTTTGAAATACGCCAAGAAGTTGCGAAGCAACATGACCGATGCCGAGCAGCGGTTATGGTATCGGCTGCGCGGCCATCGATTCGACAGCGTCAAATTCAAACGCCAAGTCCCGATCGGGCCGTATATTGTCGACTTCGTCTGCCTAAACCGAAGGCTCGTTCAGGAAATCGACGGCGGTCAACATGCGGACAACGAAAGAGATCGCCGCCGCGACCAATGGCTCCAAGAGCAGGGTTTCCATGTGCTGCGGTTTTGGAATAACGATGTGCTCAAGCACACAAACTCCGTCCTGGAAGTCATCTTGGACGCCTTGAACGACGGTCAACCGAGCTAACGCATGTCCATCGTCAACTCCATCCGCTCGCAGCTCGCGCCGATCCACCCGCTGGGTTATCCCTTCGTCGGCGGCTTTGCCTTCGTGTCGCTGATCCTGTTCTGGATATGGACGCCGCTCGGCTGGGTCGGCACGCTGCTGACCGCGTGGTGCGCCTATTTCTTCCGCGACCCGATCCGGGTGACGCCGCTGCGCGAGGGCCTGGTCGTCGCGCCGGCCGACGGCAAGGTCAGCCAGGTGATCAACGCGGTGCCGCCGCCGGAAATGGGGCTCGGCGACCGGCCGCTGCCGCGCATCTCGATTTTCATGAGCGTGTTCGACTGCCACGTGAACCGGAGCCCGATCGCGGGCCGCATCGACCGGATCGTCTATCGCCCCGGCAAGTTCCTCAATGCCGACCTCGACAAGGCCAGTGAGGACAACGAGCGCAACGCCTTCGTCATCACCGGGCCGCGCTCGCGGATCGGCGTGGTGCAGATCGCAGGACTCATTGCCCGCCGGATCGTGCCGTTCGCGCAGGAGGGCCAGACTGTCGCCTGTGGCGACCGGATCGGCATGATCCGCTTCGGCTCCCGGGTCGACGTCTACCTGCCGGAGGGCGGCCGGGCGCTGGTCGCCCAGGGCCAGCTCTCTTATGCGGGCGAAACCGTGCTGGCCGATCTCGCTGTGGCCGATCCGGGCCGGACCTTCCGGGTTGGTTAACCTGCCGCGGGCGTGGGCGTGGTGACGCCGAAGGCAAAGCGCTATATTGAGGGCATCATGTTCACACCCTTCGAACGCGAACGAATGGAAGCCCGGCGCCAGCGGTTCCGCCGCATCCCGGTGCGCTCGCTGTTGCCGAATATGATCACGCTGCTCGCGCTCTGCGCGGGCCTCACCGCCATCCGGCTCGCCTTCGAGCAGAAGCTCGAATGGGCGCTGGCCGCGATCGTGTTCGCAGCGGCGCTGGACGGCATCGACGGCCGCGTCGCGCGCATGCTCAAGGGCCAGTCGAAGTTCGGCGCCGAGCTCGACAGTCTCGCCGACTTCGTCAACTTCGGCTGCGCGCCGGGCCTGATCCTCTATCTCTGGGGCCTGCACGATCTCGGCAATATCGGCTGGATCGTCGCCATGGTGTTCGCGATCTGCGGCGCGCTCCGCCTCGCGCGCTTCAACGTGATGATCGACGATCCGAACCGGCCCGCCTGGGCCGGCAACTTCTTCACCGGCATTCCGGCGCCGGCCGGTGCGCTGGTGGTGATGCTGCCGATCTACGTCGATCTCGTCGGCGGCCCCAAAGTGGGCGCCACGCCGGCGCTGGTCTACACGCTCGCCATCGCCTTCCTGATGGTGTCGAAGCTGCCGGTGCTCTCCGGCAAGCGCGTCGGCAAGCGGGTCGATCCGGACGTGGTGCTGCCGGTGTTCGTGCTGGTGGTGCTGTTCTTCGCGCTGCTGATCGCCTATCCGTGGTGGGTCTTGAGCATCGGCACGGTGGTGTATCTCGCGAGCCTGCCGTTCGGCTGGCACGCCTATCGCGAGTATCAGCGCCACGATGCCGAGGCCGCCGCTGCGGCCGCGCAGCCGGGTGTTGCCGAAACCGCAGCGCCGCCGCTGCAGCCGCCCGACGACCACGGCGAGCGCCCGGCGCGGCTCAACTGAGCCGCGGCCGCGCGTAACTTCCGATCACCCGACAGGACACCTCATGCCCCGCGCCACCCGCGTCGTCCCCGCAGCCGAGCGCAAGGCCGCGCCCGTCCTCGATACGCTGATCCTGCCGCACGCCCAGCGCCAGGCGCAGAAGGGCTTCCTGTTCGGCGTCAAAGGCACCTGCGTGGAGCTCGACTTCGCCGAGCCGGTGCGGCTTCGCACCGATGACGCGCTGGAGCTCGACAACGGCGGCTTCGTCGAGGTGGTGGCGGAGCCCGAGCCGCTGGTCGAGGTGCGCGCCGCGGACCTGCCGTCGCTGGCGCGGCTTGCCTGGCATCTCGGCGACCGCCATGTGCCGGTGCAGATCTTCGAGCGCAAGCTGCGCCTGAAGCGCGATCCGGCGATCGAGGCGATGCTGGCCGGCGCCGGCGCGAAGGTCGCGGTCATCGAGGCGCCGTTCGAGCCGGAGGGCGGCGCCTACGAGGCCGCCGCGGGTGGGCATCATCACGACCACGGCCACGATCATCACCACCACGATCATGGTCACGATCACCATCATCACGATCACGCTCATGGTCATGAGCACCATGTTCATGACGAAAATTGCCAGCACGACCACGACCATCACCACGGCCATTCGCACGACCACAAGCACGGCTGAGGCGGGCGGATGGCGCGGCTCAAGGACAAGATCGTCCTGATCACCGGTGCGTCCGGTGCGGTCGGCCAGGCGGTCGTCGAGGCCGTGAAGGCTGCGGACGGCACGGCGATCACCAGCGATCTGGCCGGGCTTGGCGCAGAGCACAAGCTCGACGTCACCTCCGAGTTGGACTGGCTGCAGGTGATTGCCAACGTGGGCCGCGCCTACGGCCGGCTCGACGGCCTGGTCAACGCCGCGGGGATCGCAGCCCTCGGCAATATCGAGGAGACCGACTTCGCCACCTGGCGGAAGATCATGTCGGTCAATCTCGACGGCACCTTTCTCGGCTGCAAGCACGGCCTGTCGTTGCTGAAAGTGCAGGGCGGCGCGATCGTCAACCTGTCGTCGATCGCCGGCCTGATCGGCGGGCACAACTTCGCCGCCTACAACGCCTCGAAGGGCGGCGTGCGGCTGCTCACCAAGTCGGTGGCGCTGCACGGCGCGCGGCTCAATCCGCAGGTGCGCTGCAACTCGGTGCATCCGGCCTTCCTGGAAGGGCCGATGGTCGACCTGATCCTGCAGGACACGGATTTTCCCGACGCAGCGCGCGCCCGCATCACCCGCGAGATTCCGCTCGGACGGCTGGGCACGCCGGCCGAGGTCGCCGACATGTGCGTTTATCTCTTGTCCGATGAATCGCGCTTCGTCACCGGCGCCGAATTCGTCATCGACGGCGGGATGACGGCGCGCTGAGCGCTATTTCTTTGACCGTTTGAGCGCGCGCCGGTTCAGACGCCGGGCGTTGGCCCGCGCCTTGCGCAACGCGGGCCGCACCGCGGCATCGGCAATCGCCGCGGCCGTGCCCACCGTGGGTTTCTTGCCGAGCGCCGCGCCCCACATCGCTTCGGTGGCGGCGAGGCTTGCCTTCCAGCCACCCTCGTAAGCCGCAGCCATCTTCTCGCCGACCATCCGCGCCGCTTCCGCCTGACGCTCGGTCTCCGACATCAAGGCCGTGGCGCCGAACATCGACAGGCGATGCCAGATGGTCGTGGCCGCGGCGGCGTTCGAGAACGCCCAGTCAAAGCTCATTGCCGGAATGCTGCGTCTGGCCATGCACCTCAATGCGCCCGGCCGCGATCCGTTCCGGATCGCTCAGGCAAGCTGCGGCGGATAGCCCGGCATCAGCTCATAGGGATGCTTCCAGCCCGGCAGCGCCTTGATGCGATCGAGCCAGGCGCCGATGTTCTTGTGCGTGCCCGGGATGTCAAAGCCGAACTCGTCGGCCGGATAATAGAGATACGCGCAGAGCGATATGTCGGCGACGGTCGGGCGCTCGCCGAGAATGAACGAGTGTCCGGCGAGCCGCTTGTCGACGATGGCGAGATTGCCGTCGATGCGGCCTTTCAGAAACGCCATCACGGCAGGGTCGCCGGCCGGCCGCGCGAAGTTCTTCAGGAACCGATAGGGGCCAAGGAAGCCGTTGACCTTCTGGTTGTCGAAAATGATCCAGCGCAGCGCTTCGAGCCGCTCGTCCTCGCCGGCAGGCTTGAACTTGCCGGTCAGGTCGGAGAGGTAGGTCAGGATCACGCCGGACTGGGTGAGCTTCTTGTCGCCGTGGCAGAGCACCGGCACTTCGCCCATTTCGTTGACTTCGGCGCGGTACTTCGGCGTGCGCGTCTCGCCGCCCTTGAAGAAGTCGACATAGACCGGCTTCCAGTCGGCGCCGATCAGGTTGAGCATCAGCGCCGCCCGATAGGCGTTGCCGGATTGGGCGAAGCAGTAGAGCTGGTATTCAGGCATGGCGGTCCCCTGTGGTCGAGCCCAAGCAGACCACGGCCGCGGCGGCCGGGAAAATAGATTTTAGGAATGGATCGCTGCGCCGCGTGTGATGGATATCAGCGCGACAGCGCCACCTGCTCGCCGCTCGCGGCCTTGCCGTCGAACCGGCCGCCTTCGCCGGCAAGCAGCGCCAGCGTCTGGCCGTTGTGATCGCGCATGGTGAGACCGTTCTGGTCGTAGGTCCATTTGCGGCTCATGTAGAACTTGCCGGGGCAGCCGCCCTCCGGCGCGATGGTGCCCTCGGCCGCGGCGGCATTCGCCGAGCCGAAGGTCATGTTGCACTGGCCGCGGCCCGGCGAGCTGAACTGCCAGCGTCCAGCCAGCGGCACGGGCGGAGCGACAGGCTGGGAAAACGAGTTCGAGGCCGCTCCGGAATTCGTGCCCCCGCTGCCGAGGCCGTCGGTGTTGCAGCCGGCGAGCGCGAGGCTCGCCAGCAGGACGATCGACACGGGGAGTGCGGAGCTGACGTGCTTCATGCGTTGTGTTTACTTCATCGTTGGGATGACGAACTCGGCGCCTTCCTTGGTGCCCGAAGGCCAGCGCGCCGTGATCGTCTTGGTCTTGGTGTAGAAGCGGATCGAGTCCGGTCCGTGCTGGTTGAGGTCGCCGAAGCCCGAACGCTTCCAGCCGCCGAACGTGTAGTACGACAACGGCACCGGAATGGCGAAGTTGACGCCGACCATGCCGACCTGGACCCGGCTGGTGAAATCGCGCGCGGTGTCGCCGTCGCGGGTGAAGATGGCGACGCCGTTGCCGTACTCGCTCTCCGACGGCAGCCGCACCGCTTCTTCGTAGTCCTTGGCGCGCACCACGGAGAGCACCGGGCCGAAGATCTCTTCCTTGTAGATGCGCATGTCGGGCGTCACGTTGTCGAACAGGCAGCCGCCCATGAAGTTGCCGTTCTCGTAGCCCTGGAGCTTGAAGTTTCTGCCGTCGACCACGAGCTTGGCGCCTTCCTTGACGCCGATGTCGACGTAATCCTTCACCTTGTTGAGATGCGCTTTGGTCACCATCGGGCCGTAGTCCGCGCTGGCGTCGGTGGAAGGGCCGATCTTGAGGCTCTCGACTCGCGGCACGAGCTTCTTCATCAGCGCGTCTGCGGTCTTCTGGCCGACCGGCACCGCGACCGAAATCGCCATGCAGCGCTCGCCGGCCGAGCCGTAGCCGGCGCCGACCAGGGCATCGACCGCCTGGTCCATGTCGGCGTCCGGCATCACGATCATGTGGTTCTTGGCGCCGCCGAAGCACTGCACGCGCTTTCCGTGGGCGCAGCCGGTCGAATAGATGTACTCGGCGATCGACGACGAGCCGACGAAGCCGATCGCCTGGACGCGCGGATCGACGAGCAGCGCGTCGACCGCTTCCTTGTCGCCGTTGACCACATTGAGGATGCCGGGCGGGAGACCTGCCTTGAGGAACAGCTCGGCGATGCGCATCGGCACGGACGGGTCGCGCTCCGACGGCTTCAGGATGAAGGCGTTGCCGCAGGCGATCGCCGGCGCGCATTTCCACAGCGGGATCATCGCCGGGAAATTGAACGGCGTGATGCCGGCAACGACGCCGAGCGGCTGGCGCATCGAATAGAGGTCGATGCCCGGTCCCGCATTGTCGGTGAATTCGCCCTTCATGAGGTTGGGAATGCCGCAGGCGAATTCCACCACCTCGAGGCCGCGCTGGATGTCGCCCTTGGAGTCGACGAAGGTCTTGCCGTGCTCGGAGGAGAGCAGGCGGGCGAGGTCGTCGTATTCGGCCTGGACCAGCTCCAGGAATTTGAACATCACCCGCGCCCGGCGCTGCGGGTTGGTGGCCGCCCAGGCCGGCTGGGCCGCGGCCGCGTTGGCGATGGCTTGCTCGACCTCGGACTTGCTCGCGAACGCGACCTTGGCCTGGACCTCGCCGGTGTTCGGGTTGAACACGTCGCCGGTCCGGCCCGAGCCGCCTTTGACCTCTTTGCCGCCGATGAAGTGGCCGATATCGCGCATCACCCTTCCTCCTGCCCCCTCAAAGGGGGCCCTTTCGTTGGCCCGGTGCTGTGCACGGCCGGGCGGTAAACCTGTCGTTAACCCGTGGAATAGCGCAAGCCCCGGCCTGCGGGAAGCCTGCCCAAGAAACCGACCAGAAACCCGTCCAAGAAACCGGCCCAAGAAAGCTACCGGGCAATCTGCAGAAAATCTGGCGGACTGTTGCGGCGGAGTGGTGACGCTCCATTAGCCTTTACAGCTCTTTAAGTGCGCCGGGCTTAAGGTCGCACCGCGCGATCCCGCGGCTTCCTGCTCGCGCATTTGGAGTGCTCTATGGATTTGTCCACCGCGCTGGGGCTTGGGTTCGGCGCCACCGTTCTCGTTTCGCTGATCCTGATGGGTGGCGAGCTCGGCATGTTCGTCGACATGCATGCCTTCATCGTCATCTTCGGTGGCTCGACCGCGGCGACGCTGATCCGATTCCCGCTGAACTCGCTGTTCCACGGCATGCCGCTCGGCATGAAGTTCGCCTTCACGCTGCGCCGCTGGACCGCCCGCGAGCTGGTCGACGAGATCGCGAATCTCGCCGAGATCGCCCGCAAGCAGGGGCCGATCGGCCTGGAAAAGGTCGAGATCGAGGACACGTTCCTGCGCAAGGGGATGCGCTACATCGCGGACGGCTACGACGCCAACTTCATTCGCGACAGCCTCGAACGCGACATGGACAATTTCTGCGCACACCTCGACGAAGGCCAGAAGATCTACCGCGCGGTCGGCGACTGCGCTCCGGCCTTCGGCATGGTCGGCACGCTGATCGGCATGGTGCAGATGTTCGCCAACATGACCGATCCCTCGAAGCTCGGCCCATATATGGCGGTGGCGCTGCTCGCCACCTTCTACGGCGCGGCGCTGGCCAACCTGTTCTGTCTGCCGATCGCCGACAAGCTGCAGCTCAAGCTGCACGACGAGCAGATCAACCGCTCGCTCATCATCGATGGCGTGCTGATGATTCGCGACGCCAAGAGCCCGACGCTCGTGCGCGAGATGCTGCTGGCTTATCTGCCGGAGAAGCATCGCCATCTGGCCGAGGAAGAGGAAGCCGCCGCCGCGGCGGCGGCTTAACCCCGGTGCTCGGTCACAGTTGCGTGGTGTAAAGGCATGGCCAGGAAAAAGCCCGGCGGCGGCGGACACGGCGGCGGCGGTCACGGCTGGTTCGTGACCTTCGCAGACCTCATGGGTCTGCTGGTGGCGTTCTTCGTCATGCTGGTCGCGTTCTCCAACACCGACCAGAAGAAGCTGCAGATCGTCGCGGGCTCGATGCGCGAAGCCTTCGGCACGCAGACCGCGATCCGCTACTCGGGCATGGTCGAGCTCGACGGCCTGCCGACCCGCGCGCGGCTGAAGAACGTCGACAACATCAAGCCCGAGGAGGCCTCGTCGACGCCGAGCCCGGACGAGAAAAGCCGCAACAAGAAATTCGGCGCGCGGCTCGAGAACGAGGGCAACTTCGCGCTGGCGTCGGCATCGCTTCGCCAGGCCATGCAGGACCTGCCGGAGGTCGCCGAGGTCTCCAAGCACATCATGATCGAGGAGACCAAGCAGGGCCTCAACATCGAGATCGTAGACCAGAGCGGCGCTTCGATGTTTCCGGAAGGCTCCAAGGAGCCGTTCGAGCGCACCCGGCGCGTGGTGCAGCGGCTCGCGGTCGGCCTGAAGGTGCTGCCGTATCGGATTTCGATCGCCGGCCACACCGCGGCGACGCGGCAGCCGGGCCGTCCGGGCTACGGGCCGTGGGAGCTGTCGGCCGACCGCGCCAACGCGATCCGCAAGATTCTGGAAGAGGAGGGGGTGCCGACCGGCAACTTCTATATGGTCGCCGGCCGGGCCGACACCCAGCCGCTGTTCCCGGACGATCCCTTCGTGGCCTCCAACCGGCGCGTGACAATTACGCTCATGCAAGAGGCGCCGCCGCTGCCGGGCTCGCTTAAGCCTTGAGATTGCTAAATTATTTTTCCCTGCGGCAACTCGTGCGGCCTGATGTTGTTTTCGTATAAGGGGTGTATAAACCGGCCCCTCGACTGACGTTGCGATGCAACCCGCGCCCCTTCCGGTTCCATGACTGACCTTGCAGCCGAAGCCAGCCGCACGGCCTCCCAGCCAGCGCCGGCATCCCATTCGGCCGGCAGCTTCTGGGCGCTGACGCTCGGCAGCGTCGGCGTGGTCTACGGCGATATCGGCACCAGCCCGCTCTACGCATTCCGCGTCGCGGTCAGCGCTGCCGCGGCCTCCGGCCCGGTGACCCGCGACACCGTGCTCGGCGTGCTGTCGATGATCGTGTGGGCGCTGGTGGTCGTCGTCACGGTGAAATACGTCCTGGTGCTGCTGCGGGCGGACAACAACGGCGAGGGCGGCACGTTGTCGCTGACGGCGCTGGCCTCCCGCGGCTTCGGCCAGCGCACCATGGTGGTGATGCTGCTTGGCATCATCGGCGCCGCGATGTTCCTCGGCGACTCGGTGATCACCCCGGCCATCTCGGTGCTCTCGGCGGTGGAGGGGCTCTCGCTCGCGACGCCGGCGTTCGAGCATTACGTGCTGCCGATCACGGTGGTGATCCTGATCGCGCTGTTCGCCGTGCAGCGTCGCGGCACCGCCCGCGTCGCGTCGTTCTTCGGACCGATCATGGTGATCTGGTTCGTCTGCATCGCGGTTGCCGGCGCGCTGCACATTCTCGACGACCCGCATGTCTTTGCCGCGATCAATCCGCTCTATGCCATCAGCTTCGTGTCGCAGCATGGCCATATCGGGCTGATCACGCTCGGCGCCGTGTTCCTGGCGGTGACCGGCGGCGAGGCGCTCTATGCCGATCTCGGACATTTCGGACGCAAGCCCATCCAGGTCGCCTGGCTCGGCCTGGTGCTGCCGGCGCTGCTGATCAACTATTTCGGCCAGGGCGCGCTGGTGCTGGCGCATCCCGAGGCGATCGAGAATCCGTTCTATCGCCTGGTGCCGAATTCGCTGCTGCTGCCGCTCGTTGTGCTCGCCACCGCCGCGACCGTCATCGCCAGCCAGGCCGTGATCACCGGCGCCTATTCGCTGGTCCGGCAGGCCATCCAGCTGGGGCTGCTGCCGCGGCTCGCCATCGTGCACACCTCGGCCGAATATTCCGGCCAGATCTATCTGCCGCGCGTCAACAACGCACTGCTGATCGGCGTGCTGCTGCTGGTCGGGCTGTTCCGCACCTCCAACTCGCTGGCGTCGGCCTATGGCATCGCGGTGGCCACCACCATGGTGGTCGACGGCGTGCTGGGCTTCCTGGTGATCTGGCGGCTGTGGAAATGGCCGGCCTGGCAGGCGGCGCTGCTCATGGTGCCGCTGGTCGTGATCGACGCGACGTTCTTCTCGGCCAACCTGCTGAAGCTTCTCGAAGGCGCCTGGGTGCCGCTCCTCTTCGGCATCGGCATGGTGCTGACGATCCTGACCTGGCGGCGCGGCACGCGCATCCTGGCGCAGAAGACCCGCAAGACCGAGGTCCCGCTCGACGCGCTGCTGGCCTCGCTGGAGCGCAAGCCGCCGCACATGGTGCCCGGAACCGCGGTGTTCCTGACCAGCGACCCCGATTTCGCGCCGACCGCGCTCCTGCACAACCTCAAGCACAACAAGGTGCTGCACGAGCACAACGTCGTCCTCACCATCGTCACGGCGGACACGCCGCGCGCGCGGGAGGAGGAGCGGGTGACGATCACGCCGGTGTCGAAGAACTTCAGCCGGGTGGCGCTGAAGTTCGGCTACATGGAGACCCCGAACGTGCCCAAGGCGCTGGCTATCGCCAGGAAGCAGGGCTGGCAGTTCGACATCATGTCGACGTCGTTTTTCCTGTCGCGCCGGGCGCTCAAGCCCTCGGCCCATTCCGGCATGCCGACCTGGCAGGACCGCCTGTTTATCGGGCTCGCCAAGAGCGCGTCGGACGCCACCGACTTCTTCCAGATCCCGACCGGGCGCGTGGTTGAAGTCGGCACGCAGGTGACGGTGTAGGCCGACGCGTTCGGGGTGATCGAGCGGCCAGCGCGGCGCGCCTGGCCGCCTGCATGCTCCAGCCGTTATGTCGGGGCCATCGACACGACCATCCGGTCCAATCAGTTGTGGTATTCGCTCAGAAACAGCCCCAACGCTTTCTTTCCCGCGCGGTCAGCCTCGGTCATCGTGCTGAAAAAAACCTCGGACCGTTTGACGGGGCTGTTGCGACCCGAACGATAGATTTCCCATCTCCAGGGGGCCGCGGGACGTCCCCGATTTTTCACGACGACGGAAAAGTCGGGGCGTTCTTCTGGCGCACGCATACGCGAGCCTTTCGATTCTCTTGATGCAGCGAACTATGATCGCTTGCGCCACCCAATGCCACTTCAATCGCCCTGGTCGCTCGCTTAACGATCGTTTCCTCGACTTCGCGGGAAATGTGGAGTACGATTACCTCCGTCCAGACGCGAGCATGTCGCGTTCGGCCTTCTAGCTTTGGAAATCGCTAATCTGATCGGGCGCCCAGCCGGGCCCCGTGGACTCTCGTTCCGATCCGCGATCGGACGAAAGGATGGACCATGGCGTTCTCTATGAAGCTCACTCCGAATATCGAGCGTATTCTCTGGGGTGCTGCGGGCGGGGCCATTGCTCTTGCGGGAATAGGCTTCTCGTACGGCGGGTGGATGACCAGCGGCAGGGCCGCGGAATTCGCACAACGCCAGGCCGATAGCGCAGTCACCGCGGCCCTCGCTCCCATTTGCGTCGAAAACTTCCGTCACGCGGAGGATGCCGATGGCAATCTGACAAAGCTCAAAGCCATCAGCTACTCGTACGAAAAAGGCACCTTCGTCGCCAAAGGCGGCTGGGCCACTTTCCCGGGAAGCACCGAACCTCGCTCCGCGGTCGCGCAGGCTTGCGCAGAAATTCTTGGCCGCACCGCGATGTAGCCGACGACGTTCGTCGTCTGCCAGATGCGATGGGGCGGAGCTTTGCCTTGCCGTTGGCGGGCTCCATGCGCTTCCAAACACCGCGAGGCATGAGATGCAGCCTGACCGAAAGCAATATCGAGGAGACGCGTTCGACCGCGCCATCAGGGAGACCTTCGGAGAGGCGACGACGTTCGCCAAGGTCGAGGAGGCTCGCAGGCTTTATGCCCGGTACAGGACCGACGATCTCTTGAACAGCTTGAGAACCGGGACGCCTGGCGAAAACGGCAAGCCGCAGCCTTGGATTTAACCGCGACAATGAGCCCGCGGCCGTCAGCCTTTCTGGGACGAGGCGAGCCGCGCTAGATCTTCCAGGACCCGGGCAATCAGCATCTGCCGCCTCGGGTCCTGTGCGGCCGCGGAACTGGCGAATAGCGACAGCAGGTAATGCACCTTCTCAGCCGCTTCTTCCCAGCTGTGCGCAGGAGAAGCCAGCAGCTGGTCTTCCAGCTCCTGCTGACGCGCGCGCAACGTTTGTTCGTTGGCCGCAACCTCCGAAAGCAGCCGCCGAAGTTCGGTCGCTTTCTGAGCCGCCATGCCGCGGTGGGCGTCGAGCTCGACTGGTTTCTCCGTCATGGCCAGTCCGGATGTCCTGAGATCATCGTCCGGCGGTCAGATGCCGCCAAATTCTCGACCGCACCAGCCTTGCGCCCGTTTATCCGGAAAGTCGATCACAATCGCCCGGGGTGTCGCAAAGCGCACGCACATCGTCAGGCGTTGTTAACCTCGGACCGTCACTGTCGGCATCAGTCTCCCACATTCCCACGTCGGCTCCGCGCCTGCGCCGATTCTGGTCGTTGCGCAGCGAACATGCAGGCAGGGCTGGAGATGTACCCATGAAAAAGGCATTGCCGGAAAAGATGTTCGTCGACGCGCAGTCGAGAATGAGCGTGCTTCGCGATTGGGTGCTCAATGAAAGCGTCACTGAGATCGTGATGAACGAACGGCAGTTCTGGAACTTCGCGGCCCTTCAGCCCGTCTCGGAGAAGCCTTGGGTCACGTTCATGGGGCGTCCATTGCGTGTGTCCGACATGCCCGAAGACGCTCAGAGGTGCCTCGGCGTTCACGATCCGCAGCGTGCGGGTGCCATTTAGCCAGGCGGCGCTCGGTGCGACTTATTGGACAGAAATACTGTCACAAATAAATAAAACTCGTATTCGTATTGTATATCGTGGAATTTGGCCTACGTTTCAAAAGTACCTGGAAAATAGTTTTTTAGGTTTTATTGGAAGGAGTTGCTATGTCCAATCAACAGCAGGGCTCCAACAACGCCCCGACTGCGCCCACTCCGCCGGAGACCAAGCCCGACGCCCAGCAGAACCAGGGCGACGGCAAGCAGGGCTCCGAGAAGCCTGCGCAGCAGAAATAATCCGCCGCTCTGACGGGGCCCGGCACATGCCGGGCCTTTCGTCCGAAAGGACTGCCATGACGTTTTCCGATCAAGCCCGAACCTGGCTCGTGCCGCCGGTCCTGGTGCCGCTCGTGCTCGGCCTGCTGATTGCGGCTGTCGCGGTGAGCCCATGGTGAGACCGATCAGGTTTGGACGAAAGCTGAAGACGCCGTCGACCGTCGAGATCAAGCATCAGCTCCTGACGTTGTGGCTGAAGGACCAGATGGCGAAAGAGGCCGCCGAAGCTGCCGCCAACGATATCAGGCCCGCTGCATCTCGCCGCCGAGATGCCGTCGGCTGACACGACCTCATGTCGGCATCGCGCCTTGCTATGGGTTCTGGAAGCCGAGATGTCCAAGGCCGACTGCCTGGCGGCGCTGATTGCCCTCGTTCTTTACGCATCCGCTTGGCCGAAGGCGGCGGCGGCCAATCCAAGCATCGACGGCACTGCAGGCGGGGAACGAGTGTCCTGGTGATCTTCTGTAACAACAAGCCCGGTACCGGCTTTACGCGGTTGCACGCGAATATCGTGGAGGAGGATGGGGCGTTTACAGTTTCCGTCCGGATCTTCAATCACCTGCAAACGCAAGAGTGCGTCTGGGGCCAGGAAATTGCCGCCACATTCGACATGGCGAGCCTGATGGTCGGTTCGCTGGCAAGTCAGTTCTCGATTCCCGAGAAGTGCGTTTCGATAAAGATCGTCATGCAGCGCTATCGAGATGGGACAGTTCACTAGTGCGAAACAACTTGGGGAGTTTGACGTGATGACTGTCTGTCATGCGGATCGGATTGGCGGATGAGACTCGATCGGGCGGGCGGCATCGCTGCGATCGCCGTGCTGGCTGTGGCGATTGGCTGGAGCACGTTGTTCACCGTCTATCAGACACAACAGGCGCTGCTCATCCGGCTCGGCGAACCTGTTCGGACGATCACCGAACCGGGCCTTCACTTCAAAGTGCCCTTCATCGACAGCGTGATCTCGATCGACAAGCGCGTCCTCGATCTCGAAGTGCCCGCTCAAGAGGTCATCGCTTCCGATCAAAAGCGTCTTGTTATCAGCAGTTTTGCTCGCTATCGCGTCGTCGATCCTCTCAAGTTCTATCAAACCGCAGGTTCAGTTGCTGAAGCCAATTCGCGGCTATCGGTCATGTTGATCTCCGCGCTCCGCCGCACCCTGGGCGAAGCGTCCTTTATTCAGATCCTTCGCTCCGAGCGCGCGCAATTGATGTCGTCGATGCGCGAGCAGTTCGATCGGGAAGCGGGCTCTCTGGGCATTTCGATTGTCGACGTCCGCATTCGAGGCGCCAACCTGCCGGAGCAGAACAGCCAGGCCATCTACAGCCGCATGCAGACGGATCGGCAGCGGGAGGCGGCAGTGTACCGTGCCCAAGGGAATGAGCGATCGCAGGAGATCCGCGCGAAGGCCGATCACGATGCCACCGTGCTGGTTGCCGAGGCGACATCAGAGTCCGAGAAACTTCGCGGCGATGGTGATGCCGAGCGCAATCGGATTTTTGCCGATGCATTTGGCCGTGATCCGGAGTTTGCCGCGTTCTATCGTTCGATGCAGGCATACGACGTCGCGCTCCGGCATGACACGACGCGCATGCTGCTGCGGACCAACTCTGAATTCTTCCGGTACTTCGTCGATCCGTCCGGCAAGACCGGCCCTTCGTCGATCCCTCCGGCAGGAAATGACGGGCTCGCCCAATGATCGAGCTCAAACTTCACCAGCCGACGCCCTATTTGTCCCCGCCGATAAAGCGTGGTGTCGAATGAGAGTGTGATCGGCGACTCCGGCGCAGCGCCAATGCGAGAACCTGTAGACGTGGTCAGCGCAAGCCAGTGTCGGCGGCAGGCAGATTTGTGTGCCGCGGAGGCACGTCGCGAAGCCGATGCCATGGTCCAAACCGCATTGCGAAGCATGGCCGAGGAGTGGCTCACTCTGGAAAAGCAGATCGAGTGGATCGCGGAGACGAGAGCCCGGTCGGTTGAGACGGTTGGTCGAATGCGGGGAAAATGAGTTGGCGCTCGTTCCATCGACTCGTGCGGCTCTCCGCATGGGCAGGTCGAAGTGCAGGTGGCGCCTTGTCGATTCTTGGACGTCGAGCCGAGCGTGCCGCGCCCGGAACTTGTTGACGCCGGGACGGATTGAAGCTTATGGAAAAGCATCAACGGGAACTGTACACGAGCTCGAACGGAGACCGTTGGTACCTGCAAGACTGCGACGGCGAGGTGGTCGTCTTGCACAAACCGAACTCGTCTTCGGGTGGCCGGCCTTCTGAAATCGCGCTGCACACGTTCCTCGTGCCGCGCAACCGAGGCCCTGAACATCAAGCGCTTCGCAAGTTGATCAGCGCTCTGGCAACAGTCCAAAGCGACAGCACTGCAGCAAAAGTCTTTTGGAACGCGTGAGAGCACGCGGTTTTTGCGAGGCCGAAGCGCTGCTCCCCTTCGGCGAGCGGATCCGGGCCGTTGAGCTCGAGATCGGTCATAGGAGATTTGGTGTGGCAGGAGAAAGCGGAACGGGCCTTCTGCGCGGGGAAGTGCAGGGCTACGACGTCGACCGCATGATCGTTCAATTCACCATGATCAATGACGGCCGGGTGATCCCGTGTGCAATCAGCAGCGCGGCAATGGACGCCATCGACGGTGGGGGCGACGTCAAGCCAGATCAGCGCGTTGATCAATTCTTGCGGCTGCGGGATGTCATCGAAAAGCGGGCCACCATCCGGTTCCTCGAAAGCACGCCGCAATCCAACCGCCCGGTGGTCTTGCGGTCGAATGATTTCTAAGTTTGTCCTTGCGCTGCAGCCCCGGTTCGTCGTCGCCCGCTGATCATCCGCTCCGCGAGTGCCGGCGCTCGGCCGGTGGGCGCGTCCAGCGCATCTGCCACGCGGCCCAAGATCTCCCGATCAGCGTCACGGCGGACACGCCGCGGCCCGGTGGAGCGTTTGACGATGACCCGGCGTCGAAGAGAACGTCAGCCCGGTGGCGCTGAAGCTCGGCCCCATGGAGACCCCGAACCTGCCCAGGACGCTGGCCATCGCCCGGAAGCAAGGGCCGGCAGTTCGACATCATGTCGACGTCGTTTCCTGCCGCGCCGGGCGCTCAGGCCCTCGGCCCGTTCCGGCATGCCGACCTGGCAGGACCGCCAGTTTACGGGGTGGCCAAGAGCGCGTCGGACGCCACCTGACGTTCTCCAAAATCGCGGCTGGGCGGGCGATCGAGGTGGGAACTCGGATGAGGGGTATCGCGGTATGCCAACTGTGTCCGGATTGTGACTTAAGTCCATGATTCTGATGTAATTTGTGGTCTGAAAAACACACCTCCACAGCAGTTTTTGCCGAGCGGGTGTTCCCATATGGACTCGCATTATCGGTTGTCTTACGTCCGATCTACTTGATGACTGTTTGGGCACTGCCTGGAGGGCATATGAAGTTCACGTACAAGCTTGCTGCTGTTGCAGCGTTTCTCGGAATGGCGGCGCTGCCTGCGGCAGCCGCGGACCTGCCGCAGCGGCCGGTCTACAAGGCGCCGATCGTTGCGCCGGCGTTCAACTGGACCGGTTTCTATCTCGGTGTGTACGGCGGCTACGCGTTCGGCACCGGCGACACCGATGGCTTCAACGGCGGCATGGCCGGCGGCACCATCGGCTACAACTGGCAGGCGCTCGGCTCGCCGTGGGTGTTCGGCCTTGAGGCCGACGGCGGCTGGACCAACTACGGTGACTCGTTCTCGGTGACGGCCGGTGCGGTGACCGCAACGGCGGCGTCCGAGGCGAAGGCCATGGCCACGTTCCGCGCGCGCGTCGGCTATGCATGGGATCGCACCATGCTCTACGCGACGGGCGGCGGCGCCTGGATGCGTAACGAGTTGTCGTTCAACGTCGCGGTGGCGGGCGTCGGCGCGGCCGGCATCTCCGACACGCAGGATCACTTCGGCTACGCCGTCGGCGCGGGCATCGAGCATGCCTTCCTGCCGAACTGGTCTGCCAAGGTTGAGTACCTGTATCTCGGCCTGGGCTCGGAGGACTACTTCGGTGGCGCCGTGCGGTCTGGCGACCTCAATGCGCACACGGTCAAGTTCGGCCTGAACTATCGCTTCGGCGGCCCCGCTGGCCCCTGGCGCTGATCGTCTGAACATAACGAATGCGAAGCCCCGCTCTCGAGCGGGGCTTTTGCTTTTTGGGAGGACGATTGAGGGAAGCTGAGCGGGTCGCGGTTTCACCCGCTGGGCAGCGGGGGACTGAGCCTATATAACCGCGCATCCGGCTCTGCTGCGACGCAGCACCGCCGACCAATTTTGTTGGGCGACCGTCCATGACCCAAGCCGATGTGCCGGTTGCTGCCGAGGCTCACGCGCATTCCGCCGACGGCACCAGCCGGAGCAGCTTCTGGCTGCTGACGCTCGGCAGCATCGGCGTCGTCTACGGCGACATCGGCACCAGCCCGCTCTACGCGCTGCGCGAAGCCGTGGTGGCTGCGGTCGGCTCCGAAGGCATCGCCGGCCGCGAGCCGGTGCTCGGCGTGGTGTCGCTGATCCTGTGGGCGCTGATCGTCACGGTCACGCTCAAATACGTCGTGATCCTGCTGCGCGCCGACAACAAGGGCGAGGGCGGCACGCTCGCGCTGATGGCGCTGGCCCAGCAGGCGCTGGGCAAGAGGACCGCCGTCTTGGTGCTGCTCGGCGTCATCAGCGGTGCGCTGTTCTACGGCGACGCCGTCATTACGCCGGCGCTGTCAGTGCTGTCCGCGGTCGAAGGCCTCAAGATCGCGACGCCGCACTTCGACCCCTACATCGTGCTGGTCACGGTCGTCATCCTGATCGCGCTGTTCTCGGTGCAATCGCACGGCACCGCGAGCGTCGCGACCTTCTTCGGCCCCATCATGATGATCTGGTTCGTCGTGATGGCCTTGGGAGGTCTCTGGCATGTTGCCCAGGACCCGGGCGTGCTCGCCGCATTCAACCCGGCCTATGGCGTGCGCTTCGTCGCGAGCCACGGCGTGATCGGCCTGGTCACGCTCGGCGCCGTATTCCTCGCCGTCACCGGCGCCGAGGCGCTCTATGCCGACCTCGGCCATTTCGGCCGCCCGCCCATCCAGTTCGCTTGGGCTGCGATCGTGCTGCCGTCGCTGGCGCTGAACTATCTGGGGCAGGGCGCTCTGGTGCTGTCGAACCCCAAGGCGATCGAGAACCCGTTCTTCCTGCTCTATCCCGGATGGCTGCTGCTGCCGATGGTGCTGCTCGCCACCGTCGCCACCGTGATCGCGAGCCAGGCGGTGATCACCGGCGCCTATTCGCTGAGCCAGCAGGCCATTCAACTGGGCCTCCTGCCGCGGCTCGAGGTGCGCCACACCTCGGAGACCCAGGTCGGCCAGATCTACATGCCGCGGGTCAACGCGTTGCTGCTGCTCGGCGTGCTGCTGCTGGTCGCGCTGTTCCGTTCATCGAGCGCGCTCGCCTCGGCCTACGGCATCGCCGTCACCGGCACCATGGTGGTGACCGGCCTGATGGCCGTCATCGTGATCTTCAAGGACTGGCGCTGGCCGCTCTGGGCCGCGATCGCGCTGATGGCGCCGTTCCTTCTGATCGACGCGACCTTCCTCGGGGCGAACCTCCTCAAGGTCGCCGAAGGCGGCTGGATGCCGCTGCTGCTCGGCGGCCTGGTGATAACCGTGATGTACACCTGGCGGCGCGGCAGCCGGCTGCTGTTCGAGAAGACCCGCAAGAGCGAGGTGCCGCTCGATCCGCTGGTCGCGAGCCTGGAGCGCAAGCCGCCGACCCGCGTGCCCGGCACCGCGGTGTTCTTCACCAGCGATCCGTCGTGCGCGCCGACCGCGCTGATGCACAGCCTCAAGCACTACAAGGTGCTGCACGAGAAGAACGTGATCCTCACCATCGAGACCGCGCCGGTGCCGCGCATCGACCCGGCCGAACGGGTGCAGATCGAGCCGATCGGCGAGACCTTCTCGCGGGTCAAGCTCCGCTTCGGCTTCATGGAGCAGCCCAACGTGCCCAAGGCGCTGGCCATCGCCAGGAAGCTCGGCTGGCAGTTCGACATCATGTCGACCTCGTTCTTCCTGTCGCGGCGGTCGCTCAAGATGGCGGCGAATTCGGGCATGCCGCGCTGGCAGGACCGGCTGTTCATCGGGCTCGCGCGCAGCGCCAACGACGCCACCAACTACTTCCAGATCCCCACCGAGCGCGTGGTCGAGGTCGGAACCCAAGTCGCCATCTAGGCCGCAATCTGACGGCTGTTTATGAGCGCACCGCGCCCGTATAAGATCGCGGACGAATGGTTGCGAGCCATAACGGGGGCTTCGCGCTGAGTGGAGATTGAAGTCATGTCCGAGTTGAGAGACCCGCCGGTTCACGATCTGACGCCCGAGGATGTGGCCAAGGGTCTGGCCCAAGGCACCATGCTGCTGGTCGACGTCCGCGAGCTGAACGAGACCGCGGTCGAGCGCTATCCGGGCGCCGCCATCGTGCCGCTGTCGTGCTTCGACCCGGCGCAGATTCCAGATCCGCAGGGCAAGAAGGTCGTGTTCGCCTGCCGCTCCGGCCGCCGCTCGGTGACCGCCTCGCAGGCCGCGCAGGCCTCGGGCCTGCCGTATGACTGCCATCTCGCCGGCGGAATTCTCGCCTGGAAGGCTGCGGGGCTTCCGACCGAAAGCTGATTTCGAGGACAGGCCGGGGGCAGCCGCACGATGTTCGAAGCAGCCTATCGCCAGCGACTGGCCGCCGATCTCGCGCGCTGGCAGGCCGATGGCGTGATCACGGAGGCTGCCGGCGACGCGATCCGCGCGGCGCTGCCGCCGGCGCCCAAGGGCGTCAACATCCCGACGGTCATCGGCATCCTCGGCGGCATCCTGATCGCCGCGGCCTTCCTCGCCTTCGTCGCCGCCAACTGGACCGAGATCGCAAGGCCGCTGCGCTTCGCCATTCTGCTTGCCGGCATCGCGGGCGCTTACGGCATCGGCGCCTGGTTCGATCGCGGCGGGCGGCCTTATCTCGCCGACATCAGCGCGACCGTCGGCTCGATCGTGTTCGGCGCGTCGATCGCCCTTGTCGGCCAGATGTATCATCTGTCCGACGATTTCGCCGCCGGCATGATGCTGTGGTCCGCGGGCGCGCTGGTTGCAGCGCTCCTGACCGGATCGCGCGGCGCGCTTGCGGTCGCGCTCGCGGCCGGATGCGTCTGGAGCGGCATGCGCGTCATCGATGCGGGCGATGTCCCGCACATGCCGTTCCTCGCGTTCTGGCTGGTCGGCGCCGCGCTTGCGGTGATCTGGAACAGCCCGGTGGCGCGGCATCTCGTGGGCGTCGCAGCACTCGGTTGGCTGCTCACGATTTTCCTGGGCATTATCGATCACCACCTGATCAATCCGGTGTTGCAGACCGCCGGCTGGACCACGGTGCTGCTTGGCGCAGGCCTGATCGTCGCCGAGCTCAAGTCTGTTCCGCTGCGCGCGCTTGGCCTCACGCTCTCCACCTATGGCAGCTTCGCGCTGGCGCTGGTGATGGCGCCGACGGGCTTCGACGACTATCTGCCGCGCGCGCCCGTTGCGCCGGACAGCGGACTGATCGCAGGCCTTGCCGCCGACGTCGTGCTCCTGGCGCTGGCGCTTGCCCGTCGCCGTCCCGGTCTGGCCTTTGCCTGGCTGGCGCAGCTCGTGGCCGTGATCGTCGCGGCCGGATGGGCGGGCGTTGCCACGCTGCCGCAGCCCTGGACCGCTTACGCCTTGGCGCTGGCGTCCATGCTGTGCCTTGTCGTGTCCGGCATGCTCGACGACGTGCGGCCGCGCATCGTGGCCGGCTGGCTCGGGCTCGGCCTGATGATCGCCGGCATCACCTGGGCGGTGAGAGGCTCGCTGCTGCGGCGCGCCGTGTTTCTCGCAGTCGCCGGCGCCTCGGCCGTGGTGCTGGCCGCGCTGCTTTCCCGCCTGGTGCCGAAGGAGGAGGGCCGATGAACAATCTGGCCCGCCTGCTGGCGCGCGTGCCGCGGCCCCTGTGGTTCGCACTCGCGGGCCTCATCCAGCTCGGGCTGATCGCCATGATGGTGATCGACCGCGCCGGCATCCTGCGCGAGGGCACCGAGATCACGCTGCAGACCCGTCCGGTCGATCCGCGCGACTTCCTGCGCGGCGACTATGTCACGCTGTCCTACGACATCTCGTCGGTGCCGGCCGGCGAGTGGAAGGGCAAGCTGCCGCAGAACCGTGCACCCATCGTGTACGTCAAGCTCGCGCCGAAGGCGGACGGGTTCTATGGCGTCGTCTCGGTGCATGTCGATCCCGTTCCGGTGAGCGGCAAGGAGGTCCTAATCCGCGGTCGCGTCGCCAACTGGCGCTGGTGCACAGGTTGCGAGAGTCTTTTGGTCACCTACGGGCTCGAGAAGTTCTTCGTCCCGGAGGGCGAGGGGCGCGAGCTCGAGCAGGCGCGCAACCAGCGCAAGCTTGCGATCGTCGCCGCGGTCACGCCGGCGGGCCGCGCCGCCATCAAGCGCCTGTTGCTCGACGGCAAGCCGGTCTACGATGAGCCGTTGTTCTGACCGGGGCCGCCACCGATTCCCTCCAACGACCACGCCCGACCAACCATGCCCAAAATCATGCCCGAGATCACGTCCAAGATTCCGATGCACCGCGCACTTGGTATTGCCGTTCTGATTTTGGCCGCCGCCGTCCCGGCCGGCGCGCAGCAGCGCGACCGCACCGTCAACGTCTACAACTGGTCGGACTATGTGGAGCCGACCGTGGTCGAGAGCTTCACCAAGGAGACCGGCATCAAGGTCAAGTACGACACCTTCGACGCCAACGAGACGCTGGAGACCAAGCTCCTCGCCGGCAAGTCGGGCTACGACGTGGTGGTGCCGACCGGTTATTTCCTGGAGCGGCAGATCAAGGCCGGCGTGTTCCAGAAGCTCGACAAGTCGAAGCTGTCCAACATCGGCAATGTCTGGTCCGACATCGCCAAGCGGCTTGCGACCTACGATCCCGGCAACCAGTTCGCCGTCAACTACATGTGGGGCACGGTCGGCATCGGTTACAACGTCAAGAAGGCGAGGGAGGTGCTCGGCATCGCAGGTCCGATCGGCGACGCGATGGCCAACTGGGACATCGTGTTCAAGCCCGAGCAGCTTGCGAAGTTCAAAGCCTGCGGCGTGCACATGCTCGACTCCGCAGACGACGTGCTGCCGGCAGCGCTGCACTATCTCGGGCTCGATCCCAACACCAAGCAGGAGGCCGATCTCGGCAAGGCTGCCGACCTCGTGATGAAGGTGAGGCCTGCCGTCGCCAAATTCCATTCGTCGGAATATCTCAACGCGCTGGCCTCGGGCGAGATCTGCCTGGTGCTCGGCTGGTCGGGCGACATCAAGCAGGCGCAGAAGCGCGCGGCCGAAGCGAAAGCCGGCGTCGAGGTCGGCTACGCGATCCCCAAGGGCGGCGCGCAGATGTTCTTCGACAACTTCGCGATCCCGAAGGACGCGCCGCACGTCGCCGAAGCGCATGCCTTCATCGACTACATGCTGCGCGCGGATGTTGCGGCGAAGAACTCGAACTTCCTGGGCTACGCCAACGGCAATCTCGCGAGCCAGAAGCTGATGGACAAGGCGGTGCTCGACGACAAGACCGTCTATCCGGACGAGGCGACGCTGAAGGACCTCTATGTCGTCACCGCGCGCGACCAGCGCACCACGCGGTTCACCAACCGGCTGTGGACCAAGATCAAGACGGGGCAGTAGAACCACGCTGTCGCGGCGCCGAAGGCGCCGGGTGGGGAGATGTCTCCACATGCCAACACCATCGATCGTCGATGCATCTCCCCACCCGACCTCGCTGACGCGAGGCCACCCTCCCCTGGCGGGGAGGGAAGGCCGTGCTGACCGGCGCGGCCTTGATCGTCAGATTCACATGTCAAACAGCCCGCGCTTTCGCGCATCACGTCTGCATTGATGCAGGCGTGATTCATCAGCCCCGGAAAAGTCAGGCGCGGGGCGCCGCCTTCATTTTCCTTCCTCCCTCCAAAGAGGGAGCGGAGCGCCGTTCGGCGCTTCGTAGCGATGGCACCTTGGAAGGTGCCGCGTGCCGTGTGACAGGCACGCGCGCCTCCCGGCGCTCCACAGTGGCGTCTCTCGGCTCGGGACCGCTCTTCCGGGCGCGGGCGGACGAGCATAACCTCGCCCCTATCCGGGCAGCATTGGCGCCGCCCTTCAGCCCGTCCACGTCCAGCCCTTAAAGGGCAGCCCCGTCTTGCGACGGCGCGGGCGGTGGTCCGAGACGACCCGAGGTCCTGGTTGCGTCGACCAGGAAATCGGGCGCCACACCCTGCTCCGCCAACATGACGCCTCATGAGAGCGCCCTCAGTTGAGCAAGGCATGCCCGGAATACAGGGTCCGGAAGAGAAGAAAAGATTATTGCGAGTTTCGATGTTGACAGAGTGGGGACAGAGCAAATTGGTAGGACGTATCAACGTGCCCGGTATCGCCGCCGAGCATGCGACTCTCTCCCGGCCTCATGCTGAGGAGTGTGCCGAAGCGTAGCGAAGGCGCGCGTCTCGAAGCACGAGGCCGCCCGGATGTTGCAACAGCGGGGCCACCCCATCCTTCGAGACGCATTGCGTCGCAGCCAAGTGCACGCAGGCTGCGCCTGCTATGGCAATGCTCCTCAGGATGAGGCGGGGAGAGAGTTGGCCGCGATGCGGCAAATACAGAGCGGTTGGCCCAACCACTCAATGCGTATCAAACACCGCCTGATACGCCGCGACTGCCTTGCGCGTGGCCTCGATCTCGGCCTGCGTCGGATTGTCCGGGTCCTTCGCCGGCGGCAGGCTGCCGAACTTCAGCAGGCACGCCATCAACAGGATGCGCGCCTTGTTGGCGGTGAGGTTGGTCGCCGCGATCTGGAACGGCGTCGGATCGGCGAAGCCCATCGGCGCGCCGCGGCCGGTCATCGCCACCGGGATGCCGCTGAACGTCGCCCGCTGCATCAGCTTCATGCGCTGGTGCGACGGCGAGCGGCCGTAGGGCACGAGCCCCTGGACGACGAAGCCGGTGAGGAGGCCAAGGCCGAGCTTGTGCTCGATCGAAGCGATCAGATCGATCTCCGGCGCGGTGTCGTGACCGGCGGCCATGCCGGAAAAACTTCCGTCGTTGGAGATGGTCACCACCGGAATGGCGTCGGGCAGCAGCTTGCCGCCCGCGTCCTTCACGGCGATGTCGACCAGCTCGATGCCGCCCGCGCTCTTCTTCGCCGCTTTCACGCTCTTCGGCAGCGTCGTGATCCGAAGCTCCGACTTATAGGTGTGCTTGAACAGCGGCAGATAGGTGAGCGCGATGCGCCCGGTGTGGCTGATGTTGCCGACGATGCCGCCATGGCCGCCGGTCGCCACATAGCCGCCGGGCCGCGCGTCGGCCTTGCTGACCTCGCGCGACGCGAAGATCTGCTGCTCCTGGATCACCACCACGCCGCAGCGGTTCTTGCCCTGCTCGTCGGCCCAGACGCGCGAGCGGATGTAGCGCGCCGAGTCGACGATGTTGGCCGGTCCGTCGGCGCTGAGCTGGCCCTGCGGCCGCTGCGCGGCGTTGCAGCAGATCGGCTTGTCGGTGTCGATGAGCAGGTTGAACCAGTAGGAGCTTTCCTCGACCTGCGGGCTGCCTTGCGTCCAGATCACGCCCTCGTAGTCGCTGCCCGCGGTGAGCGCCTGCATGTCGTTGGTCGCTTTTGCCAGCATCTGGCGGGGCGGGCCGACGCCGAGATGGTAGGGCTTGTAGCCGAAGTAGTTCGTGCCGCGGACCTCGGGCGGAATGTCACCTTCGCCCTTGTCGGTCCGGCGCTGTGCCGGCAGGCCCTTGGTGTAGCCGCCCGGCGGCACGCCGCGATAGAAATCGATGCTGGCGATCGACGAGAGCAGGCTCGCGGTGCCTTCGACGCCGATCCCCAGGCGGTCGATCTCCTCGAAGCTGCGCGAGCCGTCGGGGAAGAAGCCCTGGCGGTGCTTCTGACCGCCCGGCACGGTGCAGTCGTCGTCCCATGCCTTCCCGTCGACCTGGGTCGCCATGTAGGGCAGGGGATAGAGCCCGTCCTCCGGCTTCAACTCGATCTCGTAGACCGGCTTGTCGGATGGCGCCTGGCGTTCCTTCCGGAACACGCCATCCGTGCTCATGTAGCCGTCTGGAGGCCCGTAGAGTTCGGCTGCGTCCGACTCCAGCGGATGCGCGGAAAACTGCTCGACATAGACCTTGGCCGGCGCGGCAAGGCGCTGCGAGCGCAGCGCGTCGTGCTTCAATGGCGCGCCGTCGACGTCCTTCAGCAGCGGCAGGCCGTGCTTGGCGCGCGCCTTGTTCGATGTGATCAGCGGCGGCGTGTTCTGGATCGTCGCCGTGGGACCGGCGAGATGGGCAATGCGGGTCTTCTTGCTGTCGTTCATCGTGGGCGACCGCTCTTTGGGATTTGCCGGCGATCGATGATAGCCCAGAGGGGGCACGGTCATTCAATCACCGCGACGGCGTGCTGCTCCTGCGCGATTGCATGCCTGCAAGTCAGGTGGCCGCCACCAGAAATTCCTCCGAATTGAACGGCGGGCGAAGGCCGTCGGTCCGGCCCGCGAAATAGCGCTGCGCGAGATCGGCCGCAGAGACGTGCCGGACGTCGTTGAAGCCAGCGTCACGGGCCTCCGCCAGCATCTCCTCAGGCGTGAAGAAGCTGAGGAACGGCGTGCCGCTGGCTTTTGCACCTTGCGCGGCCCGTTCGATCCATGGACGCACCTCGGGTTCCGCGAATTCGAACGGCAGCAGGAACGTCATCGCGAACGTGGATTTCGGGGCGAGCGTGCTGGCGTGGAGCAGCGTGGCCGCAACCGCTTCCCTGGTGAGGTACATGCTGACGCCCGTCGAGACGACGACCGCCGGCTGCGTGGCATCGAAACCCGCGTCCTCGATCCCTTGCCACCAATCGCCGTTGGCGCCGAGGCGGCGCGACGCCTCGAAGTCGACCGGAACGAGCCGCAGCCAGTCCGGAATGCCAAAACCGAGCTCCTTCAGGCGCTGCCGCTTCCAGGCCTGCGGACCGGGCTGATCGACCTCGAAAACCTTCAACCGCGACGCGATGTCCGGCCTGCGCTGGGCGAAGGTATCGAGGCCTGCGCCGAGAATGACATATTGCTCGATGCCGCGGTTTGCCTGCTGGGTGACGAGGTCCTCGACGAAACGGGCGCGGGCCAGGATCGAAGCGCGGAACATCTTGGTGAAGTTCGGCTCCATGTCAGGGCGGCTGCGCCAGCCATCGCCAGGGGCGACCAGCCGCAAACCGATCTCGTCCTCGAGCACATGCGGCGGCGGATCGACTTCGACATGTAGCGCCCGCCACAGGGCCACCCGCACCGCGGTGCTCTCGGGCGTGGCGCTGTTCCGATCATGCATGGTATTCTCGTTATTTCGGTCGCCGCCCCGACGCAAATATGCGCCGTCGTCTCACCATCGCAAGCTTCAATCGAGCTTGATCGCGGCGGCCTTGGCGACGCTGCGCCACTGCTCGAGGTCCTTGACGACGAAATCCCGGTAGGCATCGCCGATCAGCGGGTCGAGCTCGAAGCCAAGGTCGCGGAAGCGATCGGTGAAGGCCTTGTCTTTCATCACCACGTCCAGCGCGGTGCGGAGCCGCGCCACGACGGCCGGCGGCGTGCGCGCCGGCGCCAGCAGCCCGTAGGCCACGATCGCCGAAACCTGAAGCCCGCTCTCCTCCAGCGTCGGCACGTCCGGCATCACGCGCGAGCGCTGCTTGCTGGTGACGGCGAGCGCGCGCAGCGCCTTGCTTTCCACATGCGGCTTGACCTGCACCGGTGTGATCGGCCCGACATCGACGGTGCCTGCGATCAACGCGTTGGCCATGGGGCCTAAGCCCACATACGGCACATGCTCCATCTTGATGCCGGCGGCTTTCTCGATCAGCGCCATGACCAGGTGAGGCAGGCTGCCGACGCCGGCGCTGCCGTAGTTCAGCTTGCCCGGGTTGGCCTTGGCGTAGGCCACGAACTCGGTCATCGACGCAAACGGCCCTTTGGGGTGGACCGCGACCGCATAGGGCTGATGCGCGACGCTGCCGATGAAGGCGAAGTCGTCGGGGATCGCGTAGGGCACGGCCTTGACCGCGGGCAGCACCGAGAGACCGTCGGTGACGCACCAGAGCAGCGTATAGCCGTCGGGATCGGCCTTGGCGACCAGATCGGTGCCGAGCAGCGCCGCGGCCCCGGGCTTGTTCTCGATGTAGAGCTGCTGGCCGAGCCGCTTGCTCAATTCCTGCGCGACGAGACGCCCGGTGAGGTCGGTGCCGGCTCCGGCCGCGAACGGGATCACCACGCGGATGGGTTTCGCCGGATAGTCCTGTGCCGCCGCCGGCCCCGCGGCGATGAGCATTCCCAACACCACCGCGGCCGCGATCTGACGCATCGGAATCTCCCCCGTTTCACTCCATCGCCTTCAATGCCAGTGCGCGAAGCACAGCCCGACGCCGGTCAGCGCGCGCGAGCGATAGCCCGGCACGTACGAGATCCAGTCGAGCTCGAGATCCGTCACCGCAGCGGCGACCGCGATCCAGTTGCGGATTTCGGAGGAGCCGCTGAGCAGCTTCTTGGTCGGCAGCGCCTTCAGGGCGGCGTGATCCTTCCGCCGCAGCGCCTCGACCACCTCGCGGTCGAGCTTCTCGTTCACCAGGAAGTGGCTGAGCCCGCCGGACGCCATGATGCCGACGCGCAGATCGTCGGGAAAATCGTCGATCAGTTTCCGGATCGCGGTGCCGAGATCGAAGCAGCGCGTCGGGCTCGGCTGGTTGGGAGGGTAATAGGTGTTCAGGATGATCGGCACGATGGGGATCGGGCCGTTCGGCATGAAGCGCCGATGGATGAACGAATAGGCGTGGCCTTCGAACTGCTCGCCCTTCAGCGATTTCATCGCCGTGATGTCGAAGCCCTGGTCGGTCAATCCGGCCGCGATGTGGGTGCCGAGCTTGGCATTGCAGGGATAGAAGCGCTCGTGCTTGTCCTCCATGCGCTTGCGCTGATCCTGGAGGTACCAGCTGTCGGTGGGCTCGGCGGGCGCCGGCGCATTGCGGATGCTGTCGCCGTAGTAGACCGCGATCGCAGGCCGGCACTCGTCGCCGAAAATCTCGCGCTGGTCGTCGCCGACGATCACCAATACATCGAGCTTCGCCGCCGCCAGCGCCGACTGCAGCCGGTCCATGGCGTCCATGGTCTGCTGGTGCCGTTCGGCCTGCGCCGCGGGGCCGATGATGTCCGACGCGCTGGCGGACGTCGATTTCAACAGCTCATCGAACGAGCGCGGCTTGCCTTCGAAATCGTAGATCGGCGCGCGGCAGTCGACGTGATCGAACATGCCCTGCCAGTTCTCGCGTGACGAGACCAGCATGGTGCTGTGCGATGTACCGAATGCGGCGACGACCCGAGCCATGTGACCTCCCGACATCGCGCTGTGACCGCGCGTTTTGGCAGGGGATCGTAGGGGGCTGACCGGATCAGTCAATCAGCAGCTTAGGACTAGCCTTCGCGCCAGCGGCGGTGCAGCCAGAGCCACTGCTCGGGGGTCTCGCGCACCCAGCCTTCGACCACGCTGGTGATCACCTGCATGGTGCCTTCGACGTCGATCTTGCCCTCGGCGTCGCGCACGGGCTCGATCGCTTCGGTGACGCGCACCTGCAGCCGCCCGTCGGGATGGCGCACCGAGCGGATGCCGTGGATCGGGCATTCGAAATGACGGGCGAGCCGCGCGATGGTCTGGTTGGCGAGGGTCTTGCGGCCGAAGAACGTCACCGGCACGCCGGGCCCGTACCACTGGTCGACCAGCATCGCGACGTGCGAGCCGCGCTTGAGCGCATCGGCGAGCTTCACCGGTGCGTCCATGGTGGTCGGCATCAGCGTGCCCATGCAGCCTGCGCGCATTTCGACGATCTCGTCGGCCACCGCCCTGATGTTCGGGCGGCGGTAGAGCACCGTGGTGTCGAGGCCGTACATTTTGGCCGCAATGGCGGGCAGCTCCCAGTTGCCGACATGGGCGGCGAACACCAGCGCAGGTTTCCCGTCGTCGCGCAGCCGGATCGCGATCTTCTCGCTGTCGTCGGAGCGCATGATCCGGCCCGCGCCCTGCAGCTTGTCGTAATCCCAGAGCTGGTCGATATGGGCGAACTCGGCCACCACGCGGCCGAGATTGTCCCAGGCGCCGCGCAGGATGCGTTCGATCTCGTCGGGGGATTTCTCCGGGAAGGCCGCAGCGAGCTGCGCGCGACCGATGCGGTGCTCGCGAAGCAGGGGGCCGACGGTGCGAAGGAGCGCAGCCGCAACGTTCGACATCAGGCCGAGCGGAATGAGGTGGGCGGCGCGCAGCATATGCACGCCGAGAAAGCCTGTCAGCGCGTTGATCGCCCGCCGCCAGCGGATCGCAAGCTTGAGCTTGGTCGCGCGGAGGTCCACGTCAGGGCCTAAGGGCAATCGCACGCGACTTGTCGTTGCGGTCTTGCTCCCTCGCCCCGCGAAGCGGGGAGAGGGTCCCGAGCGAATGCGAGGGGGGAGAGGGGCGCTGCAACAAGAGCCCTCTCCCGGCTCGCCTTCGCTCGCCACCCTCTCCCGCAAGCGGGAGAGGGGACAAGAGCCGCACCGGCTGCGCAAATGCGACAGTCATCATGCCTCAAAACGTCACGACGATCTTGCCGAACACCTGGCGGCTTTCCAGCCGCGCGATGCCGCGCTCGAGGTCGGCGAGCCCGATCTCGGTGTCGATCACCGGCAGCATGCCGCCCGCCATCTTGTCGAGGCTGTCGCGGATGTTCTTCATCGAGGCGCCGAACGAGCCGAAAATCTTGTACTGCTGCTGGAACAGCTGCATCAGGTTGAAGGTGATGCTCGGCCCCGCGGTCGAGCCGCAGGTGACGAGGCGGCCGCCGCGCTTGAGCACCAAGAGCGACTCGTTGAAGCCTTCGCCGCCGACATGCTCGAACACCACGTCGACGCCCTTCTTGTTGGTGAGCTTGCGGGTGATCGTCGAAAAGCGCTCGGTGCGATAGTTGATGACGTGATCGGCGCCGAGCGCCTTGGCCTTTAAGGCCTTCTCGTCGTCGCCGACCGTGGTGATCACGGTGCAGCCGATGGCTTTCGCCATCTTGATCGCGACGGTGCCGATGCCGGAGCCGCCGGCCTGCACCAGGATGGTCTCGCCGGGTTCGAGCTTGGCGTTGTCGAACAGCATGTGCTGCACGGTCGAGAAGGCGATCGGCGCGCAGGACGCGTCGCGCAGGCTCACGCCTTTCGGCACCGGCATCACCAGGCGCGCCGGCATGTTCAGCCGGTCGCGGGCGAAGCCGTCGACATGGAAGCCCATGATGCCGCCGACGTTTTCGCAGAGGTTGTCGCGGCCCTCGCGGCAGGCCTTGCAGGTGCCGCAGGTCAGCGCGCCGTACATCACCACCGGATCGCCGGCCTTGAAGCCGTTGACGCCTGCGCCCACGGCGGTGATCTCGCCCGATGCCTCGACGCCCACGACCTGCGGCATCTTCCGCTTGGCGAAGGCCATGCCGCGGAAGCCCCAGAGATCGAGGTGGTTGAGCGCGACGGCTTTCGTTGCGATCTGCACCTCGCCGGCGGCCGGCGGGGGCGGGGCTTCGATCTGGGTCAGCTCAAGCTTGCGGTCGCCGAGAAGCTGGAGCGCGCGGACGGTCGCAGTCACGCCGGCTCCAGTCCCATCACCAGCGAGACGTTCTGTCCGCCGAAGCCGAACGAGCTCGACATCACATGCCGCACCTTGCCGGGGCGGGCGGTGTTCGGAACCACGTCGAGCGGGATGGTCGGGTCCGGCACCTGATAGTTGATGGTCGGTGGCAGCAGCTGGTGCTGCAGCGTGAGCACCGAGAACACCGCCTCGACCGCGCCCGCGGCCGACAGCGTGTGGCCGATCATCGACTTGTTCGACGACATCGGGATCGACTTGGCGCGCTCGCCGAACACGGTCATGACGCCCATGGCTTCCATCTTGTCGTTCTCGGGCGTGCCGGTGCCGTGCGGATTGATGTAGTCGATGTCGTCGGGCTTGAGGCCGGCGTCAGCCAGCGCGTTGCGGATGCAGCCGACGATCGGCTTGCCGTCCGGGCTCGAACGAGTGCGGTGGAAGCTGTCGGCCATCTCGCCGCAGCCTTCCATGACGCCGAGGATCCTGGCGCCGCGGGCGCGCGCGGACTCGAGGCTCTCCAGCACCACGGCTCCGGCGCCTTCGGCCATCACGAAGCCGTCGCGGTTCTTGGAGAAGGGCTTCGCGGCCTGCTCGGGCGGGTCCACCGAGGTGGACAGCGCCGAGAGCAGCGAAAACCGAATGAGCGATTCCGGATTGATCGAGCCGTCGGAGCCGATGCAGAGCGCCGCGTCGGTCTCGCCGCGGCGGATCGCCTCGACGCCGAGCTGGATGGCGGTCGCGCCCGATGCGCAGGCGGTCGACAGCGAAATGGGTGAGCCCTTGGTGCCGTATTTGTCGGCGAGGTTGTTGGCGACCGAGCCGAACATGAAGCGCTGGTGATGCGCCGGGAAGGCGCCGCTCGCCGCAGTGCGGATCAGGTCGTTGTAGCTGACATTGGCGTTGGCGCCCGACGCGGTCGCGAGCTCGCGGCGCTGCGTCCATTCGATCTCGATCGGCGGCACGGCGATGAACAGCGGGCCCGGGAAATCGCCGCGGGAGCCGACGCCGGACTCGGCAACGGCTTCCTCGGCGGCCATATCGGCCATCCGCTCGGAGAGCTCGGGTGCGGAGAGGGGGGTCGCCGGCACGAAGTCGACGCAGCCGGCGAAGCGCGTCTTCATGCCGTCGGTGGCGAAGCGGCTGATGGTCTTGATGCCGGACTTGCCGGCGGTGAGGTGCTTCCAGTTGTCGATCTTGCCGGCGCCGAGCGAGGTGACCACGCCCATTCCGGTGACGACCACGATCGGACGGCCGGCGCTGTCATGGTTGGACGACATGCTCGTTCTCCCCTCAGGGCGCTTCGACCAGCGCCAGACCTTCACCACGCCAGTGACCGACGGACGTGACCACCGCCTGCTTCAGAGGCCCCTCCATCGCGCGTTCGACGCCTGAATCGTCGGACGGCGGATAGAGGCTACCACGGCTGACCGCGATTGCGGCGAGCGCCACATTCATCGGGAACTGCGGCTCGAAAGCATGCCCGAGATAGGTGCCGGTGGCGCGAACCACAATGTCCTTGTGACCTTCGAGGAATGCGCGCTCTTCCGCTGTGGCGGCCGTGACACCGGTGGCGCCGGAGATCACCGCGGCCTGGGCGGGCTTGAGCTTGCCGCTGATCTTGCCCCAGAGCTTGCCGAGCGCCGTGCCGATGTCGCCCGGCTGGCGCTTGGTGCGGTCCGACAGCACGGCGGAAAGCTTGGCGATGCGCTTGGCGCCGCGCGCGTCGGCATGCGCGCGGGACTCGATCACCAGGAAGGCGCCGAGCGAGGCCAGCGCAAGGCCCGCGTTGGCCTCGCGCTTCCACACCGGTGCGAACTGATTCTTCAGCGCGAAGCCGCCGAACTCGTAGAGCATCAAGAGGTCAGGGCGCTCGGAATTGTGGCTGCCGCCGACCAGCGCAATGTCGCTCTGGCCCGCAGCGATGCGGGAGTGCGCGATGCGCACCGCGTCGACGCCCGCGGACTCCTCGCCCATGAAGGTGCGCGACGAGCCCACGACGCCGTGCACGATCGAGATGTTGCCGGCGAGCAGGTTGGAAAGCTGCGCCAGGAAGAGGGTGGGGCGCAGGTCGCTCATCAGCCGTTCGTTGAGGAAGGCCTCGGGCTTCTCGGCGGTGGGGAGGCCCGACAGGATCGCGGTGTCGGCCGCGATGTCGCGCTCGCCGCCGCCGGCCGCGACGATCATGTCGGTGCGGGCGAGGATTTCGGTGTTGCCCTTGATGCCGGCGGAGTCGAGCGCGAGGCCTGCCGCATAGGTGCCGATGCGCTGCCAGGCTTCCATCTGGCGCTGGTCGCCCTTCTTCGGGATCTGCTTGTCGAAGTCGAGCGCGCCCATCTTGTGGATGATGTAGGGCGGATAGGTCGTGGCATCGGCGGCGGGCTTGCCGGAGGCGAGTCCTTGCCAATGCGCATCCGGTCCCTCGCCGAGGCAGGAGACGATGCCGATGCCGGTGATCCAGGCCTCGCGTGCCGTATTGTCGTCAGCCATTCGCCGCAGCCTCCAGCTGGAAGCCGATGCGCTTCGCCACCGCGTGCATGTTCTCCAGGAATTCGCCCTTCGGGAAATCCACGATGCGGAAGGTGAGGTCGGCGTTGCACACGGTCTTGCCGTCGACCGCGATCTCGGCCTCGGTCATCGCGAAGCCCGAGCCCTCATGCATGATCTTGGCCGACACGGTCAGCGCCTGGCCGGGCGTCACGAAGGTGCGGAGCTTGGCTTCTTTCGCGGCGGCGAGGAACGGCATCTTGTTGAAACGGTTGCGTGCGATCAGCAGCCAGCCTGACGCTTGCGCCATGGATTCGATCAGCAGCACGCCGGGCATCAGCGGGCGGCCCGGGAAGTGCCCTTCGAAGATGGTGCTCTCGGTCGGGACGTTGGCTTCGACGCGGATCGTCAGGTCGGTCAGATTGAGGTCGATGATCCGATCGATGAGCTGGAAGTACTCGAGCCGCATTGGTGCCTGACTTGCGCGTCCCTTGCGTCTGACTTTGCGCGTTACTTGCCCTTGGCGGCGACCAGTTCGTCGATGCGCGAGCAGAGGTTGTTCAGCACAAAGTACTGCTCGGTCGACGCCTTGCCCTCGTTGACCTCCTGGGTCCACTGCTCGAGCGGCAGCTTGATGCCGAAGGCCTTGTCGATGGCGAAGGCGATATCGAGAAAATCCAGGCTGTCGATGCCCAGATCGTCGATCGCATGGCTCTCCGGTTTGATGGTGTCGCGTGGGATATCGCAGGTCTCAGCAATGATATTGGCCACGGTCTCGAACGTCGAAGGCATCGGTAAGTCCCTGAATGGTCACAAGATATTATCGTCGCGCCGGACCTTGACGCGGCGCCGGGACCAAAGGTCCTTCCGCCCCGGATTTCCCCACGGATGAGCCGAGTGCCCGTATAGCGAACGAAGCGGACCAGTTCAATGGCGGCGGCCAAGCCTGCGAATTGCGCACAGGCCTGTTTTTTCGGAGGATTTTCCAGAGGCCGCAGGGGAATGCAGCCGGTTGCTCAGACGAAACCTTCAGGGGCGAGGCGCGATTTCAGGCTGCGGCTCAGCGGACACGCTGGTCCGGAAAAATTAACCTCTGAGGCCCAGGCCTTGTTCCCGCCACACTGACCCGGTGAAAGGCGACCTATCCCCAACATCGATGGAGTTGTACGGAATGATCGTAAGATCGTTGGTCGCCACTACCTTTTTGTGCCTTTCGGTCGCCGGACCGCTGTCGAGCAGTGCGCTCGCGGAAACCGGCATCGCTTCGGTTTACGGCTACAACGGCGGCAAGACCGCCAGCGGCGAACGGGCCAACCCGCATCAGCTGACCGCCGCCCACAAGAGCCTGCCGTTCGGCACGATGGTGCATGTGACCAACAAGAAGAACGGCCGGACCGTCACGGTCCGGATCAACGACCGTGGCCCGTTCATTCGCGGCCGGGTGATCGATTTGACGCCGGCTGCGGCACACCAGCTCGGCTTTTCCGGTCTCGCCCCGGTGACGCTCAGCTCCCGGTAAAGGTTGCCAGGCGGGGGCGCGCGGTCGGAGGGGCTAGACCCGAAGAGTTCAAGGCCTGCGGCCGCGCCACCGCTTCCCGCGGCTGGATGTTTTAAAGCTAGCGCTCGACCGGAATGGAAATCGGCGCGCAATTCTTGCGGCCGATCAGCACGCAGTCCTGGTCCTTCCGGATATGCGCCATGACGTCGGCGATCCAGACGCCGCCGCCAATCAACAGAATCGTAATGCCAAATCCGAGCCCGTTCATCAGCATGCGATGCCGGAAGTCGTCGGGCTCCTCGCGCGGGCTTTCGAACTTGCTGAGGTCGGGGACCGGCGGCGGCATCGCCGCCTTGCGGGCGAACAGCGCGCCGCGCGGGCGGAATTGCAGAATCTGAGCGTCTTGCTCGCTTTGGTCAGTCCCGGTCACGGCTTTGTCCTTCGCCTGACGCGGACATAGTACCACGAGATTCCCAATACAACTTGGCGGCAGCCGATCCGCTTTCATAGCGGTTTTTCCTGACACAAGCGCGCCTGATAACTGCGGGATCGCGGTAGGCAGCTACGTCATCGCAGCGCTTCAGGGTTGCGCCCGGCGCGTTATATGGACGTGGTCGGTGGCCGGGCCTATAGATGGCCGCATGGAGTGGGGCCGGATTCGCAGGACCGTGATCGCGCTCTCGGCGGCTTACGCCGTGGCGCTGCAGGCGCTGTTTTTGTCCTTCATTCCTCTCCCGGCTGTGGCGCTGACCGATTCCGGCGCGGTTCTCTGCGCCTATCAGGATACGGGCGGACTGGGGCATCCGGAGCAGCATCAGGTCCCCTGTGTCGCAATCTGTGCCGCCATGGGGCACGGGATTGCCGGGGCGCTGCCGACGATTGTCGCCGAAAGCCTTGCGCCGAGACTGATCGCCGCCGCGCTCGAGCCGCTCGCCCATTGGGTGGTGCCGCACATTGTCGAGACCGGGCCGCAGAGTTCGCGCGGGCCGCCGCTCTTCTAGGCATTTCGATTCAAATCTGTCATCGCGCGCACCAGCGCGCATCAGTCCTTTGGAGTACTGCCCATGAAATCCGTTCTGCTCGCCGCCATGCTGGCGCTCGCCGCAACCGCGGCCTCGGCTCACGAATACAAAGCCGGTTCGATCGAGATCAAACATCCCTGGTCGCGCGCGACGCCGAAGGGCGCCACCGTCGCCGGCGGCTACATGAAGCTGATCAACACCGGCACCACGCCCGACCGTCTGGTCGGCGGCTCCACTGAAGTGGCCGGCAAGTTCGAGATCCACGAGATGTCGATGGACAACGGCGTGATGAAGATGCGCCCGATATCCGGCGGCGTCGAGATCAAGCCCGGCCAGACCGTCGAGTTCAAGCCCGGCGGCTATCACCTGATGTTCGTCGGCATCAGCCAGCCGGTCGAGCAGGGCAAGCGCGTCAAGGGTACGCTGGAGTTCGAGAAGGCCGGCAAGGTCGACGTCGAATACGCCGTCGAGGCGATCGGCGCCTCGCCGAAAGGCGAGCCGGCCGGCGGCCACAGCGGCCATCAGGGCCACTGACAAGGCCGCTACTGACACTGAACTGGCGCCACAAGCACGCTGTCATCGCCGGGCTTGACCCGGCGATCCATGAGCGTGTGCGGCTAAGGCAATCGCAAGAGCTTTCCTCGGTGCACCATCCGATGGACCCCCGCGTCAAGCGCGGGGGTGACGGTCGGTGGGTGTGTGGCGCAGTTGGGGATCAACAATTCCGGCGATCAAGAACCGCGGTAGCCCGGGATGAAGTCGGCCATGTTGATCGACTGATACCCGGGCACCGCGATCTCGTCCGGATAGTTGGCCTTGCGCGTCGCGTCGATGCCCATCTTGGTCACGAGGTTGGAGCCGCCGGCCGGATCGTAGGACGCAGGGTCGAGCGGCGAGCCCTTGGCATAGGGCACCATGAAGGTGTCGGTGTCGGCGCGCACGCGCGTCGCAATGGCGTGCCACACATCGGTGTCGCTGTTGATGTCGACGTCATGGTCGACCACCACGACGAACTTCAGGAAGGGATCGGCGACGAAGGCCGCCATGGCGGCGAGCTTCGCTTCGCCCTCCTGCATCTTCTCCAGCGCGATGTAGCAGATGAAGCGGAAGCGCCCGGAGCGCGGCACGTTGACGCCGCGCACGGTCGGACAGGCGATCTTCACGGTGTCCTCGATGAAACTCGTGCGGATGAGACCCGACAGCAGCAGGTTGTCGGCGTGGCCGACGAAAGCGTTCTGATAGAGCGGATTCTTGCGCCGCGTGATCGCCTTGATCTCCAGCACCGGGTTCATGCGCTGCGGCCCGTAAGTGCCGGGATATTCGCCGAACGGAGCTTCCAGTCGTCGCTCGACCGGCCTGATCTCGCATTCCAGCACCATCTCGGCATTGGCCGGGACATCGAGCGGGATGGTCTTGCAGCGGGTAAGCGGCACCGGCTGCTGCAGCATGCCGCCCGCGATCTTGATCTCGTCGGAGTCGAGCGTTGAGAAGCAGAGACTGCCGATGAAGAAGGCCGGGTGGTGCCCGATCACGATGGCGACGGGGCAAGGCAGCCCGCGCTTCTCGTATTTCTTCCAGATGATGTTGCCGTCGGCGGTCTCGGAAAGTTGGACTCCAAGGAGATTCTTCTCGTGCACCATGTGGCGGTAGATGCCCACGTTGTTGATGCCGGTCTCCGGATCGCGCATCACCGCGAGCCCCGCGGTGATGTACTTGCCGGCGTCCTTCTCGTGATAGGTGCAGATCGGCATGTCCTCGACGCTGACGTCCTTGCCGAGGAACACCTCCTCATGCACCGGCGCGGTGTCGACCATCACCGGATCGATCGGGGTGGCCTGCCGCGCCGCGCATTCCTTCACGAAGGCTTTGACGTCGCCGCTCTCCATGCCGAGCGCCAGGCGCAGGCGCTCGAAGCTCGCATGCATGTTGGCGACGAGCGGCATGGTCGAGCCCTTGACGTTCTCGAAGATCACCAGCGGGAATTTGCCGTCGCGCTCCAGCCGCTCGATGATGCCGGAGACGCCGAACTTGGGATCGACCTCCTTCGTGATCCGCACCACCTGCTCGGGATGCTCCTTCTCGAGGAACTCGATGAAGCCGCGCAGGTCGGGGGTATAGGGGAAGTTGGACGATCGGGTCATGCTGGTCTCCGGACCACGACACTAGCCGGGTGCACGGCTCCCGACATAGTCTTATCGGGAACCGTTGCGGGATGCCTGCCTTGCCGATTTCTCGCACTGCGGACCCGCCGGCTGCGGCATTTTAGTAATTGCCAACGTCCCCCGGTTGGCTGATCGTTTGCCCGTCTCCCGGGGGCGGCGAGACCAAAATCAAAAATGACAATGCCGCACGTCGATGCGGCGAACGCCGCGACCAGAGGGGAAATGCCATGGACACGCGTGCCTGGACGACTCTTGCTGTTGCCGCCGCACTGGGCGTGATGACGTCCGCCGCCTCTGCACAGCCGCAGCCCAAGGACATCCGCTGGGGTACGCCCCCGGTCGGGACCTCCGGCCACAAGGCCATGATCACTTTGTCGGCGCTCCTGAACAAGGAGATGCCGCAGTACCGCATCTCGGTGCTGCCGACGGCCGGCGCCATCGCCACCGTGAAGGGCTTCGCCACCAAGGAGCTCGACGCCAATTACGGCTCGGACATCGCGTTCCACGAGCTCGCCACCGACACCAACCGTTTCAAGGGCTTCAAGGCGCGCGTCCAGCGCATGCCGGTGCAGTCGTTCTGGTCGAACACCATCGAGGTGAGCCTCGCGGTGCACGCCCGCAACAAGGACAAGATCAAGACCTGGCGCGATCTCGCCGGCAAGCGCGTGTTCACCGGGCCGCTGCCGTTCGATGTGCGCGCGCAGATCGAACGCGGGCTGAACGCGCTCGACGTGAAGTTCACCTACGTCCAGGTCGATCTCTCCACCGTGGGCTCCCAGCTTGAGTCCGGCGCGATCGACGCCATGATGATCTACACCGGCTCCGAGAGTGCGCCGCCGCCGTGGCTCGCGGAGGCGTCGCTCGCGGCCGATTGGGCCGCGCTGAATGTGAGTCCCGAAGAGCGCGAAATCCTGAAGAAGAAGGGCCTAGGCTCGGTCGAGGTCAGTCCGAAGGTGTTCAACCGCGATGTCCATGTCGACAAGGTGGTCGAGCTGCCGTTCTTCTACAGTTTCAATGTCGGCCTCGATGTGCCGGCCGACGACGCCTACAAGATGCTGAAGATCATCGAGACGCATGCTGCCGAGCTCGCCAAGATCGATCCGACCTTCTCGCAGATCGCCAAGGACATGCCCGGCTTCCAGAAGCGCGGCGTGGAATCGTCGGCCGACCTCGTGCCGATCCATCCGGGGCTTGCCAAGTACATGAAGGAAAAAGGCGTCTGGGACGCCAAATGGGACGCCAAGGTCGCGACCATGTAGCCGCGGCGGGCCATGACCACCACCGCCATTCCCTACCGGCCGCCGCTCGTTCTCGAGGCGATCTATTACGCGTTTGCGATCTTCTTCTTTCTGTACCTCTTCATCTATTTCTGGACGACCGCGGGCGGCCCGACGCTGCTCGCGATGACGCTGGTGCCGGTCACCTATGTGCTGTTCGTTCTGAATTCGTTGCGCGAGAACGATCTCTATCCGGGCCTGCCGCCCGCAGCCAATTACATGATCGGCGCGATCCAGATCGGGCTGGCGCTCGCCGTCGGCTACTACATGAACACCGAGTACTACGCCCTCGGCACGGAGCGGGCAGGCGACTGGAATTCGACCGACCTGGTCATGGGCGGCCTGATGACCGTGCTGGTCATGGAATATGCGCGCAAGCGCCATATGCCGCTGTTCGTCCTGAACATCGTGCTGATCCTCTATGCGGTCTACGGTTATGTGGTGCCCGGCATGTTCTATCATGCCGGCCTGAGCTGGGGCCGCGTCGTCACCGCCATGAGCGTCGAAACGACGACCGGTGTGTTCGCGAGCCTGCCGCAGATCGCGCTCACGGTGGTCGGCGCGTTCCTGCTGGTGCTGAGCGCGTTGACCGGCTTCGGCTGCATCGAGTCGCTTCTGCGTGCCACCAAACGGGTCGCGGTGCGCTCCGCGCACGCGCTGCCGCAGTCGGCGGTGGTCGGATCGATGTGCGTCGGCACCGTGAGCGGCAGCGGCGCCGCGAACGCCATCACCATCGGCTCGGCCACCATTCCGGCCATGATCGGCGCCGGCATGCCGCCGGCCACCGCTGCGGCGATCGAGTCGGCATCCTCGCTCGGCGGTCAGCTGATGCCGCCGGTGATGGGCGTGTCGGCGTTCCTGATGGCCGAATTCCTGGGCAAGAGCTATTTCGACGTGGTGTCGCGCGGCTACGTGCCGGCGCTGATCTATTACGCGACCGTCGCGGTCTCGGTGTATCTGCTCGCGCTGCGCTACCGCACGCGCCGGGTTGCCGGCGGTTTCGAGAAGCTGACCTTCCGCGACGTGATCAATCTCGGTGCGTTTCTGGCCGTGATCGCCGGGCTGGTCGGCATGATGGCGGCGTGGAATCTCGCGCCGAGCTTCGCGGCGCTCTATGTGTTCGTCGCGGTCGGCGCGTTCCTGCTGGTCGTCAACACCGCGTGGCTGCTGCGCTCGGGGCAGTGGTCTTTCCGGGGCTTGATCGCGCCGGTCCGCCGGTTTCTCGACGCCTATGTCGAGATGACGGCCGACCTGACGTTGCTGCTCGCCACGCTGTCGATCATGACCGGCGCGCTGGTGATCACCGGCGTTCCGACCAAGCTCGGCGCGCTGTTGATCGAGGCTGCGGGCGTCAATCTCGCCGCCATGGTGATCATGGCGTTCCTGTTCGGTGCGATCCTCGGCACCGGCCTGCCGCCGGCGCCGACCTACATCCTGGTCGCGATCGTGATCGCGCCGCCCATGATCAAGGTCGGCGTCAATCCTTGGGTGGTGCACTTCTTTGCGTTCTTTCTCGGCGTCTGGGGCGAGCTCACGCCGCCGACCTCTCTGGTCGCCGCTGTCACCGCCAAGATTGCGAACGCATCGTTCTATACGACGCTCAACCGCGCGCTGCAGATCTGCGTATCGCTGTTCACGCTGATGGCCGGCGTGTTCGTGCATCCGGCGCTGGTGATCGAGCCAGGCGTCGCGCAGTTCGGCGCGGCCGGGCTCATCCTCGTGGCCACGATCGGCATCACATTCAGCCTGCAGGCACGCTATGCCGACAGCGCGGCGAGCGACCTCACGATCCGCCTGGTGCTTGCAGCGCTTGCGCTCATAGCGCTGCTATGTCCCGACGACCGGATCGCGGCTGCGGCTTGCCTGCCGGTGCTTGCCATCGTCGGCTACTGGCTGCTGAAGCGCCGCGACCTGGCATATGCCCATGAGGCCACCGAACCGGTGCTCGCCGGCCCGGTGACGGTGCCGCAGATCGTCGACACCGAGCGGGGCCGGATGCAGTAGGGCGGCCCTCGATCTAGATCGGCGTCGCAAAGATCAGCCGGAAGACGCCCTGACGCAGCGGACTTGTCGTACCGCGTGGCACGCCGAGGCAATCGTCGGCTTGCAGACCGGTGACGGCCTGCTCGGACAGCCCTTCAACCAGCAGAACCCAGGGCAGGGCCAAGTCGTCCGGGCGGGCCGGCTTCGCGCCGGCCATCGCCGCCGCATCGAGTTTCAGGAGATGAGCCGCGACGATGCCGTCGCGCTGGATCAGGCGGGGGAGTTTCTGGCCGACGGCGGACAGCGACGATGCGTCGGCGTCGAAGCCGATGGCCGCGAGGAAGTCACCGTCGCCCCGGCCCGTGCTCGCGACGACCGACAGCGCCGTCTTCGACGTGTTGCCGAACTGCGGCACGAAGTGTCGCGTCTCGGGATCGAGATTGTCGAGCAGCGCGCGGTAAGGCTGCGTCTGCAGAGCCGCCGCCGACTGAAGATCATAGAGCGCAATGAACTTCGGCCCGCCGCGGAGCGCCGCAAACCGCCGCGCCCGGAGGAAGCCGGGCAGGCCCGGCACCCGCTCCGGGATGTGGCGGCGGTTGTACCACCGGTGAAACGCCTGCTCGTCGCTGCCCCGATAGTCGTTCCACAGGAGCAGCGCGCTTTGGCCGCGCATCAAGCCTTACGGCTCCTTGAACGGCAGCGGCATCTCGGCCGGGATTTCGGCGCGGAACACGTTGAGCGTCATCGAGATCAGCGCGTAGTAGCCGCAGATGCCGACCAGCTCCACCATGCCGGCATCGCCGAACAGGCCGTGCAGCTTCTTGTAGGTTTTGTCGCTGACGCGCCGGGTCTTGTAGAGCTCCTTGACGAAATCGATGATGGCGAGCTCGTCCTTCTTGGCGGACTTGGGCGCGCGTCCGGCCTGGATCGCCTTGATGGTCTCAGGGCTGACGCCGGCCTTCTCGGCCTGCGGCGCATGCGCCACCCACTCGTAATGCGCCTTCCACAGATGCGCGGTGACGAGGATCGCGGTCTCCGACTGCCGCGGCGACAGCGAGGTCTTGTAGCGCACATGGGCGCCGAGCGCCTGCGCCAGATGGCCGAGCTCGGGCGAGTTGAGCCAGATCTGGAACGGGCCGGTCAGCTTCTTGCGGATGCCGCGCGGCCCCGAATAGATCGCATCGCGCAGCGACTTCTGCACGGCGCTCATTCCTTCGTCGCCGATCTCCTTGAGGCGGTAGGGCGGGCGCTTTCCAGCGCCGTTGGAAGCCTTCTTGGCAGCACGCTTTTTGGCCATTTCAAATCTCTTTGGGGTTCGTTTCCAGAAGTTGAATTCGTTGGCTGCCTGGGAGGCAGCGGCATAGTGCGGGACTGGCTTTGTAACATGACGGTGACGGCTTGCTCCAGAACCTCTCCGCGTTACACAGTATTGGCATGACGGGTGTTCTCATTCTCGGGGCGGGGCAGGCTGCGGCGCAGCTTGCCATTAGCCTGCGCCAGGACGGCTATGGCGGCTCAATCCGCATGATCGGCGACGAGGCTTACGCGCCGTACCAGCGGCCGCCGCTGTCCAAGGCTTTTCTGAAGGAGAAGGCGTCGATCGAGACGCTGCTCTTGCGCCGCGAGAGCTACTGGGCCGACCACCAGGTGGCGCTTGAGCTCGGCGTCCCGGCCAGGGCGGTCGACCTCGCCGGGAAGCAGGTGACCCTCGGCGATGGTCGGAGCTTTGGCTACGACACGCTGGCGTTCGCGACCGGCACCCGGGCGCGGGACCTGCCGCTGCCCGGCATCAAGCTCGACGGCGTGTTCTCGCTGCGCAAGATCGACGATGTGAAACGGCTGCGCCCTGCGCTCGATGCTGCGCGGCGCATCGTCATCATCGGCGCCGGCTATATCGGGCTCGAAGTCGCGGCGGTGCTGCGCCAGGAAGACCGTGAGGCGACCATCGTCGAGGCCGAGGCTCGGGTGATGAAGCGCGTCGCCGGCGAGGAGGTCTCGGCCTATTTCGACAAGCTGCATCGCTCGCGCGGCGTCGACATCCGGCTGGGCGCCAGGCTTGCCGCGATCGAAGGCGAAGGGCGGGCGAACGGCGTTGCGCTCGCCTCGGGCGAGAAAATACCGGCCGACCTGGTGCTGGTCGCAACCGGTGCGCGCGCCAATGACGATCTCGCGGTCGCGGCGGGACTGCCCTGCGAGGACGGCGTCCTGGTCGACGACTTTGCCCGCGCGGCGCCCGACGTCTACGCGATCGGCGACTGTGCACGGTTCTTCTCGCACCGTTATGGCCGCAAGATCCGGCTGGAATGCGTGCAGAACGCGGTCGACCAGGCCAAGGCCGCGGCGGCCGCGATCACAGGCAAGCCCGCGCCTTACGATCCGGTGCCGTGGTTCTGGTCTGACCAGTACGAGATCAAGCTGCAGATCACGGGTCTGCTCGACGGCTATGACGCGAGCGAGACGGGGGGCAATCCGGCCGAGAACAAGTTCTCGGTCGAATACAAAAAGGCCGGCAAGCTGGTGGCAGTCGACGCCATCAATGACGGCCGGGCCCACATGATGGGTCGCCGCCGGATCGCGGCCGACCTGCCGGAGCGCACCGGGGCGCTTTGAGCGGATGACGCCCCGGAGTAGGCTTTCGGCCGGTCAGGGAGGAGCCACCCATGAAAGTGCAATTCTTCAAGGCACCGGTGCTCGCAGTCATGATGTCACTCGCACTCAGCTCATCCGTCTCGGCAGGCACGTTCGTCTACGTTTCCAACGCGGACGACGGCGATATCGGCATGTACACGCTGCAAGCCGATGGCTCGTTGCAGCCCGGCCAGCGCTTCAAGGCGGCGAACGTCGTGATGCCGATGACGGTGAGCTCCGACAAGCGCTTCCTGATCGCAGCGGTCCGCTCCAAGCCGTACCAGGCCTATACCTACGGCATCGACAAGACGTCCGGCGCACTCAGCCTCGTCGGCACCGGAACGCTGGCCGAGAGCTATCCGTACATCACGCTCGACCGCACCGGGCGGTTTCTGCTCGGCGCGTCCTACGGCGCCAATCAGGTCGGCGTGAATCCGGTCGGCGCGGACGGCAAGGTCGGCGAGCCCATCCAGGTGATCCCGACCGCGCGCAACGCGCATTCCATCCGCACCGACAACACCAACCGCTTCGTGTTCGTGCCGCATCTCGGCACCGATCAGGTGTTCCAGTTTCTGTTCGATGAGAAGACCGGGCGATTGACCGCCAACACGCCGCCGGTCCTGCAGCTCAAGCAGGGCACAGGCCCGCGCCATATCATCGTCTCGGCCGACAACCGTTTCCTGTACCTGCTCAGCGAGCTGACCGGCACGGTGACGACGCTGGCACTCGACACAAGCACCGGCACGCTCAAGGAGGTCGACTCCGTGTCGGCGCTGCCGCCCGACACCAAGCTCGGCCCGGGCCAGCCGCGCGGGGCCGTCGGTGTCCCCGGCCAGGCGCCGCGCAACACCGACAACGACATCTGGGCCTCCGATCTTCACCTCACGCCGAACGGCCGCTTTCTGTACGCGGCGGAGCGCACGTCGAGCACGCTTGCGGCCTTCCGCGTCGACGGCGCAAGCGGCAAGCTGACCTATCTCGGCAGCACGCCGACCGAGAAGCAGCCCCGCGGCTTCCGGATCGACCCGACCGGCCGCTTCGTGGTCGTGACAGGCGAGAAGTCGGACATGATCGCGTCCTACGCGATCGACGCCGAGACCGGCGCACTGAAGCCGATCGGGCGCTATCCGACCGGCAAGGGCTCGAACTGGGTCGAGATCGTCGCGTTCGATTAGCCTCGGCCTCACTCGATCTGGATATTCGCCCTCGACACGACGTCGCGCCACAGCTTCGTTTCGGCCTCGATCCGGCGCGCGAGCTCGGCTGTGCCATCAGCGGTGGCCTCGACGCCGGCCGCCCGCAGGCGTTCGCCGGTGTCGGGCGCGGTCAGCACCGCGACGATCGCTTTTTCCAGCTCCTCGCGGATCGGCTGCGGCGTGGCCTTCGACGTCAGCACCGCGAACCAGGCGCTGGACTCGAAACCGGGATAGCCGGACTCGGCGATGGTCGGCACCTCGGGCAGGAGCGGGCTGCGCTGCGCGGTCGTCACCGCGAGAGCGCGCAGGTTGCCGGATTTGATCTGCGGCAAGGCCGAGGGAAGGTTGTCGAACATGATCTGCACCCGGCCGCCCAGCAGGTCCTGCATGGCAGGCGCCGAGCCGCGATAGGGCACGTGCCGGATGTCGATTTCGGCGCGCAGCCGGAACTGCTCGGCCGTCACATGGCCGTTGGAGCCGGTGCCCTGCGACGCGTAGATGATCTCGCCGGGCTTTGCTTTGGCAAGAGCCACCAGCGCCGCAAGATCGTTCGCCGGCACCGACGGATGCATCACCAGCACGTTGGCAACCGCGCCGGTGCGGGTGATCGGCGCGAGGTCGCGCGCCACATCGTAGCTGAGGTTCTTGTAGAAGATCGGATTGAGCGTCAGCGCGCTTGATGCCACGGCGAGCAAGGTGTGGCCGTCCGGCTCGGCGCGCATCACCTGGCTGACGCCGATGCCGCCGTTGGCGCCCGGCCGGTTCTCAACGATGACGTTCTGGCCCCAGCGCTCGCTGAGCTTTTGCGAAAGGATGCGGGCGATGATGTCGCTCGTGCCACCGGCCTGATAGGGCGAGACGATGGTGACGGTTTTTGACGGGAAGCCCTGAGCTTGCGCTGCGCCGGCAGACAGAACGGCGATCAGCGGCAGCGCAAATCGTGCCAGACGCATGTTACTTCTCACTGATTGCCACTATTGTTTGTCGCCCGGCGCGGTTTTGATCTCGATCAGCACGTTGCGGTATTGCCAGTCGCTGACGTTGAGAAGCTCATGCGGCGGTCCGGCCTCGCGCCACAGCACATGGCCGGGCACTTCGTTGGTGTCCTTCTCGCGGCCATCCTCGAAATACATCACGTTCTTGCCCTCGGTCATCGGCACGATGAGATAGGGCAGGTGGTGCTGATGCCAGGCCTGGCGCTCGCCGGGGTCGAGCTTGACGCTCCAGACCCGCAGGTATTCGTTCTCGAACAGGATCTCGTCGCCGATCGGGCCGAGCTCCGGTCCGCGCTTTGATGGGCCTCGCATGGTTGAACCTCCTCAGTGGCCGGTGATGCGGCGGTAGATGTCGTCGACGATGCCGTCACGCATCGGCACGATGGCGGCGATGTGGTCGTCCGGCCGCACCAGGATCACGGTGTCGGTGTCGCAGCCGGCGCGCTGCCGGAAGCGGTCGCCCACATCGAACAGCGCGCGCTCGCGCACGCCGGAGTCGAGCGGCGCGTCGCGCCGCGACACGACGAGATGCTTCAAGCCCGGCCGGTCGGCCGGTAGCGCCGGACGGCGGCGCACGTCGGTGAAATAGAGCGCGACGAAGCTGTCATCGATCAGGTCGTGCAGGCGCACCGGGCGGCCGTCGGGTCCGTGCAACTCCACGTCCGGAATGCGTTCGCCGACCCGCAGCGCGGCTTTCTCGGTGCGCACCATCGACCAGTCGCCGGACTGATCGACGTCGAGGCGAACACCGAGCATGGTGCGGGTGAGCGCATTGGCCCAGGCTTCGCCCGACATCCCCTTCACAGCATTCTGTCCGAGCATATAGTGCCGCGCGGCCTCTGCCATCTCGCCGGAGCCTTTGGCCGCGACCGGCTGCTGCTCGCGGGCATAGCCGTCGAGCAGCGACTGATCGGCCCAGCCGCGGGCCACCCAGGCGAGCCGCCACGGCAGGTTGATGGCGTCGAGGATGCCGGTGTTGAGGCCCAGCGCCCACATCGGGGTGATCAGGTGCGCCGCGTCGCCCATCAGGAACACGCGGTCGCGCCGCCACTGCGAGGCGATGCGGTGGTGGATGCGGTAGACGATGGTGTTGAGGATTTCGAGATTGGTCGCCGGGCCGATGAAGCGCAGCACCTTCTCCTTGAACTCCTCGCGTGTCGGCTCGGGCCGGCCGGCCGCGAGGGGATAGAGGAAGCGCCAGCAATGCGGATGGCGCACCAGGATCATCCATTCCTGCGGATCGGCGAAATAGGCGAGGTAGGGATAGTCGCGTGGGTTCTCGATATCGAGGTCGACCTTGACGTCGACCAGGAGCGTCAGCGCATCGAGCGACTCGCCTTCGACCGGAATGCCGAGCTGGCCGCGCACCGTGCTGCGGCCGCCGTCGCAGGCGAGGAGATAGGAGCCTTCGAATTCGCGCGGCCCCTCCGGCGTCTCGAAGCTCGCGGCCACGCCATCCGCCGTCGTGCGGAACGCGGTCAGGCGATGCTTGAGATGCGCCGCGCCCGGCAGCCGCTCTTCCAGCGCGCGATGCAGGATCGGCTCGAGATGATGCTGCGGCATGTTGATGACAAAGGGGTAGCGGGTGTCATCGCTGAGGAATTCGGTGCGGACCGACTGGCGCGCCGTGTTGGTGGAGCGCTCGATGTCGCCGATCTCGTCGACGCGGAGCGCCCTGGCCAGCACGCTGTCGGCGACGCCATAGCGGCGGAACGCCTCAAGCGTGCGCGTCAGAACGGTGCCGGCCTTGGTGTCGCTGGAGAGGCCTGCGTCTTCCTCGAACAGCTGGAACGGCACGCCGTAGAAATGCAGCGCCAGCGCGGTGGTGAGCCCGACCGGGCCTGCGCCGACGATCAGGACGGGTTTCATCGAACTGGTGAGGTCGTCAGTCATCTCTTCACAGTTCTTGGGCCGAAAAGGCAAAGTCGCGGCTGAGCATCGACGCCGTCATGGTGGCGGCGTCGGAGAGCAGGAAGAGAAGGGGCCCGACGACGTCCTCGGGCGTGCCGACGCCGGTCGAGGCGCGCCAGCGCTCGTGGTCGGCGCCTTCATTGGCGGCCCGGTATTGCGGGGTGTCGATCACGCCCGGCGCGATCAGGTTGAACTTGACGCGGTGCTGCGCCACTTCCTTGGCGGCGCTTTTGACGAAGGCGATCAGCGCGCCCTTGGTCGCCGCATAGGCAGAGGCCTGCGGCCAGCCCTGATGGGCGAGCCCCGACGAGAACGCGACGATGCTGCCGCGCCGCCGCTTCATCATGCCGCCGATCGCGGCCTGATAGCACCAGACCACGCCGTCAAGGTTGACGCGGATCACCCGCTGCCACTCCTCCGGAGGCATGTCGTGCACGGCCCGGCGCGGCTGGACCGCCGCGCCGCAGACGAGGCCGGTGATCGGGCCTTGCTCGCGCTCGATGGTCTCGAATGCCTTGAACACCGCGATGCGGTCGCTCACGTCGAGCCGCAGCGTGGCGATGCGCGGGTTCTCGGCCGCCACGGAGGCCAGCGCGGCCTCGTCGACGTCGCAGACGACGACCCGCGCGCCTGCTTTCGCCGCGCCCACCGCCAGCCCCCGGCCGATGCCGTTGCCGCCGCCGGTGATGACGATCACGTCGCCGTCGGCCTCGAACCGCGCTTTCATGGCAGCACTCCGGTTCAGCCGTTCGGCAGGACGGCGATGGCGTTGATCTCGATCAGGTAGTCCGGCGACGTGAACTTGTTCACCTCGACCATGGTCGAGGCCGGCGGGGAACCTACGAAATACTCGCGGCGGATTTTGTGGATGCGCTCGAAGTGCTCCATGTTGCGCACGTAGCAATCGACACGGCAGATGTCGTCGATCGTGCCGCCGGCCTCTTCGACGGCAGCCTTCAGGTTCTCGCAGACCTGGCGCGTCTGCGCCTCAACGTCGCCCAGGCCAGCGATGCTGCCGTCCGGCCGGCGCGCCGTCATGCCGGAGATGAAGACGAGCTTGCCTTGCGCCGCAATCGCGGTGGCGTGGGAGAAGTGCCCGTTAGGCTGGCGGAGCTTGCTGGACGTGATCTGCTGTTTCATCGGAGCGCCTCAGTTGAAAAGGGAATTGCAGTTCTGGAGCCCGGCCTTGGCGGCGGCCGCGACCAGGCTGTCGAGCGTCTGGCGGCTGAGCGTGCAGGTGTCGCCATTGGCGAGCCGCGTCGCATGCGAGAGCTCGCCCGGCGCGTAGATGCGCTCGGTGCCCGGCGCGCGCTTTGAGGCGCTGACGCGTGAGGCCTGGCCCTGCACGCGCGCAGCGAAGCTTTCGCCGGCCGGAAAATGGCCCGCGTCGATTGCAACAAACAGCTGGCTGCACTGGTAGGGCAGGGCGGCGTCGCCGTAGAGCGGCCGCACCTCGGGGCCTATGGCGCCAGCCGACAGGCCGCCGCACAGAAGATCGATCACGAAGGCGAGGCCGAAGCCCTTCGGGCCGGCGGCCGGCAGCAGCATGCCCTTGATGGCCTCGGCCGGATCGGTCGTGGGCCCGCCATGGGCATCGACCGCCCAGCCATTAGGAATGCTCTGGCCTGCACTCGCCGCGAGCCTGATCTTGCCCATGGCGGTGGCGCTCAGCGCCATGTCGGCCTCGACCGGATGCGAGCCGGCGCTCGGCAGCGCGATGGCAAGCGGGTTGTTGCCGACCATCGCTTCGGCGCCACCCGGCGCGGGCATCAACGGGCGCGTGTTCGACATCACCATGCCGACGCAGCCTTGCGCTGCGATCATGCGGGCGTAGCGGCCGGCAGTGCCGAAATGGAAGGCGTTGCGGACCGACACGATCGCCGCGCCGATCTCCTTGGCGCGGGCCACCGTAACGCCCACGGCCTGCCGCGCGGTCAGCTGGCCGAGCGCATGGCCCGCATCGATGACGATGGCAGCGCCGCGGTCGCTGACAACCTCGCCGTGGCTGCGTGTCGTCACCGAGCCCTGCAGCAGGCGGTCGACATACATCGGCAGCAGCATCACGCCGTGCGAGCCGACCCCTTCGAGGTCGGCCGTGACGAGGTCCTCGGCAACGACCTGAGCGTCGCTGCGCGACAGCCCGAGCGCGGCAAAGATATCGGCAACCGCAGCCTCAAGGCGCGGCGCGTCGATCCGCACCGTCTCGACCGCAGCGGTCTGCGCGGCGAGCATCAGCGCGCGTCCTCGTCGTTGGTGTACCAGGATGGCTTGATGGCGTAGTGCGGGCCGTCATAGATCTCGACCACCACGGTCTCCTCGTGGGCGACCGCCGGGCCGTGCACGTTGCCCTTCGGGTTCCAATAGAACGAGCCCGCGACCAGCGTGACGCCGGTCTTGGTGTATTCGTACTTGCCTTCCAGGCAGATCATGAACTGGTTGGCGTCGTGGCTGTGCGGCTGGGGGATGCCGGCGCCCTTCTCGAAGCGGATCAGCGCGATCGAGGCGCCGGTTTCTTCGTTGCGCCACAGCATCTTCTCGTGCACGCCTTTCAGCGACTTGGCGCGCCACGGCAGGTCCTTGCTCTGCAGCAGCACCTCATCGAGGCTCGGCATGCCTTCGCCCGCTTTGGGGATGCCGGAATAGGCGGTGTTGGCTGTGCTCGCTGTGCTCATTGGGGGGTCTCCACAATTTGTGTTTGCGTCTTCTTCGTAATGGCTGTTCAGCGATGCGGCAGGACGCCGCGCTTCGTGGCGCTCTGCGCCTTCAAGAGGCGCTGACGCAGGTTCTCGATGTGATCGCGCACCGCTTTCGCTGCGCCGTCGCCGTCGCGTTTCGCGATCATCTCGGCAATCGTCATGTGCTGGCGGATGGTCGCCTTGGTGTCCATGGTCTGCCACAGATGCAGGTACCAATAGCGGATCGAACGTTCGTGCAGCGTGCGGGCGAAATCGCTCAGCACCGGGTTGCCCGCCATCTTGGCGAACTTCTCGTGGAACAGACGGTCGCCGGTCGTGAAGGTGTCCACGTCAGTGGGTTGGCCGTTGCCATAGCCCTGGCAGGCCAGCGCCTTCAGCTCCTCGGCGTCCTCGGGTGTACCGCGCTCGGCGGCATTGCGCGCGAGCTCGACTTCCACGGTGACCCGCGAGTCGAGAATCCTGACGACTTCCGAGATGCTGTCGGGCTGCACGATCACGCCCTTGCGCGGCATGATCTCGACCAGGCCTTCAAGCTCCAGCCGCTGCAGCGCCTGATGCACCGGCGTGCGGCCGGCGCCGAGCATGGCGCAGAGCGCGCCTTCGTTGAGGTACTGGCCCGGCAGAAAGTGGAGGGTGAGGATCTTCTCCTTGATCTGCTCGTAGGCCTGTGTGGTCAACGAGCCGCCCTTGCTGGCCGGCTTGCGCTTGGCCTTTGCCGCGCTGGTCTTTTGCGCGCTGGTCTTTTGCGCACTCTTGGCCGGCGTTTTGACTTTGGTTTTGGCGTTTGCTTTGGCCATCGATCAGTGCCTCTGCGATGACGGCGGCAGCCAGGGCGCCGCAAGGTGCTCGGCAAGCTCGACCAGGAGATAGACGGCGATTCCCATGATCGACAGGGCGAACAGCGCCGCGAAAGCGAGCGGCGTGTCCAGTTGAGATGTCGCGCTGAGCAGCAGATAGCCAAGCCCTTCGCTCGATCCGACGAATTCGCCGATCACGGCACCGATGACGGCGAGCGTGATCGCGACCTTGGAGCCGGTAATCACGAAGGGGAGCGCAGCGGGGAACTGCACTTTGATGAAGATCTGCAGCGGCGTGGCGCGCAGGCTGTTGGCGAGCTCGAGGAGCTCGCGCGGCGTCGAGCGGAGCCCCGCGGTGGTGTCGACGATGATCGGGAAGAACGCGACCAGCCAGACGATGGCGAGCTTGGACTCGATGCCGGTGCCGAGCCAGACCAGAATGATCGGCGCGACCGCGACCTTGGGCACCGACTGCAATGCGATCAGGAGCGGATAGAACATCAGGTTCAGCGCGCGGGAATTGGCCACCGCGACGGCGATCGGAATCCCGAGCACCAGGGCCAGAATGAAGCCGTAGAGCGTCTCCTTGAGCGTCACCCAGCCTTCGCTCATCAGGAGATCGAAGCGCTTGATGAAAGCGAAGAGCACCTTGTCGGGCGTCGGCAGCACGACGGTCGGCAGGTTGCCGAGCCAGCAGGCCAGCACCCAGGCCGCAATGATCAGCACGATGCCGATGAGCGGATAACCGATTTGTGTCGCAAGGCGCTGCATCAGTGGACCTTGGTCTCGTTCTCGGAATTTGCCGGCAGCACGCCGAGCGCGACGCTGGCAATGCGCTCGGCGCGGGTGAAGGCGTCCGTGAACCGGGTCTGCTGCGAGCGCGGATAGGGCAGGTCGACCGCGATCTCCTCCGCCACGCGAGCGGGCCTCCTGCTGAAGACGATCACCTTGTCGGCGAGGTAGATCGCCTCCGAGATCGAGTGGGTCACGAACAGCACCGAGGCGCCGGTCTCGCGCCGGATGCGCAGCAAGAGGTCGTTCATCTCGAGCCGGGTCAGCTCGTCGAGCGCGCCGAACGGCTCATCCATCAGCAGCAGGTTGGGCTTGTGGATCAGGGCGCGGCACAGCGCGACACGCTGCTGCATGCCGCCCGAGAGCTGGTGGGGCCGCGCATGCACGAAGCCCGAGAGGCCGACCAATTCCAGCAGATCGAGCGCGTGCTGGCGCGCGCTCTTGCTGTTGCGTTTGAGGATTTCCATCGGGAACAGCACGTTGTCGAGCACGCTGCGCCACGGCATCAGGCTTGGGCTCTGGAACACGAAGCCGTAGTCGCCGAGCGGCTCGGTCACTTCTCGTCCGCCGATCACGACCGAGCCGGAGGTCTTCGGAATGAGGCCCGCGACGATCCGCAGCAGCGTGGTTTTCCCGCAGCCGCTCGGGCCGAGCAGGGCGACAAGCTGGCCCTGCTCGAAGTCGAAATTGGCATCGTCGAGCGCCACCACGGGCTCGCGGCTGCGCGACAAAAGCTCGCCCGCGGAAAACACCTTCCGGACATTTCTGATCGTGCCGAATGCCATGCGCTTGTTGCCGGTGCCTTCTGATGCGCGATCGTTCGTGATGCGCCGATTTCCCGATTGCCCTTAAACGCTCCATGCCGCAGGCGGCCTGGAACTTGCTTTTCCCATCCCACGCGTCGGATCGCCGACGAAGCCTGGGGCGGCCGAGTTCGCGTTCTGCACGCCGCGCCGAAACATCCGCTCAGCGGCTTGTGTGTATCACGTGAAATATCTTATGATATCTTACCTGTCAAACCCGAGGCCTCATGCGCCCGGAACGGGCGGGCTGAAAAGTGCCGGTGGTTGTTCAACAGGAGGGACTAATGCTGAAGCGACTGCTTGCTGGAGTACTGCTCGCCGGAGTTTCGGCCGCGGCGTGTGTGATGACCACGGCCGCGCATGCTCAACAACAGGACGTCAAATTCGTTCTCGATTTCATCAGCCTCGGCCGGCATGCGCCGTGGTACGTCGCGCTTGGCAAGGGCTATTTCAAAGAGGAAGGGCTGAACGTCACGATCCTGCCGTCCAAGGGCACGGCGGATGCCATCCGCACCGTCGCGACCGGCACCACGGAGCTCGGCTTCATCGACGTTCCGAGTCTCGTGGCTGCGGGGAGCTCGGCCTCGGCGGTGAAGATCGTCGCGGCGAACTACCAGAAGCCGCCGTATTGCGTGTTCAGCCTCAATCCCGGCGCCAATATCGACAGCGCCAAGAAGCTCACCAACCTCGAGCTCGGCTCAAGCAGCGCGTCCTTCGTGCCGAAAATCTGGGCCGCAATCATGGAAATGAACGGCGTCGACAGCAGGACCATGAAGGTGGTCAACATCGACCCTGCAGCGCGAGTGCCGATGCTGGCGACCGGCAAGGTCGCTTCGATCGACCTCTTCATGATGAGCGAGCCCGCGATCCGCCGCGCTGTGCCTGACGCGAAGCCGGTCTGTCTGTTCGCCGGCGATCTCGGCCTTGAGATCTACGCCAACTCGATCGGCGTCAACGAGGACTTCCTGAAGAAGAATCCGGAAGCCGTGAAGAAGTTCGTGCGCGCCGCGCTGCGCGGCTGGAAGGACACCTTCGCGAATCCCCAGGAGGCGGCACAGATCCAGCTCCAGCACGTCAAGGCGCTCGATCCGCAGATCATCGTCGAGGAGATCGAGATCCTGCGCCGCGTGGCTCTCACGCCCGAGGTGCAGGCCAACGGTTTCGGCACCATCACGAAGGAGCGGATGAAGAACACGGTCGACTTCATCAACAAGAATATCGAGGTGCCCGGCGAGAAGCTGACCGCGGAGCAGATCTACGTTCCGGGCTTCCTGCCGGAAAAGCCGATCCTGCCGTAAGACCGGACCCGAACAACTCGACGTGCTCGCGGCGGGCACGTCGATCATTCCAATCTCCATTGTGACAACGCGGCGGTATCTTTGCCGTCGCGATGTCGTCAACGAGCATCGATTTTGGTACTGTCGAAAATCAGCAGAAACAATCGCACGGTGCGGCGGTGTTTTTGGAATTCGAGGACCGCAAATCGACCTCGCCGTTTGTCGAGTGCGTCTGGCGATGCAAAAGCAACGCCGGTGGAACATTCCTGTCGATGGCCGAAGGCAGCATCGAGCTGGTCATCACGAGGCTGCCGGGGTTTCTCGCCGTAACGCTCCGGGGACCGGTTTCCAAGGGATCGATGGTCGAGTGCCCGCCCAACGGCGAATGGCTCGCCATCCGCTTCCGATTGGGCACCTATCTGCCCCGGATTGCCACCGCCGCCCTGATCGACCATCAGGATGTGCAGTTGCCGGTGCTCTCCGATCGCCGCTTCTGGTTCGGTGATTTGACCTGGGAGATTCCGGACTACGACAATGCCGAAGTTTTCGTGGAGCGGCTGGCGGCGGCAGGAATTATCGCGCGAAGCCACGCGACCGATGCGGCGGTGGATGGCGATATCGACTGGATGAGCCAGCGCTCCGTGCAACGTCATTTTCGCCGCGTCACGGGTATGACCTTCAGCAGCTACCAGCAGATCCAGCGCGCACGTCATGCGGCGTCCATGCTGACGAGCGGAAGCTCCATTCTCGATACGACATTCGCGGCAGGATATTTCGATCAGGCGCATCTGACGCGCTCGGTGAAACACCTGATCGGGATGACCCCGGCGCGTCTCATGCGCGAGCGCCCGCAATTGTCGTTTTCATACAAAACATAAGCCGATCAACCGGTTATCGATGGCTCACTGGCCCGTCGTGGCGACGGGCGTTCGCGGAGTGAGCCGATGAAAGCGATCCCGTATCTGTTTTTCCATGGTGCTTGTGCCGAGGCGCTCGCCTTTTATCGCGACGCGATCGGCGCGGAGATCCGTGCGCTGGTCCGGTTCGGCGATATGCCGGGAGCGGGCCCCGATGCCGGCGACCGCGTGATGCACGCCGAAATCAGTCTGGGAGAAAGCACGATCTTTGCCTCCGACGGGCAGGGCGGCGAAGGCCAAGGTTCGGGCTATGCGATCTGTCTTCTGGCGGCCGATGACATCGAGGCCGAACGGCTGTTCGCGGCGCTGGGCGCCAATGGCCGGATCAATGTTCCCTTGATGTCGACCCCGTTTGCCTCGCGCTTCGGCATGCTGAGCGACCGTTACGGCACGCCGTGGATGATCACGACGCCACAAACGGCGATGGGATGACCGGCAAGCACGCGTGAGAACGAGTCGCGTTTGAGGCGCCTCTCAAGGTCAGGAAAAGGAGCGTTGCAATGACTTCGGCCAGGATCAGGCAAACCGCCAGCACTGTCATGAGCGGGCTGGTCGTCGCCTTCATGGTGTTCGATGGCGGCATGAAGCTCGTGCCCTTCGACGTCGTGATCAAAAGCACGGCGGAACTCGGCTATCCGTCCTCGCCGGACTTAATGCGCGGGTTGGGCGTGGTCGCGCTGATGTGCACGGCGCTTTATGCATGGCCGCGAACTGCCGTGCTCGGCGCGATCCTCCTCACCGCCTACATGGGCGGCACGGTCGCCACGCATTTGCGCGTCGGCAATCCGTTGTTCAGCCACATGCTGTTCGGTGTGTACCTGGCGGTCCTCGCCTGGGGCGGGCTTTACCTGCGCGACGCACGCGTGCGGGCTCTGCTGCCGCTCAGGGCGGCGGCCCCCGCATGAGAGACGTGCGCGATCCACTGGTCCCACCAGCGGGCGGACATCCTGTCGTAAGCACTAGTCGCGGGCGCTGCCCACGTAACGCGCAAAGAATCGCAGCGCCCGCTCGATTGCATCTTCGGTCGCCGTCGCATTGGCGTCGTTGCTCTGCCGCTTGCGGGTCGGCGCGTCGAAGCTGTGGGTCGCGCCAGGGTAGATTTTGATCTCGATATCGCCGCCGGCTTCGCGGCTGCGCTCGGCGAGGTTCATGCAGCGCTTGTAGGAGACCTCCTCGTCGGCGGTGCCGTGCAGCAGCAAGACAGGCGCGTAGGGCCGGAACGGCTTCTGGTCGAACAGTCCTTTGAGGCCGCAGCCTGGATAGAAGGCGAGCGCCGCACGGAATCCGGTTTGGGGCGACGGCTGCGTGATGCCAGGAGCGTCGAGCGCCATCGTCGCGATTGTTGCGCTGCCACCGTTCGACCAGCCTTGCAGCCCGATACGGTCGGCGATCACGTCGGAGCGGCTGCGGAGATAGGCCAGCGCTCCGTAAGCATCGAGCGGCCGGACCGTGGTCTCGCTCAGCGCGTCCGGACGGCTGTCATAGCTGAAGCGCGGGAAGCCCTGCGGATAGCCGCGCGGACCGAAGCCGTCGACCAGCAGCGCGAGGTATCCGGTATCGGCCCATTCGCGGCCCCAGGCCTTGTGACGGAGCGATAGCGTGGTGGCGTCGAACACGCCGTTGGCGCGTTCCGAATAGGCGCCGGCGCGGCCGTGCATCATGACGACCGCGGGCAAGCGCGATCCGGCCGGGTTTGCTGGCTTGAACAGATATCCAGTCAGCGCGGTGCCAAGGTCGGCGCTCGCAAAGCTCACGCGCTCGGGCGTGACGTCCTGCGCGCTTGCCGGGTACGGCGCGAGTGCGGCCACGATTGCCATTGCGGCGATAACGTCGCGAAGGCGTGAAGGTATCCGGCAGACGTGGAACGTCATGGGCTCAGCATCGCCTGGGCAGCCTTCCCAGACGGTAGTCGGAACTCCCGGCGTCCCGGTTCAAGCCAGGCGCAAGCTTAAGCGCCCGGATCAGGTCCCCACTGCGAGCGGCGCGTGCATCTTCCTCAGCATCGCGATCACCGACAGCGCGACGTTCTTGCCGGTCTTGGGATTTTCCGACGGGATGTTCTCGATCGACAGCGTGAAGCGCGCACTGTCGGAGTCGACCTCGATCGAATGGCAGTTCCGGGTCACCGCAGGGTCCGCGTAGATGTCGATCATGGTGCGGTCCGGGCCGATGCCGGCGAGCGACAGCGCCGCCGCGACGTTGACGTTGGCCGGGAAGCCCGCCGCGGCCTCGCGCGCGGTGCCGCTGAACACGAGCTTCGCGGTGTTGAGGCCTTCGACCGAGATGTTGTTCTTCACCAGATAGGGCGCGCCGACCAAGCCGACGGGCGGCTTCCGCGTCGTCATCTTTACCGAATGGATGGTGCCCTCGGCCGCGGCCGCGACAGCGTCGAGGCCAAGCAGCGCGCCGGTCGGCACAATGATGCGGCCACCCTTTTCCTTGGCCAGATCGATCAGGTCCTGCCGCGGCAAAAGCGCGCCGCAGGACAGCACCATGACCTGCTTGCTGGCCTCCAGCATCGGCCGGCAGATGCGCTCGATCAGCGAGGCCGGGGCGCATTCGACCGCAAGGTCGGCATGCTTGGGGAACTCTTCGAGCTCGACCACAGGGCAGTCGATCTTCTGCTCCTTGAGCCAGGTCCGCGCCTTGTCGGCGTTTCCGGTGGCGATGCAGGCGAGGGACAGGCCGGGGAGGCCGTCGGTGAGGCGACGCGCCACGGAGCGTCCGATGGCACCAAGGCCGGCGATGGCAATACGGGTCGGGTTCATGGGGTTACTTATGCCGAAGGCCGCGCCGTGCGGCAACGTTAGCCATGCGGCTAACTTGACCGAGGGATGCATCTAGCCCATGTGGCCAACCCAAGCATTTCAATATCTTAGCCACTCGATTTCTGGGACACACCGAATTTATGTTCTCGCAGCGTTCGCTCCATGTGGAAGACCGCTGCGGACGCATTTTCTTGCTGTGAGCTGAACCGGGTGTACCGAGCCACGACAGGCTCCGACATGCCGACCATGTCCGCGATCTGGCGGGTGTTGGCGCCGGCCCGCAGGAGCCTCACGCAGGCGTGTCCTCGGAGGCCGTGGATGACCAAGCCAGCCTCTTTGAGCGGTCGCAGCGCTGGGTTGCTGTCGCGCTCTCGCGTCCAGGTATTGGACAGGTCGTGCCTGTTCCAAGCAGCACCGGAGAGCCGCCGCAGGAAGGGGCCAGGCTGACGTTCCCACGTCGCCATGGCCGCGGCGAGCGTCGAGACGATCGGCACCCAGACTTCCCGGCCGGTCTTCTTCTGAACGACGTGAATACCTTCGGTGCCCTTGAAGACTTGGATATCGGTCCAGCCCATCCGGATCAGGTCAGACCCACGCTGGCCGGTGTTGGCGCCGAGCGTGACGGCACGGGCCAGATCGGGTCGGGCATGCTTCTCGGCAAGCGCGACCTGGTCGTCCGTCCACGGCACATGGCCGCCGTCCGACTCCTCGATCTCGACGCCGAGCGTGATTGACCGCGGCAACAGATCGCGGACCACGGCCCACTTCTCAAGCTGCTTCAGCGCGGACAGCGCAGTCGCCTGCTTGCCCGGCAGGCCTTCCAGGCCGTCCATGTAGGCCTGCACCAGCGCCGGCCGGATTTTGTCCAGCGTCACGGCTCCGAGGCGTTCTGGTGCGCTGAGAAAGTTCAATTCCCGCCCCCAACTGGTCCTGGTCGAATCCGAATAGGCCCTGAACTTCGGTGAGTTCAGGAAGTCTCGTATGACCGCTGCGAGGCAGTCGTCAGTTATCCGCGCGATTTTCAATGGCTCGTCGCGTTGCATTTTTGATCCTCTCGGCCTCAGGGTCCAAGGATTGGGCCCCTCCGCTGGTAAGGTACTCGTCGACCTCGGACCACTTCCACATCTGCTTGCCGCCCTTCAGGCGAGGGGGCGGGAGTAAACCGTCCTTGACCCACTTATCCACAGTGTTCGAGCTGATCGGCAGGCACAGGCACATCATGTCCATGTCGAGCCATGGCGGGATGAAGCCGTGAGCCAGGAGCTGCTCGCGCTTGTTGAATTTGCGCGGGCGGCGTTCATCCGTTGTGATGGGCGTCGGCGTGGTCACGCAGCTTCATCCCAAAGCTTGCGAAGCGGGATCAGGTCTTCGTCTTCCGGCTCGGCCGCCATTGCTTCAATGTCGACAGGAACGCCCGCCTGTAGCGCCGCGATCAGTGCGCCAACCCTGCCGATTGATTGAGCTGACCGCAAAATCCGATCACGTTCCGCATCCTTGGATTCCATCATGGCCGCCGCGATAGCGCCCTTGAACTGCGACGGCTCATCCAAAACCATCCAGTGATTGCGAGCGGCCTTCATCGCCTTACGAATGCGCTCCATCAGGTCCGGCTCTCCCGCGCAATCCTGGCGGACTGTTGCGGCTACGATTGATGCTTGATCCATTTTTCTTCCTTCGCGTTAATCGGCTGTCAGTGCTGACCGAGCGGCACACCCGCAATTCCGCAGTAGCCTTTGCGCTCTGGCTCTGGTTGCGAGGGATCGTCAAGGCGCCAATCGGCGTCATCGCCAACGGCGGCCGTAACCTTCTGGCCTGTCCTCTTGCTGTAGAGGGAACGCGGCCGACAATCGAGCGGGGCTTCACACCAGCGCCAAGCCATGCACTGCGTAGTAATGCAGCGGTCGCTCAGGTCTCTTGCACAGCGCTTCTGCTGGGCTTCTTTCTCGGTCGTAATCATTGCCATTTGCCTTGTTGAGGGATCAGCGGTCACCGCTCAAAGATGAGCAGGCCGCCTTGGGTTTTTCCGCATCGCCGCCATCCCGCCTTGAGAAAGCAAAATCCAGGATTACGGCTCCGCACTGCTTCCGCGCGGACGTAGGTGTAATGCCTCTCACCAGGCCAGCAGTGATCAGCGATTGCGTCAGCCTGTCGGACAAGCTCGGACGATAGGTGGGGGCTTTCGTTTCGGAAGATTGCGCAGTTGACGCCGTCTTGCTTTGGCTTGGCGTCGTCGATGAACTTTCGCCAAACAAAGAGAGCGTCGGCAGCAGCTGTGCGGAGGACGATGGTTTGCCCCGGCCCGACGAATTGGCTGCGTCGTCTGCCGTCTTTGTAATGATATGCGCTGTAGTGTCGTTCATAGAGTTCCAGGCAAGACTTGTCGCCGTCCTTTGTTAGAAACCAAAGTGGTTCACCCATCTCATCCGCGCATATCAGTCGTTAGCGATGTCCACGCGCAATTCGCGTTGCCACTCCTTTACGTCTGCCAGAGCTTGCGCAAATGGGTCCGCGCAATATTTAAATCGGTAATCGCTTCGCGCGACTTCCTCTGGCTTGTCGCTTTTGTGCCATTCGTGCATGCGGGATGGGCCAAGTGAGTAGCTATAGATTTCGATTCCGGTGGCCTCGTCCCGCTCCCACCCATCATGCCAGTGGGGCGGATACTTGATGCCGATATACCCGTCTGATGACTTGGTGCATCCATCTCCGCTGGAGAAATACTCCGCGTAGGCGGCCCGTAGCACGGAACGAATCTCCATCAGAGTTTCAAGCTGCCTTGGCGTCATTTCTCTCCCCCATATGTCCCGTTACGGCCGCGCACGAATGATGCGCTCGCCTTCCATCAGATTGCCGCTCACGCTGTACAGCGCCAGCGATAGCTTGATCGGGTCGCGCCCGAGCTGGTCCCACCAGGCTTGCTCATTGCCGTAGGCATGCTGTGCCGTGTGGCAGCGGTTGCAGAGCGGCACCGTGTACTTGTCGTCCGGCTTGATCTGCATGCCCGTCTGCGGCTTGGCGATTTCGAGACAGCCGAAGCGCACATGAGCGGCTTCAGTCTCGATGTCATTGCCGCACGACGCGCAAGGCAGCGCCCGCACGAAGGCGAGATGGTCCGGATTCATCTCACGCGGTCGCTTGAAGTTGCTCATGCTGTTCCTCGCCGCGATGGTCGCTCAGTTCGATGTCGTGCTGCGCCGCAAAGGCGTCGATCAGGTCCAGAAGTTCGGTCATCTCGTCCTTGGACATGTCGGACGTGTGCAGCCCGAGCGCCACGAAAGTCCCTGGGTCGATGCCGGGCACAACGCGGGTTTCGCGCAACGCTGCCGTGAACACGTCTTTCCAATCCGCGGGTGTCAGCCGGCGCCCGTGCCATTCGAGTTGGCGTGACACGTCCGTCAGCCGTCCCCAGAGCAAATCGTTCTGGGGCAGCGAGCGCTTGGCCTTTTTGAACTCAACCCGCGTGCCAGCCGGGACTTGCGCCAAGAGCTGGGCAGCCCGTGAACGATCGGCAGCGCCGTGGATTGTGATCAAGGCTCGGCTCATGCTGCGCTCGGTTCGGTCGTAAAGCTGGCCATGTGATCGGTGTAGATGCCGCGCATGATCTCCTGCCAATCGAGCGGGTACGTCTCGACACGGTTGGCGTTCGCTAGGCCCCACTTCAGAAGTTCGGAAGGCGTCTTGGTGGCGCGGAGTTCGGTCTGAGCCTTGGCAAAGTCGGGCCGGGCCATCGCCTTGGACATGCGCTCGATCTGGCCGTCCCCACGGGGAATGTTGTTCACCGGCTCGCCGTGTTCGTCGTATTCGACGGCCGGCACGATATCCTCCGGTCGGGTGACGTGTGGGTTCTGCCGCGGTGCCGCCGGGGTCTCAACGGCCTGGGCCATCTCGTCCGACGTGTAGAGCCCGGAAAGCTCGTTCGGGAACGCCTTACGCAACGCCAAGCTCTCAGCGCACTTGCTCAGCATCAGGTCGGGCATGTTCTTCCACGTCGCGCTGTTCTGCTGCGCGTAGGACGACCAGCGAGCCACGGCCCAGCATGGCTCCTTGAAGTCCGAGCGGATCACGCCGACACGAGCTGCAGCCGGCGGCTGGGCGTCCAGCCAGACTTCGTGCCACTGACCGTCCGGTCCGCACCAGAACGGGCCGATCTGGCCGGCGTACTTTCCACTGCGCTCAGCGATCAGCCGGAAGCCGTCGATGCTCACCTGGATCGTCATACCGCCGCCGCGCTTGATCGCGTAAATCTGGCGGGCCATCGGATCGAGGCCGGTCCGCTGCGCCTGATGCAGGAACAGCTTCAACTCGTCATCGGTCGCGCCCTTGCAAATCTGGCGCTTGATGAGGTCGACTTGGTCCGAGCTGAACCGCGGTGCGACGGCTTGGTTCGCATGGATGGGGACTGGAACGTTCACGGCTTACTCCTGTCTGACAGTTCGACGACGCTAACGGAAAGGGCGATCAGCAAAGCTAGAGAGACGGCGAGGGAGGCGGTGATCATGATGGCGTCTCTCGTGACTTGCCGGTTGCTTTGGCGACTGCCGCTCGAATGGCGCGCAGCGTTGCTTGGCAGGACAGTTCGCCGTCGAGATGGATGATTGCTTCGTCAGCCAGTTCGAGCGCAGCAAGCATTTCGGGCGCCGCAGCGATCAGATGCGCATCCGGTTCGGCGGCCTCATCGAACGCCATCAAGTAGGTGATGGAGTTCTCGATGCGGCATATTTTGAAATCGGGATTGTTGGCCGGGTGAATTTTGAAGCCGCCCACTTCGAGGGGCGAAACCCGCCAAGGGCCTGGCGTGGACTGAACGGTCATGTGCGCTCTCCGTTCACGCCGCCACGTTGAGACCGTGCGTCGAGGTGACGCCGGCAGGGTGATGGTCGTGCAGGAAGTTCATGACGGCGTAGGAAACCTCCTCCCGGTCGTCAGCGAAGCGCTGGGCAACCTCCAGGGCGATTTCCTCGGTGATGTCCTCGCAGTGGTTATCGTCCTCGCGGATTTCGAGAACCTTGACGACGCGGTTGCTGCCGAGCGCGATGGCCTCGACCACATCGGCCCGCGTCATGTTGCGGTCGCCGCTGAACTCCCGGCCGTGCTTGCCGAAGTCCATTTCGATGATGAAGAGGGGGTCGGTCATGTCGTTCGCTCCCGATCTGATGGAAGCGAGACTAAACCAATCTGGTACAAAACGCAATAGGCCAGACGAAAATAATTATACCAAAATGGTAAGTTGTTGACCGAGCAAAGAGAAAGCGCGGGCCGAAACGAGTCTCGTATTAACGGCGGATGGCGATAATCTGCTTGATGATCATGTCCCGGACCTCCTGGGGCTGATCCCGGAGCAGGGCGTCGGCGCTCGGCTGGTCCGGATGGCGCCGCAGGTCCATTATTTCGATGTCCAGGGCCTCAGCGATGGCCGCCTGTGCGTTTAGGTCGGGCTGGCGCTTGCCGGTCTCCCAGCGGGAAACAGTCACATGGGTGACGCCCAGACGACCAGCCAGGGTCTCTTGGGTGAGTTTCCTGTGTTCCCGCCATTCGGCCAGGTAGAGGCGGAGGGGGCGCTTAGGGCCAATGCGGGTCGGCATACCCCGCAACTTACCTACCGGAATGGATAAGTTCATTGGTGCAATGCGGTACATTTGACGTGTTGACCATTGTACCAGTTTGGTTTAAATCTGTCGACCATGACCGAATTGCCTTGCCTCAAGAAATTCCGCGAAGATCAGGGCCTCACCCAGGAGCAGGCGGCCGAAAAGGTCGGTGTCGCCAGCGTTTCTTGGTCTCGGTGGGAGACCGGCCAGCGCAAGATCGCGCGTTCGATCCTGCCGACCGTCGCCGAAAAAACCGGAATCCCTCCGCGGGAGCTTCGCCCTGACCTCGCCGAGCTTTTGGGGGCTCAATGAGCCTTGGCATCCATCTCGGAAGCGAAAGCCATCAGGCCTCCTTGATCGGCGACAACTTCGCCGGCCGATTTGATCATCTTGACCAAATCGCGGACCGAAACGACCGTCGTATATTGAGCGACAAGTCGACCGTGTTTTTTGTGCGCGAAGCACATGCGAAGGACTTGTTTGCTGTCGTCCACGAACTCGGCGTAAGCCATGTCCGACACGACGTATTCCGGCTCGTCGCCGGTCTCGATCAGCTCGGCCATGCACGCCCCCAGCCAGATCGTATCTCAGCCGAAGTGTATCCTGCCGAACGGTGCACTGCACTTGCAAGTGAAAACCTGACATCTCGATGTCACACTTTCGTATGTCAGCCCTCCGGGAATAATCGCGTTCGTATCGCTTGCGACTGTTCAAATTTGTCGAATGACGCAGATCACCAAGCAATAACGAACAGCAGCGCGAGCGTGAACGCTCCGAAGGCTGCGCTTCCGACAAGCTCCATTTCAACCTCCAATCGCCTCCGGACGTCCTCGCGGCCGTTCGGCAACTTCGCGGCCGACGTACTGCACACACATCGTCGGCCGCGCCTTCCTGCGCTCGGGGAAGCGCAGTCCAGTTCTGTTGCGTTTCGGGGAGAGCCGTTGTCATGCGTACTGTTTACGAACGGGAGATTGCGAACGCGACTGCAATCGAACGCAAGCTCGTGCAGGGAACTGCAAGAATTTGCAGTCCAAATTTCGGTAAAGCGTGGAAGGCCTTATTCCCAGCCAAACCAGCGGAAGAACTCGCTTCCCGTGTCGGCTGCTCAATTCGAACGGCTGGCTACGAGATATCCGGCGAACAGCATCCATCCGCCCAATCGATCAAGGCGCTTGTGGACCTCATCGTGCCGCCCTGGGGCTGACCATGTTTGACGGCCTCCCCAAACACCACTTCCGCGCCATCGTCGCCGACCCTGCTTGGGTCTTTGCGGCTGGCACGAAGGGCAGGCCGCAACACTATACCCGGATGACGGACACTCAGATTAACCGGCTGCCTGTCGATGAACTAGCGCATCCCGATGGCTGTTGGCTCTTTCTGTGGACCACGAGCCCGCGCTTGCATCTGACTTTCAATATCGCCCGATCCTGGGGCTTCAAGTATTCAGCCCGTGCCTTCCTCTGGGTGAAGACCCGCGGCGACAAGCTTCACACCGGCATGGGCTATACGACACGCAAGAACGCAGAGGATTGCCTTCTGTTCAAGACCGGCGCTCCGAAACGCGTAGCGCGTGACGTCCACGAAATCATTATGTCGGACATTCGGGAGCATAGCAGAAAGCCCGATGAATCGTTCGCTCGCATCGAACGTTTCTGTGAGGGGCCATATCTCGAATTGTTCTCGCGCCAGCCTCGTGACGGCTGGTCGGCATGGGGCAATGAGACAACCAAGTTCTCGAACAGCACCCGGTTAGGGCAATCCTGCCAACCAGAGGAGAACTCGGTGGGCGCCGGGTGCGACTTCATTCAGTAACTGCTGCGTTGCGTGCGTAAGTCGGAGGAACAGTAAAAATCCCGGAGGAGGGGAGTAGTATGGACAACCACGTTGCTCTGTCTGCGGAGCAGAGCCGAGAGGGTCGTTCCTCAACATCGGCCCGGCCGACACAATATCCAGGAGAGCGGGACCTTCGCGAAAGAGAGCGCGAGCGAAACCAACACGCCTGCGATGAATTGCTGGCCCGCCTGATCGAACATCACGCTGACAAACACAAAGTCATAAAGCTTCTGCCGAAGGCAGCCCCCGAGGAGCCGAAGCCGGTCAAGGCAATTCCAGCCCCTGCGCCGGTCATACCGCTCCCGGTGTGCATTCCAGAGCCGACCGAAGCGGTCCGGATTCCGTCGATCTTCATGATCGTGAGGGAAACTGCGAAGTTTTACAGCGTGACGCTCATGGACATCAAATCGGCGCGGCGCACCGCCGACATCGTTAAGCCTCGTCAGGTGGCGATGTATCTGGCGAGGACGCTCACGCTGCGGTCGCTCCCCGAAATCGGACGGCAAGTCGGCCGACGCGATCATACGACTGTCCTGCATGCGGCTCGGAAGATCGGCGCGCGCATCAAGACGGACGACCGGCTCAACGACGAAGTCGAAGTCTTGAAGCTTCGAATAGCGGAAGTCGTCCTCAATACCGATACGGCTGCCGTCGTTCAGTAATCTCGGTTTGTTGCGTTGCGTACAAACCCGAATTGGAGGGGCGCGATGCAGCTCGCCAATGAAACATTGGACACCTGGGCCGCGATCAAGGAGCTGGAGCAGGCTCTGCCGATCGCGGCTCTCCAGAACGTCATTGACGACCGGGTGCGCCGGCACAAGCCGCGGGGAGCCTTGCGGCGCCGGCTGGAATTGCTGCGCGCGGAACAGCTCAAGAGCGAGGCCGCGGCGTGAGGGAGGAAGATCAGATTCATATCGCGGTCTGCGACCAGCTTCGCGCGCGGGCGCACAGTGATGTCCTTTGGTGGCATACGGCCAACGAGGGAAAGCGGAAACCACGGCAGGGCCGCACGCTCAAGCGCATGGGCATGCTACCAGGCGTCAGCGATTTCATCTGCATCCACGGTGGGGAAATCTTTGCGCTCGAACTCAAGGCCGAAGGTGGCAGGCCGACCGAGTCCCAATTGGAGTTCCAGTCTCGCGTCCGAACTGCGGGCGGTCATGCCGTGGTCGCCGAAGGGCTGGATGAGGCTATCGCATGCCTTGAGGCATGGCGGCTGCTGCGGGGGAGGGCTGCTTGAGCGAGCGCGGCGTCTTTGCCATCGATCGCGGCATTTGGGATCATCCAATCTTCGAGGATGAGCCGCTGACGCAGCGCGAGGCATGGCTATGGCTTCTCGGGGAGGCCTCGTTCAAGGCGAGAACCCGAAATGTATCGGGTCGAGTGGTCAAACTTGAGCGCGGTCAGCTCTCTGCCTCGGTCAGGTTCATGGCCGATCGGTGGAAGTGGAGTAAGTCGGCCGTCGATAGGTTTCTCGATAAGTTGCGTGCTGAGACAATGATCGGGACAGATAGCGGGACAGGAATTCTCGTCATAACTATCTGCAACTACGACAAATACCAAAAGGTTTCGCTACCTGACGGGACAGATAGTGGGACACAAAGCGGGACAGCAGCGGGACAGCAGCGGGACAAAACAGAAAGCACTGAAAGCATTGAAGTAGGGAAGAGTGATATTCATCAACCCAACGATTGGCCCGAGGACTTCCGGGAAGTGTTTTGGGCAGCCTATCCCCGAAAGGTCGGGAAGCAGGGCGCGCTGCGAGAGCTAGACCGGGTTCGACGGAAGTCCGTTTCCTTTGAGAAATTGATTTCTGCTGTCCGTGGCTATGCGGCCACGGCCGATCCAGAATTCACAAAACACCCGCAAACGTGGCTCAGCAAAGGCTGCTGGGACGATGAACCCGACACGAGAAAGCCCAATGTTCGAAAAGACGCCGGAAATCCAATTCTCGCAGAACTCAGCGCCAACCGACAGCGAATTGCAGCACTTAGACTTCGCAACGGAGCGGGCAGCGATCCTCCTCGGCAGTTATCGCAAGGGGGAGGCGAACGATCCAGCCAGGTACTCGACGGCGGTTTCGGCGGTCCTCGCGCAATACAGCCAGAACGTGATCTACGAGGTTACGAACCCGTTGACGGGCCTTCCGAGCCGAACGGACTTCATGCCGACGCTCAAAGAGCTGAGGCACGCTTGCGAGCTGGAAGCCCAGCGGGAGAACCGGATCAACAACTCGAAACCCCTGCGGTCTCTCCCGAAATACGAGTCAAAACCGGACCTTAAGCGTCCCTCATACGAGGATTTGCTGAAGAAGCACGGTCGTCCGGTTGGGGCTTTCGAGCAACCGAATGATGGGTGGAACAAGCTCGGCGGGAAGCGGCACTTTGATTATGGGACAGGAGGCTGAGATGCACGGGGTAATCATGGCGGGACGCAATGACGGAACCAAGATTCACGATCGGCTGACCGCTGACTTGCCGATCAATTCGCGGGTTGCCTCGGTCATCGTGGATGACCCCCTGGAGGCCGGCGGAAAGCTCAGGGTGCTGAAATCCGTCAGGGACGACCCATTGGCAGGGATGCACGTCCGCAAGCAAATCGACGATGCGCAGTACCATGCTGGGCTTCGCTGGCAGCTCTTCCGGGAGGATTCCGAGATCGGCGGGGCCAAGGCGATCGACACGACCAAGGAGGCTGTGGACGGCGGCCGGTTCAAGGAGCCGGACATCGAGCGCATGAGCAACGCGCTGCGGCAATTGAAGCTGGCCAATGCTGCGCTGGGTAGCTACGGGGCTTCGTTGGTGGAAGATATTCTCGGCCGGCGCATGTCGATTGCTGAGGTTGCGGCGGCTCGATGCATGCCACGCCAGCGCGAGATTGACTATATCGGCCGTCGATTTCGCGAATGTCTTGAATCACTTGCGAAGCTTTGGGGGTTTGCGGGATGAGCGAAATCGAACCTCGCGCCCGTCGATGTCAAAACTGCTGTTGGTTTCATCTTTGGGTTTATTCTGATAGCGGCAGCGGCGAATGCCGTGTTGGCCCTCCAATTATGGTCGACGTTGGCTCGTTGGGAAATAGCAATCACTATTACCAATCAAAATGGCCGCCCGTTCAAGGAAGCGATTTTTGTGGGCGCTGGACCGCTGATAGCGAAACCCCGGCTTGACCCGACAGGCAAATCACCTATGATGTCTACATTCGCACAATCTGACTTGGCGCGCACCGTAGCGGCACTTGAGCCCTCGGAGGCGTCCTCATTTTCAGCGCCGTTTCCCCTCCCGGTCGACGCTGACGGCCCGGAGATTCAGTCCTCCCCAGGGGTCTCCGGGCTGCTCCTTCCGAGCACGAAGCGGTTGCTTGAACGTCACCTCGGCGTCTCCTCCCTCTGGGAACATTGGGAGGCTGCCAGTGGGCATAGCGAGGCGGCCTGACGAGACAGACGCAGAATACCACGCCCGTCACCTCGCGTATCACCGGGCGTGGAAGGCCAAGAAAACCGCAGCCAATCGCAAGTCTGAGCCGGCCGAACAAGACGGCTACATCGTCATCCCAGAGCGCGTCCTGAAGGAACGGGATGCAGCTCTGCAGACCGGCTACCGCAGTCAGTTTTCGGAACTTCTCGGCGAACCACTCATTCGCAGGTCGGCATTATGTCGCTCTTCAAACCGTCCGAACGTATCTGTCTGGACACCGCACCAGACGTGATCAAGCAGGAGCCTTACGGCCCCTACATGAACTGCGTCGCGGGCGATTGTCAGTGCCGGGCGAAGTTAAAGGCCACCTCCACCATGGCGAAGATCGGCGGCGAAACTTTGCTGACTGAGATCGGGGAGAGAACATCAATCGGCCCGTTTTCAGCTCAGGACATCGCCCAAAAGGTATTCGACGCGATGAGACGAGTTGAGGCTGCATGATGGATCGGCGCGGGTTTCTTGGGTTTCTAACCGTCGCTCCTGTCGCCATTCCAGCGACGGCGAAAGCGCTCCCAGAACTCACCATTTATGGTGCTGTCGATCAGCCATTGGTGATCATGACTTCGGTCACCAGCAACCTGCCTCTGCGTCAATTCGGAGACGAAGTACTCAAGGACTATGTCCTCAGCAAGTCAAAGGCTTAGGTATTCTGAAAATGGCTGGTGTCAAAGGCCGTTCCGGTACGAATAAGGGCAAGGATAAACCTTACGCCGAAGCCTTGCGCATGGAATTGGCTGCGGCTGGCGATAACCGCAAGGAGCTTCGCGCCATTGCTCGGGCTCATATCGATGCGGCGAAGGCGGGCGACCTGCAGGCCATCAACGCCTTGGCCGACAGGCTCGACGGCAAGCCCGCTCAGGAACAGACCGTCACCATTGAACGCCGTGTGACTGAACTATCGGATAGCGAAATTGCAGCTCGCATTGCAGAACTCCGAGGAGCTGGAGCTTCTGACGGAGACGCTGAAGCGCCGATCGATCCGTCGCAGCTTAACTGACTGGTGCCGTCACTGCGGCTTTGAGCCTGCAGCGCACCACAAGCTCCTGATCGGCAAGCTTGAGGCTGTGTCGAGAGGCGAGATTGACCGATTGGCGGTGTTCATGCCGCCCGGCGCTGCGAAGTCCACATACGCCAGCATTTTGTATGCACCTTGGCACTTTGCGCAGCAACCCGATGCGAGTGTGATTGCGGCGAGTCACACGGCGGAACTGGCCGAGAAGTGGGGGCGACGTGTACGCAATCTTATTTCTGAACACGGCCGTGTTCTCGGCGTTGACCTTGCCGCTGACTCTCAGGCTGCTGGACGCTGGGAAACTGGGCGCGGCGGAGAGTATTTTGCCGCAGGTGTGGGCGGCGCTATTGCAGGTCGCCGTGCCGATCTTGTTGTCATTGACGACCCTGTACGTAGTCGCGAAGACGCCGATTCTGAACTGATCCGCGACAAAACCTGGGACTGGTACAAGTCCGACCTCTATACCCGCTTAAAGCCAGGCGGGCGCATCGTTCTCATTCAGACGAGGTGGCACGAAGATGATCTTGCTGGACGCCTGCTCATTGAAGCCCAGTCTGGTGGCGATCAATGGACCATTATCAGCCTCCCAGCGCTGGCAGAACCCAACGATCCTTTGGGGCGAGCTATTGGTCAACCGCTCTGGCCTGACTGGGAATCTTCAGCCGAACTCGACCGGAAGCGTCGTGCAGTTGGACCACGCGACTGGTCAGCTCTTTATCAACAACGACCTGCACCGGAAGACGGGAATTATTTCCGGGCGGAATGGCTGAGGCCCTATGACCGTCGACCAGACCTACGAACCCTACGGGTTTACGGTGCATCGGACTACGCTGTCACAGCAGATGGCGGAGACTTCACTGTCCACGCTGTCGTGGGGGCCGATCCAGAAGGACGGCTGTATCTACTTGACCTCTGGCGCAAGCAGTCCGCCTCCGACGAATGGATCGAATCCTTTTGTGACCTCGTCAAGGAATACCAGCCCATCGAATGGGCTGAGGAGCAGGGCCAGATTCGCGCTGGTGTCGGCCCGTTTCTGGACCGTCGAATGCGTGAGCGCAGCGCTTACGTCTATCGCCGTCAATTCCCTACTCGGGGCGATAAGGCTGTCCGCGCGCAGTCCATTCGCGGCCGAATGGCGCTTGACGGACTTTACGTGCCGACTTCGGCGCCGTGGTTTGCTGCGCTCCGGTCCGAACTCCTCAGCTTCCCGGCAGGAAAGCACGACGACCAAGTCGATGCGCTCGGGCTCGTAGGCCAGCTCTTGGACAGCATCATGGAAGGCAACAAGTTGCCTGATCCGGAGCCGAAGCGGAAGCCTGGCGATTACAAGCGGTATGACGAAGGCGAGCGCTCGGACGGGGAATGGATGGTGGCATGACGCGCGAAGAACTCTGTGAGGCCGTGCATCGCGCATCGCCTGCTACTGAAATCATGGTCGATTACGGCCGCTTCATGGAGGTGCGGCAGGCTCTAGCGGCAATCGCGCCTGAACTCGCTCTGCACGAGGCGACGACATTTGATCTTCGACTGCGTTTCTGGGGCTGCTCTTTCGTTCTGCCAGTTGGGAACTGGGATGACCACGCGCTTTCATTGCGCGCAGCAGGCTGGGTTCAATAACGACTAATGCCCTCCACATTCTCCGACTACTCACCCGGTGGCAGTCCTAATGCAGTCGGAACGGGAGCGGCTGGCTCGGACAATGCCACAACAGGCTACTGGTCGCTCGGCAAGCTCAAGCGCGCATTCACCGATTATCTCGGCTCCAAGGGTCAGGAGATCGAGGAACAGAAGGACGCGCGGCGCTATTACCACGCCAGCCAGTGGACCGCGGATCAGATCAAGGTCCTGAAGCTACGGCAGCAGCCGCCCACGGTATTCAACCGCTTTGCCCGCAAGGTCGATGGCGTTGTTGGGCTGCTGGAACGGCTGCGTCAGGACCCGAAGGCCTTCCCCCGCACGCCTCAGCATGAGGAAGGTGCCGAACTCGCCACCGCAACCGTCCGCTATGTGCTGGACGAACAGCGCTGGAAGGAGAAATCCCCGGAATGCGCCCGTGATGGCGCGATCGATGGCATCGGCGGAATAGAGATCATCATCGAGGCTGGTGACCAGGGCGACCCCGAGATCGGTTTCGAAATCGTAGAGCCGGATTGTTTCTTCTACGACCCACGGTCGTACCGCGCGGACTTCTCAGATGCTGGCTTCAACGGTATTGCGAAGTGGCTGGACCTGGACATCGCCAAGGAGATGTTTCCGGACAAGGCTGACGAGCTTGAGGCGTCAGACGCCGCGGAGTTCTCGACCGGCTCGGACCGCGAAAACCGCTGGTTCTCGTCGGACGGCGTAAGCCAGCGCGTTCGCGTCGTCGATTGTTGGTACAAGCACAAGGGCGAATGGTGCTGGGCGATCTTCACGGGCTCGACCAAGCTCATGGAGGGCCGGTCTTATCTCAAGGATGAGAAAGGCCGCACGATCTGCAAGTACATCATGTTCTCGGCCAACGTCGATCAGGACGGCGATCGATACGGCTTCCACCGGAACATGAAGTCTGCGCAGGACGCCATCAACGCCCGGCAGTCCAAGCTTCAGCACATTCTGGCCTCGAAACGGCTGATCGTTCGTAACGGCGGCGTCCAGGACGTCGAGACGACCCGTCGCGAATGGGCCAAGCCTGACGGCGTCGTGGTCGTCAACGGCATCGTTGGCGAGAACGTCAAGGCCGACGATCAGTCCTTCGACTTCGCCGGCTGGACCAAGATGATGGAGTTGGCCTACGGCGAGATCGAGAGCTTTGGGCCGAACGCCGAGCTTGTGGGTGAGGAAAGCGGTGCTCAGTCGGGCCGCGCCATCCAGCTTAAGCAGAACGCCGGTATGGCCCAGCTCGGGCCGTACATTCTGGCCTATCGCGGTTGGAAACTCCGCGTTTACCGGGCGATCTGGAACGCAGTCCAGCAGCATTGGACGGCCGAGCGCTGGATTCGTGTGACGGATGACGAAGGCTTGGCTCAGTTCATCCAGGTCAACGGTCTCGGCATTGATCCCAAGACGGGCATGCCCGCGATCATCAACCAGCTTGGCGCGCTGGACGTCGACATCATCATGGATGAAGGCGGCGACCATGTTAACATGATGGGCGATCTGTTCGACGCGCTGCAGCAAATCCTGCCTGCGGTTGCGCCGATGATGCCGCCGTCGATGGCCATGGCCGCGGTGAACAGCTTGATCCAGGCGTCGCCCCTGGATGCTTCGACCAAAAAGCAGTTCAAGGAAGCCGCCAATCAACCGCCTGACCCGATGATGCAGCAGGCCAAGCAGGCTGAACTGGCCGGCGCCGTTGCCAAGGTCCAGGAGACCAATGCGAGCGCTCAGCTCAAGCAGGCTCAGGCTGTGAAGGCGATCTCGGACGCGAACCAGCCACAGCCTGGCCAGCCACAGCAGCAGGAGTACGAAATCCCGGCGCATCTGCAGGACATGCAGGCTGCGGCCGACATCGAGGAAACGCAGGCCTCCGCTGAGCAGAAGCGGGCACAGGCCTTCAAGGCGCACCAGGACGCAATGCTTGCGCCGCATCAGATGCACTTCGACCAGATGAACGCGGACGCTGATCGCAAGATCGCGCAACAGAGGGCTCAATAAATGGGCGCACGCATTGAACTGGAATCCAGGTCCTACCACGCCCCGGTGACGCTATCGCTCGATACCAGCGCCTATGCGTCCGGAGACTTGCTGGCCGATACTCAAGAGGTCACCAACGCCCTGCGCGCGGTCAACCTCGGCGGAATTCTTCAATCAATCACTGTCATCGATGCGGATGATCAAGGCGTCGCCTTCGACGTATGGCTTCTGGATCAGAATGTATCGTTCGGAACAGAGAACTCCGCGCCGTCGATCAGCGATGCCAACGCGCAAGCCATCTTCGGCCGCGTGCAGATTTCCTCTGGCGACTATTACGACCTGGGTGGGGTCAAGGTCGCCAGCGTGAGCAATCTCGCCATCCCGATCAGATCGGCCAGCGGCTCCTCAAGCCTATTCGTCGCCGTGGTGAATGGCACCGGCACGCCAACGTACACGGCGAACGGCGTGATGCTGCGGCTCGGCATCTTGCAGGACTGACATGCTTGTCGGCGGGGCGCGAGCCGTACTATTCGGCAAAACGCCCAAGCTTCGCGTGTTCGATATCCTGATGGATTTCGAGCACCAATCATATCGAGGCGTACTGCCGACTGGATTGACCGACTCGCGGGGCCAGAACACCGCGACAAACGTTACATGGATCGATCCGCCGGGCATGACCAAGCAGGTTTATGCCACCAATACCCTGCGCATTCGCAGTGGGACAATCCTGGACGGCCTGATGGTCGATATCGGGCCAAAGGTAAACTCGCTGGCGAGCACGACGCCAACCGGCGGTACGAACGTAGATGTCGCTGTCACGGCAGGCTCAAGCTACACGCTTTGGATTAATGCGGAGGCGAATGGGTCGGCGGCGCTGACCGCAACGACTGCAACGATCTCGGGCACCGGGTCGGCGACGCATGGCAGTCCGTTCTATTTCTCCTGCACCGTGTCGGGAAACGTCAATGTCGCCTTCACCGGCACGATCTACCTGCCTCAGTTGGAAAACACGCCGTATCCAACGTCATACATCAACAGCGGCGGCGCCAACCGCGGCAACGACGATATCTCGTTCAATACGTTCCCCATCTCCGACATCACTCAGCCGTACACCATCATGGCTGAAATCACGTATCTCAGCCCGGATTTGCTGAACCAAAACCCGGCCGTGGCGATCGATGTTGACGACGGCAGCAACAACAACCGCTTGTCGGTGTTCCGCCGGGTAACCTTGGGTCAGCAGCTCGCGCGGTCAGTAAATTCGACCAACGCCACGGAAGACGGCGATCTCGGACTTGACCTTTGGCCGGCCGTGGCGAGAGGCCGGATTATTGCCGGGACAAAGTCCGGCGAGCAGAATGAGTGCTTCAACGGAGGCGCTGTCAATAAGGGCCACATCGCCATGCCTCTTGCGCTGACGACGGCAAGAATTGGCCGCGGATTTCAGGCAACGGCAGCGCATGCGGGGAGCGCCATCGTCCACAAGGTCGGGATCGCATTCAGATATCTGAGCGATTCGGACATCAAGTACCATTCGACCTTGTGAACCTCAGATGCTCATCGGCGGGGCTCGGGCAGCGTTGTTTGGTCAGCGCTGGCCCAAGGGGTACACCAATCTCGGCGGAAGGTTTCTTTCCGGATGGGCCGCCAAGCTTGCTCAGGTCAAGGCGGGAACGGCGAACGCATCGGTTATCTGCCTCGGCGGCAGTACGATGCGCGGTGTCGGCGTCGGAACTGGAGCGGCGTTTGACCAAGGCGGAGACGAGCTTGCTACGCCGAAGCTCTTGGCCGATGTGCTCGTTGCGAACGGAATTCCGGCGATCCACAACGGCGTGTGTGGCGGAAGCCTTGGGCCGACTCCTGGAACGGATAGCCGGGTTACTTACGGTTCTGCTAATTGGGGCACAATAGGCAACGCTTCGCTCGGCAGTATTGGCGGTGTTGGAAACGGTTGCTTTAGCTGTCAGACGGCCGGTGATACGACGGCGCTTGGTTTCGCCCCGGTCGCCGCATTCGATACCATCTCGACCAGATGGCTTAGGAACACAAGTCGGGACACGTTCACGATTGACGTTGACGGAGGCGCTGCGCTCGCTTCGGTGCCAACGGCCGGCACGTCGAGCTTCCAGACGACGCAGGTATCGTGCGCGCTTGGAACGCATACGATCAACATCAAGCGGACTGACACGACGACCGGCGGAATTCATATCGCGGTCATCGAGACGTGGAACTCGGCTATCAAGACAGTCCGCGTTCTGAATGCCGGAGCGTCGAGCGCGACGATTTCAAACATCGCCACGGGCAATGCGGCTTTTGGTCCGATGGCGGCAATCACGGCCATGGCGCCCGATCTGGTGATCTGCGCGGTTGGCGGGAACGATTGCCTCAACGGCACCCCGGAAGGCTCTTATAAGACCGATCTGCAGACGGTCTGCACGACGGTAGGTGCAGGCAAGATCATCCTGGCTTCGCACACCCCAATCGATGCGAGCGGAGTCGGCGGCGAGGCCGCTCGACAGGCATATACGAAATACACCCGCGATATTGCGGTTGCGAACAACGCTCCGTTTGTGGACCTGACCTATCTGCAGGGCACATACGCCGCAACCCAGGCAGCCGGCCTGATCGCAGGCGGCAGCGGCAACCATATGAACGACTACCACAGCATTACCAACTTCCTTGCTGAGGCGGTCATCGTCTAATTCGTCCGCTCCACGACACGGAGCATCCGTCTGCCTGAACGACACCAGGCGCGCTACTCCCGGCGAAATAGGGTGAACACGCTATCGCAGCGAAATCGCGAAAGGACGTAGAATGTCGGTTGAAACTGTCGACGTCGGAGTATCGGACAAGGAAATCTTTGCTGGCGTCTTGGGTGACGAGCCGGCCGAACAGGTGACGGAACGGACGGAAGTCCAGCCGGAGCCTGAGCGATCGGACCGCACGAGGGACGAGCAGGGCCGCTTTGCCAAGGTCGAGCCGAAGGTTGAGGCGAAAGTCGAAACCCAGGCGAACACCCAGCAGCCCGTCACTGAGAAGACCGAAGCGGAAGCACAGGTGCCGTCATGGCGCCTGCGTGAAATCCGTGAGGAACGCGAGACCATTGCACGTCAGCTTGAGCAGGAGCGGCAAACCCGCGTCCGTCTTGAGCGTGAAATGCAGCAGTTCCGCGCTCAGCAGCAACAGACCCCGGCTCCGGATATCTTCCAGGACCCCAACGCCTGGCAGCAGCACCTTTCCGGCCAATTCCAGTCGCAGCTTGAAACGCTGCGGTTCTCACAATCGGAAATCCTGGCACGGGACAAGTTCGGCGATGAAAAGGTCGATACCGCCTACCGTTGGGCGGAAACCAACCTCGGACCCGCTGAGCGAGCGCGTATGCAGAATGCTCGCAGTCCATACCACGAGCTGGTGAAGCTGTACGACGAACGACAGACCTTGAGCCAGATCGGCGGCGACCTCAACGCCTATCGGACCAAGGTGATGGAAGAGGCCCTGAACGATCCGGCCTTCATGCAGAAGGTCGCGGACAAGCTCAGGGGCACCTCTCAACCGAACGGACGTCCTCCCGTATCAATGCCGCCATCGCTCAATCGCGCGACGGGTGTGGGTGACAAAGGTGAAAACCTCACCGACGCCGATATGAGCAGTGGCTCCCTCTTCAAGCACGCTTTCGCCAAATAATCGGACCCAAAGTCCGAATGAACGGCCGCCGCAAGGCGGCTTTTTATTGGCGGTAGCGGCTAAGCGAAAGGACCAACGGCTATGGCCGTTACCACGATCCAAAGCAATAACAAGCTCATCAAATTCACCCAGCAGATCAACCGGGAGTTTGTGCGCAAGAACCTGTTCCGGCCCTACATGGGCGAGGGACTGGATTCGATCATCCGCATCGCCAACGACCTGAAGCAGGGTGGCGAGCAGATGAATATCCCGCTCGTCACGAAACTGACGGGCTCGGGCAAGTCCACCGGCACGCTGGCCGGTGCGGAAGAAATCATCAACAACTACGGCATGCGGGCCTGGATCGACTGGCTCCGTCACGCCGTGGTCACCACCAAGGCGGAAAGCCAGAAGGACTCGGCCGATATCTTCGGTGAGGCCAAGCCGCTCCTGGCCGACTTTGTCGCGGAACGTCAGCGTGACGAGCTGATCCAGGCACTGTTCGCGCTTCCGACTGAATCCGCGCCCACCAATCTGGGCACGGACGAAGGCCAGCGTATCAACGGCATTCTCTGGGACCAGGCGTCCGCCGCCCAGCGCAACACCTGGGTGTCCGACAACGTCGACCGCGTGCTGTTCGGCAACGCCATCTCGAACCACGTCAGCGGCTCCACGGTGGCTTCGGCCACTTCGGCGCTGTCCGTGATCGGTTCGGTGAAGCTGACGGCCACCACGGTCCAGATGCTCAAGCGCCGTGCGGAAATGTGCTCGCCGAAAATCCGGCCGTACAAGACCGAGGACGGATACGAGTACTACGTCCTGTTCGCCGGCTCGTATGCGTTCCGCGATGCGAAGACGGACTCCACCATCTTCCAGGCCAACCGCGATGCGCGTCCGCGGGAAGGCCGCTCGATGGATGGCAACCCGATCTTCCAGGACGGCGACCTGATCTACGACGGCGTGATCATCCGGAAGGTCCCGGAAATCTCGACCTTCACCACGAACACTTGGACGACCCTCGCCAGCGCTTCGGTGTCTGGCCGCGTCGAGCCTGTGTTCCTGTGTGGTCAGCAGGCCGCAACCATCGCCTTCGGCCAGATGGCGAAGCCCACGTTCCGGAAAGAAGACGACTACGGCTTCATCACCGGCACCGGCATCGAGATGGCCTACGGCATCATCAAGAACTTCAAGAAGCATCCGATGTACGTCACCAACAACTCGACTGGCGCCCAGTCGCTCACCAATGCGAGCGCCTTGGTCCAGTGGGGCATGGTGACGGGCTTCTTCTTCGCCAGCATCGATAGCTAAGGAGCACAACCATGACTGTGAACACTGCAGTTCGCGCTGGCGCGAATAAGCCTTCCGTCTCCGGCGGCCTTGCCGGCGATCTGAAATGGGCTTGGGGCACGATCGAAGTGACATCGAACCCGGCTCCCTCCGACACCTTCGTGATGTGCAAGCTTCCGAAGGGTGCCATGATCGTCGGCGGCGAGCTGCTGGGCGACAAGCTGGATTCGACCGGCTCGGGCTCAGCCTGTCTCACCATCAATATCGGTGTGGACAAGGCCGTGACCGCTGCGGACGGAACGGCTGTGTCGGCGTCGTCCACGTCGAACGCGCTTGGGGCCTCGTGGGCTCTCGGCCCGGACGCCGCGGCCGTCACCGGCTATAAGCCGGAAACCGGCCGCAAGCTTCCGTTGGGCGGTCTGCTGATGAGCAACAGCTACTTGCTCACGTCGGACGAGTGCAACGCGGTGGTGACCGTCATCACCTCCGCGAACGGTCTGACGACTGGAACGCTGACTCTCGCGGTTGCCTACTATCAGTCGCAATCGTCTTGATCACGCTCCTCGACAGCAAATGCGTTGTCAGTAACGAGGGCTGCGAGCAGAACCTGTCATGGGTTCTGTCTCGCGGCTTTCCGCTCTGCACGCCGCAACCTGAACGGACTGACCGTCTCGCCATCGTCGGAAGCGGTCCGTCCGTTCGGGAGTATCTGGATGAAATCAGGGAGACGCCGAATGTCTGGGCCTGCAACGGCGCTTACAATTTCCTCCTTGACCATGGAGTTGTGCCCAGTGGTTTCGTCGGTGTGGACCCGCTACCAGGGCTTGCTCAATACATCGGCAAAGCCCACCCACGAACCAAGTTCTATCTGTCAGGGCTCTGTGACCGCTCGGTTTACGACGCCCTGGACGGCTTCAATATCGAGGTCTGGTTCCCCGAACAAACCGGAGTGAAATTCCCGGCTGGCCTCTGGATGATCCCAGGCGGCACAACCGGCCTCACGCGCGCACCGTTCCTTGCTTACATGCTCGGGTTTCGAGGCATCACAATCTATGGTGCCGATTCCTCGGCTGAAGCTGGGCGCTATTGCTACAAGCACGGCACCTACGACGAAGACACCAAAGCCCCGCTCAATCCCGTGATGATCAACGGCGAGGGGCCGTTCATGTGCGAGCTGTCCATGCTCAAACAGGTGTCGCAGTTCGGCGTTATCGTTCAGATGCACCCTGAATGGAAGATCAAGTGCGGCGGCCTCATGGCCGCTTTTCTCCGCGCTCCGATGCAGGATATCAATGCAGCAGCTTAAGCTCATTCCGGTCAAGGACGCCGGGACGATCGACAAGGTCTTTGATATTGACTGTGTTGCCGATGTGGACGCGCGTCAGTGCTATATCGATAGCGCACTGGCTCGCGATCTGCCGCGCGTGGTCAACCGCCCGCGGCGTCCCGGTAAGGTCGCCATCGTCGGCTCTGGTCCGTCTGTCACCGATTGCGTGGAAATCCTCCAGAACTTCGACGGTGAAATCTGGGGCATCAACCGCTCGTTCGAATGGATGCGCCATCGCGGCATCAAGCCGACCGGGTTTGTCGGCATCGACCCGGAATGGTTCCTGCTGGAAGCGCTTCCTGAGCCTCCGACTGACGTCACGTACTATCTCGCCTCCCAGGTCCATCCTCAGGTGTTCGATCATCTGAAGGATCGGAACGTCAGGCTGTGGTTCATGGCTGATGGTCAGGTGAAGCAACCGGCCGATGCGTGCCTGATCTATGGCGGCTCAACGTGTCTCGGCCGCGCTCCGAACCTCGCCTATGCACTCGGTTATCGTGAAGTGCACATCTTCGGTGGGGACTCATCCTACACCCACAAGACCCACGTCCACGGCGGCGAGCTTCCCGAAAATTGGGTTCCTGTCGAGTTGAATGGTGTCGTCTACAAGACGAACCGCATGATGCTGTCCCAGGCCTGCGAGTTCTCCGACCAGATGGTGGAATGGGCTAAGGGCAAAGACCCGCTGGAAGTGACGCTCTATGGCGATGGCCTGATGCAGGCCTTGTACGCCCATCAGATGCAGATCGGGACCTATCAGAACTATCTGCGTGAAGAATTTGCTGCTGGCGCCGGGCTCAATCGCAAGCAGCGACGCGCGATGAAGCGGAGGGCAGCGTGAGCTTCACGGAAGACGAGCTTGCGACCCGTGTCCTTCGCGACCTGGGGCTCTACGGGCCTGACGAGACGCCATCCAGCGATGATCTTGAGGATACCAAGCAGATCATCGAGTCGGAAGTTGCAGCCATGGCTGTCCGAAATCTGCCGATCTGGAACGGTTCGGAAGTCAGCGTCCCGACCGAATATCTCACGGCGCTGTCGCGTAGGCTTGGCCTGGCTGTAGGACCGACATTTGGCAGCTTCACGATCATCGAGGCAGCGGTTGGGATTGAGCCGGCCGAAACCTATCTGCGCCAGCTTTCGATGAAGCAGCCGACCAATGTGCCGACAGGAGCGACCTACTTTTGACCGCCGTAGCCGTTCCGACCAGATCAAATGGCCAACGCTATAATTTCCTCGGAACGACGGCGCTCATCAATGCCTATGCCGAGCAGATCGGCACGGACGGGAAGGGGCCTTACGCGGCTGTCCCTTGCGATGGGGCGGTTTCGTTCAAGGAGGTGGCCGACACGCCGATGCGCGGCTTCATCTATCTTGAAGACCTGGACTGCATCTATGCGGTGTTTTCTTCATCGGCCTACAAGATCACCTATGACGGCACGACCGCAACGGCTACCCGTGTCGGCAATATTCCTGGGACTGACGTTGTTCAGATCGTTCGCAACCAGAAATCCACGCCGCAGGTTGGCATCCTGTGCGCTGCTGGTATTTACGTCATTGAGAGCGATGCAGTCAGCAAGATAGACGACGATGATTTGCCGACCGCCGTAAGCATCGCGCAGCAGGGCGGCTATACGATCTTCGGCATCGAAGACGGCCGGTTCTTCATTTCCTCAATCAACGAAATGAAGGAAATCGACGGGACAGACTACGCCACGGCCGAACAGTCGCCGGATAAGCTCATCCGCGTCTGGGCTGACCGCGGTGAGCTGTTCATCATGTCGCAGCGCACGATTGAGGTCTGGCGCAACACCGGGAATGCCGATTTTCCATTCGAGCCGCTGATCAACCGCGCAATTCCCCGCGGCATCATGGCGGCCAACTCGGTTGCGTCGTTCGATAATACGCTGGGCTGGGTTGGCGAGAATGCCATCGTCTACAGGATGAACGGCTACACGCCGACTCGGATTTCGACCTACGAAATCGAGGCCAAGATCAGGGACAGTGACAACCAGACCGGGATTATCGGCTTCTCCTGGTCCCGGTCTGGCCATGAGTTCTACACGATCACGGACGGGTCGTGGACGTATACCTACGATGCCGCAACCAACCTCTGGCATCAGCGCAAGAGCTACCAGGAAGACGTCTGGCAGATGCGCTTTGCCGTGTTTGCCTGGAGCATGGTTCTGGTCGGCAGTATCCACAACGGCACGATCTACTATCTCGATAACAACACGTACACGGAAGCTGGTAGTCCGATGATTTGGACGGTGCGCTTCCCGCCCATGCATGTGTTCCCGAATGGCGGCATTGCCGACGCGCTGCACTTCGACATGGCGACAGGCTTTGGCCTCGTGGACACCGCAGCGCAGGGCTACGACCCTGACGTGATGCTGCGGGTCTACAAGGACGGCGGCAACTCCATCGCCATTGAACGCCACATCAAACTCGGCAAGCGGGGAAAATCAAAAACACGCATCAGCCCGCGGCGGCTTGGGAAGTTCGGTCCGCAGGGATTGGTTAGTGAACTGGCAATCAGCGATCCCGTCGCGCGCTCGGTTGTTCTCGCCGACGCCAAGGTAAGGCCGCTCAGGCTTCAATAATGGCACGCATCAAATCTCGAATGCCTCAGTGGGATGAACTCACCACTGAGCAGCAGAGCTATTTGGCTGACCTCGATCGCGTAGCCCAATCGGTCGATGACGTTCCGAGTAGCGCCACGCTTTCCGATCTCATCACCGCGTTCAACCTCTTGCTCGCGAAGAAACGCGAAGCGGGACAGATGAAGAGCTGAGCATGTCCTTCTGGAACGATATCACCGGCAAGACCGCAGCCGATGCGTCAAAGGCCGCAGCACTCGACACATACCAGAAGCAAAATAATGCGGTCCGTGATCTTACGGATTACGGCAACGTCTACGCGGACAAGTTCGCAGGCCTTGCTCAAGGCTATGATCCTTACGTCCAGACCGGCTACACTGCGAACAACCAGCTTCAACGGCTGCTCAGCGATCCGACCGCACTCAGCGGGTTGCCTGGATATCAATTCGCGCAAGGCCAGGGCGTTCAGGCGCTCGATCGGTCGGCCGCGGCGCGTGGCATGCTCAATAGCGGGCGATCCTCGAAAGACCTTCTGAGGTTCGGAACCGGCTTGGCCGATCAGACCTACGGCAACCAGCTTCAGCGCCTCCTGGCTGCCTCAGGGCAGGGCGCCGGCTGGTTGGGAGCGCAGAACGCGACTGTCGGGCAAGGCCTGCAAGGTCAACTTCAGACCCGAAATTCAGCATTCGGCGGCCAGATGCAGTCGGCCGGCACCATCGGTCAGGGCGATATCGCCGCGGCGAATGCTCGGGCGGCTGGAACGCAAAACCTGCTCAACATGGGCGGCAAGATTGCAGGAAGCATCGCCGGCATGCCGGGCGGCTTCAGCGGTCTCGGCTCGTCGCTTGGTTCGATGTTCAGCGGCAGCAGCTATAGCCCGAGCTACATGGGCGGCGCTGATGCCTCCGGTCAATTGATCTATGGGCCTGGCTTCTGATGGCTGAAAACCAATTCAGCGTAAACGTTCCCAATCCGCTTCAGGCTCTTCTCTTGGGTGAGCAGAGCTATGACAGCGCCAAGCAGGATCGTCAGAGACAGGAGGCGGCTGATCTATACGCCAAGGGCGACACGCAGAACGCGCTCGCTAAGCTTTTGGCGGCCGGGGACACGAAGTCACTGACCGCGCTCGGGCAGTACCAAGCATCAGCGCAAGGAGTTTATGGCAACCCGATCATGCTGCAGCGGCCTGATGGGTCTTATGCTGTCGGGGCCATCGGTAAGAACGGAAAGCCCAACATCATCGACTTCGGCGCCGGCATGTCCCCGACCGTCCCATCCAAATCGATAGACACCGGCACCGGAACCTATGTTGTTCCGGGCCGGGTCACGGGAATGCCCGGTCAGCCTCAAGGCTCGCCTGTTCAAATTCCCCAGGCTGGCGGTGGAATGCCCACGGCAACGCAGCCGGTGCAGGGGGCTGTCCCGCCGCAAGGCTATTTCCCGAAAGACGTTGCCGGTGCCAAGCGGGAAGGTGCTCTCGGTGCAAAGCAAGGCGAGGCCGCCGCAGGGCTCCCGACAGCAATTTCAGGAGCAAACCAGACTATCGGCCTTATCAATCAGCTTCTGGAGCATCCAGGCCTGGATTCGATTGTCGGCTCGATCGATCAGTATCGCCCCGCATGGACGATGGGCGGTCAAGGTAAGGATGCTCTAGCTCGTTGGGAGCAGCTTCAGGGCAAAGCCTTCGGCGCCGCGTTCGACATGCTGCGCGGGGGTGGAGCGATCACGGAGGTTGAGGGCGTCAAGGCAACGAATGCCTACGCTCGGATGCAGCGCTATCAGGATGAAGCGAGCTTCAAGGCAGCTCTGAAGGATTTCCGGGATGCCGTGGCCGAAGGCGCTCGCAAGCTTGCCGAACGTGCTGGACCGGCCGGCGCTCAATATGAAAGCCGACTTCCGCAGAATGGCGCATCAGTCGGCATGCCCCCAGGTGCTCCGCAGCAGGCACCGCAGGGCGCTCCTGTCCGCGTTAATAGCCCGCAGGAGCGCGACGCGCTTCCGCCCGGCGCTCAATACATCGCACCTGATGGATCACTTCGGACCAAGCAATGAGCGATTGGTGGAACGCTGATCCAGTCTATAGCCCGAGCGATCGGTTCAAATCGAACCCGCGCGGCTTTACGACGGCAGACGTGCAGGCGGCTGTGCGCGGTGATGCGTTCAATGCACCGGACCTGCCGATCAAGTATGAGGTACAGCCCGGTCAGACCTTCGGTGTCGACGCTACCCGAAACGCTCAGCCGTTCCAGAACATCGTCGCGCACCACACTGGGGGGCCGACGCTTGCCGGCGCGCTCGATACCGCGCGTCGCGGCGATCCGTTCCGCGGCGATGTAAGGTACGGCTATCACTTCTACATCGATACGGATGGGACGGTTGTCCAGGGCGCTCCGATGGACGCTAGGACGAACCACGTTCAACCGCCTGGTGGAGCGAACAGGACAGATAGGCCCGACATCTCGAACAACAATTCGGTCGGCGTCAGCTTTGTCGGGACCGGATCGAATCCATCACCACAGCAGCTCGCCGCGGCGGAAAACCTCTCCCGCGCCTTGATGGATCGGTACGGCATCCAGACGCAAAACGTTGTTGGACACGGCCAAATCCAATCCAACCGGCAGACCTCCGAAGGCATGCCGCTGGTCAATGCGATCCGTAATCCACAGGTCGCGCAAGCTCCTCAACCAGCGCCCCAGCCAGCCCCGCAGCCTCCTGCCGCAGCGCCAATGCTTCAGGCTGGTGGCGTAGCCAATGCCGAACCAGCGCCTCAGGTAGCGCCGCTGCCGCCACCGGCGTCCTATCAAAAGCCTGCCCAGGCCAATTGGTGGGACAATGACCCTCCGGCTAAGCCAGACATCGGCCGGGGCGCGTCTGCATTGATCGGTGCGGGCCAAGGCGCAACGCTGAATTTCGGCGATGAGGCGGCTGGTGTGCTCGCGGCTGGTGGCTTGCCGACCTCGCGTGAGGAGCTAGCCAAAAACCCCTCCGCCGTCCTCAACGTGCTGCCGCAGAATGCCCTTACGACCGCGGCCATAGGTGCTGGAAAGCTCGCCTACGAAAATTACATCGCGCCGGCTCTTGGTCTCAATCAGGGTGGTGTCGCTGGACAGGTCTCTGGTGACCAGCGGGGTGAAGCCACCAAGCGATACGAACAGACCCGCGATCAAGTTCGCGATCTAACCAAAACCGCTCAGGAGCAATATCCGGGAACGTATCTTGCCGGGAATGTCGGCGGTTCTCTGATTCTGCCCGTCGGCGCTATGGGTCAGGCCGCAACATTGCCTGGCAGGATCGCGGCTGGCGCCGGGACGGGCGCAATTATTGGTGGGTTGGCAGGAGTTGGAGAAGGCGAAAATGCGACCGATAGAGCCAAAAGGGGCGCGATTGGCTTGGGTTTTGGTCTCATAACCGGCGGTCTCGCACCTCCGTTGGTCGAGGGCACTATTCAGGCTGGCCGCGCCATTACGGCTCCGGTCATCAATGCTGTTCGCGGGGCGGTCAATCCCGAAGCAGAAGCCGGTAGGCGTGTTGTCGGCGCTCTGGAACGTGATATCCGCACCGATCCAAATGCGGTCAACCGGCTTACTCCGCAGGAGTTCGCGGCAAGTCAGCAGGCAGGCGGTCCGGCTCGTGTTGTGGATCTTGGTGGCGAGACCACAAAGGCTCTCGCTCGGTCGGCGGCCAACACTTCGCCGGAAGGGCGGCAAATCCTCAATCAGACGATCAACGATCGGTATGAAGGCCAAACGACCCGCATCACGGACTGGCTGAACAATACCTTTCACTATCCGAATGCGGATGCTCAAGAGCAGGCTTTAAAATCCGCTGCCCAGCAGACCAACAAACCAGCTTATGCGAAGGCATATACGGCCGGGGATAGAGAAGTTTGGTCCCCGGAATTGGAGCGATTAACTTCGTCTCCCAGCGTTCAGAGCGCGCTTAATGGCGCTATCACGAAATGGAGGGATTACCAAGTTCGAGATGGCTTCGGCGCAGCGAACCCTCCATTTCGTATGGAAAATGGAAATCTTGTTCGTGAATCTGGAAAAAATACCGGCCTTCCGGTCTTCCCAAACATTCAGTTGTGGGACTATGCCGCAAGAGAACTTCAAGATCGAGCAAGAGAGCTTCCGAGGGGATCACAGGCGGCCACGCTAGCGAACGATCTAGCACGTCTCCTAAAAACTGAACTGGACAAGCACGTTCCAGAGTACAAGGTAGCAAGAGAAGGAGCTGCAGGATTTTTCAACGCAGAGAATGCGCTTGAGGCTGGTAAAAATTATGTTCAACAAAACTTTGCTACGCCGGAAGTAAGGCGCACGCTATCGAAAATGCAGCCGATTGATCGGCAGTTGTTCCAGGATGGTTTTGTGTCTCGATTTGTCGAGACGCTGAACCAGACCGGAGATCGTCGGAACGTTCTCAACCAGATCGCATCGTCGCCGGCAGCTCGGGAAAAGCTGAACATTGCGCTCGGTCCTCAGCGCGCGGCCGAGCTTGAAGCAGCGCTTCGTGTCGAGGGCATCATGGATATGGCCCGCGGTGCAGTGCAGGGCAACTCAACCACGGCCCGCCAGCTCGCGGAGCTTGGGTTAGCCGGCGGGTCCGGTCTCACAGGTATAGTCGGCGTCTATAATCAGGACCCCAACACCCTCACGATCGCGGGTATCTCGGCGGCTCTGCTGGCCGGCAAACGCGGGATTGACACCCGAGTTGCGCGCCATGTGGCGACGATGCTCGCGTCCGACAATCCGCAGGTAATTGCACGCGGCCTCAATATCGTGGCGCGGAATGGCCGGTTCATGGACGCCCTCAGAGGAGCAGACCGAAGACTTGCGAGCGTTGGCGGTGCTGAAGCCCCGCAGATAGCTCCAATACAGGCCGCGGGCACAGGCCGCGCCGACGATCAACCAAACGTTCCACGGCCACCAGGCCAATAGCATCACCGTCACGAGATAGATCAGCCAAGCCGTCCTTCGGGGCGGCTTTTTCTTTGAGGCAAGCATGGCCGTTTCCGTAGGCACACCGCTAGAGCAAATCTGCGACAACAACGGCGATCCCCTGTCTGGTGGCAAATTATACGTCTACGACGCTGGGACGACAACGCCCAAGGCGCTGTTTACCGACCCCGATCTGGTGTCCCCGGCTCACGATGCGGCCAATCCGATCATTCTGGACTCGGCCGGTCGTCATGCGATGACCTATTTCGCGACAGGAACGTACAAGGTCGTGGTTAAGACATCGGCCGATGTCACGCTCTTTACCCGCGACAACATCGATGCTGGCGTTCCTATCGGCTCAGGCGCTCTTGCCATTGCCAATGGCGGCACAGGGGCGACCTCGGCGGGAGCCGCCCGGACCAATCTTGGCGTCCCATCACAGACGGAATTTGACGATCTGTCGGCTGACGTTGCGGACATCACAAACACTCTCACGTCATTGACGGCGATTCCTCAAGGTCGGCTGACGCTGACGACTGGTGTTCCAGTTATGACCGGCGACGTGTCGGCAGGCACGAACGTTTATTATACGCCGTATATCGGCAGGCAGATTCCGATCTGGAATGGTTCTGCATTCGTCATCACGACGTTCGCCGAAACGACCCTGCCTCTCGTGGCGAACCACGTCGCCAGCACGATCTATGACCTCTTCATCATCGATGATGGCGGAACGGTCAGGCTTGTCACTGGCCCGGCATGGAACACCTCGACGGCCGGCTCTGGCTCTCGCGGCTCAGGTGCAGGCACAACCGAGCTGACCAGACAGTTCGGGATTCTGGTCAACGCCAACGCGATGACCGCGCGGTACGGGTCATCTACGGTTTCTGTTATTGCGAAGGGCGGCACATACGTCGGTTCCATCTATATGGACGGAACGAATGGGCAAGTCAGCGCCCATGTGTCGGCAGGCACGTCTCGGAAGTACGGCATCTGGAACTACTATAACCGGGTCCCAGTCATCTTAATGGTGTCGGATAGCACCGCTACATGGACCTATAATAGCGCTACCGTCAGGCAGTCTCGCGCCTCATCGTCAAACACGGGAGCGGTGTTTGTTGGAGTGCAGGAGGAAATACTTTACGTTGATTTCAAGCAACAGCTCGCCTCCAGCAACGCTGGTTCGACGGAGGGGGCCTGTCATATTGGGTACAACTCAACAACGGTGGCGTCTGGGTTCCCAGCCTATATGCGCTATACCGCCAACACTCCAGACGCGACAACAAAGTATGTGGCTATGCCGGGAATTGGTGTGAACAATATAAATACTCTGGAATCTGCTCCGGTAGGCACTCCAACATTTAACGGGACCACCAGCGGGCACTTCATGACGATCAGGTATCGCGCATGACGATAGCTCTATCGCGCTCGACTGGCCGCAAAGGGTATCGTTACGAAATTACGGGAGAAGTCTCAAAAAACGCCATTTGGTCGCAGACTTTGGATTTCCCGGCTGACGGAAATACGGTGTCATTGACCGGCCTTGATGTGCAGATCACCTTCCGCGAGAGCACAGACGATACGTCGTCCGTCCTCACGTTATCGACAGACGACGGTCAGATCACAGTCAGCGATGCTGACACTCTGACGATTTCAGCAAGCGCCGACGATCTGAGCGGACTCACCGAAATTCCGTACATCGTCGATATCTCGACGCAGAGCGGATCAGATGTGACGCATTGGGCCCATGGCGAAGGAATTATGGTGCGCAACAATCCGTCGCCGTGGACATAGTTCACCGCTTCCGCCACGACGATCCGTCCTCGTGAACGATGATCCTATCGTTCGGCTCGTCTCGCCAGTATTTTGCCAGAACGTCCCTGCAGGCGAGCCCGATGAAGAAACCGAAAGCGCTGCCTACCGCAAACCCGATGATGAGCAGCCAGAGTTCTTTCGTCATCGCACTTCCGCAATGTCGCAGACTTCAGCGACGATAAAGTTTGCTCCGTCTGGAGCATTCCCGAACACCTCGGCTGGCCGCTCTCCGTCAGCGATGCTCTGAATCGTCTCTGCCGGGAGCTTGCGCAGCCACTTGTTGATCGGGGCCAGATCAACGCTTCGCGCTTTGGCAGTGTCGAACACCTCAAGCAGCGCGCCGTCGATCTGAAGCGAGTCCATCCCGTGCCGCTTGCCCACAGCGTCGGCAAGCCGTGTGAAGCCTAACTGAAACCACATCGCCCGGACCTCCCGACAGGAGGCGTACCAAACGTCATGTGCTTCCGCAACGCTTGGGACAACTTCCTGATTGCGTTGATCATTTGGCACATCTGCATCGTCTGCACAGTCATCCCCGCCCGTTTCCAGCCCTACACCCCCGTCCAGATCGTCCACTCCCCGCCGCCTGTCGTGAAGGTTCAGGCGCGGGTCAACTCGTTCAAAAAACAGGAGCATTGATTGGCTCAATACAGTTTCGAGCGGCTGCGCGCTGAATATCAGCGCCTCTGGTCGCAGATGGAAGTGACCAAGACCCAGGGCGCGACCGCGCAGGCCAAGAAGGTCATCCAGAACAAGGCCCGCTACAAGGAGGTCGAGAAAGCAACGACCGTCCCGTGGTTCGTGGTCGGCTGCCTTCATATGCGAGAGAGCAGCGGCAATTTCAACACGTACCTGGGCAACGGCCAACCGCTCAATATGGTGACGACTATCGTCCCGAAGGGAAGAGGGCCGTTCGACAGCTTCCTGGACGGCGCGATCGATGCGCTCCAGCTCGAAGGCCTCGACAAGATAACGGATTGGGGTCCGGAGCACGTCGCCTATGCGGCCGAGAAGTTCAACGGCTTCGGCTATCGGCATCCTTCAAGAAATATCCCATCGCCGTATCTCTGGGGCGGCACGAACGTACAGAAGCCCGGCAAGTTCGTTTCTGACGGTGTCTACGACCCATCGGTGATGGACACCCAGATCGGCGCCATGGCCGTGCTCAAGACCATCATGGCGCTAGACGTGGAAGCCCGGTTCAAGGCCTCGCCAGTCCCGCCGGCCGTACCCACGGTCAATCCTGGCCCAACGCTCTCTCCGAAGGCGACGGACGAGGAAACCAAGATCAAGCCAATCGCGAAGTCCAAGACGTTCTGGGGTGGCTTGCTTCAGGGCGTGTCTGGCCTGGTCACGGCCGTGGTGGCGTTCATTCAGGGCATGCCGCCGTGGCTGATCGCGTTCCTGGCCGGCGCGATCCTGCTCGGTCTTTACATGGTCATTAAGGGCCGCATCGACGTGCAGGCCATCATCAAACATCTGTCTGACGACGACACAGGAGACGAAGCGTGAGCGCATTGAAAATCTGGATTATCTCGGGCTGGGTGCATCTCGCGGTCGGCTTTGCCATCGGATGGATCGTGTTCAAGCGTCCGCAATGGGCGACTGACCTCATCAACAAGGCAATCGAGAAAATCCGATTCTGGTGATGGGCGTCATCTTCGGCTGGATCATCAAGCTACTCGGCAGCGGCGTTCTCGACAGCGTTCTGAAGTATTTCGAGGCCAAGGCCAACAACGACACTGAGCGTCAGCGAATCGCGGCCCTCCGCGACCAGCACATGGCGACAGAGCAGGCCAGCGTCATTCGCGAAGGCATGGCGCATAAGGCGTTCTGGATTCCCTGGCTGATCGCGACAGTCCCGCTTGCGGCGTGGTTCGGCTGGGGAATGCTGGACACGCTGTTCAACGGTGCGCTCCCGGACGTGGCGTCGATTCCGCCGGGACTTGAGCCTTGGGCTCAGAAGGCATGGGACAACGTGTTCTTCACAGGCGGCGGCGTTGCCGCAGCTACGGTGATCGCGCGATCAATAGCGCGGCGCTGACACAGCGGGCGCCCGATGCTCGTAACACCGAGCGCCCCGGACATTTCTGCCCGAGCCACACGGTGAAAGGAACCGTATGACTGACAGCGAGCATAGCCCCGAAGGCATAACGACTGGCGGTATCCCATGGAGGGAACTCAGCGACTTGCCAAAGCCTACGAAGCGATGACCGGGGAAGAAATGACCGAAAAAGAAAATCGAATCCACATCGGCAATCTTGGCCCCGGCGACGTTGCTCTGCTGAAGCAAGTGGCCGAGGAAGCGGCTCACAAAGCCGTGCATCACGCCTTCATGGTGATGGGGCTTGACCTTGACGATCCGTTGGCCTCTCAGAAGGACTTCGCTATCTTGCGGGACCTCTCGCAGAAGGTGACGGACCCGGAATTCCGGGCCGATCTTGCTTGGGTTCGGAGCACGCGCCTTCGGATGGAAGGTATCTTCGGCAAGGCGATCTTGGCGGCCGTCGTGATTGCAGTCGGAGGCGCGCTGCAGACGTTCTGGTCAGGCGTTATGACTTTGATCGGGAGGCACTGATCTCCACGCCGGGCCAATACGGCGTCGTCCTCTCAAACCACCTCGCAAGTCCATTCCTCACCAGCCACTCGCAGGCCTTCCAGCGGTCTTCGATTCCCGGCTCCGGCCCACGCAAGGGTAGGAGATGCCGCGGGCCTTCAGCCATGATCTGATGTGCAAGTTCTTCCGTGGTCATCGGCGCCTCATGATGGCCATCGGCTTCGACCTCGTCTCCGGCGGCACCGGCTTGAAATACTTCCGCGCGCTCAGGAACAGGGCGTTGTCGACGGCTTCAGTCGCGGCCTCGATGTCCCCACCATTCGCTGCCTTGTCGATCAATATCGCTGCGTGGTTCCACTGGTTTTGCGTCTGGAGATATTTCGGGAGGACGTCGGTCGCGTAGCGGATCACGTCATCGAGCGTGCGGAGGATGGTTTCTTCGCGGGTCTTCAGATCGCGGGTGAGCTTGCGGTTCCAGTTGGGCATCAGGTCATCGGCCGGTCGGTTTCCACTTTGGCGCCTCGCTCCAGTTCGGCCGGACGTCGGTGTTCTTGCTCCCGCACTTACAGAGCATGCGGCCTTGGAACCACTTCACCGGAAGGCCGTCATCATAGCTGTCGACGTTCACAACCTGGCTGTGGGTGCAATCGAGGCAGGACACCAGGATTGAGCGGACCTTGTTCATCCGCATGTTGGCAAGGTCCATCGGAGGGCCGGTGTAGCGGGTCGGAGAAGGCTTCCGGCTACCGACGTTGACGCCGTGTCCGGCCATGAACTCTTTGTACCAGGAGGAGGGCATCCCCAAGCATAGCTGGGGATGGAAAGGAGTCCAGGTGGCACATGTTAGGCATGAGCGCCACCCAACTCGGTCGGCGGCGGCAATAGGTTCAGCGAACTAAGGCGCTCGATCACAGGTCGGCCGTCGTCGGTCAGCATATGCGGCATGAACACCGCCTCGAACGAAAGGATGCCGGTTTCAATTGCGGTGATCTGCCCTTTAACCCAATCCCGCAAGATCGAGTTCACGGCGATCAGGCCCTGCTCAAGCGCAGCACGCTCCCATTGCGCCTTGGAAGACTTGCGGCTGCTGGTCCACGGGTTTTCCTTCAGGTACATCGCTGCCCACCCCTTGGCCGAGGCGCGAAGCTGCACGGCACGGCCTCGATGCTTGAACGCCAGCATGATCGAGCATTCCGCGAAGTCGTCCATGAAGCCCACGGACTCGCAGCCGAAGCGCTGAAGCGTCTTCGTGATCTCGTCTCGGGCCTTCATGCCGCTGGTTGCGCCAGCGTAGGGAACTGACATTCGATATCCTCAAGATTTCGGGCCAATGTTGTCAAGCGCATTGCGCGCTTGCATGGCCTGTAGTTTGTCCGTTGCGGACCCAGCGATCAATTCCAACGCCGCCCGCAGGCGCTCAATCTCGGCTGCGGCTTCCTCGATGTTGCTGGCGACACCCTTCGAAAACTGCACCTCACATCTTGTGGCGTCGAAGCGCAGCCGCTCAACTAGATCAATCACGATTTTGTCTCCTGTGGCGCTGTTCTCTTGTCACGGTCAGTGGCGACGGAAGAAATTCGGAATTCCGTCCTTCACAATCTTCGATTTGCTTTGTTCGTAGGCTGTGCGAATGCCGCGCGAACCATCGGCGTCGTATTTTTGAATATGTTTTTCCATGTCCCGGTCGAGACGCAGCACCAGCAGCTCCTCGCGCTTTTCACCGACAGCGCGGTACACTTCGTCAGGTGCTTCGGCGAGCGCCTTGAGAGCCACTGTGTAGGAGTCGATCATCCGGTCCAACGCCTCGTCAGATAGGTCTGGGCGCAAATCAGCCTTTGGTGCTTCGCCTATTGGCGGCAGCGGCCTAGCGGCGCTGCGCTCATGCCGGGGCTTGGGCGGCATGAAGTAAGCCATGATCGCATTGACCGTGGTGACGGGCTTGCCGAGTTCGGCGGCAATATCCTCTTTCGCCTTTCCCGCGACGGCAAGGTCATAGACGCGCTTCGAAAGCGTGCCGTCGTTGGGTATCTTCCAGCCGTTGGCGTCAGTAAGTCGCGCTGGGTATTTCATGACCTAGTTCCGTCTCGCTCTCATCTAGACAGGGTCACCGGATTTGCCGCCAGGCACCACGGTGAGGTCAGGCGGCAATGCGCCGAGCCGAGACATGCGCACCTTGTGCGGGTTGAGCGGCGTACAGTTCTCGCCATGGCACGAATAGCCAGCAGCGACCGCCATCGCGTTGGCGAGCAGTGGTATCCACAGATCAAGCTCCTCTTGGGTCACGCTCCGGTAGGTTCCGAAGCGGTTGTCGATCACGGGCGCGAAGGTCCCGTCCGATTGCGGATGGATGGTGAGATAAGGGACATGGAACCCGCCGTTCGTGACGCGATGCTCCGGCATAAAAGGTCCATGGACCTCGACGCCAAGTCCCGGTTCTCGCACTTCAAGATCACGCATTTAGCTCTCCTGCTCGATGTTCATCTATCAGCGTTGCCGGGGCGTAATTTCGAGATTGAACCTGTAGCCGTCTATCTCGATATCCAAAGCAGCCATACCGAGCGCACCCTTCACACCGACGCCCGTCCCGACAATTGTCGCTCCTTTGGCTTCAACGGCCTCTGACATCCATTTACGGGCGTTATACAGCGAATCCAGATCAAGATTTTCGAAAGGTGCATGATTGTCGTTGGCCATGCGCGGTCCTCATTGAGAATCGACGATATCGCCTGTGTCTTCCATGACCTTGGGATTCTTGCGGTGCGTCTCAAGCGCGCGCTCATCCGCCTTTCTGGGGAAAAGCATTGAGGGCATCTCCCAGACGGTTTCGCAGCGCGGGCACTTCACGCAGAAAGCACCGCTGCCGTCGAAATGGCAGTGAGCGCCGCACTCACAGAAGAAATCCATACATAAATCGGTGTGCCGCCATTGCACGTATGCAGAAGGTCTTTCCTTCGTGTCTAGATCAAATGTATCCGCCTTGTTCACTTCACGTCCTCCTTGATTGCTGACCCTGATTGCCCAGCAGCATTGAGCATGTCAGCAATGGCTTCCGGCTTGTGTCCTGCGCCGATCAATGCATCCCACAACGCCTTGAATGGCCACCAACCATCTGACTTCCACCATTCACGCGAATTCTTCCAATCCTCGAAAGTCATGATCACGTCTCCTTGCTGGGCAGCGCTGTCTCACCGTCAGCGGCGCACGCCGCCATTGCCAGCGCGATACAGCCAGGCTCACTGCATCGTTCTGGCGGCCACGGCAGCGGCTTGCCCGCATCGTCCTCCTTGAACCGCCAGCAGGGCGGCTCACCAACGAAAGCGCATGTCTCTGCGCAGATCGCTTTGGCGACCTTCTCAACTCGCGCTGCGTATCGCTCTGTCATCGTGACCGCTCCATAGCCTCGATAGCGGCGCGGGCACGCATGAGACTCACCACCTTGCGCAGCGCCTCACGTTCACATGTGCCTGTTCGGAACCTTTTCACCACCACGATCTCTGGCTCTCCCCGCTTTCCATAGCGGCATATCTCGACGGGATAGCCATGCTTTCTGTCGCTGCTCCAATCGTCAATGCGGGAGAACAACTGGACCTCGTCAATCGCCTTGGCGACTTTTCTGACCATATTCATTGCTGGCGTCCCCATGTGTGATGTGTGCGCCGCTCAGAACGGAAGTTCGTCATCAATTGATGTGGGCTTCCGCCAGCGTCGCCAGAACGCAAACTTGCCTACGTAGTATTCGATCTTCGCGCGCCGCTCCATGCGTTGGCAGTGCTTGTCGTACTCGACAGTGAGAAACCTATGGTGCGCCACTTCCGCATCGCTCGGCCACCAGCGGTAATCGCAACGGGCGCAATGCCACATGCCTTCGCTGGTTTCCTCGTAGTCCTCATGGAAGCATTCTTCTGCCTCTGGCTCGTATTCGCGCGGGTCGGTGCATTTCCACTGGTCGTATGTCATTTGCCTTCCTCCGCGGATGGCCCAGACTGCTGATCATGAACGATGGCGGCGCGAAGCGTGGGCCAATTGTCACGCACAAAGCACGCGAGGCGACTAGCCGTATGCTCGGTGACGACTGTGGGGTCGCAAGCGGCAACCTTCGCATCGATCTCCGCAACCAGACGTTCGACGTCTTTCATGATTTCTCCGGCGTTCTACTGCTGTCTGTGCCTATCGCTTCTTAAAGCCCGGACGTGGCGAGCGCGGCGTTTCCTTGCCCCGCCATTTCGGGTGGTTCCTCTCACGCGTGATCTCGGCAACGCTGGCGGATAAGGCAAGACTCGCGGCCAGCGCTTCTGCGGCTCGGACTCGAAGTCCAACCACGACATGCGGAGGCCTGTCGTCCAGGAGACGGTCGAGCGCATCGTTCCAGTTCATTCGCGTGGCTCCGTGACTAGCCAAGACCGAGCTTGGCGCGACCATCGTCGGTAATGTACCAGCCGCCGCGCGTGCCATCGTAAGTCCGGTATTTTGCGAGCCCGAGGCGCTCAAGATACGCTCCCGTATCCCAGCGAATGCGCCGACTGCCAATCGGCTTCTCGATTGTCGTGCCCGCGAGCGTCGTCAGCGCGTTGAGCGCCCTCAATGATAGTTTCGGTTTTGCCATCATTGCACCGTCGGTTTGGGTTGCTGACATCGGTCGGCGGACTGGCACGCCCACATACGGCACTCGATGACATTCGGGTCGTTGCAGGGCCTCTCGACGGTCGTACCGAACACCCGGTTCACTACTTCCGCAAATTCCGGAAGATCGTCGTAGTCAGTATCACTCTGCTTTTTGATCATGCGATCATCCGTCTGCGGCGGTCAGCGAGCCCGGCGTTCTAAAACGGAAGCATCCTTCACGCGGTCGCCGATGATCGTAAAGGGGCGACGCGGGCGTTTGAGCATCCAGCGCAGCAGTTCGGTCTCAAGCTCCGGTCGCCGCAGCAGAGAATGTCCGGTGGCGCTGATGGTGTAGTACCTCGGGCTCTCGTTCTGACCGTTCACGGCATTGAGCGCGAAGATTCCGAGCAGTTCGTTGACAACGCGAACGGTCGTGCGCCGCGTGCCGCAATAGGCTTCGCGGCCCTCCACGATCAAGTCGCGGTCCTCATCCTCGCCCAACTCCTGTAGGGTTCGCAGCGCGGCCGGTGTCATGATCCTTCTCCTGCAAAAATTGCGTTCAACCCACTGGGCGCATCAGCGCCGATCACGCTGCTTTCGTTACGCACGCCCCAGCCAGAAGATCGCGCGCCACCAACACCGGGCAGTTGGCGTCGTGGGTGATTTCGTTCGGGTTTGCCTGCCAGTCTTGATGCCCGCGGCAATGGCGACACTGGTTGTATGAATTGCGGCCGCCCCGCTGCTCCACATCGAGACTTATCGCGTCGTCGAGCAGCGCTCGGGCGACTGTCCAAACATCTTCAGCCTTGAACTCTGGTTGCTTGCTCATCGTCGCTCACCTCTCCTCACCGCGCGCTAGCGGCTATCTCGGCCGCCTTTGCCGCGAAGGTCATTCCGGCTCGGTATAGCTCGTGGGATGCGCTTCGAAGCGCCGCTTGCAGTCGCTCGATCTCTGCATCCCGCTCCTGAATGCAGGCGCGGGCGTCCTCGCAAAAGGCGGACCCTTCGCAGAGGGTACTTAGCTCTCTCATTTCCGCGCTCCGTGTTTCCGTTCTGCAACGCAAATCGTGTCGTTGTGGCCTCCACCGTGCGCCACAAGCATCGTCTCGATCAGCTCATACCCGCGGCCGACGCCCATGCCGGCCGACTGCCAGCCGAAGGACAGGACGACAGCACCAGGGAGCATGATCAGATCCAGCGCATCGCGGACGCGCTTGTAGAGGCGCCCATTCTGGGTGTCCTCGGTCGTCACAGGAACGCCGGCTGCGGCGTAGTGCTCGCTTACCTGACGGGGCGAGTAGGGCGGATCAAATAGGGCGAGGTCAGCACGTATCTCCCGCAGGGCGAGACCGGCCAGGAAGGCTTCTGCGTCCTGGTGCGACTGGGCTTTGGTCTTCGGGTTGATGTCGTTCGTGTGGGTGGCCCAGTCGCGATCCCGGGCGAACGGGTCGACGCTGACCTTGGAGCACGCCAGATAGGCGCGGACGAACTCGCCCACAGGCTTCATGCTGAACGTTTCAGCGTTCGGCATCGCAAAGCTCCTGGTGAAACGGATCGTCATCGTCTAGCCCCCAAACGGCCCATGAACGTCACGCAGTTGGCGGCGTGCCGTCCGGAATCCCATAACCTCCGGCGAAGCTTCCGGGCGTTGGTTCAAGGCGGAAGCCAGCTTTCTTCAAGGCCGCCTTGCAGTCCTCAACGCGATCATCCGGAACGTCCCAGCACTGATCGCGCTCGCCGCCTGCGGGGCCAGCCATGACCGTACCGGCGCCTATCGAGGTCGCTCCGCGTTCCTCGAAGATCGATTGGCAGGCCTTGTCCATCGGATCGCCAGGGCCGCCGTAGAAATAAGCTGAAATCTGCATCGAATTCTCCTGTTGTGGACTACGCAAACGCGTCATCAGCGCCGTTCAATTCAGCTTGCAGGGCATCTTGATCGAGCGCGGATCATCGGGCCGACCGGCCGTTGTCGCCGCAACGCGATAGCCACACTTCTCGCAGGTCACGACGTAGTAGCCGCAGCGGCGCGCGGGGCACGGCAGTTCTGCCACGCACGTCTTGGCCGCGCCGGCAGAGCAGTCCAGGTCTTTGCCGTTCGGATAAGCCGGATCGGGCGCGCATTGCGGCTCGCGCTCGCCATCCACCCATTCGACCTTCATGGCGACATCTTCCGCAGCCGTTGCAGGGCGGCCCAATCGAACCCGCCGCCCTTATTCCAGGGCTTGAAGTCGAGAAGGGCCTGAGGGTTTGGCCAATTTCCGTCGAAGGTCAGCACGCGGTCATCGATGCCGACAAAGGCCGCGGGCTTCTCGGTCGGAAACTTGATGTCCTCCAAGCCCGGGCCTGCTGGCGACTCGTACCACGTCGCGCCCGCGTGCTCCTTAAGCCACGTCTGCATGGCCGGGATGCCGCCCTTCTGGCCCGAGCGTGAACTGAAAATCTGAACGTCGAAGTGGTGCAGCGCGCCGAGCATGAAGGCGATAGCGCCATCGACCGGCGGATCAGGAATGACGTCGGCGCCCTTCCATCCGCTGCTGTAGCTGTGGATCACGCCGTCAAAGTCGAGACACAAAATCGGCTTTCCCAAGGTATCCTCCTGTTTTGTCGGGCTCGGTGATGCGCAGTGAGCGCCACCTACGTTGACTTCGAGCGCTCGATGATCTCAGCAACCTTGTTCCGGTCAAACCAGACGACCAAACCAAGCTTCTCGAAGCCGTCCAAGGTGAGGCGTTCGGGTGTGACAAAGGTCACCGTCGTCCCGCGCTTGTTCATGTCCATCTTGGATGCGCAGTCATCCAGCTTCTGGAATGAAACCTTGTCGTCGCCGTAGGCAGCTATTAGCTCGGAGAGCTTCATCGCTGACTCGCATTGTATGCATTGACCGCTTTTGCGATGAGGTAGGCGAGAGCCTTGTGCTCATCGGTCGCCGCATGTGTCTCGAATATGTTCGGCTTGCCGATTCCGATGTTGATGCCGCAGTAATTGGCGTCGTCAACGACGGTCCATTTCGGTGCGGGGGTCAGGTCCATTCTCTCTCTCCTATTGTCTGGTCCGCTGTCGTGCCGTGAGCGCTGGTCGCGTCAGTTCGGCTCCTGCGCCAATTCTTCGATGATCCACATCATCGCGAGCGCTACAGTTCGAAATTTCATGCAGTCGCGCGGGTGGGGGCGGTGCGGGTCCCATCGTTCGTCGAAGACCACGACGTTGCCGGGCTCACCGCGGATGCGGAATGCGCGCTCGATCGCGCCATCTTTGGCGGTCGTTTCACCTTTAGGATGCGCTGCTCGCCATGCCGACGCCTTTCCCTTCACTTGCGGCGCGCCGACGTCCCAGTGCCCTGGGTTGCGATGGCTGAACGAGAAATAGCCGGGAAAGTGCGGCTGGTTCAGATCAAAGAAATGCTTCTCCGCAGCTTCCTCGCGGGCTCGTTCGGCCGCAAAGCCCGTCTTTTCATCAAGGGTCAGGTCACTCATTTGGGTTCCTCAGCGTTCATGGTTCGTCAGCGTGGCCTACGCGGCATCCACACTTTCGCGTTCGATGAAGTCCTCGAAGAAGGCATTCAGAAAGCGGTGCGCGACACCGAGTCCGTCGCATTCCTGAACTAGCTCCTCTTGCTCAGAGCATTCGCCTATGGCCAGCGTTTCGCGCTGCTCAGGGGTGAGGCGCCCAATCAGCACCTCCATTCGGGTCAACGCCTCTGACCAGCCGGCCGGCACGTTGTAGTGTTGATGGCAACCGCCGCCGCCATCGTGCGTGATGGCGTCCATTGCCTCGAATAAGTGCGGATGCGTCGCCTCTGTGACTCGATGCCAGCCTTCAGGCGTTTCACCCAAGCTGCGCTGCCCGAGGCTTTCAGCAAAGATTGCTGCACGTGAAAGGTTCATTGTTTAGTCTCCGATGTAACTTTCCTTGACGTCCTGACTGTGCGGCTCAGCCACGCTTCCGTTTATGGTTCTTGTCCCACTCGATCTGATACGCCTCGGTCATCTCGTAGCTGTCGGCGTAGACGTTCTCGGGAATCTCAAAACCTTCTGGGCAATCGATGCCGGCCTCGTTGATCTGCATCGCGAGAAAGCCGGCGCAGATTTTTGAACTAGCCGTTGCCACCATTTCCCCATCGCAGCGGTCGTCGGGCTCAGTGGTCTTGTGGCAGTGGAACTCGGAATAGGGATTGCCGGCCGAGTAGGCGATTTCCTCGGCGCGCCCGGGGTGCAGAAAGGGCCGCACGTCCGAACGGAACGGACAGTGCTTGCACGGCGCCTTCATGTGGTCGTCGCTCATCGCTTCCACTCCGCATAAGCCGTCGCGAACGCCTGAAGGTCTTTCGCGGACTCGCGCTGAAGCGCTTCGCTCTGTGCGAATGCTTTCTGGTCCATGGACTTGAGGGCGAGCTGCGCTCGGACGCCCAAGCCGTGAATCTCAGGCGGCAGGAGCGGGGACTGCTGAATTAGCCAGCGCTCGAACTCGCGTGCGGTGGTCGGTATTGCGTTGGACTGCGCCGAATTGACCATTATTTCCTCCCGCTCATCTCGTCGACGAGCTTATGCAGGGCTTCGACACCCCAAGCGTTCATTGCGAAATTCACGATGTTGCAGACGAGGCGGACGTTCCCGATCTCGTACCGGCCCCCCGCGATAATCCGATCAAGACTTGGTTCGAACGGCCCTGGGCGGCCCGTGCCCAGGGCCGGTACATCAAACGCGATCCCGCTGACCGCGCATCGGTAGTTTTGGTCAACGAACAATTTGTCGATGTCGTAAGCTGAGATGGTGCCGACAGGATCGGATGAAACCTGCCGCTTCCTGCCGGCTACCCGTAGGCAGAATTTCCAGAAGTCAGCCCTGCCTAGATTTGGCTGGGACTGCCCCGTTTTGAGTATCTTTTCCTGCCTACCCATTTTAGTTTTCCGTTATTGTTCAATGGGTTATTGACAATGGGATAGAACTAGCCCATGTGTCCGGCCAGCCTACCAGAAACGTCAAATGGGAGACGCTCATGGCACTGAAAATGATCGGCCCGGTCGTGGCCGGCCTTGTCGCGCTGACCGGCAGCGCGTTGGCGCAGAACTATCCGACCCGCCCGATCACCATGGTGATCCCGTTCGCAGCGGGCGGCCCGACCGACGTGCTCGGCCGGGTGATCGCTGCGAAAATGAGCGAGCCGCTCGGCCAGCAGGTGGTGGTCGAGAACGTCACCGGCGCCGGCGGCCAGACCGGCTCCAAGCGCGTCGCCGACGCCCAGGCCGACGGCTACAACATCCTGATCGGCACGGTCGGCACCCACGCCCAGTCGCAGACTCTCTACAAGAAGCCGCTGTACAACGCGTCGAGCGATTTCACCCCGGTCGGCCTGATCGCCCAGGTGCCGATCATGCTGGTGGCGCGCAAGGACCTGCCGGTGAAGGACTTCAAGGAGTTCGTCGCCTACGCCAAGGCCAACCAGTCGAAGATGCAGTTCGGCTCGGCCGGCGCAGGCTCGGCGACGCATCTCGGCTGCGTGCTGCTCAACTACATCATCGGCGTCGACATCACCCATGTGCCGTATCGCGGCACCGGCCCGGCGCTGCAGGACCTCGCCGGCGGACGCATCGACTATGTCTGCGAGATCATCACCACGGCGAAGCCGCAGGTCGACGGCGGCACCATCAAGGGGCTCGCGATGTTCGACACCAAGCGCTCCAAGGCGCTGCCGGACGTCCCGACCGCGGAAGAGCAGGGCACCAAGGACATGATCGCCTACACCTGGAACGCGATCTTCATGCCGAAGAACACGCCGGAGGCCATCGTGAAGAAGGTCAACAGCGCGATGGTGACGGCGATGCACTCGGACGTGGCGAAGGACAAGCTCGGGGCGCTCGGCGCGGAGATCGTGCCGGACAACCAGACCTCGCCGGAGTTCCTCGCCAAGCTCGTCAAGGACGAGACCGAGAAGTGGGCCAAGCCGATCAAGGCGAGCGGCGTGTCGGTCGACTGACGCAGCCGATTGGTGTCTGCAATAAGCAGGCGGGCGCAGTGGCGCCCGCCTGAATTTTTTCGACTAAGATGGGACCGATGAAAACGGCTCCGAAGCGCGCCACGATCAAGGTCGAAAAAATCGGCAGCGTCAGCGCGTTGCTCAACGTGCCAGGCGACGCCGGCGCCTGCTATGTGTTCGCCCATGGTGCTGGCGCGGGGATGACGCACAGCTTCATGGACGCGGCGGCTGCAGGTCTTGCAGATCGCGGCATCGCGACGCTGCGCTACCAATTCGCCTATATGGAGAAGGGCTCGAAGCGGCCCGATCCGCCGGCGGTGGCGCACGCCGTGGTGCGCGCCGCTGTTGCTTACGCTGCGGAGCATCTGCCGGACCTTCCGCTGATCGCGGGCGGCAAGTCGTTCGGCGGACGGATGACGTCGCAGGCCCAGGCAGCGGAGCCGCTGCCCGGCGTGCGCGGCTTGGCGTTTTTCGGCTTTCCGCTGCATGCGTCAGGCAAGCCTTCAAGCGATCGGGGCGATCACCTGAAGAAGATCGATATCCCGATGCTGTTCCTGCAGGGCGAGAAGGACAAGCTGGCGGAGCTTTCGCTGCTGGAGCCGCTGGTGAAAGGCCTCGGCAAGCGCGCCACGCTGTGCGTGCTGCCTTTCGCCGATCATTCGTTCCATGTGCCGGCGCGTTCGGGCCACACCGATCCGGAAATCCTGGCGACGGCGCTCGATGCCTTCGCCAAGTGGGCCGGATCGCTCAGCGCTTCCCGAACACGCGCTTGAAGATCGTGTCGACGTGCTTGAGGTGATGGCCGAGGTCGAAGTTTTTCTCGATCTCCTTGGCGCTCAGCGCCTTGCGCACCGCGGGATCATTCTTGAGCAACGTCAGGAAATCGCCCTTGCTCTGCCAGACCTGCATCGCATGGGTCTGCACGGTCTTGTAGGCGTCCTCGCGCGACATGCCGGCCTTGGTCAGCGCGATCAGCACGCGCTGTGAATGGACGAGACCGCCGAGCCGGTCGAGGTTCTTCTGCATGTTGCCCGGATAGACCACGAGCTTGTCGATCAGGCCGGTGAGCCGCCCGAGCGCGAAGTCGAGCGTCACTGTGGCATCAGGCCCGATCATACGCTCGACGGACGAATGCGAGATATCGCGCTCGTGCCAGAGCGCGACATTCTCCATCGCGGGCATGGCATAGGCGCGCACCATGCGGGCGAGGCCGGTGAGGTTCTCCGACAGCACCGGATTGCGCTTGTGCGGCATCGCCGACGAGCCCTTCTGGCCTTCGGAGAAGAACTCCTCGGCTTCGAGCACTTCGGTGCGCTGCAGATGGCGGATCTCGGTGGCGAGCCGCTCGATGGAAGAGGCGACCACGCCCAGGGTGGCAAAGAACATGGCGTGGCGGTCGCGCGGGATCACCTGCGTCGAGATCGGCTCGACCGCGAGCCCCATGGCCTTGGCGACATGCTGTTCGACCCGCGGGTCGACCTGGGCGAAGGTGCCGACCGCGCCCGAGATCGCGCAGGTCGCGACTTCTTTCCGCGCGGCAACCAGCCGCTCGCGGGCGCGGGTGAACTCCGCATAGGCCACCGCAAGCTTGACACCGAAGGTTGTCGGCTCGGCGTGGATGCCGTGGGAGCGGCCGACGGTCGGCGTCTTCCTGTGCTCGAAAGCGCGGCGCTTCAGCGCCGCCAGAAGCTTGTCGACGTCGTCGATCAGGATGTCGGCGGCACGCGTGAGCTGCACGTTGAGGCAGGTGTCGAGCACGTCCGACGAGGTCATGCCGGAATGCACGAAGCGCGCCTCGGGGCCGACGATCTCGGCCAGGTGCGTCAGGAAGGCGATGACGTCGTGCTTGGTGACGCGCTCGATCTCGTCGATCCGCGCCACATTGAACTTGGCGTTCTTGCCCTTGGCCCAGATCTTCTTGGCGGCCGACTTGGGGACGATGCCGAGCTTGGCCATGGCGTCCGCCGCATGGGCCTCGATCTCGAACCAGATGCGAAATCGCGTCTCCGGCGACCAGATCGCAACCATATCGGGACGGGAGTAGCGCGGGATCATCGGGGCCTCGGGCGGGTGGGGATACGCGTCTGTATCAGACCCGGGGGCCGCAATTGCAAGCCGGAATGGTGGAAAACTGCGTTCCGGCGGCCCTGGGAGGCGGCTTTACCGCGGTTTCCGGCCGTGGCGGCGGATGCGGTTGAGGAGGTCCGCCACCTCGGCAGCACGCGGCAGCTCCCGGAAGGCGAGCTTGCCCTGGTAGTCCACGTCGGCGAGCCGTGTCCGCTGCCCGGAGGCGAAATAGAGATGGCCGGTGGTGCCGTGGGTGACGATGATCTCGAGGTCCTTGTCCATCTCCTCGAACGGCACGCTGACGGTCTGCTTCTGGCCGAGCGCGTCGCGCTTGATGATCACCCGGCGGTCGGTGATGGCGTAGATCGCGCCGCCGGCATGGAAGGCGAGCAGGAAGGGCGCCACCAGGAACACTCCGCCGACCACCAGCAGCAGGAACTGCCAGTCATCCGGAATGAGCTTCAGCGCGATCAGCACACCCGCCGCGACCGTGAAAGGCATGCCGAACCACCACAGGCCGAGCTGGGTGCGCAGCGTCGCGCCGATGTCGGAATGGCCGGTCCACAGGATGCGCTCGCCGGGCTCGAGCAGAGCTTTGAGCTTCGCGCTCTTGGCCGGTGCGACCACGCCGCGCGGCCATTCGGCTGCGGCGGCCGTCGCGGCGTTGGCTGAATTCGGCATGGTGTCCCGTTCGGTGAAGAGGCTGCTTGTCGTTGGTCGCAGCCGCCGCCGAAAAGGTTCAAGGTCGATTGGCCTAGATCGCGTCACATTCTCCGGCGTCATCGCCGGCTTGGCCCGGCGATCCATGACCGTGGTGCGACCGCGGAAAACTAACGCAAAGCCGGCGGCGGTTGCGACGCTTGATGGATGCCCGGGTCAAGCCTGGGCATGACACCTGTTACGTGGCGACCAGAGTCGTTTCGCCTTAAGCGGCGAGCCGCGCCCGGTCATGCGGCTGGCCGAGGTCGACCGGCGTGCCCTTCGGAATGATCAAGGTCGGGTTCACCTTGGGGATCGAATAGTAGTTGATCACGTAGTAGCGCGGCGTGACCGTCTGGGCGACGCCGGGCACCTGATAGAGCTCGCGCATGTAGTTCGACAGGTTCGGATAGTCGGCGATACGCTGGCGGTTGCACTTGAAGATCGAGAAATAGGCGACGTCGAAGCGAACGAGCGTGGGGAACAGCCGCCAGTCGGCCTCGGTGATCTGCGAGCCGACGAGATAGCGGTGCTTCGACAGCCGCTCCTCGAGCCAGTCGAGCGTCGAGAACAGCCCGTCATAGGCCTCTTCGTAAGCGGCCTGCGACTTGGCGAAGCCCGCGCGGTACACGCCATTGTTGACGTTATGGTAGACGCGCTCGTTCACCGCATCGATCTCGGCGCGGAGCTTCTCCGGATAGTAGTCGGCGCGGTCGCCGGTGATGGCGTTGAACTCGGTGTTGAGCATCCGGATGATCTCGGACGACTCGTTGTTGACGATGCGCCTGGTCTTCTTGTCCCACAGCGTCGGCACCGTGACCTTGCCGGTGTAGTCCGGCTTCGAGGCCGTATAGGCCTGATGCAGATATTCGAAGCCGTTGACCTTGTCGGGGATGCAGTCGGGGTAGCGTGGGTCGTCGCCGTACTGCCAGCCCTGCTGCTTGAGGCCCGGGATCGAGTAGGCGACCGAGATGAGCCCATCGAGCTTCTTCAGCGCCCGGTAGATCAGCGTGCGGTGCGCCCAGGGGCAGCCGTGCGCGACGTAGAGATGATAGCGGCCGGGCTCGGCCTTGAAGCCCGACGAGCCGTCGGCGGTGATGCGGTCGCGGAAGGAGCTGTCGACGCGCTTGAACTGGCCCGAGGTGGTGGTCTCCTGCGGCAGCTCGCCGTCGGTCCATTTGCCGTCGATCAACACGCCCATGACCTGTCCCTCGCAAATTCCAAGATGGAGTTGCGGGTGATCTTAGGGGTGATCAGGCCGCTTCGCCACGGGCCAAAGCCGCGGCGTTGCGAATGGCATCAATGTTGGCGCGGTAGGACTGCGGCCCGCCCTTGAATACCGCGGAACCCGCGACCAGCGCATTGGCGCCGGCCCGCGTCACCAGCGCGGCGTTCTCAGGGGTAACGCCACCATCGACCTCGATGTCGATCGGTCGACCGCCGGCGAGCGCCTTGACCCGGCGAATTTTCTCTTCGGCGGCGGGGATGAACTTCTGGCCGCCCCAGCCTGGATTGACCGACATCACCAGCACGAGATCAACCAGGTCGATCACATGCTCGATCGACTCCACCGGCGTGCCGGGATTCATCGTCACGCCGGCCTTCTTGCCGAGCGACCTGATGACCTGCAGCGAGCGGTGCAGGTGTGGGCCCGCCTCGACATGGATGGTGATGATGTCGGCGCCGGCCTTGGCGAAGGCTTCGAGGTGCGGATCGACCGGTGCGATCATCAGATGCACATCGAAGATCTTCTGGCTGACCGGGCGGATCGCCTTCACGACGTCAGGGCCAAACGTGATGACGGGGACGAAGTGCCCGTCCATCACGTCGAGATGGATCCAGTCGGCGCCGGCCGCTTCCACGGCGCGGATCTCCTCGGCGAGCTTGGAGAAGTCGGACGACAGGATCGACGGGGCGATGCGAAGGGGACGTGTCATTGGGCTCCCTGTGGGGCTTCCCGGTTACCCGAGCAGGTAACACGCAGGGCGCAGCCGGGCAACGCGACCGGTGGATGGCTCCGAGGCTCGGTCAAATTTGCCGGGTGAACCGCGAAAATGGGAAATTTTTGCGGGGCGTCGACGCCGCATTTTTCAGGATTCATGCGGGTTTCCGTGTTGGCGCGCCGCTTGCTCTTCGCTTCTGGGGTGACTGAATTTTCAGTCGAGGGGTATCATGTCAGTCTCATCTGTTGGTTCAACCAGCGCCTTTTCGTTCAAGTGGCTGCAGGCGGACAGCGCCAGTAGCAGCAATGCCAACCCCACTGACGCGCTCAAATCGCTCTTCGACGCCATCACCGGCGGCAGCAGCGGTTCCAGCGATCCGCTCATGGCGGCGCTCGGTCAGGATAGCGGCTCGGACAGCTCCGGCGGCATGCCGCAGTTCAGCGCCGACACAATGTCGGCGTTGCTGTCGATGCAGAGCCAGCAGGGTGGTCCGGCGGCCGGCATTGCGCAGGACGTGATCGCCAAGTTCGACACTGACGGCGACGGCCAGGTCTCGCAATCGGAGTTCGAGAATGCGATCGGCTCCAGCGCCGACCAGTCCGGCGTCGATGCGCTGTTCAACAAGCTCGACAGCAACGGCGACGGCTCGGTCAGCGCGGACGAACTGCAGTCGGCCATGCAGAAGGCTCACGGCGGCGGTCACCACCATCATCACGTCGAGGCTTCGAGCGACAGCAGCCAGCAGCAGGGCAGCGATCCGCTCCAGGCGCTGCTCTCGGGCGCATCGGCTGACGGCACGTCCAGCCAGACCAGCACCAACTCGGACGGTTCGTCGACCACAACCATCACCTACGCCGACGGCACCAAGCTCGAGATGACGACGCCGGCGGCCTCCAGCGACGGCAGCGGCAATAGCGGTTCGGGCAATCCGAACGCGTTCAACCTCGGCAATCTGCTGAAGATGATGGTCAACCTGCAGGCCCAGCTCGCGCCGTCGACCACGAATATTAGCGTATAGCGAAGCGTCAGTCGGCCGGCTGCTGCACAGACCGGTGCAGCAGTGGCCTGTTGTTCAGTCGAGGTGTAGCATGTCAGTCGCGTCGCTCGGTTCAGCCAGTGCCTCTACCGACATTCGGTGGCTATCCCAATTGGGCGGCAGTGGGGACACCACTCCAGCCGACGAGATCAGTTCGCTTGATCAGGTTCCCAGCGGCGGCAATTCCGACGAGCCGCCAATTGCGAGCGAAGGCTCGGGCCGTTCCAGTGGCTCCTCCGGCGCGGCGCGGTTCAGCGCCGATGCGATGTCGACCTTGCTGACGGCCCAGAGCCGCCAGGCCAATTCTGGCGGCGGCCTTGCCGGGGTGATGATCCTCGTCTCGTTCGATACCGACGGCGACGGCCTGGTCTCGCAATCTGAGTTCGAGGACGAGATCGGCTCGCGTGCCGACCAGTCTCGTGTCGATGCGCTGTTCAACAAGATCGACGACAATGGCGACGGCTCGATCAATCGAGACGAGCTGCAGGGCGCGCTGCAGAGCGCCTTTAGACAAGGTTATCTGACTTTTCGTCGTATCGGGGTTCCGAGCAGCGGGTCGACCGGTGATGGCTACCAGGGGCTGCTGTCGTATGCGTCGGCTGGCGGCGTCACCGGCCAGACCAGCACCAACTCGGACGGCTCGACGACCACGACCGTCTCCGACTCGAATGACGCCGAGCTCGATCCGACGACGCCGTCCGGATCAAGCGACAGCAGCAGTTCGGGGCCGCGCAATTATGCCGCCGATAGGGCGGAAGCGCTGATCGCGCCATTCGACACTGATGGCGACGGCAAGGTCTCGCGATCGGAATATAAGATTGTGAACGGCCGAGAGGTCGATCAGTCCCAGGTCGACTCTGTGTTCAGAAAATATGACGTCGATGGCGACGGCTTGATCAGCCACGGCGAGTTGCAAGCCGACCGGGGGGACCAGGGCCTTGCGGCTGCTGTTGCTTTTCACCCGAGGGCGATTCGGGTCACTCCTGTGCAGAGTACGGAGGTCACCAACAATCCGGACGGCACGATGACGATAACGCACACCTTCGTGGATGGCACCAAGCGCTCGATTACAGGCCGGCCGGTGTCCAGAAACGACAGCGGTGGGATCGGATACGAGCGCGTGCTACCCGAACCGGCTCATCTCCAGAGTCTGTTGAAATCGACGGTCAGCTTGCAGGCCAAGCTCGCATCGTTGACCATGAACATGACTGTGTGACGCGCGCCGGTCAGACAGCCGCCTGCTGCGCAAACCGGCGCAGCAGCGGCTTGATGATCAGCGGCAGCGCGTAGATCGGGATCTGCAAGAGCGCCATGTAGAGCCAGACCAGCTCGGGCACCGCGCCGGCTGCAGCCGCGAGCATCAGGCCGGTGTTGCGCGAGGCTGCCGCGTGCGCGAGCGGCACCGCCGTGTGCATATCGACGCGTATGAGCACCAGCGCGGTCAGCGCGCAGAGGCCGAACGTCACCAGGCAGCCCAACGCCAACAACCCCAGCACGTAGAGCGGCTGGGCGATGGTGTTGCTGAGCACGTCGCCCATCAGCGCCACCGCGAACAGAAACAGCACGATCACGTTGAGCCCGTCGATGCGCTCGCGCTGGCGCTCGACCCACGGTTTGCCGGCAACGGCGCGGATCGCCACGCCGGCCAAAGCCGCACCGGCCAGCATCAGCACCAGCCGCAACGCGAGCGACAGCGGCGAGAACGTCACCGCGGAGCCCGCGAACATCGCGACCAGCGCGGGCGCGAGAAACGGCGTCACCGCGATGCAGACCAGCAGCAGCGCCAAGGTGATCGCGGCGTTCAGCCCCATCAACGCGGCGAGCGCCGGCGAGGCAAAGATCGGCGGCGCGACCAGATTGATGACCAGCGCCAGCAGCAATCCTGGCGACGTCGTCTTGAGATCGATCGCGACGAACAGCAGGCCCGCCACCAGCGGCACAATGAGCATGATCCAGACGGTCGCGGCGATCAGCAGTTGCGGCTTGGCGAGCTGCGCGCGCAATGCGCCCGGATCGACGCGCAGGAAGGCCAGGACGAGGAGGGCGAACACGGTTTCGGGAAAGAACGGCCGGATGATCGCGCCGAGCGGCGGCAGGAAGATACCGAGCACGATCGAGATGGCAACGGCCCGGGTGCCTTGGCGGCCGAGCCATGCCAGTGCTTCAGCCGGGCGGTCGAGCAGTCCCATCGTTGCGGCATAACAGCCGCGCTGGCGGGCGTCGATAGGCTCGCTTAAATATCGGAGCCTATCCCGCGCTGAAGATTCCCCCCGAAAAGGAGACCACCATGGCCCGGACCGATGCGATCGTGTTGGGGGCTGGCATCGTCGGCATTTCGGCAGCGTTGCATCTCGCCAAGCGCGGGCTCGCGGTGGCCCTGGTCGACCGGCGCGGTCCGGCCGAGGAGACCTCCTACGGCAACACCGGGATCATCGAAGGCAATACGCTGTTCGCCCACGCCTTCCCGAAGGGCTTCGGCGCGCTGCTGCGTATCGCGCTGAAGCAGGCGCCGGAAGCGAACTACCATCTGGCGGCCTTGCCGGGTCTTGCGCCGTGGCTGCTCGCCTACCGCGCCAACACGCGCGGGGAGCGCGCGCTGGCCTTCGCCAAGGCGATGCGGCCGCTTTATGCGCGCGCCATCGCCGAGCACGAGGCGCTGATGGCCGAGGCCAATGCCACGCACTATCTGCGCAAGGACGGCTGGCTGAAGCTCTATCGCAGCGACGAATCCTTTGCCGGCACCGCGCGCGAGCGCGCTTACGCGACCGAGTTGGGCCTGACCCAGCGCGTGATGACGCCGGAGGAGGTGCGCACGCTCGAGCCGTCGCTCGCGCCGGTGTTTGCGCATGCGGTGCACTGGACGGATGCCGCGAGCGTGTCGAACCCCGGCGCGGTGGGGCGGGTCTATGCGGAGCGCTTCACCAAGCTCGGCGGCGTGATTCTCAAGGGCGATGCGACGACGCTGCACCGCTCCGGCCAGAGCTGGCGCGTCGACACGGACGAGGGGCCGGTCGATGCTAAGGATGCGGTGGTGGCGCTCGGTCCCTGGGCGCCGGATCTGCTGGGACCGCTCGGCATCCGCCTGCCGCTCGCCTTCAAGCGCGGCTATCACCGGCACTACAAATCGCAGGGCAATGCCGGGCTGACGCGGCCGATCGTCGACACCGATTACGGCTATTGCCTGGCGCCGATGGAGCAGGGCATCCGGCTCACCACCGGCGCAGAATTCGCCCATCGCGACGCGCCGCCGACCCCGGTGCAGATCGACCGGGTGCTGCCGGCCGCGAAGGCGCTTTATCCGCTGGGCGAGGGCATTGAGGCGCAGCCCTGGATGGGCTCGCGGCCATGCTTTGCCGATTCACGGCCGGTGATCGGGCGCGCGCCGGGCCAGCCCGGTCTGTGGCTCGATTACGGCCACGCCCATTGGGGGCTGACGCTGGGGCCTGTGTCCGGGCGACTGCTCGCCGAGATGATCACGGGCGCGACGCCGTTCTGCGACCCGGCGCCTTATTCCGCCGAGCGGTTCTCGTCCTGAATTCGCACATTAACCGTGCTGCGCGGATCGGTTTGCGCGGCGCGGTTAAGCACTCACAATGACCCCTACGGGGCGACCCGCGGGCGGGCGGAGCTTGCAGGAAAATTGAGGAGGCGTTGAACACCGACGGCTGGACACCCGGCCGGGGAGCAACGCTGTGCGGGCGGGAGCGGCCATACGCGCTATGGGTTTTGCCCTCCTGGGCTGCCTGCTGCTGCTTGCGATGCTGGCCTCGAGCCGCGCTTCGGCCCAGCCTGCGATCGCGCTGCAAGGCGAACGCTATTTCATCGAATTCCGTGCGCGGCCCGGTCCGTTCATCGGCCACACCTATGTGGTCTACGGCCGGATCGATACTGCCGGCCGGTTCGTCGACGTGCGTTCCGCGGGTCTCTTTCCTGATGGCAATGCCGTGGTCGGAGCGTTCCTGCCGGTTGTCGGATCGGTGCGCCAGGATAAGAACGATGCGAAGTACGCTCCCAACGCCATCTACCGCAGACCGCTCAGCGGCGGCGAATATGCGCGCGTGTCGCGCTTCGTCGAGATGTTGCGCGCGCGCCAGCATGAGTGGCATCTGATATTTCAGAACTGCAACGATTTCGGCATCCTGGTCGCCGAAGCGCTCGGACTGCGGCGTCCGCCCTCGCTGATGCCGCCCGCCATGTGGGTGGGGCTGCTTCGCACGCTCAACCCTTAGCGAACTTGTCGCGCCAGCTTGGCTGTGCGCCTGGGAAGGGCAGGGCCTTCGCCTCGTAGATGCCGCGCGCGATGGCGCGCGCCACCGTGTCGGCGGCAAGCGCACCGAGCTCGGCCAATCCATGCACCGTATCGCGCAGCGGCCGTTCGCAGGTCGCGGCCGCAAACACGATGTCGCCGTCGAGCGGCGTATGGATCGGCCGCAGCGCCCGCGCCATGCCGTCCTGCGCCATGATGGCGAGCCGCCGCGTCTGCGCCTTGGTCAGCGTCGCGTCGGTCGCCACCACCACCAGCGTGGTGTTCTCGCCGGGCTGGCCCTTGGTGCGGAAGTTCAGCGCCTGCGGCGGCACGTGCTCGGGCTGGCCGCGGCCGCCGAACTCCTTGTCGCGCTCGAACGGCGCCGCCCAGAAATGCGGCCCGCCGCCGATCACCGCCGAGCCGGCAGCGTTAGCAAGGGCGAGCGCGCCGACCGTGATGCCGTCAGGTGTCGCAGCCGAGGCCGAACCGGTGCCGCCCTTGAGGTCGACGGTGCTGGCGCCGTGGCCGCCGCCGACGCTGCCCAGCGCGAAGTCGTGGGCAATTTGAGTGGCGGCCTGATAGCCGAGTTCGCGATAGGGCGGGTAGCGGTCCCAGTCCTTGTCGCCGCCGTTGAGCAGGTCGAACAGGATCGCGCCGGGCACGATCGGCACCTTCATGCCGCGCACGTCGAAGCCGCGGCCCTGCTCGCGCAGCCACGCCTGCAGGCCGGAGGCGGCGTCGAGGCCGAAGGCCGAGCCGCCCGACAGCGCGATGGCGTCGATCCGTTCGACCGTCATGGCGGGATCGAGCAGCGCGCTTTCGCGCGTGCCGGGCCCGCCGCCGCGCAGGTCCGCGGCCGCGACCGCGGGCTTGTCGAACACCACCACGGTGGCGCCCGAGCGGAGCTTTGCGTCATCGGCGTGACCGACGCGAATTCCTGCGACATCGGTGATGAGATTGCGCGGCACGACGGTCTCCAGGCGGACGGGGCCTAAACCATAGCAAGATCAACTGCCGATCACATCGGCGCCAGCCATGGCCGTTAAGCTTGCACGCAGCCGCGGCCCCATGCATCTAGGCGCAATGATACCGGACGTCACCCTGTTCGCGGCCCTGATCGCGGGCGTTGTCAGCTTTCTCTCGCCCTGCGTGCTGCCGCTGGTGCCGCCGTATCTCGTCTATCTGGCCGGAACTTCCCTGGAGCGGCTGAGCGACGGCAATCCCGCGACCGGTACGATGCGTGACACCTTGTTGGCTGCCGTGCTGTTCGTCGCAGGCTTCTCGACCGTGTTTGTGGCGCTGGGCGCCAGCGCCACCGTGATCGGCGGGGTCATCCGGCTCTATTCGGCGGAGCTGTCGATCGTGGCCGGTATCGCCATCATCGTGATGGGGCTGCATTTCCTCGGCGTGTTCCGCATCGGCTGGCTCCTGCGGGAAAAGCGGATGGAGATGGTCAAGCCGGTCGGCCTCTGGGGCGCCTACGTCATGGGGCTCGCCTTCGCGTTCGGCTGGACGCCCTGCATCGGGCCGATCCTGGCGGCGATCCTTGCGGTCGCGGCTTCCGAGCAGACCGTGGCCAAGGGCGCGGGGCTGCTTGCGGTCTATTCGCTGGGCCTCGGCATCCCGTTCCTGATCGCGGCCGCTGCGGTGAAGCCGTTCGCGGCATTCCTCACGCGCTTCCGGCGGCATCTCGGCCAGATGGAGCGGGTGATGGGCGGGCTCCTGGTGCTGACCGGCGTGGCGTTCCTCACTGGTTTTGTGTCGCGGGCGAGCTTCTGGCTGCTGGAGGCGTTCCCGGTGCTGGGCCAGATCGGCTGACGGCCTTTATTCCAGCTCGGAATAAGTGATCTTGCCGCTGGCGTTCTTCTTCCAGACATACATCACGTAGTCGGGACGCGTGATGTCGCCTTTGAGATCGAACGTGATGTTGCCGATCACGGTCGGGAAGGTTTTGCCCGAGCGCATCAGCATCGCGATCTTGCGCGGGTCGAGTGTCTTCGCTTCTTCCGCGGCCTGCCGGATGATCTCGACCGCAGCGTAGGCGTAGAGCGTGTAGGCGTGCGGCTCGAAATTCTTCTCACGGAATTTCGCCACCACCGCCGCGGCCTGCGGCCGCTTCCGCGGGTCGGGCGCGTAGGTCATCAGCGTGCCTTCCGCCGCGGGACCGGCGACAGCCGCGAAATCGTCGTCGGTGATCCCATCGGCCGCCATCAGCGTCGCCATGACGCCCTGGTCGCGCATCTGCCGCAGGAGCAGCGCCGCTTCGACGTGCGTGCCGCCGTAATAGACGAGCTCCGCGCCCGACGCTTTGATCTTGGTGACGAGGGCGCCGAAGTCCTTGGTGCCGACATTGATGCTCTCGTAGAGCACATCGAGCAGGCCGCCGGCCTGCATGGCGTTGCGGGTTTCCTCGGCGAGGCCCTGGCCGTAGGTGGTCTTGTCGTGGACGATCGCGACCTTGCGGCCCTTGAAGTTCTTGCTGATGTAGTCGCCCGCGACGATGCCCTGCTGGTCGTCGCGGCCGCAGGTGCGGAACACGTTCCAGAGGCCGCGGTCGGTGACCTTGGTGCCGGTCGAGGCCGGCGACACCATCAGGATACCGTTCTCCATGTAGACGTCGGAGGCCGGGATGGTGACGCCCGAGTTGAAGTGGCCGATGACGAACTTCACCCCGGTGCTGGCGAACTTGTTGGCGACCGAGATGCCCTGCCGCGCGTCGGATGCGTCATCGCCGATTGAAATGGCGATCTTCTGCTTGAGGATGCCGCCGGCCGCGTTGATGTCGGCGATGGCAAGCTCTGCACCATTCTTCAGCTGCGCGCCGAACGAGGCGTTCTGGCCGGTGAAGGGGCCGGCAAGGCCGAACTTGATCTGCGGCTGAACGGGGGTGGGCGCGGGCCTCGGCGGCGGATTTTGTGGCTGGGCTTGTTGGGCTTGCGCTGCGGCGCCAAGCGCGAGCGCCAGGGCGAAACCGGCCCCAAGGGCAGCCCATCGTGTCATCGCCATCGCCGTGCGCCGCCTTCCGCGGAGTGGATCACATCAGGTTCAACTATACCGCCAAACAATCAGCCCGCCCCGGAGGCCGGGGCGGGCTTTTTGCCACGCGAGCAAGTCGCGCTGCGCGTTACGAGCCCTTGCCCATCGGGATCTCGTCGTACTTGCCGTCCTTGTTCCACTTGTAGAACACGTAGTCGACGGTGGTGATGTCGCCCTTCTTGTCGTAGCTGATCGGGCCGAGCACCGTGTCCCACTTGCCGGAGCGAATCACCTCAGCGACTTTCTTCGCGTCGGTGGTGCCGGCCTTCTTCACCGCCTGCACCCAGATCTGCATCGCCGCATAGGTGTAGAGCGTGTAGCCCTCCGGATCGACGCCCTTGTCCTTGAACTTCTTCACCACCTCGGCGGCGGTCGGGCGCTTGCGCGGATCGGCGCCGAAGGTGAACAGCATGCCTTCGCCGGCGTCGCCGGTGATCGACCAGAACTCGTTGGTGGCGATCGCGTCACCCGAGACCATCACCTGGGTCTTCATGCCTTGGTTGCGCATTTGGCGCAGGATCAGGCCGGCTTCGGTGTGGTAGCCGCCGACATAGACCAGGTCGATGTTGTTGGCCTTCATCTTGGAGACCAGCGCGTTGAAGTCCTTGTCGCCCTGCGTATAGGCCTCGTAGAGCTTTTCCTTCGTGCCGGCCTTGTTCAGCGCCTTCTTCATCTCGTCGGCCAGGCCTTTGCCGTAGGTCGACTTGTCGTGAAGGATGGCGACGTTCTTGCCCTTGAAGTTCTTGGCGACGTAGTCGCCGGCGACCGTACCTTGCTGGTCGTCGCGGCCGCAGACGCGGAACGTGTTCCAGAGCTTGCGCTCGGTGAACGTCGGATTGGTCGAGGCGGGCGTGATCTGCAGCACGCCGCCTTCGGCATAGGCCTCCGAGGCCGGGATCGAGGACGACGAGCAGTAGTGCCCGGCGACGAAGGGAATCTTCGCATTGGCGATTTTTTCGGCGATGGCGCGGGCCTGCTTCGGATCGCAGGCGTCATCGCTGACGTCGAGCTTGAGCTTCTTGCCGAGCACGCCGCCCGCGGCGTTGATGTCGGCGACCGCCGCTTCCGCGCCGTTCCTGAGCTGGGTGCCGAACGAGGCGTATTGGCCGGTCATGGGGCCGGCGACGGCAACGCTGATATCCTGCGCGGCCGCGGTGCCGGACAGCGCCAGTCCTAAGCCGAATGCTACGCCTGCAAGCCACATCCTGTTCATTGAAGTCTCCTCAATTGGCGGACTCAAAACTGATGATCGATTGTCATCGTCGCCCCGTCCGCACGTGCCGGATAGAGGACATATTGTCCGTTTTTTGCCCGAAGGTCACCGGGGAACGGGCTGGTTCCTGACCGGAATCTGTTCGCCCGGCGCGCGTTCCCGCCAGGTCAGCGGGCCGGTTCGCGCATACAGCCAGTAGTATTGCGTTGCCATCTGGGCGGCGCGGGTCATGCGCCAGGCGAGCGCGCCGATGATGATGAGATAGGCGGTATCGACCGCGTAAGACGGCGGCGACAGCAGTGTCGCTTCGAACAAGGCGAAATGCACGAAGCGCACCGCGGCGCCGAGCATCATCATATAGACCACCACGCTCCAAAACGGCCGCCAGGTCTGGGCGATGGCCCGGCCCGCCAGGAAGGCGGCACCGCCGCCGATCACACCGGTGACCAGGATGATTTGCAGGATCGTCTCGGAGCCGTAGAGTTCGTCCATGAAGCTGGTGGCCTTTGGGCGCGAATTCGATTCCGGCCCGATAGTATCACCTCTCAAGCCGGGGTCCTCATGCCGAAACCGTCACGTCCGAATTTCCTCCTGTTCATCACCGACCAGCACCGCGCCGATTTTTTGGGCTGCTACGGCCATCCGGTGCTGCGGACCCCGCATATCGATTCGATCGCTGCGCGCGGAACCGCGTTCGACCGCTTCTACGTTGCAAGCCCGGTTTGCATGCCGAACCGTTCGAGCCTGATGACGGGGCGGATGCCATCGGTCCATGGCGTGCGCTCCAACGGCATTCCGCTGTCGATGAATGCGGTGACCTTCGTCGATCTGCTGCGCGACGCGGGCTACGACACCGCGCTCATTGGCAAGAGCCATCTGCAGAACTTCACCTCCTGGGCGCCGATCATCAAGCGGCCGCCGCCGCGCGAGGGCTTCCACGAGCCGTCGCGGGGGCTCACACAGGCGCTGCGCCACGATCTGGCCGATGCCAAATACGAGCAGGAGACGCCGGAGTACTGGAACGCCAAGGACGCCCGTGTGCGCACGCCGTTCTACGGCTTCGACCACGTAACCCTGGTGCGGGCGCATGGCGACGAGCCGGGCGGCGACTATGACCGCTGGCTGGAGGAGCGCGACCCCAAGGCCAAGACCCTGCTCGGGCCGAAGAACAGCCTGCCGCACAATTACACCGTGCCGCAGGCCTATCGGACCGCCATCCCGGAGGAACTCTACGCCACGGCATTCCTTGGCGACCGCGCCAGCCACTGGCTCGACGAGGAGGCCGGCGACGAGCCGTTCTTCCTGATGGTGTCGTTTCCCGATCCGCACCATCCGTTCAACCCGCCGGGCAAGTATTGGGACATGTACAAGCCCGAGCAGTTTCCGGCGCCCGAGGCGTTCGCACGCAACGACTGGACGCCGCCGGCGCTGGTCGCGAACATCATCGAGGAGCGCGAGAGCGGCAAGGCCAACCTCACTGGCATGAACACCATCGGCGTCTCGGCGCGCGAAGCGCAGGAGGCGAGGGCGCTGACCTGCGGCATGATCGCCTGCGTCGACGACGCGATCGGCCAGGTGCTCGCCGCGCTCGAGCGCAGCGGCAAGCGCGACGACACCGTGGTGATCTTCACCAGCGACCACGGCGATCATCTCGGCGATCATCGCCTGATGCTGAAGGGGGCCGAGCAGTATCAGAGCATCGTGCGGGTGCCGTTCATCTGGGCGGATCCGCAGTCAGGCCAGAAGCCCAAGCGCACCGGTGCGCTGGCCTCGACCATGGACATCGGCGCGACCGTGCTGGAGCGCGCCAAGATCGAGCCCGCGAGCGGCATGCAGGCGAAGAGCTTCCTTGGCGCGCTTGACGGCAAGGCTCCGCGTGACAGCGTGTTCATCCAGTATGACCATCAGCATCCGAGCCCCGGCACCGACGTGCCGCCGCGCGTGCATTCATTGGTCGATGAGCGCTATCGGCTCAGCGTGTTTCAGGGCACCGGCTGGGGCGAACTCTACGATCTGCAGGACGATCCGGGCGAGTTCGACAACCTGTGGGACGATCCGGCACATGCCAAGACGCGTGCGCGGATGACCGAAAAGCTTCTCCTCACCGAGCTCGATCACATCGACCGCGTGCCGCTGCCGACGCGTCGAGCTTGAATCCCCAGCTAAATTGAGATTTTTCGGAGTGTGACGTAGCGCACTTTAGTTTTGGCTGGATCGGCGGATTATCGCATCAGCCAAAGGGGAATTGCCTATGTCTGCCCATTTCAATCTAGGTGGTTCGTTTCACCGCGAGGCCCCTGCTTTTAACTCGGCCACTGCAGGCCGGGGGACTTTGGTCGCATGGGGTCTCGCTCTTGCCTGCCTGTGTTTCGCGGCGATGACGGCGGCTGCCGTCGCCGCCACCGGCTGGGATGGCGCGGGGCTGTATTGATGCCCGCTACCGCGTGCTGCCGCGATCCTCGGCGGTGAAGCCTGACGCTTTGACGAGCTTCCCCCAGCGCACGATCTGCTCCTTGATATTCGGAAGAAGCTGCGGCCCGGTTTCGGCGACCACGTCGAAGCCCTGGGCCTGCAGCTTTTCGCGCACATCCGAATCGGCATGCGCGACCTTGGCGGCCTCGGTGTAGCGGGCGACGAGGTCGGCAGGCGTGCCCTTCTTGACGAGGAGGCCGAACCACACCCGTGCGGTGAATTCCGGGTATCCAAGCTCCTCGAACGTGGGCACGTCGGGAATGAGCTTGTGGCGAGTCGGGCCCGTCACCGCGAGAATCCGGAGCTTCCCGGTCGCGTGATGCGGCGCCGTCGAGTTGAGCTGGGCAAAGCCGAATTGCGAATGCCCGGCGAGCAGCGCGGTGGCCTGCAGGCCCGAGCCGCGATAGGGCACGTGCGTGAGGTCGAGGCCGAACTTCTCGTTGAGCTGATAACCGAGAAAGTGCGACGGCGTGCCCGGCTGGTAGGACGCGTAGCTGAGCTTGCCCTTGTTCTGCTTGGCCCAGGCCAGGAACTCGGCGAAGGTCTTGGCCGGCACGTCCGGATGCACGACGAACACCAGCGGCGCCTCGACGCCGCGGATGAACGGCGTGAAATCGTCGATCGACCAGCGCTGGTTGGTGAAGGCGCTGGGATTGATCTCGGCAAAGGCCTGGGTGCCGATCCAGACATATTGGCCGTCGGCCGGCTGGTCGGCGATGAACTGCGCCGAGTTGCTGCCGCCGGCACCGGGTTTGTATTCGACGATGATGCTCTGGTTGAGCGCCTTAGCCATCGGATCTGCGACAATCCGCGCGTAGGGGTCGATGGCACCGCCGGGCGCGGTGCCGATGATGAAGCGGATGGTGTTTTGCTGGGCCAGCGCCGCGCTCGAAACCCCGGCGAGCGCCACGCAGACAAACGCCCGCAATGCCCATTGACCGAAATTCATTGAATTCCTCCCCGCTGCCCCGGCCAAGCTTATCGCTGAGCGGCGAAATGTCGAAGCGGCCCGATTACGCACCCTGCGCTTCGCGCCGGCCGCCTTCGAGATAGGCGGCGCGCACCTCGGGCCGTTCCAGAAGCTCGTGGCCGGTGCCGGACAGCGTGATCTCGCCGTTGACCAGCACATAGCCGCGATGGGCGAGCTTGAGGGCATGGAACGCGTTCTGCTCGACCAGCAGCACGGTGAGCTTGTCGCGCTCGTTCAATTCCCGGATGGCACGGAAGATTTGCTTGGCGAGCATCGGCGCGAGTCCCAACGACGGCTCGTCGAGCAGAAGCAGGCGAGGGCGGCTCATCAGCGCGCGAGCGATCGCGAGCATCTGCTGCTCGCCGCCGGAGAGCGTGCCGCCGCGCTGGGTCATGCGCCGCTGCAGCAGCGGAAACAGCGCGCAGACCCGCCGCATGTCCTGCTCGAAATGGGCGGGGTCGGCGACGGTCGCGCCCATCTGCAGATTTTCCAGGACGCTCATGCGCGGGAAGATGCGGCGGCCTTCCGGCGACTGCGCGATGCGCAGCTCCGCGATTTCGTGCGACGACAGCTGCGAAATGTCGCGGCCATCGAACACGATGCGGCCTTCGCTCAATCGCGGCTGGCCGAAGATGGTCATCATCAACGTGGACTTGCCGGCGCCGTTGGCGCCAATGAGTGTGACGATCTCGCCCTCGCTGACCTCGAGGTCGATGCCCTTCAGGGCCATGATGTTGCCGTAGAACGTCTTGACGCCGCGCACGGCGAGCAGCGGATTGGTCATAGCCCGACCTCCGCGCCGACCTTGTCGATCTCTTCGTCCTCGACGCCGAGGTAGGCGGCGATCACCTTGGGATCGTTGCGCACCTCTTCGGGCGTGCCGTCGGCGATCTTGACGCCATAGTCCAGCACCACGATGTGGTCGGAGATCTGCATCACCACGGACATGTCGTGCTCGATCAGCAGGATCGAGGTCTGGTGCTCTCTGCGGATGAAGGTCAGGAGATCGTTCAGCTCGTGGCTTTCTCGCGCGTTCAATCCGGCGGCGGGCTCGTCGAGGCACAGTAGGACAGGGTCGGTGCACATCGCGCGGGCGATCTCGAGCCGCCGCTGCTCGCCGTAGGCGAGCGAGCCCGCGGCATCGTCGGCGCGAGGGAGCAACGCGGTGCGGTCGAGCCAATAGCGCGCCTTGTCGATCGCGGCGCGCTCGGCGTCGCGATAGGACTTCAGCCCGATCAATCCGGCGAAGGTGAAGCCCGACGCCTTCATCAGCGGGTTATGCTGCGCCACCACCAGGTTCTCCAGCACCGTCATGCCGGAGAACAGCCGGATGTTCTGGAAGGTGCGGGCGACGCGGGCGAGCTTGGAGATGCGGAAGTTGAGCAGGCGCTCCAGATAGAACACGCCGCCATCGAGGTGGGCGAGGCGGAGAAGTCCCGTGGTCGGCTTGTAGAAACCGGTGATGCAGTTGAACACGGTGGTCTTGCCGGCGCCGTTCGGGCCGATCAGCGCCGTGATGTGGCCGCGGCTCGCCGTGAACGACAGGTCGTCGACCGCGACGAGGCCACCGAAGCGCATGCTCAGGTGGTCGACGATCAGGATCGGCGCGCCGTCGCTCATCCTATCCTTGGCCCTGCTTGACCATTGCCGCCGCGATCGACTTCTTCTCCGCGCCGAGATGCAGCGACGGCTCGCGGGTCGAGACGAGGCCGCGCGGTCGCCAGATCATGATCAGCACCATGGCGAAGCCGAACACCAGCATCCGATACAACTGAAATTCGCGGAACAGCTCGAAGCCGCCGATCATGATGAGGGCGGCGAGCGCGACGCCGATCTGCGAGCCCATGCCGCCGAGCACCACGATAGCGAGCACCAGCGCCGACTCGCTGAAAGAAAAGGATTCCGGGCTGATGAAGCCCTGGCGCGTGGCGAAGAACGAGCCGGCGAAGCCGCCGAACATCGCGCCGATGGCGAAGGCGGTGAGCTTGGTCGTGGTGGTGTTGATGCCGAGCGAGCGGCAGGCGATCTCATCCTCGCGCAGCGCCTCCCAGGCGCGGCCGATCGGCAGCCGACGGAGCCGGATCGTCACCCAGTTGGTGATCAGCGCCAGCACCAGGATCAGATAGAACAGGAACACGACGCGATGGGTCGCGGAATATTCGAGCCCGAATTTGTAAGCGAAGCCGCTTTCATCATCGACGAAGGGCAGGCCGAAGAAGCTCGGCCGCGGGATGCTGGGGATGCCGTTCGGGCCGCCAGTGAAGCTTGCCCAGTTGAGCAGCACGAGGCGGATGATCTCGCCGAACGCCAGCGTGACGATGGCGAGATAATCGCCGCGCAGCCGCAGCACCGGAAAACCGAGCAGCACGCCCCAGAACGCCGCGAGGATGCCGGCGAGCGGCAGGCAGATCCAGAACGACAGCTCGAGCTGCGTCGACAGCAGCGCGTAGGAGTAGGCGCCGACCGCATAGAACGCGACGTAGCCGAGATCGAGCAGGCCCGCGAGGCCGACCACGATGTTGAGCCCCCAACCGAGCATCACATAGGTCAGCACCAGGATGCCGAGGTCGAGGATGTAGCGGTTGTGATAGAACAGCGCCGGCACCAGCAGCGCGAAGATCAGCAGCGCAGGTGCCGCGAAGCGCGCAACCGATCCGAAAGCGCGCGTCACGCCTTCCGGGATCGCACGATCAAGTCCGATCGGTCCGCGGCCGAAGATCAGCGCGCGAAGGAACGCGCCGACAAACACCGCGCCGACGATCATCGCCAGGTCCGCAAACCGCGTGGTGATCTGCAGCGCGCCGCCCGAGCCTTGATCGGAGCGGAGCCCAATCAGGAAGAAGAACAGCCCGAACGCCACCAGCGCGGCCAGCACCGCATCCTTCAGCGCATCGGCGAGGGGAAGCGAGCGAGTGTGCGAGGCTTTGTCTGGCAACGGCGTTGCGTCCCGTCTCAAACTTTTTCGACCTCGGGCCGACCGAGAATGCCGGTCGGCAGGAAGATCAGCACCACGATCAGGATCGAGAAGGCGGCAACGTCCTTGTACTCGATCGAGAAGTAGGCCGACCAGAACGTCTCGATCAGCCCGATGAGAAGCCCACCGAGCATCGCGCCGGGCAGCGAGCCGATGCCGCCGAGCACCGCGGCGGTGAAGGCTTTCACGCCGGCGACGAAGCCGATGTAGAAGTCGATCACGCCGTAATAGAGCAGGTACATGATGCCGGCGACCGCAGCGAGAGCTGCCCCGATCACGAAGGTCAGCGAGATGGTGCGGTCGATGTTGACGCCAAGGAGCTGCGCCATCTTCAGGTCCTGCTCGCAGGCCCGCATGTCGCGGCCGAGCCGGGTGCGCGAGATCAGCCAGTGGAAGCCCGCCATCAGCACGAAGGTCGTCGCCACCACGATGATCTGGACATTGGAGAGCTGAACATTGAACTCCCCGCTGGACATCAGCGTGTGGCCTCCGGTGATCAGCGGCGGCAGCGGCTTGACGCGCGCGCCCTGCGCGATCTGCACGAAGTTCTGCAGGATGATCGACATGCCGATCGCCGAAATCAGCGGCGCGAGCCGGAAGCTGTGGCGCAGCGGCCGATAGGCGATGCGTTCGACGGTCCAGCCATAGAGCGCGGTCAGAGCCATCGCGATCAGCAGCACCAGGAACAGCGCCAGCGGAATCGCGGTGACGCCGATCGCCATCAACGCCAGAAAAGAGATCAGCGCGATGAAGCCGCCGACCATGAACACGTCGCCATGGGCGAAGTTGATCATGCCGATGATGCCGTAGACCATCGTGTAGCCCAGCGCGATCAGGCCGTAGATCGAGCCCAGCGTGATGCCGATGATGAGCTGCTGGACGAAATATTCCATGCGTCCGTCCTGCTGCCGCTGCGCGCGAGAATCCTGTGTCCAGTATCCCGCGCGTCCCAGTTTCCCCTGCCGCCGAATCCCCCGCAGCAGCTGCAATTGCTGTGCTTAGCAGGGGCCCCGGCAGGGGGCAACGAGATCGCTTGCCGCAATTGGCGGCTGTGAGTTCAAGGATAGGATCAACGTTACGCTGCGCAAACGTGGCGCGGCGGTTCGGGAACCGGCGGCTTCAGCGCTTGGGGGGCTCGGTGGTCGGGCGCACGCCGGCCCAGGGATCGGCCTTGGCCGCCGGGCCGCCCTGCGTTTTCATGCGCTTCATCTGCTCGTTGTAAGCCCGCTCGTTCTCCTGCTGCTCGATCCGCTCCTTCTCATATTGCAGATCGAGCGGAGTCTTTTCGCGCTGTTGGCCCATACCGCTTCGGCTGCCCATTTGCGCGGCGGCAGGCGTCACAAGCACAGCAATCAAGGCAGCGGCGGCAAGAACTCGTTTCATGGTCGGTGCCCGGTTACGCTGGAAGTCGTTGATGCGACCTGAAACATTCTAACATGGCGGCTTATTGGCGCGGAAGGCCGAAGCGGCGGGCGGGAACAGCAATGGAACGGCAGAAGCCAGAAGATGTGATCGGCGCGGGGCGGCCCTTCACCGGCCAGGAATACCTGGAGAGCCTGAGAGACGGCCGCGAGGTCTACATCTATGGCGAACGGGTAAAGGACGTCACGGCTCATCCGGCGTTCCGCAATGCAGCGCGCAGCGTTGCGCGGCTCTACGACGCCCTGCACGACGAAAAGCAGAAGGCTGTGCTGACCTGTCCGACCGACACCGGGTCAGGATCGTTTACCCACAAGTTCTATCGCGTGGCCCGCTCCCGCGAGGAGCTGATCGGCCAGCGCGATGCAATCGCGCACTGGGCGCGGTTGTCCTACGGTTGGATGGGCCGCTCGCCGGACTACAAGGCGTCGCTGATGAACGCGCTCGGCGCCAATGCGGCGTTCTACGACCGCTTCGCCGACAACGCCCGGAGCTGGTACGCGCGCTGCCAGAACCACGTGCTGTTCATGAACCACGCCATCGTCAATCCGCCGGTCGACCGCATGAAGTCGGCCGACCAGGTGAAGGACGTGTTCATCAACATCCAGAAGGAGACCGACGCCGGTATCGTGGTCTCGGGCGCCAAGGTGGTGGCGACCTCGGCCGCGATCACGCACTACAATTTCATGGGCCAGAACGCGGCGATCCCGGCCGCCGATACTGACTTGGCCGTGATGTTCATCGCGCCGCTCAATCTGCCTGGCATCAAGATCATCTGCCGCGCGTCCTACGAGATGACGGCCAGCGTGATGGGCACGCCGTTCGACTATCCGCTGTCGTCGCGTTTCGACGAGAACGACGCGATCTTCCTGTTCGACAATGTGCTGATCCCCTGGGAGAACGTGCTGGTCCACCGCGACATCGAGAAGATCAAGGTGTTCTATCCGCGCTCGGGCTTTCTCGCGGGCTATCAGTTCCAGGGCTGCACCAGGCTTGCCGTGAAGCTCGACTTTCTCGCAGGGCTCATTGCCAAGGCGCTACGCGCCGCGGGCTCGGACGAATTCCGCGGCAATCAAGCGATGCTGGGCGAGGTGATCGCCTGGCGCAATCTGTTCTGGGGCCTGTCCGACGCGATGGCGCTCAATCCCATGCCGTGGGTCGGCGACGCGGTCCTGCCGAATGCACAATCCGGCTCAGCCTACCGGGTGTTCGCCGGCGACGCGTTCGCGCGGGTGAAGGAGATCGTCGAGAAGATCGTGGCGTCGTCGCTGATCTATCTGCCGTCCTCGGTGAAGGACCTGCAGAATCCGGCGACCGAGCCGTATCTCAGGCGCTTCGTGCGCGGCTCGCACGGCATCGACTTCAAGGAGCGCATCAAGATCATGAAGCTGCTGTGGGACGCGATCGGCACCGAGTTCGGCGGCCGCCACGAGCTCTACGAGTACAACTATGCCGGCAACCACGAGGACATCCGGATCCACGCGATGCTGAACGCCAAGGGCTCCGGCGCCTATGACCGCATGATCGCGCTCGCCGAGCAGTGCATGTCCGACTACGACGAGAACGGCTGGACGAGCGACACCTGGACGAGTGACACCTGGGTAAATCCTGACAAGGGAACCCGGTAAGTCGCCAGTTAGCTCTGCGTGGCGCGCGGAGGGCTGCGAAAGCCGTGGGATGGCTCCCAACAGTGGAATCCACTACATTGAATTGATGAGCTGGACTGACCAACACCCTGACATGGCGGGTGCTTTCGCCGCCATCGCTGAAGCCAAATTCGTCGAGCAGAAGGCATTCCGTGACGCCATGAGCCGCCTGGGAGCGGCCGTGCACGTGATCACCACGGACGGGCCGAGCGGCAAGACCGGTTTCACAGCGACCGCAGTGTGCTCGGTGTCGGATGCTCCGCCGACTCTCCTGATCTGCATCAACCGCGGCGCCACCAGCATGCCGATCCTGCGCGGCAACGGTGTGTTCTGTGTCAACACGCTGCGCGCTGGCGACGAGATCGTGGCCGATACCTTCGCAGGTCGCACCAAGGTGGCGCGCGAGGCCCGCTTCGACACCGGACACGATTGGGCGACGCTTGCGACCGGTTCCCCGGTCCTGAACAGCGCCGTGGTGGCCTGCGACTGCCGGGTGATCGAGGTCAAGGCAGTGGCCTCCCATGACATTTATTTCGGCATGGTCGAGGCCATTCATCAGGGCGCCCCGGGCCCGGCGCTGGTCTATCACGACCGGCTTTACAAGCAGGTCTAAGCGGTTAGCGCCCGCTGCTCGGGTTTTCGTTTCGGTTGAGCCCATTCAGCGCAGTTCCGCCGCCGCGGTTTGGCGTCAATTCAGTCGCCAAAGGACCCTTGAGTGGTCCAGAGCGCAGACGCAATCGGGGCGCCCCATGCGCGCCGGGAGGGCCATCCCAGGAGCATGACGATGAGCCAGCAGAACCAGAAGCCGAACCAGAATCCCAGTCGCGACCAACAGCAGCAGACCAACCCGAAGCCCGGCCAGCAGCAGGGCGGCGGCCAGCAGAAGCCCGGCCAGCAGGGTCAACAGGGTGGCCAGCAAGGCCAGCAGGGCGGTCAGCGCCAGGGCGACCAAGATCGTCAGGATCGCTGACAACTAGGACCGCATTCGGTCTCTATGAGCACGAGCCCCGCCGCGCGGCGGGGCTTTTTCATTTGTCCACACCGTTGTGCCAAGGGATGAGGTCATGCGGCGTTCCACTCGGTGGGACGCTCGCCTATGCTCCGCCCATGGCCACCGTAACGGCACTTCCGCTGTTTCATCTCTACGGCGATCCGCCGGACGATCAGGCGTTCGACTTCATCCACGTCGAGACCATCGCGTCGCGATCGTCGGCGAACGACTGGCTGATCCGCGCGCATCGTCATCGCAACCTGTTCCAGGTGCTGCTGATCGAGCGCGGCGGCGGTGACATGACGTTCGAGGCGACGTCGCTGCCGTTCGGAGCGCCGTCTGCGATCCTGGTGCCGCCGACCACGGCGCACGGCTTCCGTTTCCATCCTGACGTGACCGACGGCTGGGTGGTGAGCTTCACCGAGGACGTCGCGTCGGCGCTCGGCGAACGCTCGGGCGAGTCGCTGAAGCGATTGAAGACGCTGGCCGCCGATCCGGTGATCCCGCTCGGCGATGCCGCCGAGATCGCGCGGCTGTCGTCGCTGTGCCGCGATCTGCACGAGGAGAGCTTCCTTGCCCGTGAGGGTTTTCGCCTCGCGATGCGCGGCCTGCTCGCGCTGATAGCGATCGAGGTGGCGCGGCTTGCCGCGAGCCGGGCGCGCACCGGCACCGTGACGCTCGCGCCGACCGACACCACGGTCGAGGCGCTTCGGCGCCTGGTCGAGGAGCATTTCCGCAAAGAGCGGCTGATCGCCTTCTATGCCGAAAAGCTCGCGATCACGCCGGACCGGCTGAACGACTACGTCAAGCGCGCCAGCGGCGTCACCGCCGGCCACCTCATTCGCCAGCGCGTGCTGACCGAGGCGAAGCGCGCGCTGGTCTTCACCGGCCAGCCGATCCACGAAATCTCATACGATCTGGGCTTTGCCGATCCCTCGCATTTCGCGCGCTTCTTCCGCAAGCAGACCGGCATGACGCCGCAGACGTTCCGCGAGGGCAGGGGCGGCTAGCACCATCCCAACTACGGCAGCTTGCCGGTCTCTCGCAGCACGGCCTCGGCTTCCCGGAACGCGTGATTGGCGATCGGCACGCCGCAATAGGCCGCCTGCTGGAGGATGATCTCCTTGATGTCGTCGGCGGAGAATCCGCCGACCGTCACCGCCGCCCGCACATGCAGGCGGAATTCCTCCCAGCGGTCGAGGCACAGCATGGTGCCGATCACCAGAACACGCCGGGTGCGGTCGTCGAAATGCGGCCGCGTCCAGACGTCGTTCCACGGGCTTCGCGTGATGGTGTCGAGCCACTCGGCATTGAACGCGTTGCGGTTCTTGGCCGAGCGGTCGACATGCTCGTCGCCGAGCACGCGGCGGCGCGCGTCCTCGCCGCGCTTGAGGCGTTCGGCGTCGTCCATCGAGAACTCCGTTAGTTCTTCAGGAAGTTCAGCACCGCTTCGGTATAGGCCTTGGGCTGCTCGATGTTGGAGAGATGCGCGGCCTCGAGCGAGGTGAGCTTCGCGCCCTTGATCATCTTGGCGATCTGCTCGCCGAATTCGGGAAGCGTCGCCGGATCCTTGCTGCCGACGATCACCATGGTCGGCGCCGTGATGGTCGGCGTCGACTTGCTGAAATCCATGTCGCGCACCGCCTCGCAGCAGCCGAGGAAGCCGTCGAGCTTGGTGCCGACGAACATCTTCACCACACCCTGGACTGCCTGCGGCGAGCGCTCGCGGAATTCCTTGGTGAACCAGCGCTCCATCTGCGGGCCGGAGAGCTTCTCGAGTCCGTTGTCGCGCGCGAACTTGATGCGGTCGTTCCACGGCTGCTTGTCGGCATAGTGGTAGTGCGTGTTGGACAGCACGAGCCTGCCGACGCGGTCGCGTGCATTGGCGCCCATCCACTGCCCGACCATGCCGCCCATCGACAGGCCGCACCAGTTGAAGGTCTTGGCGCCAGCCGCATCTGCCACCGCCAGCGCGTCATTGCCGAGCATGTCCATCGTGTAGGGACCTTTGGGGGCACCGGACTGGCCGTGGCCGCGGCGGTCGTAACGCACCAGCCGGAAATGCTTCGACCATTCGGCGGCCTGCTGGTCCCACATGTGCAGGTCGGTGCCGAGCGAGTTGCACAGCATCAGCACCGGCGCGCCGGCCGGACCCTCCACCTGGTAGTTGATCGGGCAGCCGTCCTTGGCGTTGGCGATAGGCATGGCGCGTCCTCTTCAGTTCTCGTTGCAGTGCTTGGGATGATTGTTGGGGGCGAAGACTAGCGCATGTCCCTGAAAAGTGGACACCGGTTTTCCGAATAAGGACATGCGCCAACTGAAGAAGCTCGATCAGGATGGCTTCTTGCCATCGCCGTTACCGGTGGGCTGCTCTGCCCGCGCCAGCAGATCCATGAACGCGCCGGGGGCGTCGTCGTCCTTCGGAGGGGGCGGCGGCTGCGGCGGTTTGGGCGCGGGAGGAGGAGGCGCAGGCTCCGTCGGCGGCTCGATGCGGTCGGCAGCCGTGACCTTCATGTCAGGCACAGGCTCTGCCGCGGCACGCGGTGGTTCGGGCGGCGTCGCGGTCTGATCGATATCGGGCGGCGGATGCGGCGGTGATGGCGCCGCGATCGACGTCGGAGGTGCGAGTGGCGGCTCCAAGCGAGGCTCGACACGCGGCGCCTCGGTCTCCGCCACCGCGCGAAGCTGCGGCGCGGTCGGCAGCCGCGGCTCGACCATCCGGATGTCCTGCCAGTTCTCGGTCTTGGTCTCGGGCTTGAAGTCGACGCGCGGCTCGGTGCGGCGCGGCGCCCGCGTCGAGCTCGACATCACGAGGCGGTCGATGAACACTTGGGCCGAGCCCTGATAGGTCAGCGGGATGAACAGCTTCTCGATCTCGGCGCTGCTCATCAGCCCTTTGACGCGGATGTTTCCGAGCAGCAGCTCCTTCAGTGTCCGCTTTTCCCGGATGGCCTGATCGCTCAGCTCCTGCACCAGGCGGTGGGCCTCGTGACGGCCGAGCTTTTCGGCGAGCGCGAACGACACGGCCTCGGCCATGATCTGCCCACCGCTCTCGTCGAGATTTTTGCGCAGTCGGTCGACGTCGATGACCAGGCCCTCGGCGATCTCGGTAACTGCTTGCAGCGCGCCCGACGTCACAAGCGCCAGCGTCGGCAAGGTCACCCACTCGGTCTGCCAGCCGCCCAAGCCGCGTTCGTGCTGCTGCACCTGCGCGGCGAAGAGCGTCGCGGTGAGATTGGGTGCAATGGTCGCGGCCGACAGCGCCGCGACCGCGCCCATCGGATTGCGCTTGTGCGGGAGCGTCGAGGAGCCGCCGCGGCCGCCCGGCGCGGGCTCGAAGGCCTCGCTCACCTCGGTCTGCATCAAGAGCGCGACGTCGCCCGCGATCTTGCCGCAGGTGCCGGTGAGGATCGCCAAGGCCGAGGCGATCTCGGCGAAGCGGTCGCGGTGGGCATGCCACGGTCCGTCCGGCAGCGGCAGGTCGAGGAGCGCGGCGAGCCGTTCCGCCACGCCGAAACCTTTGTCGCCGAGGGCGGCGAGCGTGCCGGCCGCGCCGCCGAACTGGAGCGCCAGCGCCTCGCGGCGCAGCCGCGACAATCTTTCGCGGGAGCGCGCCAGCGCGGCGGCGTAGCCCGCAAGCTTCAGGCCGAACGGCATCGGCAGCGCCTGCTGCATCAAGGTGCGCGCCACCGAGAGCGTCCGGCGATGCCGGCCGGCCAGCGCATTGAAGCCTTTGATCGCAACCTCGAGGTCGACGAGGAGGGCGTCCATCGCGGCGCGCAACTCGAGGGCGAGCGCCGTATCGATGACGTCCTGGCTGGTCGCGCCCCAATGCACGTAACCCGCGGCCTGTGGATTTTTACGCGCCACCTCGTTGGTCAGCGCCGCCACCACCGCCGTAGCGAAGTTGCCGCTCGGGATCGCGGCCTCGACCAGCAGGTTGATATTGTAGCGCTCGGCCTTGCAGGCCTCGCCGATCTCGGTCACGGCGGTGGCCGGCACCACGCCCACCGCGGCCTCGGCCCGCACCAGGGCAGCCTCGAAGTCGAGCATCCGCTGCAGCCGGGCCCGGTCGGACATCAGCGCCCGCATTGCGGCGCTGGCATAGAGCGGCGTCGTCAATTGCGACGAAATCAAAAGCCCGTCGGTCGGCAGTGGATCGGTCACGAGGGTGTCGGTCCCTGGAATTCAGCCCTGCCCAACTGGCCTCACCGTCCCGCGGAGCGGAAGGCGAGGGCCTCAAGCCCGTTCACAATTAGCCCCGGCGGAGAGTGCCGCCAATCCCCAACGGGGGGACTCGACGGGATGTTATGCGCAAACGCCCTTTTCAGAACCGTTCTGAGGGCTTAATTCCACATCCGAGACGATTTCGAGGCGCTTTGCCCAATTTGGAGATGCACCGATGGCGATGACGATGTCCGGCGAGCAGCAACTGACCGCTCCTCGTGAGAAGGTCTGGGCTGCCCTGAACGATCCGGCGACCCTGAAGGCCTGCATCCCGGGCTGCGAGACGCTCGATGTGACCGGCGAGAACGAGTTCTCGGCGGTGGCCACCAACAAGATCGGCCCGGTGAAGGCCCGCTTCAAAGGCAAAGTGCGGCTCACCGACCTCGATCCGCCGAATGGCTACAAGATTTCCGGCGAGGGCGACGGCGGCATCGCCGGCTTCGCCAAGGGCGGCGCGACCGTGTCGCTCTCCGACAAGGACGGCGGCACGCTGCTGACCTACAACGTCGAGGCGCAGATCGGCGGCAAGCTCGCCCAGCTCGGCCAGCGGCTGGTCAACGGTGCGGCAAAAAAGCTCGCCGACGACTTTTTCGCCAAATTCGCCGCCGCGGTGAAGTAGCCGCGACCCGGCTTAAAGCCACTTGGACGCTTGACCCGGCCCGCGCCAAAGGTTCAAGTTGCTCTTGTTCCAAACGGCAAAATGAGCCAAAAACGTTCAGTTTCGCACTGGTTTGTGTCCCGGATCGCAAATCCGGCACGGAAAAAGGGCCGTTGGGCCTGGAATTGAGGAGGACACCATGCCCGCCGTATCCATGACGGTGAACGGCAAAGCCGTCACCGCCGATGTCGACCCCCGCACGCTCCTGGTCCAGTTTCTGCGCGAGCATCTGCGGCTGACGGGCACCCATGTCGGCTGCGACACCTCGCAGTGCGGCGCCTGCGTGGTCCATCTCAACGGCATCGCCGTGAAGTCCTGCACGACGCTGGCGCTCCAGGCCGACGGCGGCACGGTGCTGACCATCGAAGGACTCGCTGCGCCGGACGGCCCGCTGCATCCGATGCAGGAGGCGTTCCGCGAGAACCACGGTCTGCAGTGCGGCTTCTGCACGCCCGGCATGGTGATGACCGCGGTCGACATGGTCCGCCGCAAGGGCAACGAGCTCGACGAGCACACCATCCGCCAGGAGCTCGAAGGCAATCTTTGCCGTTGCACCGGCTACCACAACATCGTGAAGGCGATCGCGGCCGGCGCGAAGGCCATGAAGGGCGCACAGGCTTAATCGTCCAACAAACTTCCTAGAACTTCCGTCCAGGCTCAGCTCGGGGAGGAAGGCCATGACCGCACAGAACGCGACTGCGACCGGTGTCGGCGCAGCAGTGCGTCGCAAGGAAGATTTGCGTTTCATCACCGGCAAGGGCCAGTACACCGACGACATCAGCCGGCCCGGCGAGGCGCGCGCGCTGTTCGTGCGCTCGCCGCATGCGCACGCCAAGATCAAGAACGTCGACACGAAAGCCGCGGCCGCGATGCCCGGCGTGCTCGCGGTGCTGACCGGCGCGCAGCTCGCCACCGACAAGATCGGTAATCTCATCTGCGGCTGGATGATCCATTCCAAGGATGGCTCGCCGATGAAGATGGCGCCCCATCCGGCGATTGCCGCGACCAAGGCCTGTTACGTCGGCGATCCGGTCGCAGTTGTTGTCGCCGAGACGCTGGCGCAGGCGCGCGATGCGGCCGAGCAGGTCAAGGTCGACTACGAGGTGCTGCCGGCCGTGACCGATCCGGCCAAGGCGCAGGCCGCGGGACAGATCCACGAGATCGCGCCGAAGAACACGATCTATCAGTGGCACCTCGGCGACGCCAAAGCTGTGGATGCCGCGATCAAGTCGGCGAAGCACGTCACCAAGATCAATCTCGTCAACAACCGGCTCGTGCCCAATGCCATGGAGCCGCGCGTCGCGATCGGCGAGTATGACAGCGGCACGCAGAACTTCACGCTCTGGAACACGTCGCAGAATCCGCATGTGGCGCGGCTGGTGATTGCGGCCTTCGTCGGCATGGCGCCGGAGCACAAGCTGCGCGTGATCGCGCCGGATGTCGGCGGCGGCTTCGGCTCCAAGATATTCATCTATCCCGAAGAGGTCGTGTGCCTCTGGGCCGCGAAGAAAGTCGGCCGTCCGGTGAAGTGGACCTGCGACCGCTCGGAGGCTTTCCTTGCCGACGCGCACGGTCGCGACCATGTCACCCACGCCGAGATGGCATTTGGCGACGACGGCAAGATCATTGGCCTCAAGGTCAAGACCACCGCCAATCTCGGCGCCTATATGTCGACCTTCTCGTCGTCGGTGCCGACCTATCTTTACGCCACGCTCCTGTCAGGCCAGTACGACATCCCGGCGATCTATTGCGAGGTCGACGCGGTCTACACCAACACGGTGCCGGTCGACGCCTATCGCGGGGCAGGGCGTCCGGAGGCGACCTTCGTGGTCGAGCGACTGGTCGAGGTCGGCGCTCGCGAGCTGAGCATGGACCCGGCCGACCTGCGCAAGAAGAACTTCATCAAGTCGTTCCCGCACCAGACGCCGGTGATCATGACCTACGATGCCGGCGACTATCAGGCGTCGCTGAAGAAGGCGATGGAAATCGCCGATGTGAAGGGCTTCGGCAAGCGCAAGCGCGACAGCGCCCGCGCCGGCAAGCTCCGCGGCATCGGTTATTCGACTTACATCGAAGCCTGCGGCATTGCGCCCTCGCAGGCAGTCGGCTCGCTCGGCGCCGGCGTCGGTCTCTGGGAATCTGCCGAGGTGCGGGTCAATCCGACCGGCTCGGTCGAGGTGCTGACCGGCTGTCACAGCCACGGCCAGGGCCACGAGACGACCTTCGCGCAACTCGTCTCCGAGCGGCTCGGCATTCCGATCGACACCGTGAGCATCGTCCACGGCGACACCGACAAAGTGCAGTTCGGCATGGGCACCTACGGCTCGCGCTCCGGCGCGGTCGGCATGTCGGCGATCGTGAAGGCGCTCGACAAGGTCGAGGCCAAGGCCAAGAAGGTCGCGGGCTTCATGATGGAGGCCTCGGAGGCCGACATCGAGTTCAAGGACGGCAAGTTCACCGTCACCGGCACCGACAAGTCGGTCGGCTGGGGCGACGTGACGCTCAATGCCTACATCGCGCACAAGTTCACCGGCGCGCAGCTCGAGCCGGGCCTGAAGGAGGGCGCGTTCTACGACCCGACCAACTTCACCTTCCCGGCGGGCTGCCACATCTGCGAGGTCGAGATCGACCCCGACACCGGCCATGTCGACATCGCGGGCTGGGCCGCGGTCGATGACTTCGGCACCGTGATCAATCCGATGATCGTCGAAGGCCAGGTGCATGGCGGCGTGGCGCAAGGCGTCGGTCAGGCGCTGCTCGAAGGCGCGGTCTACGACAAGGACGGCCAGCTGGTGTCCGGCTCGTTCATGGACTATTCGATGCCCAAGGCCGAGAATCTTCCCGACCTGAAGGTCGGCACCACCACCACCAGGTGTCCGTCGAATCCGCTCGGCATCAAGGGCTGCGGGGAGGCGGGCGCGATCGCGGCGCCGGCCGCAGTGATCAACGCCATCACGGATGCGATCGGCACCGAAGATTTGGCCATGCCGGCGACGCCCCAGGCGGTCTGGGCGGCGATCCGCAAGGCCGCGAAGATGCAACAAGCAGCAGAATAGGATTACAAGGAGCCTACGATGTACGAATTCAAGTATGTGCGCCCGACTTCGGTCCGGCAGGCGGCCAACATGTTGGCCAAGGATACGGACGCGAAGATTCTCGCGGGTGGACATTCGCTGCTGCCGGCGATGAAGCTCCGCCTCGCCAAGCACACCCAGCTGCTCGACCTCGGCAAGGTCGAAGGCCTCAACACCATCGAGCTGAAGGGCCGCTCGCTCGACATCGGCGCCATGACGCGCCACGTCGAGGTGGCGAACTCGCCGGTGGTGAAAGAGGCGCTCCCGGCGCTGGCCGAGCTCGCCGGCATGATCGGCGATCCGGCGGTGCGCCATCGCGGCACCATCGGCGGCTCGCTCGCCAACAACGATCCGAACGCCGACTATCCGGCGGCGGCGCTGGGCCTCGGCGCGACGATCGTCACCAACAAGCGCAAGATCGCCGCGGACGATTACTTCAAGGGCATGTTCGAGACCGCGCTCGAGCCCGACGAGATCATCACCAAGGTGAGCTTCCCGCTGGCCAAGAAGGCCGCGTACCAGAAGTTCAAGCACCCGGCCTCGGGCTTCGCCCTGGTCGGCGTGTTCGTGTCGAAGCGCTCGTCGGAGATTCGCGTGGCGGTGACCGGCGCGGGCTCCAACGGCGTGTTCCGCGTGCCGAGCTTCGAGGAGGCGCTGAAGAAGCGGTTCTCGCCGAAGTCGATCGAGGGCATGACCATCCCGGCCGACGGCATGAACACGGACATCCACGGCAGCGCCGAATACCGCGCCCATCTGGTGGCCGTGATGGCCCGCCGGGCGCTGGCCGCGGCGCAGTAGCATTCCGGTGCGGATGGCCTATCTCTAGGTCATGCGCCCGAACCTTCCGATGCCCGGCGACGGCTATCAAAAGATGGCCGCCGCCGGGCATCAGTTTATGGGGCATCGGCATTTGGGCTGCATGGCAGAACAGCCCCCGATTGCCGCGACAAATCCCGCCGCGGCGGGCTATAGATGGCCGGCATGACCTCCAAGATTAAGCCAATCCCCGAATCCATCGACTCGACCCTCAAGCTGCTCGCCGGCGCGAATTATCTTGCCGACCGCTCGCTTTCGACCGTGCTGTTTTTGGCGCTCAAGATGGGCCGGCCGATCTTCCTCGAAGGCGAGGCCGGTGTCGGCAAAACGGAAATCGCCAAGGTGCTGTCGGAGACACTCGGGCGGCGGCTGATCCGGCTGCAATGCTACGAGGGGCTCGACGTCGGGTCGGCGGTCTACGAGTGGAACTACGCGGCGCAGATGATCGCGATCCGCGCCGCCGAGGCCGAAGGTGACGCCGACCGCGAGCGCATCCAGAGCGACGTGTTCTCCGAGCGCTTCCTGATCAAGCGGCCGCTCCTGCAGGCGCTGGAGCCCGATCCGGCCGGCGCGCCGGTGCTCTTGATCGACGAGCTGGACCGCAGTGACGAAGCCTTCGAGGCGTTTCTCCTGGAAGTGCTGGCCGACTTCCAGATCACCATCCCGGAGCTCGGTACCGTGAAGGCCGCGCATGCGCCGATCGTGATCATCACCTCGAACCGCACCCGCGAGATCCACGACGCGCTGAAGCGGCGTTGCCTCTATCATTGGGTCGGCTATCCGTCGGCGACGCGCGAGCTCGAAATCGTGCGCACGAAGGTGCCGGGCGTCGGCAAGAAGCTCAGCGAGCAGGTGGTGGGCTTCGTGCAGGCGCTGCGCAAGCAGGACCTGTTCAAGTCGCCAGGCGTCGCCGAGACGCTCGACTGGGCGACCGCGCTCACCGAGCTCGACGCGGTCGCGCTCGATCCGGCCGCTGTGTCCGACACGCTCGGCGTGCTGCTGAAGTACCAGGACGACATCGCGAAGCTCGAAGGCGGCAAGGTCAAGGAGCTGCTCGATCAGGTGCAGGCGGAGCTTCGCGCGGCGGAGTAGGCGTCGCACAAGAGGTGAAGCATGAGCATCGAAAACGGTATGCCGGCCCAGCCTGAAGACGAAAGCCAGAAGAAAAATCAGGGCGATTGCTGGCTTGATGTTCCTGAGTTTGTGGTTGATGGCCTGTCTGTGATCGGCCGCGGGTCTCGCAGCACAAGCGTCCCCCAAGTGACTCCTGCTTGTGGGGATTCCGCGTCGGCCGCCGCATCTGCGGTTGAAGGCGCTGCGACATCAGCAACCGAGACAGCGGCCGCAGGAGCTGAAGCGGCATCAGCGGGCGTTGAAGCGGCGGCCGCGGGCGTCGACGCTGCTGCGGCCGCTGGAGAGGCAGCCGGCGGCATTGTCGACGGCGTAGCGAGCGTCATCGGTGGCATTCTCGATGGATTCTGACAACAACACACCGGATGGCCGGCTTGCCGAGAACATTCTCTATTTCGCGCGTGCGCTGCGCGCCGCGGGCGTACCGCTTGGTCCCGGCTCGGTGCTCGATGCGCTTGCAGCGGTGCGCGCGGCCGGCGTCGGCGGCAAGGAGGATTTCTACTGGACGCTGCATGCGGTGTTCGTGAAGCGCCACGAGCACTCGGTGCTGTTCGATCAAGCGTTCAAGATTTTTTTCCGCAAGCGCGGCTATCTGGAACGGCTGATGGCGATGATGTCGCCGGAGATGACCGGCGCGCCGGCTGCGGCCGAGCAGCCGCAGGCTTCGCAACGCGTGCTCGATGCGCTGTTCTCCGGCGCCGAGAAGATCGAGCGCGAGAAGCAGGAGGTCGAGCTCGACGCCCGTTTCACCGTGTCCGACCGCGAGGTGCTGGAGCGCAAGGACTTCGCGCAGATGACCGCGGCCGAGATCGCGGCCGCCAAGGATGCCATCAAGCGCATGGTGCTCGGCTTCGACGACGTGAAGACGCGCCGCCTCGCGCCGCATCCGCACGGCCACCGCGTCGACCTGCGCCGGACGCTCCGCGCCAGCATGAAGGCGGGCGGCGCGATCATCGACTTGAAGTATCGCGGCCCGAAGACCAAGACGCCGCCGATCGTCGCTTTGCTCGATATCTCCGGATCGATGAGCCAGTACACCCGGCTGTTTCTGCATTTCCTGCACGCCATCACCGATGCGCGAAAGCGCGTTCACACCTTCTTGTTCGGCACGAGGCTGACCAACGTGTCCCGCGCGCTGCGGGAGCGCGATCCCGACGAGGCGCTGGCAGCTTGCTCGCAGAGCGTGCTCGACTGGTCGGGCGGCACGCGGATCGCCACCTCGCTCGGAGCGTTCAACAAGCAGTGGTCGCGGCGGGTGCTGACCCAGGGCGCTGTGGTGCTGCTGTTCACAGACGGCCTGGAGCGCGACCCCGACGAGCGGCTGGGCTTCGAGATCGACCGGCTGCACCGCTCCTGCCGGCGGCTGGTCTGGCTCAACCCGCTGCTGCGGTTTTCCGGCTTCGAGGCCAAGGCCCGCGGCATCCGGGTCATGCTGCCGCACGTTGACGAACTGCGGCCAATACACAACTTGGAGTCCATGACCGACCTGTGCCGGGCGCTGTCCGAGCATGGCAGTCATGTCGACCCGAGAACCTGGCTGTCCCGGGTGGCGTAATATACCGATATATATAGCGTATGGGCCCGCAAATCGGGCATAATGAGTCGATTGGAGGCTTCCCATGCTGGCAAGAGACGAGGACATCCTCAAAGCTGCCGAGGACTGGAGAAAGGCGGGCAAGGGCGTGGCCCTTGCGACCGTGGTCGAGACCTGGGGCTCGGCCCCGCGGCCGATCGGCTCCAATCTCGTGATCGACGAGGAGGGCAACTTCCTGGGTTCGGTGTCGGGCGGCTGCGTCGAAGGCGCGGTGGTGACCGAGGCCATGGACGTGATCGAGAGCGGCAAGCCGCGGACCCTGGAGTTCGGCGTCGCCGACGAGACCGCCTGGAAGGTCGGCCTGTCCTGCGGCGGCAAGATCAAGGTGTTCGTCGAGAAAGTGGAGTAGCCCTTTGCGCCTCGACATCCTCAAAGCCCTGAACGAAGAGCGCGCCGCGCGGCGCGCCGTCATCGTCGTCACCAACCAGGATAGCGGCGCGCAGCGTCTGGCGAAGTTCACGGATATCCGCAACGATCCGCTCAAGGATTTCCTGGAAAAGCACCTGCGTTCGGCGAAGAGCGGCATCGAGGAGACGCCCGAGGGCAAGGTGTTCCTCACCGTGCACGTGCCGTCGCCGAAGCTCGTCATCACCGGTGCGGTGCACATCAGCCAGACGCTGGCGCCGATGGGGCAGCTGCTCGGCTACGACGTCACCATCATCGACCCGCGCACGGCCTTCGCCACAATCGAGCGCTTCCCCGACGTGAAGGTTATCGCCGAATGGCCCGACGTGGCGCTGCCGCCGATCGGCATCGACCGCTACACGGCGTTCGTCGCGCTCACGCACGACCCCAAGATCGACGATCCGGGCCTCGACGTGGCGCTCAAAAGCGACTGCTTCTACATCGGCGCGCTCGGCTCGCGGAAAACCCATGCCCGCCGGGTCGAGCGGCTGAAGGCCGAGCGCGGCTTCACCGACAACGACATCGGCCGTATCCATTCGCCGATCGGCCTCGACATCGACGCGGTGTCGCCGGCCGAGATCGCGGTCGCGATCATGGGCGAGATCACCCAGACGCTCCGCAAGGAAGTGTCATGAAATTCGGCCCGGTCCCGCCGCGGGACGCCGAGGGCGCCACCGCCGTCCACACCATCCGTCAGGGCTCGCTGGTGCTGAAGAAAGGCACCTTGATCGGGCCCGCCGAGATCGCGGCGCTGGAGGCGGCCGGCATCAAGGACGTGGTGGTGGCGCGGCTCGAGCCGGGCGACGTGTCCGAGGACCAGGCCGCAGCCGAGATCGCGAAAGCCGTGGCGGGCGAGGGCGTCCATGTCGAGCGTGCCTTCACCGGCCGCGCCAATCTGTTCGCCGAAAAGGCCGGCGTGCTGGTGGTCGATCGCGAGGCGATCGACGGACTCAACCGCGTCGACGAGGCGATCACGTTTGCCACGCTGTCGGCATACAAGCCGGTGGTCGAAGGCGAGATGATCGCGACCGTGAAGATCATCCCGTTCGGCACCGCCGAGGCCGCGCTGAAGTCCGCGCTCGCGGTCGCGAAGAAGCCGTTCATCCGCGTCGCGCCGTACAAGATCAAAAAAATCGGAGTGGTCTCGACCTTGCTGCCGGGGCTTGCGCCGAAGGTGATCGAGAAGACGCTGAAGGTGATGCAGGAACGGCTCGATCCGGCCGGTGCGCGGATCGTCGCCGAGCGACGCGTGCCGCATGAGCAGACGGCGCTCGCGAAGGCCATCGACGAGGTGCTGAAGGACGGCGCCGAGATGGTCGTGGTGTTCGGGGCCTCCGCCATCGCGGACCGGCGCGACGTCATTCCGGCCGCGATCGAAGCGGTCGGCGGCCGCATCGAGCATTTCGGCATGCCGGTCGATCCGGGCAACCTGATGCTGATCGGCGAGACCGGCGGCAAGCCGGTGATCGGCGCGCCGGGCTGCGCGCGCTCGCCCAAGGAAAACGGCTTCGACTGGATCCTGATGCGGCAGCTCGCGGGCCTGCCGGTGTCCCGCTCTGACATCACCGGGCTCGGCGTCGGCGGCCTGCTGATGGAGATCGTCACGCGGCCGCAGCCGCGCGCCGAGCCGGTGCGGGAGGCCAACCGCATCGCCGCGGTCATTCTCGCGGCGGGCCGCTCGACCCGCATGGGCGGGCCGAACAAGCTCCTCGCCGAGATCGGCGGCCGACCGCTGGTGAGGATCGCGGCCGAGGAGGCGTTGGCCTCGCGCGCCAAGCCCGTCATCGTCGTCATCGGCCATCAGCGCGACAAGGTCGAAGCCGCGCTCAATGGCCTCGACGTTCAGATCGTGCACAATCCGAATTTCGCCGACGGGCTTTCGACCTCGGTGAAGACCGGGCTTGCCGCCGTGCCGCCATCGGCCGACGGCGCCATCGTCTGCCTCGGCGACATGCCGCAGGTGCGCGCGGGCCTGATCGACAAGCTGCTGGACGCGTTCGATCCCGAGCGCGGCGCGCTGGTGGTGATCCCGGTGATCGGCGGCAAGCGCGGCAATCCGGTGGTGTGGTCGCGGCGCTTCTTCAAGGAATTGATGGCGATCGAGGGCGATGTCGGCGCCCGCAACATGATCGCGCGCTATGCTGAGGCGGTGGCCGAAGTGCCGCTCGCCGACACGGCGGCGCTGGTCGATGTCGACACGCCTGAAGCCTTGGCCGAGGTGAAGGCCGAGCTCGAGCGCGCCTGATCTCTCACGCTGCGATCTTGCGCGGCGCTCATGGTTACTCCGGTTTAATCAGTTTGGTCTTTGATGGCCCGGACTTTGTCTTCGGGGGAAGGCCATGCGTTTCTCTTTGCGTGCGGGCGCCGGTGCGGCCGCAGTACTCGGCATTTTGTCTTTCGCGCTCGCGCCGTCATACGGGGCTGGCGCCCTGGCCATCGGCAAGTGCGCGGCCTACGGCTACGCCATCGACTATCCGTCGGTCGCAGCGGCCGAGAGCGCGGCGCGTGCCAAGTGCTCGGACAAGACCTGCAATCAGGTGGTGACGACGCGCAAAGGCTGCGCGGCTTTGGCCATCGACGGCCACAAGCCGTGCGGGCCGAACGGCTACGCCAACGGGCCGAAGCTTGCGGCCGCGCAGAACACCGCGCTGAAGTACTGCTACAAGTTCGGCGGCAAGGACTGCGTCATCCGCGCCTGGATCTGCGACGGCAAGGGCTGAAGGCCTTCGCGCGCCGCCTCAACCGGCTCGCGTTCCGCCCAAATTTCTCCAGTCAACGCCCTGATTTTTCTGTGGTTTTCTGGCTGCCGAGCTCGCCTGAAAAGCGGGGGCTTGCGGCCAATGCTGGATTGGCCTAAATAATGACTGACCAGTCAGTCATATATGGCCATGGCACCGAACCGCACCGCCTCGAAATCCCCGCCGCGCAAGGCCGGTCCTGAGACCGGCACCATTCCGATGGGCACGCGGGCGCAGCGCGCCGCCGAGCGCCGCGATGCGATCCTCGCTGCTGCGCTCGATGAGTTCGCGGCGCAGGGCTTTGCCGCGGCGCGGCTCGACGACGTCGCGAAGCGCGCCGGCGTCGCAAAGGGCACGATCTATCTCTACTTCGCCGACAAGGAGACGCTGTTCCAGGAGCTGATCCGCGCGCAGCTGAGCCCGGTGGTCGGCGGGGTGATCCACGCCTCGCACGCCGAGCTGCCGCTCCGGATGTTCGTCGAGCAGCTCATCGAGGTGTTCGTGCGCGAGGTGCTCGGCACCCGGCGCAAGGACGTGATCCGTCTGATCATCACCGAAGGCCCGCGCTTTCCGAAGCTCGCCGAGTTCTACTACCGCGAGGTCATCGCCCGCGTGATGGAGGCGGTGCGGGGGCTTCTGCGCCGCGCGCTTGAGCGCGGCGAGCTGAAAGATGACGCGCTGCTGAAGCACCCGCAACTGCTCGCCGCTCCTGGCATCATGGCGATCGTCTGGAGCGGGCTGTTCGAACGTTTCGAGCCGCTCGACGTGCGCTCGCTGATGCGCGCGCATTTCGAGATTCTGTTCGGCAAGGAAGGTGCGTCATGAACGCGCTTCGCATCGCTATCCTTGGCGTCGCCGCGCTGGCGCTGGCCGCCTGTTCGGAGGGCCGCGAGCCCGGCTTCCAGGGCTGGGTCGAGGCCGATCTGATCTTCGTCAGCCCCGACGAGTACGGCCGGGTCGAGACGCTGTCGGTCCGCGAGGGCGACGTGGTCGAGAAGGGCGCGCCGTTGTTCACGGTCGATCCCGACATCCAGCAGGCGAACGTCGACATGATGCAGGCCTCCCTGGCCAATGCGCAGGTGGCCTTCGATCGCGCGCAGACGCTGGTGAAGACCGCGGTCGGCACCCAGAAGGCGCTCGATGACGCCGAAGCCGCGCTACGCACCGCGCAGGCCCAGCTCGTCACCGCGCAGACGCGGCTGTCGCGCCGCAAGATGGCGAGCCCGGTCTCGGGCTCGGTGCAGCAGATTTATTACCGCCCGGGCGAGCTGGTGCCCGCCGGCCGCCCGGTGTTGGCGCTGCTGCCGCCCGGCAACATCAAGATCCGGTTCTTCGTGCCGGAGACCGAGCTCGCGAAAATTTCGCTCGGCCAGCCGGTGTCGGTCTATTGCGACGGCTGCAAGGCCGAGGTGCCGGCGCGCGTCACCTTCATCTCGCGCACCGCCGAGTTCACCCCGCCGGTGATCTACAGCCTCGATGAGCGCTCCAAGCTCGTCTACCTGATCGAGGCGCGCACCGACATGCCGGGCGAACTCCGTGTCGGCCAGCCGGTCGATGTCCGGCTTAGAGAAGCCTTGGTCGGGGAGGCCAGACCCGGAGGCAAGCGATGACTGCCGCAGCGCCGGCGCATCCGGCCCACAATGGCGAGGTCGTGATCGACGTGCACGGCCTCACCAAAAAATTCGACGGCCGCGCCGTGGTCCGCGACCTGTCGATGCAGGTCAAGCGCGGCACGATCTACGGCTTTCTCGGACCGAACGGCTCCGGCAAGACCACCACCATCCGCATGCTGTGCGGGTTGCTGACGCCCGACGAAGGCACCGGCACTTGTCTGGGCTACGACATCCGCACCCAAACCGACAAGATCAAGCGCCAGGTCGGCTACATGACCCAGCGCTTCAGCCTCTATCAGGACCTGTCGGTGCGCGAGAATCTGGAATTCGTGGCGCGGCTCTACGCCGTGCCCGACGCGCCGCGCGCGGCGCGCGACATGATCGCCCGGCTCGGCCTGCAGGGCCGCGAGGAGCAACTGGCCGGCTCGCTGTCGGGCGGCTGGAAGCAGCGGCTCGCGCTCGGCGCCTGCACGCTGCCGAATCCGAAGCTCCTCCTGCTCGACGAGCCGACCGCGGGCGTCGACCCCAAGGCGCGGCGCGAGTTCTGGAACGAGATCCATGCGCTTGCCGCGCAGGGGCTCACCGTGCTGGTCTCGACTCACTACATGGACGAGGCCGAGCGCTGCCACGAGATCGCATACATCGCTTACGGCACGCTGCTCACCCATGGCACCGTCGAGGAGGTCGTGGCCGAGTCCAAGCTCCTGACCTACACGGTCGCGGGCGACGACCTGCCGAAGCTGTCGACCGATCTCACCGGAAAGCCCGGCATCGATTCGGTCGCGCCGTTCGGCACGAGCCTCCACGTCTCGGGCCGCGACGCGTCCGCGCTCGAAGCCGCGATCGCGCCATATCGAAACGATCCGAAGCTGCATTGGGTCCAATCCGAGCCTTCGCTCGAAGACGTGTTCATCGACCTGATGGGCCGCGCCAAGGACAATTTCCAATGAGCGCATTCACCGACAGCCTGCGCCGCACCCGCGCGATGCTGATCAAGGAGTTCATCCAGCTCCAGCGCGACCGCGTCTCGTTCGCCATGATCATCATGGTGCCGCTGATGCAACTTCTGCTGTTCGGCTACGCCATCAACGCCACGCCGCGCGATCTGCCGACCGCGGTGTTGCTGCAGGAGAACAGCGATCTCGGCCGCTCGGTGTTGAAAGCGCTGGAGAACACCAAGTACTTCAAGGTTACCCGCCAGGTCCGCAACGAGGCCGAGTTCGACCGCGTGCTCGCCGCAGGCGAGGTGCTGTTCGCGATCGAGATCCCGCGCAACTTCGAGCGCGCGGTGCGCCGCGGCGAAAAGCCGGCCATCCTGGTCGCGGCCGACGCCACCGACCCCGTGGCCTCGGGCTCGGCGATGGCGGCCGTCAACCAGCTGGTGCAGACCGCGCTCGCTCACGACCGCGGCCTGCCGGAGACCGGCACGCCGCTGTTCGAGGTTCGGACCCATGCCCGCTACAATCCGGCGGCGGCGACGGCGCTCAACATCGTGCCGGGCCTGGTCGGCACCATCCTCACCATGACCATGCTGATCTTCACCGCGCTGTCGGTGACGCGCGAAATCGAGCGCGGCACCATGGAGAGCCTGCTCTCCATGCCGATCACGCCGGTCGAGATCATGATCGGCAAGATCGTGCCCTACATCATCGTCGGCTTCGTGCAGGCGAGCCTGATCATCGGCATCGGCATCGGCCTGTTCGGCGTGCCGGTGCTGGGCAGCCTGACCATGCTGGCGCTGCTGAGCACGCTGTTCATCGCGACCAACCTCGCGGTCGGCTATACGTTTTCGACCGTGGCGCAGAACCAGCTCCAGGCCATGCAAATGTCGATGATGTTCTTTTTGCCGAACATCCTGCTGTCGGGCTTCATGTTCCCGTTCGCCGGCATGCCGCAATGGGCGCAGTGGATCGGCGAGGCCCTGCCGCTGACGCATTATCTGCGCATCGTCCGTTCGATCATGCTGAAAGGCTCGACCGTCGCCGATCTGCGTTACGACACGCTGGTGCTGGCCGGCCTGATGCTGGTCGCGATGCTAATCGCGGTGACGCGCTTCCGCCGCACCCTCGATTGAGCGCGGCTAACGTTGCCGCAGTCGCCCGTGATGCGGTTTAGCTCCCTCGCCCCGCGAAGCGGGGAGAGGGTCCCGAGCGAATGCGAGGGGGGAGAGGGGTGCCGCAGTTAGAAGAGCCCTCTCCCGGCTCGCCTACGCTCGCCACCCTCTCCCGCAAAGCGGGAGAGGGGACAAGAGCCGCACCAGCCATTGCTTCAGCTTCAAACAGCAGTGTTCTGTCCAACGGCTTCCGCCACCGGCGCCTCGGTCCGGTGGATCAGCTCGCGCAGCGGCTTGCCGAGGCTTCGCCGGACCATCGCCGAGAATGCGCTGGGGCTCGCATAGCCGACCGACGCGGCGGCTTCTGCCACCGACGCGCCGTTGGCGATCCGCGCCATGCCGTCCACGGTGCGCAACCGTGCCCGCCACTCGACGAAGCTCATCCCGGTTTCGCCGCGGAACAGGCGGGCGAGCGTGCGGCGGCTCGCGCCGGCGCGCTCGGCCCAGCCGTCGAGGTCGAGATCGATCGTGCAGTTGTCGAGCAGTGGGCGCGCCACCCGCAGCGCGCGCGGATCGCGCGGCATCGGGACGGTCAGGCTCTGGTGCCGCAGGCGAACGAGCTCGGTCAGGATCAGCTTCGCGATGATGCCGCCGCGGCTGTCGTCGGCGTAGTCGGGCGGCTCTTCGAGCGCAGCGAGGATCAGCTCGCGCAGGAGCCGCGACACCTCCACGATCGTCGCATGGGCGGGTAGGTCTCCGCAGTGCTCGGCGTCGATGTAGAGCGTGCGGACCTCCACGCGCCCTTTCATGCTGGTGATGTGGGCGAGGTCCGGCGGCACCCAGAGCGCGCGGGCCGGCGGCACGATCCAGACCGAGTTCTCGGTCTCGATCCGCATGATGCCGGTGATGGCGTGCAAGAGCTGCCCGCGGCGATGCCGGTGCAGCGGAATGGTCTCGTCGACGCGGGTCGCGGCCTGCGCCACCACCGGCCGCTCCGTGGTGTCGAGAAAGCCCCGGTACAGCGGCTTCGGCCGGCCTGACTTGAGGCGCGGGGTGGATTTTGCGGGTTTTCGAGCTTGGCCCATTTGCGACGAAAATCGGCCGAACGTCGCGAAATGGCAAGTGCTAATCTGCGTTTGCCGAGGAGAATCGCCCCCATGAACGCCGACGCGCTGGCCAACGAAAGAAACCGAAAGATCACGATCGGCTTCAACAACTTCGCCCACGCGGTCGACCATTACGTGATGTTGATCTTCCCGACCGTGGTGATCGGCCTCGAAGCGGTCTACGGCCGGCCGTACTCCGAACTCCTGGCGCTCGGCACCGCGTCGTTCTTCGCCTTCGGCATCTTCTCGCTGCCGGCCGGCTGGATCGCCGACCGCTGGAGCCGCCGCTACATGATGGTGGTGTTCTATATCGGCTGCGGGCTCAGTTGCGCCGCCGCGGCCCTTTCGCCGAACTTCACCACGCTCGCGATTGCGCTGTTTGCGCTCGGCTTGTTCGCCTCGATCTATCATCCGGTCGGCACCGCAATCGTGGTCGCGGCCGCGGTCAACCGCGGCCGGACGTTGGCGCTGAACGGCGTCTGCGGCAATGTCGGCGTGGCGCTCGCCGCAGGATTCACCGCGGCGCTGACCTACTGGATCGGCTGGCGCGGCGCGTTTTTCATTCCCGCCGTGATCTGCATCGTCACCGGCATCGCCTATTTCGTCATGGTGCCCGACGACCGTGCGCAAAAAGCCGGCCGCAGCGCCGCGCCGGACGTGCGGCTTTCGACCGTGATCATGCTGACGGTGTTCGCGCTGTTCATCCTGATCGGCACCGCCGCCGGCCTCGTCTTCAACACCGTCACCATCGCGCTGCCCAAGGTGGTCGACGAGCGGATCGGCAGCGCCATCTCGCTGGTCGCGGTCGGCGGCATCGCGACCGCGATCTTCCTGTGCGGCGCCGTCGCGCAGTTCACCATGGGCCGCATCCTGGAAAAATATCCGGCGCATCTGGTGTTCGCCTTCACCGGGCTGATGCAGTTCATTGGTGTGGTTTGGGTGGTCTACGCGACCGGCTTTTCGCTGCTCGCCGCGCTCGCCTTCGCCATGGCCTTCATCTACGCCCAGGTCACAGTCAACGACTTCGTCATCGCCCGCTACACCGCCGACGCCTGGCGCGCACGGGTTTATGCGGTGCGCTACTTCATCACCTACCTGATCTCGGGCGCCGCGATCAGCATGATCGCCTTCCTGCACAGCCGCGGCGGCTTCGACCTCGTCCTCTCGGTCACGGCCGTGATTGCATTGGGCTTCGTCGTCGGCACCGCGGCCGTGGCGCTGCTGGTCAATGGCGTCGAGCGCGACGCCAAGGCGATGCAGCCGGCCGAATAGCGCGCTCAGATCAGGGCAGGGACGAGGTTGACGACCTCGGCGCCGGTGCGCTCATTGACGATCTCGGCGATGCGGCTTCGATGGCAGCAGGCCTGGTCGCGCTCGAAGCAGAGCAGGCACACGGTCTGGCCTGATTTGACGATGGTAATCAGTTCGTCCATCGCTTCGATGGCGTCCGGCCTCGTCAGGTGCCTGGCATAGATTTTCCAAAGCGCCTCGAGCTTGCCGGCGCGTGCCGCCTGCCGCCCATCGTCCGGCGTGCCGAGCTTCTGCAGATGCAGATAGGCGATACCGTTCTCGTCAAGGGTCGCGGCGAGCTGCCGCTTGGAAAAGCCGGGCTTGCGCGACGCCGCGACCGCGCGGGTGTCGATCAGGAGCTTGACCTTGGCGCGCTTGAGCTCGGCGATCACGGCGTCGGGCTTGGCCAACTCATAGCCGATGGTGAAAAGCTTTGAGGGCTTGTTCGACGAAGCCCTCTTGGCCGGAGCCTTCTTCGCCGGAGCTTTCTTCGTTGCGGCTTTCCTGGTTGCAGCTTTTCTGGCCTCGGGCACGACGCTACCCCTTCAGCTTCTCGATCAGCGCCATCGCGCCGGCCGGTGCGCGGATCTTGCCCTCGTGGATCACATAGGCGAACACATCGCGCGGCGCGGCCTTGAGCTTGTGCTTGTCGTCGACCCGGTCGAGGTCTTTCGGCTCCTTGCCCTCGGCCCAGGTTTCCAGCCGCTTGGCCCATTCGCCGATCTGCTTCGGCTGATAGGCGGTCGGCACCTCGTCCTCGCCCCGCTGCAGCCGCGCATAGACGAAGTCGCTCGTGACGTCGGCGATGTTCGGATAGGTGGCGTGGTCGGTATAGACCGGCGGCATCTTGAACTCGCGCAGCATCGCGATGAACTCCGGCACCATGAAGCTCGGATGCCGCACCTCGATGACGTGGCGGATTTTGCGGCCGTCGAATTTGTCCGGCAGCGCCTCGAGGAATTTGCCGAAGTCGGCCGGATCGAATTTCTTGAACGGCGCGAACTGCCAGAGCAGGGGACCGAGATGGTCGCCCAGCTCGGTGACGCCGGAATCGAAGAACCGCTTGATGGAGTCGCCCGCCTCCGCGAGCACGCGGCGGTTGGTCACAAAGCGCGACCCCTTGAGCGAGAACACGAAGCCCTTCGGCACCTCGCTGGCCCATTTGCGGAACGTCTCGGGCTTCTGCGAGCCGTAGAACGTGCCGTTGACTTCGATCGACGTTAACCTCTCGCTGGCATAGGCCAGCTCCTTCGAATGCGGCAGGCCTTTGGGGTAGAAAACCCCGCGCCACGGCTCGAAAGTCCAGCCGCCGATGCCAACCCGGATTTGACCTGATTTCGTCGTCATTTAGCTGTCACGACCCTGCTGTATGGATATCTCTCAAGCGGCGGCGAAGAGTACATTGTTTCGCCGTCCTAGCGGCCACATTGAAGCGGTGACGCCGGATGTAAGCGCACCGTTTCAGTTGTGGTCGTTTCTTTTTGCGCACAAGGCTTGTCGAGCCGCGCCCTGTCCGGCAGCAGATTTGAGCTGCGGCATTCTGTCCAAATTCCCTTTGAACCAGCATTTATCCGCCCGCGACCCCTTTTCACGAGCCCTCGATGGGGTTTGAATCTTGGCGGCCATGGATTTCGGCCATCGAAGCCTCGTAACCATTGCGTTCGCATTGCAGCGCAGAGGCGACCATGTTTGAGCGGCTTATTGCAAGTGCCCTATGGGCAAGGGCCTTACCGGCGAGTGCTTTGCTGGCGCTGACCATTGTTCCGAACGCGGCGCACGCCGCCGAGACTTGCCATTCTCACGGCGCACAATATGCCACCACGCGGACCTGCGTCAGCAGCGTCCTCGCCTCGCAAGGCGGCAACTCCTACGGCCCCGATCAGGTCACCGGACTGGGCGATGGCGCCTGGTGCGAGGGCGTCGCGGGACCCGGCATCGGCCAGACCATCATCGTGCATCAGAAGCCAGCGCAGGTGATCGGTGCGATGATGATCGTCAACGGCTATGCCAAGACGCCGCAGACGTTCCGCGCCAACGGCCGCGTCAAGCGCGCCAAGATCGAGACCAGCGGCGGCGTGGTCCGCACCGTGACGCTCAAGGACACTGCCGACATGGAAGAGATCAAGGTCCCGCCGTCGCGCGTGACCTGGATTCGGCTGACGATCCTGGAGGTTTATCCGGGCGAGCGTCACGCCGACACGTGCATCAGCAAGTTCTATTTCAATCATGAAGAGTTCGGCGCGATCGAAGAGGAGCGCAAATAAATCTTCGCCGACCCGCCGGCTCGATTTCCACGAGGAGGGTTCGATGATTTGGAAATGTCTTGCCGTCAGTGCGAGTTTGCTTTCCGCCGCCATGCTTGCGCCGTCGCCCGCAGCGGCCGTCGAGACCAACGTGATGGTCATCTTCGACGCATCCGGCTCGATGAAGCGTCCGGCCGGCAACGAAACCAGGATCAGCGCCGCCAAGCGGATCGTATCGGATACGCTCGCGACGATGCCCGGACATGTCCGCACCGGCCTTCTGGTCTACGGCCACCGGCGCGCCAAGGACTGCTCCGACATGGAGGTGGTTTCCCCGATCGGCGCCGACGACTCCCGCACCCAGGCCAGGATGGTGCAGGGCGTCGATGCGCTCGGCGAGACGCCGATCGCCGATGCCCTCGACCGCGCAGGGCAATCGATGAAGGCATTTGCCGGCCAGAACAATTCCATCGTGCTGGTGACCGACGGCATCGAGGAATGCCGCGGCGATCCTTGCGCCGCCGCTGATCGTCTCAGCGCGCTCGGCATCGGCGTGAAGGTCCACGTCGTGGGCTTTGCGCTTCAGCCCGGCGAAAGCAGCTCTCTGCAATGTGTCGTCGACAAGACCGGTGGCCGCTATTTCGACGCCAGGGATGCCGATGCGTTGAAGCGGACCTTTGCCGAAGTGCGGCAGATCGTCGTCGCCCAGACATCGCAAACACAAACTCCTGCGCCGAAGGCCAAGGTGTATTTCGAAGATCCCTTCGACGGCACCAAGCTCGGCGAGCTCTGGGACGTCGCCAACAAGAAGGACGCCAACTTCGGCGTCGAGAAGGGCGAGCTCCTGACCATGGTCACAGGCGAAGCGGGCTTCCGCCACGCTCCCAGCCCGAACCGCTTCCTGCTCAAGAAGGAGCTGCCCGGCGGCGACTGGGACCTGGTGCTCGACATGCGCGCCGAGTTCAACACCGGCCGCGACGGCGCCTGGCTTGGCGTCTACAAGGACGACAAGAATTTCCTCGGCGCGTATCTCTGGGCCAACACCGGTTTCTGCAGCGAGTTCGTCGTCAGCATCATCAAGCGCACCGACGGCGAGGAAGCGGTCTTCAACAAACGCGTCGCCGGCAGCACGACCTGCGGCTTCGGCAAGGAGGACGTGCCGGCCACGCTCAAGAAATTTGCCGAGAAGGGCGGCAAGCTGGTGCTGTCCAAGCGCGGACGCCAGTACACCGCGAGCGCGGTGATGAATCCCGGCATCCTGTCGGATCGGACGGTTGAGACGACGACCGATGCGGTCAGCGTGCTGCGGCTCAGCGGCGATCCCGCGCTGATGGTGGGTCAGCACGAAGCGCGCAAGGGCGAGACGCTGCTCTACGCCGACAAGTTCAGCATCCTGGCCTACGACTGAGGTCGGAAGCTTCGGCGTCGCCGGGGTGATGTCTTCGGAAAGTGGCGGCGATCGTTTCGCCGCCGCTTTTCGAAATTTAGTTGCGTCTTCCCGCTGAAATTCGAACTTGAGCCAAGCGGGAACCTGGCTTATAGCCGCGGTCCTTCGCAAGGCCTTGTGTCCGGACTTCAAAATCCGGCTGGCGCGAGCCGCTCTGCGGTGTCGTGTTCCGCCAAACGAAGGAAAGGTCGAGCCCCGCAAAGGCAAGATCACAAACGCGAGGATAGCTCAGTTGGTAGAGCAGGTGACATTTAATCATCATGTCGCGGGTTCGACTCCCGCTCCGACGCTCCGGTTCAGCTCCGAAGGCTGATGCCCCTGAAGGGACCGGACGCGCGCTTCAGTCGCGGTCCGGTCGTTTAGCCGCAAGGCTTCTCGTCCGAACTTAGACACCGTGAGACCGGCTTGCGCCGTGGCGGATACCGCCTGCGCCGATGCCGGGTTCACCGCTCGCTCCCGCATCTTCGGATGCGGGAAACGGGCGCGTGCGCCCGCTGTCGGACAGGCTCAAGCCAAGGCCCGCCGTGCTCAAGGGAAGAACGCGTCCGGCGCCCACGTCCTCGAAACGAAGCAACACACCGCGCGGCAAAGGCTGCGCGGCAACGAAGGAGATGTGCCATGACCCGGCGCCTTATGATGCTGAGCGCAACCGTGAAGGACGATGAGCGTGCCTTCCTCACGCGCAATGGCCGGCTGACGCGCGTGCTCGAGCCCGGCCGCCACCGCTATTTCGATCCGCTGCGCAAGCGCGAGATCGAGACGCACAATGTCGTGCGTGCCGAGCTTCCGGCTGACCGCTTCACCGTGCTGAAGACGGCGCTGCCCGAGGTCATCGGCGAGCTGTTCGAGGTGGTCGAGACCAGAGGTGGCGAGATCGCGATCGTGAGCTTCGACGGCCGTCCGGCGCATCTGGTCGGTCCGTGGCAGCTCCGCGCCTTCTGGAAGGTCGCGACCCGCGTCGATGTCGAGCGCATCGACGTGGCGAGCCACCGCAAGGTAGAGCCGCGCCATCTCGCCATGGTCGAGCGGGCGAAGCAGGGCTTCCCGCTGGTCTCAGGGCTGCGCGCCGGTGCGACCTACGTCGCCGAGACGGTGGTCGAGAACCACGAGGCGGGCCTGCTCTACGTTGAGGGCAAGCTCGTCGAGCGGCTCGCACCGGGCCGGCACGCCTACTGGACGGTCGACCGCAAGGTCGAGGTCAAGCGCCTCGATCTGCGTCCGCAGGCGGTCGAGATCACGGCGCAGGAGATGCTGACCAAGGACCGCATCTCGCTGCGGGTGACGCTCACGGCGCTGCGCCGGATCGTTGATCCGGAGCGGGCCGTGATCGCGGTGACCGATGTCGACGGCTGGCTGTACCGGCTGGTGCAGTTCGCCATCCGCGAGGCGGTGGCTTCGCGCACGCTCGACGAGGTGCTGTCGGCCAAGAGCGTGCTCGACGCCGAGCTTCGCGACTACGTGCGCGAGCGCGTTAAGGAGACCGGCATCGAGGTGACGGAGCTCGGCGTGAAGGACGTGATCCTTCCCGGCGAAATCCGCGAGCTCGTGAACAAGGTGGTGGAGGCGGAGCGGACGGCGAAGGCCAACCTGATCCGCCGCCAGGAGGAGACCGCGGCAACGCGTTCGCTTCTCAACACCGCGAAGCTGATGGAGGAGAACCCGCTCCTCCTGCGGCTCAAGGAGCTCGAGTCGCTCGAGCGGCTGGTCGAGAAGGTTGGCCGCATCGACCTGCACGCAGGCGAGGGCCAGGGCCTCGACGCGCTGCTCACCAAGCTCGTCCGCCTGAAGGCGAACGAGACGGCGTAAAGAGGAAGGCCCGGGAGCGATCCCGGGCCTTCGGCTTTTGTGGGCGCCGTCAGCGGCCGTTGAACCGGTAGGCCAGGCCCAGCGTCGCCATGTGCGTCTTGACCGCGGTGGAGTAGGTGGCGACCTGGGTGACGCCCGGAATGGCGCGGGTGTCGGTGTCGGTCACCGTGCCGAAATCGGCATAGCGATACTCGCCGCGCGCGATCCAGTTGCGCCACATCATGCGCTCGAAGCCGCCGCCGGCGGTCCAGCCGGTCTTGACGTGCCCGTGGGTGATGTTGCGTGGGCGGAAGTCGAAGCAGCTGAAGCTCGGTCCGCAGGTCGACGTGGTGTCGAACTGCTGCCAGGCGGCGCCGCCCGTGGCGTAGAGCAGGACGTCCGGCTCGACCAGCACGCCAAGCCGCGCCCGCAGGCTCGCGTCCCAGGTGGTGCGGATCGAGAATGCGTCCTCGGGCCGGCCGGTCAGATAGAACGGATTGCCGCCGCCGGGATAGAGCACGCCGGTGAGCTTCGTCTCCTTGTCGGCCCATCCGGCGTCAGCTTCGAGGCCAGCCAGCCAGAGCGGCGCGAATTGCCAGTTGTAGCCGGCATAGACGCTGGTGCGGAATGCGAGGCCGTTGAGCGATTCATCTGCGATGCAGCCGCCGAGACAGGTCGGCGTGACGATCGGCGCGCCGTTGTTGGTCCCGCTCAGGACCGAGCCCTTGACGTCGCTCGCCAGCGCGCCGAGCCCTGCGCCCAGGTAGAAGCCGGACCACTGACGGGCCGCCGGAGCGGTATCGGCTGCCATGGCGTAAGCGGCGCGCGCGTCGTTGCGCGTTGCGCCGAGCTTGTAGGCGAGCCCGAGCGTCGCCGTGTGGGTCTTGAGGTCGACCGCGTAGCTCGACACCTGGACCACGCCGGGAATGGTGCGGGTGTCGGTGTGGGTGAGGGTGCCGAAATCGGCATAGCGATATTCGGCGCGCGCGATCCATTGGCCCCGCAGCATGGTCTCGAAGCCGCCTCCGGCGGTCCAGCCGATCGGGTTGCGCGTGTGGGCGATCACGCCCGGCGCAAAGCCGCCCGCCGGACAGCTGACGGAGCCGCAGGTCGATGTGGTCTCGACGTGCTGCCAGGCCACGCCGCCGGTGGCGTAGAGCAGAACGGTCGGCGCAACGAGCAGGCCGAGACGCCCGCGCACACTGGCGTCCCAGGTGGTGCGGACCGAGAACGCATCGTCGCCGCGTCCGGTGAGGTAGATCAGCGATCCGCCGCCGGGATAGAGCATGCCGTTGCGCGTGACGGTGCGATCGGCCCAGCCGAAATCCGCCTCGACGCCGGCGACCCAGTTCGGCGCGAACTGCCAGTTGAAGCCGACGTAAGGACTGACGCGGAAGGCCGTGCCGTTGAACGGCACGCCGGACACGCAGCCGCCCAGGCAGCCGATGATGTTGGCGCCGTTGCTGGTGCCGCTCAGCACCGAGCCGTCGACATCGGTCGTGTGCGTTCCGAGCCCAAGGCCGGCGTAGGGCCCGGACCATGTCGCTGCCACGATCGCGGCCGGCGCCTTGGTGATGGGAAGGTCGGCGCCGAAGGCCGAGGAATGGATCAGGCCGGTTGCCGCGGCCGCCAGTGCAATAAGCTGTTTCATGTCGCCCCCGACGCGCTTCGCTGTTCTCAAGGTGTGGCCGATGCTTTGCCGCCGAATTTGTAGGCGATGCCGAGCAGGGCCGTGTGAGTCTTGAGATCGATGTCGTAGGTCGTCACGCGTTGGGTCGACGCGTTCGTCCTCGTGATCGAATAGTCGCTGGTGCCGTAGTCGGCATAGCGGTATTCGGCGCGCACGAGCCAGTCGGGGGCGATCATGGCCTCGACACCGCCGCCGACGGTCCAGCCAACGACGATATCGGACACCGAGGCCGTCAGCGGCGTGAGCGTCGCTATTGCACTGCAACTGGCGGTGACCGCGGTGCAGACCGAGCTCGTCTTGATGCTCATCCAGCTCACGCCGGCTGTGGCGAAGACGAGAACGGACGGGGTGACGAGATGGCCGACGCGGCCACGCAGGCTCGCGTCCCATTGCGTCTTGAGGGTGAACGAATCGCCGCCCACTGCTGTCAGGGCAAAGCTGTTGACCGTGCTGGGAAATATATGGCCGCTCAGGACAGCTTCGTGGTCGGCCCACATCCAGTCGGCTTCGACGCCGAGCACCCATCGTGGCGCGGCGTGCCAGTTGTATCCGGCATAGATGCCGCCCTTTGCGCCGGTGCTGTCGAGCTGTTGTCCGCGGCAGCCGCCGAACGGAGCCAACGTGTCGCAAAACGAATTGAAATTGCTGTTGGTGACAGCCGTGACGTTGCCCTTGGCCTGAGCCGATCGCGCGCCGACGGCACCGCCGAGATAGAAGCCGCTCCAGTGATGAGCCGCGACAACGGACGTCGGATGGTCGGTCGGCGCTTTTCTTCCGCCGAAGGCATAGGCCAGGCCGAACAGCGCCGAATGCGTCTTGAAATCCAAGTCGTAGCCCACCACGCGGGTCGTGCCTCCGCCGGCGCGGGTGACGGAATAATTGTTGGTGCCGTAGTCGGCGTAGCGGTACTCGCCGCGCAAGGACCAGTTCGGCGTGATCATGGCCTCGACGCCGCCGCCGACCGTCCAACCGATGACGCTGTCGGAAACGGTTGCCGTGGTCGGTGCCAAGGAAAACGCACAAGGGCCGCCGCCCGGCGCGCCGCACTGCGACGTCATCTCGACGCTCATAAAGGTCGCGCCGCCGGTCGCAAACGCCATGATGGAGGGCGTGACCAGAAAACCGACGCGACCGCGGACGCTCGCGTCCCACTCGGCTTTGACGCGGAACGTGTCGCGCGCGAAGCCGAGACTGAAGGTAGGGCCCGTGCTGGGAAAGGCCGCGCTGCGCAGCGTGGCGGTCTGGCCGCCCCACATCCAGTCGGCCTCGAGCCCCAGCACCCATCTTGGCGCAACCTGCCAATTGTATCCGCCGTAGACGCCGCCTTTGAAGCCTGTGCTGTCGAACTGCTGGCCGGCGCAACCGCCAAATCCGGCACAACTGAATGCCATGATGTCCGCGCCGTTGTCGGTCACCGATTTCACGGCTCCGCTGGAGCCAACACTGCGGGATCCGACTACGCCGCCGAGATAGGAGCCGGTCCAGCTGGAGCTTGGCTCGGCCGCCGGTGCGTGACTTGCCGCCAGCGACAAGGCCGACAATGCCGTCGCGAAAATTCCCAACCGAAATAGCATTTGCACGAAGCGCCCCCTTGACCGCGAATTGCGGCCTCGCCGTGGGCAATCTGGTGCAACGTTGATTTTTCGTCTTGTCCGTTAGCGTGCCGGGTTTGAACTTTGGCGCAATGTCACTGAATTTGTTGCTTTGTGGCCGAGCCGCCACGCATCCAAGCCGTCCGCGAATAGGGACCAGAGTGCGCCAACATTGACCTGGAGTGCGCTACGCAGCGCGCTATACGCTTCCGTCGCTGCGATACCGGGTCGGCGAGACGCCGAAGCGGCGGCGAAACGAGCGATTGAAGTAGGATACCTCGTTGAAGCCGCAGGCGAGCGCGATCTCGCTGACCTTGAGCCGGTCGTTGCGCGGATTGCGCAGCATGGCGCGGGCCTTCTGCAGCCGCAGCTCGATCACGCGCTCGCTGAAGCTCAGCCCGGTGTCCTGCAGAAGTTCGTGCAGGTAGCGCACCGACAGCCCGAGCTTGAGCGCAACCCGCGTCGGTGCGCATGACGGATCGGCGAAGCTCGTCTTGATCTCAACGATGATCTCCTGCGTGCGCGTGGCGCGCAGGCCGCGCGTACGGGCGACGTGCGCGGCATCGCGCTTGGCGCTCAGCGCCAGCGACATAAGATCGCAGAGCGTCACTTCGATATGCATCATCAGCGACGGGTCCTCGGCGATTCCAGCCGGACCTGCTAAAATGGCGAGATAGCGCCGCAGAAATTCCAGCGCGGGATCGGCGACGTCGATAGAGGTGGCGATCACGTCCTGTGCCTGCGCCACCAGCTCCGACAGGCGCGCTTGAGGCATGGCTATCGGCGGCAAATAGGAATCTCTGCCCGTAATGGTACCGTCATCACCATGACCGGTTCGCAGAATGGCGTCTTGTCCCTGAGCGCTCCGCATTTGAACTTGAGCGCAATGTCGCTGGATTTGTTGGGTTTGTGATGAAGGCGCGAGACGTCCAAGCCTTTCGTTCTTTTACACAGTAAAAATTTGTATTTTTGCAAGCGTGGCTGATTTCGAAAATTCGTTTGTTGGATCGGGGAGCCTTACGGTATTTTTTGCAGCATTAGAGCCAAATCAATCTTAGAGCGCTGCCGCGAAAACATGGACAAAGTCGTTTTCTCAACCGACCAGATTGCCGAGGAAGATGACCGCAAGCGATTCAGATTATGGCACGACCTCTATAACGCGACCTTCTGCGAGCTCGACGTTGAACGTCAGCCAGATCAGCCGTTCGAGGCGCATCTGCGTTTCACGCAATACGGCGCCGTGAACTATTCGCGCTTTGTCGGCGGCGTGAACAAGATGCTGCGAACGCCAAGCAACATCGCGTGCGATCCCCGACAGGATTTCTGCTTTGCGCTGGTGCGCGACGCGCCTTTGGTGCTTGACCATTGCGGCAAGCAAGAAGTGCATCCGGCTGGCGGCATCACCATGACCTATCAGACGGAGTGCATGACGGCCGAGATGCCGGGCGGCAGCAGCTTCGACATGGTGCATCTGCCACGCGAGCTTCTGCTCTCGCGCGTTGGGAACGCGGAAGATCTTGCCGGCGCCGTCATTCGGGACTCGAATGCGGCGCAGTTGCTCAGACGTTATGCCGGATTGGTGTTTGAAACCGATCTCGCCAACGATCCGGTTCTGCGCGAGCGCATCGGCGCGCATCTTCTCGACCTTGTTGTTCTGACCTTGGGCGCTGCAGGCGAATCTGCGGACGCCGCGCGTGCGCGCGGGGCGCGGGCGGCGCGGCTGCACGAGGTGGTGATGGACATCAGCCGCAATTTTGCCGATCCGGCGATTTCACCCGAACTGGTCGGACGCAGGCTCGGCATATCGCCGCGCTACATCCATGACCTGCTGCAGGAAACCGGCGTGACATTGGGCGAACGGGTGCTGGAATTGCGCTTGCAGAAGGCGCGAACGATGCTGTCCGACGCGCGCAACGACCGCATGAACGTGAGCGACATCGCGTTTGCCTGCGGCTTCAACGAGGTGTCTTATTTCAACCGTCGCTTCCGCGCCCGCTTCGGCTGCTCGCCGACGCAGTATCGCGGTGGGAATTCCGGCCAAACTTAGCGGCGGCCGTTGTCCGCATATGGCGATGCTCCGGGGGGTGGCAAATGCCGAAGATTGTCTATTCCTCGAACCAGCTTCCTGCCGACCTGAACGACAGGTCGCGCTACTCGCTTTGGCGCGATATTTACGAAGCGACCTACACGTCGCTCGACTTCGGATTCCTTCCGGACCGGCCTTTCTCGGCGAACTTCGAATTCGCCCAGTACGGCTCTATTGGGGTTGGCGAGTTCAAGGCCACGCTGAACATGATGGGGCGTTCGACGGCGCAAATCGCACGGCAGCCCCGCGATCACCTTTGCCTCGTGCTTTCCGGGGACGATTGCGTTTTTGCCCAAAGCCAGATCGGCCGCGAGACTGTGCACGAACGCGGTGGCATCGCACTGGCCAGCGAAGGCGACCCGGCGCGCCTGCATATGCCGCAAGGATCGGATTGGCTGCTGCTCGACTTTCCGCGCGAGAAGCTGATCGGGCGTCTGGCCAATGCAGAGGATATGGTTGCGACACGTCTGGCTCCGAGCGCGCCCGTGCTCGCGCACTTGCGCAGTTTTTCGAGGATGCTGCTGCAGAGCGAGAGCGGCGCCAGCGATCCCCGGTTGACCGAGCATATCGGCAGCACGCTGCTCGATCTCGCCGTGCTGGCGCTGGGCGGCACGGGCGAAAGCGCGGAGGTCGCCCGCACACGCGGTTTGCGCGCCGCGCGGCTGCAGGAAATCCTCACCGAGATCAAGCGCAGCTTCGCCGACCCGGATTTCTCGCCTGCCGCGGTTGCCGGAAAGCTTGGCCTGTCGCCGCGGTACATTCAGGATTTGTTGCAGGAGACCGGCGTGACGTTGAGCGAGCGCGTGCTCGAGCTGCGGCTGCAGAAGGCGCGGGCGATGCTGTCGGACGCGCGCAACGACCGCATGAAGGTGAGCGACATCGCGCTGGCCTGCGGCTTCAACGAAGTGTCCTATTTCAATCGCCGCTTCCGAGCGCGCTTTGGATGCTCGCCGACGCAGTATCGGGGCGGAAGTCCTGGTTGAATCGCGTGCTATGATGATGAATGCGGCGGTATTCTGAGAGATTTATAATGCCGAAGATTGTCTATTCTTCGAACCAGCTTCCTGCCGAACTGAACGACAAGTCGCGCTACTCGCTTTGGCGGGAAATTTACGAAGCGACCTATACGTCGCTCGACTTCGGATTTCTTCCGGACCGGCCCTTTTCGGCGCATTTCGAATTCGCGCAATATGGCGCCGTCGGCGTTGGCGAGTTCAAGGCCACGTTGGACATGATGGGGCGTTCGACGGCGCAGATCGCGCGGCATCCGCGCGATCATCTTTGCTTCGCGCTTCTCGCGGAAAATTGCTCTTTGGTTCAAAATCAAGCCGGGCGCGAAATCGTGCACCAAGGCGGCAGTGCCGCGCTCACCAGCGAAGGCGACCCCTTGCACGTGCGCGTGCCGCAGGGCTCGGACTGGGTTCTGCTCGACTTTCCGCGTGAGAAATTGATGGAGCGTATCGCCAATGCAGAGGATCTGGTCGCGACACGTCTGGTTCCGAGCGCGCCCGTGCTCGCGCACCTGCGCAGCTTTTCCAGGATGCTGCTGCAGAGCGAGAGCGACGCGAGCGATCCCCGGTTGACCGAACACATCAGCAATACCCTGCTCGATCTCGCCGTGCTGGCGCTTGGCGGTGCGGGCGAAAGCGCGGAAATCGCACGCGTGCGCGGCTTGCGGGCCGCGCGGCTGCAGGAGGCTCTTGCCGCAATCAATCGCGGCTTCACCGATCCGGATTTTTCGCCTGCCACGGTCGCCGGAAAGCTCGGCCTGTCGCCGCGGTACATCCATGATTTGCTGCAGGACACCGGGGTGACGTTGAGCGAGCGCGTGCTCGAGCTGCGGCTGCAGAAGGCGCGGGCGATGCTGTCGGACGCGCGCAACGACCGCATGAAGGTGAGCGACATCGCGCTGGCCTGCGGCTTCAACGAAGTGTCCTATTTCAATCGCCGCTTCCGAGCGCGCTTTGGATGCTCGCCGACGCAGTATCGGGGCGGGAACCGTAGACCGGAGTGAAGGCGGTGATCCGAACTTTGGGAGCGCCGTCAGCGGGGCAAAGCGCTACTGTTTGCGTGCGGCTGCGATCTTTTGGTTCAGCTCGGCCAGGCCTACTGCGCCGACGACGACCGATCTGCCGACAACATAGCTTGGCGTGCCGTTGATGCCGAGGAGACCGGCGAGGCGGCGATTCTCGGTCAGCGTTTCGGCGGCCTCCGCGCTGGTCATGTCCTGTTGCAGGCGATCCATGTCGACGCCCGCGTCGCGCGCTGCGGCGAGTGCGTTCGAATTGTTGGCTTCGCGCTCGGCCATCAGCTTCTGATGAAAAGCGAGATATTTCTTTCCCGAAGCATCCTGCATGCGCACCGCGACCGCCACGCGAGCGGCCTCGAGCGAACCAGGTCCGAGCACGGGAAACTCCTTGAGCACGATCCTCAACCGCGGATCGGACTCCAAGAGCGTAAGCTTGTCCGACAGCGCGCGCTTGCAATAGCCGCAATTGTAGTCGAAGAATTCGACCAGGGTGACATCGCCGCTCTTGTTGCCCAGCGTGACCTGATGCGACGAGCGGAATATCGCCTCCTCGTTTTCCTTGATCGCGGTTGAATAATCCGGCGCCGCCGGCCGGGCAGGGGCGTTACTGGTCGCGCTGCCGACGCGCTTCTTGATCATATCCGCCAGGGCGGTCTGCATGATGTCGGGGTTCGACATCGTCTCCTTGACGATCCTGCGCACCTCGTCGGCATTGCGCGCAATGCCGTCGCGGACCATCGCCTCGACGTCAGCGCGGGTGATCGGTTCGCGCTTCGGCACGAGCACGGATGCTGCGATCGTCCACGTGACGGCGGCGGTCGCCGCCATTGTGGCCGCGACGAACCCGCCTAGAACCACCTTCGAATGCACGGCCTTATCTCCTTGAGCTTGGCGCGCGGACGCAACGGCACTGATTGCTGACGATCGTCCACCGGCACTTGTTGCGCTCGGCGATGTTGGGAATGACTTCGATGGGATCCTTGAACGTCGTCGATCCGCAATAAAGCTGTCCGCAGGCGTTGCGCTTGACGACGCCCATGGTGCCCGCAAGCGGCGCGTGGCAGTTGGAGCCGAGCGGTGGTGGCTTGCGTTTCGGCGCTTGGGCGCCGGCAGGCAGCGCGGCGGCGATGACGAACGCGGCGGCAAGGCAGGCCATGGCGGATTTCATGGGCTTTCTCCTGCTCACCGCCGAGTAGGCAGCGGGCTTGCGCCTCCGCCACCAGGCCGGTTGAAGGCGGGAGCTTGGCCCGGCGCGTGCGAGCCACCGCCGAAGGGTGAGTCGAAGTCAAGATTGGGGGCGATCGATTTGCCGGTCTTTGGCGCCTGCTTCTCAGGCGCTTGCTTCTCGCCCGGCGCAGCCGCCGCACTGGCGACACACGCCGTGTGCGCCTTGTTGGGAACGCGGCCGGCCGCGCACGGCATGCACTTCGAGGGATCTTTCGGATCGTTCACAAAATTTGAACGGCTCGTGCAATCCGCCTTGGTTTCCATTTTCCGCTTCGACTGATCGGGCAGAGCGCTCTGCATGCAGTACGGGCCGTTCGGCGTCCAGCCGGGCGGGCATTTGCCGGCCTTGTCGGCGTCGCGCAGCAGGGCCTGCGTGGCGACCGCCTTGGCGAGGGCGCCGACAGCAAGTCTTCCGGTCTCGGAAACCGACGCGCTCACCGGCTTGTCGCTGACGCAATAGGCGCCCATCGCGTGCGTGCCCTCGGCGCATGGGATGCAGGCGGTGTAAGGCCGCTTCGGATCGGGAATTCCGTTCGGGCCGCAATCTCGCGCCGGCCGCGGGGTCTTGTCGCCGCATGTCGGGCACGCCACGCAGGTCGACGATCCGTCGAAGTTGACCGAGATCGCGGTGCCTTCCGGACACGCCTGGCAAACGCCGTTGACGTTGCTTTGCCCCTGCGGGCACCGGCAGACCGCGGAGCCGTTTACACCATTGTCCGCCGACCACGTGGCGCCTTGCGGACAAGCCTTGCAGGTGTTCGTGGCCAGATCGTAGCTTGTGCCTTGCCCGCAGCTGCTGCAGGCATAGTTGAATTCTCCGGCCGGCTGATAGCGCTTGCCGTCGGCGCATCGCGGATAGCAGCCGGCGCCAGCCCAGCCGTCTTTCTTGAACTCGAGCCACTCCTGGCCGCAGGCCGGCTCGCATTTCTTGCCGTCGGCACTGACCTTCTCGTCATCGGCGCACGTCCGGCAGTAACCGTTATCGGCGCCGTTGTTGAGCGCGAAGACCGCTTGCGTTCCTGGCTGGCACACCTCGCATTTGTTGCTGGTGGTGTTGTAGACGGCGTTGTCCGCGGCGCAGTGATAGATGCAGTTGTAGCCGTCCCAGGTGCCGTTTTCGGCGCAGCGCGGGGCGCAGGTTTGCTGCGCCGAGTCCCACTTCATGCCGAAGGCGCAAAGCGATTTGCAGGTCTTGTCGTGGAGGTATTGTCCTTCACCGCAGGAGCATTCGATGAGAGCCACGCCCCCGGTCTTGCTCGGGTGGTAGACGACGCTCGCTCCCTGCGGACAGGTGCATGACTTCGGGATATTTTCCGACGGATAGTAGGTCAGGCCCGCGTTCTTGACGGCGAAGTCGTAGGTGTACACGTCATACTGGGAGGCCACCATCAGCGCGCTGTCGCAAATGTTCTTCGGGTCGACCGTGAGCGCCGTGCCCCAGTCGCCCTTGTGCGCGCCGAACAGCCAATCCTGACCGCTTTGCAGTGCCCCCACGAGAGCTGCCGCCGCTTCGTCGACAACATCGGCGCAGCTGTCCAGACTTTTTGCGATCTCTGTAATCTTGTCCTTCGTTTCCAGCACGGTGCCGACCATGGTGCAGCCGCACGTGAGCACGCCGAACACCTGGTCCATGCCGGGAATCTGGGAGAGCTGATCGGCTGCATTCTGTCCGGCGGTGTTCAGCAGCCCGTCGACGGCCTTTTGGCCGAAAATGTCGACCATCGTGTCCTTAACGACTGGCGCCTCGCTCAGAATTGCACCGAGCATGGCGGCAACCGTGGTGCCGACCAATCCAGTGCATTCGCTTTCGTTGGAAAATTCGCCGGCGATCGCAAGCGCCGTGAGCAGCGTGACCACCGCGGCGGAAACCGGCGGCGATTGCGAGAGCTTGTCGGAGCAGAGCCCAAGCTTGCCCACCTGTTCCGCCAGATACTTGCCGAGTTCTAAAGACTCGCTTGCCGCATCGAGACACGCGCCGAGGCCGGCTTGCGCGGTGCGTGTGCTCGCCGGCTGAATGACGAGAAATGCGGCGATCAGTGTGACCAGCGCGGCTTGCAGGAGCCCGCGGCCGAGGCGGAGCTGTATTGGCATCGGCCGACTCCCTATGGCCTCGGCCCGGTGTTCACCGTCGTCGTCGGCGGACCCGCGAAGCTGCCGTTCTGGAACGTCAGCGTGTTGCCGAAGGCGCTGGTCACCGGCGGATAGCCGTGCAGGTTCGCGATCTCGTGGTGGTCGCGCGGAATGTCGTAACGCCCGTCATCGGACGGCAGCACCGGCGGATTGGTCATCGAAAGCTTCGGCTGGCTGAGCACGATCGAGCCGGTGCGCAAATCCTGCGCTTGCGCCGGATTGACGCAGCGGCCGTCCGCCAAGCGGCCTTCGGTGCAGCGCTGTGCGGATTGCGCCGATGCCGTCGTGAAGCTTGTGAGAAGAACAACCGCCGCCGCCATTACCGTGCGCATCGCTGTTTCTCCCTAGAAGCGGATCGTGCCTGAGATGGTCGCCTGCCACGCATCGGTGATCGCCGCAGGTATCGCGCTGCTCGGCACCAGCACGCCGTCGGCGATCTTGTCCGGGCTCGCTGCTTCGTTGACCCAGATCCGCGCGGCGCTGAACGCAATGCGCGACGTTGGCGTGACCGTGTAGGCGCCGGCGACACCTGCCGACCAGCTGGTCTTGGCCGGCAGGAACTGAAACGTCGTCGGGTCGTAGCCGTTGCGGTCTCTGTGGACGTAACCGGCTGTCGGACCGATCGAGAACGCGCCGACCGAATAGATCGTGTCGAACGCGATGTTGATGACGTTGCTGTTGGAGTTGAAGGTCTCGACCGCGATGTCGGTCGCGCCGGGCAACAGCACCTTGTTCTTGTCGAAATGCGAGAAATTGACCTGGACGCGCGACGACCAGTTCGCGTCCCACGCATAACCGGCAGCGCCGGTCAGGATGATGCGGTTGCCGCTTTTGTAGAAATCCGTGCGGTCGAGCGTCGTGACGGATTCCAGCGAGTAGGCGACCGAACCCTTGAGCGACAGGCGTTCGCCGCGCCACGACAACGTGCCGGTGAACGTGGTCACATCGCCCGGATCGAGCCGGTTGGTCGCGCCGGCGGCATCGGCCTCGCGAGCAAACTGACCACGATTCGTATAGCCGACGGCGACGGACGCCATCAGCATGGCATCGATCGGAATGTTGGCGCCGATCGTCGGTCCCAGATTCCAGCCTTCGCCAAAGGCCGGCAGGCGGACGATGTCGCTGTCCGACTTCGCATTCTGCTGATTGCCTGAAGCGTTGCTCGTGCCGGTTGGAATGCTGACGTTGAGGGACACGAACGGCTGGATGCCGTTCCAGCCGTAGTAGCTCATCGTCGAGCTGAGCGTCGTGTCCGTGGTGCCGGAAAACGTGCCGGTTGCCGCTGTCGTCGTCTGGCGGGAATAGACGTAAGCGGAGCGCAGCAGGAATTCGAGGCCGACGTCATCGGCGGGCCGGCCCGCCGATTGCAGCGCGAACGGAACATAGACCTGCGTGCCGTTGCCGCCGCTCAGAGTCGAGTTCGCGGGCGAGGAGTTGGAGCTCTTGAAGGTGAAGTAGCGCGTCTCGGTGTTGAAGGTCGTCGTCCATGATGAAGGAGATTGCGCATGGGCTTCGGCACATGCCAGAACGGCCGTGAGTGGCACCACGGCGATCCTGATCGAGTTTGAAAGGAAGTGCTCCCTGGTCAACGGGAAAGTCTCTAAATGATTGAATATGTGTGCGTTTAATCCTGCTTGCGAGCCGCAGGCAGGTCTAGTGACACAAGCGTGTTGGCAATGAACAATTGCGGGTTATTTTAAGACGGCCGAAAAACGGGGACGTTTTTTGCGGAAGTTTGTATTTTCATCCGAGAGCTTGCCGCCAACGCTGGATGAGCGTGCGCGCCTCTCGCAATGGCAGGATCATTTCGCAGCCATCAACGCCGGTACGGCGATTTCATTTGATCCGCAGCGGCGGTTCTTCGCCCGTTTCGAGGGCATGCAATTCGGCGCCGCGAGGATCGGCCGTTTTGCAGGGACGATGACGCAGATGAACCGCTCGGCGCGAATGGTCAGCGCCCATCCGAACGACGACCTCTGTATCGGTTTCAATATGAGCAGCGGCGTCATCCAGCATTCGCAGAACGATCGCGACGTGAGCATCGCGCAAGGCGCCGCGACGCTTTCGACCAATGATGCACCGGCGCTATTGCGCGCCGACGGCTCGAGTGAATGGCTTCTGTTGGCGGTCAAGCGTGAGCGTCTCGATCAGCACATTCGCGGTATCGACGACGAGGTCGGCAACCTGATCGATCCGGGCAAGCCTGCGTTCAGGCTGTTGCGATCCTATCTCGCCATGCTGCTGGCCGACGACGAACTCGTGCCCGACCAGGCGCTCGCCGCGCATGTCGAAGGCGCGCTGTTCGATCTGCTGGGCCAGGTGCTCAACGGCTCACGGGAATCCACTGCTCCTGCCGGTTTGAGCGGCGCCCGCGCCGCTAGGCTCGCCATGATCATGGCTGCGATCAAGGCCGAGTTTGCCGATCCGGGATTTTCGCTCGCGCGTGTTTCGATCAAGCTCGGCATGTCGCCGCGCTACGTGCAGGAAATCCTCTACGAGACCGGCTCGAGCTTCACCGAGCACGTGCTGGAGATGCGTCTGCAGAAGGCGAGGGCGATGCTGGCTGAGCGGCGTCACGACAACCTTAGGATCAGCGATATCGCCGAGGCTTCCGGCTTCAACGAGGTGTCGTATTTCCACCGTTGCTTCCGCCGCCGCTTCGGCTGCTCGCCGACGCAGTATCGAGGCGGAAACCGCTCGTCGGAATGAAGGGGTCTGCGATCCGAAAGCAAGAAGCCCGGGATTTCTCCCGGGCCTCCGCATGTCAGGACTGATCGAGCCGATCAGAAGTCCATTCCACCGCCCGGCGGCATCGCCGGCATGGAGTCCTTCTTCTTCGGCACTTCGGCGACCATCGCCTCGGTGGTGATCAGCAGCGCCGCAACCGAAGCTGCGTTCTGGATCGCGGTGCGGACCACCTTGGTCGGGTCGATGATGCCCTTCTTGAGCATGTCGACATACTCGCCGGACTGCGCGTCGAAGCCGTACGAATACTGATCCTTCTCGAGGATCTTGCCGACGATGATCGAGCCGTCCTCGCCCGCGTTGAGCGCGATCTGACGAGCCGGAGCCTGGATCGCCTTGCGGACGATCTCGACGCCGGTCTTCTGGTCGTCGTTCTGGGTGCGGAGCTTCTTCAGCGCCTCGGTGGCGCGGAGCAGAGCGACACCGCCGCCCGGCAGGATGCCTTCCTCGACCGCGGCGCGGGTCGCGTGCATCGCGTCATCGACGCGATCCTTGCGCTCCTTCACCTCGACCTCGGTCGCGCCGCCGACGCGGATCACCGCGACGCCGCCCGCGAGCTTGGCCAGACGCTCCTGCAGCTTCTCACGGTCGTAGTCCGAGGTGGTCTCCTCGATCTGCGCCTTGATCTGCGCCACGCGCGCCTCGATGTCGGACTTCTTGCCGGCGCCGTTAACGATCGTGGTGTTCTCCTTGTCGATCATCACCTTCTTGGCCTTGCCAAGCATGTTGATCGTGACGTTCTCGAGCTTGATGCCGAGGTCTTCCGAGATCGCCTGGCCGCCGGTCAGGACCGCGATGTCCTGCAGCATGGCCTTGCGGCGGTCGCCGAAGCCCGGAGCCTTCACGGCCGCGACCTTGAGGCCGCCGCGGAGCTTGTTGACGACGAGCGTGGCGAGAGCCTCGCCCTCGACGTCTTCCGCGACGATCAGCAGCGGCTTGCCGGTCTGAACGACGGCCTCGAGCAGCGGCAGGAGCTCCTGCAGGCCCGACAGCTTCTTCTCGTTGATCAGGATGTAGGCGTCGTCCATCTCAACGCGCATCTTGTCGGCGTTGGTGATGAAGTACGGCGAGATGTAGCCCCGGTCGAACTGCATGCCTTCGACGACGTCGAGCTCTGTCTCCAGGCTCTTGGCCTCTTCCACCGTGATGACGCCCTCGTTGCCGACCTTCTTCATGGCCTCGGCGAGATAGTCGCCGATTTCCTTGTCGCCGTTCGCCGAGATGGTGCCGACCTGGGCGATCTCGTCGTTCGAGGTGATCTTCTTCGAGTTCTTCTGCAGGTCCTCGACGATGGCCTCGACCGCGAGGTCGATGCCGCGCTTCAGATCCATCGGGTTCATGCCCGCGGCGACCGCCTTCGAGCCTTCCTTGACGATGGCCTGGGCCAGAACCGTGGCAGTGGTGGTGCCGTCGCCGGCGACGTCGGACGCCTTCGAGGCGACCTCGCGCACCATCTGCGCGCCCATGTTCTCGAACTTGTCCTCAAGCTCGATTTCCTTGGCGACGGTGACGCCGTCCTTGGTGATGCGCGGCGCGCCGAACGACTTGTCGAGCACGACGTTGCGGCCCTTCGGGCCGAGCGTCACCTTGACGGCGTTGGCGAGAATGTCGACGCCGCGCAGCATCTTGTCGCGCGCCTCGACTGAGAATTTGACTTCCTTGGCAGCCATATTTGCTTACTCCGTAAAATCTCTGGATGGCGTCTCGTTACGCGGCCTTCTTCTTGGCCGCCGGCTCTTCGATCACGCCCATGATGTCGGACTCCTTCATGATCAGGAGATCCTGGCCGTCGATCTTGACCTCGGTGCCCGACCACTTGCCGAACAGCACCCGGTCGCCGACCTTGATGTCGATCGGAATGAGCTTGCCGGCCTCGTCGCGGCCGCCCGGGCCCACCGCGATCACCTCGCCCTGCGAGGGCTTTTCCTGCGCGGTGTCGGGGATGATGATGCCACCAGCCGTTTTCTCATCGGCGGTGACACGCTTGACGACGATGCGGTCGTGAAGCGGACGAAACTTCATGGGATCCTCCATGTCTTTGTTGGACTGAAACGTTTGGTCGAATGGGGTCATTTGTGGAGAAGGGCGCCCGCAAGTATTTCCCCGAGGCACCCTCCAAGCTCGCGAGATAAGCGGCCCAAAACCGCCATCAAGAGGCTTTCGGAAATTTCTTAGCACTCATCGAGGGAGACTGCTACCAGGCAATTTTTGCCTAGTTCCAGCTCTGTCAGCAGTCCTGTCATAATGCTGCTAATGCCTTGAAAAAACGGAACAAATCTCAATTTATTAACTTGTCATGTCCGGCAACCGGCGCACAATCGAGATGCCGGATTGGAGATTCGGACCTATGGCAACAAAGGAACTGGCTTCAAAAGACTTCCAAAAGCAGCTGAGCGGTTACGGGCTGACGACCGCTCAAATCCTGTACCGACGTCCCGACCACCAGTGGCTTCTTCAGACCTACGTCTGGCAGAACTACGACCTGTTCCCGAAATTCCCGGAGCTTCAGCGCTTTCTCGCCTTCTGGGTCGAGAAGCTCGAAGGGCCGTTGCATTCGGTGACGGTCGCACACTCCAGACTGATCAAGCCGGCGGAGCTTCGGGCGATCGGAAGCGAGTTCAGGCTGCACTAAAGGCTGCCTCCTTTCGGTTGGGCGCGGCTTTCAGCCAACGCTTCGCTGTCCCGGCTCAATGTTTTTCGGGCCCCGGGACGGCCCGTCTCCCTGTTTTCCTTCACTCTCCCAAAGGAGAGGGATGGAGCGCCGGGAGGCGCCCAGGAGGTTTGCGAGACCTCCTCGGCCGGGCTGCTACGAAACCCGGCCACACGCCAAGCTTCCGGGACCCAAGGCTTGGAGGGCAGTGGGGGTCCCGGGGCGCGCGGGCCCTTGCGAGGAGCCCGGGCGCCTCTCGGCGCTCCATCGCGGCACGCATTGTCGGCGGCCGCACCTTGCTCGGTTTTCAGGTGTCGCGATCGACGACGCCTGCGAACGAGCAAGGCATGGCGGGTGTAGGACGGGATGTTCGAGCGCGGAAGATTAATTCCGCAAACGCAAGCTCTATCAACATTGTTGCGGATGCATCGATTTTGTTGAGCCGTACCGCGGCTCTCTCCCGACCTCACCCTGAGGAGCGGTGCCATAAGCGCGTTTACGCGCGTCTTCGACGCGCTATGGCACCGCGTCTCGAAGGGCGAAGTCGCCCGGATGTTGCGACGGTGGGGCAACCCCATCCTTCGAGACGCATCGCTTCGCGATGCTCCTCAGAGCCTGACCGAAAAAGGGAGTGAGTGATCTCAGTTGGTTGTGATTCCTTCGGATTTGCAAAGATTCGAGGGAGAGCACGATGCCATGGACTGAAATCACTCGAACTCAATATCTGCGTAACGGAC